>OAVX01000011.1_pt1 | contig 253717 bp, 223 predicted proteins | sample 1476471 | NCBI WGS metagenome assembly OAVX01 (sample SAMEA2580114, study PRJEB22360) | human gut metagenome | biome: human gut; feature: human-associated habitat; material: faeces | place: Denmark | collected 2008/2010
CGTTCGCTTTCGCGCCGCCGGCGGCCGTCGCGGCGCCTGCCGGTCTCAGCGTGCCGGGCGTTGCCCGCGCCGTTGTTGGTCAGCAGGAAGCCATTAAATGGGATAAAGCGCCGTGCCGTTTCTGCGGTACTGGTTGCGGCGTTCTGGTCGGAACGCAGCAGGGGCGTGTGGTGGCCTGTCAGGGCGACCCGGACGCACCGGTTAACCGTGGCCTGAACTGCATTAAGGGCTATTTCCTGCCCAAGATCATGTACGGTAAAGACCGTTTGACGCAGCCGCTGCTGCGTATGAAAAACGGTAAATATGACAAAGAAGGCGAATTTACCCCAATCACCTGGGATCAGGCCTTCGATGTGATGGAAGAGAAATTCAAAACCGCCCTGAAAGAAAAAGGACCGGAATCGATCGGTATGTTCGGTTCTGGTCAGTGGACTATCTGGGAAGGTTATGCCGCGTCCAAGCTGTTCAAAGCGGGCTTCCGTTCGAACAACATCGACCCGAACGCACGTCACTGTATGGCGTCGGCAGTAGTTGGCTTTATGCGTACCTTTGGTATGGATGAGCCGATGGGCTGCTATGACGACATCGAGCAGGCTGACGCGTTTGTGCTGTGGGGCGCTAACATGGCGGAGATGCACCCGATCCTCTGGTCACGCATCACTAACCGTCGTCTCTCTAACCAGAACGTCACCGTGGCGGTGCTTTCTACCTACCAGCATCGTAGCTTCGAGCTGGCGGATAACGGCATCATCTTTACGCCGCAATCTGACCTGGTGATCCTGAACTACATCGCCAACTATATCATTCAAAACAATGCGATAAATCAGGACTTCTTCAGCAAGCACGTTAACCTGCGCAAAGGGGCGACGGACATCGGCTACGGTTTACGTCCGACCCATCCGCTGGAAAAAGCAGCGAAGAATCCGGGTTCTGACGCCTCCGAACCGATGAGCTTTGAAGATTACAAAGCCTTCGTTGCTGAGTATACGCTGGAAAAAACCGCTGAAATGACCGGCGTGCCGAAAGACCAGTTAGAACAACTGGCGCAGCTGTATGCCGATCCGAACAAGAAAGTCATCTCCTACTGGACGATGGGCTTCAACCAGCATACCCGTGGTGTGTGGGCCAACAACCTGGTCTACAACCTGCACCTGCTGACCGGCAAAATTTCCCAGCCGGGTTGCGGTCCGTTCTCCCTGACCGGGCAACCTTCTGCGTGTGGTACTGCGCGTGAAGTGGGCACCTTTGCTCACCGTCTGCCTGCGGACATGGTGGTGACTAACGAGAAACACCGTGATATCTGTGAGAAGAAGTGGAATATCCCGAGCGGCACCATTCCGGCGAAAATCGGTCTGCACGCGGTGGCACAAGACCGTGCGCTGAAAGACGGCAAGCTGAATGTTTACTGGACCATGTGTACCAACAACATGCAGGCCGGGCCGAACATCAATGAAGAGCGTATGCCGGGCTGGCGCGATCCGCGCAACTTCATCATCGTCTCCGATCCGTATCCGACAGTCAGTGCGCTGGCCGCCGACTTGATCCTGCCGACCGCAATGTGGGTAGAGAAAGAGGGCGCTTACGGTAACGCCGAACGCCGTACTCAGTTCTGGCGTCAGCAGGTACAGGCGCCAGGCGAAGCGAAATCGGATCTCTGGCAGTTAGTCCAGTTCTCCCGCCGCTTCAAAACTGAAGAAGTATGGCCGGAAGAGCTGCTGGCGAAGAAACCGGAACTGCGTGGCAAAACGCTGTACGAAGTTCTGTATGCCACCCCCGAAGTGAGCAAATTCCCGGTATCCGAACTGGCGGAAGATCAGCTGAACGATGAATCCCGCGAGCTGGGCTTCTATCTGCAAAAAGGGCTGTTCGAAGAGTACGCATGGTTTGGTCGCGGTCACGGTCACGATCTCGCGCCGTTCGATGACTACCACAAAGCGCGCGGTCTGCGCTGGCCGGTGGTGAACGGTAAAGAAACACAGTGGCGTTACAGCGAAGGTAACGACCCGTACGTGAAAGCGGGCGAAGGCTATAAGTTCTACGGTAAACCGGATGGCAAAGCGGTGATCTTCGCACTGCCGTTCGAACCGGCGGCGGAAGCACCGGATGAAGAGTACGACCTGTGGCTCTCTACCGGACGCGTTCTGGAGCACTGGCACACCGGCAGTATGACTCGCCGTGTGCCGGAACTGCACCGCGCCTTCCCGGAAGCGGTCTTGTTTATTCACCCGCTGGATGCGAAAGCGCGCGATCTGCGCCGTGGCGACAAAGTGAAAGTGGTTTCTCGCCGTGGCGAAGTGATCTCGATTGTTGAAACGCGCGGTCGTAACCGTCCGCCACAGGGCCTGGTGTACATGCCGTTCTTCGACGCCGCACAGCTGGTTAACAAACTGACGCTGGATGCGACCGATCCGCTCTCGAAAGAGACGGACTTCAAGAAGTGCGCAGTCAAACTGGAGAAGGTGTAAGCCATTATGTCCCGGTCAGCGAAACCTCAAAATGGTCGCCGCCGCTTTCTGCGCGATGTCGTTCGCACAGCAGGCGGGCTGGCTGCCGTGGGTGTGGCGCTGGGGTTACAACAGCAAACCGCACGCGCATCTGGCGTGCGGTTGCGCCCGCCCGGAGCCATAAACGAGAACGCCTTTGCCAGTGCCTGTGTGCGTTGCGGTCAGTGTGTTCAGGCTTGCCCTTACGACACCTTAAAACTGGCGACGCTGGCCTCTGGTCTGTCGGCGGGCACGCCATATTTTGTCGCACGGGATATTCCTTGCGAAATGTGTGAGGACATTCCGTGCGCCAAAGTGTGCCCAAGCGGTGCGCTGGATCGTGAGATTGAATCGATCGACGACGCGCGGATGGGGCTGGCGGTACTGGTGGACCAGGAAAACTGTCTCAACTTTCAGGGGCTGCGCTGCGATGTTTGTTATCGCGAATGCCCGAAAATTGATGAGGCCATCACCCTGGAGCTGGAGCGCAACACGCGTACCGGTAAGCACGCCCGCTTTCTGCCGACGGTTCACAGCGACGCCTGTACCGGTTGCGGTAAGTGCGAAAAAGTATGCGTGCTGGAACAACCGGCAATCAAGGTGTTACCGCTGTCACTGGCGAAAGGGGAGTTAGGTCACCATTACCGCTTCGGTTGGCTGGAGGGGAACAATGGCAAATCGTAAACGTGACGCCGGGCGCGAGGCGCTGGAGAAAAAAGGCTGGTGGCGCAGTCACCGTTGGCTGGTGTTACGTCGCCTTTGTCAGTTCTTCGTGCTGGGGATGTTTTTGAGCGGTCCGTGGTTTGGTGTGTGGATCTTACACGGTAACTACAGCAGTAGCCTGTTATTCGACACCGTTCCGCTGACCGATCCGCTGATGACGCTGCAAAGTCTTGCCAGTGGTCATCTGCCTGCCACGGTGGCGTTGACCGGTGCGGTGATTATCACCGTGCTCTACGCCCTGGCGGGAAAGCGATTATTTTGCAGCTGGGTCTGCCCGCTGAACCCGATTACCGACTTAGCGAACTGGTTACGCAGGCGCTTTGACCTCAATCAGTCTGCGACGATCCCTCGCCACATTCGCTACGTGCTGTTGGTGGTCATTCTGCTGGGATCGGCCTTAACTGGCACGCTCATCTGGGAATGGATCAACCCCGTATCTCTGATGGGGCGCAGCCTGGTAATGGGCTTCGGCAGCGGCGCGCTGCTTATTCTCGCGCTGTTTTTATTTGATCTACTGGTCGTTGAACACGGCTGGTGCGGGCACATTTGTCCGGTTGGCGCGCTGTATGGCGTGCTGGGTAGCAAAGGTGTGATTACCGTTGCGGCCACCGATCGGCAGAAATGTAACCGCTGTATGGATTGTTTTCATGTTTGCCCGGAACCGCATGTGCTACGTGCCCCGGTGCTGGATGAACAAAGCCCGGTGCAGGTCACCAGCCGCGATTGCATGACGTGCGGTCGCTGCGTGGATGTCTGTTCTGAGGATGTATTTACAATAACTACACGATGGAGTTCGGGAGCGAAATCATGAAAAGCCATGACCTGAAGAAAGCGCTGTGTCAATGGACGGCGATGCTGGCCCTGGTGGTAAGCGGCGCGGTTTGGGCGGCTAATGGCGTCGATTTTAGCCAGTCGCCGGAAGTATCCGGGACACAGGAAGGGGCCATTCGGATGCCAAAAGAGCAGGAACGGATGCCGCTGAACTATGTGAATCAGCCGCCAATGATCCCGCATAGCGTTGAAGGTTATCAGGTAACGACCAATACCAACCGCTGCTTGCAGTGCCACGGTGTCGAAAGTTATCGCACCACTGGCGCGCCGCGTATCAGTCCTACTCACTTTATGGACAGCGACGGCAAAGTGGGCGCGGAAGTGGCTCCGCGTCGTTATTTCTGTCTGCAATGTCACGTACCGCAGGCCGATACCGCGCCAATCGTGGGGAATACCTTTACCCCATCAAAAGGTTACGGGAAATAAGAGGTTATTATGGGAAATTCTGACCGTAAGCCTGGTCTGATTAAGCGCCTGTGGAAATGGTGGCGTACCCCCAGCCGTCTGGCGCTGGGGACGCTGCTGTTGATCGGTTTTGTTGGCGGCATCGTCTTCTGGGGTGGCTTTAACACCGGGATGGAAAAAGCCAATACCGAAGAGTTCTGCATTAGCTGCCACGAAATGCGCAACACGGTGTATCAGGAATACATGGATTCCGTGCACTACAACAACCGTAGCGGCGTCCGTGCGACCTGTCCGGATTGTCACGTTCCGCACGAGTTTGTGCCGAAGATGATACGCAAGCTCAAAGCAAGTAAAGAGCTGTATGGTAAAATTTTTGGCGTTATTGACACGCCGCAGAAATTTGAAGCTCATCGTCTGACGATGGCACAGAATGAGTGGCGGCGCATGAAGGACAATAACTCGCAGGAGTGCCGTAACTGTCACAACTTCGAGTATATGGATACAACCGCCCAGAAATCGGTTGCCGCGAAGATGCATGACCAGGCGGTGAAAGATGGGCAAACCTGTATTGATTGCCATAAAGGGATAGCGCACAAGCTGCCCGATATGCGTGAAGTCGAGCCAGGTTTTTAACAGGGTTATTGCGTGGGTATGCTTGAAGCCAGAGAGTTACTTTGTGAGCGGGATGAACGAACCTTATTTAGTGGCTTGTCATTTACGCTGAACGCAGGAGAGTGGGTACAAATCACCGGTAGCAACGGCGCGGGGAAGACAACGCTTCTCCGTTTGCTGACTGGGTTGTCTCGCCCTGACGCTGGCGAGGTTCTCTGGCAAGGGCAGCCCTTGCATCAGGTACGCGACAGCTACCATCAAAACCTGTTATGGATAGGCCATCAGCCGGGGATCAAAACCCGGCTGACGGCGTTAGAAAATCTGCACTTTTATCATCGCGATGGCGATGCCGCACAATGTCTGGAAGCCCTGGCGCAGGCCGGGCTTGCCGGATTCGAAGATATTCCGGTAAATCAACTTTCTGCCGGGCAACAACGCCGCGTCGCTTTAGCGCGTCTGTGGCTGACCCGTGCCACGTTATGGATCCTCGACGAGCCTTTTACCGCGATTGACGTTAACGGCGTCGATCGTCTGACCCAGCGTATGGCGCAGCATACGGAGCAGGGGGGGATTGTGATTCTGACTACCCACCAGCCGCTCAACGTTGCTGAAAGTAAAATTCGCCGCATTTCACTGACGCAAACGGGGGCCGCATGATGTTCTGGCGCATTTTCCGTCTTGAGCTGCGCGTAGCGTTTCGCCATAGCGCCGAAATCGCCAACCCGCTGTGGTTCTTCCTGATTGTAATTACCCTTTTTCCGCTCAGTATCGGTCCGGAGCCGCAACTGCTGGCGCGTATTGCACCGGGCATTATCTGGGTTGCTGCGCTGCTTTCATCCTTGCTGGCGCTGGAACGACTGTTCCGTGACGATTTGCAGGACGGCAGTCTTGAACAATTGATGTTGTTGCCGTTACCCTTGCCCGCCGTTGTGCTGGCGAAGGTGATGGCGCACTGGATGGTAACCGGTCTGCCGTTACTCATCCTTTCGCCACTGGTAGCAATGCTACTGGGAATGGATGTTTATGGCTGGCAAGTGATGGCGCTGACGCTGCTGCTGGGAACGCCTACGCTTGGCTTTCTCGGTGCACCGGGTGTGGCGTTGACTGTGGGACTTAAGCGCGGTGGTGTGCTGCTCAGCATACTGGTGTTACCGCTGACTATCCCATTACTCATCTTTGCCACCGCCGCGATGGACGCGGCTTCCATGCATTTGCCCGTTGACGGGTATCTGGCAATTTTAGGCGCGTTGCTGGCAGGCACCGCGACATTAAGTCCTTTTGCGACGGCGGCAGCGTTACGAATCAGCATTCAATAACGCTGGATTACTGATTTTTGTTCGAGTCTGGTATCGAAACTATGTGGAAAACACTGCATCAACTGGCGATCCCACCACGGCTGTATCAAATCTGTGGCTGGTTTATACCGTGGCTGGCAATTGCCAGTGTGGTCGTGCTTACCGTCGGCTGGATCTGGGGATTCGGCTTTGCTCCGGCTGATTATCAGCAGGGAAATAGCTACCGCATTATCTACCTGCATGTGCCTGCGGCGATCTGGTCGATGGGCATTTATGCATCAATGGCGGTGGCGGCTTTTATTGGCCTTGTCTGGCAGATGAAAATGGCCAACCTGGCGGTGGCGGCGATGGCCCCCATTGGTGCCGTGTTTACCTTTATTGCCCTGGTTACCGGCTCTGCATGGGGAAAACCGATGTGGGGCACCTGGTGGGTATGGGATGCACGTCTGACTTCTGAACTGGTGCTGCTGTTTTTGTATGTGGGTGTGATTGCCCTGTGGCACGCCTTCGACGACCGCCGTCTGGCGGGCCGTGCGGCAGGTATCCTGGTGCTGATTGGCGTGGTGAATCTGCCGATTATTCATTACTCCGTGGAGTGGTGGAACACCCTGCATCAGGGATCAACGCGGATGCAGCAAAGTATCGATCCGGCGATGCGTTCGCCGCTGCGCTGGTCGATTTTTGGCTTCCTGCTGCTGTCTGCCACGCTGACGCTGATGCGGATGCGTAATTTGATTTTGCTGATGGAAAAACGCCGTCCGTGGGTGAGTGAACTGATACTGAAAAGAGGCCGTAAATGACCCCTGCATTTGCTTCCTGGAATGAATTTTTCGCAATGGGCGGTTACGCCTTTTTTGTCTGGCTGGCGGTGGTGATGACCGTTATTCCGCTGGTGGTTTTGGTCGTGCACTCGGTGATGCAGCATCGCGCAATTCTGCGTGGTGTGGCGCAACAGCGGGCGCGTGAGGCGCGTTTACGTGCTGCGCAACAGCAGGAGGCTGCATGAATATTCGCCGTAAAAACCGCTTGTGGATTGCCTGTGCCGTGTTGGCAGGGCTGGCGCTGACTATCGGTCTGGTGCTATATGCGCTGCGCTCGAATATCGATCTCTTTTATACGCCGGGGGAAATTCTCTACGGCAAGCGTGAAACTCAGCAAATGCCGGAAGTCGGGCAGCGTCTGCGCGTTGGCGGGATGGTGATGCCGGGTAGTGTGCAGCGCGATCCCAATTCGCTGAAAGTGACCTTCACTATTTACGATGCTGAAGGCTCAGTGGATGTCTCTTACCAAGGCATTTTGCCGGATCTGTTCCGTGAAGGGCAGGGCGTTGTGGTGCAGGGCGAGCTGGAAAAAGGCAATCATATCCTCGCGAAAGAAGTGCTGGCGAAACACGACGAAAACTACACGCCGCCAGAAGTTGAGAAAGCGATGGAAGCTAACCACCGTCGCCCGGCGAGTGTTTATAAGGACCCAGCATCATGATGCCGGAAATTGGAAACGGGCTGCTGTGCCTGGCGTTAGGGATTGCGCTGCTGCTGTCCGTGTATCCGCTATGGGGCGTGGCGCGCGGAGATGCGCGCATGATGGCGTCTTCCCGCTTGTTTGCCTGGCTGCTGTTTATGTCTGTGGCTGGCGCATTTCTGGTGCTGGTCAATGCTTTCGTGGTCAACGACTTTACCGTCACCTATGTTGCCAGCAACTCCAATACCCAGCTTCCGGTGTGGTATCGCGTGGCGGCTACCTGGGGCGCGCATGAAGGCTCGCTCCTGCTGTGGGTGCTGCTGATGAGCGGCTGGACCTTTGCGGTGGCGATTTTTAGTCAGCGTATTCCGCTGGATATTGTGGCCCGCGTACTGGCGATAATGGGGATGGTCAGCGTCGGCTTTTTGCTGTTCATTCTCTTTACCTCTAACCCATTCTCACGCACGCTGCCGAACTTCCCGATTGAAGGGCGCGATCTTAACCCGCTGTTACAGGATCCGGGGCTGATCTTCCATCCGCCTCTGCTTTATATGGGGTACGTGGGTTTCTCGGTGGCGTTTGCTTTTGCCATTGCTTCTTTGTTGTGCGGGCGTCTGGACAGCACTTATGCGCGTTTTACTCGTCCGTGGACGCTGGCGGCGTGGATCTTCTTGACGCTCGGCATTGTGCTCGGTTCCGCATGGGCCTATTACGAACTCGGCTGGGGCGGCTGGTGGTTCTGGGATCCGGTAGAAAACGCCTCGTTTATGCCGTGGCTGGTGGGGACTGCGCTGATGCACTCACTGGCGGTCACTGAACAACGCGCCAGCTTCAAAGCGTGGACATTACTGCTGGCAATCAGTGCCTTCTCGTTGTGTCTGCTGGGGACTTTCCTGGTGCGTTCCGGCGTGCTGGTATCGGTACACGCGTTTGCCTCTGATCCGGCACGCGGTATGTTTATCCTCGCCTTTATGGTACTGGTGATTGGTGGTTCGCTGCTGCTGTTTGCCGCGCGTGGACACAAAGTTCGCTCACGCGTAAACAATGCGCTGTGGTCGCGGGAATCTCTGCTGTTAGCGAACAACGTTTTGCTGGTCGCCGCGATGCTGGTGGTATTACTGGGGACGCTGCTGCCGCTGGTGCACAAGCAACTGGGACTGGGCAGTATTTCGATTGGCGAACCGTTCTTCAACACCATGTTTACCTGGCTGATGGTGCCGTTTGCGCTGCTGCTTGGTGTCGGTCCTCTGGTGCGCTGGGGGCGCGATCGCCCACGTAAAATCCGCAATTTATTGATTATCGCCTTCATCTCAACGCTGGTGCTGTCGCTGCTGCTGCCGTGGCTGTTCGAAAGCAAAGTTGTGGCGATGACGGTGCTCGGCCTGGCAATGGCCTGCTGGATTGCTGTGCTGGCAATTGCGGAAGCTGCGCTGCGTATTTCACGTGGCACGAAAACCACCTTCAGTTATTGGGGAATGGTGGCGGCTCACCTGGGGCTGGCAGTGACAATTGTTGGCATTGCTTTTAGCCAGAACTATAGCGTTGAGCGTGATGTGCGCATGAAGTCCGGCGATAGCGTCGATATTCATGAATATCGCTTCACCTTCCGTGATGTCAAAGAGGTGACTGGCCCGAACTGGCGTGGCGGTGTGGCGACTATCGGCGTAACGCGCGATGGCAAGCCGGAAACGGTGCTGTATGCGGAAAAACGTTATTACAACACTGCCGGGTCGATGATGACCGAAGCGGCAATTGACGGCGGCATCACGCGTGACCTGTACGCCGCGCTCGGTGAAGAGCTGGAAAACGGCGCGTGGGCCGTGCGTCTTTACTACAAACCATTTGTTCGCTGGATTTGGGCGGGCGGGCTGATGATGGCGTTGGGCGGACTACTGTGTCTGTTTGATCCTCGCTATCGTAAGCGCGTGAGTCCGCAAAAAACTGCGCCGGAGGCCGTATGAAGCGCAAAGTATTGTTAATTCCGTTGATTATCTTCCTGGCGATTGCCGCGGCGCTGCTGTGGCAGCTGGCGCGTAATGCCGAAGGGGATGATCCGACCAATCTGGAATCGGCGCTCATTGGCAAGCCTGTGCCGAAGTTTCGTCTCGAATCACTGGACAATCCGGGGCAGTTTTATCAGGCGGATGTGCTGACTCAGGGCAAACCAGTGCTGCTTAACGTCTGGGCGACCTGGTGTCCGACCTGCCGTGCGGAACATCAATATCTGAATCAGCTTTCAGCGCAGGGCATTCGCGTGGTCGGCATGAACTATAAAGACGATCGCCAGAAGGCAATCAGCTGGCTGAAAGAGCTGGGCAATCCTTACGCGCTAAGCCTGTTTGATGGCGACGGCATGTTAGGGCTGGATCTCGGTGTCTATGGCGCGCCAGAAACGTTCCTTATTGACGGCAACGGCATCATTCGCTATCGCCATGCGGGCGATCTCAATCCTCGCGTCTGGGAAGAAGAGATCAAGCCGCTGTGGGAGAAATACAGTAAGGAGGCCGCACAATGAGGTTTTTATTGGGCGTGCTGATGCTGATGATCTCCGGCTCAGCGCTGGCGACCATCGACGTGTTGCAGTTTAAAGATGAAGCACAGGAACAACAGTTCCGTCAGCTCACTGAAGAACTGCGCTGCCCGAAATGCCAGAATAACAGCATTGCCGATTCCAACTCGATGATTGCCACCGACCTGCGCCAGAAAGTGTATGAACTGATGCAGGAAGGTAAAAGTAAGAAAGAGATTGTCGATTATATGGTGGCGCGTTACGGCAACTTCGTCACTTACGATCCGCCGTTAACGCCGCTGACCGTGCTGCTGTGGGTGCTGCCAGTAGTGGCTATTGGCATTGGCGGTTGGGTCATTTACGCCCGCTCGCGGCGTCGGGTACGCGTGGTGCCGGAAGCGTTTCCTGAACAAAGCGTGCCGGAAGGTAAGCGTGCCGGATATGTCGCTTATTTGCCGGGCATTGTGGTGGCGTTAATTGTGGCTGGCGTCAGCTACTACCAGACCGGAAATTATCAACAGGTGAAAATCTGGCAGCAGGCCACGGCACAGGCTCCGGCGTTGCTGGACAGGGCGCTGGATCCGAAAGCCGATCCGCTCAACGAAGAAGAGATGTCGCGCCTTGCGCTGGGGATGCGTACTCAACTGCAAAAAAATCCGGGAGATATAGACGGCTGGATTATGTTGGGCCGCGTTGGCATGGCGCTGGGTAACGCCAGTATCGCCACCGATGCATACGCTACTGCGTATCGCCTCGATCCGAAAAACAGTGATGCCGCACTGGGTTATGCTGAAGCGTTGACACGTTCATCTGATCCCAACGACAACCGCCTCGGCGGCGAACTGCTGCGCCAGTTGGTGAGAACGGACCATAGCAATATCCGTGTGCTAAGCATGTATGCGTTTAATGCCTTTGAGCAGCAGCGATTTGGCGAAGCCGTTGCCGCGTGGGAGATGATGTTGAAACTCTTACCTGCCAACGATACTCGCCGTGCGGTGATTGAACGTAGTATCGCGCAGGCGATGCAACATTTGTCGCTGCAGGAGAGTAAATAAAAAGAGGCCCGATGGTGATGCCATCGGGCTATTTTTATTGTGCCCCGCGTTGTTGCAGGAACAGAATGGTGGCCGCCACGCGTGAGCGGACATTGAGTTTACGCAGCAGATTGCGAATATGTACTTTTACTGTCTGCTCGGAAATATTCAATACCGAGGCAATCTGTTTATTTGACAGCCCCTGTGCCAGCTCGTGCAGAACATCCAGCTCGCGCTCCGTCAGCACGCTGAAGGGATCTTCTTCCGCGCCAAACATTTCACGTTCACGTAAGTACTGATTGACGCGTTCGCTAAAGACTTTGCTGCCTTTCGCTCCGGCACGAATCGCTTCCAGCAATACTTCCGGGTCGCTGTCTTTCAACAGATAACCGTCTGCGCCTGCGTCTATCAGCGCAAAGACATCGCTGGAGGCATCGGATACGGTCAGGATAATAATTTGCGCGGTAACGCCATCCCTGCGCAAGGCATTGAGGGTATCCAGGCCACTCATACCTTTCATATTGAGATCCAGCAAGATCACGTCGATATCCAGTCTATTCGCCAGATCGATCGCGCTCGCGCCGTCGCCCGCTTCGGCGACCACTTCAAAGCCAGGATCAAGCTCCAGTAACTGACGAACACCGCGTCGCATAAGTGGATGATCATCCACAATCATCACCTGAAAAGGCGTTGCTTCAGGCATAGTAGTCTCCTGAGGTTTTATTAGAATCATTATGTTTGAGCGTAGCGTTGGTAACGCTACCAGGCGCGTGAATGTTACCCCATTTTATGTATGGACATGTAGTGAAAACTACAACCTTGTCGTTCGCTTTGGCATCATTTTCATTATAAAGACGGAATTTTGCATCAGCTTCTCATCAAGAAAAACAACTAAAAAATCAATCACAATACTTGTGCATTTCTTTAAACAGTTTTTAAAAACTGACTCCGGGTATGGAGCTATGGGTATTTTCCGTACCCAATGCTTTTAACAGCAATTAATTTCATAGGATGAAAGCTCAATTCATCAATCTGGTTCTGTTTCTCTTTGTCGTTCCGCAATATCTGTTCTGGTGGCTACAGCGTTATATTCACCCATAGCATTGGCATCAACAGTTGAGTATGGTGAGACAGTTGATGGTGTTGTCCTGGAAAAAGATATCCAGCTGGTTTATGGGACCGCCAATAATACGAAAATCAATCCTGGCGGAGAACAGCATATAAAAGAATTTGGTGTAAGTAGTAATACTGAAATTAAAGGAGGGTATCAGTACATTGAAATGAATGGTACCGCAGAATACTCAGTATTAAATGACGGTTATCAAATTGTTCAAATGGGTGGCGCGGCAAACCAGACTACCCTCAATAATGGTGTGCTACAGGTTTATGGCGCAGCGAATGATCCCACGATTAAAGGCGGGCGCTTAATCGTTGAAAAAGATGGGATTACCGTCCTTGCCGCTATCGAAAAGGGAGGATTACTGGAGGTTAAAGAGGGGGGATTAGCGATTGCGGTAGATCAGAAAGCAGGCGGTGCTATTAAAGCAAGCACGCGGGTCATGGAGGCATTCGGAACAAACCGTCTCGGTCAGTTCGAAATCAAGAATGGTATTGCTAACAATATGCTGTTGGAAAACGGCGGAAGTTTGCGAGTTGAAGAAAATGACTTCGCTTATAATACTACTGTAGATAGTGGCGGCTTACTGGAGGTTATGGATGGCGGGACTGTAACTGGCGTTGATAAAAAAGCAGGCGGAAAATTAATTGTCTCAACGAATGCGCTGGAAGTGAGTGGTACAAACAGTAAAGGCCAATTTAGTATAAAAGATGGTGTGTCAAAAAATTATGAACTGGATGATGGTTCCGGGCTCATTGTTATGGAGGACACGCAGGCCATTGATACTATCCTTGATGAGCATGCCACTATGCAATCGCTGGGAAAGGATACTGGTACGAAAGTGCAGGCAAATGCGGTATATGATCTCGGTCGATCAGATCAGAATGGAAGTATCACGTATTCCTCAAAAGCCATTTCTGAAAATATGGTTATCAACAATGGCCGCGCTAACGTCTGGGCTGGCACAATGGTTAACGTTTCAGTCAGAGGGAATGATGGCATTCTTGAGGTCATGAAGCCGCAAATAAATTATGCACCCGCAATGTTGGTGGGTAAGGTAGTGGTTTCTGAGGGCGCTTCTTTTAGAACGCATGGTGCCGTGGATACCAGCAAAGCGGACGTTTCGCTCGAAAATAGCGTATGGACCATCATTGCCGATATCACTACGACGAACCAAAACACCCTCCTCAACTTAGCCAACCTTGCGATGTCTGACGCAAATGTGATTATGATGGATGAGCCAGTGACTCGTTCATCAGTGACGGCAAGTGCGGAAAATTTCATTACGTTGACCACCAATACCCTGTCGGGAAACGGCAATTTTTATATGCGTACCGATATGGCTAATCATCAGAGCGATCAGCTCAACGTCACCGGTCAGGCAACAGGTGATTTCAAAATATTCGTGACGGACACCGGTGCCAGCCCGGCAGCAGGAGATAGCCTTACACTGGTAACAACGGGCGGCGGTGATGCTGCATTTACGTTGGGCAATGCCGGAGGCGTTGTTGATATCGGTACGTATGAATATACCTTGCTGGATAATGGCAACCATAGCTGGAGTTTGGCAGAGAATCGCGCGCAAATTACCCCTTCAACCACTGATGTGCTGAATATGGCGGCAGCACAACCGCTGGTATTTGATGCAGAACTGGACACCGTGCGTGAGCGTCTTGGTAGCGTAAAAGGCGTTAATTACGATACGGCGATGTGGAGTTCGGCAATTAACACCCGCAACAACGTGACCACTGATGCGGGCGCTGGCTTTGAGCAAACATTGACCGGGCTGACGCTCGGTATCGATAGCCGTTTCTCCCGTGAAGAAACCAGCACAATTCGCGGCTTGTTCTTTGGTTACTCTCATTCTGATATTGGTTTTGATCGCGGCGGCAAAGGCAATGTCGATAGCTATACCCTGGGGGCTTATGCCGGTTGGGAGCATCAGAACGGTGCCTATGTTGATGGAGTGGTGAAAGTTGACCGTTTTGCCAACACCATCCATTGCAAGATGAGTAATGGGGCAACAGCGTTTGGCGATTACAATAGTAACGGCGCGGGTGCTCATGTCGAGAGCGGGTTCCGTTGGGTTGACGGATTGTGGAGTGTTAGACCCTATCTGGCCTTTACCGGCTTTACCACAGATGGTCAGGACTACACGTTATCAAACGGCATGCGCGCGGATGTGGGAAATACCCGGATATTACGCGCTGAAGCGGGAACGGCGGTAAGCTATCACATGGACCTGCAAAACGGTACGACGCTGGAACCCTGACTGAAAGCCGCCGTGCGTCAGGAATACGCCGATTCTAACCAGGTGAAAGTTAATGACGATGGCAAATTTAATAATGATGTGGCTGGAACCCGTGGCGTTTATCAGGCTGGGATAAGGTCATCGTTTACCCCGACGTTAAGCGGTCATTTGTCAGTCAGCTATGGCAATGGCGCAGGGGTAGAATCGCCGTGGAATACTCAGGCGGGTGTGGTCTGGACGTTCTGATAACAAAAAATAAACAGGCTGTGATGTGTCACGGTCTGTTTATCGAATTAATTGCAGATATAAAAAAAACCAACCGTAAAGGTTGATTTTTTCTTGGGATTTTTGGTCGGCACGAGAGGATTTGAACCTCCGACCCCCGACACCCCATGACGGTGCGCTACCAGGCTGCGCTACGTGCCGACTCGTGGCTGCTAATACTACCGTTTTCCACACCGATTGCAAGTAAGATATTTTGCTAACTGATTTATAATTAATCAGTTAGCGATAAAACGCTTCTCGTCTGTCAGCACTTGCAATAACAAACTTAACTGTGGTTTTTCATCTTTCACTCTTTCACCACGTAAGTTGTAAGTGCGGTATTTACCGTTATTGTTCAGCACCAGCGTCTTTTTCGGGGTGGTAATTGCCAGCGTATCGTTATCCGCTGCAGTAACCCAGTAATGACGGCGTTGAGGGTTGAACAAATCCTGACCTTGCGAATATTCGCTGGCAGGTGTGCTGACATGTAGCAGGCGTTGCATCAGCGTCGTCATCAGATCGGTATGATCAGTCAGAGCATTAATACGCTGCGCCGGCGTGCCTGGCCAGTGAATCACTAATGGCACCTGCAGATGACCGTGGGACCAGTCAAAGGTTTCTTCGTCTTCGCTCAGCGGAATACCCCGACCGGCAGTGATAATCACCACCGTATTGTCCAGTTTGCCAGAATCACGCAGTGCATTGAGCACGCGGTTGATCTGGTCATCGACATTGCCTGCCGCCCGGCTATATTTCCGTGCAAATGCCTGCTGATTGCTGTCGTCAATGTTAGTGCCATTGAAAGAGACCCACGAGAACCAGCGGTTATCTTCTTGTGCGTAGCGGCCCAGCCAGTTGATCCACTGCGTGGCGGTCTGCTCGTCGGATTGGGTGCGTACGCTCGGCATCGAGAAATCTGACAACAATGCCTGGCGATACAGCGGGCTGGTAAAGCCATCTGATGAGAATAATCCCAGCTGATAGCCTTGCTGATTAAGCGCAGTAATTAACGCCGCAGGGGTACGGGTCGACAGAATGCCGTCCATATAGCTCGGCGAGATGCCATAGAACAGGCCAAAGATGCCGTTGTCTGTAGTGTTGCCGGAGCTCATATGGCGCGTGAACGAAATATTTTGCTCAGCAAAACCTGCCAGCGCAGGCATCTGCTTCTCGAAGCGTGAGTAGTTCAGGCCATCGACAGTAATCAACAGCACATTCTGCCCGGTGCCCATATCGCGATAGCGCAGTTCGCTTAACGGATACTGAACGGAAACGGCGTCTGGATTACCTTGCTCAATAAGACGGCGTTGATACTCCTGCGCATCAAGCAGACCATGCTTCTCAAGAAAACGTCGCGCCGTCATCGGGTACGAAAGCGGCAGGTTAGCGCGCTGCATGGTGATCGGGCGATAGAAGTTGGCATCGGCCCAGATATACACCACATGCGAGGCGATAAAGGCGATAAATAAGAATGCGGCCAGCGGGCGCGCGAAGCGCCGACGACGCGTCAGGCTGCGCAGCTTTTGCCAGCTCCACGTCGCAAACACCAGTTCAAGCAATAAAATAACCGGCACGCTGATGAACATCAGCTGCCAGTCGCGCGCCATCTCATTTTCGTCTGGGTTGATAACCAGTTGCCAGACGATGGGATTAAGATGGAGATGGAAACGAGTAAAGACTTCGCTATCGATCAGTAATAGCGTCATTCCCGCCGTTGCCAGAATGACGGACAAAAACCTCATCAGCCTCTGGGAGCCGACGATAAAGGTCAGCGGGAAGAGGATCAGCAAGTAGGTGGCGAACACCAGGAAGCTGAAATGGCCGATAATGCTTACGTAGGAATAAATGCGACCAGCAAGCGTTGTCGGCCAGTCGGCGATAAACAGGTAACGGCTGCCAATGACGAGCGAAAGCAGAATATTGAACAGTGCAAACCAGTGCCCCCAACTGACCATCTGGGAGACTTTTTCACGGTAGCGCTGACGATGAGTTACCATAACCTGTTATCTGTTTCCCTTAGTGCGCTTTGTCTTCGTTGATAGAGGACTGTAAGGCGCGGGCAAAAGAGTTGGCAATTGCCTGGCGTTGGGCCGGGGCAATGCTGGTATTGATAAGGTTAGTGACCATGTTGCCTAACACCATCAGGGAAAGGTCGGTCGGAGCCTTATGTTTTTCCAGTACGTTGAGCAGCTCTGCGAGCAATTGTTCAACCTGTTCATCACTGTAGCGGGAAATTTGTGGCATAAATCGAAATCAGTTAGTTGATGAAAGGGCAACATATTACCGTAGCAACGGTTTTTTTTCTGCTTTTTTATGCGTTAAATCATTCTCGTTACGCTGCCTTCTGTAAAATGACCGCCATCTTTTATTGCGTCGCTTAACCGGCGGTGGTTGAATACCGCCCGGTCTTAAAGGAGAGTTTATCATGAGTCTGGATATCAACCAGATTGCTCTGCACCAGCTTATCAAGCGTGATGAGCAGAACCTTGAGCTGGTGTTGCGCGATTCATTGCTGGAACCGACAGAAACCGTCGTTGAGATGGTGGCAGAACTGCATCGGGTCTATAGCGCCAAAAATAAAGCTTACGGCTTGTTTAGCGAAGAGAGTGAACTGGCGCAGACGCTGCGCTTACAGCGTCAGGGCGAAGAGGACTTTCTGGCATTTAGCCGCGCGGCAACCGGGCGCCTGCGTGACGAATTAGCGAAATATCCTTTTGCTGACGGTGGATTCGTGCTGTTTTGCCACTACCGTTATCTGGCGGTGGAGTATCTGCTGGTGGCAGTTCTGAGCAACCTGAGCAGTATGCGCGTTAACGAAAATCTCGACATCAATCCAACCCATTATCTTGATATCAATCATGCGGATATTGTTGCGCGTATCGATTTAACCGAATGGGAAACCAATCCAGAGTCCACCCGCTATCTCACTTTCCTGAAAGGGCGAGTAGGGCGCAAAGTGGCGGATTTCTTTATGGATTTCCTCGGGGCCAGCGAAGGGTTAAACGCGAAAGCGCAAAACCGTGGGCTGTTGCAAGCGGTTGATGATTTCACTGCCGAAGCACAACTGGATAAAGCAGAGCGACAGAACGTGCGCCAGCAGGTTTATAGCTACTGTAATGAGCAGCTGCAGGCAGGCGAAGAGATCGAACTGGAGTCGCTGTCGAAAGAGCTGGCAGGCGTCAGCGAAGTGAGTTTCACGGAGTTTGCGGCTGAAAAAGGCTACGAACTGGAAGAGAGCTTCCCGGCAGACCGTAGCACACTGCGTCAGTTGACGAAGTTTGCCGGTAGCGGCGGTGGCTTGACTATTAACTTTGATGCGATGCTGTTAGGTGAACGCATCTTCTGGGATCCGGCAACCGATACCCTGACCATTAAAGGCACGCCGCCGAATTTGCGTGACCAATTGCAGCGCCGGACGTCTGGCGGCAATTAATCGGTTTTGTGTTCTGAATGCCAGATGCGGCGTGAACGCCTTATCTGGCCTGCAAAAAATAGCAATACCGTAATCAGGCATAATCTGCAGATACAAAAAACCCCGCCGGAGCGGGGTTTTTTACAACTTATTCAGCAATTAAGCGCGAACGAAGTCGATGTGCTGCAGCTTCGGTTTGTACGGGTGACGCTGTACGTCCTGAGCTTTAACTTTGATTTCTTTACCGTCAACAACGATGGTCAGAACTTCGCTGTAGAATTCAGCTTTAGCTTGCATGTTCATGACTTTGTCGTGATCCAGCTCGATAGCCAGCGGCGCTTCTTTGCCACCGTAGATGATTGCCGGGAACTTGTTAGCGGCACGCAGGCGGCGGCTCGCACCCTTACCCTGCTCTTTACGTACTTCTGCGTTGATAGTAAACATTTCTTTCTCTCTTAAATTAATCCTGCTACAGGCGACCCAGCAACAGGTAAGTGATCTGCTTTGCGTATGCAAAAGCGGGCGAGATTCTATACTCAATCGCTTTATACATCAATCAAAACTACCATTAACCGCGTAATTCGTGCGCCCGACGAAAACGACCTTCGTAATCGAACACTTTTTCACGCACTTGCCAGTACTGACCTTTCATGCGGGCAACGACAAAATCCGGGTGTCGCAATAAGGCTTGCTGGGCGAGGATATCGGCGGCGGTGATCCAGCGCAGAGGGATGCCCGGTGTGCGCGTATGCGGGCGGATAAAAAGCTGCTCGAAGGCAGTTCGCTGGGCGGGCGTTTGCAGACGGAAACGCTCACTCACATCCGCGCCGTCTTCATCGTAATAGGTGATTTTCAACCATTCGCCTTTCTCGTCGTGCTCATGCTGCAAAGACATGCCGCTACAGCGTAATACCAGCGCATCTTTCAGTCGTAGCGCCGCTTTTAACATATCATCCGGATCAACCAGTACCGTGTCACATTCGCGGCAGCGGCGAGCGGCAATATCATTTTCTGCGTTACATTGCGGGCAATTTTTAAAACGGAAACGGAAGTCACACTGTTCGCGATGACCGTCGTCATCTTCAAACCATCCCTGACAGCGGCGACCAAAGTGTTCAATCAATGTCCCGTCGGCGGTCGTTTTCCCCCAAAAGGTGTTGGCAAAACCGCAGGCAGGGCAGAAAACCTGTACCGGAACGTTGTCACTTTTGCCTTTCGGTGTACCAACTTCCGGCGCGTAGAGAGCGTGAGGATTACCCGCATAATCAAGAATTAAACAATCAGTCTTGCCCGGAGCGAGACGCAGACCGCGCCCGACAATTTGTTGGTAAAGACTCACTGATTCGGTAGGGCGCAGAATGGCGATAAGATCGACGTGCGGGGCGTCAAATCCGGTGGTCAGTACTGCGACGTTGACCAGATAGCGAAAACGCTGGGCTTTAAAATCTTCAATTAACACATCGCGCTCAGCGCCGGGGGTGTCGCCAGTAATCAGTGCAGCATCTTCGGCGGGTAGTAATCCCACAATCTCTTTTGCGTGTTCAACGGTGGCGGCGAAAATCATCACCCCTTTGCGCGTTGCAGCAAACTCCATAATCTGGCTGATGATGTGCGGGGTAATACGTTGTTGTTTTTTTAGCTCGCGGTTGAGATCAGCTTCGCTGAACAGCCCGTTACTCTGTGCCTGCAAGCGGCTGAAATCGTATTGCACTACTGGCATATCCAGTCGTTCTGGCGGCGTCAGATAGCTGTGTTTAATCATATAACGCAGCGGCAGTTCATAAATGCAGTCACGGAAAAGGGCTTTCTCATCGCCGCGTACCATGCCGTGATAATGGAACTGGTAGATCCAGCCTTTGCCCAGTCGAAAAGGCGTGGCAGTCAGCCCCAGCAGGCGTAAGTGGGGATTCACTTTTGTCAGGTGAGTGAGGATTTGCTGATACTGGCTCTCTTCATCGTCACCAATACGGTGACATTCATCGACAATCAACAGCGAAAATTCACCCTGAAAGGCATCAAGATTACGGGCGACCGACTGCACACTGCCAAATACCACTTTACCGTGGCTCTCTTTACGCTTTAGCCCGGCGGCAAAAATATCGGCTTCCAGCCCCAGCGCCTGATACTTTGCATGGTTTTGCGCCACCAGTTCTTTAACGTGTGCCAGCACCAGTACGCGACCACGAGCCAGCCGTGCCAGTTCCGCTATCACCAGGCTTTTACCTGCGCCGGTGGGCAGCACGATAACGGCAGGGGTTTTATGACGACGAAAATGGTTGAGCGTGGCATCCACGGCTTCTTGCTGATATGGGCGAAGTGTAAAAATCATGGTCTCGCGTAGGTAGATTATTCTGCTAATAGTATGCCACGGTTCTTTTTCCCTTGAGGGAAGTTATTAGACCGCTATACTGGGCAGACAACAGTTCAGATTTTCGGGTCAATGCCCGACCTCCGTTTTTACAGGCAAAATCACACACATGCGACTTGATAAATTTATCGCACAGCAACTCGGCGTTAGCCGTGCTATTGCCGGGCGTGAAATCCGCGGCAATCGTGTCACCGTCGATGGCGAAATCGTCCGTAATGCAGCGTTCAAACTGCTTCCTGAACATGATGTCGCTTACGATGGCAACCCGCTGGCGCAGCAACATGGTCCACGTTACTTCATGCTCAATAAGCCTCAGGGCTATGTTTGCTCCACGGACGACCCTGATCACCCAACGGTGCTCTATTTTCTGGATGAACCGGTAGCCTGGAAACTGCACGCCGCAGGACGTCTGGATATCGATACCACCGGTCTGGTGCTGATGACTGATGATGGTCAGTGGTCGCACCGCATTACTTCTCCGCGCCATCATTGCGAGAAGACCTATCTGGTGACACTGGAATCACCTGTAGCTGACGATACGGCAGAGCAATTTGCCAAAGGCGTACAGCTGCATAACGAAAAAGATCTCACTAAGCCTGCGGTGCTGGAAGTGATTACCCCAACGCAGGTTCGTCTGACCATCAGCGAAGGGCGTTATCATCAGGTGAAACGCATGTTCGCCGCTGTGGGTAACCATGTGGTTGAGCTGCATCGTGAACGTATTGGCGGTATTACGCTGGATGCTGATTTAGCCCCCGGTGAATATCGTCCGTTAACTGAAGAAGAAATTGCCAGCGTCGTCTAACTTTTCCATGACTTTCAGGAGCCCGTTGTGACCACCCGACAGCATTCGTCGTTTGCTATTGTTTTTATCCTTGGCCTGCTGGCCATGTTGATGCCGCTGTCGATTGATATGTATCTGCCCGCGCTACCGGTAATTTCAGCGCAGTTTGGCGTACCTGCGGGCAGTACGCAGATGACCCTCAGTACTTATATTCTGGGCTTTGCGTTGGGGCAGTTAATCTACGGGCCGATGGCAGACAGCTTCGGGCGTAAGCCGGTGGTGCTCGGCGGTACGCTGGTGTTTGCCGCCGCCACGGTGGCGTGTGCGTTGGCAAACACCATCGATCAGCTGATTGTGATGCGTTTCTTCCACGGGCTGGCTGCGGCTGCGGCCAGCGTGGTCATTAACGCCCTGATGCGCGATATTTACCCGAAAGAAGAGTTCTCGCGGATGATGTCGTTTGTCATGCTGGTGACCACTATTGCACCGCTGATGGCACCGATTGTCGGCGGTTGGGTGCTGGTGTGGCTGAGCTGGCATTACATCTTCTGGATCCTGGCATTAGCGGCGATTCTGGCTTCGGCAATGATTTTCTTCCTGATTAAAGAAACCTTACCACCGGAGCGTCGCCAGCCTTTTCACATTCGTACCACTATTGGTAACTTTGCGGCGCTGTTCCGTCATAAGCGTGTCCTGAGTTATATGCTTGCCAGTGGTTTCAGCTTTGCCGGGATGTTCTCGTTCTTAAGCGCCGGACCGTTTGTCTACATTGAAATTAACCACGTCGCGCCGGAAAACTTTGGTTATTACTTTGCACTAAACATTGTTTTCCTGTTCGTGATGACCATTTTTAACAGCCGCTTCGTCCGCCGCATTGGCGCGTTAAATATGTTCCGCTCGGGGTTGTGGATACAGTTTATTATGGCGGCGTGGATGGTCATCAGTGCGCTGCTGGGGCTGGGATTCTGGTCGCTGGTGGTTGGCGTTGCGGCGTTTGTGGGCTGCGTGTCGATGGTGTCATCCAATGCGATGGCGGTCATTCTTGATGAGTTTCCCCATATGGCGGGAACGGCATCTTCGCTGGCAGGAACCTTCCGTTTTGGCATAGGGGCAATTGTTGGCGCATTGCTTTCTCTTGCGACCTTTAACTCTGCATGGCCGATGATTTGGTCAATTGCATTCTGCGCAACCAGCTCCATTCTCTTCTGTCTGTACGCCAGTCGGCCGAAAAAACGGTGATCTATTGCACAACGAGGAAGCTAAAAGGCTTCCTTTGTTGATGCATGTCAACCACAAATCTATCATTCCCCCGATATATGTTTATTTTATGTAAAGTCAATTTATGTAAAAAGTCACATCATTGTAGTTAAAAAGGTTGAGTTAGATCGCAGAAACGGGTACATATAGCCCCGCAAACGTGACCACGCCCGCAGATATTACTTAAATCAGAGCCATAGAGGCCACTCAGGCGAGGCATCAATCTTTACGATCTGTATAAAGACGGATTGTTGATGATGTGTTAAAATTGATGTAAACAAATTGTGAAGTAAATGTACTTCCGGGGAAAATAAGTGACTTCATTACAACTCTCAATCGTCCATCGTCTACCGCAGAACTATCGCTGGTCTGCTGGTTTCGCAGGTTCGAAGGTTGAACCGATTCCGCAAAATGGACCGTGCGGTGACAACAGCCTGGTGGCGCTTAAATTGCTTAGCCCGGATGGTGATAATGCATGGTCGGTGATGTATAAACTAAGCCAGGCGTTAAGCGACATCGAAGTTCCATGTTCGGTGCTGGAGTGTGAAGGTGAGCCGTGCCTGTTTGTAAATCGCCAGGACGAGTTTGCTGCAACATGCCGATTGAAAAATTTTGGTGTGGCAATTGCCGAACCCTTTTCAAACTACAATCCTTTTTAAGCGTCAGCTCAACGCCAGTAGCTGACGCGTATACTCCTGCTGCGGTGTGGCAAACACGCGCGCGCACGGTCCTTGTTCCACTACTTCCCCTTGTCGCAGTACGATAACCTGATGACATAACGCGCGGACAACGTGCAAATCGTGGCTGATAAACAAATAGGCCAGTTGATGCTTTTGTTGCAATGATTTCAATAGCGTCAATATTTGCGCCTGTACCGTTTTGTCGAGTGATGATGTCGGTTCATCAAGTATGATCAGCGAGGGCTTAAGAATTAATGCCCTGGCAATCGCAATACGTTGTCGCTGACCACCAGAGAACTCCGCCGGATAACGGTGGCGTGTTTCAGGATCTAATCCCACTTCATGCATCACGGCTATCACTTGTTGTTCGCGTTGTGCGGCAGAAAGCGTCGGCTGGTGAACCCGTAAGCCTTCCTCAATAATCTGCAAAACGTTGAGTCGTGGGTTGAGCGAGGAGTTTGGATCCTGAAATACCACCTGAATGCGATGACGAATAGGTAACAGCTGGCGGCGATTTAAATTTTGCAGTGGCTGACCGTCAAAGATGATGCTGCCCTGAGAATTAATCAGTCGCAGCAGCGCCAGTCCCGTCGTACTTTTCCCGGAACCGGACTCGCCCACTAAACCCAGTGTTTCACCCGCTCGTAGCGTAAAACTGATGTTTTTCACCACCACATTATGATCCACAATGCGCTTCAAAATCCCTTTGCGAATGGGGAAGGCAACCTGAAGCTGTTCAACATCCAGCAACGTTGAGGCAGGTTCTGGCAACGGCACTGGATCGCCTGACGGTTCACTGTTGAGTAGCTTTTGTGTGTAAGGATGAGTGGGTGATGCAAATAGCGTAGCGGCGTAATTTTGCTCGACACAGCGACCGTTTTGCATTACCGCCACGCGGTGGGCCAGTTTTCTGACAATGCTGAGGTTATGAGTAATAAACAGCATGCCCATATTCAGCTCGCCTTGCAGTTCGCGCAACAGCTGTAAAATCTGCGCCTGGACAGAGACGTCCAGTGCGGTGGTCGGTTCATCGGCAATTAATAATTCCGGTCGCGTTAACAGCGCCATCGCAATCATCACCCGCTGGCGTTCGCCGCCGGAGAGCTGATGCGGATAATCTGTCAGCCGTTTTGCCGCCTGGCGGATACCAACGCGATCAAGGCAGTTAAGAATTTCGCCACGAGCCGCTTCCCGACGCATCCCGCGGTGGAGTGAAAGCACTTCATAAAGCTGTTTTTCCAGGGTATGCAATGGATTTAACGACACCATCGGTTCCTGAAAAATCATGGCGATCTTATTACCGCGTACACCGCGCAACGTTTGATCGCTGACATGAAGCAGCGATTCGCCATGAAAACGAATATCGCCGGAGAGATATTCAACCGGCGGGGAAGGGAGCAGGCGTAAAATTGACAGCGCGGTAACGCTTTTGCCTGAACCTGACTCACCCACCAGCGCCAGCGTTTCGCCAGCCTCAATCTGTAGTGAAACATCATTGACTACTGTACGTACGGTTTGCTGATGGCGAAAACCCACCGACAAATTTTCAATCGCTAACAGAGTTTGCGTCATGCTACACCGCCTTATTAGGATCAAATGCGTCGCGGACGGCTTCACCAATAAAGATCAGCAAAGACAATAATATCGCCACCGACAAGAAGGCGGTGATCCCAAGCCACGGGGCCTGAAGGTTATTTTTCCCTTGTAACAGCAGTTCACCGAGTGACGGTGAACCGAGCGGTAGACCGAAGCCGAGGAAATCGAGCGAGGTCAGGGTGGTTATCGAACTACATAAAATAAACGGTAAAAAGGTGAGGGTCGCGACCATGGCATTAGGCAACATATGACGCAGGATGATACTGCGATCGCTGACGCCAAGCGCCTGTGCCGCACGAATGTAGTCGAAATTACGAGTACGTAAAAACTCCGCCCGCACCACGCCGACCAGACTCATCCAGCCAAACAAGACAGTAATTGCCAGCAGCCACCAGAAGTTAGGCTGTACGACGCTGGAAAGTAAAATAATCAAAAACAGCGTCGGCATCCCCGACCATACTTCAATAAAGCGTTGTCCCCAGAGATCGACTTTACCGCCGTAATAGCCTTGTAGCGCCCCCGCCAGCACGCCCATCACGCTGGAACAGAGAGTCAGCATCAGGCCAAACAGAACCGAGATCCGCGTGCCATAGAGAATGCGTGCCAGCACATCGCCGCCGTTGGCATCCGTTCCCAGCCAGTTTTGCCGGGAGGGTGGAGAAGGGAAGGGCTTATCGGTAGCAAAGTTGATACTGGTAGCACCAAAGCGAATCGGTGCCCACAGTACCCAGCCGTTATTTTCCAGCCGTTGTTTCAGCCACGGGTCCTGATAATCAGCCTGACTTGCCAGCGGGCCGCCAAAATCGCTTTCGCTGTAGTTTTTCAACAACGGGAAATACCAACTGCCGTCATAACGCACCAGCAACGGTTTATCGTTAGCGATAAGTTCAGAACACAAACTCAAACCAAACAAGACGAGGAAAATCCATAACGACCAGTATCCGCGACGGTTATGGCGAAAACGCGCCCAACGGGCCTGATTGACGGGGCTGAGTCGCGACATTAACGTCCCTCAAAATCTATACGCGGATCGACCAGCGTATAGCTGATATCACTGACAATATTCAGCAGCAGGCCAATCAGGGTGAAAATATACAAGGTACCAAACATTACAGGATAATCGCGCGAGACGGTCGCTTCGTAGCCCAGTAAGCCAAGACCATTGAGTGAAAACATCACCTCAATCAGCAGCGAGCCGGTAAAAAACATGCTGATAAACGTCGCCGGAAAACCGGCAATCACCAGCAGCATGGCGTTGCGGAACACATGTTTCAAGAGAATGTTTTTCTCACTTACCCCTTTCGCACGCGCGGTCACCACGTATTGCTTGCGCACTTCATCAAGGAATGAGTTTTTGGTCAGCATGGTCAGCGCCGCAAAGCCACCAATCACTGTCGCCAGCACCGGTAGCGTGATATGCCACAGATAATCGGTGATTTGCTGATACCACGGCAGCGAATCAAAGTTAGCGGAAACCAGGCCGCGTAGAGGGAACAGGTCAAAATAGCTGCCGCCCGCGAAGAAGACAATCAGCAGGATGGCAAACAAAAAGGCCGGAATGGCGTAGCCGATGATGATAAATGCGCTACTCCAGACGTCAAAGCGGCTCCCATTATAAACAGCTTTGCGAATGCCTAACGGAATCGACACCAGATAGATAATCAGCGTGCTCCACAATCCGAGGGTGATGGAAACCGGCAGACTGTCTTTAATCAGCGTCAGCACCGAGGCGCTGCGAAAAAGGCTATCACCAAAATCAAAGCGGATGTAGTCCCAGAGCATTTTGAAGTAACGTTCGTGGATCGGCTTATCGAAACCGTAGCGATGAGTGATCTCGGCGATCACTTCTGGATCTAATCCGCGTCCGCCACGGTAATTACTGTCGCTGATATTGCCGACGCCCGTTTGCGCATGGCTGGCGCGAATACCTTCACCGCCTGCGCCGGGTAATACTCCGGCATTACCAAACTCAATGGCGGCGATGGCCTGGTCGACCGGACCGCCAGGCGCAATTTGCACGATGAAAAAGTTGATAGTGATAATCGCCCATAACGTTGGGATCACCAGCAACAGACGGCGAATCAGATAAGCGCCCATCTACTCTCCCTGTTGTCTGGCTGACGGCAGTTTGGCCGCTTTATTAACGTCATACCACCAGGTATCGATACCCAGGCTGTAAACAGGGCGTACAGCGGGTTGGGAGAATTTATCCCACCAGGCGAGACGGTCTTCCGCCATGTACCACATTGGCAGCATGTAATAATTCCACGTTAATACGCGATCCAGTGCTCGCCCTAACGGCAGTAATTTTTCTTTATTTCCCTGCGCGGCAATAATTTGATTGATCAGCGAGTCGATAACCGGACTTTGCACGCCGGGGGCATTATAAGTGGAATTGATATATTCCGATGACCAGGAAATCTGTAAATCGGAACTGGGCCACGGCATCGCCCGCCATACGCGCGGCATCATGTCATAGTCGCGACTGCGCATGCGGTTGGTGATTTGCGAGTTATCCACCTTGCGAATGTCCATGTTGATACCCAGCCGTTGCAGGCTGTGCTGGAACGGCAATACCCACTGACTATTGCTGCTTGCGGGAAGCAATAATTCAAAGCTGAGTGGCTGACCCGTTGTGGCATTAACGCGTTGCTGACCCTTCAGCACCCAGCCCGCTTCGTTGAGAAGTTTGTCGGCTTTTAACAGGTTGTCACGATCGTAGCCATCGCCTTTAGATACCGGCGGCTGGTAGATTTGTGTGAAGACTTCTGACGGTAGATCTTTTTTCATTGGTGCCAGAAGCACCAGCTCCGCGGCTTCGGGGTAATTTCTGGCCGCGTATTCGGTATTCTGAAAATAACTGTTCGTGCGACTCCAGGCATTGTAAAACAACGCCTTGTTCATCCATTCAAAGTCAAAGGCGAGGGTGATTGCTTCCCGGACCCGGCGATCGCTGAATACCGGACGTTGGATATTAAACGCCAGCCAGCGCGTATCCTGGGCTGATTCGTTCTTTTGCTCATCTTTGATGATGTATTTTTTATCGAAATTTTTACCGGTATAACGCGTGGCCCAGTTTTTAGCGTCGTTTTCCATACGCAAATCAAAGGCACCTGCTTTAAACGCTTCAAAGGCGACATTATCATCGAGGTAATAATCGTAGCGAATGGTGTCGAAATTCCAGCGTCCACGGTTTACCGGTAAGTTTGCTGCCCAGTAATCTTTCACGCGGGAATAGACAATATTTTGCCCCATTTTCCAGGACGTAATTCGGTACGGACCACTGGCAAGCGGAGGCGTGGCGAGCGGATCGCTAAGTTTGTGATCCTTCCAGTACTTTTCTGGAAATACCGGCAGCGAAAACAGACTCAACATATCTTCTTTGCCGGGTTTAGCTAACTCAATGCGCACGGTTAACGGCGCAATGGCTTTGACGGTGGTGCCTTTGTAGACCAGACGAAATTGCGGCACGCCTTCGGTCATAAATTTTTGAAAAGTAAACTCTACATCGCGGGCAGTAATGGGTGAACCATCATGAAAACGGGCGCGCGGATTAATAGCGACCTCCACCCAGGAATAATCGTCAGCATAGCGTGCGCTTTCAGCAATCAGCGGGTAATAACTGCCTGGTTCGTCATCGGAAGTCGTAAATAGCGTGTCGTACAGCTGCTCGGTGCGTGCGCCCGGGTTGCCGCGCAGTGCATAGCGGTTGAAATTATCGAAGGTACCGAGGGCTGACAACGTTATCTGCCCACCTTTTGGCGCGGCGGGGTTCACATAATCAAAATGGTTGAAATTAAACGCGTACCGGGGTTCGCCCAGCACGGCAAAGGCATAGCTTTCCTTGATAGCCTGCGCCTGCGCACCAAAGGTGAACAGAGCGATAAACAGCAGCAGTATGCGCACAATCATCTGCAACGGATTTCCTTTTACTCATCATTAGCCGCAATCCGGCATGCTTTCACTATGAATAATAAGGGACGTAAGCACACCTTACCACTGCGGCGTATACGGTTTCTTTAGCCAGCGAACAAAATCGTCCAGCGGTAACGGGCGACTAATCCAGTAGCCTTGCATGAAATTAACGCCGCGTTCGCTTATCCATCGCGCCTGTTCCGGCGTTTCGACCCCTTCAGCAACCGTCAGCATATTGAGGCGTTTCGCCAGCGTCAGCACCGCGTCAAGTACGGGTGAAGTGATCGTTTCCGTACCGATGGCGTTGATAAATCCACGGTCAATTTTCAGATAATCGAGCGTAAAACGCTCAAGATAGATAAGCGCGCTGTGCCCGGTGCCGAAGTCATCAATAGCAATTTCTACGCCGACCGAGTGCAGCCAGGCGAAGAGTTGTGTGGCTTCTTGCTCTTTCAGCATATCGCGCTCGGTAATTTCCAGCACAATCTGGAAATGGTGTGCGGGTAGGGAAGTGAGCAGTTTCTGGATATCTGCTTTAAAGCTTTCGCTGTGCAGATGGTCCGGCGCAATGTTAATGCCAAATTTGACGCCTACCGGCAGCACTTTTTCTAATTCTGCGGCATCGCGGGCAATTAACTCAAACAGGTGCTGAGTCAGCGGCACAATCATCTTTTGCGATTCGGCAAAGTTAATGAAGGCATCCGGGGGAATTTCTCCCGCGACAGGATGCCGCCAGCGTAGCAGTACTTCCAGGCCCGTTACTCGCAAAGCTTGTGTATCCACCACCGGTTGATACGCCACGTAAAATTGTTCGCGCTTGATGGCGGTCATGATTTCTCTGCCGGGGCGCATACGTACGCTCATCAGGTAATAGCAGAGCAGGCCAACGACAGTTCCACTCATGCCGCCCAGTAAAAATGCGTACCACACATCGTTCCATGTCCAGTCATCCGCATAAAGCCGAACGGTCAGAGGAATGCCCGCAATTTTAGTTTCACGGACCGGCATGTCGGTTAATTCATTAACGTTCATCAAACGTGAAGAAAAGGTAGATAGCGCAGTATTGCCAATAATGAGGGCGACGCCATCGTAATCTTCCTGCCGTGAACTATAAAAGAGAGAAGGCGTCAGGTTGAGATTCAGAGCGGCAAACACACCGCTATTTTTCAGCAAAGGGTTGCGATACCAGATGACGATTGCGGGTTTGTTCGGCACCATCGGCGTGCCGGGTAAGATCGCCATATCGACGTTTTTATTAATGTCGAGCGCCGGAATCAATTCATTGAGTGGAATGTCCATCTCACCAGTCGCAGATGAACAGAATGTTTTTTTATCTTTCACCAGCACAAACGTACGGACATTCATGCTAAACGCCGCGCGAGCGGTCAGTTCGGGGTTAGCCTGCTGGCAGGTATCTAAGGTCAGCGGCTGAAGCCGGTCAGTAGTGGATTTCAGGTCGGCAAAATAGGTATCGAGATACTTTTGTACGTCGATAATCAGTGTGTCGTATTTGACTTCGTGCTTATGCCAGGCCACTAAAAATTGAAGGCAACTCACCAGTATCGCAATCATCACGCCTGCAACAATGCAGGTAAGCAGGAGCTTACGTCCAGAATTGGGAGCGCGTATGAACATGATTCCGTTAATTTCCTGAAATTACGACAACATTTAAAAGATAACAATGACCGGACTATAGCCTGGATCAAGACGCGGAAACATCATTTTCTCTGATGAATGAAAACAAAAAAGCACTGCCTAAGCAGTGCTTTCAGTTAACTCGTCAGGATAGCCAAGGGATTGCATCCAAACGGTTTATTAGCTGCGGCTGAGAACCCGGCGTGCTTCGTTGTAACGCTTCTTCCAGTACGGTTCATTCATGCTGGAAATAATAACACCACTGCTGGTGGAAGCATGGACAAACTGATTGTTGCCGATATAAATACCGACATGGCGTCCCGTTGAACCGGCACGGAACAGAACTAAATCACCCGTACGCAAATTACTGCGGGAAACAGATTTACCCATTTCCTGCTGTTCGTAAGTCGAACGCGGAAGTTCTAAGCCAAATTGCTCACGGAATGTACGCTGTACGAAACCAGAACAATCGATACCTTTTTTAGTGCTGCCGCCCAGACGATAACGTACGCCTTTCCAGTCAGCATACTGATCCATAATTCGCGATTTTACGTCGACATTACGAACCAGGTTTTCAAATTCATCCTGAGAAGCTTGCAGTGATGATGTTTCACTACCCACTGCACGTGTCTCAGGATGCATATTCTTTGCGGTGTTATTTGCACTACATGCAGAAAGCAGAACCGCTACTGCAATCGCGGGAATCCCGCGCAAGATATATCTCAAAATCGGTTGAGATTTGACCATGTTGTTTGTTTTCCCTTGAAGTCCTTAACGACAAATATCGTTATAAAAAAATGCCAAGCGACACGAGACTAATTACCTGGGCATGTTGAAACAATTCCTTAAGGCCAAATCTGTGGACTAACGCACAAAATTATATGCTGTGAGGATAATCTACCGCCGAGGCAAAACGAGTTCGAGATTACCCGATTGGTGCGGTCTTGGCGAGCGGTTTTACATGATTTTTTATAAGAAAAAGTGATACAGAAAGTTAATAAGCGGGATTGGTCAATTAAAGTACGATTGAGTGAAACGCATGCAATCCATTCATTTACTTAGAGAATGATTTTTGCGCGCGATGGATGAAAGCACGGTGCGCATCATCAGGATTATCCTCACTATAAAAATAAGCCTGATGATGTTAATTACTGTGAGTTATTTGTTTTGGAAATGTTTGTTTTTTCCCGGTAGTGATTTGTCAAAAAAGGTGATTAATCGATCACTTAATGGCGTCAGCAACACCCAGGGCAAACCGATCAATATCACGGTCATCGAACCGACAATGATGTCAGTAAACCAGTGTGCGCCAATCATTACTCTGGGAAATGCAAAAACCACAAAAATAATAAGGGCGATAAGGCCTGCAACTTTGCCGAAATAACGCCACATGAATGCCGAAAAAATAAGCAGCATCATGCCGTGATCGCCGGGAAAGCTATCTCGTGAGGCATCTTTCGTGGGAACAGAGAGCAGTTCGCTGACGCGGTTAATATCGGTAAAAGTCAATGTTGGGCTGGCCCGTTTTACAGGAATTAATGCCTGACCCAGCTGGTTTAATACCACTGCAGTTAATAGCATGACCAGACCCATAATCACGATACGTCGTCTGCCAGGGGCGTTTTCTTTCAGCCAGAAACTCAGCATCAACATTCCCATCGCCAGCAGAGAACAACCGTCGAAAGCGCGATTGTTGGTCAATGCAACCAGCCACAAAAAGGCCTTACTTTCGACCAGTTTCTGATTAAAGAAATAAAAAATATCCGCATCAATTGGCAACCAGAATCCATGATTAACGGGAATATACCAGGAAAGAAACAGCGCGAGGCCGACAATATTCAACAACACTATTTGCGGCAAATTTTTAATCATATTTTCTCTAATTATCTTACTGAAAAACGCAGGCAACCTTACGCGGTAGTCGCTAAACGAAGCTTCAACAGCGCGCTCTGCAAAGCATTCCAGTCAGCTTCGCTGCTGGAAATCAGCTCAATACGGCTGTCCGGTGGCGCAACGTTTTGCGTTTCAATGTGCAGGTCATCGCCCTGACGGTTGATTCGTACCAGCCCTTCGGGAATACGCAGCACGCCTTTGACGCGTTCCACCGGTGCAAGTCGCGCCCATTCCAGAATGCCAATGGTGTCGAATACCGTATCAGCGTCGAATATCCAGCCGCAGGCCTGATATCCTTGCCCGCTGTTCAGACTGCGACGCCAGCGTTGATGCTCTGGCAGGCTTAACGCTGCTAACCCTTTTTTCACGACATGCTGATGAGAATGCGCGGCGCTGGCGGGCAACTCGGCTAAATTGCGACGCGGCAAATCCAGAAGATGACCGTCAACTTTCCCATGCTCACTGTGAATTAATTGTCGATCGCCACCATTTTGCTGCCACCAACGCTGTAGCGCTTGCTCACTTTCGGGCGTCGCACGGTCGGATTTATTGGCGACAATGATGTCTGCGGCAGCCAGCTGGTCACGGAAGTTTCCATTGCTGGCGCTTTTTTCGTCCAGCAGCAGGCGTGGATCGAGAATGCACAAGGTGGCGCGCAGATCTATCCACGGTTCATAGACTGGTGCGGTTAACAGATCGAGGATCTGTTTCGGATGGCCCAGCCCGGTCGGCTCTATCAACAAGCGGTCTGGTTTTCCCTGACGCAGTAAGGTATTCAACCCTACCTGCATGGGTAAACCATTAACGCAGCACATGCAGCCGCCGGGGATCTCTTTCAGCAATGCGCCGCTATCGGCGAGCAAAGCACCATCAATTCCGACTTCCCCAAATTCATTAACCAGTACCGCCCATTTTTCGTTGGGATCTTTATGGGCTAACAGATGAAGAATCGACGTGGTTTTCCCGCTGCCGAGAAAACCGGTGATGAGGTTGGTCCTGGTCACAACGGCTCCGCAATACTCTGGTAAGTTAACTGAGCGTTAATCCTGGCTAAAAAAGGCAGAAAAGAGAAGGGGAGAGCGGACGAAGGTGAGCTTCATCCGCTTTAACCGCAGAAATCGTTAAATTTTGAGGGTGTTTAATAGCGCCTGATGTGCGCCGAATTGTACGATTTGTTGCCAGGCTTGTTCGATGGCCTGCACAAAATGCGGGTTATCTGGCAGATCATCACCGAAAACTTCACGCAGGGAAAGCAGGGCGGTTACGCGTTGTTCACTGCTGCTGCCCGCAACAAGTTCGCGAATTTTATCGCTAAGCGGATCGCGAACATCAATGGCATTTCCGGCATCATCAACGCCGCTGACGTAACGCATCCAGCCAGCAACGCCTAATGCCAGCAACGACCAGTCCGTTTCGCGCCCCAGATGTATGCGAATACCTGCCAGCATACGTTGCGGTAATTTCTGGCTACCATCCATTGCGATTTGCCAGGTCTTATGTTTCAGCGCCGGATTAGCAAAACGTGCAATTAACTTGTCCGCATATTGTGTTAAATCGACATCTTTAATTTGCAGTGTCGGCGCTTGCTCATCCAGCATTAATGTTCTGGCGGCATGGCGAAATGCGCGATCCTGCATGCAATCACTGATATGGGCGAATCCTGAGAGGTAACCCAGATAAGCGAGAAAAGAGTGGCTGCCATTAAGCATCCGCAGTTTCATCTCTTCCCATGGCAGGACATCATTCACCATTTGTACACCTGCGACTTCCCAGGCAGGACGCCCAGCGACGAAGTTATCTTCCACCACCCACTGGATAAACGGTTCGCAGCTAATCGCGCAGGGATCATTCACCCCCAGATGCTGGCTGATTTCCACCAGTGATTCGTCGGTTGCAGCCGGAACAATGCGGTCGACCATGGTTCCCGGAAAACTGACGTGTTCTTTTATCCACCCGGCGAGTTCTGGCGAACGTTTTTCTGCCATTCCCAGCACCGCGTTTTTCACCACATGGCCATTGTCGGGAATATTGTCGCAGGAGAGCACGGTAAACGGTGTAAGGCCGCGCTCACGGCGGCGTTTCAGTGCTTCGACGAGAATACCCGGTGCGGAGTGAGGTTCTTCAGGGGTTTGTAGATCGTGAATAATCCGCGGATTACTGGTGTCGAGTGCACCGGTGGCCGGGTCAATACAATAGCCTTTTTCGGTAATCGTCAGGGAAACAATTGCCACCTGTGGCTCGCAAAATTTCTCAATAATTGCCGCTAAGGAATCCAGTTTTGCATTAAGGCATTCGTGAACGGCACCGACAATTATCACCTGATTGCCGTCCGCACCTTTTTCCAGCACGGTATATAAATGGTTCTGTGCGCGGAGCTGGCTCATCAGTTGATCACCGCTGAACAAGCTGATTTCACAGATCCCCCAGTCGCCGCCCTGGGCATTCAGCACACGATCGGTCAGTAACGCCTGATGAGCGCGGTGAAAGGCGCCAAAGCCAAAATGAACGATACGTGATTGCAACTGCTGGCGATCGTAGCGTGGAGCGTGTACATGATGCGGGAGCGTAACGGAGGCAATTGTCTTCATAGGAGTCACGTCTTAGTAACGATAAATTAACAATGACAGTGTAAAGTTATATGACAGCAATTGAAATTGGTCTGGATTGTTAATGCGATGAAGTGTGAGGGCGATCAATCAACGAGTGAAAATTGAGGGCGTAAGGTGTTCAGGAAGCGCAAAATAGAAGATTGGTATAATAAATTAAAAAAGGGACAGCCTGAGCTATCCCTTTTCTGCATGCGGCTGAAGTTAGTCAGCACGCCCCATATAACGGCGTTCTTCGATATGGATACGAATTTTTTCGCCCGGGCTTAAGTATTCTGGTACCTGAATCACCAGACCAGTGCTCAATGTCGCCGGTTTGTTACGGGCGCTGGCAGATGCCCCTTTGATGCCTGGTGCGGTTTCAACGATTTCCAGATCAACGGTCTGCGGCAGCTCAAGCGCCAGCAGTTGACCGTCCCAGGTCAGCACCTGCATGTCCGGCATGCCGCCCTCTGGCATAAACAGCAACTCTTCTTCAATCTGATCTTTGGTGAAGGTATACGGGGTATAGTCTTCTTTATCCATAAAGACATATTCGTTGCCATCGACATAGGAGAAGTCAACGTAACGGCGGGTCAGCGTCACGGTGTCAACGATATCATCACCTTTGAAACGCTCTTCTACTTTCAGCCCGGTACGGACATCAGAAAAACGCATTTTGTACAGCGTAGCGGCACCGCGGGCAGTGGGCGACTGAATATCAATATCCTTAACCAGCAGCAGTTTGCCGTTGTAATTCAGTACCATACCTTTTTTAATTTCGTTCGCTCTTGGCATCGAAAAATTCCTGTAGTCGAAAATGTCAAAAATATCGCGACAAAGTACTCGCGACGGGCCTTTCGGGCAAGTGGTATTCGCACTTTTGCTGGTGCAAAAAAGGTGGTACTGTGCGCGCTCATCAATCCGGTGGTTAACCTTAAGAGAACAACGTATGAAATGCCGTCCGGGTTGCGGGGCGTGTTGCACTGCCCCTTCAATTTCCAGCCCTATTCCCGGTATGCCAGATGGCAAGCCCGCCAATACGCCCTGCATTCAGCTTGATGAACAGCAACGCTGTAAAATTTTCACCTCGCCACTGCGACCGAAAGTCTGTGCAGGCTTACAAGCCAGCGCTGAAATGTGCGGTAACTCGCGTCAGCAGGCCATGACCTGGCTTATCGATCTGGAAATGCTGACCGCGCCTTAAACATCTTTAATCCGCAGTAAGCAAAACAGAGTGGCGATAATCATCACCATCGCAAACCAGAACACAGCGTGATAATTCCAGATCTCGGCGACGATGCCCGCCACTGATCCTGCGATGATCCAGCCCACGCGCGACGTGTTGGTATAGAGCGTGGTGGCTGAACCCGCCTGACCGGGCATCAGATCCTGAAAATAGAGCATCCCGATGCCGCCCAGAATGCCAATAAAAATAGCATTTAGCAGCTGCAAGCCCAACAGAATGACAGGTGAATGCGCCATCAGCATTCCTGCGTAAAAACAGACGCCACCCACGGCAGCAACGCGCATTAAGAAACGCTTACCCAGACGTTTGGCGAAATATCCGGCAATCAACATCGTCGGGATTTCCAGCCCGGCGGCGGTCCCCATCATCACACCGGCCAGTTTCTCGGGAAGATGCAGTTCGTTGATAATAAATAGCGGCATGTTGATGATGTACAGGCTGTTCGAGCCCCACATCAATGTACAAATGACAAACAGCAGTAGCGTATCGCGACGGTTACGGCGCGGCGCTTCAACCGTGCCGGTCGCCAGCGGAAGCTCTTTTTGCATCGACGGTAAAAACAGCCACACCATCACGCCGCAAACAATAAACGCTACCGCTGCGCTCAGATACATTACCGTAAAGCTGAAACCCATCGCTAACGCATAAGCCAGCGGTGGGCCAATGACCCATGCCAGTGAAACCTGAGCGCGTAAAAAAGAGCTGAACATCACCGCCTCACGTCCGGTTTTGTCGGCATGTTCACGGGCAAGGGCAAACATTTGCGGGTTAGCGGTCGAGCCAAAGCTGCTAAGAAAGACGCCAACGAATAGCAAAACAAAGTAGTTGCGATTCCAGGCAAAAAGGGTGCAGGCCAGCACGCCTAACAGGCAGCAAAAGACAATCAGCGATTTGCGATCGCCGCGCTTATCAGAGCGCCCGGCGAGAAACTGACTTACCAGAATCCCAATGACAGCGCTGCCGGTAAAGAAGAATCCCACCATCGCCGGACGGGCATGTACTTCATCGGTAAGAAAAATACTGAGTGTCGGGGTTTGCAGAGCGCCCGCAATACCGGTGAGAAAGGCAACGATTAAAAACGCCGTCGAGGTCAGGTCAAACGATTTCGCGCTGGAGACTGCGGGGGAGTTATGCATGCTGGTCGATCACTGGAAGAGGAAGACGCGGAGTTTACGCTGCTTGTCAGAAAATAAACAGACAGCGAAATCAAAAGCGCCACGAATAATCAAAATGCCATTTCACTGTTGCTGATTGGCTGCTGACGCTGCTGAAATGAAATTGCTGATAACGGATTTTCCCATCAGCAATTAGGAAAAATGGCAAAAAATTGTGCAGCACATCAAACTTTTGCTCATAACTTTACGGCTTTCCTTGCGTGCTGAAACAGAAGTATTATGCTTTCTTGAAACGTTTCAGCGCGATCTTGTCTTTAACCCTAAGCCAGGTTGGCGCTTTTTTTCTCATAGAGGCTGAATCGTTTCAATTCAGCAAGAGAGGAGAACTATGTTCCAGTTATCCGTACAGGACATCCATCCGGGCGAAAAGGCCGGAGACAAAGAAGAGGCGATTCGCCAGGTCGCTGCGGCGCTGGTGCAGGCCGGTAATGTAGCAGAAGGCTACGTCAATGGCATGCTGGCGCGCGAACAGCAAACCTCAACGTTCCTCGGCAATGGTATTGCTATTCCACACGGCACTACCGACACCCGCGATCAGGTGCTGAAAACCGGCGTTCAGGTATTTCAGTTCCCGGAAGGCGTCACCTGGGGTGACGGTCAGGTAGCGTACGTGGCAATCGGTATTGCTGCCAGCTCGGATGAACATCTGGGCCTGCTACGCCAGCTGACCCACGTACTGAGCGATGATTCCGTTGCTGAACAACTGAAGTCAGCAACAACAGCAGAAGAACTTCGCGCATTACTGATGGGCGAAAAGCAGAGTGAGCAGCTGAAGCTCGACAACGAAATGCTGACGCTGGATATCGTCGCCAGCGATCTGCTGACTCTTCAGGCGCTGAACGCTGCGCGTCTGAAAGAGGCGGGGGCAGTTGACGCCACTTTCGTCACCAAAGCCATCAATGAACAACCGCTGAATCTCGGACAGGGTATCTGGCTGAGCGATAGCGCCGAAGGCAATCTGCGTAGCGCGATTGCGGTAAGCCGTGCGGCAAATGCTTTTGATGTGGACGGCGAAACGGCAGCCATGCTGGTGAGTGTGGCGATGAATGACGATCAGCCCATCGCGGTTCTTAAGCGTCTCGCTGATTTATTGCTCGACAATAAAGCTGACCGCTTGCTGAAAGCGGATGCGGCAACGTTGCTGGCGCTGCTGACCAGCGATGATGCGCCGACCGACGACGTGTTAAGCGCGGAGTTTGTGGTGCGCAATGAACACGGCCTGCATGCTCGTCCAGGTACCATGCTGGTCAATACCATTAAACAATTTAACAGTGATATTACCGTGACAAACCTTGATGGTACCGGCAAACCGGCAAACGGACGTAGTCTGATGAAAGTTGTGGCACTTGGCGTTAAGAAAGGTCATCGCCTACGCTTTACCGCCCAGGGTGCAGATGCTGAACAGGCGCTGAAAGCAATCGGCGACGCTATCGCTGCTGGTCTTGGGGAGGGCGCATAATGAGCAGACGTGTTGCTACTATCACCCTTAATCCGGCTTATGACCTTGTTGGTTTCTGCCCGGAAATTGAACGCGGCGAAGTGAACCTGGTGAAAACCACCGGTCTGCATGCGGCGGGTAAAGGCATCAACGTGGCCAAAGTATTAAAAGACCTGGGAATTGATGTCACCGTTGGCGGCTTCCTGGGTAAAGACAATCAGGATGGTTTTCAGCAACTGTTCAGCGAGCTGGGCATTGCCAACCGTTTCCAGGTTGTACAGGGGCGCACCCGAATTAACGTTAAGCTGACGGAAAAAGACGGCGAAGTGACCGACTTCAACTTCTCGGGTTTTGAAGTCACCCCCGCCGACTGGGAACGCTTTGTGACTGATTCTCTGAGCTGGCTCGGTCAGTTCGATATGGTCTGTGTCAGCGGAAGCTTACCGTCAGGCGTCAGCCCGGAAGCGTTCACCGACTGGATGACTCGCCTGCGTAGTCAGTGTCCTTGCATTATCTTTGATAGTAGCCGTGAAGCGTTAGTAGCAGGTTTGAAAGCGGCACCGTGGCTGGTGAAACCTAACCGCCGCGAGTTGGAAATCTGGGCAGGCCGTAAACTGCCTGAAATGAAAGATGTGATTGAAGCTGCACATGCGCTACGTGAACAAGGTATTGCGCATGTTGTTATTTCACTGGGTGCCGAAGGCGCGCTTTGGGTTAATGCCTCCGGCGAATGGATCGCCAAACCACCGTCAGTCGATGTCGTAAGCACCGTTGGCGCAGGGGATTCTATGGTTGGTGGCCTGATTTATGGCTTGCTGATGCGTGAATCCAGTGAACACACACTGCGTCTGGCGACTGCTGTTGCAGCCCTGGCGGTAAGTCAAAGCAATGTGGGTATTACCGATCGTCCGCAGTTGGCCGCAATGATGGCGCGCGTCGACTTACAACCTTTTAACTGACAGCAGGAGAGGCATAATGAAAACGCTGCTGATTATTGACGCTAATCTCGGTCAGGCACGCGCCTATATGGCGAAGACCCTGCTGGGCGCGGCGGCGCGAAAAGCAAAACTGGAAATCATCGACAATCCGAACGACGCTGAAATGGCGATTGTTCTCGGTGATTCCATCCCGAACGACAGCGCGCTGAACGGTAAAAATGTCTGGCAGGGCGATATTTCCCGGGCAGTTGCGCACCCTGAGCTGTTCCTGAGTGAAGCCAAAGGCCATGCGAAACCTTACACTGCGCCGGTCGCTGCGACAGCACCGGTTGACGCCAGCGGCCCGAAACGCGTAGTTGCGGTGACTGCTTGCCCGACTGGCGTAGCACACACCTTTATGGCTGCTGAAGCCATTGAAACCGAAGCGAAAAAACGTGGCTGGTGGGTGAAAGTTGAAACCCGTGGTTCTGTTGGCGCGGGTAATGCAATCACTCCCGAAGAAGTAGCCGCAGCGGATCTGGTGATTGTGGCGGCAGATATCGAAGTGGATCTGGCGAAATTTGCTGGTAAACCGATGTATCGCACCTCTACCGGTCTGGCGCTGAAGAAAACCGCGCAGGAACTGGATAAAGCGGTTGCTGAAGCAACGCCGTATGAACCGGCGGGCAAAGCTCAAACGGCGACCACTGAAGGTAAGAAAGAGAGTGCGGGCGCTTACCGTCACTTGCTGACGGGCGTTTCTTACATGCTGCCGATGGTCGTTGCTGGTGGTCTGTGTATCGCGCTTTCTTTTGCTTTTGGTATCGAAGCGTTTAAAGAGCCGGGTACGTTGGCAGCGGCGCTGATGCAGATTGGCGGTGGTTCAGCCTTTGCGCTGATGGTGCCGGTACTGGCAGGTTATATTGCCTTCTCCATTGCCGATCGTCCGGGCCTCACGCCGGGTCTGATTGGCGGTATGCTGGCTGTCAGCACCGGTTCTGGCTTCATTGGCGGTATTATTGCGGGCTTCCTGGCTGGTTACATTGCGAAGTTAATCAGTACGCAACTGAAACTGCCACAGAGTATGGAGGCGCTGAAACCAATCCTGATCATTCCGCTAATTTCCAGTCTGGTGGTCGGTCTGGCGATGATCTACCTGATCGGTAAACCAGTTGCTGGCATTCTCGAAGGGCTGACTCACTGGCTGCAGACCATGGGGACTGCGAATGCGGTTCTGCTGGGGGCGATCCTCGGTGGCATGATGTGTACTGACATGGGCGGTCCGGTAAATAAAGCAGCGTACGCGTTCGGTGTGGGTCTGCTGAGTACTCAAACCTATGGCCCGATGGCGGCGATTATGGCGGCAGGTATGGTGCCACCGCTGGCAATGGGTCTGGCAACAATGGTGGCGCGTCGCAAATTCGACAAAGCGCAGCAGGAAGGTGGCAAAGCCGCTCTGGTATTGGGACTGTGCTTCATTTCGGAAGGTGCAATTCCGTTTGCTGCTCGTGATCCGATGCGTGTGCTGCCGTGCTGTATCGTGGGTGGGGCGCTGACTGGCGCAATCTCAATGGCGATTGGTGCGAAACTGATGGCACCGCACGGTGGTCTGTTTGTTCTGCTGATCCCTGGCGCGATTACGCCGGTACTGGGTTACCTGGTAGCCATTATTGCCGGTACGCTGGTGGCGGGTCTGGCCTATGCCTTCCTGAAACGCCCGGAAACACAAATAGTAGAAAAAAACGCATAATTTATCTTCATTATCGGGGATGAGACATCTCTGCCCCGATGATGACAAACGCAAAATTGCCTGATGCTCTATGCTTATCAGACCTACATGAACCCTGCAATATATTGAATTTTTGCGCTTTTGTAGGTCGGATAAGGCGTTTACGCCACATCCAGGATGAACAAAGCGCGCGTTGTCAACAATCTGGAGGGCAGAAACATCTCTGCCCTTTTTCTTGCCTGCCATATTGTGTGTTACACATCACAATTTTCTCTTTTGTTGCTGCATAAATAGACAAACTTTGTGACCGCCTTCATATCTGGCCGATTTCGTTTTTTCTGATCGATTTACATTACGTTAAATATGCTTATTATGAACATGTGTTTAAATATGAACACGTGCTCTAATAGTCTTATTGACTGTAATGACTATTTTACCCAATTTCTTCGTTGGCAATTTATTGCCAGGGGGCGTGCTATGCGCGAAAAGGACTACATAGTAATTATTGGTTCGGCGAATATTGATGTGGCTGGGTATTCACATCATCCATTGAATTATGCGGATTCGAATCCCGGAAAAATTAAATTTACCCCAGGTGGCGTGGGAAGGAATATCGCTCATAATCTGGCGTTACTGGGGAAAAATGCCTGGCTTTTAAGTGCAGTAGGTGGTGATTTTTATGGGCAATCATTACTGGCGCAAACTAATCAATCCGGTGTTTATGTCGATAAATGCTTAATTGTTCCGGGTGAGAATACATCCAGCTATTTATCACTGCTCGATAATACAGGAGAAATGCTTGTCGCGATAAATGATATGAGTATTAGTGACTGTATTTCTGCAGAATTTCTTGCCCAGCATCAGGAGTTTATTCGCGGTGCAAAGGTTATTGTCGCGGATTGCAACCTTAGTGAAGAGGCGCTGGTCTGGGTTCTGGAAAATAGCGGGGAAACGCCTGTATTTATTGATCCGGTATCGGCATGGAAATGCGTCAAAATCCGCGATCATCTGAGCAAAATCCATACGTTAAAACCTAACCGTCTTGAAGCCGAAACGTTGAGCGGAATTGCACTTTCCGGACGTGAAGATGTCGCAAAGGTCGCCGCCTGGTTTCATCAACACGGCCTGAACCGCCTGGTGCTGAGCATGGGAGGGGATGGCGTTTACTACAGTGATATCAACGGTGAAAGTGGGTGGTCGGCCCCTATTAAAACGAATGTCATCAATGTTACTGGGGCAGGCGACGCCATGATGGCGGGGCTGGCCTCCTGTTGGGTAGACGGTATGCCGTTTATCGATTCTGTTCGATTTGCGCAGGGATGTTCGTCAATGGCACTTGCCTGTGAATATACCAACAACCCTGAATTATCAATTGCCAATGTTAGATCGTTAGTGGAGAACACAGAATGTCTGAATTAACTCTGTCCCCTGAATTATTACAAATATCCGCTGAAGTACAGGATGCTTTAAAAAATAAAAAACCGGTTGTTGCGCTGGAATCGACCATAATTTCTCACGGAATGCCATTCCCACAAAATGCCCAAACCGCAATTGAAGTAGAAGAAACTATTCGTAAACAGGGCGCAGTACCAGCCACTATCGCCATTATTGGCGGTGTGATGAAAGTGGGCTTAAGTAAAGAAGAAATCGAATTGCTGGGCCGTGAAGGACATAACGTGACCAAAGTTAGTCGTCGCGATTTACCTTTTGTTGTTGCCGCCGGAAAAAATGGCGCAACCACTGTGGCTTCAACGATGATTATTGCGGCGCTTGCCGGAATTAAAGTATTTGCCACCGGGGGAATTGGTGGTGTGCATCGCGGGGCGGAACATACCTTCGATATTTCTGCCGATTTACAGGAACTGGCAAATACCAATGTCACTGTTGTTTGTGCGGGGGCAAAATCTATTCTCGATTTAGGATTAACAACAGAATATTTAGAAACCTTCGGTGTACCGTTAATTGGTTATCAGACAAAAGCGCTGCCTGCGTTTTTCTGCCGAACCAGCCCATTTGAAGTCAGCATTCGTCTTGACAGTGCCCGCGAAATTGCTCGCGCGATGGCAGTGAAGTGGCAAACCGGTTTGAACGGCGGCCTGGTAGTGGCGAATCCGATCCCGGAACAGTTTGCGATGCCAGAAGAAACCATCAATGCAGCAATTGATCAAGCCGTTGCTGAAGCCGAAGAACAGGGTGTTATTGGGAAAGAGAGTACACCGTTCCTGCTGGCGCGTGTTGCGGAGCTAACAGGCGGTGATAGCCTGAAATCCAATATTCAACTGGTCTTTAATAACGCCATTCTGGCGAGCGAAATTGCCAAAGAATATCAGCGTCTCGTGGGTTAATTTCTGGCGGGCAGAAAGCCGTCGCCCGTACTCATCAAACATACCAAAACCTGGCGCTGACGCCGGGTTTACTGGCATGAAGGGAAAATCATTATGGATATAATGAGAAGTGTTGTGGGGATGGTGGTATTGCTGGCAATTGCCTTTGTGTTGTCGGTAAATAAAAAGAGCATCAGCTTGCGCACGGTTGGCGCTGCGCTGCTGCTGCAAATTGCCATTGGTGGCATCATGCTCTATTTTCCCCCGGGAAAATGGGCAGTAGAGCAGGCGGCATTAGGCGTCCATAAAGTGATGTCCTACAGTGACGCAGGAAGTGCCTTTATTTTTGGTTCGCTGGTCGGTCCCAAAATGGATGTTCTGTTTGACGGTGCGGGCTTTATCTTCGCCTTTCGCGTACTCCCGGCGATTATTTTCGTTACCGCGCTTATCAGCTTGCTGTACTACATTGGCGTAATGGGGCTGCTGATTCGTATTCTTGGCAGTATTTTTCAGAAAGCCCTCAACATCAGCAAAATCGAATCTTTTGTCGCAGTCACCACTATTTTCCTCGGGCAAAATGAGATCCCGGCGATCGTTAAACCTTTTATTGATCGCATGAATCGCAACGAGCTATTTACGGCTATTTGTAGCGGCATGGCGTCTATTGCGGGTTCGATGATGATTGGCTATGCCGGAATGGGCGTGCCGATTGACTATTTGTTAGCCGCTTCGCTGATGGCTATTCCTGGCGGTATCCTGTTTGCACGTATTCTTAGTCCGGCGACGGAACCTTCGCAAGTTACGTTTGAAAATCTGTCGTTTAGCGAAACACCGCCAAAAAGCATTATTGAAGCTGCGGCGAACGGTGCAATGACCGGGCTGAAAATCGCCGCCGGTGTGGCGACGGTGGTAATGGCATTTGTGGCAATTATTGCGCTGATCAATGGCATTATTGGTGGAGTTGGCGGCTGGTTTGGTTTTGCCAATGTCTCTCTGGAAAGCATTTTCGGCTATGTGCTGGCCCCGTTGGCATGGATTATGGGGGTGGACTGGAGTGATGCAAATCTTGCCGGAAGTTTGATTGGGCAGAAACTGGCGATTAATGAGTTTGTTGCTTATCTCAATTTCTCGCCCTATCTGCAAACGAGCGGCACGCTGGATGTCAAGACCATTGCCATTATCTCGTTCGCCCTCTGTGGGTTTGCAAACTTTGGTTCTATCGGTGTTGTCGTTGGCGCATTTTCGGCTATTTCGCCAAAACGTGCTCCAGAAATCGCCCAGCTTGGTTTACGGGCGCTGGCAGCAGCAACGCTTTCCAACCTGATGAGTGCGACTATTGCCGGGTTCTTTATTGGTCTGGCGTAATGCTCGATTTGTAGACCGGATAAAACGTATTAAGCGTTGCATCCGGCAATCGCGCTATTGCAAATAATTTTTACTGCATCATCCCGGAGAATTTATTCTCCGGGTCCATCTCCAGCGCCAGTCCTGACAACTGCTTTCTGTTTTTAATGAGATACCCTTTCTTGCTTTTAGTTAATAAACCGTCGTGAATGAATTGCGCGAGAACATATAAAAGATGTCGATAAGAAACGCCTAAATACTCTGCCGCTTGCGTATGCTTTTCGTGATAAAGATCACCTTCCTGCGAGAGTAATATAAAAGCTGCCAGGCGATTAACTAACGGAAATGATTGATTCTGAGTTAAAGAAACAATATTACGATAATTTTTATGACTTAAGGTGACGCAGAGTTTTCGTAAAAATAGCGTGTCGTTTAATAACCGCGGGCGGTAATGTTTCATAGGGAGCGCAAGGCACCAACACTCTTCAATAGCCTGCACCGCACGCGGTTCATGGTCTTTGTCGATTAACTCAATCTCGCCAATAAAACAGGGGGCGGCAAAGAAATCGATCAGCGACACGCGACCATTAGCTAGCGTGGCGTAAAGCCTGGCGCGGCCTCGCGTCAGGTAAAACAGCCAGGACGGCTGTTGCCCTTCCTGCACAATGTAGTCACGCGCTAAAAAATGAAACAGCCGCGTATCGGCTGAAACATCCGTTAAAAAGCAATCCTTAAACGCGGATTCACTCATCAATTGCTGCTTAAGATCATTATTGTGGATTTCTTTCACGATGTTTATCCGCTATGAGATTTCTCATATTTAGCATACGTACGCGGTTGGTAAGATTCAATCATCGGCCCGGTCGAATTTTCTTTGCTGTAGAAAAAATAACGCAACTGGAAACAGAGGAAATAAACAATGGAAAAGAGAAAAATTATTCTGGATTGTGATCCGGGTCATGATGATGCTATTGCTATAATGATGGCGGCGAAACATCCGGCAATAGATTTATTAGGCATCACTATTGTAGCGGGTAATCAGACGCTTGATAAAACATTAATTAATGGCCTGAATGTTTGCCAGAAACTGGAGATTAATGTTCCGGTTTATGCGGGGATGCCGCAACCCATTATGCGTCAACAAATCGTTGCCGATAATATTCACGGTGAAACCGGACTGGATGGCCCGGTATTCGAGCCGCTGACCCGCCAGGCAGAAAGTACCCACGCGGTGAAATACATCATTGATACCCTGATGGCAAGCGATGGCGATATCACTCTGGTGCCGGTTGGTCCGCTTTCAAATATCGCGGTGGCAATGCGTATGCAACCCGCGATCCTGCCCAAAATCCGTGAAATTGTGCTAATGGGCGGCGCTTACGGTACAGGCAACTTCACGCCATCTGCCGAGTTCAACATCTTTGCTGACCCGGAAGCAGCCCGCGTGGTGTTCACCTCTGGCGTTCCATTAGTGATGATGGGCCTCGATCTCACCAACCAGACCGTTTGCACCCCGGACGTGATTGCTCGGATGGAAAGGGCAGGCGGCCCTGCCGGAGAGCTGTTCAGCGACATCATGAACTTCACTCTCAAAACGCAGTTCGAAAACTACGGCCTGGCTGGCGGCCCGGTGCACGACGCCACCTGCATCGGTTATCTGATTAACCCTGATGGCATTAAAACCCAGGAGATGTACGTCGAAGTGGACGTCAACAGTGGCCCTTGCTATGGGCGCACCGTCTGCGACGAGCTGGGCGTTCTTGGCAAGCCCGCCAATACCAAAGTCGGCATCACTATTGATACCGACTGGTTCTGGGGCTTAGTCGAAGAGTGCGTGCGCGGCTACATCAAAACCCATTAAGCGTTGATAACAAGCCGGGCCGATAGCGCAAGATGCAGGCCCGACTATTTCTGATGGGCAGAAAGCCGTCGCCCAATATGACATGAAGAGATAATCACTATGGATGTCATGAGAAGTGTTCTGGGAATGGTGGTATTGCTGGCAATTGCATTTTTGCTGTCAGTAAACAAGAAGAAGATCAGCCTGCGTACCGTTGGCGCGGCGTTAGTGTTACAGGTTGTGATTGGCGGCATTATGCTTTGGTTACCGCCAGGGCGTTGGGTCGCTGAAAAAGTCGCTTTTGGCGTGCATAAAGTGATGGCGTACAGCGACGCGGGTAGCGCATTTATCTTCGGTTCGCTGGTCGGGCCGAAAATGGACACGCTGTTTGATGGCGCAGGATTTATCTTTGGTTTCAGAGTATTACCGGCAATTATCTTCGTTACAGCACTGGTGAGTATTCTCTACTACATCGGTGTGATGGGGATTTTAATTCGCATTCTCGGCGGTATCTTCCAGAAAGCGTTAAATATCAGCAAGATCGAGTCATTCGTCGCGGTCACTACCATTTTCCTCGGGCAAAACGAAATTCCGGCAATCGTCAAACCCTTTATCGATCGTCTGAATCGCAATGAATTATTTACAGCGATTTGTAGTGGCATGGCCTCGATTGCTGGTTCGACAATGATTGGTTACGCCGCCCTGGGCGTACCTGTGGAATATTTGCTGGCGGCATCGTTAATGGCGATCCCAGGCGGGATCTTGTTTGCCCGCCTGTTAAGCCCGGCTACGGAATCTTCGCAGGTTTCCTTTAATAACCTCTCTTTCACCGAAACACCGCCAAAAAGCATTATTGAAGCCGCTGCGACAGGGGCAATGACCGGGCTGAAAATCGCCGCCGGTGTAGCGACAGTTGTTATGGCATTTGTCGCCATCATTGCGTTAATTAATGGTATTATCGGCGGCGTTGGCGGCTGGTTTGGTTTTGCACATGCCTCGCTGGAGTCCATTTTAGGTTACCTGTTGGCCCCATTGGCGTGGGTGATGGGGGTTGACTGGAGTGATGCAAATCTTGCCGGGAGTTTGATTGGGCAGAAGCTGGCGATCAATGAATTTGTCGCTTATCTCAATTTCTCGCCATATCTGCAAACGGGTGGCACTCTGGATGCTAAAACCGTGGCGATTATTTCTTTCGCGTTGTGCGGTTTCGCTAACTTTGGTTCTATCGGGGTGGTGGTGGGGGCGTTTTCTGCGGTTGCGCCACACCGTGCGCCGGAAATCGCCCAACTTGGTTTACGCGCGCTGGCGGCGGCGACACTTTCTAACCTGATGAGTGCTACTATTGCAGGATTCTTTATTGGTTTAGCGTAGTGCGCAATTTATGAGCCGGATAAGATGCGGTCAAGCGTCGAATCCGGCAACATTGTTACACCATTGGCACTAATGAAAGCGCGTTATCGGCAGACAGGGTAGGGTTGTTTAAGCTGCCGCTGGCGCGCGAAATTGCCGCGCAGGCTACCGCAAAACGGGCGCTGTCGCGGAAACTGTATCCTTCAAGAAAGCTATATACCAGGCCCGCCATAAAACCATCGTCAGCACCAAAACTGTCTACTGTCGTATGCGCTGGCGCGGTCAGCAAAAATTGTTCTCCATCCTTATCGCTGCAAAATACAGATTCATCTTTCAGATAAACAAAAATGCGTTTAACACCTTGTTGATGCAGCGAATTTACAGCTCTGATGCGATCGTTGTCGTCTTTAATCGGTTGCCCCCACAAAATTTCCAGTTCATTTTGTGTTGGTTTCAGAGTGTGGATCCGGCTGTACCAGTTTTTTACTTTGTTCGCTTTAAATTCGGAAACGGTATCGACAAACATCGGAATTTCATCAGCAATGGTAAAGACCCACTCCAGGGCTTCAGGTGTGAGATTACAATCAGCCAGCACCACACCAGCATGGCGAATCAAGTCCCGTGAAGTATTGAGCAGTTGAGGCGTTAGCTGTTGCAGAATATGTGTGTCATTGATTGCCAGGATAGTTTCTTCCTGCTTATTAGCGATAGCGAGATAAGTTGCAGTGCTGTGTCCATGCAGACGAATGCAGTTTGAAACGTTCACGCCCGCGCGGCGCGTTTCTTCCAGTAATGTCTCGCCGTAAAAATCGTTGCCAATAGCTGATATTAAATGCACATCCCGACCAAGCAGAGCCAGGTTATGCGCGATATTACGTCCGACGCCGCCTGCGGAACAGTGAACAGAACCTGGATGAGAGGCTGCTTGCGGGTAACGGATATCCGCCATTCCGCGAATATCCATATTGATTGCACCCACAACCACACAGTAATCCTGCTCGGTAAGGATATATCCTTTGCCTTTAATCAAACCCTTGCGCATCAAATCCATAATATGAGCGGCAACACGTGAGCGGCTGATTTGCAGAATATCGGCGATTTCATTCTGTTGAATCAGCGGGTTACGCCGTAAAATTTTAAGAATCTGCTTTTCCCTGTCGTTCATCGATCAGGCCACCGCTTTTTCAGTTTGTTGCGCTTTCAGCCAGGCGATCTCTTCTGCCCAGATATCCGGGTTGATGGTTTCAAGGATCAGCGGAATGCCGTCGAAACGGTCGTCCTGCATGATCCAGCGGAACGCATCATGACCGATATTGCCTTCACCGAGGCTATGATGGCGGTCAACGCGGCTGCCAAAGGTGCTTTTCGCATCGTTAAGGTGCATCCCGCGCAGATACTTAAAGCCAACAATACGGGCAAAATCCGCGAACGTTTTCTCGCATTCGGCTGGAGTACGCAAATCATACCCGGCAGCGAAAGCATGGCAGGTATCAATGCAGACGCCGACACGGGATTTATCTTCCACGCCGTCGATAATCGCCGCGAGATGTTCGAATTTAAACCCTAAGTTACTGCCCTGACCGGCGGTGTTTTCAATCACCGCTGTTACACCTTGAGTTTTATCCAGCGCAATGTTGATGGATTCGGCAATACGCGCAAGGCAATCCTCTTCTGAAATCTGCATCAGATGGCTGCCAGGGTGGAAGTTGAGCAAAGAAAGCCCCAGTTGTTCGCAACGCTGCATTTCATCTATAAAGGCATCGCGCGATTTTTCCAGAGCTTCAGTGACCGGATGTCCGAGGTTAATCAGATAGCTGTCGTGGGGAAGAATTTGCGCCGATGTGTAGTGATATTTTTCACAGGCCGCTTTGAATTCATCGATGGTTTGCGTCGTGAGCGGTGCGGCACGCCACTGACGTTGGTTTTTGGTGAACAAGGCAAACGCGGTTGCGTCGATTTCGGCGGCGCGAATTGCGGCATTTGCCAGACCGCCAGCAGCACTAACGTGCGCTCCAATGTATTTCATGCGAGGACTCCTGTTAAACCCGCTGGAGGAAAACGGTAATGATAGCGGGTTAACAGGAGCAAGATGTAGTGGTTTATGCGATGACGCTTTGAATCACATAGTTAATCGCACCACCACCAACAATCAGCCAGGCAAACAGTACCAGTGCCATCAGCAGAGGTTTCGCCCCGGCTTTTTTCAGCGCGCTGACGTGAGTGGTCAGACCCAGCGCCGCCATCGCCATTGCCAGCAGGAAGGTATCCAGCGTTACCAGCATGTTCACCACGCTCTGCGGTAACAGGTGGAACGAGTTAAAGATGGCAACGACGATGAACAATATGGCAAACCACGGAATAGTGATTTTGCTTTTCTCGCCGCTGTTCGCCCCAGACAGCTGTTTAACACGCGCCGCCAGCAGGATGAGGAACGGAGCCAGCATCATCACGCGCAGCATTTTGGAAATAACTGCTGCGTTTTCCGCATCCGGGCTGATGGCATGACCTGCCGCCACCACCTGCGCCACTTCGTGCACAGTAGAACCAATGTAGATACCGAAAGTTTCCGGACTAAACCATTGAGACATCAGCGGATATATCGCCGGGTAGAGGAAAATCGCGACGGTCCCGAAGATAACAACGGTTGCAACAGCCACGGTTACTTTACTGGCTTCCGCTTTCACTACCGGCTCAGTCGCCAGTACCGCGGCAGCACCACAGATACTGCTACCGGCACCGATCAACCAGCTGGTGTGCTTATCCAGACCAAACACTTTCTGCCCCAGGAAGCAAGCCAGCAGGAAGGTACTGGACAGCGTCAGCACGTCAATGATGATCCCACTGATACCGACATCGGCAATTTGCGAGAACGTCAGACGGAAGCCATAAAGAATGATACCCAGACGTAATAAATATTGCTTGGCAAACAGCACACCACCGTCACAGCTTTTCCAGATGTGCGGATAGATGGTGTTGCCTAAAACCATCCCCAACAAGATTGCGAGGGTGAGGGCACTAAACCCGGCACCCGCAACCGCGGGAATGGAACCACCCCACAGGGCGACCCCGGTGATAACTGCACTCAGGGCTAACCCCGGAATAAAATGCCACAGTGTACGATGTTGTTTCTGTAAGGTGATATTCGTCATAACCCTCTCCTTTAACCGGGCATAAGGTTACGACTAACTGGTTTAAAAATAAAATTGATTATATATTTATAATTAATCTTTATAAGTGGTAAGCGACTATGCACATCACCCTCCGGCAGTTGGAAGTTTTTGCAGAAGTATTGAAAAGTGGATCAACCACCCAGGCGTCGGTGATGCTGGCGTTGTCGCAATCAGCAGTGAGCGCAGCCTTGACCGACCTGGAAGGGCAGCTTGGCGTGCAACTGTTTGATCGCGTGGGGAAAAGACTGGTTGTTAATGAACACGGGCGGCTGCTCTATCCGCGTGCGTTGGCATTGCTTGAACAGGCGGTTGAAATCGAACAACTGTTTCGCGAAGACAACGGCGCGATTCGTATCTATGCCAGTAGTACCATCGGTAACTACATTCTGCCTGCAGTTATCGCCCGTTATCGCCATGATTATCCGCAGTTGCCGATTGAACTTAGCGTTGGGAACAGCCAGGACGTGATGCAAGCGGTGCTGGATTTCCGCGTTGATATTGGTTTTATTGAAGGACCGTGCCACAGCACTGAAATTATTTCTGAACCGTGGCTGGAAGACGAGCTGGTGGTTTTCGCCGCGCCGACTTCGCCGTTGGCCCGTGGTCCGGTCACCTTAGAGCAGCTGGCCGCTGCGCCGTGGATCCTGCGTGAACGCGGTTCCGGCACGCGGGAGATTGTCGATTATCTATTGCTGTCACATTTACCGAAGTTTGAGATGGCGATGGAATTAGGTAACTCCGAGGCAATCAAACATGCGGTGCGTCATGGGTTGGGAATTAGTTGCCTGTCGCGACGGGTGATTGAAGATCAATTGCAGGCAGGCACATTAAGTGAAGTTGCGGTCCCTCTGCCGCGCCTGATGCGTACGTTGTGGCGTATACATCATCGGCAAAAACACCTTTCCAACGCGCTACGGCGCTTTCTGGACTATTGCGATCCCGCGAATGTACCGCGTTAAGTTGCTGTACAAGAACATGCTGGTGCTGTGTCGATTTCGTGACGCAGCGCCCTCAGCATGCATTCGCCAGAAAAGAGATTGGCTGCTTTACTTATAATCCCTGGGCGATCATGAAGGTGTCTTATAACCGTGTATTTCTGCCGGAAGGATTGCCAATCGTCTGCTACAATCGCGCCTCATTTTTAAGATGGATAGCATTTTTGTATGGTTTCCGAAACTAAAACCACAGAAGCGCCGGGCTTACGCCGTGAATTAAAGGCGCGTCACCTGACGATGATTGCCATTGGCGGTTCCATCGGTACAGGTCTTTTTGTTGCCTCTGGCGCAACGATTTCTCAGGCAGGTCCGGGCGGGGCATTGCTCTCGTATATGCTGATTGGCCTGATGGTTTACTTCCTGATGACCAGTCTCGGTGAACTGGCTGCATATATGCCGGTTTCCGGTTCGTTTGCCACTTACGGTCAGAACTATGTTGAAGAAGGCTTTGGCTTCGCGCTGGGCTGGAACTACTGGTACAACTGGGCGGTGACTATCGCCGTTGACCTGGTTGCAGCTCAGCTGGTCATGAGCTGGTGGTTCCCGGATACACCGGGCTGGATCTGGAGTGCGTTGTTCCTCGGCGTTATCTTCCTGCTGAACTACATCTCAGTTCGTGGCTTTGGTGAAGCGGAATACTGGTTCTCACTGATCAAAGTCACGACAGTTATTGTCTTTATCATCGTTGGCGTGCTGATGATTATCGGTATCTTCAAAGGCGCGCAGCCTGCGGGCTGGAGCAACTGGACAATCGGCGAAGCGCCGTTTGCTGGTGGTTTTGCGGCGATGATCGGCGTAGCTATGATTGTCGGCTTCTCTTTCCAGGGAACCGAGCTGATCGGTATTGCTGCAGGCGAGTCCGAAGATCCGGCGAAAAACATTCCACGCGCGGTACGTCAGGTGTTCTGGCGAATCCTATTGTTCTATGTGTTCGCGATCCTGATTATCAGCCTGATTATTCCGTACACCGATCCGAGCCTGCTGCGTAACGATGTTAAAGACATCAGCGTTAGTCCGTTCACCCTGGTGTTCCAGCACGCGGGTCTGCTCTCTGCGGCGGCGGTGATGAACGCAGTTATTCTGACGGCGGTGCTGTCAGCGGGTAACTCCGGTATGTATGCGTCTACTCGTATGCTGTACACCCTGGCGTGTGACGGTAAAGCGCCGCGCATTTTCGCTAAACTGTCGCGTGGTGGCGTGCCGCGTAATGCGCTGTATGCGACGACGGTGATTGCCGGTCTGTGCTTCCTGACCTCCATGTTTGGCAACCAGACGGTATACCTGTGGCTGCTGAACACCTCCGGGATGACGGGTTTTATCGCCTGGCTGGGGATTGCCATTAGCCACTATCGCTTCCGTCGCGGTTACGTATTGCAGGGACACGACATTAACGATCTGCCGTACCGTTCAGGTTTCTTCCCACTGGGGCCGATCTTCGCATTCATTCTGTGTCTGATTATCACTTTGGGCCAGAACTACGAAGCGTTCCTGAAAGATACCATTGACTGGGGCGGCGTAGCGGCAACGTATATTGGTATCCCGCTGTTCCTGATTATTTGGTTCGGCTACAAGCTGATTAAAGGAACTCACTTCGTACGCTACAGCGAAATGAAGTTCCCGCAGAACGATAAGAAATAAGTTTCCTCCCTTCCTTGCTAAGCCCTCTCAACCGAGAGGGCTTTTTCAATTCCATTTCCCTGACAAATCATGCGGATATAAAATTTAACATTTGGATTGATAATTGTTATCGTTTGCATTATCGTTACGCCGCAATCAAAAAAGGCTGACAAATCAGAGGCTGTTCCGGCTTTCTGGGATGATCACCTGCATACAAATAAGTCCACCGCGATGCTGCCGTACGCAAGGGGACGTGAAGAAGATGTGAGCGATAACCCATTTTATTTTCGTAGTTACCTCATGGAGATATGGAATGTTTAGGTTGAACCCTTTCGTACGGGTCGGGCTGTGTTTGTCCGCTATTTCTTGTGCATGGCCTGTGTTAGCGGTCGATGATGATGGCGAAACGATGGTTGTCACTGCATCTTCCGTTGAACAAAACCTCAAAGATGCACCCGCCAGTATCAGCGTCATTACCCAGGAAGACCTGCAGCGAAAACCGGTACAGAATCTGAAGGATGTCCTCAAAGAAGTGCCTGGCGTACAACTGACGAACGAAGGGGATAACCGTAAGGGCGTTAGTATTCGTGGTCTGGACAGCAGCTACACCCTGATTCTCGTCGACGGTAAACGCGTTAACTCCCGCAATGCCGTCTTCCGCCACAATGATTTCGATCTGAACTGGATCCCGGTCGATTCCATCGAACGTATTGAAGTGGTTCGTGGCCCGATGTCGTCGCTATACGGCTCCGATGCGCTCGGCGGTGTAGTGAATATCATCACCAAAAAAATCGGTCAGAAATGGTCGGGTACCGTTACCGTCGATACCACCATTCAGGAACATCGCGATCGCGGTGATACCTATAACGGTCAGTTCTTTACCAGTGGACCATTAATTGATGGTGTGCTGGGAATGAAAGCTTACGGCAGCCTGGCAAAACGTGAAAAGGATGACCCGCAAAACTCAACGACCACCGATACCGGAGAAACGCCGCGTATTGAAGGATTCTCCAGCCGCGACGGCAATGTCGAATTTGCCTGGACACCGAATCAAAATCACGATTTTACTGCCGGATACGGTTTCGACCGTCAGGATCGTGATTCCGACTCGCTGGACAAAAACCGCCTGGAACGCCAGAACTACTCCGTCAGCCATAATGGGCGTTGGGATTACGGCACCAGCGAACTGAAATACTACGGTGAGAAAGTCGAGAACAAAAACCCTGGCAACAGCAGCCCGATAACTTCCGAAAGCAATGCGGTCGACGGCAAATACACGTTGCCGCTGACGGCAATTAATCAGTTTCTCACGGTTGGCGGTGAATGGCGTCACGACAAACTTAGCGATGCGGTGAACCTGACCGGGGGAACCAGCTCCAAAACGTCTGCCAGCCAGTACGCGCTGTTTGTGGAAGATGAATGGCGGATCTTCGAGCCGCTGGCGCTGACGACCGGCGTGCGTATGGACGATCACGAAACCTACGGTGAACACTGGAGTCCGCGTGCCTACCTGGTTTATAACGCCACCGACACCGTAACGGTGAAAGGGGGCTGGGCGACGGCATTTAAAGCACCTTCTCTGTTGCAACTTAGCCCTGACTGGACGAGCAATTCCTGCCGTGGCGCATGTAAGATTGTGGGTAGCCCGGATCTGAAACCAGAAACCAGCGAAAGTTGGGAGCTGGGGCTTTACTACATGGGTGAAGAAGGCTGGCTGGAAGGGGTTGAATCCAGCGTTACCGTTTTCCGTAACGATGTGAAAGATCGTATCAGCATCAGCCGTACGTCTGACGTCAACGCTGCACCGGGCTACCAAAACTTTGTTGGTTTTGAGACGGGCGCTAACGGACGGCGCATACCGGTATTTAGCTACTACAACGTTAACAAAGCTCGTATTCAGGGCGTGGAAACCGAACTGAAAATTCCGTTCAACGATGAATGGAAACTGTCGATCAACTACACCTACAACGATGGTCGTGATGTCAGCAACGGCGAAAACAAACCGCTATCCGATCTGCCGTTCCATACTGCTAACGGTACGCTGGACTGGAAACCGCTGGCGCTGGAAGACTGGTCATTCTATGTTTCTGGTCACTATACCGGGCAGAAACGCGCCGACAGCGCGACGGCTAAAACACCGGGCGGTTATACCATCTGGAATACCGGCGCGGCCTGGCAGGTGACTAAAGACGTCAAACTGCGCGCAGGCGTGCTGAACCTTGGCGACAAGGATCTCAGTCGTGACGACTACAGCTATAACGAAGACGGACGTCGTTACTTTATGGCAGTGGATTATCGCTTCTGATGAGAAGATGCCCGGCGAACCGGGCGGACTTTCACTTCAGTAAATACTGCGCATGGAAGCGCAGGTGATCCTCTATAAAAGAGGCGATGAAGTAGTAACTGTGATCATATCCCGGCTGAATACGCAGCGTCATCGGCCACGCTTTCTGGCGCGCGGCTTCTGCCAGTACCGCAGGTTGCAACTGGTCGGCAAGAAACTGATCATTATCGCCCTGATCGATAAGCGTCGGGATCGCATCCTGCGCGTTACTGGCATACATCAGCGCGCAACTGTCCCATTCCAGCCATGCATTTTTGTCCTCACCTAAATAGCTGCTAAACGCTTTGATTCCCCACGGGACGCTGCACGGATTCACAATTGGCGCAAAGGCCGAAACGCTGGTGTATTTACCCGGATTTTTCAGCGCCATAATCAGCGCACCGTGACCACCCATTGAATGACCGCTAATGGCGCAGCGGTCGCTGACATTAAATTGCGACTGAACCAGCGCCGGTAATTCATCGCGCAGATAATCATACATCCGGTAATGCGTCGCCCACGGCGGTTGCGTGGCGTTAAGATAAAACCCCGCGCCCTGGCCTAAATCGTAGCCATCATCGTTGGCAACCTGTTCGCCGCGCGGGCTGGTGTCTGGCATCACCAGTACAATCCCCAGTTCTGCCGCCACGCGCTGGGCACCCGCCTTGATGGTGAAGTTCTCGTCATTGCAGGTTAATCCGGAAAGCCAGTACAGCACTGGTGGCGGGGTGTGATCACGAGGTGGTGGGAGAAAGATACTGAACGTCATCGGACAGTTTAAGGTACTGGAGTCGTGTCGCCAGCGTTGCTGCCAGCCTTCAAAACAGCGGTGCTCTTCGAGCATTTCCATGCGTGGCTCCTTGTTGTGTTGTTTGCAATTTCTTCATCATACCGTTTATTCAATGTGCTGTGAGTAACTTTCACTTCCGTATTTGCATAACGATGTTTTAACATCTGCTGATGAAAGGCAGCGGCAATTACAATAATTATCGCTGTGAATACTGGATTATGTGCGCCGCCTCACGCACAATAATCAAGCTGTAAATCAGCTTAATAACTTTGCCCCCACGCAGGGCGGAGGCGTCACACCTGCAGGAGAAATCATAAATGCCATCACTCAGTAAAGAAGCGGCCCTGGTTCATGAAGCGTTAGTTGCGCGAGGACTGGAAACACCGCTGCGCCCGCCCGTGCATGAAATGGATAACGAAACGCGCAAAAGCCTTATTGCTGGTCATATGACCGAAATCATGCAGCTGCTGAATCTCGACCTGGCTGATGACAGTTTGATGGAAACGCCGCATCGCATCGCTAAAATGTATGTCGATGAAATTTTCTCCGGTCTGGATTACGCCAACTTCCCGAAAATCACCCTCATTGAAAACAAAATGAAGGTCGATGAAATGGTCACCGTGCGCGATATCACTCTGACCAGTACCTGTGAACACCATTTTGTTACCATCGATGGCAAAGCGACGGTGGCTTATATCCCGAAAGATTCGGTGATCGGTCTGTCAAAAATTAACCGTATCGTGCAGTTCTTTGCCCAGCGTCCGCAGGTGCAGGAACGTCTGACGCAGCAAATTCTTATTGCGCTACAAACGCTGCTGGGCACCAATAACGTGGCTGTCTCGATCGACGCGGTGCATTACTGCGTGAAGGCGCGTGGCATCCGCGATGCAACCAGTGCCACAACAACGACCTCTCTTGGTGGATTGTTCAAATCCAGTCAGAATACGCGCCACGAGTTTCTGCGCGCTGTGCGTCATCACAACTGATTAAAAGGCAGGAACCATGGAGCGCAACGTCACGCTCGATTTTGTTCGCGGCGTCGCCATTCTGGGGATCCTGCTATTAAACATCAGCGCCTTTGGGCTACCAAAGGCGGCTTATCTCAATCCCGCCTGGTACGGTGCTATTACGCCGCAGGATGCATGGACCTGGGCATTTCTTGATCTTATCGCCCAGGTGAAATTCCTCACGCTTTTTGCGCTGCTGTTTGGTGCTGGACTGCAAATGTTGCTGCCCCGTGGCAGACGCTGGATCCAGTCGCGGTTAACGCTGTTAGTCTTATTGGGCTTTATTCACGGTTTATTGTTCTGGGACGGCGATATTCTGCTGGCTTACGGGCTGGTGGGCTTAATCTGCTGGCGGCTGGTGCGCGATGCGCCATCGGTAAAAAGCCTGTTTAATACCGGCGTCATGCTTTATCTGGTGGGGCTTGGCGTTTTGCTGTTATTGGGGCTGATTTCCGACAGCCAGACCAGCCGCGCCTGGACGCCGGATGCATCGGCTATTTTGTATGAAAAATACTGGAAGCTTCACGGCGGCGTTGATGCGATCAGTAATCGTGCCGATGGTGTTGGCAACAGTTTACTGGCACTGGGCGCACAGTATGGCTGGCAACTGGCTGGGATGATGCTCATTGGTGCGGCGCTGATGCGCAGCGGCTGGCTGAAAGGGCAGTTCAGCTTACGTCACTATCGTCGTACTGGTTTTGTGCTGGTGGCGATTGGGGTGACCATTAACCTTCCTGCCATCGCCCTGCAATGGCAGCTGGACTGGGCGTATCGCTGGTGTGCCTTCTTACTTCAAATGCCGCGGGAACTGAGTGCGCCGTTTCAGGCGATTGGCTATGCGTCGCTGTTTTATGGCTTCTGGCCGCAATTAAGCCGCTTTAAGCTGGTGCTGGCAATCGCCTGCGTCGGACGGATGGCGCTGACCAACTATCTATTGCAAACGCTGATTTGTACCACGCTTTTTTACCACCTCGGTTTGTTTATGCATTTTGATCGCCTGGAGCTGCTGGCGTTTGTTATTCCGGTATGGCTGGCGAATATCCTCTTCTCTGTTATCTGGCTGCGTTACTTCCGCCAGGGGCCGGTGGAATGGCTCTGGCGTCAGTTAACTTTGCGTGCTGCCGGAACGGCAATATCTAAAACATCAAGATAACGATCTGGATCACATTCGTTAACAAAACGGCTGTAACCGTTTCCATTGCTGTGACTCGATTCACGAAGTCCTGTATTCAGTGCTGACAAAATAGCCGCCAGCAAGCAGTCATTTACTGCAATCTCATAACAGGTAGTGAATATGATCACCATTCGTGATGTAGCGCGTCAGGCTGGCGTCTCTGTGGCAACGGTTTCCCGGGTGCTCAATAACAGCACGCTGGTCAGTGCCGACACGCGTGAAGCAGTAATGAAAGCCGTGAGTGAGCTGGATTATCGGCCAAATGCCAATGCCCAGGCGCTGGCAACTCAGGTTAGCGATACCATTGGCGTGGTGGTGATGGACGTTTCTGATGCTTTTTTCGGCGCGCTGGTAAAAGCGGTGGATCTGGTCGCCCAGCAGCATCAGAAATACGTGCTAATCGGCAATAGCTATCATGAAGCGGAAAAAGAGCGTCACGCCATTGAGGTGTTAATTCGCCAGCGTTGTAATGCGTTGATTGTTCACTCAAAAGCATTGAGTGACGATGAACTGGCGCAATTTATGGATAACATTCCCGGTATGGTGTTAATCAACCGCGTTGTGCCGGGGTACGCCCATCGTTGCGTTTGCCTGGATAATCTCAGCGGTGCCCGAATGGCGACGCGCATGTTGCTGAATAACTGTCATCAACGTATTGGTTATCTTTCTTCCAGCCACGGCATTGAAGATGACGCCATGCGTAAAGCAGGCTGGATGAGTGCGTTGAAAGAGCAGGATATTATTCCGCCGGAAAGCTGGATTGGCACTGGTACGCCGGACATGCCGGGCGGTGAGGCGGCGATGGTTGAACTGCTGGGGCGCAATCTACAACTTACCGCTGTATTTGCTTATAACGACAATATGGCCGCTGGCGCACTGACAGCATTAAAAGATAATGGCATTGCGATTCCGTTACATCTCTCAATCATCGGTTTCGATGATATTCCCATCGCCCGTTACACCGACCCGCAATTAACGACCGTGCGTTATCCCATTGCTTCAATGGCGAAATTAGCCACCGAACTGGCCTTGCAGGGGGCAGCAGGCAATATTGATCCTCGTGCCAGCCACTGTTTTATGCCGACGTTAGTGCGTCGCCATTCTGTCGCAACACGCCAGAATGCGGCGACGATCACTAACTCAACAAATCAGGCGATGTAACCGCTTTCAATCTGTGAGTGATTTCACAGTATCTTAACAATGTGATAGCTATGATTGCACCGTTTTAACGTTGTAACCCGTATGTAACAGTGAATAATCACTTTCACCGAGGTAATAGCGTCATAACAACAATTAAAGCCGTTTTCTGGAGCGTTACCGGGCATGGAAGAACGAATTTTAAAAAGTGAGCTTCGGCGTTCAGTAACACTTCATTAACTCTACTGCCCCGCCGAGCATTTATCTCAAGCACTACCCTGCATAAGAAAAACCGGAGATACCATGAATAAGAAGGTGTTAACCCTGTCTGCTGTGATGGCCAGCATGTTATTCGGTGCCGCTGCACACGCTGCTGATACTCGCATTGGTGTAACAATCTATAAGTACGACGATAACTTTATGTCTGTAGTGCGCAAGGCTATTGAGCAAGATGCGAAAGCCGCGCCAGATGTTCAGCTGCTGATGAATGATTCTCAGAATGACCAGTCCAAGCAGAACGATCAGATCGACGTATTGCTGGCGAAAGGGGTGAAGGCACTGGCAATCAACCTGGTTGACCCGGCAGCTGCGGGTACGGTGATTGAGAAAGCGCGTGGGCAAAACGTGCCGGTGGTTTTCTTCAACAAAGAACCGTCTCGTAAGGCGCTGGATAGCTACGACAAAGCCTACTACGTTGGCACTGATTCCAAAGAGTCCGGCATTATTCAGGGCGATTTGATTGCTAAACACTGGGCGGCGAATCAGGGTTGGGATCTGAATAAAGATGGTCAGATTCAGTTCGTACTGCTGAAAGGTGAACCGGGCCATCCGGATGCAGAAGCACGTACCACTTACGTGATTAAAGAATTGAACGACAAAGGCATCAAAACTGAACAGTTACAGTTAGATACCGCTATGTGGGACACCGCTCAGGCGAAAGATAAGATGGACGCCTGGCTGTCTGGCCCGAACGCCAACAAAATCGAAGTGGTTATTGCTAACAACGATGCGATGGCAATGGGTGCGGTTGAAGCGCTGAAAGCACACAACAAGTCCAGCATTCCGGTGTTTGGCGTCGATGCGCTGCCAGAAGCTCTGGCGCTGGTGAAATCCGGTGCACTGGCGGGCACCGTACTGAACGATGCTAACAACCAGGCGAAAGCGACCTTTGATCTGGCGAAAAATCTGGCCGATGGCAAAGGTGCGGCTGATGGCACCAACTGGAAAATCGACAACAAAGTGGTCCGCGTACCTTATGTTGGCGTAGATAAAGACAACCTGGCTGAATTCAGCAAGAAATAAGACTGATTGGGCGCAGTCTATTACTGCGCCCTTATTGTATGGCCAACAAGGTAAAATTATATGGTCAGCTCAACGACTCCGTCTTCCGGGGAATACTTGTTGGAAATGAGCGGTATCAACAAGTCTTTTCCTGGTGTTAAGGCACTTGATAACGTTAATTTAAAAGTCCGGCCACATTCTATCCATGCATTAATGGGGGAAAACGGCGCAGGAAAATCAACATTATTAAAATGCCTGTTTGGTATTTATCAAAAAGACTCCGGCACCATTTTATTCCAGGGTAAAGAGATCGATTTCCATTCTGCCAAAGAAGCACTGGAAAATGGTATTTCGATGGTACACCAGGAGTTAAACCTGGTATTACAACGTTCGGTGATGGATAACATGTGGCTGGGGCGATATCCCACCAAAGGCATGTTTGTCGATCAGGACAAAATGTACCGCGAAACCAAAGCGATTTTTGATGAACTGGATATTGATATCGATCCGCGTGCGCGCGTCGGCACATTATCCGTTTCGCAAATGCAGATGATCGAAATCGCCAAAGCGTTTTCCTATAACGCGAAAATTGTGATTATGGATGAACCGACTTCTTCGTTAACCGAAAAAGAGGTCAATCATCTGTTCACTATTATTCGTAAATTAAAAGAGCGCGGCTGCGGTATTGTTTATATCTCGCATAAAATGGAAGAAATCTTCCAGTTATGTGATGAAGTTACCGTATTGCGCGACGGTCAGTGGATCGCCACCGAACCGCTGGCAGGACTGACGATGGACAAGATCATCGCCATGATGGTTGGGCGTTCTCTTAACCAGCGTTTCCCTGACAAAGAAAACAAGCCGGGCGAAGTCATCCTCGAGGTGCGTAACCTGACGTCACTGCGCCAGCCGTCGATTCGCGATGTCTCGTTTGATCTGCATAAAGGGGAGATCCTCGGTATTGCCGGTCTGGTGGGGGCGAAACGTACCGATATTGTTGAGACGTTATTTGGTATTCGCGAGAAATCGGCTGGCACCATTACGTTGCACGGCAAACAGATCAATAACCATAATGCCAACGAAGCCATAAATCACGGATTTGCACTGGTAACTGAGGAGCGCCGCTCAACGGGAATTTATGCCTATCTGGATATTAGTTTTAACTCGTTAATTTCCAATATTCGCAACTACAAAAATAAAGTTGGTTTACTGGATAACTCGCGGATGAAAAGCGATACCCAGTGGGTGATTGATTCGATGCGGGTAAAAACGCCGGGTCATCGGACGCAAATTGGTTCGCTCTCCGGTGGTAATCAGCAAAAGGTGATTATTGGTCGCTGGCTACTAACGCAACCAGAAATATTAATGCTCGATGAACCGACGCGCGGTATTGATGTCGGGGCGAAGTTTGAAATTTATCAGTTAATTGCCGAACTGGCGAAGAAAGGCAAGGGGATTATTATTATCTCCTCTGAAATGCCTGAGTTGTTAGGGATAACAGACCGTATTCTGGTCATGAGCAATGGTCTCGTTTCCGGAATTGTCGATACAAAAACAACAACGCAAAACGAAATTCTGCGTCTTGCGTCTTTGCACCTTTAAGATTAGGGGCTTCCCATGAGTGCGTTAAATAAGAAAAGTTTTCTTACTTACCTGAAAGAGGGCGGTATTTACGTCGTTCTTTTAGTTTTGCTGGCGATTATTATTTTCCAGGACCCAACATTTTTAAGTCTGTTGAACTTAAGTAATATTCTCACCCAGTCATCGGTGCGTATTATTATCGCGCTCGGTGTGGCAGGGTTAATTGTCACCCAGGGGACCGATCTTTCTGCTGGTCGTCAGGTAGGGCTGGCGGCAGTGGTGGCTGCGACATTATTGCAGTCCATGGATAACGCCAACAAAGTGTTCCCGGAAATGGCGACGATGCCGATTGCGCTGGTTATTCTGATTGTCTGTGCCATTGGTGCGGTGATCGGTTTGATCAACGGTCTGATTATCGCTTATCTCAACGTGACGCCGTTCATTACCACGCTCGGCACGATGATCATCGTCTATGGAATCAACTCGCTCTATTACGACTTTGTCGGGGCGTCGCCAATTTCTGGTTTTGACAGTGGCTTCTCTACCTTTGCTCAGGGCTTTGTCGCGCTGGGGAGTTTCCGTCTCTCTTACATCACCTTCTACGCGTTGATTGCGGTGGCGTTCGTCTGGGTGTTGTGGAACAAAACCCGCTTCGGTAAGAACATTTTTGCCATTGGCGGTAACCCGGAAGCGGCAAAAGTATCTGGTGTCAACGTCGGCCTGAACCTGCTGATGATCTACGCGTTGTCTGGCGTGTTCTATGCCTTTGGCGGGATGTTAGAAGCCGGACGTATCGGCTCTGCCACCAACAACCTCGGCTTTATGTATGAGCTGGATGCTATCGCGGCGTGCGTGGTAGGCGGTGTATCGTTCAGCGGCGGTGTGGGGACGGTGATTGGCGTGGTGACCGGGGTAATTATTTTTACCGTCATCAACTATGGCCTGACGTATATCGGCGTAAACCCATACTGGCAGTACATCATCAAAGGGGCGATTATTATCTTCGCCGTAGCGCTGGATTCACTGAAATACGCGCGTAAGAAGTGATGTGATTGTGGATATTGCCGGATGCGCTGCATCCGGCAATCGGTGCCAAATGCCGGATGCGTCTCTGGTTTTACAACGTTACCGGGTGTTCTTTCTCGCCTTTCTTAAACTTCACTTCCCCGAGCTCAATACAACCCACCGGGCAGACGTGACCACAAAGCAGACAACCCACACATTTCTCGGTATTACAATGCGGTGTGCGGGTTTTCTCGCTCCATTCCATCGCCTGGTGACCGCCGTCGTAACAGGAAATATAACAGCGTCCACAGCCAACACATTTATCAAGATTGATACGGGGATAGACAATATAACTGCGGTCTAAATCTTCCGCCGGGACAATATTGTTATTCGCCAGACCTACCATCTCCTGCAGCGAATCAAATCCCTGATCGGCGAGATAATGCGACAACCCGCTTGCCATATCTTCCACTATCCGATACCCGTACTGCATGATGCCGGTGGTCACCTGTAACGTTGCTGCGCCGAGCAATAAAAACTCAGCCGCATCCTCCCAGGTTTCAATGCCGCCGATACCGCTGATTGGGAAATCGCACAGTTCTGGATGGGTGCGCATCTGCTGAATGAAGCGCAGGGCGATCGGTTTTAGCGCTTTACCGGAATATCCGGAAATACTCGATTTTCCGTTAACGATCGGCATACCGATTTTCTGATTAAGATCGATATTGGTGATGGATTTAACGGTGTTAATCGCCGCAATGCCATCTGCGCCGCCGCGCTTCGCCGCCAGCGCCACTTCGCACATATCACCGATATTCGGCGTCATCTTCGCCAGCATTGGCAGCGTGGAACCCCGTTTCACTGCCCGACAATATTTTTCTACCAGCTCCGGGCTTTGCCCGACATCGCTACCCATCGCATGAGAAGTCATTTGCGGACAGGAGAAGTTACACTCGATCATATCCGCGCCAGCTTCTTGCACCAGGCGCGCCAGCTCCTCCCATTGCTGCTCATTTTCCCCCATGATCGAAGCGATCAATACTTTGTCCGGGTAATCTTCCTTCAGCTGACGCAGGGCGGCCAGATTCTCTTCCAACGGATGTTCAGCAATCTGCTCCATATTTTTGAAGCCGATAAAACCGGTATCTTCTTTCACCAGATGATCAAAACGCGGCGAGACTTCGTTGGCGATAAAAAAGCCGATCGTTTTAAACACCACGCCGCCCCAACCTGTGTCGTAGGCTTTGGCACACATCTCATAGCAGTTGCCTACAGGCGAAGAAGAGAGGCAGAACGGGTTGGGAAACTTCACGCCGCAAAAAGTAATCGAAAGATCTTTCGTTAACATGAGCAAGCTCCCTCTAAATAGTGATGAATCGCCTCGGCGGCTTCTTTCCCGGTTTTCACGGCATAGACCACGGTTTTGTCACCCTCAACAATATCGCCAGCAGCAAAGACTTGCGGATCGCGGGTCTGATAATTTTGTGTTTTGATGGTGTTACGCTGCGGCTCTAACTCCGCAAAGGCATCCAGTCTGGCATGCTGACCGACGGCGAGAATAATTTTATCTGCCGCCATCGTCAGTTCGCCCGGTAACCGTACATGCTTAAACGTGACTTTATTGCCTTCCACGGCTACTGGCGTGAATCCATCGATGATCGAAACGCCCAGCTCCCGGGCGCTGGCAAACTCTTTTTCGCTTGCCGGAAACTCATCTAACTCTTCACGCGCTACGCAGGTTACCGCCTGACAGCCGAGAACTTTCAGCGTGCTGGCTACGTCCATCGCGACATCACCGCCGCCGATAATTAATGCGCTTTGTGGAATGCTGATATCGCCTTGCGCCTGTCGTACACGTTGCAGGAAGTCGACGGCAATCTCAACGTCACTATGCTCAAACAGCGGTAGCCCGGAACCGCTTGATAACCCCACGGTGACCAGTACCGCGCGGTTTTCTGCTTTCAGCTGCTCAAGGGTGAGTGTGTTACCGACTTCGTTGTTGCACTTAATGGTCACGCCCATTTTTTCAATACGGGCGATCTCTGCATCCAGCACTGATTGCGGTAACCGGAATTGCGGAATACCGTTACGCAACCAGCTACCGGGGTGCGCTTCTTTCTCATAAATCGTGACGTCATAACCCTGGTTTGTCAGTGTTACACTGGCCTGCAATCCGGCAGGACCTGCGCCAATAATCGCGACTTTGCCGAGCGTTTTAGTACCGGGCTGATAAATTTCCATCCCAGTTTGTTGTTCAAAATCAGTAACAAAACGCTGTAAGCGACCGATATCAATGGGAGTATCAACACCGGCACGGGTACAACCGCTTTGACATAATTTCTCCGTCGGGCACACTCTGGCACAAACGGCACCGAGGGCATTATTTTCGCGAATTGTCTCGGCAGCGCCTTTAAAATTACGAAAGTAGATTGAGCGAATAAATTTCCCCGGATCGGTCTGTGCCGGGCAAGCCTGACTACAGGGAGCGTCATGACATAATAAACAGCGAGAGGCTTCTTTAATCGCCAGTAAAGGCGTAAAAGCCGGAGTGAGTTCATCCAGATAATTTTGTTGCGGCATGTGATCTTCCTTAATGCTATGAGTAATTAAGGCGAACGCTAAATATACTCGTCATACTTCAAGTTGCATGTGCTGCGTCTGCGTTCGCTCACCCCAGTCACTTACTTATGTAAGCTCCTGGGGACTCACTCACTTGTCGCCTTCCTGCAACTCGAATTATTTAGAGTATAAATATTGCGTGCTGATATTAAGGCTATGCGCGTGGGGAAATTTATACTGTGAAAGGATTCACAAATAGCTGCGGTTCAGAATGTTATATCCGCAGCTTATTGAGTGAAGTAATAATTATTCTCAATAATTAACAGAAAAGAGAAAATATTAACGATAGAAAATAAGATAAACAATCATGCCGATAGATAAAATTCCGAAGCCGATATATGCCACCATATAAGCGAAAAAGAGTCCGGGATTTTTTGCTCGCCAGACATACACCGGTTCCGGTGCATTTTTAACCCGTTTATCAATCGCGCCTGCGCGCCAGCCTTTCCATGCTTCGCGGAAACAAAATATCGGAATAAGGAAAAAAACGGCAACGACAAAAAACTGCTGTACATCCATAACTACTTTCCTTGTTTCTTTTGTAATTCAAGTAACTGTTCGGGTGTGACGGCGGGATACCCCTGCGCATCTTCCGGCACCTGGTGCATAGCCGGAATAGGGACCAGCGGCCCTAAAAAACGCGGTTCACGTTTAAAAATATAAAGGTCAGCCAGCGCACCGAAACGGGCGGCAAATTCGCGAATACGTACTGACAGCATATCTTTCGGTGACGGTACGGCATAACACTGAGCCTGAATCCCCATATGCAGCGCAATAAATAATGCCCGCTCACAGTGGAAACGTTGGGTGATAATAATGAAATCATTAGTATCGAAAACTTTGCGTGTACGCACGATGGAATCCAGCGTACGAAAGCCTGCGTAATCGAGAACAATATCTGATGGGTCGACACCAGCAGCGATTAAATCTTTGCGCATGGTCATCGGCTCATTATAACTTTGCAATGCGTTATCGCCGCTCAGTAATAGATAATTTACCTTACCGCTGTTATAGGCATTAATCGCTCCTTGAATGCGGTAGCGATAATACTGATTAATTACGCCAGTACGATAATATTTTGCTGTTCCGAGCACCACACCGACCTGGCGGTAGGGGAGATCCTGCAATTCGTCGTAGATATAAGGCGCGGTTTTCCAGCTCATCCAGCGATCGAGGCCGAGCACAGTCAACAGCAGCAAGCCGATCAGGACTAACAGGCTGAGGAACACGCGCTTTAACATGCAGGAGACTCGATCTAAGGAAAATTTCCATCAGGCTACTTTACCCGCTGGTTTTGCGCAAGAAACGGCAAACTGTTTGCCGGGAATTTCGACACCAGGAGAGGGCTGGCAAGCCGGACAAGGCGTTCACGCCGCATCCGGCACCAGGCTTAAGCGAGAAGCACTCGGTCGATACTGTGACAGCCGAGAGCTTTCAGCGTTGCGGAGGTGGCATCCCACTGAATCAACGGCGCATCGGCGTTTTCTGCCAGAACCGCGCGCTGGATATCCGGGTAATCATAACCCTTGAGATTCAATAGAATTAACGCTCCCTGCAACGGTGGCAGAGTCGGGTTGAATGCGGCGTTTTCAGCGTAGCTGCCGCTGAAAATACGACCGTCTTTACATTCCAGCGCGACACCGCTTGGCGACTTACTGTAAGGCATGTGCGAACGGTTTGCCGCTGCAATCGCCGCCTGAGAAAGCGCATCACCAGTCAGCGCATAGCCGTGATCCTGCTCGTCCATCAGCAGCGTTTTAATCTCCAGATCTTTCGGCCCAAAGGCATCCGGCAGATAGTCACGCAGCGCGTGTGCCTCGCGGCCCGGCAGATGAATACGCAGATCCAGACCGCTGTTCAGTTCATTCATAAACTGACGGCAGTGACCACAAGGCGTGTAGTTAACGGTGATGGCTGCAAGCGCTTTTTCACCACTCAACCAGGCGTGGCTGATCGCGCTTTGTTCGGCATGAACGGTTTGCTGCATTGTCGCACCAATAAATTCCATATTGGCACCGAAATACCAGGTTCCGCTCACACCGCGCGCAATTGCGCCAACATTAAAATTCGACAATGGCGTACGCGCACAGGCCGCCGCCAGCGGAAGTAGTGCGAATGCCAGCGCGTCTTCGTCCAGCCCCGTTGCGCTCTTCAGCGATGAGACTTGCTCCCCGGTCAACAAAGCGGGGAAGTACTTGTCTGCCAGAATAGGTTCCAGTGCAGATTGCAAGTTATCCGCAAGTTGGGCAAAAGCGGTTTGAAAACGTGGATGCATGGCGTTGCCTCATAATCATGTAATGGGATAACAGTTTACGAACCCGTTAAGGCTTTATATGTGATCTGAATCTCATTAATTATGCAACGCGTGAAACTTACATCAAAAATGCGCGACGCATCGCAAATTTTAGCCCATTACTGCCAGAATAATCGGGAAAAGGAACGGTGCGATCAGCGAAGTAATTATCCCGCATAACACCAGCGCTAGCGAACTAAATGCACCTTCCTGATAATCCAGCTCGGCGCAGCGCGCCGTACCGAGGGCGTGCGAGGCAGTCCCCATTGCCAGACCGCGCGCAGCTTTGGTACGAATACGCATCGCATTAAGCAATGTATGGCCAAATACCGCGCCGAGGATGCCGACGAAAATCACGCAAACTGCGCTGATTGCCGGAATACCGCCAATACTGCCGCCAACCGCCATTGCAATAGGCGTGGTGACTGATTTCGGCAGGATTGACGCGGCGATTTCCGGTGAAGCGCCCATCAACAATGCCACGGAAGTCCCCGTCACCATCGCAACCACGCTGCCGATAAAACAGATGGTGATGATCGATTTCCAGCGCGCGCGGATCTGGTGTAGCTGCTCATATAAAGGATAGGCCAGCGCGACGACCGCCGGTTGCAGCAGATCGTTTAGCACTTCGCTACCTTTAAAGTAGCTGTCGTAAGAGATGCCGGTCAGCATTAAAAAAGGAATGATCACCACCATTGCTACCAGCAACGGGTTAAGCAGGGGAAACTTATACCGTGCCGCCAGTTTGCGGGCGGCAAAAAAGACAATCAACGTCAGCGGTAATGACCACCAGATATTCGCCATCATTCTTCTGATCCTTTCTGACCTACGACTTTACGTTCACCGTGTACCAGTTGTGAACTCCAGCTCACCACCAGAAAAACCACCAGCGTACTGACAGCACAGGAAACCACTACCGGGCCAAACTGCGCGCGGAGCAAATCAAAATATTGCATGACGCCTACGCCAATCGGCACAAACAATAGCGCCATATAGCGAATCAGTACGTAGCACCCCGGATTGACCCATTTCGCCGGAAGAATTTGCAAGGCCAGCAGGACAAACAGGATCAGCATCCCGATGATGCTGCCCGGAATGGTTACCGGTAGCAGGGAAGCAATGAAAATGCCTGCATACAGGCAGGCATAAATCAGGACGAAAGCGCGTAAATATTGCCAGATAATGTTCAGTGTCTTACTCATAATCAACACCCCAGATGAGATGGATTCATCATACAATTAATTCGTAAAACGTGCTACCGATCACATTAAGAAATCAGCGCTTATTTTTTCGCTCCCCGGCATTACGCAATGCGCAACGAACTCAGGCATACATCAAGCATAGAGAGGGATTGCAGTTTGCAGCAATCCCTCTTTGTAGACCTTTAATCCGCTGACCATAGGCGCTAACATAGCGCCTCATTATTTTGCGGGTGATGATATGCGTGTGTTACTGGCACCGATGGAGGGAGTGCTTGACTCTCTGGTGCGTGAATTGCTGACCGAAGTTAACGACTACGATCTGTGCATCACCGAGTTTGTCCGCGTGGTGGATCAACTGCTGCCGGTAAAAGTTTTTCATCGCATTTGCCCTGAGCTACAAAACGCCAGCCGGACACCATCCGGTACGCTGGTGCGCGTGCAGTTGTTGGGTCAGTTCCCACAATGGCTGGCAGAGAACGCCGCCCGTGCGGTGGAATTAGGTTCCTGGGGCGTGGATCTCAATTGCGGCTGCCCGTCGAAAACGGTCAACGGTAGCGGTGGTGGGGCGACGTTACTCAAAGATCCTGAACTCATCTACCAGGGTGCAAAAGCGATGCGTGAAGCTGTACCGGCGCATTTGCCCGTCAGCGTGAAAGTGCGTCTGGGCTGGGACAGCGGTGAGAAGAAATTTGAAATCGCCGATGCGGTTCAACAGGCTGGTGCTACGGAGCTGGTGGTGCATGGACGGACAAAAGAGCAGGGTTACCGCGCGGAGCATATTGACTGGCAGGCGATTGGCGAGATTCGCCAGCGGCTGAATATTCCGGTGATTGCCAACGGCGAAATCTGGGACTGGCAGAGCGCGCAACAATGCATTGCGATCAGCGGCTGCGACGCAGTGATGATTGGTCGCGGGGCGCTCAATATTCCCAACCTGAGCCGGGTAGTAAAATATAACGAACCGCGAATGCCGTGGCCGGAGGTGGTTGCTTTGCTGCAAAAATATACCCGTCTGGAAAAGCAGGGCGATACCGGGTTATATCACGTTGCGCGGATTAAACAGTGGTTGAGTTATTTGCGTAAAGAATACGATGAAGCAACGGGATTATTTCAGCATGTTCGGGTGTTGAATAATTCCCCTGATATTGCAAGGGCTATTCAGGCAATTGATATCGAGAAACTCTAAAAAACCATAGTGATGTTTTTTGACAATGTGTTAGCTCTTTATCAATAGGCCGCACGGTTGTTTGGTGGCGTCAAAATTGCCGAGGCGTTCCCTGAAGGCCGGGGCAGCCCACATGGATGTGGGCTGAGGGCGCGTTTTACAGGGATGTTACCTCGCGCCCGACCCGGTAGCCGTAAGGGATAAGTCGAGGGCACCGCGCAGCGGCGATTTTGTTCGCCAGAGCCCGGGGGTGCAGGGGGCGGCGGCGATTGGCCGCCCCCTGCGCGCTCCTTGCGCCAGTGATTATATGAAGCAATGCACATGACAGGAGCGCAACAGGATGAGAGACTGAAATATTCTCGTTATTTTCGGACCTGATGACATTAATTAATTTTAAAATATCATCTTAAATACGCCAGTCACCACCAGTAGCCCAATCAGGAAAATAAACAATACAGCCCAGAGTATAATTTTCATTGGCGTTCCTTTATTTGTGAGTGCTGAATAAGTATAGGAAAAAACGAAGCCCTTTGCCGTTATCCATAAACGATTAAGATAAATCGGAAGATATCATTCACTTAGTGTATATTTTTCTGGATATGTCGTTTTATTGCTACTGATGTATTGCCACGCGAAACTAAAAAATATATCGCAACACACGGTAATCTCCGCGCACCTTTTCTTACCTGATTATTCCCCCATGAATCGTGATTCCTTTTATCCCGCCATCGCCTGTTTTCCGCTGTTACTGATGCTGGCCGGGTGTGCACCTATGCATGAAACCCGCCAGGCGTTAAGCCAGCAAACGCCTGCTGCACAAGTTGACACCGCATTACCCACGGCGCTGAAAAATGGTTGGCCAGACAGCCAATGGTGGCTGGAGTATCACGATAATCAACTCACTTCCTTAATTAACAATGCACTACAGAACGCACCGGATATGCAGGTGGCTGAACAGCGCATTCAGCTAGCTGAAGCCCAGGCGAAGGCAATTGCTACTCAGGATGGTCCGCAGATCGACTTTTCTGCGGATATGGAGCGGCAAAAAATGTCGGCAGAAGGCTTAATGGGGCCGTTTGCTCTGAACGATCCGGCCGCAGGTACGACCGGTCCGTGGTACACCAACGGAACTTTTGGCTTAACGGCGGGCTGGCATCTCGATATCTGGGGAAAGAATCGGGCGGAGGTTACTGCCCGCCTGGGTACGGTTAAAGCACGGGCGGCGGAACGCGAGCAAACCCGCCAATTGCTGGCTGGCAGCGTAGCCCGCCTGTACTGGGAGTGGCAAACCCAGGCGGCGTTAAACACGGTCTTGCAGCAAATAGAAAAAGAGCAGAACACCATTATCGCGACCGATCGCCAGCTATATCAGAACGGGATTACTTCTTCAGTTGAAGGTGTGGAAACCGATATTAATGCCAGCAAAACCCGGCAGCAGCTCAACGATGTCGCGGGGAAAATGAAAATTATTGAGGCACGGTTAAGCGCACTTACAAATAACCAGACAAAGTCATTGAAGCTTAAACCGGTCGCGTTGCCGAAAGTGGCAAGCCAGCTTCCTGATGAACTGGGGTACTCCTTACTGGCCCGGCGGGCAGATTTGCAGGCGGCGCACTGGTACGTTGAGTCATCGCTAAGCACCATTGATGCGGCAAAAGCGGCATTTTATCCTGACATCAACCTGATGGCCTTCCTGCAACAGGATGCGTTGCACTTAAGCGATCTGTTCCGTCATTCCGCGCAGCAAATGGGCGTTACGGCAGGCCTGACGCTACCCATTTTCGATAGTGGTCGTCTTAACGCCAATCTCGATATCGCAAAAGCCGAAAGCAACTTGTCTATCGCCAGCTACAACAAAGCGGTGGTTGAAGCGGTGAATGACGTGGCGCGGGCAGCCAGTCAGGTTCAGACACTTGCGGAGAAAAACCAGCATCAGGCGCAAATTGAGCGCGATGCCTTGCGTGTGGTAGGTCTTGCGCAGGCGCGCTTTAACGCGGGCATCATTGCTGGTTCCCGCGTCAGCGAAGCCAGAATCCCCGCGCTGCGTGAGCGGGCCAATGGCCTGTTATTGCAAGGGCAGTGGCTGGATGCTTCCATTCAACTCACTGGTGCGTTGGGCGGGGGTTACAAACGCTGATGATATGCGCCTTCTATACTTAACGTTTATTCAGCGTTAAGTGGAGAACTCGATGGCACAGGTTGCGATTATTACCGCCTCCGATTCGGGGATCGGCAAAGAGTGCGCGTTATTACTGGCGCAGCAGGGGTTTGATATTGGCATTACCTGGCACTCAGATGAAGAAGGGGCAAAAGATACCGCGCGTGAGGTAGTTAGCCACGGCGTACGTGCGGAGATCGTGCAGCTGGATCTCGGTAAACTGCCAGAAGGTGCGCAGGCGCTGGAGAAACTCATTCAACGGCTGGGGCGTATTGATGTGCTGGTGAATAATGCGGGCGCAATGACCAAAGCGCCGTTTCTTGATATGGCTTTCGATGAGTGGCGCAAGATTTTTACCGTTGATGTCGATGGTGCATTTTTATGCTCACAAATTGCGGCCCGCCAGATGGTGAAACAAGGGCAGGGCGGTCGCATCATCAACATTACGTCGGTACATGAACATACGCCGCTGCCGGATGCCAGCGCTTACACAGCCGCTAAACATGCGCTCGGCGGGTTAACCAAAACGATGGCGCTGGAGCTGGTCAGGCATAAGATTTTGGTGAACGCAGTCGCGCCTGGGGCGATCGCCACGCCAATGAATGGCATGGATGACAGCGACGTGAAGCCCGACGCGGAGCCTTCGATTCCTCTGCGGCGTTTTGGCGCAACGCATGAGATTGCCAGCCTGGTAGCGTGGCTGTGCTCAGAGGGCGCAAATTACACCACCGGGCAGTCGTTGATAGTGGATGGCGGCTTTATGTTGGCGAATCCGCAGTTCAACCCAGAATAGCGCAGTGAGGTGCGTGGTTATTTCAATGGGTAAAATTTTGGTAGGCATGATAAGACGCACAAGCGTCGCATCAGGCATGGTGCACCGGATGTCGGATGCGGCGCGAACGCCTTACCCAGGGCAATGGTTTTACGCCTGATGATCCGGCTTTTTCTTCCCGCGCCGTTTCAGCCACCAGCGCACGCCCACCACCAGAACCACGACCAGAATCAACCAGACCCAGTGCTTCAAATGCTGGTCGAGATTGTGCAACCACGGCGCAATCACCTGACCACCAGCGTAACCAATAGTGGTAAAAATCAACGCCCAGGCAAATGCGCCGAGAATATTCAGCGGCAGAAAGATTTTCGGCGGCAGCTGGCTGGCACCAATCAGCGTCGGGCCAATCACCCGAAAGCCATACATAAAGCGCGTACCAATGACAAACAGATACGGATGGCGTTGGATAAGTTTCTGCGCCCGCTCAATTTTATCCTGATGTTTCGAGAAACGGCGTAACAGCTTGCCGCCAAACCGCCGCCCGCACAGATAGAGCACCTGGTCGCCAATCATGCCGCCAAGCGCCACAGAAAGTACCACCAGCGGGAACTTTAATAGCCCCTGATGCGCCGCAACGCCTCCCAGCAAAGTCACGGTTTCACCTTCCGCCAGGCTACCGATCACCAGCGCGGCATAACCATATTGTGAGATAAGTGTATTGAGATCCATAGGCCAGTCTGTCTCCCTTTGGTTGCCAGTAAGCATACACCCTGTGAATCATTCACGCTGAAAAAGGACGTTCATCAGACAGTGAAAATTACATGGGCGAACAAAAAATAATCACAAGCTGACTTATACTTGAACTGTCAGGTTCATGAACTCACAACAAGGGGGCGGTATGAGCCATGTCTGGGGACTGTTTTCCCATCCCGATCGTGAAATGCAGGTGATTAATCGCGAAAACGAAACGATTTCTCACCATTACACCCACCACGTTTTGCTGATGGCGGCGATTCCGGTGATTTGCGCCTTCATTGGCACTACACAGATTGGCTGGAATTTTGGCGATGGCACTATCCTGAAGTTATCCTGGTTTACCGGACTGGCGCTGGCTGTCTTGTTTTACGGCGTTATGCTGGCTGGGGTCGCGGTGATGGGGCGGGTCATCTGGTGGATGGCGCGTAATTATCCGCAGCGTCCGTCACTTGCGCACTGCATGGTCTTCGCGGGCTACGTTGCAACTCCGCTGTTTTTAAGCGGTCTGGTGGCGCTTTATCCACTGGTCTGGTTGTGTGCGCTGGTCGGCACGGTGGCGCTGTTTTACACCGGCTACCTGCTTTACCTTGGTATTCCGAGCTTCCTGAATATCAACAAAGAGGAAGGCCTTAGCTTCTCTAGTTCGACGCTGGCGATTGGCGTGCTGGTACTGGAAGTGCTGCTCGCCCTAACCGTTATACTATGGGGCTACGGTTATCGTTTGTTCTAGAAAGTTCTTTGACGTTGCATTGCTGGCGTAAATGTCAGCAATGCAGCATTTCCTCACGATTCTCCTTTGACGATCGCACTTTTTGCTCGTTATGATGGCGTCGCTAGCCTCAGTAAATCCTTACTCCGGCGGTGCGCAACCCGTGCGCGTGAACCACTATCTGAATGCTCATCATGCCGAAATTTCGAGTTTCTTTATTTAGCCTGGCCCTGATGCTGGCTGTGCCTTTTGCACCGCAGGCCGTTGCGAAAACGGCAGCCGCTACCACCGCTTCACAACCGGAAATTGCCTCCGGTAGCGCGATGATTGTTGATCTGAATACCAACAAAGTGATCTATTCGAACCACCCGGATCTGGTGCGTCCGATTGCGTCTATCAGCAAATTAATGACCGCGATGGTTGTGCTGGATGCACGACTGCCGCTGGATGAAAAACTAAAAGTGGATATCAGCCAGACGCCGGAGATGAAAGGGGTCTATTCGCGCGTACGACTGAATAGCGAAATCAGCCGTAAAGATATGCTGTTGCTGGCGCTGATGTCTTCAGAAAACCGCGCGGCGGCAAGCCTTGCACACCATTATCCCGGTGGTTACAAAGCCTTTATTAAGGCAATGAATGCGAAAGCGAAATCGCTCGGAATGAACAACACGCGCTTTGTTGAACCTACCGGATTGTCGGTGCATAACGTTTCAACTGCCCGTGACTTAACCAAACTGCTCATTGCCAGCAAACAATATCCGTTGATCGGGCAGTTAAGTACTACCCGGGAAGATATGGCAACCTTCTCTAACCCGACGTATACGCTGCCGTTCCGCAATACTAATCATCTGGTGTATCGCGATAACTGGAATATTCAGTTAACCAAAACCGGCTTTACCAATGCGGCGGGCCATTGTCTGGTGATGCGTACGGTTATCAATAATAAACCGGTGGCGCTGGTAGTGATGGACGCGTTTGGCAAATATACCCATTTTGCCGATGCCAGCCGCCTGCGTACCTGGATTGAAACCGGTAAAGTGATGCCTGTGCCGGCAGCAGCGTTGAGCTATAAAAAACAAAAAGCCGCCCAAATGGCGGCGGCGGGGCAGACGGCACAGAACGATTAAGTGAATTCGGATGGCGATACTCTGCCATCCGTAATTTTTACTCCACTTCCTGCCAGTTTTTCCGTTTACTGGTTTTACCGATCCCCGGATTCATGCTGTTGGTCGGATCGTTCTCGCGATAGAACTTCTGCAACGTCTCCGGTGCTTTATACAAATGACCGACGTTATGCTCGGCAGGGTATTGCGCGCCGCGCTGCTGTAGCAGTTCCAGCATCTGTTCTTTTAACGCATGCACATCCACGCCTTTTTTCACTATGTAATCCTGATGGAAGACATAGCACATAAAATGGCCGTAATAGAGCTTGTGCACCAGCTGGCTGTCGATCTCCGGCGGTAAATGCTCATACCACTCGGTGTCGTTACGCCGCAGAGCGATATCCAACGCCAGAATGTCTTCGACTTCATCGGAATGCACCGCCTGATAACGAATTGCTGCGCCCGCAGCGGCGAAACGGTGTAAAAACGCTTTGCTGCCTTCCTCCGGCGTACAGACAAAGAAATCGCCTTCGGCCTGTTTGAAATAATCCACCAACCACGATTTGGCTTCGCCCACGCCATCGCCCGCCATTTTTAACAGCAGATGATGCTCGTATTTATCGCGCCAGTTTTTCATGCGCGGCGGTAAATGGCTGGGGAACAGGTGACCGAATTTTTGCATCGCACGGTCAGTAAAATGCGGACGGAAGAATTTCACTTTCTCCAGCATCGCATCGGTGCGTCCCTTGAGATTAAAGAAGAACGGCATCTTGTCGGTGCCTAACTTATCAATCATCAGGAAGGTGTCTTTGCCGTATTTTTCCGCAATATCGTAGATATCCCGGTGCATATATTCCCCGGCAACCGGCAGATTTTCGAAGTTAGCCAGAATATGACGGCGGATTTCGGTCAGCACTTCCGGCTGGTTGGTGCCGATATAAAACACCTGCTGATTTTTTTCCGCTTCGAAGGTATCTAGACGTACCGCAAAGACGGCCAGCTTCCCGGCGCAACCAGAAGATTCAAATAACCGATCCGGATCGGCGTTATAACGTGCGGGCGTGTCGGCTTCAATATCACGAACGCGGTGGACATAGTCATAATCGTGGGCGTGACGACCATCGTGACGCACATCGTCATCTTTGATGCGATCATCATCCAGCTTGCTAAGGATCTGCTCCGGCGTTTCGCCCAGATCAATCCCCAGATGGTTCACCAGCGTCAGTTTGCCGTCTTCATTTATACGCGCGAATAACGACATTTCGGTATACGCCGGGCCACGTTGCACCAGCGAGCCGCCGGAGTTGTTACAAATACCGCCGATAACCGATGCGCCTATACACGACGATCCAATCACCGAGTGCGGTTCGCGTCCCAGCGGTTTGAGGGCTTTTTCCAGCGAATAGAGCGTGGTGCCCGGATAGGCCAGCACCTGTTCGCCCTTGCCAAGAACGTGCAGCTTGTCGAGACGCAGGGTGCTGATGATCACGATATCGCGATCATAGTCGTTACCGTTTGGCGTCGATCCTTCGGTCAGGCCTGTATTGGCAGCCTGCATCAGAATAATTTTGTCGGCGGTGACACAGGCTTTCAGCACCCGCCACAATTCCAGTAGTGAGCCAGGGAAAACGACAGCCAGCGCGTCGCCCTGACCAGAACGGAAGCCCTTGCGATAGCGGGCCGTTTTTGCGGGATCGGTGAGCAGGTGTGAATGACCGACCAGACGGGCAAGTTCATTCAAAAAGGCTTTATTATCAGTTGTTGTCATGGAAGACATTTTCCACTCCTTGTGGTGGCGAAAAAATATCACAAACTAGAATAGCGCCTTGTATGACAATTCAGCGAGTGAATATTTTGAAAATTCAGACAATAAACTGAGCATTCTTTTTCTCTCTCCATCATGCTTATGGCAAACTACGGTTTTTGCACCATTTTCGCTGCCTCGTCGGGCAACAGAGGAAGAAAAATCCATATGAAATGGCTATGTTCAGTAGGAATCGCGGTGAGTCTGGCCCTGCAGCCAGCACTGGCGGATGATTTATTCGGCAACCATCCATTAACGCCCGAAGCGCGGGATGCGTTCGTCACCGAACTGCTTAAGAAAATGACAGTTGATGAGAAAATTGGTCAGCTGCGCTTAATCAGCGTCGGCCCGGATAACCCGAAAGAGGCGATCCGCGAGATGATCAAAGACGGTCAGGTTGGGGCGATTTTCAACACCGTAACCCGTCAGGATATCCGCGCCATGCAGGATCAGGTGATGGAATTAAGCCGCCTGAAAATTCCTCTTTTCTTTGCTTACGACGTGCTGCACGGTCAGCGCACGGTGTTCCCGATTAGCCTCGGTCTGGCCTCGTCTTTTAACCTCGATGCAGTGAAAACGGTCGGACGTGTCTCTGCTTATGAAGCGGCAGATGATGGCCTGAATATGACCTGGGCACCGATGGTCGATGTCTCGCGCGATCCGCGCTGGGGACGTGCTTCCGAAGGTTTTGGCGAAGATACGTATCTCACCTCAACAATGGGTAAAACCATGGTGGAAGCGATGCAGGGTAAAAGCCCGGCAGATCGCTACTCGGTGATGACCAGCGTCAAACACTTTGCCGCATACGGCGCGGTAGAAGGCGGTAAAGAGTACAACACCGTCGATATGAGTCCGCAGCGCCTGTTTAATGATTATATGCCGCCGTACAAAGCGGGGCTGGACGCAGGCAGCGGCGCGGTGATGGTGGCGCTGAACTCGCTGAACGGCACGCCAGCCACCTCCGATTCCTGGCTGCTGAAAGATGTTCTGCGCGACCAGTGGGGCTTTAAAGGCATCACCGTTTCCGATCACGGTGCAATCAAAGAGCTGATTAAACATGGCACGGCGGCAGACCCGGAAGATGCGGTGCGCGTGGCGCTGAAATCCGGAATCAACATGAGTATGAGCGACGAGTATTACTCGAAGTATCTGCCTGGGTTGATCAAATCCGGCAAAGTGACGATGGAAGAGCTGGACGATGCTGCCCGCCATGTACTGAACGTTAAATATGATATGGGATTGTTTAACGACCCATACAGCCATTTGGGGCCGAAAGAGTCTGACCCGGTGGATACCAATGCCGAAAGCCGCCTGCACCGTAAAGAAGCGCGTGAAGTGGCGCGCGAAAGCCTGGTGTTGCTGAAAAACCGTCTCGAAACGTTACCGCTGAAAAAATCGGCCACCATTGCGGTGGTTGGGCCACTGGCGGACAGTAAACGTGACGTGATGGGCAGCTGGTCCGCAGCCGGTGTTGCCGATCAATCCGTGACCGTACTGACCGGGATTAAAAATTCCGTCGGTGAAAACGGTAAAGTGCTGTATGCCAAAGGGGCGAACGTTACCAGTGACAAAGGCATTATCGATTTCCTGAATCAGTATGAAGAAGCGGTCAAAGTCGATCCGCGTTCGCCGCAAGAGATGATTGATGAAGCGGTGCAGACGGCGAAACAATCTGATGTGGTGGTGGCTGTAGTCGGTGAAGCACAGGGGATGGCGCACGAAGCCTCCAGCCGGACCGATATCACTATTCCGCAAAGCCAACGTGACTTGATTGCGGCGCTGAAAGCCACCGGTAAACCGCTGGTGCTGGTACTGATGAACGGGCGTCCGCTGGCGCTGGTGAAAGAAGATCAGCAGGCTGATGCGATTCTGGAAACCTGGTTTGCGGGGACTGAAGGCGGTAATGCAATTGCCGATGTATTGTTTGGCGATTACAACCCGTCCGGCAAGCTGCCAATGTCCTTCCCGCGTTCTGTCGGGCAGATCCCGGTGTACTACAGCCATCTGAATACCGGTCGCCCGTATAATGCCGACAAGCCGAACAAATACACTTCGCGTTATTTTGATGAAGCTAACGGGGCGTTGTATCCGTTCGGCTATGGGCTGAGCTACACCACTTTCACCGTCTCTGATGTGAAACTTTCTGCGCCGACCATGAAGCGTGACGGCAAAGTGACTGCCAGCGTGCAGGTGACGAACACCGGTAAGCGCGAGGGGGCCACGGTAGTGCAGATGTACTTGCAGGATGTGACGGCTTCCATGAGTCGCCCTGTGAAACAGCTGAAAGGCTTTGAGAAAATCACCCTGAAACCGGGCGAAACTCAGACTGTCAGCTTCCCGATCGATATTGAGGCGCTGAAGTTCTGGAATCAACAGATGAAATATGACGCCGAGCCTGGCAAGTTCAATGTCTTTATCGGCACTGATTCCGCACGCGTTAAGAAAGGCGAGTTTGAGTTGCTGTAATGCTTTAGTAAGGGCGCGACGTTTGCGCCCTTTGTAGGCCGGATAAGGCGCTCGCGCCGCATCCGGCAGGAAACGCCGGACCGAATATGCCTCTTAAGTATTTATCTGATTCTGCAACTGAATCCTTCCGCTCAAGCTAACCCCGCCATTATCAACTATGCTTTTCTCTTAATTCGCTGAAAACAACAGTAAAAGAATGAGGAAAGCATCATGCCACTCTTAAAGCTCTGGGCAGGTTCACTGGTTATGTTGGCAGCCGTGAGCCTGCCGCTACAGGCGGCTTCCCCCGTTAAAGTCGGTTCAAAAATCGATACCGAAGGTGCGCTACTCGGCAATATCATTTTGCAGGTGCTGGAAAGCCACGGCGTACCGACGGTGAATAAAGTGCAACTCGGAACGACTCCTGTGGTGCGCGGGGCGATTACTTCCGGTGAACTGGATATCTATCCGGAATATACCGGCAATGGCGCTTTCTTCTTTAAAGATGAAAACGATGCAGCGTGGAAAAACGCGCAGCAAGGTTACGAGAAAGTCAAAAAGCTCGATTCGGAGCACAACAAGTTAATCTGGCTGACGCCCGCGCCTGCAAATAACACCTGGACTATCGCCGTGCGTCAGGATGTGGCAGAGAAAAATAAACTCACTTCGCTTGCCGACCTGAGTCGTTATCTGCAAGAGGGCGGCACCTTCAAACTGGCAGCCTCGGCAGAGTTTATCGAACGCGCCGATGCGTTACCCGCGTTTGAAAAAGCCTATGGCTTTAAGCTCGGTCAGGATCAGTTGCTGTCACTGGCTGGTGGCGACACGGCGGTGACGATCAAAGCCGCTGCCCAGCAAACCTCTGGCGTTAATGCTGCAATGGCTTACGGCACTGACGGCCCGGTAGCGGCGCTGGGGCTGCAAACCTTAAGCGATCCGCAAGGCGTGCAACCTATCTACGCGCCTGCACCAGTGGTGCGTGAGTCGGTGCTGAAAGAGTATCCGCAAATGGCACAGTGGCTACAGCCAGTCTTCGCCAGCCTCGATGCAAAAACATTGCAGCAACTGAATGCCAGCATTGCAGTGGAAGGACTGGATGCCAAAAAAGTGGCTGCCGACTACCTGAAACAAAAAGGGTGGACGAAGTAATTTCCCGTGACTTATCTACGTATTAATCCTGTTCTGGCGCTGCTGCTGTTGCTGACGGCAATCGCAGCAGCGCTGCCGTTTATCAGCTACGCGCCTAATCGTTTAGTCTCGGGTGAAGGGCGACATCTCTGGCAGCTGTGGCCGCAAACGATCTGGATGCTGGTGGGCTTTGGTTGCGCCTGGCTGACAGCCTGTTTTATTCCCGCTAAAAAAGGCAGCATTTTTGCACTCATTCTGGCGCAATTCGTCTTCGTATTGCTGGTGTGGGGAGCTGGAAAAGCGGCGACCCAACTGGCGCAAAATGGCAGTGCGCTGGCGCGTACCAGCCTCGGCAGTGGTTTCTGGCTGGCTGCGGCGCTGGCATTGCTGGCCTGTAGCGATGCCATCCGCCGAATCTCCACGCATCCGCTGTGGCGCTGGTTGTTGCATATGCAGATTGCCATTATTCCGCTGTGGTTGCTGTACTCCGGCACGCTTAACGATCTCTCGCTAATGAAAGAATACGCCAACCGTCAGGATGTGTTTGACGACGCGCTGGCACAACATCTGACGTTGCTGTTTGGTGCGGTGCTGCCTGCGTTAGTGATTGGTGTGCCGTTGGGCATCTGGTGCTACTTTTCCACTGCGCGGCAGGGGGCAATTTTTTCTCTGCTCAATGTCATTCAGACCGTGCCTTCGGTGGCGCTCTTTGGCCTGTTGATTGCGCCGCTTGCCGCGCTGGTGACGGCCTTTCCGTGGCTGGGGAAGCTCGGCATAGCAGGAACCGGAATGACACCCGCACTGATTGCGCTGGTGCTCTATGCCTTGCTGCCGCTGGTGCGCGGCGTGGTAGTAGGCTTGAACCAGATCCCGCGCGATGTGCTGGAGAGCGCCAGAGCGATGGGGATGAGCGGGGCGCAGCGATTCCTGCATGTTCAGTTACCGCTGGCGTTACCGGTATTTCTGCGCAGCCTGCGGGTGGTGATGGTGCAAACTGTAGGTATGGCGGTGATTGCGGCGTTAATCGGCGCAGGCGGTTTTGGTGCGCTGGTTTTCCAGGGGCTGCTAAGCAGCGCCATTGATTTAGTGTTGCTGGGGGTGATCCCGGTAATTGTTCTGGCGGTGCTGATCGATGCCCTGTTCGATTTGCTTATCGCACTGCTGAAGGTGAAACGTAATGATTGAATTTAGCCATGTCAGCAAACTGTTTGGCGCACAAAAAGCCGTTAACGATCTTAATCTCAATTTTCAGGAAGGGAGTTTTTCGGTGCTGATTGGCACATCTGGCTCCGGCAAATCCACCACCTTGAAAATGATTAACCGCCTGGTGGAACATGACAGCGGAGAGATCCGCTTTGCCGGAGAAGAAATTCGCTCGCTGCCAGTACTGGAGTTGCGCCGCCGGATGGGCTATGCCATTCAATCTATTGGCCTGTTCCCCCACTGGAGCGTGGCGCAAAACATCGCTACCGTGCCGCAATTACAAAAATGGTCGCGGGCACGGATTGACGATCGTATCGACGAATTAATGACGCTACTGGGGCTGGAGTCAAATTTGCGTGAGCGTTATCCGCATCAGCTTTCCGGTGGTCAGCAGCAACGTGTGGGAGTGGCGCGCGCACTGGCTGCCGATCCGCAAGTCTTACTGATGGATGAACCTTTTGGCGCACTGGACCCGGTAACGCGCGGCGCGTTGCAACAAGAGATGACGCGCATTCACCGTTTGCTGGGGCGCACTATTGTGCTGGTCACTCATGATATTGATGAGGCGCTAAGGCTGGCAGAACATCTGGTATTGATGGATCACGGTGAAGTGGTGCAGCAGGGGAATCCGCTGACGATGCTGACTCGTCCGGCGAATGATTTTGTCCGCCAGTTTTTTGGACGTAGTGAACTGGGGGTGCGCCTGCTTTCGTTACGTAGTGTGGCGGATTACGTGCGTCGCGAAGAACGGGCAGAAGGTGAGGCACTGGCAGAAGAGATGACGCTACGCGATGCGCTCTCCCTGTTTGTCGCGCGGGGATGCGAGGTGCTGCCGGTGATGAACACGCAGGGCCAGCCTTGCGGCACGCTGCATTTTCAGGATCTGCTGGAGGAGGCGTAAGCGTATGAAAATGTTGCGCGATCCGCTGTTCTGGCTCATTGCTTTGTTTGTGGCACTGATTTTCTGGCTGCCTTACAGCCAGCCGCTGTTTGCTGCCTTGTTCCCACAACTGCCACGACCCGTTTATCAGCAAGAAAGTTTTGCAGCTCTGGCACTGGCTCATTTCTGGCTGGTGGGAATTTCGAGTTTGTTTGCGGTGATCATTGGCACTGGTGCCGGAATTGCTGTCACTCGCCCGTGGGGCGCGGAATTTCGCCCACTGGTGGAAACTATTGCCGCCGTTGGACAGACTTTTCCGCCTGTCGCAGTGCTGGCGATTGCCGTTCCGGTGATCGGCTTTGGTCTGCAACCAGCGATTATCGCCTTGATCCTTTACGGTGTGCTGCCCGTCCTGCAGGCGACACTTGCCGGGCTGGGAGCGATCGATGCCAGCGTGACAGAAGTTGCGAAAGGTATGGGAATGAGTCGTGGTCAGCGACTGCGTAAGGTCGAGCTACCGCTGGCGGCTCCGGTGATTCTGGCGGGCGTGCGAACTTCGGTGATTATCAACATTGGTACGGCGACGATCGCCTCAACGGTAGGAGCCAGCACGCTGGGTACGCCCATCATCATCGGGCTTAGCGGATTTAATACCGCGTATGTGATCCAGGGGGCGTTACTGGTGGCACTGGCGGCGATCATCGCAGACCGCCTGTTTGAAAGGCTGGTGCAGGCGCTTAGCCAGCACGCAAAATAAAGGTATAACCTGCGAGCATGACGCCACCAATTCCGCCTAACGCCATAAACAGGAACAGGGCGATGACCCCAATTTTAGCTATGCGCATATTGCACTCCTTATGTTAACGAAAGGATTGTACAGTAAAGCGCATTTGTTAACGAATCATTAAATGCCGAGTGGGAAAATATCATGGCCTTGTTCTTGCCAACTGGTGAGTTGCTGCTGTTGGGCGGAGGTTCGATTTTCACCGCACCACACCAGCAATGTACGGCCTTCGAATAGTTCAGGGCGTAGTTGATTGAGCGAGTGGGCGAGGACATCAATGCGCCATCCTTGTTGACTGGCAATCCAGCCCTCCAGCCACAGACGGGTGGTATCCTGAATATTCCAGCCAACCACCAGCGCATCTTTACCCTGTTTTTTACGTGCCGAAGCCAGACAAATGGCGATGTAGTTGATCAGTACGCCGTCGAGGATCGCCAGCAGCGCCTGGAGAGTCGGTTGTTGGCACTGAAGCCGTCGGCGCAGAGGAATAAACAGATGTGTGGTGAGTGTCTGGGCGGGGTAATCCTGACCGCGCTCTTTGATCCACGTTCGCAGGCTATGCAGATTGCCGCTTTGCAGGTAGGTCAGTAATGTTTCTTGCTGATCGCGCCAGCCGTTCTGCACATCAACATTTTCATTACTGAGCAGCATTTTAACTTTGCTGACCTGCACGCCGTTGTCGATCCAGCGTTTGATCTCGCGGATACGGTCAATATCGGCATCGTTGAACAGTCGATGACCGCCGTCTGTCCGTTGCGGTTTCAGCAACCCGTAACGCCTCTGCCACGCGCGTAACGTGACAGGGTTAATATCACAAAGCAACGCCACTTCACCAATTGTGTAAAGCGCCATCGTCTCACCCTTGCTCGCGAGGTCCCGGTTTAACTTTAGACGCAGTTTTGCGAACCAGGTAGTTTTGCCCGTTTTTTGTGCATCTATAGGGTGATTTTATTTTTGCCAGGCGATTTTGAGTGATCGTACTCACGAATTCTCATTTTTCTGCAAGAGTTCAAAGAAAGTTAAACGCAGGCAATGTATGTTACGCGTTTTAAAGGGAAGTGTGGTTTGCGGGTATGTACGATTTTAATCTGGTGTTGCTGCTGCTTCAGCAGATGTGCGTTTTTTTAGTCATTGCGTGGTTAATGAGTAAAACGCCATTATTCATACCGTTAATGCAGGTCACGGTTCGTCTGCCGCATAAATTTCTCTGCTACATCGTCTTTTCCATCTTCTGCATCATGGGCACCTGGTTTGGGTTGCACATTGACGATTCTATTGCCAATACCCGTGCGATAGGCGCGGTAATGGGCGGCTTACTCGGCGGTCCGGTCGTCGGTGGGCTGGTTGGTCTGACCGGCGGCTTACATCGATATTCGATGGGGGGCATGACCGCGCTAAGTTGCATGATCTCAACCATCGTTGAAGGATTGCTCGGCGGCCTGGTACACAGCATCCTGATCCGTCGCGGGCGCACTGATAAAGTCTTTAACCCCATTACCGCCGGTGCCGTCACGTTCGTCGCTGAAATGGTGCAAATGCTGATCATCCTGGCGATCGCCCGACCTTATGAAGATGCGGTGCGTCTGGTGAGTAATATTGCTGCGCCAATGATGGTCACCAATACCGTCGGCGCGGCGCTGTTTATGCGTATATTGCTCGATAAACGCGCGATGTTTGAAAAATACACTTCGGCTTTTTCTGCCACTGCGCTGAAAGTGGCAGCCTCGACGGAAGGCATTTTGCGACAGGGGTTTAACGAAGTGAACAGCATGAAAGTGGCACAGGTGCTGTATCAGGAGCTGGATATTGGTGCAGTCGCGATTACCGATCGAGAGAAATTGCTGGCCTTTACCGGAATTGGTGACGATCACCATTTACCCGGCAAACCGATTTCTTCGACTTACACCTTAAAAGCGATTGAAACCGGTGAAGTGGTCTACGCTGATGGCAACGAAGTACCTTATCGTTGCTCTTTGCATCCGCAATGCAAACTGGGGTCGACGCTGGTAATTCCGTTGCGTGGTGAAAATCAGCGGGTGATGGGCACCATCAAATTGTATGAAGCCAAAAACCGTTTATTCAGTTCAATCAACCGCACGCTGGGCGAGGGGATTGCGCAACTGCTTTCGGCGCAGATCCTCGCCGGGCAATATGAGCGGCAAAAAGCGATGCTCACCCAGTCAGAGATCAAACTGCTTCACGCCCAGGTGAACCCCCATTTTTTGTTTAATGCGCTTAACACCATTAAAGCGGTGATCCGTCGCGACAGCGAACAGGCCAGCCAGCTGGTGCAGTATCTTTCCACTTTTTTCCGCAAAAACTTAAAGCGGCCTTCGGAGTTTGTTACTCTCGCCGACGAAATTGAACATGTGAACGCTTATCTGCAAATTGAAAAGGCGCGCTTCCAGTCGCGGTTGCAGGTCAACATTGCTATTCCGCAAGAATTATCCCAGCAGCAATTGCCCGCGTTTACCCTGCAACCGATAGTGGAAAACGCCATTAAACATGGGACATCACAACTGCTGGATACAGGGCGAGTGGCAATCAGCGCCCGACGTGAGGGGCAACATTTGATGCTGGAGATCGAAGACAATGCCGGTTTGTATCAACCGGTAACCAATGCCAGTGGGCTGGGGATGAATCTGGTGGATAAGCGTTTACGTGAACGGTTTGGCGATGACTATGGAATAAGCGTCGCCTGTGAGCCTGATAGTTACACCCGAATAACGTTACGACTACCATGGAGGGACGAGGCATGATTAAAGTCTTAATTGTCGATGATGAACCGTTAGCACGGGAGAACCTGCGTGTATTTTTGCAGGAGCAGAGCGATATTGAAATCGTTGGAGAGTGTTCAAACGCCGTGGAAGGGATCGGCGCGGTGCATAAACTGCGCCCGGATGTGCTGTTTCTCGATATCCAGATGCCGCGCATCAGTGGTCTGGAAATGGTTGGGATGCTTGACCCGGAACATCGCCCGTATATTGTTTTTCTCACTGCGTTTGACGAATACGCTATTAAAGCCTTTGAAGAACATGCCTTTGATTATCTGCTGAAGCCAATTGATGAAGCGCGACTGGAGAAAACGCTGGCGCGATTGCGTCAGGAGCGCAGCAAGCAGGATGTTTCGCTGTTACCGGAAAATCAACAGGCGCTGAAATTTATCCCTTGTACGGGGCATAGTCGGATTTATTTGCTGCAAATGAAAGATGTGGCATTTGTCAGCAGTCGGATGAGCGGTGTCTACGTTACCAGCCACGAAGGGAAAGAGGGCTTTACCGAATTGACATTACGTACCCTGGAAAGTCGTACACCACTACTGCGCTGCCATCGTCAGTATCTGGTTAACCTCGCGCATTTACAGGAGATTCGTCTGGAAGATAACGGCCAGGCCGAGTTGATTTTGCGTAATGGCTTAACCGTGCCGGTCAGCCGCCGTTATCTGAAAAGCTTAAAAGAGGCGATTGGCCTGTAAAAGACTGCTAAAATGGCTTTTTGCCTCATCAACACCTGAAGGCCTCATGCTAAGTAACGATATTCTGCGCAGCGTGCGCTACATTTTGAAAGCCAATAATAATGACCTGGTGCGTATTCTGGCGCTGGGTAATGTCGAAGCCACCGCGGAACAGATCGCCGTCTGGCTACGTAAAGAAGACGAAGAGGGTTTTCAGCGTTGTCCGGACATTGTTTTGTCGTCATTCCTCAATGGCCTGATTTATGAAAAACGCGGCAAGGATGAGTCTGCTCCGGCACTGGAGCCGGAACGTCGCATTAATAACAACATCGTGCTGAAAAAATTACGCATCGCGTTTTCGCTGAAAACCGATGACATTCTGGCGATCCTCACCGAACAGCAGTTCCGCGTTTCGATGCCGGAAATTACAGCGATGATGCGTGCACCGGATCATAAAAACTTCCGCGAATGCGGCGATCAATTTTTACGTTATTTTCTGCGTGGACTGGCAGCGCGCCAGCATGTGAAAAAAGGCTAAAAAATTGGCGGTCATGTTTAGAGCATGACCGCCAACCGATTATTTCACTTCTTTAAAACCAGCGGCTTTCATCACCAGTTCCATTTGCGCCATAGTGATACCTTTTTTGGCATCTTCAGCAGAAACGTTGATTCCTGAAATACCCTGCAGGGCTTTAAAATCCACTTTTTCCATATCGATAGTCACGTTTTCCTGCGCGTAGGTATCTGTATAGGTTAATTTTTCTTCAACACCCGCGATGTTTTTGTATTTGGCGCTTAACGGCTCAAGTGTCTTGGCAGCGTCTTCTTTGGTGGTTGCACCAATAGAAGCAAATTGAATTTTGGTTTCAGAAGATTGCTTAAGCACCTTGTCACCTTTGTAGACATAGGTAATGGCAATTTCAGTGCCGTTCAGATTGGCGCTGAATTTCTTCGATTCTTCTTTGTCACCGCAGCCAGCAAGAGAGAAAACCAGAACAGATGCAACAACGAGGGAAAACAGCTTATTGAAAGCCTTCATGTAAAACTCCATTTTATTTAATCAAGAAACTGGTGACTCTCACCAGGGGCTATATAGAATATGCCTAATACCGTGACGTGAGCAGTCCGGAACTGGAGTAGAACTCTTAGTAAAAAGCACTATTTCATCCTTGTTGCTGAAGCATGGGGAATAATTGTTCGCAAAGTAAAACACCGTTATTCATTGCTTCTACCCGTGCCTCGCTTTCTGTATTACGAAATTGTCCCAACACATGTGCCAGCCGATAAAAACCGACCGCGGAGAGGTCATTCGCCAGCAACTCTGCCTGACTAATAGCGCTCTGTTCCTGATAGCGCCAGCCGTTATGGAGCAGTTGAATAAGTAACGCCTGGCAGCGCATCAGCAACTGATGAGCGGTAGACGGCACAGGCAAAACGCTGGCAGAAGGTAGCGGTGCCACAGGCGCAGTTTCCGCGTCCAGCGCCCAGGCGCGGGTTTTTGTCATCATCACCCGTGGTTCCAGTGTCAATTGCCCATCAACAAAACTGACAAAGCCAGAAACCAGACTCACGGGGTCGTCTGTTTGTTGCAAAAGCGCCGCCATGCGTTCAACGGCAAAAGGAGAACAGGCAGATGCCGGAAGGGATAACGTCAGGAGATTATCTTCACCTTCGCCGCTGATTACCTGCGCATCCAGCGTCTGGCGGCTGCTATCCCAACCGAGCGAAATACACTCAGCGACCGGCAGAATAAATAAGTTATCGACCTGATTAAGAGGCCGTATGCAGGCGGGGGGACGCTGGCGTAAATATTCCCGCAAAGCCACAATGCCCGGCTGGCGTAACGGCGCGCTCAACATTTGCCAGGCATCAGGCGACAGCGGCACAACGCTGCTTAAGCGGTTGCGGGTAGCTAACAGCAGCTCGCCATCGGCACTGCGTTTTGCTGCTTGTGAAACAATTTGCCCACCCGCCAGTGCGCCAGCCTGAAAACTAAACAGCCGACGCGTAGCTGCCGGTGAGTTTTCCTGTTCACTTCGCGGCCAACTGCGCGAAAGGTGCAAAATACTGCCGGTGTCGGGATCGGTAAACCAGATGCGTAAACCATAATGCTCAATATCCTGCCAGCAACGCATACCTAAAGACACCAGCCGCAGATGATCAAGCTTTGCTTCTCCGGCAATGCCAGAGCCAACGACCGTGCGCCACGGCACAGGAGGAACTTCACCAACACTGTCGCGCCGGGCCATCTCTTGTGCGCAATTTAATCGACTGTTTAATGCCGCAAGCTGACGTAAGCATTCTCCGGCATGATAGTGGCTGGCGCGAGTGTGGAAGGCATCAACGCTTGCCCGTAGCTGTCGTAGTGATTCACTCACCCAGCGCCAGTTGCAGGCCTCTGCCGCCTGCAATGCGCGGTTGAATGCTGCCTCGTAGTGAATAAGCGGCTGGCTGATGCCGCCAAGCCATAATGCCTGGCTTAATTGCTGAACATATTGACGACACGTTTGGCCTTCTTCGCTGGCAAACGGATCGTCAGATGATGTGACGTGTTCGCTGCGCATCTGCCAGATTAAATGGTTAAATTCTGCTTGCTGCGCTTTGGCCTCGACGAAGGCCTGCACAGCCAGTACGACATGTTCGCAAAGTGTGCCTTCAATACAATCACAACGGGCGAAACGAATACTGCTACGGGAATAAAAACGCACATCGCTCATCGGTAAGCGGGCAGAGGGAATTTCGCCCGGCGCACAGAACAACTCAATGGTGATGCCTTTAGCGACCAGCGCCTGCGCGCGTTTGCGGGTGGCATCGGGCAGGGTAGCCAGTTCTTCCAGCCAGATTGCCGGATCCCACGCTTCTTCTTTTTCCGTAGGCTGGGCGGTAGTACAAAGTCGTTGATAACTTAACACAAGCATCACGCGATGACGGCACATACCGCTGGCCCCGCAGCTGCACTGAGCCTCTTTCAGTGCCTGGCCGTTCGCCAGCTGGGTACGGACACCGTCACTGAAGGTGGCGATTAAAGCGCTGTTCTCATGGCTGATTTCCGGGACGTTGCCATTTTCCAGTTCCTTAAGACTGCGCTTAACAAAACCGGCATTGCTTAACGCCGTCAGGGCCTGCGGTGTCAGTTCTAATAATTCCGGACGTAGTGAATTCATGACTGAAGATTCTCCGCAAGCCATGATGCCAGCTCGCCCGGTGTCATGGCGGCTATTTGTGCGCCGACATTTACCAGCGCCTGGGCCGTATCGTGGTCATAGCAAGGTGTTGCTGTGCTATCGAGCGCTGCCAGTCCCAGCACTTTGATGCCGCTCTGGACACACTTTTTCACCTGATGCGTCAGTAATGATGATGAACCCCCTTCGTAAAAATCGCTCACGAGGATAATGACGCTTTTCGCTGGTTGTTCAATAAGTTGCCGACCATACTCCACGGCACTGGCGATATTGGTCCCGCCGCCCAACTGTACTTTCATTAATAACTCTACCGGATCGGCAACGTCTGCCGTGAGATCAACGACGCTTGTGTCAAACGCCACCAGATGGGTACGAATGCCGGGTAACTGCCACAAACAGGCCGCCATCACCGCAGAGTGGATCACCGAATCGACCATCGATCCGCTTTGATCAACCAGTAAGACCAGTTGCCATTGTTCGCTTTGGCGTTTAATGCGGCTGTTAAAGCGGGGGGATTCGATATACAACTTGCCGTGTTGCGGGTGCCAGTGTTGCAGGTTGGCGCGCAGAGTACTTTTGAAAACAAAGTTTCGCGCCAGTGGAATAAATGAACGGCGACGGCGATCGCGGACACCAGAAAAAGCCTGGCGAACTTCCTTTGCCAGTCGCGCCATAATTTCTTCAACAACCTGGCGCACTATCTGGCGGGCGGCAGCCAGTACTTCGGGATTCATCAGATGTTTGGTGTGCAAAACGGCGCGTAGCAGGCTTTCGGAAGGCTGCATACGTTCCAGCACGTCGAGATTTGTCACCACATCTTCAATGCCGTAGCGCAGTACGGCATCGCTTTCCAGCCGCTCAATCACCTGTTGCGGAAACAGCGTGTGGATACTGTTGATCCACTCAGGAGTGGTGAGATTTGAGCCACCTAATCCACCAGAGCGTTCACCACGCTGGAGTCGTTCAGGATCGCGCCCATACAGCCACTCCAGCGCGTGATCTATCTGCCGGGCGTTGTCATCCAGCCCACAAAGCGTCGTTTCTGCCGCTTCGCCAAGAATTAATCGCCAGCGTTGTAGCTCACGGGTGGTCAGAAGATCGTTCAGTTTAGACATGGAAAACTCCCCAGTGTTGCAGCGATGCCAGTGCCTGCTGTTCGAGTTGTTGATGATGTGCAATGGCTTGCGGTGGACAATGCAACGGCATTTGCAGTGCCGAAACGGGAAGTTGCGCCAGTTGATAATGCTCAAGCACCTGATGCGCCAGCGTTCCGCGTTCTCGTGGCGGTAGCCAGGCCATCGCCGCGCGTAAATCGGGCAGGGCATTGATAAAATCGGCATCACTTAGTTGATTTAAATGACTGCTGAAACCGGCGATAAATGTCGGCTGACAGGCCAGTTGATGACGGGCTAATGCCAGCAAACCTTGCAGCGCCTCGCCGGATTGTGCCGGGGATAACTGCGCCAGCATCGTCAGCGCCGCTTCGGCACTGGCGTTGGGATGTTCCAGACGCATTAGTGCGCCAAGAACCGCGCCGCGATCCAGCGCCGGGGCATGAATCGCCTGACTGCGTCGCTCCAGTAAGGCTACCGCCGCAGAAAGCGAAACGCCGGATAAATTAACGCCGCTATGTAGATCGCGCAGAATATGGCAAAGCGCTTGCCAGCTATGCAGGTGAGCGTGAAACTCCTTTTCATCCGGTCTGCCGTTAGATTCACACAGCCACAGCGTGCGATCGATAGCCGCGCATAACGTCGTTTGTAATATCTGCGCGCCTTGCATACCGCTAATTTCATCCAGCCGCCATAAGGCATATAGCACTTCCAGCGCCTGGCCCATTTCGGCAAATTGATTTTCCTGGGCGATTAATAATGTGAGTTGCTCCAGTAATTGTTGACTGAAGGACGCCAGACCCGCTAACGCCGCTTGGCTAAGACATGTGGTGATACTGCCGATTCCACCCGCGTCCAGCATATCGGCTTCTAATTTATGGCGTGCGGCTTCCTGGAGTGTGGCACCAAAGCAGGCGGCCTCAATCAATGCCGCATGCTGGCTAAGCGGGCGGGTTAATTTCCAGTGTTCTTCACCGTTGCCTGCAAGTGTCAGTGTGCTTCCCTGCTGGCGCACAATCCCTGGGATCTCCAGTATTGCCAGCCGATGTAACACCTGACTTTGCGCTAGTCCATTGGGGTTAAAGCGATTTAAGGTAAGCTCCGCCGGAAGGGAGATTGCGGTACGTTCCAGTTCGCAGGTGACATCTTTTGGCAGAGGAGGTTGTGGCGTAGAAGGGGCAAGTTTACCGAATCCGTCACCCGCTAATGTGTCTATCAACGTTAGCAGAATCGGATCGGTGTCGGGATGAATAACGCCGCGATAGCTCCACGGCAACGGCGCATTCAGGGCTTCTTTAATCAGCGATCCTGCTATGGCATCCAGCCAGTCAGTGCGTAACGGTAGTGTATGACCGCGCAACTGTGCCAGTGCCATCGCATGCAGATGAGCGGCAGCCATATCCGCGGTCGAAGCAGGCAACTTGTGCTGGCGCAAACGGGTGAGAACCGTTTTTAGCAGTTGTTCTCCCGCCTGCTGTAAGCCCCACTGCCAGCACCAGTTTTGCCAGACCGGGGCAGGCATTCCGGAAAGGTATCCTGCCAGCACATCAAGGCGCTTTTCACTGTAGGGGGTGAGATAACAACCTGTAACGGCATCTGCCAGCGACGGCAATTCTGGCGTGTTAATTTCCTGCGGGCATTCGCGCCACATTTTTGCCAGTACCGGAGCGTGCCAGCCACCGCAGACAACTAACACGTCGCCATTATTTTGCTGCATCGCCCATCCAATCCAGCGGGCCATAAAGGCTTCGCGCAGACGATTGAGAGCATCTCCGGGGGAGTCGCCCCGCAGTTGGGCAAAATAGTGCGCCAGTGCAGAGGGTAATGCAGTTTGCTGGCTTTCATCTTCGAACAAGTGATCCCACAGGGTGTCGCTGTTATCCATGCGGGTGGCACGCAGCAGCAAGGCCTGGCTTTCCTCTTGCGTATCAGGCGAATCGTCCACTTCTTCACTCTGCGCCCAGCAAGGCAAATCGATGAAGTAAGTTTGTGCCTGAATACGACGTGCGGCTTGTAGCGCCTGCCACTCCGGCGAAAATTCAGCAAATGGCGTCCAGGCACCACGCCCGGGGGCTGCACCGTCCTGATACTGGCAATAACTGTAAATAGCTACCGGAAGCTGGTGGGCTAAAAACAGTTCGTCTACCCGGTCATTAAAATCAGCCGGGCCTTCAATCAATACGTATCGTGGCCGCTGGCTTTCGATTAACGATTTCACCAGCCGGGCGCAGGCCGGACTATGATGCCGGATGCCGACAATTAACGGCTCGCTCATGCATCTTTCCTCACGGCAGGCGGTGGCGGGCTTGATAATAAGCCTGCCAGTGAGCTTCTTTATGTGTGGCGACTCGTTGTTCGAAGTAACGGCGCAGACGAGCGCGATCTTCTTCGTTATCTTTGACGATGGTTCCGGCAATGCAGTCCACCAGGTCGGCTGGCTCACCTGCGCGATTCGCTAAAAACCAGGCGCGGACGCCTACGGCGTGGGCCACGTTCACGGCTTCAGCGGTGGACATAATCGCTGTTAGTGTATCCATTGACGTTTTCTTTTCGCCGTTGGCACGCAGATCGCGGAAGGTGCGGACCAGTAACTCCAGTACCGCGTCAGGCACTTTATGCGGAATACCGCTATGGGCCAGCAAACGCGCCGAAGCACTGGCGACAAGCTCCAGCTCCTGGGCGAAATCCATAATCGGAAAGACGGTTTCAAAATCGAAGCGACGCTTTAGCGCGGCACTCATCTCATTGACGCCGCGATCGCGGGTATTGGCAGTGGCAATAATATTAAAGCCTTCCCGCGCATAGAGCTGACTGGCTTCACCGGTGAGTTCCGGCACCGTCATCACCCTGTCAGAAAGCATACCTAACAGACAGTCTTGTACTTCCAGCGGTGTACGCGTTATCTCTTCGAAACGGACGATTTTGCCGTCGCGCATTCCCTGGTAAAGCGGGGCAGGGACCAGCGCTTCCGTTGATGGGCCATGATTGATAAGCAGAGCGTAGTTCCAGCCGTACTTGATTTGATCTTCAGTGGTAGATGCGCCGCCCTGGATGGTTAACCCGGCATCGCCGCTAATAGCGGTTGCCAGTAATTCAGACAGGAGAGATTTTGCGGTGCCAGGTTCCCCCACCAACATCAAACCGCGTCCGGTGGCAAGAGTGACTAACATACGTTCGACAGCGGAGGGACTAATCACCACTTTACGGCTAATATTTTGCGCGCTATCGCCAAGGATAAAAGCACGGGCCGCAGGCAAACTTAACTGCCAACCGGGCGGGCAAGGTGCGTTATCATTTTGTTTTAATTTTGCCAGTTCATCGGCGTATAACACAGCAGCAGGCGGACGCTGCAGATGATTATTCTGCGGTGACATATATTCATCCCTGAAATGTATTAATGAAATAAACGATATTTTACGCGCAATAAATGTTTGGCGCATTAGTTGTTTGAGCGGAAAATATCTGGAAAGCAGATCACAGTAAATAAAAAAACCTGCTGGTGAGGCAGGTTCTTTTATTTACTATTTTCAGGCCTAACACCACAGCCTGTGCAACATCGTGTTCCAACGAACGAATTATAACCACGGCTGGACCCCGTTGCAATTAAGATAATGAGATTTATAATCCTGACTGTTGGGACGTTGCGCCGGATCGAACCTATTTCAAGTCCTGGCTACCGGACGGGGGGTGCTGCAGGTGGTGCCCTGATCCGGAGTGCAACATCGTGGTCCAACATACGTAAACCAGTATCGACAGGCAGTGTAAGGGTAAGGTGCTGGTGTTGCGCTCCTTAATAAGGAGAGCGGATGGACACGCTGACACAAAAGTTAACCGTGCTCATTGCCGTACTGGAGTTATTAGTGGCTCTGTTACGGTTGATTGATTTGTTGAAGTAACGGGCAAATTGAAACGCATCTAAGGGGGAAAACCGCTTCCCCCTTTAATAAAATGATTACTGTTTTTATTAATTCATCATATAACTCATTTTTATTTATAAATTCATCGATTTTATATTCAACGCACCATTTGACCGGGATGTGAATATTTATGTTGGGCTATTGGCAAAAAATATCTGGAAAGTAGATCGCAGAAAATAAAAAAACCTGCTGGTGAGGCAGGTTCTTTTATTTACTACAGTGACGCTAACTTGCTGATTGTGCAACATTTCGTACCAACGAATAAATTATAACCATATCCACACTCCATTGCAATTCAGTGAGTGAGATTTATAATCCTGCCCGTTGGGAGGTTGTGCCGGATCGGACCAATTTTAAGTCCTGGCTGCCGGACGGGTGGTGCCGCAGGCGGTGCCCTGATCCGGAGAGCAACGTTTCGTACCAACATACGTAAACCAGTATCAACAGGCAGTGTAAGGGTAAGGTGCTGGTGTTGCGCTCCTTAATAAGGAGAGCGGATGGACACGCTGACACAAAAGTTAACCGTGCTCATTGCCGTACTGGAGTTATTAGTGGCTCTGTTACGGTTGATTGATTTGTTGAAGTAACGGGCAAATTGAAACGCATCTAAGGGGGAATACCGTTTCCCCCTTTAAGAAAGCTATACTCGTCATACTTCAAGTTGCATGTGCTGCGACTTTAATTATCTAGAGTATATTATTCTATTTCTTGGTTGAATATATTCTGTAGTTCACGATTAAAAATTGCTATTACAGTTTCAGGTGATTCACCTCGTAATTTCCGCTCATCAATACACTCATCTCTTATATAAATCAACGCATCATTTATTAGCGGGTCAGCATCTTCTCGATCACGTTGATGAAATGTTGGACGTAGCCGGAATCGCTCCAGTCGATAGACGGAACCTGTAAATAATTCAGAGCATTTATGGATCTCAAGTCTGAAGGAAAACGGATTTTCAGGTACAGGGATCTCATAATCGTAAATAGCAACCAGCTCTTTTTGCACGATCATCGCTTTCCCCGCTGGTAAGTCGTGTTGATAACGGGCAGTTGCATCACTGCCCGCTGTGTTTTTAATGGAAAATGACGTCAGGTGCGCTTAACGCCTCACTCAAATCAAACACATCAAGTTCGGCAAAAGTGACGGATTTATTGTCACGGTGCACTCGAAGAGAACGGAAGCTCATTAGCGCTTTGCTATCAACATTGTAGTGGTTAAAACCGGGTGAAAACTTAAGGACCAGCCGGTACTCACCCAGGTCATAGACAAATGCGTCCTCATAACCTGACTCCCAGCCTTTGTATCGCATTCCCATAAGCTGCCCAACGGTAGCGGATTTACCTTCCCAGCGAGTCAGGCTGTTACTGGTTGACTCGTCAGGTGTGAGCAGCACCGTGCGGCGCGACAACTGGCGAAAAGGCGGCATAATTTCGTAATCGGCAAAAAGCTGTGCAAATTCACTGCGCATTTCTACTGTCATTTCTAACGGGTGGGCAATGCCAATCAGAGCGTCCGCAGGCAGGTCAATTGGCTCATCTTGCGCATTGCAGAACTCCCCCTCTGCGGCCACACGAAAGGCTTTGAGTAAACAACGCGGTTCATTTGCCGGATACACGCCCCATATTAATCGCTGGGTAACCAGGCGGGTAAAGGGATGATTAACAAACAGAGTATGAAAATCTGCCAGCGACCAGCGTCGGGTGGTACGTAGGGCAGCTTCAAGACGCGGGAGCAGGTTTTTGCTCACCTGAGTAGCATCTTTTTTTAGCCCTTTTAGTCGGGCCAGTGCCTCGGGCGCTTTCAGTTGATCGTCATCGGCGCGCAACCGGGGAACGCTTTTCTGGCGAACGTTTTGCTGATCAAAGATAACCGGGTTGAGGTTTTCATCGAAGCGAACGGTAAACTGCCGGGGACCAAAATCAAAACTCAACGCCTGCGGATCATCAAGGCCCAGGGTTGGGACTAATCTGTCCGCTAGCTCTTCCTGGCTTAGCCCGCGATTTTCTGCGACCACCTGAAGAAATTCCGCCGCGTTATCACGTAAGGGGCGGGATTTAGCCCGTTGCGATATATGATGCAGCTGTATCAGCGCCATATCATTATTCATCAGGGTAAGGATGTTCAGGCCGCTGACAGCACGGGCAGATTTGCCTTCTTGTGGCCAGGCGAGGATCTGTGTCGTCAGATCCCGTGCCGTGCTTTCGTCACCAAAGAGACTTAACGCCAGAAATGCCCAGTTGTCTTTTGCGGGGGCACCAGCTTGTTGCCACGCAGTGAAGAGATCCCAGGCAAAAGCTGCCAGCGTTTGTGGCTGGCAGAACGTTTTCAGTTGTTCCAGCCCGCTATAAAAACGTCCCCCCTGGGTAAAGCGCAGCATTTCGCCGATAATTTCCAGAGCGTCACCGGTAACAGGCTGATTATTAGTGATAAGTCGAGGCCTGGACCACATTGCCGGATGCCAGAAATCAGGGGCTTTTGGAATGCGTGCCGGGTAAATGTCCATTGGACCCTGTTTAAGCAACTGCTCCAGGGCAGACCATACATCTGTACGCTGCCAGCGGTTTGCCACGGTTTGTAGCAATTCGCCATGTCCCTGTTCGTACAGTAAACGCAGGGCAAGTAATGCGGCTTCGCTATTATCGCTGGGTTTGGTAAAGACAAGAGGGATAAGTGCACTAGCCGTATGTTCCGGCCATTGTAAAATCCACTGGCGAGCCAGATCACGCTGCGCCGCGAAACGTCGCCAGACGCGGGCAACAGGCAGCGCCAGTTCTGTTGCGCCAAAATTTAAAATTAACGGAAATGTTTCTTTTGGACGATGTGAAAAAGCCAACAGCAGACCTGGTAGCGCATCCAATCCGAGGATACTGAGAAAATAGTCCTCACCCGCGAACAGATGCTTTTTCTCAATGATACGCAGCCAGAAGGTCAAAGCCATCTCACGCGGCAACTGTGCCAATAAATACAGGTTCCAGACACTCTTTTCCGGACGATAACGTGAGAAGTTGTCATTTTCCCATATGTTAATTAACGCTTCTATGTGACCGCTGCGGAGCGCCTGTTCTGCTAATTGTGCTTGCGGGGAGTTCCAGCCATTCAGGATCTCTTCAACCCGCCCCTGGTAGTAATGCCACTGAACAATGAGTGAATTGCGTGCAGCATCCAGTTTTCCGGGGAGTATATAATTCAGAAACAGCCATACATCATCCCCAAAACCCAGTTCCTGTAATACAACTCGTCCACTTTTTTGTTCCATGCGTTCCGCAAGAGATTCCGTGCTGAAATAACGGGCAGACTCAGTGGCGGCAAGCCTCTCTTGTTCGCCTGGTTGCCAGTAAATTTGCGGAGTTAATTCGAGCGGTGCCAAATCAAGACGTGGAGCTGTCATTTTTTTCTTACTACGCCACGGTGGTGAAACGAGCATTTCAGGCAGACTGCTGTTATCGGTGCTATCAATAACCGGTTTTGGCGGTGCCGATAAATAACTATTCAGCACTGCCCTGGCTTGAGTACTTAACCACGGCATCACCCTTTCTGCTAGTTGTGGCTGCGATGCTATCAGCGTTTGTAACAGCGTACGCCAGTATTCATCGCGTGCTTTTTGCTGTGCAGGCAGCTTTTTGTCTTCGATGATTGGATAACCTGGGCGGGCTGGTGGTTCTTTTAACGCCAGCAGTTCTGCCAGTGCGGCGAGTGTCGCATGGGGGAAGTTTTTACTGTATTTAGCCACACGTTGCAGGCTGGGTTTGTTTTTATCAGCAACTAACAGCAAGGTGCGGATGACTTGCGGATGGTTAATTTGTACCAGCAGACTGCCGCAATCTTCTTTATGGGCATATATCGCGAGGCGCGGAACGGCTGCCAGTCCTTGTTCGCGCAAAAGGGCGGCGCTGGCCGCGTAGCCGAAGTGGTTTTCATGCGACATGTAGCTGGCTTCTCGATCGCTAAATATATCCTGGCTCCAGTAGCGTTCGAGTTTTCTCACCGCTGTGGGGTCATTAGCAACAACTTTTAACCACTCCTTAGAATGAAAATGAGTCCGCGGGCATTCAAGGCTTACCAACTCATTGGCGATTTCTGGTTTTTCGGGGAGGATCAGCGCAATAAAAGGGCGGCGAACTTTGGTTATTCCTGGCAGTGTGGCAATGAGTTTGTCGGCGCAACGCTGCCAGCAGCTTTCCTCTGCCAGAGAGAGATGCTTACGCAGTCGGAGATCGAATTCGTTATAGGTTTCTGAGCGATAACCATAGCCATAGTCCTCGTTCTGATACTGCAATGTGACTACCAGAGGATCACTCTCATAACATCGTGTAATAAACTGGCGTGCAATCACCACCTCAGTCGCATATTCCAGCCCCTCTTGTTGGACGATTTCGTCGAGCAACTGTTGGCTGTCATTTTGCGCGATACAGACTAGCGCCGCCATTGTCTGGGCCGGGATTGAGGGTTTGTGTTCGCCGATCAAGTTGATGGCCTGCGTAATGGCGGACTGCCACTCCAGTGAAAAATTCTCATAACGCCAGACAATGTTTTTTTTCTTCTCAGCTTTTTGTAGCAATTCATCACCCAGTGTCTGAATGATGCTTTCAGTGATAACAGGCACTGGTTCGCCCGGCCAATTGCGATGGCTGAGTGGTGTTTTGCCTTTTTTATATTTCAGTTCCAGTTGGGCGTTATCCGCCAGCCACGGTAATTCCTTGTCCATGCTCTTTCCTTATTCAAACAGGGCTTCAATATCGTTAATCAGCTCGCTGGCGGTGATGGCATCGAGTACGGAGAACTGCGCTTCCTGTGTTGAATTACTCCCCCAGCCATAGCTTTCTGCTTTGCCTTCCCATAGCCACAGCTTGCTTAAGAGTTGCTCGGCGCTAAGTTCGGCTGGCGACATACCAACTGCAAAGCCTTCATCGATTTCCATGATTAACGACCAGCGGCCCAGAGGTTTGATCATCCAGCCGATCCAGCCACCATCCTGCGGTTCACCACGCACCCAACCTTTATTCGCCAGTCCCATGACCCGACCGCTCGGGCATTTTCTGCCTGCCCAGCGGGTCAGTTCACTGGCATTGCGCTCGGCTTCTGTCAGGGCGTAGCTGTTACGGTCGAGCTGGCGGAACGGTGGTAGCAGTTCGTAGTCGGCAAAAAGCTGACCAAAGGCGGCAGCATCCGTTGGTGATATTTCCAGAACGTGAGGAGTGCCGATAGAGATATCGCCTTCCGGCAGGGTGAAAAGATCATCGTCAGCGGTGCTGTAGCTGTTATCTTCTGCTACGCGAAAGCAAGCCAGTAGCTGGTTTTCGGCGCTATAAACGCCCCAAATCAGACGGCGGGTTAAGTGACGAACCAGCGGATGCTCAACCAGGAAGAGCTGGAAGTTTTCCAGCGACCAGCGGCGGCGCAGGCACATGGCGGATTCCAGCCTTGCTACCTGCTGGGCGGCGATGGTACGCGCATCTTTTTTCAGCAATTTGTAGCGGTTAACCGCATCGTTCGCCCGCGTTTCATCATCGCTTTTGTTCGGTTTGGGCAGGTCTTTCAGGCGGCTGCCGGAAACATCACGCACAAACGGTTTTAAGGTTTCATCAAAGCTGACGGTGAACTGCCGTGGGCCAAAATCCAGCAGCAGCGAACCGTTATCATCCAGACCGAGATCCGGTGCTAACCGATCTTCAAGCTCCGCCACCGTGAGTTCGCGGCTCTCGGCAATGTCGGCAATTTTTTCTTTTGCCCGCTCCTGTAATGCTTTGAATTTCAGTTTCTGGGCGATGCCGTTAAGCTGTATAAGGGCGATATCACTACCGATAGCAGCGAGAATATCCAACCCAACGGTGGCGCGTTTATGCTGGGATTCACCAGGCCAGGCGCGTATTAATGGCGTCAGTTTGCGGGCGGTGTCATCGTTACCGAGAACGCCTAACGCAGTGAACGCCCAACTCTCTTTCGACGGCGCGCCAGCGGTCTGCCAGGCGGTAAACAGATCCCAGGCAAATCCCGCCAGTGAGTCGGCGGAACAGACGTCTTTCACCTGCAATAATCCCGGATACAGAGCCTCTTCCTGAGGGAAGCGGAGCATTTCACCGAGGTGGAGGAGGGCGCTATCTGGCAGTGATTGGGCATTTGCTTTTAATACCGGGCGCGTCCAGAGCGATGGCTGATAAAAGGCCGGAAGAGTGGGGATTTTTGTCGGGTGATTATCTAAGGGATCGAGCGCAAGCAGAGCGTTCACCGCATCGGTTACTTCCGGCTGGTTATAACGTCGGGCGATTTCTTGCAGTAATGGCTGATGACCGTTTTCGGTAAGCATACGCAAGGCAGCGCGGGCGTTATCCTGTGCTTCACCGGCTTTGCCGAGCGCCGCAGGCAGCAGGCCGGTAAGGGCATGTTCCGGGTATTTCAACAGCCAGCTACGGGCGTTTTCGCGTAGCGTTTTCAGTTTGTTGAAGGCACGGGCGACGGCAGGAGCCAGCTCACTCGCTGCGAAGTAATTCGTGATGGGCAAGGCTTCTTGTGGATAGCGTGCAAGTGAGTTTACTAACCCAGGTAACCCTTTGAGTCCAAAATGTAACATGGCGTATTCGGTATCGGTATGTGGAGATAGGGTAAGGGCATTCCATGCTTTTACTGCTTTCTCCAGCGGCAATGTTGTCAAAATCCCCAACTGCCAATAATGCCCGGTAGGTGAATGAAACACCTTAAATTCACTTAGTAAGGTTGAATAATCTTCATTTAGCCATGCCTCAACTACCGCTTCGGGAGCTTTAATATATGTACCAGCGATCCGTCGTTGAAAACCCATCCTTGCCAACAGGTTGGTAGTACTTTCTTCATGGCTAACCGTGATGTGTTTTGAATACCAGATATATTTCGCCAAAAGTTGATTACTGATTTCTTCTGTCAGATAACAGATTGGCTCAATGCCTAATGGCGCTAAATCCAGCACCGGAATCGGCGATTTTTTCTTTTTCGAAAGCCAGGGAGGGGAGACTACTACGGCTGGCAGTAGATCGGCGCTGGCATGGTTTGAGGGCTGTGTCAGTTGTTGCTGGCATGATTTCAGTACGGCAACTGCGGGTGTCGAGAGCCAGGGAATGACCTGTTCTGCCAGTGCTGGTTGTGAGATAAGCATTGTCATTAGCATAATGCGCCAACTGTTCTCTTCTTTTTGCCCAAGAAGTTCCGTCAGTGCCGCCATTGCTGCATGTGGGAACGCAGCGCAGGCTTTCGTCATCCGATCGTGACAGCGTTTAGTATGCCCGGCTACACGTATAAGCAGTGTTAATGCGAACGGATGATTGATATGACGCAACACATCGGCGCAGTAGTCACTTGCGGCATAGGGAGCAAATCGGGGCAGGGCTGCAACACCTTGCTCCTGTAATACGGTGGCTGACCATATCGCACCACAATAGTAATCATCAAAAATGGCATATGGCTCGTGATATTTTTCTAATGAGGCAAGAATGTGCTCATCAGTCGCCACTATTTTTAACCACTCAAGCGAGGGTAATTTTTTTTGCCCCAGTAGACGCTGGGCAATTTCATGTGCAATTTCTGGTTTTTCGGGTAATAACAAAGCAATTAATGGTTGCCGCCATTCTGGAATATGTGGAATTGCGGCAATAAGTTTTTGTGCACATTTTTGCCAGAGAGACTCTTCCGCCAGTGATAAATGTTTACGTAGGCGTAATTCAAATCTGGAATATTGCTCCAAGTAGTCAGGTGCAATGCCAGACGGCAGAATAATAATGACATTATTCGCATAATCCCATTTAATATCAATCTGTTGAAGGTGTATTATTACATCAGTAGCATATTCCAGACCGCCTTCCTGGACGATCTGATCCATAACATCCTCACGCACTTTATATCTTGTGCATTTCATTTCAAGTGCCGTGAGTACAGCCATTACTGGTGATGGTAGCTGTGTTGTTTTCAGGCCGTCGATCTGACTGATCGCCTGGGCGACGGTGTTTTGCCATTCTAAAGAACAGGCGCTGAAGTCAAATGTGGCTGTTTTATTATCCCGTTGCGACACACTACAGGCTAAGCGACGTAATTGGGTCAATTTGTCTGCTTGCTGAACAGGAACTCCGGGAAAGCGGCGATGACTTAACGTGGTGTGTACAACTTCGGGCGGAAAAACGACAGCAATATCTTTCGCCAGCCACGGTAAAACAGCATCTGTATTTTTGTCAGGCGCACGGGTTTCTGCTACGAAAGAGGGTTGTTCCTGAATAATGGTGGATAAGTCCGCTACCTTGAGAGAGCCCGTTACCGTTTGGGAAGGTTGCAAAGAATTATCCTTCGCTTGCTCCACATACCCCTTCTTCACCTTCTCCGCAATCAGCTTAAGCTCCGCTTTTGCCACTGCCGCAGCATCTGAAAAACTTTTTATCTGGCTTTGCCCTTTGGTGCCAACTTTTCCCCAACTGATATGCAACTCGTTTCCCTGTTGCTCAACTGCCCAGAATTTATGTGATTTTTCGTCCTGATAGATAAAGTGTCTCATTCTGCATCCCTGTAATTTTATCCAGTTGAATGCAGATGCTACCAGTATTTATGCGGGTTAGAGAGAGACAAAATCGCAAGAAAACAACTTTAGGAATTTATAAAGAAAAGGCGCTGTCGATGCAGCGCCTTAAAGGGGGATTATTTCACCTGATGGCCTGGTTTAGCACCAGCATCCGGGCTTAACAGGAAGATATCTTTCCCGCCAGGACCAGCAGCCATTACCATGCCTTCGGAGATACCAAAGCGCATTTTACGCGGTGCCAGGTTGGCCACCATAATGGTGTGACGCCCGATCAGTGCCTGCGGATCCGGGTAGGCAGAACGAATACCGGAGAAGACATTGCGTTTTTCACCGCCGAGATCCAGTGTCAGGCGCAGCAGTTTGTCAGAACCTTCAACAAACTCTGCGTTTTCGATCAGCGCCACGCGCAGGTCAACTTTTGCGAAGTCGTCAAAGGTGATGGTTTCCTGAATCGGATCATCTGCCAGTGGGCCAGTAACTGGCGCGGCAGCTGCTTTCACTTCTTCTTTAGACGCTTCCACCAGTGCTTCAACCTGCTTCATATCGATGCGGTTATACAGCGCTTTGAACGGATTCACTTTGTGGCCCAGCAGCGGTTGCTGGATACCATCCCAGGTCAGTTCTGTATTGAGGAATGCTTCTGCGCGCTCGGTCAGTTTCGGCAGTACCGGCTTCAGGTAAGTCATCAGCACGCGGAACAGGTTTATGCCCATTGAGCAAATTGCCTGCAGGTCGGCATCGCGGCCTTCCTGTTTTGCCACCACCCACGGAGCCTGCTCGTCGACATAGCGGTTAGCCAGATCAGCCAGCGCCATGATTTCGCGCACTGCTTTACCAAATTCGCGGCTTTCCCACGCTTCACCAATCACTTCAGCGGCATCAGTGAAGGTTTTGTACAACTGCGGGTCAGCCAATTCGCTTGCCAGCACGCCGTCAAAACGCTTGTTGATAAAGCCCGCATTACGAGAGGCCAGGTTAACCACTTTGTTCACGATATCGGCATTCACACGCTGAACGAAATCCTCCAGGTTGAGATCGATATCATCAATGCGCGAAGAGAGTTTCGCAGTGTAGTAGTAACGCAGGCTGTCAGCGTCAAAATGATTCAGCCAGGTGCTGGCTTTAATAAAGGTGCCGCGAGACTTGGACATCTTTGCGCCGTTCACCGTCACATAGCCATGAACAAACAGGTTGGTCGGCTTGCGGAAGTTGCTGCCTTCCAGCATGGCAGGCCAGAACAGGCTGTGGAAGTAAACAATATCTTTACCGATGAAGTGGTACAGCTCGGCGGTGGAGTCTTTCTTCCAGTATTCATCGAAGCTTACGCTGTCGCCGCGCTTGTCGCACAGATTCTTGAAAGAACCCATGTAGCCAATCGGTGCGTCCAGCCAGACGTAGAAATATTTGCCCGGCGCGTTCGGAATTTCAAAACCAAAGTATGGCGCGTCGCGGGAGATATCCCACTGTTGCAGGCCGGATTCAAACCACTCCTGCATTTTATTTGCCACCTGCTCCTGCAACGCACCGCTGCGGGTCCATGCCTGCAACATTTCGCTGAAAGAGGGCAGATCAAAGAAGAAGTGTTCAGAATCACGCATTACCGGCGTAGCGCCAGAAACCACCGATTTCGGCTCGATCAATTCAGTCGGGCTGTAGGTCGCGCCGCAGACTTCGCAGTTATCGCCGTATTGATCCGGGGATTTACATTTCGGGCAGGTGCCTTTCACAAAACGGTCCGGCAGGAACATGCCTTTTTCCGGATCGTACAGCTGAGAGATGGTGCGGTTTTTAATAAAACCGTTCTCTTTCAGGCGAGAGTAGATAAGTTCTGACAACTGGCGGTTCTCTTCGCTGTGCGTCGAGTGATAGTTGTCATAGCTGATGTTAAAGCCTGCGAAATCAGTCTGATGCTCCTGACTCATTTCGCCAATCATCTGCTCCGGGGTGATACCAAGCTGCTGAGCTTTCAGCATGATCGGTGTACCGTGGGCATCGTCGGCGCAGATGAAGTTGACCTCGTGGCCGCGCATTCGCTGGTAACGGACCCAGACATCAGCCTGGATGTGCTCCAGCATATGGCCGAGGTGGATTGAGCCGTTAGCGTACGGCAGTGCGCACGTCACCAGAATTTTCTTCGCGACTTGAGTCATAGTAGGCATTACTTCTTAATAGTGAAAAGGGGTTAGATAGTACCAAATGGGAAAATGTTAAGTAAGTACTTCTCTATATTCTTCAGGTAAACTATCAGCTGATGGTTTATCTATACAAAAAAGGAGTCGGGATGAACGAACAATCCCAGGCCAAATCACCAGAAGCCTTGCGCGCAATGGTCGCCGGGACACTGGCCAATTTTCAGCACCCAACCCTGAAGCATAACCTCACCACGCTGAAAGCGTTGCACCATGTCGCCTGGATGGACGACACGTTGCATGTGGAACTGGTTATGCCATTCGTCTGGCATAGCGCGTTTGAAGAGTTAAAAGAGCAATGTAGCGCCGAACTGCTGCGTATCACCGGGGCGAAAGCTATCGACTGGAAACTGTCGCACAATATCGCCACCTTAAAACGCGTGAAGAATCAGCCGGGTATTAATGGTGTGAAGAACATCATTGCGGTCAGTTCCGGTAAAGGCGGCGTGGGTAAATCCTCCACGGCGGTAAACCTGGCGCTGGCACTGGCGGCGGAAGGGGCGAAAGTCGGCATTCTGGACGCCGATATCTACGGCCCATCAATTCCCACCATGCTGGGCGCAGAAAATCAGCGTCCAACTTCGCCGGACGGTACCCATATGGCACCGATTATGTCTCATGGCCTGGCAACCAATTCAATTGGTTATCTGGTCACTGACGACAATGCGATGGTGTGGCGTGGACCGATGGCGAGCAAGGCGTTAATGCAGATGTTGCAGGAAACCTTGTGGCCGGATCTCGACTATCTGGTGCTTGATATGCCGCCAGGCACCGGTGACATTCAATTGACGCTGGCGCAAAACATTCCAGTAACTGGTGCAGTCGTGGTCACCACCCCGCAGGACATCGCGTTGATCGATGCGAAAAAAGGCATTGTGATGTTCGAGAAAGTCGAGGTTCCGGTGCTTGGTATTGTCGAGAACATGAGTGTGCATATTTGCAGTAACTGTGGTCACCATGAACCGATTTTCGGTACCGGTGGTGCAGAGAAACTGGCTGAAAAATACCACACACAGCTGCTGGGGCAGATGCCGTTACACATCTCCTTACGTGAGGATCTCGATAAAGGCACGCCAACGGTTATCAGCCGTCCGGAGAGCGAATTTACCGCTATCTACCGCCAGCTGGCTGACCGCGTTGCAGCTCAGCTCTACTGGCAGGGTGAAGTCATTCCAGGCGAGATTTCCTTCCGCGCGGTCTAACGCCTATTAACCATTCTGGTTATTCTTCATACACCGCAGAGATGTTACATTGATGCGGTGTATTAGTTTTTGCCGCATTAATGAACACTTATTTAATACTGCGAATATTCTGCGGACCTTCGTCCGAAACTCTACAAAGTCGATTGATCATACAGGCAATGCTTCATTATCATCCTTCGTGGCTGTGTAGTGGATGTACAGCTATAGTTTGTTATGCACTCATTCTATCCAGGCATAACCTTTACTACAGGGATAACGTTCAATGAATAAGTATTGGCTGTCAGGAATTATTTTTCTTGCCTATGGATTGGCTTCTCCCGCATTCTCTTCAGAGACTGCCACATTAACGATTAATGGCAGGATCAGTCCCCCAACATGCAGTATGGCTATGGTTAATAGTCAACCACAACAGCATTGTGGTCAGTTAACGTATAATGTTGACACCCGTCATCAGGTTTCTTCGCCCGTCAAAGGTGTTACGACAGAAGTGGTTGTTGCAGGTAGCGATAGCAAACGTCGAATCGTGTTAAATCGCTACGATTAATTTGGCAACCTGATTTTAATTGCATTTAGAAAGCCGAAATCATTTATATAAATGATTTCGGCTTTTTTATTGATATCAACAATACCATTTACATAAATCTACATTAATTAATAGATGCGATAAATATTTAATACTCTTAAGTATTTGTTGTATTTATATTGCATTGGTTAATTTGTTTTAAATCAATAAAACAATATGTTTACATTGCGGCAACTTTTTTGATGTGAGAAATTTGTTTCCAAGAGATACAGACTCTTAACAACCAAAAATAAATTTTATTAAGGAACATATTATGAAACGTTCAATTATTGCTGCCGCTGTCTTTTCTTCTTTTTTTATGAGCGCTGGAGTATTTGCTGCAGACGTTGATACCGGAACATTAACCATTAAAGGAAATATTGCAGAATCTCCGTGTAAATTCGAAGCGGGTGGTGATTCAGTAAGTATTAATATGCCGACTGTACCAACCACTGTCTTTGAAGGTAAAGCTAAATATTCTACCTATGATGATGCAGTCGGTGTAACCAGCAGCATGTTAAAAATTAGCTGCCCGAAAGAAGTTGCTGGTGTAAAACTCTCGTTGATTACCAACGACAAAATAACCGGCAACGATAAGGCGATAGCCAGTAGCAACGATACCGTGGGTTACTATCTCTATTTAGGTGATAACAGCGATGTCCTGGATGTTTCTGCACCTTTTAATATTGAGAGTTATAAAACAGCGGAAGGTCAATATGCTATTCCGTTTAAAGCAAAATACCTGAAACTAACAGATAACTCAGTGCAATCAGGTGATGTGTTATCTTCTCTGGTTATGCGTGTGGCGCAGGATTAATAAATAAAATTGCAAGTTTCTCCAGGTAATAAACATGGCCGCTATCCCATGGCGGCCTTTTAATTTAAGAGGCATTAAAATGAAAGGATTATTATCTTTACTCATTTTTTCTATGGTCCTTCCTGCACATGCCGGAATTGTTATCTACGGGACGCGCATTATTTACCCGGCAGAAAATAAAGAAGTTATGGTGCAGTTGATGAACCAGGGAAATCGTTCTTCGCTGCTGCAGGCGTGGATTGATGATGGCGATACGTCGTTACCACCAGAAAAAATTCAGGTTCCTTTCATGTTAACGCCACCAGTTGCAAAAATAGGGGCAAATTCCGGGCAGCAAGTAAAAATCAAAATTATGCCGAATAAACTGCCCACTAATAAAGAAAGCATTTTTTATCTGAATGTTCTGGATATTCCACCAAATAGTCCAGAACAAGAAGGTAAGAATGCACTGAAGTTTGCGATGCAAAACAGAATCAAATTGTTTTACCGGCCGGCGGGTATTGCTCCGGTAAATAAAGCGACCTTTAAAAAGTTACTGGTAAATCGCAGTGGCAATGGATTGGTGATAAAAAATGACTCAGCTAATTGGGTGACGATTTCGGATGTCAAAGCTAATAATGTCAAAGTCAATTATGAAACTATAATGATTGCCCCCTTAGAAAGTCAGAGTGTTAATGTCAAAAGTAATAATGCAAATAACTGGTATCTGACCATTATCGATGACCACGGCAACTATATTAGTGACAAAATTTAATTGCAGGAGCTGCCTATGTTGAGAATGACCCCACTTGCATCAGCAATCGTAGCGTTATTGCTCGGCATTGAAGCTTATGCAGCTGAAGAAACCTTTGATACCCATTTTATGATAGGTGGAATGAAAGACCAGCAGGTTGCAAATATTCGTCTTGATGATAATCAACCCTTACCGGGGCAGTATGACATTGATATTTATGTCAATAAGCAATGGCGCGGGAAATATGAGATTATTGTTAAAGACAACCCGCAAGAAACATGTTTATCAAGAGAAGTTATCAAGCGGTTAGGCATTAATAGCGATAACTTCGCCAGCGGTAAGCAATGTTTAACATTTGAGCAACTTGTTCAGGGTGGGAGCTATACCTGGGATATCGGGGTTTTTCGTCTCGATTTCAGTGTCCCGCAGGCCTGGGTGGAAGAACTGGAAAGTGGCTATGTTCCACCGGAAAACTGGGAGCGGGGTATTAATGCGTTTTATACCTCTTATTATGTGAGTCAGTATTACAGTGACTATAAAGCGTCGGGTAATAGTAAGAGTACATATGTACGTTTTAACAGCGGGTTAAATTTACTGGGGTGGCAACTGCATTCTGATGCCAGTTTCAGTAAAACAAATAACAATCCAGGGGTGTGGAAAAGCAATACCCTGTATCTGGAACGTGGATTTGCCCAACTTCTCGGCACGCTTCGCGTGGGTGATATGTACACATCAAGCGATATTTTTGATTCTGTTCGCTTCAGAGGTGTGCGGTTGTTTCGTGATATGCAGATGTTGCCTAACTCGAAACAAAATTTTACGCCACGGGTGCAGGGGATTGCTCAGAGTAACGCGCTGGTAACTATTGAACAGAATGGTTTTGTGGTTTATCAGAAAGAGGTTCCTCCTGGCCCGTTTGCGATTACAGATTTGCAGTTGGCCGGTGGTGGAGCAGATCTTGATGTCAGCGTGAAAGAGGCGGACGGTTCGGTAACCACCTATCTGGTGCCTTATGCAGCGGTGCCAAATATGCTGCAACCCGGCGTGTCGAAATATGATTTTGCGGCGGGTCGTAGCCATATTGAAGGGGCGAGCAAACATAGTGATTTTGTCCAGGCGGGTTATCAGTATGGTTTTAATAACTTATTGACGTTGTATGGTGGCTCGATGGTTGCGAATAATTATTACGCGTTCACTCTGGGGACTGGCTGGAATACACGCATTGGTGCCATTTCCGTCGATGCCACGAAGTCGCATAGTAAACAAGACAACGGCGATGTGTTTGACGGGCAAAGTTATCAAATTGCCTACAACAAATTTGTGAGCCAAACGTCGACGCGTTTTGGTCTGGCGGCCTGGCGTTATTCGTCGCGTGATTACCGGACATTTAACGATCACGTTTGGGCAAACAATAAAGATAATTATCGCCGTGATGAAAACGATGTCTATGACATTGCCGATTATTACCAGAATGATTTTGGTCGCAAAAATAGCTTTTCCGCCAATATGAGCCAGTCATTGCCAGAAGGTTGGGGGTCTGTGTCATTAAGTACGTTATGGCGAGATTACTGGGGGCGTAGCGGCAGTAGTAAGGATTATCAGTTGAGTTATTCCAACAACCTGCGACGGATAAGCTATACCCTCGCGGCAAGCCAGGCTTATGACGAGAATCATCATGAAGAGAAACGTTTTAATATTTTTATATCGATTCCCTTTGATTGGGGTGATGACGTTTCGACGCCTCGTCGGCAAATATATATGTCTAACTCAACGACGTTTGATGATCAGGGGTTTGCCTCAAATAATACGGGATTATCAGGAACAGTAGGGAGTCGGGATCAGTTCAATTATGGTGTCAACCTGAGTCATCAACATCAGGGAAATGAAACGACAGCTGGAGCGAATTTAACCTGGAACGCGCCGGTGGCAACAGTGAATGGCAGTTATAGTCAGTCGAGTACTTATCGACAGGCTGGAGCCAGTGTTTCAGGGGGCATTGTCGCCTGGTCGGGTGGCGTTAATCTGGCGAACCGTCTTTCCGAAACGTTTGCTGTGATGAATGCGCCAGGAATTAAAGATGCTTATGTCAATGGGCAAAAATATCGCACAACAAACCGTAATGGAGTGGTGGTATACGACGGAATGACACCTTATCGGGAAAATCACCTGATGCTGGATGTGTCGCAAAGCGATAGCGAAGCAGAATTACGTGGCAACCGGAAAATTGCCGCACCTTATCGCGGCGCGGTTGTACTGGTTAATTTTGATACCGATCAGCGCAAGCCCTGGTTTATAAAAGCGTTAAGAGCGGATGGGCAACCATTAACGTTTGGTTATGAAGTCAATGATATCCACGGTCATAATATTGGCGTTGTCGGCCAGGGAAGCCAGTTATTTATTCGCACCAATGAAATACCGCCATCGGTTAATGTAGCAATTGATAAGCAACAAGGACTTTCATGCACAATCACCTTCGGTAAAGAGATTGATGAAAGTAGAAATTATATTTGCCAGTAATAGTCAGGTGGTTATGAATATTCGTATAATGTTATTTATAGTAATGATGATGGTTATGCCTGTGAGCTATGCGGCATGTTATAGTGAGTTATCTGTTCAGCACAATTTGGTTGTTCAGGGGGATTTTGCACTTACTCAAACACAAATGGCGACATATGAGCATAATTTTAATGATTCGTCATGCGTGAGTACAAATACTATCACCCCTATGAGCCCGTCGGATATTATTGTTGGACTTTATAACGATACCATTAAATTAAATTTACATTTTGAATGGACCAATAAAAACAACATCACGTTATCAAATAATCAGACCAGTTTCACCAGTGGTTATTCGGTAACGGTGACACCTGCTGCCAGTAATGCAAAAGTGAATGTTTCTGCGGGGGGCGGCGGTTCAGTGATGATTAATGGAGTTGCGACATTATCCAGTGCTTCATCATCGACACGCGGGAGTGCCGCAGTACAATTTCTACTGTGTTTATTAGGTGGCAAGTCATGGGATGCATGTGTAAATAGCTACAGAAATGCATTGGCACAAAATGCAGGTGTCTATTCCTTTAATCTGACATTGTCATACAACCCGATAACCACAACCTGCAAACCGGACGATTTATTAATTACTTTAGACAGTATTCCCGTTTCACAATTACCAGCCACAGGTAACAAAGCAACAATAAATAGTAAACAAGGGGATATTATTCTGCGTTGTAAAAATTTATTAGGTCAACAAAATCAAACATCACGGAAAATGCAGGTGTATTTATCAAGTTCTGACTTGTTAACCAACAGCAACACAATACTGAAAGGTGCGGAAGATAATGGCGTAGGATTTATTCTTGAAAGTAATGGTTCGTCAGTCACACTTTTAAATATCACTAACAGCAGTAAAGGATACACAAATTTAAAAGAAATTGCGGCAAAGTCAAAACTTACAGATACAACGGTTTCAATTCCGATAACTGCCAGTTACTACGTCTACGATACAAACAAAGTTAAATCTGGCGCACTGGAGGCAACCGCATTAATCAACGTGAAATACGACTAATAACAAGCAAGACGAGCAAGTGGCTAATAATAAAAAATAACAAGGTGTCTGCATTTCCCCCTCATGATGAGGGGGCTTTTTTTAGCGATGATAAAAAATCTCACCGTCGTAGGCTTTAATGATTTTACCGTCGGTGTCGCTGATCAACACGTACGCGCCACCCATATAGGTCCAGTGCGTCCCGGCATCAGGCGCGGGCAGGTTACGTAACTGCCACTGCTTAATGTTGTACTCATCGGTGCGGTACATCTCTGGGACGGTATCACCTGGTTTGAAATGCTTAAAGTCAGCAATGAAACTACTTAACTCATACTTAGAAATTCCCGAGGTATTGGTCGAACCCGCGGTGGCTGGTGCGGCCCAGGCGGCACTGGTAACCAGCAAAAGCACACCCAGCAACATCTTATTTTTAATGGTCATAAACTCTCCACTTTGGGGATCTGTAATATCAGTCGCATATCTTTCCTGCCATACAATATAACTGACAAGCGATATTTTGTTAGTGATCCCATGATTTCGTAAAAAGTGTAAATGAAAGGATGCCCTAAAAGCATCCTTAGCGAGCAGAGAGTCAGCGGAAATAGCTGATTTAAGAATCATCCTGGGCTGAAGATAACATGCAAGCCTAAAGGATTGAGTTATCGCATTATGCCCATGAAGCCATGTACGCCCATATACACACCGACTAAGCCAATCAACAGACTGGAAAAATAGGGGGCGCGTTTAGCGAGAGTGTTAAATCCGCTCCAGCGTTTTGCGACCTGCTGAACGCTGATTGCTGCGCCAACGCCTACGGTGACAAGCGTTAACGCCAGGCCAATGCTGAAACTGACGACCAGTGTTGCGCCCAGTGTCAGGGCTTTCAACTGAATGCAAATCAACAGCACGGTAATTGCTGCCGGACAGGGGATAAGACCACCTGTTAAGCCAAATAACAAAATTTGCCAGTTGGTGACCTCTCTACCATCAAAGCGTCGTTTAATATCATTGGCATGGGCTCGTGCATGGGCATCCTGATACTCGCCATGTTCGTGATGGTGATGATGTCCATGGTCGTGGTGATCTTCGTGATCGTGGTGATGATGTTCATGATCATACTCGTGCATATTCTCCAGCCAGTTGCGTTCGCCGCGCCAGGTACGCCAGAACATCCAGAACGCGGTGCCAATAATGATCACTGCGGAAATCAGCTGGAGCCACGGTTCTGCTGATTGAGCAGTAAAGCGCTTGCTGATCACCATCCCGCCAAAGGCAATTAACCAGACCACTGCGGTATGCGAAATAGTTGCTGCCAGTCCGAGCATCACCGCCTGTTTAATGGTGCCTTTGATGGCGATGATAAACGCCGCCATCATCGTTTTTGAGTGCCCTGGTTCCAGGCCATGAAGCGCACCAAGTAAGATGGCGCTGGGGATGAAGAACCAGGCGTTTCCTTGCTGAAGAAGAGTTGTAAATTCGGTCATGATAATAATTCTTAGTATTAATTCGGCAATCTGATTCTACTCCCCCCCAGTACCTGATACTACCCCCCAGTAGATTAATAGTGCTATGATTTTTCATATTCTTGTTAACCAGGTGTTGCCATGTCTCATACAATCCGTGATAAACAGAAACTGAAAGCGCGTGCCAGTAAGATTCAGGGCCAGGTCGTGGCGCTCAAGAAAATGCTCGACGAGCCGCACGAATGCGCTGCAGTTTTACAACAGATTGCTGCTATCCGTGGCGCGGTAAACGGTCTGATGCGGGAAGTGATTAAAGGTCATCTGACGGAACACATCGTTCACCAGGGGGATGAGCTAAAACGTGAAGAAGATCTGGATGTCGTTCTGAAGGTGCTGGATTCATATATCAAATAATTTATTAACGCGATTGTAAAACTGCCGTTTTTCCTCGTTTACAACGCGTGCGCTGGACATTACCATCCTCCTCTGCGATTTATCATCGCAACCAAACGACTCGGGGTGCCCTTCTGCGTGAAGGCTGAGAAATACCCGTATCACCTGATCTGGATAATGCCAGCGTAGGGAAGTCACGGACCACCAGGTCATTGCTTCTTCACGTTATGGCAGGAGCAAACTATGCAAGTCGACCTGCTGAGTTCAGCGCAATCTGCGCACGCGTTACACCTTTTTCACCAACATTCCCCTCTTGTGCACTGCATGACCAACGATGTGGTGCAAACCTTTACTGCCAATACCTTGCTGGCGCTCGGTGCATCGCCAGCGATGGTTATCGAAACCGAAGAGGCCAGTCAGTTTGCGGCTATCGCCAGTGCCTTGTTGATTAACGTTGGCACACTGACGCAGCCACGCGCTCAGGCGATGCGTGCTGCCGTTGAGCAAGCAAAAAGCTCTCAAACACCCTGGACGCTTGATCCAGTAGCGGTTGGTGCGCTCGATTATCGCCGCCATTTTTGTCATGAACTTTTATCTTTTAAACCGGCAGCGATACGTGGTAATGCTTCGGAAATCATGGCATTAGCTGGCATTGCTAATGGTGGACGGGGAGTGGATACCACTGACGCCGCAGCTAACGCGATACCCGCTGCACAAACACTGGCACGGGAAACTGGCGCAATCGTCGTGGTCACTGGCGAGGTGGATTATGTTACCGATGGCCATCGCGCCGTTGGCATTCACGGTGGCGATCCGTTAATGACCAAAGTGGTAGGAACTGGCTGTGCATTATCGGCGGTTGTCGCTGCCTGCTGTGCGTTACCAGGCGATACGCTGGAAAATGTCGCATCTGCCTGTCACTGGATGAAACAAGCCGGAGAGCGCGCAGTCGCCAGAAGCGAGGGGCCAGGCAGTTTTGTTCCACATTTCCTTGATGCGCTCTGGCAATTGACGCAGGAGGTGCAGGCATGAAACGAATTAACGCTCTGACGATTGCCGGTACTGATCCGAGTGGTGGTGCGGGGATTCAGGCCGATCTTAAAACCTTCTCGGCACTTGGCGCTTATGGTTGCTCAGTTATTACTGCACTGGTGGCGCAAAATACCCGTGGCGTACAGTCGGTGTATCGCATTGAGCCTGATTTTGTCGCCGCCCAGCTCGATTCGGTGTTCAGCGATGTGCGAATCGACACCACTAAAATCGGTATGTTGGCGGAAACCGATATTGTTGAAGCGGTGGCAGAACGGTTGCAACGTTATCAGATCCAAAACGTGGTACTCGACACCGTTATGCTGGCAAAAAGCGGCGACCCGCTGCTTTCACCTTCGGCGGTTGCTACGCTGCGCAGTCGATTATTGCCACAGGTTTCATTAATAACGCCAAACTTGCCCGAAGCTGCCGCCTTGCTCGACGCGCCACACGCGCGCACCGAACAGGAAATGCTGGAACAAGGGCGATCGCTGTTGGCGATGGGCTGTGGCGCAGTGCTAATGAAAGGTGGTCATCTGGATGATGAGCAAAGCCCGGACTGGCTGTTTACCCGCGAGGGTGAACAACGGTTTACCGCACCGCGCATTATGACCAAAAACACCCACGGCACTGGTTGTACGCTCTCTGCGGCGTTGGCTGCACTACGCCCGCGCCATACAAACTGGGCTGACACCGTACAGGAGGCAAAAAGCTGGCTTTCATCAGCATTAGCCCAGGCCGACACGCTGGAAGTTGGTCACGGTATTGGTCCGGTTCACCACTTCCACGCCTGGTGGTGAGCACCGTACTATAGCTGCTTTGGTTATTGTCAGCCTTTGGCACTGACATTCAGGGATGAAACCAATGCAGCTAAGAATTACCAGTCGAAAAAAACTCACCTCTCTATTATGCGCTCTTGGGCTAATTTCCATCGTTGCAATTTATCCGCGTCAGACGGTGAATTTTTTCTATTCGACAGCAGTTCAGATTACAGACTACATCCATTTCTACGGTTATCGCCCGGTTAAATCTTTCGCTATTCGCATTCCTGCCAGTTACACCATTCACGGAATAGATGTTTCTCGCTGGCAGGAGCGGATCGACTGGCAGCGGGTGGCAAAAATGCGCGACAACGGTATCCGCTTACAGTTTGCTTTTATTAAGGCGACGGAAGGCGAAAAGCTGGTGGACCCGTATTTTTCGCGTAACTGGCAACTAAGCCGCGAAAATGGCCTGCTGCGCGGGGCGTATCATTATTTCTCCCCGTCGGTAGCAGCGCCGGTTCAGGCACGATTATTTCTGCAAACGGTGGATTTCTCACAAGGCGATTTCCCTGCGGTACTGGACGTAGAAGAACGGGGAAAATTATCGGCAAAAGAATTACGCAAACGAGTAAGTCAGTGGCTAAAAATGGTCGAAAAAAGTACGGGAAAAAAGCCGATTATTTACTCAGGAGCCGTTTTTTATCACACCAATCTGGCGGGCTATTTCAATGAATATCCGTGGTGGGTGGCTCACTATTATCAACGTCGTCCGGACAATGACGGCATGGCCTGGCGCTTCTGGCAGCATTCCGACCGTGGACAGGTAGATGGCATCAATGGTCCGGTGGATTTTAATGTATTTCATGGCACGGTGGAGGAGTTGCAGGCATTCGTTGATGGGATTAAAGAAACGCCTTAAATAAGAAGCAGTGATATACTCCCACCAGACTCCTCGGCAGGAAAAAGACAAATGGAACAAGCGCATACCCAGCTGATTGCCCAACTGAACGAGCGTATTTTAGCGGCGGATAACACGCCGCTTTATATTAAGTTTGCCGAAACGGTAAAAAATGCCGTGCGCAGCGGGGTGCTGGAGCATGGCAATATTTTGCCCGGTGAGCGTGATTTAAGTCAGTTAACCGGCGTTTCGCGCATTACGGTGCGCAAGGCGATGCAGGCGCTGGAAGAAGAGGGTGTGGTGACGCGTTCGCGCGGTTACGGCACGCAGATCAACAACATCTTCGAATACTCGTTGAAAGAAGCGCGAGGTTTTTCTCAGCAGGTGGTATTGCGCGGGAAAAAGCCCGATACGCTATGGGTTAACAAGCGTGTCGTGAAATGTCCCGAAGAAGTCGCGCAGCAGCTGGCGGTCGAAGCAGGAAGTGATGTCTTTTTGCTTAAGCGTATTCGCTATGTCGATGAAGAAGCGGTATCGATTGAGGAATCGTGGGTTCCGGCGCATTTAATTCATGATGTTGATGCCATCGGGATTTCACTTTATGACTATTTCCGCAGCCAGCACATTTACCCACAACGTACGCGTTCCCGCGTTAGCGCCCGGATGCCGGATGCCGAGTTTCAGTCACATATTCAGTTAGATAGCAAAATACCGGTGCTGGTGATCAAGCAAGTGGCGCTTGACCAACAGCAACGGCCTATTGAGTACAGCATTAGCCACTGTCGCAGCGATCTATACGTTTTTGTGTGCGAGGAGTAGTTCCTCGCGCGTTGGCGCACAATCACCGCCCCGATGCCCGACAACCCACGACGCCACTGCATTGCCCAGTAATACGGCATCCGCCAGTGGCAGACCAGAGGCCAGCCCGGCAAGTACGCCACCGGCATGACTGTCGCCCGCCCCAATGGTGTCTACAACTTGCGTTGGAAATGCCGGAATGCAGCCAGAAGCGTCGTTGCTGAAATACCATGCGCCTTCTTTATCGAGACGAACGATCAACGGCGCGGCAAATTTCTCCTGCCATTGCTCGCCAAGTGTTGTTATCTCTGCGGATAAAGCAAAACGTTCGGCGGCAATCTCAGCCTCTTGACGATTGAGCGACACTAAAGGTCGACAGGCCATGATCCGCGCCAGTAATGCATCCGGGATATCGCCAATACGTGGGCCAAAATCGATAAACGGCGTCACGTCTTGCAGCTCTTCCAGCCATTCCACTAACAATTCGCCGCAGGGCGAGGCCAGTTGATAACCGGAAAAATAGAGCAGGCTGCCAGGCGCAACGGTTAATCGCGCCAGCCACTGGCGATTCCACTGATTTTCCACACCGCTGAATGACATAAAAGTGCGTTCGCCATCCGGCTCAACCAGCGCCAGACACCAGCCGTTATCGCCTTCGGCGTTATCGATCAGGCTGATTAACCCCTCTTTCGCCATCCGGTTGCGAATAATCTCCGCCCACACGCCCTGACCGAGCGGCAAGGCATTACCCGCTTCGATGCCGAGGCGCTTTAACGCCACGGCAATATTCAGTGCGCAGCCGCCAACGTTAACGCTCTGCTGCTTCAGTTCGATATCGCACCCACGCCAGGGGAGGGCATAAGCGTCGGCGATCACATCAATGACCGCCGCGCCGACGACCATCACCGGCTGACGCGAGGTTAATTCAGGCAGCAGCGTGTGTAATCGAGCGCCGCTCATACCGCCTCCCGTTGTTGACGATATTTCGCCAGCGCTGTGGCATAGCGGTTGAAATCAAGCTGATTTACCGCATCCAGTTCCGCCTTTAATGCAGGATCGATAGCGTTAACGCCATGCAACGCGCCGCAAATCGCCGTCGCCATAGCGCCGATGGTGTCTGTGTCGCCGCCAAGGTTAGCGCACAGGACGGCGCAGCGATTCGGGGCGGTTTGTGCCAGTTCAACCAGCGCAATGGCGCACGGAACGGACTCAATAGTGCTGGTACCTGCGCCAACGACCTGGTAAAGCTGTTCGCTGGCGGATTCGGTGCCGTCGGCATTGCGCACAATTTTCAGCGCAATCTCCAGACGTGCTGCCAGTGAGGCGCTGAAGGTAGTGATGCGTTTTTGCTGTGCATGTCGCGCAATTGAAGGCAGGGAATCAACAATCGCTGACCAGCTTTCTCCGTCAATGGCACGAGAAATCGCCCATGCGATGACTACCGCACCTGCAACTGCCAGATCGGATTTATGGGTCGGGCTCGACGCCAGCGCCACATCATCAATAAAGGAATCAACATCACGCGCCGGAAGCAAACAACCTAATGGCGAGACGCGCATCGCTGCGCCGTTGGTCACGCCGTTGTTTTCCAGTTCAGCAACGGGTTTACCGTCGCGAATGGCGTTAAGCGCAATCTTCGAGGTCGGACCTAGTACGTTTTTGTTAAAGGCGTCGAAACGCAGCGCCCAGTCGAGAATATTACGCCCAATCAGATCCGGATCGATCTTGCCTTCACGTTCCAGTAACGCATCCGCCAGACACAGCGCCATCGAGGTATCGTCGGTGAATTCGGCGCGGTTAAAATAACAGGCCGCGTTATTCTCCTTTGGTCCAGGAAGAAAACGGTCAATCCAGCCAAAGTGTGCTTTAACGCGGCTGCGTGGCCAAAGCTCGGAGGGCATCCCCATCGCATCCCCTAACGCCTGCCCATAAAGAGCACCGAGAATACGTTCTGTTTTCATTTAACTTCCCCTTGTGTCAACGCAATATCGCGATCATCGACCTTGATAGCCGTAATTTCGTTGTCGGATTCGCGGAAAAAAATCATGAACAGCACGGCGATAATGGCAATCATCACCGCGCCAAAAGTCCACATCCCGGACCAGTTGAAAGTCAGTCCGTTTACCGGTTCCTGATAAGCGAACATCTTTTCCATCATCACACCGCCAAGACGATAGCCGAGCAAACTGCCGAAGCCCTGGCAGCAGAGCGTGATCAGCCCCTGCGCGGCGGTACGCATATGCACGGGGGCTTTTTTATCGACATAGATGTAAGCGGTAACGTAGTAAAAATCGTAACTTACGCCGTGAAGCAAAATACCGAGGAACAGTAACGCGTAGGTGAAATATTCATCCGCACTACCGTAAATAAAGAAGCCATAGCGGATCGCAGCGGTGACCAGACCAAGCAATAATACCTTTTTGATACCAAAGCGTTTAGTGAAAAACGGCAATGCCAGCATAAAGAAGATTTCAGAGAACTGGCCGAGCGTCATCCAGCCGGTGGCGTTTTTCATGCCAACTTCGGTCAGATAACCGTTGGCAAAGATGTAATAGAACGCCAGTGGCATCGCAAACAGGAATGAACAGAAGAAAAAGACGAGGAAGTTTTTATCGCGCAGCAGGATCAGCGCATCCAGGCCGAGCATGACTTTAATGTCCATTTTGCCGGTGCTTTTTGGCGGCGTGTCGGGCAGGAAAAACGCAAACACACCGAGCAGAGCAGAACTTCCGGCGGTAATCAGCAGCGGGATGTTAGTCGGTGAGATATCGGCATATCCCAGCATTTGCGGCAAGAAACCACATGCCAGACCAGAGGCAATCCAGCCGATAGTGCCCATCACACGAATGCGCGGGAAATCACGCTCCACATCCGGCACGTTGGCAAAAGCGATGCTGTTAGTCAGCGCAATGGTCGGCATATAGGTTAGAGAGTAAGCCAGCAGTAACGGAAAGAACCCGGCAAAAGTGGTCTGTTGCGCAGCGAAATACATCAGCAGCGCGCCTGCGAACATCAATACCGCCAGCACTTTTTGCGCCGAGAAAAAGCGGTCAGTGATGGAGCCAACCAGAATTGGCGACAGGATCGCCGCAATGGCGGTACAGGCATACGACCAGCCAATTTCTCCGGCACTAAAACCGCTTTTACTTAACCACAACCACAATGGCACAAACCACGCGCCCCAGATAAACCATTCAACAAACATCATGAACGACAGCTTTGCTGTTGTTTTCATCTTTTAATTCCTTCATGACAGGTAATGTAAGGTACGCGATGACAATACCACTTAATAATACCTTTTAAATACCTTTGCGGTGAAAACTTGACCGCGCTAACATTTTTTCTGATGAATCGAGCCAACAGAAAACGCTGAAAAAACATCCAAAAGATGGAAAAACTCGCCCGTAACGACCAGGATTATGATTGCCCGCAAAAGGCGGGCCAGGACAATCCATAGCCGATATCCAATCGGAATTTACGGGAGCATAGTAATGACAGATATTGCGCAGTTGCTTGGCAAAGACGCCGACAACCTTTTACAGCACCGTTGTATGACAATTCCTTCTGACCAGCTTTATCTCCCCGGACATGACTACGTAGACCGCGTAATGATTGACAATAATCGCCCGCCAGCGGTGTTACGTAATATGCAGACGTTGTACAACACCGGGCGTCTGGCTGGCACAGGATATCTTTCTATTCTGCCGGTTGACCAGGGCGTTGAGCACTCTGCCGGAGCTTCATTTGCTGCTAACCCGCTCTACTTTGACCCGAAAAACATTGTTGAACTGGCGATCGAAGCGGGCTGTAACTGTGTGGCGTCAACTTACGGCGTGCTGGCGTCGGTATCGCGGCGTTATGCGCATCGCATTCCATTCCTCGTCAAACTTAATCACAACGAGACGCTAAGTTACCCGAATACCTACGATCAAACGCTGTATGCCAGCGTGGAGCAGGCGTTCAACATGGGCGCGGTTGCGGTTGGTGCGACTATCTATTTTGGCTCGGAAGAGTCACGTCGCCAGATTGAAGAAATTTCTGCGGCTTTTGAACGTGCGCACGAGCTGGGTATGGTGACAGTGCTGTGGGCCTATTTGCGTAACTCCGCCTTTAAGAAAGATGGCGTTGATTACCATGTTTCCGCCGACCTGACCGGTCAGGCAAACCATCTGGCGGCAACCATCGGTGCAGATATCGTCAAACAAAAAATGGCGGAAAATAACGGCGGCTATAAAGCAATTAATTACGGTTACACCGACGATCGTGTTTACAGCAAATTGACCAGCGAAAACCCGATTGATCTGGTGCGTTATCAGTTAGCTAACTGCTATATGGGTCGGGCTGGGTTGATAAACTCCGGCGGTGCTGCGGGCGGTGAAACTGACCTCAGCGATGCAGTGCGTACTGCGGTTATCAACAAACGCGCTGGCGGAATGGGGCTGATTCTTGGACGTAAGGCGTTCAAGAAATCGATGGCTGACGGCGTGAAACTGATTAATGCCGTGCAGGACGTTTATCTCGATAGCAAAATTACTATTGCCTGATACGCCTCATACGAACAGCACCACCCCGTAGGACGGATAAGGCGTTTACACTGCATCCGGCAACCTATGCCTGATGCGACGCGGAAGCGTCTTATCATGCCTACATAGCACTGCCACGTATGTTTACACCGCATCCGGCATAAAAACACGCGCACTTTGCTACGGCTTCCCTATCGGGAGGCCGTTTTTTTGCCTTTCACTCCTCGAACAATTTTCATATTGTCGTTTTTGTGATCGTTATCTCGATATTTAAAAACAAATAATTTCATTATATTTTGAAATCGAAAACAAACGACAGGATATGAAAATGTACGTGGTATCGACAAAGCAGATGCTGAACAACGCACAGCGCGGCGGTTATGCGGTTCCGGCATTCAATATTCACAATCTCGAAACGATGCAAGTGGTGGTGGAAACCGCTGCCAACCTGCATGCGCCGGTCATCATCGCCGGAACGCCTGGCACATTTACTCATGCTGGTACAGAAAATCTGTTGGCGCTGGTCAGCGCGATGGCGAAGCAATATCACCATCCACTGGCAATTCATCTCGACCATCACACGAAATTTGACGATATCGCTCAGAAGGTTCGTTCTGGCGTGCGCTCAGTCATGATTGACGCCTCGCATTTGCCTTTTGCGCAAAATATTTCACGGGTCAAAGAGGTGGTGGATTTTTGCCATCGCTTTGATGTCAGCGTCGAGGCGGAGCTGGGGCAACTTGGCGGCCAGGAAGATGATGTGCAAGTCAATGAAGCCGATGCGTTGTACACCAACCCCGCACAGGCGCGTGAATTTGCCGAGGCAACCGGGATTGATTCCCTGGCGGTCGCCATCGGTACGGCTCACGGTATGTATGCCAGCGCACCGGTGCTTGATTTTTCTCGACTGGAGAACATTCGCCAGTGGGTGAACTTACCGCTGGTGCTGCATGGCGCGTCAGGATTATCGACTAAGGATATTCAGCAAACCATCAAAGTGGGGATATGCAAAATCAACGTTGCAACGGAGCTGAAAAATGCCTTCTCGCAGGCGTTAAAAAATTACCTGACCGAGCACCCCGAAGCGACCGATCCCCGGGATTATTTGCAGTCGGCTAAATCCGCAATGCGCGATGTGGTGAGCAAAGTGATTGCCGATTGTGGCTGCGAGGGCAGGGCATAACGCACCTGCCATTTAACAAGGAAAAAACATGAAAACGTTAATTGCCCGGCATAAAGCTGGTGAACATATCGGCATATGTTCAGTCTGTTCTGCCCATCCGTTGGTTATCGAAGCGGCGCTGGCATTTGATCGCAACAGCACGCGCAAAGTGCTGATTGAAGCAACGTCAAACCAGGTCAATCAATTTGGCGGTTATACCGGAATGACACCGGCAGACTTTCGCGAATTTGTTTTTACGATTGCCGATAAAGTTGGGTTTGCACGCGAACGCATTATTCTCGGCGGCGATCATCTGGGGCCAAACTGCTGGCAGCAAGAAAATGCGGATGCGGCGATGGAAAAATCCGTCGAGCTGGTAAAAGCATATGTTCGTGCTGGCTTCAGTAAAATTCATCTTGATGCGTCAATGTCCTGCGCGGGGGATCCCATACCGTTAGCACCAGAAACGGTTGCGGAACGAGCTGCTGTGCTTTGCTTTGCTGCGGAAAGTGTGGCGACAGATTGCCAGCGTGAGCAACTGAGCTATGTCATTGGCACCGAAGTTCCGGTTCCGGGCGGTGAGGCCAGCGCCATTCAGTCAGTACACATCACCCATGTTGAAGATGCCGCCAATACTTTACGTACGCATCAAAAGGCCTTTATTGCCCGTGGGCTGGCAGAGGCGTTAACACGCGTGATTGCCATCGTGGTGCAGCCGGGTGTGGAATTTGATCACAGCAATATTATCCATTATCAGCCGCAGGAAGCGCAGGCGCTGGCGCAATGGATAGAAAACACCCGAATGGTTTATGAAGCACATTCTACCGATTACCAGACCCGGACGGCTTATTGGGAATTAGTCCGCGATCACTTTGCAATTTTGAAAGTTGGTCCCGCATTAACCTTTGCTTTACGTGAGGCGGTATTTGCACTGGCGCAAATTGAGCAGGAACTTATCGCCCCCGAAAATCGCAGCGGTTGCCTGGCGGTAATTGAAGAAGTGATGCTCGACGAACCGCAATACTGGAAAAAATATTATCGTACGGGTTTTAACGATTCATTACTGGATATTCGTTACAGCCTGTCGGATCGTATTCGTTATTACTGGCCGCATAGTCGGATTAAAAATAGCGTCGAAACGATGATGGTGAATCTGCAAGGCGTGGACATCCCACTGGGCATGATTAGTCAGTATCTTCCCAAACAATTTGAACGCATTCAGTCCGGGGAATTATCAGCAATACCGCATCAGCTGATTATGGATAAAATTTATGATGTTTTGCGCGCCTATCGCTACGGCTGTGCGGAATAAGGACGGTATATGACTAACCTGTTTGTTCGTAGCGGAATTTCTTTTGTCGATCGTAGCGAAGTTTTAACCCATATCGGTAATGAGATGCTCGCCAAAGGTGTGGTTCATGATACCTGGCCACAGGCATTAATTGCCAGAGAAGCAGAATTCCCTACCGGGATAATGCTTGAGCAGCACGCCATTGCAATACCGCATTGTGAGGCGATTCATGCTAAGTCGTCAGCCATTTATCTGTTAAGGCCAACAAATAAAGTTCATTTTCAGCAAGCGGATGATGATAACGACGTGGAGGTATCGTTGGTTATTGCGTTGATTGTGGAAAATCCGCAGCAGCAATTGAAACTTTTACGCTGTTTATTTGGCAAGTTACAACAGCCCGATATCGTCGAGACACTAATCACTCTTCCTGAAACCCAGTTAAAGGAATACTTCACAAAGTATGTTTTAGATTCAGACGAATAAATCCCTCTGTAACAATAAAAAGGACTATTTATGAAACGCAAGATTATTGTCGCTTGCGGAGGCGCGGTTGCGACCTCTACGATGGCGGCGGAAGAAATTAAAGAGTTGTGTCAGAATCATAATATTCCTGTTGAATTAATCCAGTGTCGGGTTAATGAAATAGAAACCTATATGGATGGTGTGCATTTGATATGCACCACTGCCAAAGTGGATCGTAGTTTTGGCGATATTCCGTTAGTTCACGGCATGCCTTTTATTTCTGGTGTCGGTATCGAAGCATTACAAAATAAAATTCTGACTATCTTACAGGGGTGACCTATGTTTTCAGAAGTCATGCGTTATATTCTCGACCTCGGCCCTACGGTGATGCTTCCGATTGTCATCATTATTTTTTCTAAAATATTAGGCATGAAGGCAGGCGATTGCTTTAAAGCGGGTCTGCATATCGGGATTGGCTTTGTTGGCATTGGCCTTGTGATTGGCTTAATGCTGGATTCCATTGGTCCGGCGGCGAAAGCGATGGCGGAAAATTTCGACCTGAATCTGCATGTGGTCGATGTCGGCTGGCCGGGCTCTTCACCAATGACCTGGGCTTCGCAAATTGCGCTGGTGGCGATTCCGATTGCGATTCTGGTTAACGTGGCGATGTTACTGACCCGTATGACGCGGGTGGTAAATGTTGATATCTGGAATATCTGGCATATGACCTTCACCGGCGCGTTGCTGCATCTGGCAACCGGTTCATGGATGATAGGGATGGCAGGTGTCGTAATTCACGCGGCGTTTGTTTATAAGCTCGGCGACTGGTTTGCCCGCGATACCCGAAATTTCTTTGAGCTGGAAGGTATTGCTATTCCGCACGGTACGTCGGCGTATATGGGGCCGATTGCGGTGCTGGTCGATGCTATCATCGAGAAAATCCCAGGCGTTAACCGAATTAAATTTAGCGCCGACGATATTCAGCGCAAATTTGGTCCATTTGGCGAGCCTGTCACCGTGGGTTTTGTGATGGGGCTGATTATCGGCATCCTCGCGGGTTACGATGTCAAAGGTGTATTGCAGCTGGCGGTAAAAACGGCGGCAGTGATGCTGCTAATGCCACGGGTGATTAAACCCATCATGGATGGTTTAACGCCCATCGCTAAGCAGGCTCGTAGTCGTTTACAGGCGAAGTTCGGCGGTCAGGAGTTCCTGATTGGCCTTGATCCGGCGTTGCTGCTGGGACATACGGCGGTGGTATCGGCAAGCCTGATTTTTATCCCACTCACCATTTTAATTGCTGTTTGTGTGCCGGGTAATCAGGTGCTGCCGTTTGGCGATCTTGCCACCATCGGCTTCTTCGTGGCGATGGCGGTCGCCGTGCATCGTGGAAATCTGTTCCGCACCTTAATCTCGGGTGTCATCATCATGAGCATCACTCTGTGGATCGCGACGCAAACTATTGGTTTGCACACCCAACTGGCGGCTAATGCTGGGGCGTTAAAAGCCGGGGGTATGGTGGCTTCAATGGATCAGGGCGGTTCTCCCATTACCTGGTTACTGATTCAGGTTTTCTCCCCGCAAAATATTCCCGGTTTCATTATTATCGGTGCAATTTATCTGACCGGTTGTATTGATTCACTTGAAGTACGAAAAAAACCGGGAGGACATTGGATTATTCGGGATTTGACGGGATTAGATTTAGTGGGGCTTGCAAGCCTGTAGGACAGATTTTAGCCGTTACATCTTGAAACGCGAAAGATTGTTGGAAACAGCTTTTGATTCATTAAAGACACGAAAAGCAATTACTTCACGCATCATTTCAAGTACAGCTTCAAAAATGCTTCAAAAACGGTAACAACCAGGCTTTCAGCAAGTGATGTGTGTCAAAAACAATCATCACTGTTTGGGTATCTTACATATGTAATTACCTGGAGTGAAGTTTATGTCTTAGCTATTACCTGGTTGTTATACAGCTTTCTTTACATCGTTTTCTCTTACAGGGAAATTATGTTCTTTGCCTTCATACTGAGACAAAATCTCTCTCACTTTTTCCGGTGGTAATGCCTGAAGAGTTTGCAGGGTTTTCTGTTGCTCCACAGTAATCCCTAATGCCTCTAATGCCTTATCTTTACTGACAATTGTAGGCATAAGTCCTTTAATCCCTGCTACACGAATGATCTCCACAGCTGCGGCCTGCTCATCTGGTGTTAAGAAGCTCATTGCATAAATTAGCCTCTCATCAACTGTATGGGCGATTGATGTATGCACTGGTTTATCAGAAAGTGAGGCTCCTTTAATGGCCCTGCGTGTTTCTTCTGGCAGACTGTTGATGTGATACTCATAAGCGACACCTTTCCCACCGTGACGCTGACGTTTTACCCAATCTTCCGCCACAGCTTTCCTGGTAATGTTAGTCGCCAACTTTGGTACACCAGGCATCCCTTCCAGCTCTTTCGCATTAAACCATTCTTTGATTTCAAAAGACATCATTTAAAATCCTAGTGATTTCAATAGAGACAAAATAAATTCATATAAAAATCATGCCGTTATATGAAATCATGGCAAATCCTTTCAAATCACTGTTGATTTGGAAGTGATTCCACACTACATTGCACGATATGCCGTGAGCTACTTTATAGCGTAGCTCACGGGGGAATCTGAAAGGATTACATGAAATGCATATGAATAAAAGAACTAACCGCCAAGATTGGCACAGAGCTGACATCGTTGCAGAGCTACGAAAACGCAATATGTCACTAGCTGAATTGGGAAGATCTAATCATCTTTCGTCTTCAACATTAAAAAATGCTTTGGATAAGAGATATCCGAAAGCGGAGAAAATCATTGCAGATGCACTGGGAATGACACCGCAAGATATTTGGCCGTCTCGATACTAGGTGCGCTATGAAAGAATGGTATACAGCAAAAGAGTTGCTCGGTTTGGCAGGTTTACCAAAGCAAGCAACTAACATTACACGTAAGGCACAAAGAGAAGGCTGGGAGTTCAGGCAGGTTGCAGGGACTAAAGGTGTATCATTTGAATTCAATATCAAATCATTCCCTGTCGCATTACGTGCTGAAATTCTGTTGCAACAAGGGAGAATTGAAACCAGTCAGGGGTATTTTGAAATCGCCCGCCCCACGCTGGAAGCCCATGATTATGATCGTGAGGCACTGTGGAGCAAATGGGATAACGCCAGCGATTCCCAGCGCAGACTTGCTGAAAAATGGTTGCCTGCGGTTCAGGCTGCAGACGAAATGCTGAACCAGGGGATTTCAACGAAAACGGCATTTGCGACCGTTGCAGGACATTACCAGGTCAGCGCATCCACTTTGCGAGACAAATATTACCAGGTACAGAAGTTTGCGAAGCCTGACTGGGCGGCTGCGCTTGTTGATGGACGTGGTGCATCCCGTCGCAACGTTCACAAAAGTGAATTTGACGAGGATGCCTGGCAGTTTCTGATTGCAGATTATCTGCGACCAGAAAAACCCGCCTTTCGCAAATGTTATGAGCGTCTGGAACTGGCAGCCCGCGAGCATGGCTGGAGTATTCCCTCCCGTGCCACGGCCTTTCGCCGGATTCAGCAACTGGACGAGGCAATGGTTGTTGCCTGCCGTGAAGGTGAACATGCACTGATGCATCTGATACCGGCACAGCAGCGAACTGTGGAACACCTGGACGCCATGCAGTGGATCAACGGCGACGGTTATCTGCATAACGTCTTTGTACGCTGGTTTAACGGTGATGTGATCCGCCCGAAAACATGGTTCTGGCAGGATGTGAAAACCCGAAAAATTCTGGGCTGGCGCTGCGATGTGAGCGAGAACATTGATTCAATTCGCCTCTCGTTCATGGATGTTGTGACTCGCTACGGTATTCCAGAGGATTTTCACATCACCATTGATAACACCCGTGGTGCTGCGAATAAATGGCTGACGGGAGGCGCGCCCAATCGCTACCGCTTTAAGGTAAAAGAGGACGATCCAAAGGGAGTGTTTTTACTGATGGGTGCGAAAATGCACTGGACAAGCGTTGTTGCCGGTAAAGGCTGGGGCCAGGCAAAACCTGTTGAACGTGCTTTCGGTGTTGGTGGGCTTGAGGAATACGTTGATAAGCATCCGGCACTGGCTGGCGCATATACGGGGCCAAATCCGCAGGCAAAACCTGATAACTATGGCGACCGCGCTGTTGATGCAGAGCTGTTTCTGAAAACCCTTGCCGAAGGTGTGGCGATGTTCAATGCCAGAACAGGCCGTGAAACAGAAATGTGCGGGGGCAAACTCTCGTTTGATGATGTTTTCGAGCGTGAATACGCCAGAACGATTGTGCGTAAGCCAACCGAAGAACAAAAACGGATGCTGTTACTGCCTGCCGAGGCGGTGAACGTTTCACGCAAAGGCGAGTTTACGCTTAAAGTTGGCGGCTCCCTTAAAGGCGCGAAAAACGTTTATTACAACATGGCGTTAATGAATGCCGGAGTGAAAAAAGTTGTGGTCAGATTTGATCCACAACAGCTACACAGCACGGTTTATTGCTACACCCTGGACGGTCGGTTTATCTGTGAAGCGGAATGTCTGGCACCTGTTGCGTTTAATGATGCTGCGGCAGGCCGTGAATATCGCCGCCGCCAGAAACAACTGAAATCTGCAACTAAAGCAGCCATTAAGGCGCAGAAACAAATGGACGCGCTGGAAATTGCTGAACTGCTGCCGCAGATAACCGAACCAACAGCACCAGAATCAAGGGTTGTTGGTATTTTCCGGCCTTCCGGTAACACGGTGCAGGTGAAATACCAGGACCTCGATGATGAATATGAAACTGATCGTGATGAATATCTGAATCATTCGCTGGATATTCTGGAACAGAACAGACGTAAAAAAGCCATTTAATTAACGTTTAAACAAAATTTAATTACGAGGTTATTCAGATGAATATTTCCGATATTCGCGCAGGACTGCGCACGCTTGTAGAAAGTGAAAAAGCTACTTATGCACAAATTGCCCGCGAGTCCGGCGTGGCCGCAGGAACGTTAAGCGCATTCGTGAATAACAAGTACAACGGCGACAATGAACGTGTTGCGCAGACGCTGGAACGCTGGCTGGAGAACTATCACCGTGCCGCAGAGCTGCCAGAACCACCGCGTTTTGTGGAAACCAGAACAGCACGCCAAATCTGGACGAGTATGCGTTTTGCCAGTCTGACTGAAAGTATTTCTGTTATCTGCGGTAATCCAGGTGTGGGAAAAACTGAAGCGGCCCGCGAATTTCGTCGCACCAATAACAATGTCTGGATGATCACCATTACCCCATCCTGTGCCAGTGTTCTGGAATGCCTGACGGAACTGGCTTATGAACTGGGGATGAATGACGCACCGCGCCGCAAGGGGCCACTCTCCCGCGCTTTGAGACGCCGCCTTGAAGGTACGCAGGGGTTGGTCATTATCGATGAAGCTGATCATCTTGGCGCTGAGGTTCTGGAAGAACTCCGCCTGTTACAGGAATCCGCCCGTATTGGCCTTGTTCTGATGGGGAATCACCGTGTTTATTCAAACATGACCGGTGGTAACAGAACGGTTGAATTTGCCCGCCTGTTTTCCCGTATTGCCAAACGGACGGCAATTAATAAAACCAAAATTGATGATGTAAAAGCCATTGCGGATGCCTGGCAAATTACCGGCGAAAACGAGCGGGAATTATTACAGCAGATTGCACAAAAACCAGGTGCGCTTCGCATCCTGAACCACTCGCTGCGCCTTGCGGCCATGACCGCCCACGGCAAAGGTGAACGTGTTAATGAAGATTATCTGCGTCAGGCTTTCCGTGAATTAGACCTCGACGTTGATATTTCAACCCTGCTGCGCACGTAAGGAGAGCGAAATCATGATGTCACGGAATATCAAAATGGCAACGGAAGTAAAGAGCTGGTTACAGGAGCGCGGCAGCCACGTCAACGAATCCTGGCTGGGCGTGGCCCGCCCGGTGCTTGAAATTACCTGCCCGCCACCGGAGCTGGTCAGAAACGCTGTCAGGATTATGGAGCATAAATCAGGGGTTGCCCGTTCCGTATGGACGGCCCGCCTTAATGGTTGCCAGATTATCTGGCGTTAATAACGGCTTATTTATTTGTGAGGAATAACAAAATGGCAAAAGTAATCTTTGAATTTAACCGCATGGAAGATGTTGAGTTTCAGAAAAAAGGAGGTTTCTTTGTAGGAATGAGTGTGCAACTGGAAGAACAGTCTCCTAAGGAGCAAACCGGACCGCATGACGTGATGGCAGGCATTATCAAGAGCATGGCTCCTGAAATTATTGAAAAAGCAACCCAGGAGTTGTTGAAGTCAGCCAGAGAACTTGGGCTGGAAGCCGAAGGCGAGTTATTCCGGTATAACCCGGATGCAGCCAAACATTAATTTCAGGGAAGGAGGCATGATGATAATCACTCGCAAAAGATGGTCACGCGAAGACCGGGAATTTATCGAAGCCAGTGTCGGGAAAATGACCGTCGAGGAAATGGCGAAAAAACTGAACGTTGCCCCAACCGCCCTACAGGCACATGCCAGAAGGCACGGAATATCGTTGTGTGCATACCGGGTCAGTGAGCACGACAAATATTTGTGTCGTGAACTTTATAAAGAAGGGCTGGCTATTCATGTCATTGCCCAAAAGATGGAATTAAGCAATCGTGCTGTATCCAGCATTGTATACAGCGAATATTAATTAACAGGAGCTTTATTTATATGGCTAAACCAGCAAAACGAATCAAGAATGCCGCAGCGGCTTATGTTCCACAGTCCCGCGATGCCGTGGTATGTGATATCCGCCGGATTGGTGACCTGCAACGCGAAGCGGCACGACTTGAAACGGAAATGAATGACGCTATCGCTGAAATTACAGAGAAATACGCCTCACAGATTGCGCCGCTAAAAACCAGTATCGAAACCCTTTCAAAAGGCGTTCAGGGATGGTGTGAAGCGAACCGCGACGAACTGACGAACGGCGGCAAGGTGAAGACGGCGAACCTGGTAACCGGCGATGTGTCATGGCGTCAGCGCCCACCATCGGTAAGTATTCGCGGTGTGGATGCGGTGATGGAAACGCTGGAGCGTCTTGGCCTGCAACGCTTTATTCGTACGAAACAGGAAATCAACAAGGAAGCGATTTTACTGGAACCGAAAGCGGTCGCAGGTGTCGCCGGAATTACAGTTAAATCAGGCATTGAGGATTTTTCTATTATTCCGTTTGAACAGGAAGCCGGTATTTAATACCACTACAAATATTTAATTAATCCACTCTCTTTTAATTATGGCGCGATGCGTCAGGGGATTGCTCGCGCCTTATTCGACCATAAAGGATATTTAAATGACGAAATACGCCTATTTTAAGCTGTCTGATAAGACAAGCCGTATGTATATGAAACGCTGGGAGACAGATATTTATCCGGTTCGTGTAAAGCTTGTTCGTTCATTACAACGCGAACTTGGTGCTGCTGGCATCAGTCTTGTCAGAGGTCTGAAAGTTGCACGAGTGGAAAGCGTCTGGTTCGGGATGCAGCCGTCGGGGTTCTGGAAAGTAAAAAGCAGTAACCTTTTTGTTGATGGTTACCAGTTCTGGGAGGTTATGCCGGATGTAACGACAGTTCGGGGAAAAAAGAGAGAAAAGCTCATCGCGGGATATGAAGAACAACTGACAAATTACCCTGAATTTTCAGTATGGCTGTGTAACGAACTGAATATTGATTTCACACTGAATATCTTTGATATCCGGTCTGTGTGGGAAATGTCATGGTCACGCGATAGGTTCAGCATTTTATTTAAAGTCCAGGTTTTTTCTGACGGTGAAGTGCATGGGCATATTCCTGCTGAATGCCAGCGTATTAAACATTCTGAATTTGTGGCGCTGACGGAGGAATAACCGATGTTTGTGATTGACTCAAAAGTTTTGAATGCTGTCAGCACATTACTACGAACTCACGGACGTCTGACCTGTGGTGTTCTGGCGGACAAAATGAGAATGCCAGTCTCTGCAATGGTGTACTTCCTGCGTGATGCGGTTGATGCCGGAGTGCTCACCGAATGTAACGGATTTTATGACATCCCACGCTCCCGACCGACTCCGGCGGAAACACAGGAAATCAGCGAGCATGATTAAGTCACTTGGCTTTGTCCTGCTGGTTGGCACCTGTGGGAATGATGCCTGCGATGCCATTCCGGTAACGGAAAAAATCTGGCCCACAGAACAGGCATGTATGCAGGTGATGGAGCGCATACAAAAACGTTATCCCGGTGAAATCTTTTATTGCGAAGAGGTATTAAGAAATGAAAATACAGATGATTACTGATGCTGATTTAATGGCTGCAACCTTAATTTCCAGTGGCATGTCAGAACAAAAGGTAAATGATTTTCTGGATAATGTCGTATACCAACGCTATGAGCAGGCCAGAGAAAATTTAATTTCAGAAAAACGCACGATGATTGCCGAATCATTAAGCCCAGCCTGGATTATTGAGGAATTACGAAAAATCACTGCCAGCCAGGATAAAGTAGCGGCAGTTGCCGCCCTCGATGTGCTACAGCGAATGAGTAAAGAGCTATTCAACACTGAATTAATTTTTAAATCCGGGGGACAAAATGAGTCGCACATCGCTTATTAAGTTAATTCATGTCGCCCGTCGTGATCTACAACTCGACGATGACACTTACCGCGCCTTTCTGGTGCAGTGCACGGGCAAAACCAGTTGCCGCGAGCTGTCCGTTGCACAACTGGAACAAGTGCTCGATGCCATGAAAGAGCGCGGTTTTAAAAAGCAGAATAAACATCCCCGCCGTCGCTTTAAGGGGCATGTCACACCGCGCGAGAAGATTTATAAAATCTGGCAGCAGATGTTTCTTGATGGTTTCGTCTCCGATATCAGCGACGCTGCGCTGGACAAATACGTTGAACGCCTGACGGCCAGACGTAATGGCGGTCAGGGTGTTTCCACGCTGGCCTGGTGTCACGGGGAATCGTTGCAGGTTGTGCTCGAAACGCTCAAACAGTGGCATATGCGCTGCATCCGTGAAGCCTTTGCCCGACATGGTGTGCCTTTACCTGTAAGCCCATCCGGGCGGGAACTGCGCGGCTATGATGCACTGACCAGTGCATATGCCCGCGCACGAAACAGCGGGAGAATTGCTGTATGAAACAGATGAAAGAGCAGGATTTATTCGAAGACTTCCGGGACGACAGCGTTCTGGAATACCTTAACGATTACCAGGAAAACACGGCTTATCCGGCGTTACTTTCTGAACTGAACGCACTGCTGCGTAAAGAACTGGCCCGGATTGGCGCAGACCCTGCCCATTCCCTTGAGCTGGTTGTGGCGATTTGTCGCCATATCGGCGGGATGCAGGTTTATGTTCCGAGGGGGAATATTCTGGAGAATCTTGTCCGGGATATGCGTATCTGGCGTGATTTTAACGGCCATAATATTCCTGAACTGGTTCAGCGTTACAGAGTGACGTATAAAACCGTCTACAAGGCCATCAAACGGATGCGGCGTCTGGAGCGTAATAAATACCAGCCGGATTTGTTCTACCACTCCCCGAACCTGCCTCACCCCGTTCGTCGTCCGCCACGACGCCCTTAATCAATGAAGCCGGTAAATCCGGCTTTTTTTATGCCTCCGGCACCATGAAGCAGACCACGTTTAAATCTGCTTCACAGGTGCTTTTATGGAAAATCAAAAATTCTCCCCGGCCTTTGAACATGCGCTGAATTTTATTCTGCGTCCTGATATCGAAGGCGGCTATGTCAATGACCCCACTGACCGTGGCGGCGAAACAAAATACGGCATTTCTGACCGCCGCGACGGTGTGATTGACGGCAAAACCGATGTCAACGGCGACGGCAAACCAGATACCCGCATTAAGGATTTGACCCGCGAACAGGTTGCGCAGATTTACTGGCGCGATTACTGGCTGCTTGCCGGGTGTGATCAGTGGCCTGATGGTGTGGCGCTCTTTGTGTTTGATGCGGCTGTTCAGCATGGCGTGGAGCAAGCCGTCAAGTTTTTACAGGAAGCCGCTGATGTGTCTGCCGATGGCATCATCGGCCCGCGTACCCGCAAGGCTGTGAGCCTGTCCACCCCGGACTGGCTGCTGTCCCGCTGCATTGTTCGCCGTTGCCGCTTTTATGCGGGCCTCATCAAATCAAAACCCGCTCGTGGCAAATACCTGAACGGCTGGTTTAACCGCATGGAAGAACTGACCGACGCCTGTCTGGAAATCATCGATACCCCTCTGGGCATCATGTCCGCCACGCGGGGGTGATATGGGCAAAGGCTGGGACGCCTCACTGAAAGCCGGGCGGCGTGACCGCCTGCGCCAGGAGGTTCTGCACCGCATGGCCGGAGGTCCGCCCCCGAAACCGCTGGACTATACCGGCCATGATGGCACACACGCCAGCTACTACATGCGTGGCTGGAACTCCGTGGATACACGGGACATTTTCTGGCAGTGCCAGAAGTACAAGGAAAAACTCAATGCACAGAATGAATAGTCTTTTTGTTCGCGTTATTTACTCCCGCTTTATGTTGTGCCAGTGGTCGTTTCTGGGACTGTCGGCAGTACTTTTTCTGGCGAGCTGTTTTGCCGGATGGCGGGCGTTTGCGGTCATGGTGCTGGCATACGGCGCGACACTCTGCCTGATTCACAGTTTCCAGCTGGGCAACGTACCTTATCGCCTGCAGCCCAAAAGGCGTTTCCGGGCCGCCTCCCTTCGAATTGTCGTGTGGTCATGGGTGGTCTGGGCCGTTGGTTTTTTCATGCTGACATTCGGCATTCTTTATCTGAAGGAGCCTTATCAGCTGGCGTTCTGGCTGGGCGGTATTTTTTGCGCGGCACTTTATAAACATCAGCGCCGTTTTCATAAGGGGGATTCATGGATCCGTTAACCCTTTCAGGCATCGCCTCTGTTCTGCTGAAAGCCGGGCCGGGGCTGATTCGTTCCGTCGGGCGCTGGTTTGGTGGCAGTACATCTGCCGCCGCTGACTCGGTGGCCGGTATGGTGGAAAGCGTCCGGGAAAGCCTGCCGGTGGCTGAACAGCAGCGCGTTCTGGAACAAAAGCTGGTGATGTTGTCACCGGAACAACTGATGCAACTGGAAACCCTGAAAGTGCAGTTGCAACAACTGGCGGTGGAACGGCAGAAGCTGGTGCTGGCTGACCAGCAGGCTTCGCACCACGAACAGCAGGAAACCATCCGCAATGGTGACAACGCCACGGACAGCTATGTGCGCCAGACGCGCCCGCTGCTGGCGCGCCTTTCCTGTTACAGCAGTCTGGCCTATGTGCTGTTGCTCTCCTGCGGCCAGATTGCCGGAGCCATTGCCGGTGCCAGCGGTATCACGCTGCATATGCCATCACCGGACTGGGATATCACGCTGATGTTGCTTACCCCGGCACTGGGCTATCTCGGCGTAAGAACCGTTGACGGTTTTGCCCGTTACAGCAAGTCAAGCAAGGACAAAATATCTGCGGGGCCGAAATGACCGACGAAATCGACCGCATCAGTGAAGTGGTTCTGAACGAACGTCAGAGCGTCGTTAAAGCCTGGCAGACACGGACAAAAGAAGCGCCCCACAGCCGGGGCTTCTGCAATGACTGCGGGAACGTTATTCCGGCACAGCGCCTTGCGGCGCTGCCGGATGTGGTGACCTGTATTGACTGTCAGCAGATACGGGAACACAGGAGGAAATCGTGTCCTGGGAAATGATCAGAGCCAACTGGCCCATTCTGTGGGCATTGCTGATGACGGGAATAAACCTGCTTCAGCTGATTCTGGCAAAGACCTACGTCAAACGCGAAGAGTTTGATTTGCTGCGTTCCCGCGTGTCGGTGATGGAAAGCCAGGTACATCAGCTACCTGATCGTGATGAGTTCCACCGCCTGCAACTGGATATCAGCAACCTGCGGGGAGAAATCAAAGAGCTGGGGCCATCCATCCGCCAGGTATCCCGCATCAGCGATTTGTTATTAGAGAACGAGTTAAAGGAAAAAAATTAATGGCGATGAAAGAGATCCTCACTGAAGACCGTCGTCTGGTGTTGCTGCGTTCCCTGCTGGATTGTGGCGACAGCGCGAATGAATCCGTGTTGCAGACCTGCCTTCAGGCCTACGGTCATAAGGTATCCCGTGATGTGGTGCGCACCCAGCTTGCATGGCTGCGCGAGCAGGGGCTGGTTCGTCTGTCTGATGTGGGCGGCTGTTACGTGGCTGAAATCACCGGCAGCGGTGAGGATGTGGCAAACGGCCTGTCCAGCGTTCCGGGCGTTAAAAAACCCCGTGCGAGGGACTGAGCATGGCCCGAAAACTGAAGCCGTTAAGTCGCGGAGAACGGGCCGTCGTGCGGCAGCTGGCGTACTGTCTTGTGCTCGCGGATATTGAGAAAAACGCCATCGCCCGTGCATATGAACAACAGACCGGAAAGCCCTGGAACCCGGATGCACCGGATACCCCCATGAAACGTGCCCTGCGTTCATCACCGGCATGTGCGCGGCTGTGGAAGCTGCTGGGTAAGGATATCCGCTCCGTTCGCGAAGAAATATACGCCGGTCTGAAAACACCGGGAACTGAAGACGGGGGCCGTCGTGAACCGTAAAAAGAATCCGATAAGTAAAGCGTCCCGTGATGAACTCCGCCGTCTGGCGCACAACCTGACATGGCGGGAAATCCAGAACGGCGCACTGAAATCTGCATACGAAAGTTTACAGCGTAGTGAGCAACAGGAGCGCACACATGGAAAATGAACAACGCCCCACCCGTGGCCGTCTTTCCAAAGTGGATTTACTCCCGGACAGCATCCGGGAGCAGTTGCATCAGATGCTGCGGGAAAAGCGGCACACGCAGGAAGAAATCCGCGAAGCCATCAACGCCCTGATTGACGAACACAACCTGCCGGAAGAGATGCAGTTAAGCCGGACGGGCTTAAACCGCTATGCCATCCGCATGGAAAAAGTCGGGGCCAAAATCCGCGCCTCCCGCGAAATGGCCGAAGTCTGGGCGGCAAAGCTGGGTTCCGCGCCAACATCAGACGTCGGCAAGCTGCTGATGGAGTTTGTAAAAACGCTGGCCTTTGAAACGTCCATGTCGATGGCAGAAGACGACAAACCTGTTGCACCGAAGGCGCTGGGCCAACTGGCGCTGGTTGCCCAGCGTCTGGAAGCGGCAGCCATGACCAGCCATAAACGCGAAAAAGCGATCCGCGATGCGTTTGCGCAGGAGATGGCAGAGAAAACCGAAGAACTGGTCAGAACGGGCGGTCTGTCAGGTGGTGCGGCTGACACCATCAAACGTGAAATTCTGGGGATTAGCGCATGACACAGATGAACACGTTCAGTGAATACGATGTTCTGCTGCCGTATCAGAAACGCTGGGTGGCGGATGATGCCGACCTGAAAATCGCCGAGAAATCCCGCCGTACCGGTTTAACCTGGGCGGAAGCTGCGGATGCGGCACTGACGGCATCACTGAAGAAGGAAGACGGCGGGCGCGATCACTTTTATATCGGTTCGAATAAGGAGATGGCCCGCGAATTTATCGACGCCGTGGCGATGTGGGCGAAAGCGTTTAATGCGGCAGCGGAAGAAATCTGCGAGGAAGTGATCACCGACGAAGACAAGGACATTCTGACGTTCGTCGTGTACTTCGCCAGCGGTTTTAAGGTCAAGGCACTGTCCAGCAACCCGAGCAACATTCGCGGGATGCAGGGGAATGTCACCATCGACGAGGCCGCGTTCCATGAAAAACTGGACGAACTGCTGAAGGCCGTGCTGCCGCTGAAAACATGGGGCGGCAAAATTCGCCTTATTTCCACCCATGACGGCGTGGACAACCTGTTTAACCAGCTGATTCAGGAAAGCCGCGCGGGCAAAAAAGATTACAGCATTCACACCATCACGCTGGACGACGCCTGCAATGACGGGCTGTACCGGCGTATCTGTCAGGTGCGCGGCATGGTGTGGTCACCGGAAGCCGAGGCGGAATGGAAAGAAGGCCTGCTGCGAAATACCGCCACCCGCGAAGACGCACTGGAGGAATATTACTGCGTCCCGAAAAACGGCGGCGGCACGTATATCCCCCGCTCACTGCGTGAACGTGCGGCCCGTGGCACCGGAAAAGTGTTGCGCTTTACCGGCACACCGGAATTTAACGCACTGACGGAAAGTCAGCGCCGGGCAGATATCCGGGAATGGCTGGAAACAGTGGTGCGCCCCGAGCTGGAAAAACTCCCGCAGAACCTGCGCCACTGTCTGGGGGAAGACTTTGCGCGTTCGGGTGACCTGACCGTACTGGCCCCGGTGACGGTGAACGATGACACCACCCGCGAGGTGCCGTTCCTGGTTGAGCTTGGCAATGTGCCGTTTAAACAGCAGGAGCAGGTGCTGTTCTGGCTTTGCGATCGTCTGCCCCGTCGTGACGGTATCAAAATGGATGCGCGGGGGAATGGTCAGTATCTGGCAGAACAGGCGGCGGAGCGGTACGGCGACGAAGTGGAACAGGTGATGCTGTCCGTGGCGTTCTACCGCGAAAACATGCCCCGGTTCCGTGCGGCGTTTGAAGATGATGAGCTGATCCTTCCGAAGCATGAAGACGTGATCAATGACCTCGGGGCCATTCAGTTACTGCGTGGCGTTCCCGGCATTGATGATTCACGAACCAAAGGCAGCGACGGTCACAAACGTCACGGCGACGCCGCTGTGGCCATTTTCCTGGGCTTCCTTGCCAGCAAGGATGACTGCCACCGTTACGAACTGCACCGCCTGAACCGCCCGGCGAAACCGGAAGAACGCAACGCGCGCCGCCAGATGAAGCTGACGCGCGGCCTGAAAAATGAGGGAGGTTTACTGTGAACCTGAAACAACTGGCCGGGGCCGTTCGCCGTCTGCTGAACCCGGCAACCGGTGAGGAAGACACGCTGAAAAAAGAGGCGCTCAACGAAGCACAGGCCCGTCCGCGTCATGCCGGTGTGCGTTCGGCCTCGCCGGGTATCAGCGTCGCCTCCGGGCTGAACCCCGGCAGGCTGGCAGGCATTCTGCGCAATGCTACTGACGGCATCACGCGTGATTTTTTTATCCTTGCTGAAGAGATGGAAGAACGCGATTTGCATTACGCCTCGGTACTGCGCACCCGCAAGCTGACGGTGGCGGGTATCGAACCGGTGGTGGTGGCCGCCAGTGATGACGATGCTGACGTGCAACTGGCGGACGCCATCCGTGCACTGATGGAGGCACCGCAAATCCCTGAGCTGATGTTTGATCTGCTCGACGGGCTGGGAAAAGGCGTGGCGGTCTGTGAAATTTTGTGGAACACCCGCAACAACCACTGGGTGCCCCGTGATTATGAGTGGGTTGATCCCCGTTTTCTGAAAGCTGAAAAGCCCACGCTGCGTCAGTTCCGCCTGCTGACGGACGATGAACCGGTGGATGGCGTACCGCTGACACCGGGAAAATTCATTGTTCACCAGCCGCGTCTGAAATCCGGTCTGCCGCTGCGTAATGGTCTGGCCCGTCTGGTGGCGGTGATGTACATGCTGAAATCCTTTACCGTGCGCGACTGGTGGGCATTTGCGGAAAAATTCGGCATTCCGGTTACGGTGGGGAAATACGGTCCCAACGCCACGGAGGAGCAAATCCGCGTGCTGATTGATGCGATTGCCTCCATTGCCTCGGATGCCGGGTGTGCTATTCCGCAGTCCATGCAACTGGAGATGAAGGAAACCGCCAGCAGGAATAACGGCGGCGCACTGTTCCGTGAAATGGCGGAATGGTGCGATGCGCAAATCAGTAAAGCCGTGCTGGGGCAGACCATGACCACGGATAACGGCAGTTCGCGTTCACAGGCGGACGTGCACAATCAGGTGCGCATGGACATTGTGCGCTGGGACGCGCGGCAACTGGCTAACACGCTGAATGAATATCTGGTACGCCCCTACATTGAGGCCAACTACGGGCCACAGGCGCACTACCCCCGTGTTGTTCTGCGTATCAGTGAAGCGGAAGATTTGAAGGCGCTGACAGACGCTCTGGTGCCACTGATTGACCGGGGGATGCGGGTTCAGGAATCGGAGCTGCGGGACCGGTTCGGCCTGGCTGAACCGGACGACGGGGCTGATGTTCTGCATCCGGTGTCTGCCGGAATGTCAGGTGATGTGGCGATGAACCGCGAGCGCGTCGCCCTGAACCGGGAACACCCCGATGAACTGGCACAGATGGTGGATGATGCCCTGCGTGACTGGCAGAAAACCGGCGAGGCGTTCACGAACCCGGTGCTGACACTGGCGCAGGAATGCGACAGTTTTGATGACTTTCTGAAACGCCTGCCTGAGCTTCAGGAAACGCTGAACGCGGACGACTTTGCCCTGCAACTGGCGGAGGTGTGCTTTAAGGCGCGTGCGCTGGGGGACACTGCTCATGCGTGAAACCCTCATCCCGAAAGAGGCGCTGGCGTGGCTGAAGGCGAAGAAGCTGCGCCCCGGTTTTGATTACCGGGATGTATGGCGGGAAGAGCACCGGAACAGCTTCACCGTGGCAAAAATGCTGCAACTGGATTTGTTGTCGGATGTGAAAGCCCTTGTGGAAGACGCCCTGCAAAGCGGGCAGACGTTCAGCGAGTTCCGGGAGGCGCTGCAACCGCTGCTGATAAAACGCGGATGGTGGGGCGTTCAGGAGATGGATGATCCGCTGACGGGCGAAAGGCGCACCGTGCAACTGGGCAGCGACCGCCGCCTCCGCACGATTTTTGATACCAACATGCGCACCGCCCGCGCGGCGGGCCAGTGGGAACGCATTCAGCGGACAAAGCGGGCCATGCCGTATCTGATTTACGAGCTGGGACCATCCCGCGAGCACCGGGCGGAGCATGTGAAATGGGCGCGTCTGTGTCTGCCGGTAGATCATCCGTTCTGGCAGACGCATTTCGCCCCTAACGGCTGGGGCTGCAAATGCACCATCCGTCAGGTCAGCCGTGGTGAATATGCGCAACTGGCGGCACAGGGCACCATTCACACCGAAGCGCCGGAAATCAGAACTGTCCGCTGGGTGAACAAACGCACGGGCGAAGAGGAAGAGGTGCCGGAAGGGATTGATCCGGGCTGGAACTACAATCCCGGTATAAACCGTGAGCAGGAGCTGGCACGCCAGCTGGCGACAAAACAGGCCCGTTTTGACAGTGAGTAACCCTCCCGCCGTAAATCCCCCTGAAACGCATCAGAAACGCGTTTTTTATTCTGATGGCGTGAATGTGCATTCTGACGTTTTTGAAGATGCTGTGGCGTTTTTGAAGGGGTTTTGAAGGGGGTATTTCCCCGTTTTCAGTGAAGCCGGTAAATCCGGCTTTTTTTCTGCCTTCCGCATACTGACCGTCGGTAACCCCAAACGACGGAGACTGACATGCAACCGGAACTGCTGGCGCTGTGTTTTTCCCTGCCAGAACCCATCCCTGAGCTGACACCTGCTCAACTGCCGGAATGGCTTGAACTCGTCCCTGCGGGTGAGTTCACCGGGCGCGATGGCCGGACGTGGATTAACCGCAATCCGCATGAGGTGGTCACCCGCTCGTCCGACATCAAAATTCCGGTGGACATTGAACACGCCACCGAAATTAAAGGGCAACGCGGTGATGAAGCCCCGGCGTATGGCTGGGTGGAAGAACTGCGCGTGACGGACAGCGGCACCATTGAAGGCCGTGTTGTCTGGAGCGAGTACGCCCGGTGGATGCTGAGCGAACGCCGCTACCGCTATTACAGCCCGGCGTTTTTCTTTGACGCAGACGGTGTGGTGACGCGCCTGTCCAGCGTCGGGCTGACCAACAAACCTAACCTGGACTTTCCTGCACTGAATACGGAGAAAAACCCGATGACAGTACCTGTGCAAATCACCGGCCTGCTTGGGCTGGCTGAATCTGCCACGGTGGACGATACCGTGGCCGCCATTAAACAACTTCAGGAGAACGAACAGGTGGCGCTGAACCGCGCACAGACACCTGACCTGACGAAGTTTGTGCCGGTGGAAACCCACAATCTGGCACTGAACCGTGCCGAAACCGCAGAACAACGCCTTCAGCAACTGGAAGAGAAGGAAGCAGAAGCGCTTGTGGATGCGGCCATCGAAGCCGGAAAAGTGGCCCCGGCAAACCGTGACATGTTCCTTGCCACCTGCCGCACGGAAGAAGGCCGCAAACAGTTTGCGGAATACACCAAAGGTGCACAGCCGCTGGTGAACAACGACAAGCCCAGCCAGGGCAAGGATAAACCCGCGCAGACACTGACCGACGCCGAACTGGCGATGTGCCGCAGCATGGGTATTACCGGGGAAGAGTTCCTCGCCGCTAAACCTAAACAGGAGAATAACTGATGGGAGCAGTCACTTCCGAAGTCCTTCACGCGCTGACCACCTGTCTGAGCGCCGCTTATACCCGTGGTCTGAGTGGTGTCACCCCACAATGGCAGCGCATCGCCTCTGAAATCCCGAGTTCGTCCGCTTCCAATACCTACGGCTGGATGAAAGATTTACCGGAGATTAAGGAATGGGTCAGCGCCCGTCAGATGGCAACGCTGGACGGTTATGGTTACACCCTTGCGAACAAAACCTGGGAAAGTTCGATCCGCGTTAAACGCGAACACATTGAAGACGATCAGATTGGTCAGTACAGCATTATCGCTGAACGCTATGGCCGCCAGACGTCGGAGTTCCCGGACAAGCTGTGTTACCCCCTGCTGTGTGCCGGGTTTAACACCCTGTGTTTTGACGGTCAGAACTTCTTTGATGAAGACCACCCGCTGGGCGACGGCACATACAGCAACGTTGTCGGCACCCCGGCATCAGACCAGGGGGAACCGTGGTTTCTGATTGATGATTCTCAGGTACTGAAACCCATCATCTGGCAGACGCGACGCGCCTTTAAGTTTGAAGCACTGGATGATCTGAACAGCGAGCACACCTTCAAGAATAACGAGTTCCTTTACGGGGTGGACGGTCGCTGCAATGCGGGCTTCGGCTTCTGGCAGACCACCGTCGGTTCCCGTGCGGCACTGACAGCGGAGAACTACGAGAAGGCCAGCAATCTGCTGCTGGGTATGAAGGCCACCAACGGTGAACCGCTGGGCATCCGCCCGACCACCCTTGTGGTGGGGCCGAAAAACCGTGCAGCCGCGAAGCGCATCATTGACGCCATGCTGGTTAACGGCGGCGATTCCAACATCTGGTACAAGGATGTGGACATCGTGGTCAGCCCGTTCATCACCACCCCGGCATAACCCGTCATCCGTAATCTGTTGTAACCCGCAGTTAAAAGGCGCTGTGAATGCCCTTTTAACTGCCTTTTAAAAGGCAGAGTCATGAGTGAAAAAGCAGGAACCAAAGGCGCGAAAGCCGCAAAGAACGGCGCAGCACAGGAAAACCCGGCACCGCTGGCAGACGTTATTGTGGCTGACGGTCAGGCGAATGAACCACGTCCGGCTGAAGACCCGGTTACTGTACAGGGTGACGCCCCTGTCCGGCTGAACGTCCGGGCCGTGTCTGAAAACGGGTTCTGGCGCTGTGGCCGTTTCTGGTCACATGCCGGTGAGGATGTGGCGGTGAGCGCTGCGGTTGCCACCCGCCTGATGGCAGAGCCGAATCTGATTGTCCGGGAAGCGGAGAAAGGCTGATGGGGTACATCACGCAGGAAGACCTGTTACGCGCAGACGGCAATCTTGTCTGGAACATGGCGATTAACCGGGAAACCAACGGACTGGATGAAGACAAAATCCGTCAGGCCATCAGTGATGCCGAAGCGGAAATTGATTCGTTTCTGTCCCGCCGCTACCAGCTGCCGCTGGGGGTGACGGAAATCCCGCGCCCGCTGCAACGCGTGGCGGTATCGCTGGCGTTTTACTGGTTGTCAGAGCGTGACAATCAAATCACGGAGCTGATCCAGAAACGCTACGACGACGCCATTAAAACCCTGCGTGAGATGGCGAACGGCACCCGTGACCTGGGACTGCCGACGTATGCCACCCCGGCAGAAACCGACCACGGGAAAATCATTGTGGTGGGTGCCAATGCCCGGCTGTTCACCCGTAACAACCTGAAAGGGGTGCTGTGATGGGGATTTCTGTACAGGTCAGCGGTGACCAGCGGCTGGAGGATATCCGCCGCGCCGTTGAAAAGCTGGCAGATGGTTCATTGCAGGCAGAGCTGCTGGAGAGCATCGGTGCGGTGGTGGAATCACAGACCCGCCGCCGCATCATCGATGAGAAAACCAGTCCGGGTGGCGAACGCTGGCCGGACTGGTCTGACGGGTACAAAAAGACCCGCCACGGCAACCAGAGTCTGCTGCGTGGTGAAGGCCATCTGCTGGAGAGTATCCAGTACATCGTGGAAAACCGCGTGGTGCGTATCGGTTCACCGCTGGATTATGCCCGCATCATGAATGACGGCTTTTCCGGCAGTGTGCCGGTCAGCGCCCACAAACGACTTATCTCGCAGTGTTTCGGGCGGGCGCTGAAATATCCGGTCTGGCAGACCGTCGGCGCACATAACCGCATGATGAACATTCCACAACGTGAATTTCTGGGGCTGTCTTCTGCCAATCAGCAGGAGCTGCAACAGGTTATCAGTCATTTCTGGAAGGAGGTTCTGCCATGACAGAACAACGCCCTGAACTGCGCACACCGGGGAGCACCGTTGCGGCCGCAGAGCGCATTGTGGCCTGGCTGAAAACAGCACTTCAGGGGAAAACCCCTGACCGGGCCGACGTGGTGGAGCGTCACATCGGCCAGTTCAACAGCCCGGAAGAAGTGAAGCGCTATCTGTCCGGTCGTACCGGCTGTATCCGGGTAGCGGCCCTGCGTGTCCGGGATATCAACCCGCGCGGCGGGCTGTCCGGTCTGGTTACCTGGGTGGCTTACATCATGGCGACGGATTCGTGGGGGTACTCCCGCGACGTGCGCTGTGAAGTGATGGCCGGAAAGGTGATTAAACGCCTGCTGTCGTCGGATGCCACAGCGGGCATGGGGGCTGAACGCATGGCTGCTGATGTGCGGGCAGACAACATTTACTCCGCCAGCCTCGACGGGCTGGGCGTCACCATGTGGGCGGTGACGTGGGAGCAGGAATTTCAGCTGGATGAAGAGATTGATCTCGCCGCGCTCCCGGACTTCCTGCGCCTCGGGGCAACGCTGCGTAGCGGTGAACACACTGAAATTAACGACGTGATCCATGTACGGGGTGACGATGGAACAGAAACTGATTAAGCCAGCGCGGGAAAACGTCCGTGTCCGTAAACCGGATGGCGCGCATTTATCCCCGGAAGGGGAACGTCTCGACGTCTGCGCTTACTGGCTGCGCCGTGAAGCCGAGGGAGATGTGGAAATAACCGCGCTTCCGAAAAATAGCAACAAAACCAGAGGGAAAAAATAATGTCGCTGGGTTCAATTCCTGATGATATCCGCGTCCCGCTTGTCTGGATCGATATCGACAATTCACAGGCGCTGGATGGTGCATCCGCGCAGAGCCGAAAAATTCTGGTCATGGGCCATGCGGTATCGTCCGGCAGCGCAGACGCCCTGTCACTGACCCGCATCACCAGTGACAGCCAGGCAGATCAGCTTTATGGCAAAGGGTCGATGCTGGCTGAAATGCTCAAAATGCTGCGCCGTGCCAACACGTACACGGAAACCTGGGCAATGCCGGTTGCCGCGCCTGAAGGCGCTGCCGCAAAAGCCACGCTGACCGTGCTGGGGACAGCGACTGAAGCCGGAACGGTGGCACTGCTGATTAACGGTGTGTCCGTTCAGGTGAGCGTGAGCGCCGGGGCTACGAAGGAAAATATTGCAAAAGCTATTGCTGATGCGGTGACAAAAAAGCCTGCCACGCAGGTGGCCGCTGCGGTGAAGGATGATGCCACGGATACCGTGGAGCTGACCGTGAACTGGCACGGCGTCACCGGCAACGGTGCCGACGTTCGCCTGAACTACTACACCGGTGAAGCCTTCCCGGCAGGTGTGAAGGTGACCGCCACCGCGTTTACCGGCGGCACCGGGACACCGGAAATGGCGGATGCCGTTGCGGCCATCGGCCCGGAGTGGTTTACCGATATCATCGCCCCGTTCACCGACACGAAAAGCCTGAACACCCTGCGTGATGAACTGCTGAACCGCTGGGGGCCGCTCAAAATGATGGAGGCGCAGTTGTGGACGGCGTTTCGTGGCACACACGGCGAGACAGGCACGTTTGGTGAAACCCGCAATGACTGGCTGATTAGCTGTATCGGCACCAACCTGTCACCGCATCCGGCGTGGATGTGGGCCGCGTCATACGGCGCAACGGCAGCGTATCACCTTGCCATTGACCCGGCGCGTCCGCTTCAGACGCTGGTCCTGACCGGCATTCTGCCGCCTGCGCGTAATGTTCGCTGGGATATGCCGGAACGTAACCTGCTGCTGCATGACGGCATTGCCACGCACATGGTGGACGCCGGGGATAACGTCTGCATCGAGCGTGAAATCACCATGTACCGGGTTAACCAGTACGGTGATGCGGATGTGTCGTACCTGGATGTGCAGTCCCCCGCCACGCTGGGCCGTATCCGTTACATCATCAAAAACCGTTTCACGAACCGTTATCCGCGCCACAAGCTGGCAGATGATGACGTGCTGGACTCACTGGATGCGGGGCAGCCGGTGATGACGCCGAAGCTGTGCACCGCAGAGCTGCTGGATATCTGCCAGACCGAACTTATTCCTGCGGGCCTTGTGGAGAACTTCAGCGATTACAAGGACACGCTTCAGGTGACACGCGACAGCAGCGATAAAAACCGCCTGAACTTTATCTGCCACCCGAATCTGGTGAACCAGCTGCGTGTGCTGGCAGGCCTGATTCAGTTCAAGCTTTAAGGGGACCACATGGCAAAAATTCTTGGCATGGCGACCATTCGCGTGAATGGCCGCGAAATTAAAACCGAGGGGAAATCCACGCTGAACCCGGGCGGCTTCAGCCGCACCCAGCATATGGGCGGCGGCAAGGTCTGGGGTATCTCCAGCAAGATGGCCTCGCCGTCCATCAAAGTGACCATTGCGGCGGCTGCGGATATGGACGTGATTGAAATCAGCAGCTGGGAAGACGTCACGGTGATGTTCTACGGCGACAACGGCCTGAACTACATGATGACGGGTTCCGCCACGGATAACCCGGCGGAGCTGGACGAGGATTCCGGCACCATCAGTGCCAACTTTATCGGTGAAAAATGCGTGAAGGTGTGACATGGCCGCAATGGAATTTGAACTGAAACACGGGCTTCTGACCGGCAAAGGCACGGCAGATGAAACCCTGCATAAAACCGTGAAACTGCGCGAGCTGACCGCCAGTGACGTGATTGATGCGCAACTGGCCGCAGAACGCGTCGTCATGGGCGGGAACGGAAAGGCGGTGGCCTACTGCTCGGAAGTGCTGATGGGGCTGGAGATGATGCGCCGTCAGGTTGCGGCCATCGGCAGCATTCCCGGCCCGCTGGACATGAAACAGCTGCGAATGCTCCACCCGGCAGACCTTGAGCTTATCAGCACGAAAGCCGCTGCGCTGGATGACATGCTTGAGGAGGTGGCAACGCGGGGGCGAACTGATGCCGCTGGCGGCGGCACTGATGAACCTGCTGGTTAACCTGTCCCAGCGATTCAGCATTCAGTACCTGGAACAGCTGCCCCTGCGGCAGCTGTTCCGCCTGATAAAGCAACTGGAGAAACAGCATGGCAACAGGTAACCGTCTCAGCACGGAAATCACGATCAACCTTGCCGGGAACCTGACCGCCAAAGCCCGGCAGTACGGCGCAAATATGTCGCAGTTCGCCCGGAACCATCAGAAGGCCATGCGCCTTGTCAAAGCCACAACGGAGGCCGCAGGACGCGGCCTTGATACGCTGGGCAACCGCTACACGGCAATGATAGCCGGGCTTGGCAGTAGCCTAACCATCAAACAGGTTGCCGATTTTGATGCGCAGATGCGCCGGATGGGTACGGATGCCCAGTTAACCACTGAACAGGTAAAGACGCTTCACGACAAAATCAGGGATGTATCGAACCAGAAAGATATTCGTATTGATGCTTCTGCGCTTGGTCAGGGGGCCAGCGAACTTCTGGGGAAAACCGGTGATTATCAGTATGTGGTGGACAACCTCCGCAACATGGGGTTGATGATGCAGGCGTTCGGTGTTGACGGACAGGTTGCAGCCGGGCTGATGGCGCAGTTCTGGGAAAAAAACGTCCGGGGCGCTGATGCGGTCAGTAACATGATGGACAGGCTGTATTCGCAGTTCGCAGTGGGGTCTGTAAGCGTTGCCGATGTTGCCCGCGCTGCCCCGAAACTGTTTTCCATCATTCAGGATCAGGGACCGGAAGCCATTGCCCAGATGGGGGCATTTGCTCAGGTGTTCGCCAAAAACAAAGGCAGCATTGATGAAACGGTAACCAGTATTCAGGCCATGTATGCTTCCCTGTCGGACAAAAAGAACATCGAGTTCCTGAAAAAAAACGGCATTGACGTTTTTGTCAAAGGCACAAAAGACATCAAAAAGCCCTATGAGCTGATGATGGAAATCCTTAAACGGGCCAAATACGACCCGCTGAAACTTCAGGATGTGTTTGATCTGACCGGAATGCAGGGGATTAAGGCGCTGCTCAACCCTGAAAACCGGCAACTGATGGAACAAATGATTTACGGCACGATTGATCTGGGTTCCACGCAAAAGGCCGCACAGACCAATGCCGAAGGCTTTAATGCTGCAATGCAATCACTGAATAACGAATGGCAACGTTTTGCTGAAGGACAGCTGGCAAAGCCCGTTCAGGACCTGGCGGATGCGCTCAACAGCGTGGACCAGAACACTGTCCAGAACTGGTTGCAGGTCGGTAAATATATGGCGATTGCGCTGGGTGGCATTATCGCCATCAGAAAGACGTATCAGTTCGGTAAAACCATCCACGACATCATGAATCCCAAAGGGAAAGGCAAAGGGATACCCGGTGGCATTACGGATGTTTTCGGCTCCGGCGTGATGCCGGTTTATGTGGTTAATATGGGCAGTGGCGGAATGAATGGTAATACCGGCGGTCTGCCGGATACACCGGATTCATCGCGCAATCCCCATAACCCACGCAATCCACGAGGTTCGGGTAACCGTGGAGGAAAGGCAGGTAAAGGCGCTGGCATCATTGCCGGTGCTCTGGAGTTTTACGATTTTCTGACCACGCAATATGCCCTGCCGGGTGAGGTTCACAGTCTCACTAAATCCGTTGCCGGTGATGCCAGCGCCAGCCCGTGGGAGCGCGAGTTCGCACAACAAAGCCAGGACAACCAGAAAGCACTGGAATCCGTCTGGCGTAAGGTAACAGACTGGTTCAATTCGCTTGGTGATAAGAACATTGCCGACCCGCGACCGTGGGCAGGTATGCAACCCACACAGAATTATCCTTTCCTTCCGCAGCAGTTGCAGGGGGAAATCCGTGTGGTGGTGGAAGGTGACGCCCGCGTGAAAAGTGTCAGAGTGGATCAACCCGGCGTCAGACTCAGTGCGCAGGCTGGCGTCACCAGCGTGGAGCAAGGGTAATGACAACAGGCAAAGGCAAATGGGACGGGCTGCGCGATGCCTCGTTTCGCGGTGTCCCCTTCTTTCTGGTGGATACGGAAGGCACCGGTGGCCGCAGGGCTATTCCCCGTGCGTATCCCCGGCGTGAAACCGCCTGGACGGATGATAACGGGGCCGTTCCGGGGCAACAGCAGATTAACGCAAAGCTGCCAGGTAAAAACTTCCAGGATGATTTAAACGCCCTTTTAGACGCGCTCAATACCCCAGGCCCCGGCGAGCTTATCCACCCGTGGTTCGGGATACAGACCGTACAGGTTGGCAAGGTCACCCATCGCCTCAGCACGGAGGAAGATGGCATTGCGTATGTCACCTTTGAAGTGTTTGAGGCAGGCGAGCGCCTGTTCCCGTCTGCGGCGGATAACACGCAGCAGGAAGTGCTGACGGGCATTGATGCGGTGAAAGCCGCCATTGACGATGGCGACTGGTTCGGCGCACTCGACGGGCTGGGTGAGATGGCCGACAGCTTTCTGGCTGATATGGAGAACCTTGTGGCTAATCTGCCCACGTTACCGGCAGCACTGAATCAGTGGATGGACAGGCTGAACCATTTTAAGGAGATGGCCGGAACCATCATTGCCACACCGGGGCGTCTGGTCAGTGAGCTGTCCTCGTTCATCGACGGCGTGGTTGATCTGGTGACGGAACCACCCGAAGCACTGGCGGTTTACACGACATTACGCAACCAGTGGGCCGGAGAACGTGCCCGACAGGTTGCCACCGGCGCACTGCCGGAAGATATCACCGTGAAGCCAGGCAGCGTGGCAGACGGCGAAATTGGCTTTGCTATCGGGCTGTCACCGGATTATCAGCCGGTATCTGTCAGCCTGCAGAAGAACATTGACGACTTCCGCCAGGTGGTTGTGCTGGAAACCCTGCTGGGACAGGCAAATGCTGTGGCCTCGATGACGTTCGATACCAGTGATGCGGCGTTATCTGCCGGTGACACGCTGGCGGCTGAACTGCATAAGCAGGCGGTGGCAGCGGTGGAAAATAACCAGCGGGCATTGTGGCGAACGCTACGCGATTTACGGCAGGCCGTGATTACGGATGTCCGCGAGCGTGCCGCCCGTCTGCCGGAAACCCGACAGGTGACGCTGACCACAACCACATCTGCCGCATTGCTGGCATGGCGCGAGCATGGTGACACAAGCCGACGGGATGAAATCGTGCAGCGTAACCGCCTGCGCCATCCGTCATTCATACTGCCAACGCAGCCTGTGGAGATTACCGACTGATGGAATCTGTTGTTCTTACCGTTAACGGCAAGCTGTGGGAAGGCTGGACGGAAATGTCCGTCAGTCGTTCCCTGAAGGCGATTGCCGGTGAGTTTGATCTCAGTGTGACAACCCGCTGGTCGGCAGCAGCACCGCGCGTGATTCGTGAGGGGCAACCCTGCACGGTCAGGCTGGGCGCGGATACCGTGCTGACGGGGTATATCGATGATTTTATTCCCAGCTATGACGCAGATAACGTGGAGATTCGCGTCATGGGGCGCGACAAAACCGGCGACCTGGTTGACTGCTCTGTGGTGCATTCGTCCGGGAAATGGAAAGGCGTGCGGCTTGAACAGGTGGCGGCTGATGTCTGCCGCCCGTTCGGGATAACCGTCATCACGGAAACCCCGACCGGGGAGGCGTTTGCGTCCGTCGTTCTGGAACAGGGTGAAACGGGGTTTGAACTGCTCGACCGGCTGGCAAAACAGCGCGGCGTTCTGCTGACGTCTGACGGAGCGGGTAACCTGATTATCACCCGCGCCTCATCCGTTCGCGCGGGTGTGTCACTGGTGCTGGGAGAAAATATCCTCGCCGCCCGTGGGCGTTTCAGCTGGCGGGAGCGTAACAGCCAGTACATCATCAAAGGCACCACCAGTGCCGGTGGCAAACTGTGGGACAGCCAGCCTGCCTCGATGGTGGGCGGTCGCCAGTACATCACCGAAGACCCGGAAATTAACCGTTACCGCCCGCGCATTCTGGTCAATGAAGACAGCCTGACCGTGGGCGGGGCCAGCATTCGCGGGGAATGGTACAAAGCCCGGATGCTGGGGGAATCCCGCACGACGGAAATCACGGTGGCAGGCTGGCGCGAACAGGGCGACAGCGGCCCGCTGTGGCAGACCAACCGCCTTGTCGATATCGACGACAGCATTCAGAACCTGAAAACCACCTGGCTGATATCCGGGGTGACCTGGACGGATGGCGCACAGGGGCGGATGACGGTTCTGGCGCTGGTTCCGCCAGAATCACTGGACATGCCGGAAATGAAAGCGAAGACGAAGAAAACAAAGGCGGTGGCAACATGGGATTAAACGCCATTGCCCGCCGTCTGCGGCTGCTGGTTGATCGTGCCGTTGTCCGCATGGTGTCTGACAGTCTGGAGCGGCAGAACCTGCAAATCCAGACGCTGGCAGATGCCACTGACGACGACGTGGAACGCTTCCAGAACTACGGGTTTACTTCCGTTCCGCCGGAAGGTTCTGAAGCCATTGTGCTGGCCGTTGGCGGACGGCGTGACGGGCTGGTTGCCATCGCGGTGGAGGACAAGCGATGTCGCCCGAAAGGACTGTCCCCCGGCGATGTCCGGCTTTATCACCGGGACGGCAAATCACACATCACCCTGAAGGAAAACGGCGTCATTGAAATCACAGGAGAACAATTAAACGTTTCAGGGAAAACGGTAAATCTCACCGCCGACGAATTGCTGAATATTATCGGTAAACAAATGAAATTCGTCGGTCCCTGTGAATTTACTGAAGATGTCAGAATTAACGGTAAATCATTCAGCGAACACATTCATAAGGACGGCGACAATGAGAATACATCACCGCCCGTATGACGACAGGAATCCGCTGGAATAACATGCTCTCACGGGGTGACATCACCGTCACCCATAACGGCCTCTCGCTGGATGAGGGGCTGGTCACTCAGGTTCTTATCTGCCTTTTCACCGATGCCCGTGCTGATGACGATGATGTCATCCCTGATGGTTCCGGCGACCCGCGCGGCTGGCCGGGCGACACATACAGCGATTTTTCGTGGGGTTCCCGCCTGTGGCTGCTTGAACGCGAAAAGCTGACGGAAGATGTCCGCCTGCGCGTGGAGGATTACGCGCGACTGTCCATGCAACCGCTGCTGCGGGCCGGTTACGCCCGTAACGCCACCGTCACGGCCAGCATCATCATCCCTGACTGTATTGCCTTTCAGGTGGTGTTAACCCGCCCGGACAAAACCACGCTCACAATCGAAATCACCCGCCGATGGGAGGCCACCATTAATGCCGTATGAAATCCCCACGCTGGGCAAACTGATTGCCGACGGCGAAAAAGATATTGCGTATGAACTCGGCCTGCAAAAGCTGCCGCCTGTCAGTGTTGAGCAGGCGCTGAATGTGTCATTCAGCAGTCAGGTCCGGGATTTATACGACCATCAGAGCTGGATCAAGGACCAGATAATTCCGTCCACTACGTCTGATGATGAAACCATTATCAAAACAGCAACGTATGAAGGGGTTATCCGCAAGCAGGCCACCTTTGCCAGCGGGCCGGTGACCTTCACCAGTCAGTCCCCCATTCCGACAGAAACCCGGATGCAGTCCGACACGAATCAGGTGTATCAGGTACTCACATCCGGCGAGGTACAGGACGGCGAGGTCACTGTCATCGTGCAGGCTGAAGAAGCCGGTGTGGCGGGCAATCTTGCTGCCGGTGCCGTGCTGACCCTGTTATCCCCGCTACCCGGAACGGGCAGCACAGGCGCGGTGACTGAAAGTGGCATCACCGGTGGCGCAGACATCGAATCCATCGCAGAGCTGCTGGACCGTCTGCTGTATGTGCGCCGCAATCCCCCGGTGGGCGGTGCACTGCATGATTACGTCATCTGGGCGCGTGAAGTGCCGGGTGTCAGCCGCGCGTGGGCATGGGATGCGTGGCACGGCCCCGGCACAGTCGGGCTGGCATGGCTTTATGATGACCGTGAAGACATTATCCCCACACGGGACGACCTGAAGACAATGGAGCAGTATCTGTTCTGTCACAAACACCCTGCCACGGGCGTTATGGTGGGCAAACCGGGCGGCATCGAGGTCTGGCCGGTACAGGTCAGACTGAAGAAACTCGACCTGTCCATCCGTCTGACACCGGACAGCCAGTCGAACAGGAACGCCGTCCGGGCAAACCTGACCGCATTACAGAAAACGCTGGCCCCCGGTCAGATGCTGCCGGTGTCCTCGCTGCGCACGGCCATCGGTATGACGTCCGGCATCGCGGACTACTTCCTGAACATCGGGGAAGACACTACCAGTGATGTGGATGAGCTTATCACCATCGGGGAGGTGACATGGCTCACAGCGTGACGGAATGGCTGACCGCACTGCAACAGGTCATGCCACGGGGTAAGGCATGGCCGCGTGATAACGACGCGGATTTAAACCGCTTTTTAAGGGCGCTTGCAGAGCGTTTAACCCGTGTTGAATACGACGCCTCGCGTCTGCATGTGGAGATGCGACCGGAAACCACGCTCCAGCTGCTGCCGGAGTGGGAGCAATATCTGGCGCTACCGGAATGCGGAATTGCCGCCGCCACAACGGAAGCCCGCCGCCGGGCCGTGGTGGAGAAATACCGCCGCAAAGGCGGGCTGGCAACCTGGCAGATTGAAGCCGCTGCGGCGGCGCTGGGCTTCACCATAAAGGTGACGGCTGTTCTGCCGCACCACTGTCTGCGCGACTGTATGTATCCGCTGCATCCGGCCCGGTATCGCTGGCTGCTGAAAGTGGAAGTCCCGGACAACGATGCCGGACGGTTTACCTGTATTGATGACGTCATGACGCCATTAATCAGCGAACGGACCCGCGAGCTGGAATGCCTGCTGAAGCATTACCGGCTGGCGGGCACGGAATATGAATATTATTACACCGGAGAATAATTTATGTTTCATGTGGATAATCCGACGGGTGTGCCGGTGATGCCACCTGTCGCGGCTGAATTAAGCAAAACAACGCTTTATTTTACCGAAGGCGGGAACGGTATTCCGCCCACTTATCCGGGGCCGGACTGGTTTAATATTATTCAGTCTGAACTGCTGGAAATTCTCCGGCAGGCAAATATCAAACCGGATAAAAATACCACCAACCAGATTATGACGGCGCTGAAAAAACTGTTTATTACGAACAGTGGTTCAGCCGGTGCTATTGCCGGATTAACCGGTCAGAATAATACGTTCCCGTATTTTACGGGCGAAGACACAATGGCATTAACGCCGCTCAGTGCTTTTGTGCGCAGTATTCTCGGGAAAACCACAGCCAGCGAATTTATTAAAGCAATTGGCCTGTCACCGGACACCCTTTTATCAAAAGGACGGATGACGGCATTAAGCGGCACAGCTCAGGGCAATGCAGGGCTGCAGATGTATGAAGCGTACAACAACGGCTACCCCACCACTTATGGCAATGTTCTGCACCTGAAAGGCGCGACAGCATCAGGCGAAGGTGAACTGCTGATTGGCTGGAGTGGTACGAGTGGAGCGCATGCCCCTGTTTATATCCGTTCAAGACGTGATTCTGCAGATGCCAGCTGGTCCGAATGGGCACAGGTGTATACATCAAAAGACAGCTTCAACGCAGCAACCGCTACAAAACTACAGACCCCCCGCAAAATTAACGGCACGGCATTTGATGGCACCAGCGATATCACCATCAGCAGCACCGATTCCGGCGCTGTGCGTGATTTCAGATACACCAGCGAAGTGTTTCACAATCCCGGTGGTAACGAAATTTCCTGGGTATTTCGCGCGCCTTCAGGTTGTATTTTGTCAGGTATTAACGTTCAGGAAACTGGCAGAAACTCTGCGGATAACATCGGCGGCGTGTATTACAAACAAACCCAGATTTATATCAATGGCGGATGGCGCACGGTATCCGGCTAATTAAGGAGAAAATAATGGAACTCAGAAACGTCACGCGTTATTACCCGGAAGAGATGCCTTATGGTGAAAACATTCAGTATTTCCGCAGTGAAGACGGACAGGATTTTTATGAATCACTGGATAAATTCACGAAGAAATACAAATTATGTATTCACCCGGAAACCGGCGTGATTTATTCGATGGCGGAAGACGTGTCCCGTCTTTATCCGGCTGGCTTCACCATTGTGGAAGTGGACGAGCTGCCGGAAGGTTTTGGCATTGAAGCCAGCTGGTATTACCAGGACGGCGAAGTGCTGCCTGTTCCTGTTGATTATTCGCAACTGGCAGAAAAACAACGTCAGCGCCTGCTGAATGAAGCAAAAGACATCACCTCCGACTGGAAAACCGAGCTGGAGCTGGGCACCATCAGCGACGATGACAAAGTCCGTCTTACGCAGTGGATGGCATATATCAAAGCGGTAAAGGCACTGGATTTAAGCACCGTTACTGACGAAGCCTCCTTTTATTCCATCAACTGGCCGGAGCGTCCCGATGCCGCAGCTTAAAGGTGTGATTAAAACGCCCACGGGAGAACCGCTGGGCGGCGCAACTATTACACTGACCTCCCTGCACAACCGTGCAGGGATTCTGAAAAGTGTTTTCAGCCACGTCACCACACAGAGCGGGGAGTATGACTTCCCCGTTCTGCCGGGTGTGTACAGCGTTCGCCTGACACAAAGCACACAGCGCCTTTCAGAAATCGGTGTCATCCGCGTTTATGAAGATTCAGCGGATGGTTCGCTGAATGATTTTCTGGGCGCAACCGATATTGACCTGCGCCCGGAAGCCCTGAAGAAATTCGAAGAGCTGGCGCAACAGGCGCAGCAAAGCGCAGAAAAAGCAGGAGAGCACGCGGACGCTGCTGAACAAGCCCGCCAGGATACAGAAACGCTCGCCGGGGAAATACAGCAGGATGCAGAAGAAATTGCGGGTAATGTGCAGAAAGCTGAAAAGCTGGCCTCTGAAACCAACCAGAATGCCGCCCGCGCAGAGCAGGCCGTCAAGGATGCCGATAAGATAGTCCAGAAAGCGGTCGATAAACTCGGTGAAGCTGCAACGCTGACCGGCGAGGCAAAAGCCAGCGCCGAAGCGGCAGCCAAAAGCGAGCAGAACGCGAAACAGCACAGGGACGAGGCGCAACGGATAGTTGATGACCTGAAGGGAAGCAATGCTTCCACGACAGAAAAAGGCCTGGTGCAACTCTGTAGTGATACAGACAACGACAGCGAAGAACTGGCAGCCACACCAAAGGCTGTCAAAACCGTCATGGACGAGACGAAAACAAAAGCGCCACTGGACAGCCCGGCGTTCACCGGCACGCCAACCACACCAACCCCACCGGACGATGCAGTCGGTCTGGAAACCGCGAACGCGGCATTTGTTCGCAAACTGCTCGCCGCACTGGTTGACTCGTCACCGGAAGCCCTGGACACGCTGAACGAACTGGCAGCGGCGCTGGGCAATGACCCGGAGTTTGCGACAACAATCATGAACGCGCTGGCAGGTAAACAACCACTCAGCGACGTGTTAACCGCAATCAGTAATCTGGAAGAACGGGCAGATAATCTTCTGTGCTTTAATCAGGACGGAAATGCTTCACTGTCTCCGCTGTCAGAAAAAGCCCGGTCACTGCTGGCACAGGCCACAGTGGAAGCCATGCGCAATGAGCTTGAGCTGAAAAGCGCAGCGGTAAAGGACATTCAGACAGACCTTTACGACAGCTCGGAAGGTCGCGTTGCGCTGCCTGGTGCATTTGGTTACGGAATGACGGACGCCGGAGCGAGTTCAATCATTGCCAGCGATATGGCGACTGTAGCCAGAACTGCGCACAACCTGCACCCGGGACGGTATTACACCTTTTCCACACAAACGGAAGAAACAACCGGAATAACAGAAATTATCTGGCTGGATAATGGCTGGGGCGACAAAACAAGCCAGACATCAACAAAGCTGGTTCTGTTTTTTGGAAAAGACGGACGGATTCTTATGACCGTCCGTGGCGATAATATCTCCGCCCCGGTCACCTGGACGAATCTGACGCCACAACTTGGCAATGCAGCACAGAAGGATGCACAGGAGAATATTTACGACCGCACCGAAGGCCGACTGGCGATTCCAGGCATGTTCGGATTCGGGAAAATATTTTCACCTGATGATGTGGTCCGGTTTAATTCAGAAGCTGATTTATTGAGGTGGGCAAAACAGGTCACACCGGGTGAATATTTTGTAAATGGTTCCTCCGGCATTCTTCCTGGCGTCGTTTTCCAGGGAATGATTCGCATCCGCTTCCTGGAAGCTAACCGGACTACACCGAACCCTCCATATACGGCAAAAGCCATTATTTTCTACGGTGTTAACGGTGATATTTATTATAACCGTTACTGGTCCACAGGTGATGGATGGTTAACTGGCTGGATAAACCTGAAGGTCAATGAGGCTTCACTCAGGGCACTGATTGAAACCCGTGCACCACTGAACAGCCCGGCATTGACCGGAACGCCGTCCACGCCAACACCGCCGGATGATGCAGCAGGTAATGAAATAGCCAATGCGGAGTTTGTCCGCAAACTGCTCGCTGCGCTGGTTGACTCATCACCGGAAGCCCTGGACACACTGAACGAGCTGGCAGCGGCGCTGGGTAATGACCCGAACTTTGCGACGACAATCACAAACGCGCTGGCAGGCAAACAGCCGCTTAATGACGTGTTAACAGCGGTCGGTCAGATTACGCCGAGGAAAAATTCACTTTTGTATTACAACGAAAGCGGGAATCTGACACTGACGGACCTGACAGGGCGAGCGAAGTCGCTTCTTGGTCTGGGAACATATGAGAAGATGCGTGCGTTGCTGGAATTAAAAGCTGCCGCAACAATGGACCCCCAGAGCGATATCCGCGACCGCACCTCCGGCAGGCTGGCGCTGCCCGGTATGCATGGATTTGGTCAGGCATTCACCAGTGCTGACGCTCTGGCATTTAACGGGCAGGCCGATTTTGCTGAATGGCTGAAAGAGGCAACCCCGGGGCGTTATGCGGTCAGTATTGCAGACTCTTCCACACTACTGGTGGGCACCACGAAATTTAACGGCATCATTGATGTGATGTGGTCGCCCTTTGATAACGACGAATCAGACGCAATACGCAAATTCAAGACGGCGGTGTTTTACAACCAGTATTACGAAGGTGAGCACAGTATTCATCTCCTGACTTACCGCTGGAGTGGAAACAACTGGAATGCAACAGTAAGCCCTGTCATTTACGACGGCGATTCGCTGGCCTTCCTGCTGTCCCGGACGGCGGGCAACGGCCCGTCCTCATATTACAAATATCCGGCAGTTGGCTCTCTTATTCTCGCGGTCTATCAGGGAACAGCGGCAGGAGATAAGGAAATAAAAATTGGCCTTGGGGATGTAGTGGCGGGGTCGCGACTTGGTCCTGTGGCTATCGACTGTGCAATTAATAATTCCGGGACATATGTTTCCACACCTTCAGTAAAGGCGGGTGGTGCTGGGGCATTCAGTTTTCCCGGTCGTTATCAGGCCCTGTCAGGTTATCGTGGAACGTATGGCGACAGAGGCTTTATCTGTTTGTTCGTGCGCATTGAGTAACAAGGAGATAGAACATGAAAATCAGAGCGGTAAAGGGCATCAGAAACGCGCATTACCTTGAAAATGGCGCGGTCGACTGCGAGGTGTTATTTGAAGGTGAAACGGAATTCGTCCCGTATACCGCCATGCAGGACGATACCGCACCGACAGGCCAGCGCATCTGGGAAGAGTTACAGAGCGGCAAATGGGGTGAAATCGCCCCGTTCACCGTCACGCCTGAACTTATCGCAGCGGCAAAAGATGCCAAAAAGATGGAAATCGAGGCGTGGCGCACAGAACAGGAGGCGCAGCCGTTCACGTTCGAATGGAACGGCCGCACCTGGAATGCTGGCCCCGACTCAATGGCCCGTCTTTATCCGGTAGTAATGGCGGCGAAATCCGATACGGCACGAACCACCCTTGCGTGGGGTGATGCCGATAATCAACAGGTGAAACTGTCGATGCAGAAACTGGATGAGCTGCTTACTGCAATGGCGCTGGCTCAGGTCGATCGCAATGATGAGATTTATCAGCGCCAGCGTGAAATGAAGGAGCAGCTTTCCCGGCTGTCCACACTGGACGAGGTAAGAGCGTTAACGCCCGGTGGTTAAATAATCAGTTTGTATAGTTTGTGACGATCGATAACATCATATCGATCGTCGGTTTGCATCAGTTGTGATTAAATACCCCCAGCCCTCCGGGCGGTCATGTCTGGTTATTACACAGGGGGAATCATGGACTCTGTTCGCTGTAAAAACTGCAATAAATTACTGTTTAAAGGAGGTTTTAAGCATATAGAAATTAAATGCCCTCGCTGTAAACGTTACATTGTCATATCGAATGCCAAAGAGCATCCCACGGAGCTGTATTGTGGGAAAAGAGAAGAAATCACGCATTCTGACAAAACCCTGCGTTATTGAGTATGAAGGCCGTATTGTCGGCTATGGTTCAAAGGAGCTGCGTGTTGAAACCATATCCTGTTGGCTGGCCCGCACAATCATTCAGACAAAACACTATTCCCGCCGTTTTGTGAATAACTCCTACCTGCATCTGGGCGTATTCAGCGGACGTGATCTGGTTGGCGTTCTTCAGTGGGGATATGCCCTTAACCCCAACTCAGGGCGTCGTGTTGTGCTGGAAACGGATAACCGGAGCTATATGGAACTGAACCGCATGTGGTTACACGACGACATGCCCCGCAATTCTGAATCACGGGCCATCAGCTACGCGCTGAAAACCATCAGGTTACTGTACCCGTCAGTGGAGTGGGTTCAGTCCTTTGCAGATGAACGCTGCGGACGTGCTGGCGTGGTATATCAGGCGTCGAATTTTGATTTTATAGGCAGCCACGAAAGCACGTTCTACGAACTGGACGGCGAGTGGTATCACGAGATAGCGATGAACGCGATTAAGCGCGGAGGGCAACGAGGTGTGTATTTACGGGCTAATAAGGAGCGGGCCGTGGTACACAAATTTAATCAGTATCGCTACATCAGATTCCTGAATAAGCGCGCAAAAAAGCGCCTAAACACCAAGCTATTCAGAGTTCAGCCATACCCGAAGTGATCCCACTTAATGAATAAAAAAACAGCGGTCAATGCCGCTGTTTCGTTTGAAGCGCGAAAAGTAAAGTTTTCGCATTTATCGTGAAACGTTTTCGCGTTTTTCGTGCGCCGCTTCACCGGTATTTTCATGACCTGGCGTAGAGCGCGTGGCTTTATTAAACAAGAGAAAGTCGTTCTCGCAGAATAATTTTTACCTGAGGGGGAGGTTATCCCCCTTAACAATCAGGAGTTTTTATGAAATCAGTGGTGAATGATACTGATGGTATCGTGCGCGTTGCAGAAAGCGTCATTCCTGAAATTAAACATCAGGATGAGGTGCGGGTAAAAATTGCCAGCTCGGGCTTATGTGGTTCCGATTTACCCAGGATATTTAAAAATGGTGCACATTATTATCCAATAACGTTAGGCCATGAATTTAGCGGCTATATTGATGCGGTGGGATCCGGTGTTGATGATTTACACCCTGGCGATGCGGTTGCCTGTGTGCCGTTATTACCCTGTTTTACTTGTCCAGAGTGTTTGAAAGGGTTTTATTCCCAGTGCGCAAAATATGATTTTATTGGCTCGCGGCGTGATGGTGGATTTGCTGAATATATTGTCGTTAAGCGAAAAAATGTCTTTGCTCTACCCACGGATATGCCTATTGAGGATGGGGCTTTTATTGAGCCGATTACCGTTGGACTGCATGCTTTTCATTTAGCGCAAGGTTGTGAGAATAAAAACGTTATTATTATTGGTGCCGGAACCATTGGCCTGCTGGCTATTCAGTGCGCTGTCGCGCTGGGAGCAAAGAGTGTGACGGCTATCGACATTAGCTCAGAAAAACTGGCACTGGCAAAATCTTTCGGTGCGATGCAAACATTTAACAGTAGCGAAATGAGCGCGCCGCAAATGCAGAGCGTTTTACGCGAACTGCGCTTTAATCAGCTTATCCTCGAGACGGCTGGCGTACCGCAAACTGTCGAACTGGCGGTAGAGATTGCCGGTCCTCATGCCCAACTGGCGCTGGTGGGCACGTTGCATCAGGATCTGCATTTAACATCGGCAACGTTTGGCAAAATATTGCGTAAAGAGCTGACGGTTATCGGCAGTTGGATGAACTACTCCAGCCCTTGGCCGGGGCAGGAGTGGGAAACGGCGAGCCGGTTGCTGACAGAACGTAAGTTAAGCCTGGAGCCATTAATCGCTCACCGTGGAAGCTTTGAAAGCTTCGCCCAGGCGGTGCGTGACATCGCTCGTAATGCCATGCCGGGCAAAGTGTTGCTCATTCCCTGAAACCGCGGGCCAGCGTGATGCTGGCCCGGTATTGTGCAAAACAGATCATTCACCAATGGTCCCCCTTCGTTTACACTAGCCACAATTGAATATGGGTAAATGACGATGAATTCATTCGAGCGAAGGAATAAGATCATCCAATTAGTGAATGAACAGGGAACCGTGCTTGTTCAGGATCTGGCGGGAGTATTTGCTGCCTCGGAAGCGACAATCCGTGCCGATTTGCGCTTTCTCGAACAAAAAGGCGTGGTTACGCGCTTTCATGGCGGTGCGGCGAAAATAATGTCCGGTAATAGTGAAACCGAGACTCAGGAAGTCGGGTTTAAAGAGCGATTTCAGCTCGCCAGCGCGCCAAAAAACAGAATAGCGCAGGCGGCAGTCAAAATGATCCATGAAGGGATGACCGTTATTCTCGACAGCGGAAGTACCACAATGCTTATCGCCGAAGGATTAATGACCGCTAAAAATATCACGGTGATTACCAACAGTCTCCCGGCAGCGTTTGCCCTTTCCGAAAATAAAGACATTACTCTGGTCGTCTGTGGTGGCACGGTCCGCCATAAAACGCGCTCGATGCATGGTTCCATTGCCGAGCGTTCATTGCAGGATATTAATGCCGATTTAATGTTTGTCGGTGCTGATGGTATTGATGCGGTTAATGGTATTACGACCTTTAATGAGGGTTATTCCGTTAGCGGTGCGATGGTCACAGCCGCTAATAAAGTGATTGCCGTTCTCGATTCATCGAAATTTAACCGTCGCGGTTTTAATCAGGTACTGCCAATCGAAAAAATTGACATTATTATTACCGATGATGCTGTGTCTGAGGTGGATAAACTGGCATTGCAGAAGACACGGGTGAAATTAATTACGGTGTAGTATTGTTCTGTATGCCGGATAAGGTATTTACACCGCATCCGGCATTACGGATTCTCCCTGGTTCAAGAGAGAATAGTTTGATTAACGCAATAATGGACAATCTGGTGGTAATCGACAACGCAACGCCGCCGGAAGTATTTCAATATGAAAGTTTTGTCCGCTCAACGGTTCGCCATCAAGATTAAAAGTGATTTCGTGTGGGGCTTGTATATCAAACCACGACGAAGCGCCTTCGATAATATTCGGGTTATCTTCGTCAGATTTTAAGGTTGATACGAGAGCCGGAAGAATTTCATCGCCGGTAAAAATGCGCAGTTGCAGCAAGCCATCGTTAATTAACGCGTTCGGACACAATTGCTGACCGCCACCGGCCTGACGCCCGTTACCAATACCAATGACCAGGGCGTCACCTTGCCAGTGAAAGTTTTCACCGCGGATTTCACAACGGTCCGGTTGCAGAGTATCCATGCGCATTAAGCCATGAATGATGTAAGAGACGCCACCCAGCGCGGCTTTTAATTTTTCCGGCGTTTCTGTGGTAATACGCGTCCCAAATCCGCCTGTCGCCATATTAATAAAACAGGTTTGTTTGTTGACCTGCGCCATATCTATCGCAATGGCGTTACCGGCAATTGCCAGTTTCAGCGCCTTATCCAGTGCCTCAGGAATCCCTACACTGGTGGCAAAATCATTGGCGGTTCCTAATGGCAAAATTCCCAGCGCGGGTATGTCATCCCCCTCACACTGAATCAACGCCGTAGAAACTTCATTAATGGTGCCATCGCCACCACCGGCAATCACCGTTGCGACGCCCAACTTCCGGGCCTCCTCTACATATCGTGCGGCATCGCCTTTCTCCCAGGTGACCCGCACATGGATCGTCATTCCTTCCTCACGCAACAGCATAATTGCTTCGCGCAAGGGTAGATTGTCAGTACTTTTGCCATTAAGAATCAGTAAGCTGGCGGGAAATTCTGCCATGATCGTATGTGCCTTTATGATTGGTCTGTAGATAGTGTAGAGCAGAAAACAAAAGGTGGAGTCAGAACAGGATGAAAGTCGGAGGATAAAAAGTCAGTTCAAGTATGGAGGATTCAGTGGTTACCACCAGGAGCTTGCAATGGGGACAGCGAATACTAACGGCTGCCACCGATAAATTTCAAAAAAGAGCATATACCTAATATTCAACTAAACAGTGGCATCTTCAATATAATATATTAAAGCCCCCATGGAGTTACCCTGAAGGGCCTCAATGTCCGTAATTCCTACTTATGTAGGAAATGTTGTACAGAACATTTATTATAATCCTATTCAATTATAATAATCATGCCATTATTATATTTAAACACTAGAGAGTGTCGTTGGTATTTAATGGGGGAAGGTGAGATGAAAAAGATAGCTGCTATATCATTAATTAGTATTTTTATTGTGTCTGGTTGTGCTGTGCATAATGATGAGACAAGTATCGGTAAATTTGGTCTTGCATATAAAAGTAATATTCAGCGTAAACTCGATAACCAATACTACACCGAAGCCGAAGCTTCTTTAGCCAGGGGCAGAATATCTGGTGCAGAAAATATAGTAAAAAATGATGCAGCCCATTTCTGTGTTACTCAGGGCAAAAAAATGCAGATAGTTGACCTGAAGACAGAAGGTGCAGGATTACATGGCGTCGCTCGTCTGACATTCAAATGTGGAGAGTGAGAATATTTTTTGGTAAGCGTCAAACATGCGCGTTCTGGTTGTGCTTAGCCGGAACCTGTGCGAGCACGATGCCGTTACGTGAAAGGCATCGTGCTATGAAGGGAGATTCTATCGATGTGGTCAATGGAAGACGGTGACCAGGGATAGGGCTTATGCATAAAAAATAGGCCCGTGTAAGGGAGATTACACAGGCTAAGGAGGTGGTTCCTGGTACAGCTAGCATTTTATGGGTTATGTTTTTCAGCGAAACGGATGATAACCTTAATAAATGCAGCTGTATGTGATCGGTTTCTAAGAATTTTCCATCCGGGAAAAATAATCGAAATTAATCACTTACCGTGGGGATTACGCGTGGTTTCCCCGGAGAAATTACGCATCAGCAGCGCGTAATTGAGCTCAAGATCCTGCGGGACCGGGAGCCACACAGTATAACCATCGCCTGGTGCTATCGGCATAGCTTCGCCTTTGGCGTTTTCCATGTGCTCAAGGGTAAAATTAATGTTGCCTTGCGGCGTCATCAGCTCAAGGCTGTCGCCAACGGAGAATTTATTTTTCACCGCTACCGCCGCGAGGTCCCCCTTGCGCTCACCGGTAAACTCACCAACAAACTGCTGGCGGTCAGAAACTGAATAACCGTATTCGTAGTTCTGATAATCGTCGTGAGTATGACGACGCAGGAAACCTTCGGTATAGCCACGATGCGCCAGACCTTCCAGAGTTTCCAGCAGGCTGGTATCGAACGGTTTTCCCGCAGCGGCGTCATCGATAGCTTTGCGGTAAACCTGTGCGGTGCGTGCACAATAGTAGAAAGATTTGGTACGACCTTCGATTTTCAGCGAATGCACGCCCATTTTGGTCAGGCGTTCTACATGGGCGATGGCGCGCAGATCTTTCGAGTTCATGATGTAAGTGCCGTGCTCATCTTCAAACGCGGTCATATACTCGCCCGGACGCTGGGCCTCTTCGATCATAAACACTTTGTCGGTTGGTGCGCCGATACCCAGCGTCGGCTCAACATTTTGCACCGGAATCGGCTCGTACTTGTGTACGATGTTGCCAACATCATCTTCTTTCCCTTCCTGGACGTTGTACTCCCAGCGGCAGGCGTTGGTGCAGGTGCCCTGGTTCGGGTCGCGCTTGTTGATATAGCCAGAGAGCAGGCAGCGACCGGAGTAGGCCATGCACAGCGCGCCGTGAACGAAGATCTCGATCTCCATATCCGGCACCTGATTGCGGATCTCTTCAATCTCTTCCAGCGACAGCTCGCGAGAGAGGATCACGCGGGTCAGGCCCATTTGCTGCCAGAATTTCACCGTCGCCCAGTTCACGGCGTTAGCCTGCACCGAAAGGTGGATCGGCATTTCAGGGAAGTGCTCACGCACCAGCATAATCAGCCCTGGATCGGACATAATCAGCGCATCCGGCCCCATTTCCACCACCGGTTTCAGGTCACGGATAAAGGTTTTCAGCTTGGCGTTGTGCGGTGCAATGTTGACCACGACATAAAACTTTTTCCCCAGCGCGTGGGCTTCATTGATGCCGAGCTGAAGATTTTCGTGGTTGAATTCGTTGTTGCGCACACGCAGGGAATAACGCGGCTGGCCCGCATAAACAGCATCTGCGCCATAAGCGAAAGCGTAACGCATATTTTTCAGCGTTCCCGCCGGGGAAAGGAGTTCCGGTTTAAACATAATTCTCTCGTTCTGATGACAGGTCAGATCCGCTTCACCTGATGAAGCGGTTAGGGGAGTGCCCCCACTTTAAGGGCGGGCATTGTAGCGCAATCGGCGGGTTTAGCTCCAGTGTAAATGTCTGGTGGCGTCCTGGTTTTGGTTAAGGATACGAATGACGATAATTTCCCCTGGTGATTGCAGGAAATAAATGACGTGGCGTTCAAAAGGAAGAACAAAAATACCTTCGCCTAATTCAGGTCTGGGCGTACCTATATTATTGTTACTCAGAATCTGGAGAACGTCTGAAAGATGTTCCACATATCTGTCGGCTTGTGGTTCGCCGAAATGGTGATAGCTGTAATACCAGATGCCTTCTAAATCCTCATTGGCTTTTGGCATGAGTTTAATAATACGCACATTATTTCCTTATCCCTGCTTTCACCTTCCGTAAGAACGCGTCCTTTTCCCACGGCTGAGCTTCACCACTACTCAACCCTTCTGCGAGCATGTCACGTAACGCTTGCAGGCGAGACTCTGCTTGCTTTTCTCGAAGTAATCGCAGTGACTCACGGATCACTTCGCTTTGGGTGCGATAGTCGCCGGATTCAATTAAGGACTCGATAAATTCACGCAACTCATCGCCGAGATCAACCGTCATCGTTCTGGCCATTTTACGCCCGCCTGTAAGTAAAAATCTTACATCAGTGTATGTCATAAACCGGATAGCGTCACGAAAGTATTAGAAGATATTTTGGCACATGAACATGTTCAGGAGGATAAGTATGGGATGGTAAACAAAGAAAGCACAACGAGTGCTCGTCAGTGCCCACTATTTTAATGGCGGCGGTTACTCTTAATTATTAATAACTAAGCGTTATTTGGATATAAAGCCGGACGCCAACAACCCACGCCCGGCATCGTAATTACGTATTGTCTTTCACCGTCTGGCTTGTGCCATTGGCTTTAACGGAGGCAATTCCGGTTTCACGAGATTGCGCGGTGGCGTACATCTGGCTGGAGCCGATAATTTGATGATTAGCGGCTTTCAGATTGAAATAGAATTTGCCGTTACTTGCCGTTTTTTTCTCATAGCGTTCTTCTTGCGGGCTGTTGCTACGCACCGACGCGATGCCCTTTTCCGCAGAGGCTTTTGAGGTATACAGCTCGCTGGTGAGGATAGTCTCACCATTGCCCGCTTTTAGCACAAACCGGAACTGATTATCACTGCTCTTACTGAGTTCAAACCAACCAGCCATAATGACTCCTTGATTGAAATTGCGTATCGAAAACAGCATCTAAAGGTGCTGTTTACCGATTAAAGTATGAGCGATTTTCTGATGCCTGCCAGGGCGGAGAGATAATGTCAGTTTGCTGACCATGCGTGGGATAATGTTGCCGGATCTGGTCTGAACGCCATCTCCGGCTAACAAAGTCATGTCGCTAAAACTAAACGATGCGGCAGGCGTCGGCTTCCCAGCGGTAACCAACGCCGTAAACGGCGCGGATAAATGACTGTTCGGCGTCGAGAGATTCCAGCTTGCGGCGCAGGTTTTTAATGTGGCTGTCAATGGTGCGGTCGGTTACTACGCGGTAGTCGTCATAAAGATGATTGAGCAATTGCTCGCGGGAGAACACTTTTCCTGGTTCATGAGAGAGCGTTTTCAACAGACGAAATTCCGCAGGTGTCAGGTCAAGCATTTTACCGCGCCATGAAGCCTGAAAACGACCTTCGTCGATAATCAACGGGCTTTCAGCATCCTGTTGCTGCAACTCGCGCTGCGGTTTGCAACGGCGCAAAATGGTTTTGACGCGCGCTACCACTTCCCGTGGGCTGTACGGCTTACAGATATAATCATCTGCGCCAATCTCCAGCCCCAGCAGGCGATCGATCTCTTCGATTTTTGCCGTCACCATCACGATCGGAATGTCAGAAAAACGACGAATTTCCCGGCACAGCGTCAGGCCATCGGTGCCAGGGAGCATCAGATCTAACAGGATCAGATCCGGTGGTGTCTGGCGCACATACGGCAGTACCTGATCGCCGTGGCTGATAAGCGTCGGCGCATAGCTCGCAGCACGCAGATAATCAATGAGCAACTGCCCCAGCTTCGGTTCATCTTCCACGATCAAAATACGCGGTGTGTTTTCGTCGATTGGTAACTCGGTCATACTTCTCTCTGTAAATCCCGTTCCAGCGGTAACTCTACTGTAATGCTTACCCCGCCAAAAGGCGAATGGGCAGCAATAATGCGACCATTATGTGCTTCAACAATGTTCAGGCAAATCGCCAGCCCCAGCCCGGAACCGCCGCTGGCACGGTTGCGGGAACCTTCGGTGCGATAAAAACGTTCAAACAATTTTTGTAGCTGATCGTCACTGACACCTGGCGCACTGTCGGCAAAGGTCAGGCGCACCGTTTTGTCGCGCTGCCCGGCAGAGATTTGCAGGCTGCCGCCGCTGTCAGTGTAGCGCAGGCTGTTTTCCAGTAAGTTATTGAATAACTGCATTAAACGGTCGCGATCGCCAAATACGGTAATACTGTCTGGCAGGGAAAATTGCAGTTTCAGGCCACGACTGGCGAATCGTTCGCGAAATGCGCCGCCCGCCACTTCCAGCAGTGGGATCAAATCTACCGGTGCTTTTTGATAGGCGAGAGCGCCTTCATCAGACATCGACAACTGATGGAGATCGTCAACCAGTTTGGTCAGTGTACCGACCTCCGCCTGTAAAGACGCCACCGTCTCCGGCGTGAATTTACGCACGCCATCCTGAATGGCTTCCAGTTCACCGCGCAGCACCGCTAATGGCGTACGCAGTTCGTGAGAAATATCGGCCATAAAATCGCGCCGCATTTGCTGGTTTTTCTCCAGTGTGCTGGCAAGCTGGTTGAAGTCTTGCGCCAGTTTGCCCAGTTCATCTTCACTGGTGGGCGTTACGCGGGTAGTGAAATCGCCCGCCGCCAGTTTGTGCGTGCCATCGACAAGTCGTTTTACCGGTGCCAGTAAACCGCGCGCCAGCAGAAAGGTGGCGAGCGCCGCGAGTAACGTTGCCAGAGCGACAATCAACCAGCTGGTTTGCCGCTGTTGTTTATCGAAATTGATATCAGTATTGCGCGTTAACCGCTCAACGGGGGAGGCGATCACCGCGCCAACTTCCGCACCGTTGACCAGAATGGGTCGCCGTGTACCGTCAGGTGGAATCGGCGCTCGCGGACCAACCAGCACTTTGTTGTTTTGATCAACCACCCAGAACTGGGTACGCCAGCCGTGCGGTGGCATACCCGGGCCGGGTTTATCTTCCGAATTATCGTGTTCAAATGAACGCAGGATCTGAAAGACAAAGCGATCATTGTTGCGCAGGAAGCGCCAGTTGCCATGCTGCGCATACTGCTCGCCAAGCGCATCACTTAACAGTTGTAATCGCTGTTCATTACCATGCTTGATGTAATCAATAAAGCCACGCTCAAAACTGATACGCACCGCCCAGTGCATACTGATCAGCAAGACAATGCAGGTGGCGAAAATCGCCAGAAACAGTTTGCCGGTAATACCGGGTCGCCAGAACTTCATTGCGCGCTCCTTTTTCGCCGCGAAATAGCTACATTTTGATGCGTATCGTTCGGCACTCTGGCAAAGATGAACGCCGGAAGGGCGATGATCAACGCCATGCTAAGCCAGGTGTACATAAAGACGGTTTGTGTGGTGCCGCTGTCGACGCTGACATGCTGTGAACCAAAAAGTCCCAGCAACAGCCCGGCGATAGTGACGCCGATACTCATCGACAATTGCATAATCATCGACAGCAGGCTGTTGCCGCTGCTCGCCAGATTGTCCGGGAGATCTTTCAGCGTCAGGGTGTTCATGGAGGAGAAACGCGTCGAGTTGACCATCCCTTGTAAAAACAGGACGAACGGCAAAACGTAGTACCAGCCCAGCAGGGCGGTAGTCATAAACAACAGGGTGACCAGCGACAGACCCAGCGTGGTCGCTACCAGTACCCGACGATAACCAAAGCGATTCACCACCTGTACCACAATTCGCTTCATTCCCATGCTGCCAAGCACCATCGGGATCATCATCAGTCCGGCATGAAACGGTGAGAAACCGAGGCCAATTTGCAGGAAAACCGGTGTCATAAAGGGCAACATGCCACTGCCAATACGTCCGGCAAAGCTCCCCGCCAGGCCCAGCGAAAAGGTACGAGTGCGGAACAGTTTCAGACTGAAAAGAGCGCGGTTGTTATTTCTGGCGTGCAGCAGATAAAGCACCAGTGCCACCACGCCAACTGCGACCAGGCCTGCAATCGTCAGCGGCGATAAACCTGTACCTTTACTGCCGTCCAGCGCCAGGGTTAATACCGCCATGCCAACCGCCAGCAATAAAAATCCGGAGAGATCAAAGCGCCGCGTCTGCATGGTGTAGTTCGGCATTAACAGCAATGTGGCGATCGCACCGATAATCCCCACCGGAATGTTGATCAAAAAGATCCAGTGCCACGACGCGTACTCCACCAGCAGACCGCCGAGCGCCGGACCGAGCAGCGGACCGACCTGACCGGGTAACGTGACAAAGGTCATCGCCGCCATATATTGCTCGCGCGGTACGATTTTCATCACCGTCAATCTGCCGACCGGCACCATCATCGCGCCGCCAACGCCCTGTAACGCGCGTGCCAGCAACAGTTCGTTCAGCGTGCCGGAAAGCGCGCAAAACAGTGAACCGAGAGTAAACAGCACGATGGCGGTAAAGAAAATATTGCGCACGCCGACTTTGTCCGCCAGCCAGCCGCTGGCGGGCAGCATCACCGCCACGGTCAGCACATAAGAGACAATGACCATGTGCATATGCAACGGACTTTCCCCGAGGCTTTGCGCCATTGAGGGAAGGGCGGTGTTTACGATGGTGGTGTCCAGCGACTGCATAAAGAAGCCGAAAGCCACAATCCACAATTGCCAGCGGGTGCTGTCGGGAAGATCTGTCATTTACTCGGTTACCGTTTGTTTGGGTTTACGCGAAAAACGCAGCCGCAGACGGTCGAAAAAGAGATACACCACCGGCGTGGTATACAGCGTAAGGAGCTGGCTCATTACCAGTCCGCCGACAATGGTGATCCCCAGGGGTTGCCGCAGCTCCGAGCCGTCGCCGCCCGACAACACCAGCGGCAGCGCGCCAAACAGCGCCGCCAGGGTAGTCATCATAATCGGGCGAAAACGCAGCAGACAGGCCTGGAAAATAGCTTCCTGCGGCGTCAGGTTACCGTGCCGTTGGGCTTCAAGCGCAAAATCGACCATCATAATGGCGTTTTTCTTCACGATGCCGATTAATAGCATGATCCCTATCAGGGCGATTAGGCTGAACGGGGCATTGAACAGCTCCAGCGCCAGCAGCGCTCCAACACCCGCCGAGGGCAGGGTGGAGAGAATCGTCAGCGGGTGCACATAACTCTCGTAAAGGATACCCAGCACGATATACACCGTGGCGATGGCGGCGATAATCAGGATCACCTGTGAGTTCATCGTCTCCTGGAACACCTGCGCTGTTCCGGCAAAACTGCCGCGCACCGTCGAAGGCACACCAAGCTGGGTCATTGCGCGATCGATCGCCGCACTGGCGTCCGAGAGCGATTTTCCGGTCGGCAGGTTGAACGAAATGGTCGAGGCCGCCGATAATCCCTGATGATTCACCGATAGTGGGGCATTCGCCGGTTGCCATTTAGCGAAATACGACAGCGGGATCGCTTTGCCTTCGTTATTGATAACGAACATTTTTTCCAGCGCACTGATGTCCTGGGTATAGCGCGGATCCACTTCCATCACCACTTTATACTGGTTCATCGGCTGGTAAATGGTCGAGATTTGCCGCTGACCGAAGGCGTTATTTAACAGACTGTTGGCGGCTTGTACGTCGATTCCCAGCCGTGCCATGGTGTCACGGTCGTAAACCAGATTCATCTCCGCGCCGTTATCCTGCTGATCGGAGTTCACGTCCGCCAGTTCCGGCAACGTCGCCAGTTTTTTGCGGATTTTCGGCTCCCATTCGCGCAGTGCCGCCAGGTCGTCGGATAACAACGTGTACTGGTAGCTGGCGTTCGACTGACGCCCACCAACGCGAATATCCTGTACCGCCATCAGGAACAGATTCGCCCCCGGTTCTTTCGCCAGTTTTACGCGCAGACGGTCGATAATTTGCTGCGCCGTTTCGCTGCGTTCGTCGCGTGGCTTGAGGGTGATAAACATCATCCCACTGTTAACTCGTGAACCGCCGGTAAAGCCGGTGACATTATCCACTGCCGGATCGTCACGGATAATTTTCATGAAATCCTGCAATTTGCCGCGCATCGCCTGAAACGAAATGCTCTGATCCGCCTGTATCCCGCCCATCAGCACGCCGGTGTCCTGCTCCGGGAAGAAGGTTTTCGGGATCGAGATATACAGCCAGATATTCAGCGCAATGGTGCCAAGCAGCACCACACCCACCAGACGGGTATGATTGAGCACCCATTTCAGCGACTTGCCGTAGCCTTGTTGCAGGGCTACCAACATGCGGCCAAAACCACGCAGTCGCTTTTGCTCACGCGGCTTGCTGGCTTTCAGCATCCAGCCACACATCATTGGCGTTAATGTCAGAGAAACCAGCAACGATATAACAATGGCGACAGAAAGCGTCACGGCAAATTCGCGTAACAGTCGGCCCGGCAATCCGCCCATCAACAGCAGCGGCAGGAACACCGCCACCAGTGACAGACTCATCGACAGCACCGTAAAGCCGACTTCGCGAGTACCTTGTAGCGCGGCCTGTAGCGGTTTCATCCCCGCTTCCAGATGACGGGCAATGTTTTCCAGCACCACGATGGCGTCATCCACCACGAAACCAGTAGCGATGGTGAGCGCCATTAACGAAAGGTTATTGAGACTGAATCCGCACAGGTACATCGCCGCAAACGTACCAATCAGCGAAACCGGCACCGCAACGGCGGGAATAATAGTGGCGCGACCCGAGCGCAGGAATAAAAACACCACCAGAATCACCAGCGCCACCGAGATAATCAGCGTTTGCTCGACTTCTTCCAGCGAGGCGCGAATGGTGGGGGAGCGATCCTGAGCAATTTGCAGATCAATCGCCGCCGGAATGGTTTCCTGCAACTCCGGTAATTTTGCCCGGATGCTGTCTACCGTCTGGATAATATTGGCTTCCGGCAGCTTGCGGATCATCAGCAAAATAGCCGGTTTGGCGTTGGTCATCCCGGCGTTGCGCACATCCTGCACCGAGTCGGTCACCGTCGCCACATCGCCCAGACGAACCGCGCCGCCGTTGTTGTAATGAATAATCAACGGCTGATATTCGGCGGCGGTTTTTAGCTCATCATTGGTCTGGATCTGCCAGCGGTGAGTGCCATCTTCCAGCGCCCCCTGCGGTTTACGCACGTTGGCATTGCTGATGGCGGTGCGTACGTCGTCCAGCGAGACGCCCTGATTAAACAGCGCCTGCGGATTCAGCCCGACGCGTACGGCGGGCAGCGAGCTGCCGCCAACATCGACATCACCGACACCGTCGATTTGCGAAATCGTCGGAGCCAGCTGCGTCGAGGCAAAATCGTACAGTTCACCCTGCGAATAAGTATCGGATGTCAGCGTGAGGATCATAATTGGCGCATCCGACGGGTTAGCTTTGCGATAGGTCGGACGGCTGGGCATCCCGCTGGGCAGCAAACTTTGTGCAGCGTTGATCGCCGCCTGCACATCGCGCGCCGCGCCGTTGATATCCCGGTCAAAATCAAACTGCAAAATAATACGCGTGCTGCCGAGCGAACTGCTGGAGGTCATTTCACTGACTCCGGCAATGCGCCCAAGTGAGCGCTCCAGCGGCGTGGCAACGGAAGACGCCATTGTTTCTGGTGACGCACCGGGCAGCGAGGCGCTGACCATAATCACCGGAAAATCGACCTGCGGCAGCGGGGCGACCGGCAGCATACGGAAGCCCAGTATGCCGCACAGGGTAATGGCGACCGACAGTAAAATCGTCGCCACCGGGCGGTAAATGAAGAGGGCAAAAAACTTCACTTACGCCTCCTCTTCATGGCGAGCAAAGCGACTTTTGGTCCACAATGCCAGGCGGTCGAACAGCAGATAAATCACCGGCGTGGTGAACAGCGTCAGCACCTGGCTGACAATCAGACCGCCGACCATGCCGATACCTAACGGACGACGCAGTTCCGCGCCGACCCCGGTACTCAACATCAGCGGCAGCGCGCCAAGCAGAGCCGCCAGGGTGGTCATCAGGATCGGACGAAAACGCAACAGACAAGCCTGGTAGATTGCATCGCGCGGCGACATGCCTTGCTCGCGCTCAGCAGCCAGCGCGAAGTCGATCATCATGATGGCGTTCTTCTTCACAATACCGATCAGCAAAATAATGCCGATAATCGCAATCACATCCAGTTCGCTACCGGCAATCATTAATGCCAGCAGCGCGCCGACCCCTGCGGTGGGTAGCGTCGAGAGAATGGTGATCGGGTGAATAAAGCTCTCGTACAGAATGCCGAGCACGATATACATCGCCACCACCGCCGCGACAATCAGCCAGACAGTGCTGCCCAGCGCCGACTGGAAGGCGAGGGTGCTGCCCTGAAATTGCGTGGTGATATCCACCGGCAGATTCAGCGTCTTTTCGGTGTCCATAATCGCCTGCACCGCATCGCCCAGCGAATAGTTATCCGGCACGTTAAAGGAGATGGTCGTTACCGGGAACTGATCCAGATGGTTGATGGAAAGCGGCGCAAAACGCTGTTCAACTTTGGCAATTGAGCTTAACGGCACCACGCCGCCGTCGCTACTGGTCAGGCGAATGGTATCCAGCGCCGCGAGGCCCGGGGTAATTTCGGTGTTGTGCTCCAGCACTACGCGATACTGGTTAGCCTGAGTATAAATAGTGGAAATCAGTCGCTGACCAAACGCGTTGTACAGGGCGTTATCGACATCCGCCATGCTGATCCCCAGACGGCTGGCGCTGTCGCGATCAACATTGACATACGCCACCAGCCCTTTGTCCTGCCAGTCGCTGGAGACATCAGAAAGCTGTGGCAGTTGCTGGAGTTTTTCCATCAACTGTGGCACCCAGGTACTGAGCGCATCCAGTGAGGTGGCCTGCAAGGTAAACTGGTACTGGGTGCGGCTGACCTGAGTATCAATAGTCAGATCCTGCGTTGGTTGCAGGAAGAGATCGACGCCCGGCACTTTATCCACCGCCGTTTGCAGACGGGCAATGACTTTTTGCACTCGGTCATCACGTTCATCCAGCGGTTTGAGGTTGATTTGTAAACGTGCACTATTCAGCGACGGGTTAGTGCCATCAACGCCAACAAATGAGGTCAGGCTTTGCACTGCCGGATCCTGCAAAATCACGTCCGCGACCTGGCGTTGTCGCTGGGCCATATTGGCAAAGGAGCTGGATTGCGGTGCCTGCAAAGTGCCCTGAATAATGCCGTTGTCCTGTACCGGGAAGAAACCTTTCGGAATGAACACCCATAAGAGAACGCTAAGCAGCAGCGTGCTGAGCGCCACGCTTAAGGTCAGCCACGGATGATTCAGCACCTTCGCCAGTCCACGACCATAGGCGGCGATTATCCTGTCGAACATTTTTTCCGAGGCACGGGAGAATCGGTTCTGTTTACGCAGCGACTCCTGGCTGAGCATCCGCGCGCACATCATCGGTGTCAGGGTCAGCGACACCACCGCTGAGATCAAAATCGCTACCGCCAGGGTAATAGCAAATTCGCGGAACAGTCGCCCGACGATATCGCCCATAAACAGCAGTGGAATCAACACCGCAATCAGCGAGAAGGTCAGCGAGATAATGGTAAAGCCGATTTCACCCGCGCCTTTGAGCGCCGCCGCCAACGGTTTTTCGCCTTTTTCGATATAGCGGGAAATGTTTTCGATCACTACGATGGCGTCATCGACCACGAATCCGGTGGCGATAGTTAACGCCATCAGTGTCAGGTTATTGATTGAAAAATCGAGAAACACCATAACCGCGAAAGTGCCGATTAACGACAGCGGTACAGCAACACCGGGAATGATGGTCGCCGGAATATTGCGCAAAAACAGGTAGATAATCATGACTACCAGCGCGATAGCCATCATCAATTCAAACTGAGTATCATCGACGGATGCGCGGATATTGGTGGTGCGATCGGAAAGCACTGTCACCTTCACCGATTTCGGCAGACTCTCAGTGAGCTGTGGCAGCATCTGCCGAATGCTGTCGGCGGTGGAGATAATGTTAGCACCGGGCTGGCGCTGAACATTCATCACAATGGCCTGTTCTTTGTTCGCCCACGCGCCGAGCCAGCTGTTTTCTGCACCTTGCTCTACAGTTGCGACATCGCCCAGACGAATTGGCGCGCCGTTCTGGTAGGCGATGATTAGCTGGCGATACTCTTCGGCGGATTGCATCTGGTCGTTAGCGGAAAGCGTAACCGCACGGGAAGGGCCGTCGAGGCTACCTTTTGCCGAGTTAACGTTAGCGCCGGTAATGGCGGTGCGCACGGTTTCGCTGGTCAGGCCGAGGGCGGCAATCGCCTGAGCGTTAAGTTTGACGCGAACAGCCGGACGCTGACCGCCGGAAAGCGTCACCAGTCCGACACCGGAAATCTGCGAGATTTTCTGCGCGACGCGGGTTTCCACCATATCTTCCACTTGCGTCATCGGCATGGCGGTTGAGGTGACGGCGAGCGTCATGATCGGCGGATCTGCCGGGTTCACTTTGCTGTAAACCGGCGGGTTAGGCAGATCGCTCGGCAACAAGTTGGTCGCAGCGTTAATCGCGGCCTGCACTTCCTGCTCGGCGACATCGAGCGGTAATGTTAGCTGGAACTGCAAAGTGATAACTGACGCACCGCCGGAACTTTGCGACGACATCTGTTTAAGGCCAGACATCTGCCCGAACTGGCGTTCTAGCGGCGCGGTAACGGCAGAGGTCATGACATCCGGGCTGGCACCTGGGTAGAGCGTGACCACCTGAATGGTCGGATAGTCCACTTCCGGCAGCGCCGAAACGGGCAGGGCGCGATAACCGATAATCCCGGCGAGTAAGATCGCCACCATCAGCAGCGTGGTGGCGACAGGACGCATAATAAAAAGGCGCGACGGGCCGCCTGTGCTGCTCGGGGGTAACACCTGCATCAGGAGCGTGCTCCTTTTTTCGCGTATTCGCGGCTGGTGGCTTTCTCTTCCGGAGTGGTGGCGCTCTGGGCTTCCACCACTTCCACTTTCGCCCCTTCGGTCAGGCGATCAATGCCGTCTGTCACCACGCGATCGCCCGCAGAAATACCTGCACGGATCACCACTTTCTGACTGTCCTGAATGCCCGGCGTCACCAGATGTTTGCTGACCTTGTTTTCGCTATTCAGCACCCAGACAAAATGGCCTTCATTGCCCATTTGCAGGGCGGCTGTTGGGATCACTACGGCGTTTTGTTCGGTGTCGACTAACATGCGCGCGTTAACAAACTGATTGGGAAACAGCGCATCATCCTGATTATTAAAGCGTGCTTTCACTTTAATCGTACCGGTTGTGGCATCGATTTGGTTATCGAGGCTTAACAGCGTGCCTTCACTTAATTTCTTCGAATTGGTGCGATCCCAGGCTTCTACCACCAGCGGTTTTCCGGCTTTTTGCGCCTGCACTACAGTAGCGATATCGCTTTCCGGCAGGGTAAAGACTAAATCGATAGGATGCGTCTGGGTGATCACCACAATTCCGGTGGTATCACCACTGGAGATTTGGTTACCAACATCAACCTGCTTGAGACCAACGCGACCATCGACTGGTGCGGTGATGCGGCTCCAGTCGAGTTGCAGCTGCGCGCTGGCGACGCTTGCTTCATCAGCCTTAATGGTGCCTTCGGTTTCACTGACCAGCGCCTGTTGGGCATCCAGCTCCTGACGGGAGACGAGATTGGTTTTTGCCAGTTGCTGATAACGCGCCAGATCACGGCGGGCGTTAGCAAGCGTGGCTTTATCTTTTGCCAGTTGGCCCTGGGCTTGTGCTAATGCAACTTTGAACTGGCTGGGGTCAATTTCTGCCAGTAAATCGCCTGCTTTGACCTGCTGGCCTTCCTGGAAATGTAACGCCATCAGTTGACCGTCCACGCGGCTGCGCACCGTAACAGTATTAGCGGCGGTAATGGTGCCAAGCCCGGTGAGGTAACGCGGAACTGCCTGTTCTACGGCGGTCGCCGCCTGAACCGGGGCTAATGGGCCGGAACGCATACCACGGCGACCACCCGCTGGCGATTGCTGCGCTTGTTTCGTCGCCCCTGGGGCTGCACTCTGGGAGTCATTGCGGCCTTGCCAGAACCAGAATGCGGCGATGGCGGCGATAACCACCACGATTACGATTACCCAACGGGATTTATAACTGCCTTTCATCGTTAAGAGTTTCTCTTCCTGAAACGTTTCGCGGAATGATACTAGTGTAGCCAGCCAATAAGGGAGAAAAATGGAGGAATTATGAAACACTATCGGGAATCGTCTGAATGGCGGGCACATTTGCGAGCACGCATCCAGTAATAACACAGGAAACTATTTTATCTACGCGTTAGCGATAGACTACATACAGGGCGAAAGGAGGTAAGCCGCAGATTTCAGCCGGATGCTGAAACGGGAAAGCCCCTCCCGAGGAAGGGGCCTTAAATAAGGAAAGGGTCATGATGAAGCTACTCATCATCGTGGTGCTCTTAGTCATAAGCTTCCCCGCTTACTAAGACTACCAGGGCGGGGGAAACCCCGCTCTACCCTCACTCCTGAAAGTATGCCTTCACGATAAGATTGTCAATCCGCAGGCTTTGCCGTCTGCGATCCTGCCAGCAAAAATTCTTTGCGAGACGTTACGCAATAATCACACTGGAAACTATTTTATCTGCAAGTCAGCGATAGACTAAGTGCATGGCGAAAGGAGGTAAGCCGACGATTTCAGCGGGACGCTGAAACGGGAAAGCCCCTCCCGAGGAAGGGGCCTTAAATAAGGAAAGGGTCATGATGAAGCTACTCATCATCGTGGTGCTCTTAGTCATAAGCTTCCCCGCTTACTAAGACTACCAGGGCGGGGGAAACCCCGCTCTACCCTCACTCCTGAAAGTATGCCTTCACGATAAGATTGTCAATCCGCAGGCTTTGTAGTCTGCGATCCTGCCAGCAAATATTCTTTGCGAGTCGTTACGCAATAATCACAGAGGAAACTATTTTATTCACGCGTTAGCGATAGACTGCATTCAGGGCGAAAGGAGGTAAGCCGATGATTTCAGCGGGACGCTGAAACGGGAAAGCCTCTCCCGGAGAAGAGGGCTTTTAATAAGGAAAGGGTTATGATGAAGCACGTCATCATACTGGTGATACTCTTAGTGATTAGCTTCCAGGCTTACTAAGAACACCAGGGGGAGGGGGAAACCTCTCCCTAACCCTCACTCCTGAAATTATGTCACTCCGCCCTTAGTGTCAATCGACGGCTCTCCGTTCTTGCGAGGCGAATAGCAAAATTTTCTGCGCCGCCGGGCCTAATTCTGAAAGTTTCTTCGTTTGCTCTTATTTCATTATTGCAGTCGGTATGATACCGGACCTCGATAATTCTCTAAGAAAGGATTTCTTATGAGCGAACAAATCACGTTTGCCACCAGCGATTTTGCCAGTAACCCGGAACCACGTTGCCCCTGCATTTTGCTGCTGGATGTTTCTGGCTCGATGAGCGGCAGACCTATTAATGAACTTAACGCCGGATTGGTGACCTTTCGTGATGAACTGCTTGCCGATCCGCTGGCTTTAAAAAGAGTGGAACTCGGCATTGTGACGTTCGGCCCGGTGCATGTGGAACAACCCTTTACCAGCGCCGCTAATTTTTTTCCGCCCATCCTGTTTGCCCAGGGCGATACACCAATGGGTGCGGCCATTACCAAAGCCCTGGATATGGTAGAGGAGCGGAAACGTGAGTATCGTGCAAATGGTATTTCGTATTATCGCCCGTGGATTTTCCTGATTACCGATGGTGCACCAACCGATGAGTGGCAGGCTGCAGCCAACAAAGTGTTTCGGGGGGAAGAAGATAAAAGGTTTGCTTTCTTTTCCATCGGTGTTCAGGGGGCGGATATGAAGACTCTGGCACAAATCAGCGTTCGTCAGCCTTTGCCTCTGCAAGGATTACAATTCCGTGAACTGTTTAGCTGGTTATCCAGTTCGCTGCGTTCGGTTTCCCGCTCCACGCCGGGAACGGAAGTTGTGCTGGAAGCGCCAAAAGGCTGGACGTCAGTGTGAGCTGGCGTCTGGTTTATGCATCCGCTGTTGGAACGTCGCACATTAGCGCTGATTTACCTTGTCAGGATGCCTGCCAGATGCAGGTTGCCTGGTTAAACGATCAGCAACCATTACTGGTGATGTTTCTTGCTGATGGTGCAGGCAGCGTCTCGCAGGGTGGCGAAGGCGCGATGCTCGCCGTCAATGAAGCGATGGCTTATATGTCGCAAAAAGTGCAGGGTGGGGAATTGGGGCTTAATGATATCCTCGCCACGGATATTGTGCTGACTATTCGTCAGCGACTTTTTGCCGAGGCAGAGGCCAAAGAATTAGCAGTTCGCGATTTTGCCTGCACGTTTCTGGGATTGATTTCATCGGCTAATGGCACCTTGATTATGCAGATTGGCGATGGCGGCGTGGTGGTGGATTTTGGTCACGGTCTGCAATTGCCGCTTACGCCGATGGTGGGTGAATATGCCAATATGACGCACTTCATTACCGATGAAGATGCCGTTTCCAGACTGGAAACTTTCACCAGCACTGAGCGTGTGCATAAAGTTGCAGCATTTACGGATGGTATCCAGCGACTGGCGTTAAATATGTTGGATAATTCTCCGCATGTGCCTTTCTTTACCCCGTTTTTCAATGGACTGGCGTCAGCAACGCAGGAACAACTCGATTTATTACCTGAATTGTTAAAGCAGTTTTTGTCCAGCCCAGCGGTAAACGAGCGTACCGATGATGATAAAACGTTAGCACTGGCGCTGTGGGCAGAGTGAGTTTCTCATGGCGGTTGAAGACAACAATTCAACCGCCAGTTTAAACAATAAATATAACGGCTGATTAGCGAACTAATTTTGCTCTAAGCTCGTCGGCTTCTTCTTTTGGATAGGTGACCAATAAAGGATCAATGGTATAACCGCCGTAAATTTTATCCCCGCGCGTATACATCCAGTCTGAAATATCTTCTTTCTTGATTTTCCACTCCTGGCCATATTCTACGTTTGTAACAATACCAGGGTCATTGCTGATTACGCCAATAAACATGCCGTTAGAATAAGTGACATCCGTGAGCCAGAAATGCTCGGTTCTTCCGTGATCGGTTATCGGGGCTTTGACTGCGAAAGTATCGGCATCTTTTTTATTCATAACCTCGATGAATTTATCGGTTTCTTTCCGCGCATGTTTAATCGCGTCAGACATCGCTTGTTTATCATAACCTCCTGTCACTAACGTATCCGAAACTTCACTAAAGCCCGCGGTAGTAAAAAATAGCAGGCTCAACATGAGTAATATCTTTTTCATTTTTTCTCCAGAATCTCTGTGTAGTAAAAGTTAGCAAAACCTGTGGAAGTGAATCATTATCAGGTTGGAATTGAATTGTATCCTGATGAAATTACATTATCATTTTTATTCTTGAGTGGGCTCTTCCCATATAGAAATAATTATAATGGGCAGTGTTATTATTCATTGAAATATAATATTGCTGCCCTTGAAACATTATGAAGACAAATATAAAAGTATTTACATCAACAGGTGAAATGACCACTCTCGGTCTTGAACTGGGCAAAGGCGGTGAAGGCGCGGTTTATGATATCAATGAGTTTGTCGATAGCGTCGCCAAGATTTATCACACGCCGCCACCCGCCTTAAAACAGGACAAACTTGCCTTTATGGCTGCGACAGCTGACGCGCAATTGTTGAATTATGTCGCCTGGCCGCAGGCAACGCTTCACGGTGGACGAGGCGGAAAAGTTATCGGTTTTATGATGCCAAAAGTTTCTGGTAAAGAACCGATTCATATGATCTATAGCCCGGCACATCGTCGTCAACGTTACCCTCATTGTGCGTGGGATTTTCTACTCTATGTTGCGCGCAATATTGCTTCATCTTTTGCTACGGTTCACGAGCACGGGCACGTCGTGGGTGACGTAAACCAGAACAGTTTTATGGTAGGTCGCGACAGCAAAGTGGTGTTGATTGATAGCGACTCCTTTCAGATTAACGCCAATGGCACACTGCATTTATGCGAAGTCGGCGTGTCGCATTTTACGCCGCCAGAGCTACAAACCTTGTCGTCATTTGTCGGCTTTGAACGCACAGAAAATCACGATAATTTTGGCCTTGCGTTGCTGATTTTTCACGTCTTGTTTGGTGGCCGGCATCCTTATTCTGGTGTGCCGCTTATCTCTGATGCGGGTAATGCGCTGGAGACGGATATTACCCATTTCCGTTATGCCTACGCGTCAGATAATCAGCGACGTGGTTTAAAACCGCCGCCACGATCGATTCCGCTATCGATGTTACCGAGTGATGTTGAAGCCATGTTTCAGCAGGCATTCACGGAAAGTGGCGTGGCAACCGGGCGTCCGACGGCTAAAGCGTGGGTAGCGGCACTTGATTCTCTGCGCCAACAGTTAAAGAAATGTCCCGTTTCGGCAATGCATGTTTATCCCGCTCATTTGACCGACTGCCCGTGGTGTACGCTGGATAATCAAGGCGTTATCTATTTTATTGATCTCGGCGAAGAGGTCATTACCACCGGCGGTGATTTTGTGCTGGCGAAAGTCTGGGCGATGGTGATGGCGTCAGTAGCACCGCCAGCATTGCAACTGCCATTACCCGATCATTTCCAACCGACTGGCAGGCCGCTTCCTTTAGGCCTGTTACGGCGCGAATACATCATTCTGCTTGAGATCGCACTGTCAGCATTATCGCTGCTGCTTTGCGGCCTTCAGGCAGAACCGCGTTATATTATTTTGGTTCCTGTGCTGGCGGCTATCTGGATTATTGGCAGTCTGACAAGCAAAGCTTATAAAGCAGAAATCCAGCAACGCCGTGAGGCATTTAATCGCGCGAAAATGGACTATGACCATTTAGTCAGCCAGAGCCAACAGTTGGGCGGGCTGGAAGGTTTTATCGCCAAACGGGCGATGCTCGAAAAAATGAAGGACGAAATTCTCGGGTTACCGGAAGAAGAGAAACGCGCTCTGGCAGCACTTCATGACACTGCAAGGGAACGGCAGAAGCAGAAGTTTCTGGAGGGATTATTTATTGATGTTGCCTCTATTCCCGGCGTTGGCCCTGCGCGTAAAGCGGCGTTACGGTCTTTTGGTATTGAAACAGCCGCAGATGTTACCCGTCGTGGCGTTAAGCAAGTGAAAGGGTTTGGCGACCATCTGACCCAGGCGGTTATCGACTGGAAAGCGAGCTGTGAACGCCGTTTTGTGTTCAGGCCGAATGAAGCGATAACGCCAGCAGACAGACAAGCGGTAATGGCGAAAATGACCGCCAAACGACATCGGCTGGAATCGACGTTGACTGTCGGCGCGACAGAGTTGCAGCGATTCCGCCTTCATGCTCCAGCACGGACCATGCCGTTGATGGAACCTTTACGTCAGGCGGCAGAAAAACTGGCTCAGGCGCAGGCAGATTTAAGCCGCTGCTGAGCCATTTTCTTTTAACGAAACACCACTTCCGCCCAGCGTGCCAGCCCGGCGGTGACGGAGCCAAAGTCATCGCCGCCTGCAATCGGAATTCCCGGCAACTGTTCTGCCAGCGCTTTTTTAATCAGCGGCGAACGGGCGCTACCGCCGGTCAGGTAGATAACGTCCGGTTTTTCCTGGGCGTTATCCAGGGCCAGTTGCACCTGTTCCAGAATCCGCGCCAGTGGCTGGCTGAGGGCGCTTTCCAGCCCTTGCTGGCTAATCAGCGTAGCCAGTTCATCGCTGATAAACGGCAGTGAGGCGCGGGTTTCCGCTACGCTTGAAAGAGCAATTTTGCACTCTTCTGCGCTACGCACCAGGCGATAGCTTAAACGCTGACGCCAGACTTTCTGTAGCAGGGCCACTTTTTCCGGTTCGCGGGCATCGCGTACCAGATCGTTAAGCAGACGACCGTTGGCACTACTGTAGAAATCACTCTGCGCAGGTACGTCGTTGATGGCAACCGCATTCCACCACGGCAGAATCGGCAGGGCGATGCCTTTTTCGGTTTCGCCACCCATGCCCAGTAACGGCATCAGGTTTTTAAACGCCAGTGCGATGTCCAGATCGTTACCGCCAATACGGCAACCACTGTGACCCAGCAGGCTGGCTTCACGATCGAGACGCGAACGCCACTGCGGCCCCATCAGCAGCAATGAACAGTCAGTCGTACCACCGCCGATATCCACCACCAGCACCCGTTTTTCTTCCTGCAAGGTGGCTTCGTAATCCAGCCCAGCCGCGACCGGCTCGTACTGGAATACCACGTCCCTGAATCCGGCACGCTTCGCCGCGCGTTCCAGAATCCCTTGCGCCTGGGCGTTTGCTTCATCGCCGCCCAGCCCCTGGAAGTTGATCGGGCGACCAATCACCGCCTGAGTAATCGCTTCTGGCAGCTGCGCCTGCGCCTGCTGGCGAATGTGCAACATCATTGCGCAGACCAGATCCTCAAACAGCGCTACCTGCTGCGGTTTTAAGCCGCTGGCACCGAGGAACGATTTTGGTGATTTCACAAACCACACTTCTTCTGGATCATCAATGTACTGTGCCAGTGAGGAAAGACCGAACTGCACGCTTTTCGCCGTAACATCGATATCTTCTTCGCGGTTATAACGAATCGCCCGACGTAACAGCGCCTGCGTTTCATCGTCGTCTGCCGGAACATCATGATGGCGGTACAGCCATTCACTTACTGCTTCACGCGTTGGCGCGCAAAGCATTGAAGGCAGCAGCGTGCTGTCGTTTTCCATTTTCAGTAATTGCGGTTTACCGTCACGCATGACCGCCACTGAACAGTTTGCTGTACCGTAATCAAAACCAATAAACACGAATTAATCCCCATGCCGGTGAAGAAGGGGCGTGACTTTAGCGAAATGTTGCCGTCGCGACAACCGGAATATGAAAGCAAAGCGTAGCGTCTGAATAACGTTTATGCTGAAAGCGGATGAATAAGGAGATGCGATGTATACCCTGAACTGGCAGCCGCCGTATGACTGGTCGTGGATGTTGGGATTTCTCGCCGCCCGTGCGGTGAGTGGTGTGGAAACGGTCGCTGAGGATTATTATGCCCGTAGTCTGGCGGTGGGCGAATATCGCGGCGTGGTGACTGCTATTCCGGATATAGCCCGCCATACTCTGCACATAAATTTAAGTGCAGGTTTAGAACCCGTTGCCGCTGAGTGTCTGGCGAAAATGAGCCGCCTGTTTGATCTGCAATGTAACCCGCAGATTGTTAACGGTGCGTTGGGCAAGTTAGGCGCGGCGCGGCCCGGATTGCGTTTACCCGGCTGTATTGATGCTTTTGAGCAGGGTGTGCGGGCGATTTTAGGCCAACTGGTGAGCGTGGCGATGGCGGCAAAATTGACTGCCAAAGTTGTACAGCTTTATGGCGAACGGCTGGATGATTTTCCGGAGTATATCTGCTTCCCCACGCCTCAGCGGCTGGCAGCAGCCGACCCGCAGGCATTAAAAGCGTTAGGCATGCCGTTGAAACGGGCAGAGGCACTGATTCATCTGGCAAATGCGGCGCTGGAGGGCAGCTTACCAATGACAATTCCGGGCGATGTGGAGCAGGCGATGAAAACGCTGCAAACTTTTCCGGGTATCGGGCGCTGGACGGCGAATTATTTCGCTTTGCGTGGCTGGCAGGCGAAAGATGTTTTTCTGCCGGATGATTATCTGATTAAACAGCGATTTCCGGGGATGACACCGGCACAAATCCGCCGTTATGCCGAGCGCTGGAAGCCCTGGCGTTCTTATGCGCTGTTGCATATCTGGTATACGGAAGGCTGGCAACCAGACGGAACGGACGAATTGTAGGCCTGATACGTCGCATCAGGCAATGGGCAAACGCTCCCTCAGTTAATCGCGAAATAACTGCTATTCACCAGCAAATCCAGCGGTTGGGCATCGGCAATCACATCACCATAAATCAGATCGACGCCGATGCCAGAAAGCGTATCCATCACTAAGGGTAAAACGACTGGCCCGGCGATGGTTTTCATCCCGAGTCGCTGAGCGTGCCCCTGAATAATCGTAATCAGCATCTCATCCATCAAATTACCCTGCACGTTGGCGCATAACTCACCATCAAGTAGCAGGTAATCTGCCATATTCGCTTTCAGCGAGTTGAAGATTTGCAGATCGCGGCCCACCTGGCTGAGCACTATCCGACATCCCGCCAGCCGCAGTTTTTGCACGCTTTCTGCGTGATCTAAAATCGCTTCAGCCGGAATAATCAGGTGTAATAACCGTGGTGGTAGAGGGCTATTTTCCAGCTGCTCAAGCAGATCATTCACCAGCGTGGCGCTACTCAAACCGGCAACGGAAAGGGGGAGGGCGATGCTTATGCCTTTACTGGCAACCGCTTTTGCGGCCAGCTGGAAAAATTCGTGGAATACCCGTCGGTCAAGAGCATGGCTAAGTGCCGGATCGCTGAAGCTACGACGAAATTTTTGTTCATCAATAATCTCGCCTTCGCAACTCCAGAGTTTAAGCGAAATCAGCCACAAATTACGCGCTTCCGGGATCCGCGGCGAAGCGACACCGTGGGCCATCATCATCAACTGATTCTCTTTAATCATCCGCCACTGTTCATCAAGCGACATCGCCGCCCGTTCGCTATGTGCGGCAGCTTGCTGTGGTTCGTAAACCGTCACCCGGCCCCGTCCACCATTTTTGGAGGCATAACAGGCGATATCAGCCTGCGACATCACTTCTGCCGCCTGATGATTGTTGTCATCAATCAAGGTAATCCCGGCACTGGCACCTACCCGATGCACACGGCCTTCCCATATAAAGTGATAGTCATTCACGGCACTGATAATGCGTGTAGCGATAAAACGCGCGCTTTCAACATTACAGTCTGGTAGCAGCAGACCAAATTCATCCCCACCGAGTCGCGCCAGCACGTCGCTGGAACGCAGCATACTCAGCATCAACGACGCCAGTTCGCGCAGCAAAGCGTCGCCCGCCGCATGCCCGGCGCTGTCATTCACCGCTTTAAAGCGATCAAGATCGATAAACACCAGGGCATGTCGCTGATGTGTACTGTTTACCGTTTGCAGCAGCATACGCAGTTGCTTCTCAAAACTGGCGCGATTGGCGAGATGCGTCAGTGCATCATGGGAGGCGCTGTAGCTCAGCTGGCGCAGCATTTTGCGTGATTCGGTAACGTCCTGAATCACCAGAACCGAACCAATATTGCTGCCGTCCAGAGTACTTAACGGCGTAATACTGTAATGCACGTCGTAGCTGCCGCCGCTCCGGCAGTGCAACACCACATCTTGTTCAATCGCGGAACGTGAGGTGTCGGCACTGTAAATGTTCTCCATCAGGGGACCATTGTCGCCAAAGGTAATATGCAACACCGTCAGGAGCGGAACACCTAATGCTTCTTCCTGCGTCCAGCCGCTCATCTTCTCCGCCACTGGATTCATAAAGGTAATTTTCATTGCCATATCAATACAGACCACGGCTTCGCCGATGGAGTCCAGCGTTATGTGCAGGCGCTCTTTTTCCTGAAACAATGCCTCGTTAAGCTGTTTAACCTCAGTCATATCCATATTAATGCCGAGCAGGCGTTCGACTTCGCCTTCTTTATTCAGTACCCGGTTGGCGAGGGCGCGGATATGGCGAATACCGTCTTTTACGGTAATGCGAAATTCCAGTTTAAAGGGCGAGCGTGATTGCAACGAATCACGAATCACTTTTTCGGCATGCTGGCGATCTTCCGGCAGCACGCACTCGTACCACACCTGCCAGTTCGGTTTGATATGTGGAGGAATTTCATACAGCTCGAACATCCGCTTATCCCAGCTAAAAATATTCGGCTTCAGCTCCCACTCCCAGATGCCAATCCCGCCCGCTTCGTTAGCCAGCGTGATGCGCTCCATCAGTTGCTGATTCACCTGTTCGGTGCGTTTTAGCTCGTTAATGTCTTCAATCTGAGCGATAAAATAGAGCGGCGTGCCATCCGTGTGGCGCACCAGTGAGACGGCAAGCAACGCCCAGACAACATCGCCATTACGGTTGTAGTAGCGTTTTTCCATTGAATAGGTGTTTATTTCACCGCTTATCAGCTTTTCAACCTGTTGGAGATCTTTATTGAGATCCTCCGGCCAGGTCAGTTGCTGAAAGGTGAGTCCGCGCAGCTCTTCCTGACTGTACCCGAGAAACTGGCAGAGCGCTTTGTTGGTTTGCAGCCATTGTCCCTCGGTGCCCACTAACGCCATACCGATAGCGGAATATTCCATGGCGTTCCGAAAACGGGTTTCGCTTTCGGAAATGTGTTTGCGTTCCGCACGAAAGGCATACATCACCATCGTCATGATGTTGGCGGGCAGCAGGATCAGCAAAAACGGTAGCCACGGCATATGGCTCATCAGGTATGTACGCGGCGTAGCAAGCAGGGAGGGATCCGCGGCCATCATCAGCGACACCATCATCACCGTGGTAAGGAAGATCAAAAAGGCTTCCATTCGTGGCAGGCGCACGGCGCTCCACATCAACAGCACAATAATGAAAGTAAAAGGCCACGGCAGATACAGCATCGAAAGCCAGCTTAACGTCAGTGTGATGGCTAACGTGAGCAGCGACTCAAAAAGCAACCGTGGGTTGCGATGGCGCAGCAGATAGTGTGGTTTAAATAACAATCCCAGCGGCACCAGTGCCAGAGCGCCGATGGATTCTGACAGTACCCATATCAAAAATGCCCTGAGAGGATCGTCTCCGGGCGTCAGCAGGACAACCAGAACACCCCCTAGCAGAGGCGGAACAATGGCGCTGCCGAATGCCAGACGCAGCCAGTCAGCCAGATTTTGCAAGGGGTTATACCACGGCAGCAATTTACGTAGCAGCACTGCCCCGACCACGGCTTCAACAATATTGATGGTCGTCCAGGTCATGTTCAGCGAGCTGGTGGAAAAAAGCAGGATGGATGCGGCGATATTTCCCAGCGAGCAGCTCAGCGCAATTCCCGGCCACATGCGCCCGGCATGGCGATAAAACGCCACCATCATGATGGACGTCGGGAACCACAGTGGGGCGAGTTGGGTGCCAAACTGCGAAAGCTCAAGCGAGAAAAGGGTAAAGATAAACGAGACTAAACCTAAACTGACCAGGTGAAGCAGCGGGTGGGGCAGGGCAATTAATACATGCTGTGATTGTTTGCTCATTACCGCTTTATCCGCAAGACCAGGTCGCCAGTATTCGTTTCTGTGTTTATGCTAGTACAAAAGTTTTACATTTTATATGCGAATTGCTCATAAAGTGACGTAAAGGCGGATAATTTGCGCAACTGCGTATAACATTTTTTACCTTACATAAAACTGATCAACGTAATTTGCCACCGGGAATTCTTTGTCAACAATTAACTCTGAGCGCGCGGCAACGCTATTCGACTGGTATCAGACGGATGAAATCCCTATAATTGCCGCGTTTGGCGCTTCGTCGCCCCCTTCCTAACATCCAGGTTAATCAGGTCGCTAAATATATGACTGATCAGTCTCATCAGTGCGTCATTATCGGTATCGCTGGCGCATCGGCTTCCGGCAAGAGTCTTATTGCCAGTACCCTTTATCGTGAATTACGTGAGCAAGTCGGTGATGAACACATCGGCGTAATTCCCGAAGACTGCTATTACAAAGATCAAAGCCATCTGTCGATGGAAGAACGCGTTAAGACCAACTACGACCATCCCAGCGCGATGGATCACAGCCTGTTGCTTGAGCATTTACAAGCGTTGAAACGCGGCTCGGCAATTGACCTGCCGGTTTACAGCTATGTTGAACATACGCGTATGAAAGAAACGGTGACGGTTGAGCCGAAGAAGGTCATCATTCTCGAAGGCATTTTGTTGCTGACGGATGCGCGTTTGCGTGACGAACTTAACTTCTCCATTTTCGTTGATACCCCGCTGGATATCTGCCTGATGCGCCGCATCAAGCGTGACGTTAACGAGCGTGGGCGTTCAATGGATTCCGTGATGGCGCAATATCAAAAAACCGTGCGCCCGATGTTCCTGCAATTCATTGAGCCTTCTAAACAATATGCGGACATTATCGTGCCGCGCGGCGGGAAAAACCGCATCGCGATCGATATATTGAAAGCGAAAATAAGTCAGTTCTTTGAATAAGCTTGATAAATTGTGTACCGTTCAGTGATAACCTGGTATGCCCTTGACGTAATTGGCGTTAAGGGAGTGATGCGCGAAAGGAGAAAGTGCCATGCGTCTGTGTGACCGAGATATTGAAGCCTGGCTTGATGAAGGCCGTTTGTCGATCAACCCACGTCCGCCAGTGGAGCGTATTAACGGCGCGACGGTGGATGTACGCCTGGGCAATAAATTTCGTACCTTCCGTGGTCACACGGCAGCGTTTATCGATCTGAGCGGTCCCAAAGATGAAGTGAGCGCTGCGCTTGACCGCGTGATGAGCGATGAGATCGTTCTCGACGAGGGCGAGGCGTTCTATCTTCACCCAGGAGAGCTGGCGCTGGCGGTGACGCTGGAGTCGGTGACGCTGCCAGCCGATCTGGTGGGCTGGCTGGACGGGCGTTCCTCTTTGGCGCGTCTGGGGCTGATGGTGCACGTCACCGCGCACCGTATCGATCCGGGCTGGTCTGGTTGCATTGTGCTGGAGTTCTACAACTCCGGTAAGCTGCCGCTGGCGCTGCGTCCGGGCATGTTAATTGGTGCGCTGAGCTTTGAGCCGCTTTCCGGCCCGGCGGCGCGACCTTACAACCGCCGTGAAGATGCGAAATATCGCAACCAGCAGGGCGCGGTAGCCAGCCGAATCGATAAAGACTAATTCAGGCCCATTGAGGATACCATGAGACGATTTCTGACGACGCTGATGATACTCCTGGTCGTGCTGGTGGCCGGGTTATCTGCGTTAGTGTTGCTGGTGAATCCGAATGATTTCCGCGACTATATGGTCAAGCAAGTTGCTGCACGTAGCGGTTATCAATTGCAGCTCGACGGGCCACTGCGTTGGCACGTCTGGCCGCAGCTTAGTATCCTCTCCGGGCGAATGTCTCTCACCGCCCAGGGCGCGAGCCAGCCACTGGTTCGCGCCGACAACATGCGTCTGGACGTGGCGCTTTTACCACTACTGAGTCATCAACTGAGCGTTAAGCAGGTGATGCTAAAAGGGGCAGTGATCCAACTGACGCCGCAGACGGAAGCGGTGCGCAGTGAAGACGCTCCGGTTGCACCACGCGACAATACCTTGCCGGATCTGTCAGACGATCGCGGATGGTCGTTTGATATATCCAGTCTTAAGGTGGCGGACAGCGTTCTGGTGTTCCAGCATGAAGATGACGAGCAGGTGACAATCCGCAATATCCGCCTGCAAATGGAACAAGATCCCCAACATCGTGGCTCATTTGAGTTCTTCGGGCGGGTTAATCGCGATCAGCGCGATCTCACGATATCCCTTAACGGTACGGTAGATGCTTCTGATTATCCGCATGATTTAACGGCGGCTATTGAACAAATTAACTGGCAGTTGCAGGGTGCCGATTTACCAAAACAAGGTATTCAGGGGCAAGGGAGTTTCCAGGCCCAGTGGCAGGAGTCACATAAACGCCTTTCATTTAACCAAATTAGTTTGACCGCCAATGACAGTACGCTGAGCGGGCAAGCACAGGTCACGCTGACAGAGAAACCGGAATGGCAGCTGAGACTGCAATTCCCGCAACTGAATCTTGACAACCTCATCCCGCTTAATGAAACAGCGAATGGTGAAAACGGTGCCGCGCAGCAGGGGCAGAGCCAATCAACGTTGCCGCGCCCGGTCATTTCTTCGCGTATTGATGAACCGGCATATCAGGGGCTGCAAGGCTTTACGGCTGATATTTTGTTGCAGGCCAGTAACGTGCGCTGGCGCGGAATGAATTTTACAGATGTTGCCACGCAAATGACCAACAAGTCGGGTTTGCTGGAAATTACTCAACTGCAGGGCAAGCTTAACGGTGGACAGGTTTCACTGCCGGGCACGCTGGACGCGACATCAATAAATCCGCGGATAAACTTCCAGCCACGGCTGGAAAACGTTGAGATTGGTACCATTCTGAAGGCGTTTAACTATCCGATTTCGTTGACCGGAAAAATGTCACTGGCTGGTGATTTCTCCGGTGCTGACATAGATGCCGACGCATTCCGCCACAACTGGCAAGGACAGGCACATGTCGAAATGACCGACACGCGCATGGAAGGGATGAACTTCCAGCAGATGATTCAGCAAGCGGTAGAACGTAATGGTGGTGATGTGAAGGCCGCTGAAAACTTCGATAACGTGACGCGGCTTGACCGCTTTACCACCGATTTGACGTTGAAGGATGGCGTCGTGACGTTAAACGACATGCAAGGTCAATCGCCTGTGCTGGCGCTGACAGGGGAAGGCATGTTGAATCTGGCAGATCAAACCTGCGACACCCAGTTTGATATTCGGGTCGTGGGTGGCTGGAACGGGGAAAGTAAACTGATTGATTTCCTCAAAGAAACGCCAGTACCGCTGCGGGTTTATGGCAACTGGCAGCAACTCAATTACAGTCTGCAAGTGGATCAGTTACTGCGCAAACATCTACAGGACGAAGCGAAACGTCGTCTGAATGACTGGGCCGAGCGGAATAAAGATTCCCGCAATGGCAAAGATGTGAAGAAGTTGCTGGAGAAGATGTAGGTTACCAGGTGACCTGTCCTGTAGGCCTGATAAGACGCGTAAAGCGTCGCATCAGGCGTTCGCGGCGGCACTATTATATTCTGAATATGTAAGATCGAAGGCTGTTCCGTTCACACTTGATGTTCCTCGCTACTATGGAACGCTCAAGCCGGTGAACGTGCCAGGGTGGCTCAATCGCTATCACCCTGGCAACCCGGGCTCCCGGCGGTAAATCGCCGCTGGCGCGGTTCCCTCATCTTATTCCTTTCGGCTATCGGGTAAAATGACCGATACCATCACACCTCGTACTCCATCTCGCCATCCTTACGCAGCGGTATAATCTGCACCTTCTGCACGCGATGGCTTTCTACCTGCAACGTTTTAAGCAAATAATCCCCCACCTGAACTTCTTCGCCAGGTTTTGGAATACGCTGCAAATACTCCATCAACAGCCCGGCAATGGTGTGATATTCACGTTTTTCATCCAGCGGCAGCGGCACATATTGCACCAGATCTTCCAGCGGCATATGACCATTCGCCGTCCAGGAACCGTCCGCATTCTTCTGAATATCATGGCGGGCGTCGATCTCTTCCACTTCGTTCGGTAAGTTACCGGCAATGGTTTCAGTGACGTCACTTAATGTCACAATCCCTTCCACCGAGCCAAACTCATCCACCACAAAAGCAAAGTGTGTGCGGGCATTACGGAACTGCTCCAGGGCAGGTAACAACGGCAAGGTTTCCGGGAACACCAGTGGCTGGCGAATCAACACCCGCAGGTTGAGCGGTTCGCCACGCAGTGACTGTTGTAGCAGGTCGATAACGTGAACAACACCGAGCAAATCTTCTGCGTCATCACCGTCGGTAACCACCAGCCGCGTATGCTGATTTCGCTCCAGCAACTGGCGGATTTCTTCTTCCGGCGCGTTGAGATCGATATGCTCAATATCGTGGCGCGACGTCATAATGCTGCTGACGGTACGCTGGTTAAGATTAAGTACCCGCTCAATCATCCGCCGTTCCTGCGGATTAAAGATCTGCTGGTTACCATGATCCACCAGCATGGACGCGGTTTCGGCGTCCAGTTCCGCATCTTCTTTTTGCCCGCTAAGCAGGCGCATTACCGCTTCGGTAGTCCGCTGGCGCAGCGTCTGGTTAGCGGAAAGAAAACGTCGCCGGTTAAAGATAGCCAACTGATTGAGCGCCTCGATCATCACCGAGAAGCCAATGGCGGCGTACAGGTAGCCTTTCGGAATGACGAAGCCGAAACCTTCTGCCACCAGGCTAAAGCCAATCATCAACAGGAAGCTTAAGCAGAGAATAACGATGGTCGGGTGACTGTTAACAAATTGCGTTAACGGCTTGCTGGCCATCAGCATTAGGCTGATAGCGATAACGACGGCGGCCATCATGACCAGTAAATGGTCGACCATCCCGACGGCGGTAATCACCGAGTCGAGTGAGAAGATGGCGTCCAGCACCACAATTTGCGTCACCACGCCCCAGAACTTCGCACCTTTGCGTTGTGTGGGATTATTGCTGTCTTTCCCTTCCAGCCGTTCGTTCAGCTCCATCGTGGCTTTGAACAACAGGAAGAAACCACCAAACAGCATGATTAAGTCGCGGGCGCTAAAGGTAAACGAGCGGAAGCTGAACAGCGGTTGAGTCAGGGTGACCAGCCAGGAGATTGACGCCAGCAGTAACAGGCGCATTAACATCGCCAGCAGCAGCCCGGTAACCCGTGCGCGGTCGCGCTGCTTCGGCGGTAGTTTTTCGGCGAGGATGGCAATAAAGACCAGGTTATCAATGCCGAGGACCAGTTCGATCACAATCAGCGTGATTAACCCGGCCCAGATAGACGGATCGGCAATCCATTCCATAGTAAGTACAAAACCTATTCGTTGTATGACAAATGTCACAATTCGATCATGGATAAATCGGGGCAAAAATGCAATGTTGCAGCACTATTTATCTCATATTATTTGAGGGTAATAACCTCACATTATCCCTGAATTAAAAGGGGTAATAATAAAACATTATTTAAGAAATATCGCATGTGGAGACGCAATATTAAATATTGTCAACCTAAAGAAACTCCTAAAAACCATATTGAATGACACTTAATATAATTCTTAAAAATAGCCAATTGCCGAATTGTTACCTTGCCTGCTATTCCGTTAGCTGTAACACTTCCTCCTGCATTATTGGAGAGCCAATATTCAATTACCATAATGTCACCTTATATTCGGAAGTTAATTTCCGTAATAACCCTTTCTCATCAACGATTGTATGCAGAGAGGGTTTGAAAAATTAAGCTAAATCAGTGTATTGGTAGCTAAAAAGCCAGGGGCGGTAGCGTGTCTGGATGCCTGAAAGACCAGTCTGAATTATTCTGTCAATAGCCTGCGGATGAAATCAATTTTTTTAGGACTGATGCCAGTTAAATTTTTATTCAATTAACTGCAAGGTAAATGTGCATGGCGACATTGCTATTAATAGTGCACAGGATAATTACTCTGCCAAAGTGATAAATAAACAATGATGAAATCCAAAATGAAATTGATGCCATTATTGGTGTCAGTAACCTTGATAAGCGGTTGCACAGTACTTCCGGGCAGCAATATGTCGACGATGGGCAAAGACGTCATCAAACAGCAGGACGCTGATTTCGATCTCGACAAAATGGTGAATGTTTATCCGCTGACCCCGCGCCTGATTGACCAATTACGCCCACGCCCGAATGTAGCGCGCCCCAATATGACGCTGGAAAGCGAGATCGCGAATTACCAGTATCGCGTCGGGCCGGGGGACGTTCTTAATGTCACCGTCTGGGATCACCCGGAACTCACCACGCCAGCCGGTCAGTACCGCAGCTCCAGCGACACCGGCAACTGGGTACAGCCTGACGGCACTATGTTTTACCCGTATATCGGCAAGGTTCACGTAGTTGGGAAAACGCTCGCTGAAATCCGCAGTGATATTACCGGGCGCTTAGCGACGTACATCGCTGACCCGCAGGTGGACGTTAATATCGCCGCCTTCCGCTCACAAAAGGCCTATATCTCCGGACAGGTGAATAAATCCGGCCAACAGGCGATCACCAACGTGCCACTGACCATTCTCGACGCCATCAACGCCGCAGGTGGCCTGACCGACACCGCTGACTGGCGCAACGTGGTGTTAACACACAATGGTCGTGAAGAACGCATTTCTTTGCAGGCGCTGATGCAAAATGGCGACCTCAATCAGAACCGACTGCTTTACCCCGGCGATATTCTCTATGTGCCGCGTAATGATGATCTGAAAGTATTTGTGATGGGTGAAGTGAAGAAACAGAGCACCCTGAAAATGGACTTTAGCGGCATGACCCTGACTGAAGCTCTGGGCAATGCCGAAGGTATCGACATGACCACCTCCAACGCCAGCGGCATCTTTGTCATTCGTCCGCTGAAAGGCGAGGGTGGGCGTAACGGCAAGATTGCCAATATCTACCAGCTGGATATGTCCGATGCGACGTCGCTGGTGATGGCGACAGAATTCCGCCTGCAACCTTATGACGTGGTGTATGTCACCACCGCCCCGGTTTCCCGCTGGAACCGTCTGATCAATCAGTTGCTGCCAACTATTAGCGGTGTCCGTTACATGACGGATACAGCCAGCGACATTCATAACTGGTAATCGTCATGTTTAACAACATCTTAGTTGTCTGTGTCGGCAATATTTGCCGTTCCCCGACGGCGGAACGCTTACTGCAACGTTATCACCCGGAACTGAAAGTGGAGTCCGCTGGACTCGGCGCGCTGGTCGGTAAGGGCGCAGATCCTACCGCTATCAGCGTCGCCGCAGAACATCAACTGTCTCTGGAAGGCCACTGTGCACGACAAATCAGCCGTCGCCTGTGTCGCAACTATGACCTGATTTTGACCATGGAAAAGCGCCATATCCAACGCTTATGCGAGATGGCACCGGAGATGCGCGGCAAAGTGATGCTGTTTGGTCACTGGGATAACGAATGTGAAATCCCCGATCCGTATCGCAAAAGCCGGGAAACGTTTGCAGCGGTGTACACATTACTTGAACGGTCTGCCCGCCAGTGGGCGCAGGCATTGAACGCAGAGCAGGTATAAGAATGACAGAAAAAGTAAAACAACATGCCGCTCCGGTAACGGGCAGTGATGAAATCGATATTGGTCGCCTGGTCGGCACCGTCATTGAAGCGCGCTGGTGGGTGATTGGCATCACCGCCGTATTTGCCCTCTGTGCCGTGGTTTACACTTTCTTCGCCACGCCGATTTATAGTGCCGACGCACTGGTACAAATCGAGCAAAACAGCGGCAATTCGTTAGTGCAGGACATTGGTTCGGCATTAGCCAACAAACCGCCAGCATCGGACGCCGAGATCCAGTTGATTCGTTCGCGCCTGGTGCTTGGTAAAACGGTGGACGATCTCGACCTCGATATTGCAGTGAGCAAAAACACGTTCCCGATTTTCGGGGCGGGCTGGGATCGCCTGATGGGGCGTCAGAACGAGACGGTGAAAGTGACTACCTTTAACCGCCCGAAAGAGAAGGCGGATCAGGTGTTTACACTTAATGTGCTGGACGATAAAAACTACACTCTGAGCAGCGATGGCGGCTTTAGCGCCCGTGGGCAAGCGGGCCAGATGCTGACAAAAGAAGGCGTCACGCTGATGGTTGAAGCCATTCACGCCCGCCCGGGCAGTGAGTTTACCGTCACCAAATACTCCACGCTGGGGATGATCAATCAACTGCAAAACAGCCTGACGGTAACGGAGAACGGCAAAGACGCAGGCGTACTGAGCCTGACTTATACCGGTGAAGATCGCGAACAGATCCGCGACATTCTTAACAGCATCGCCCGTAACTATCAGGAACAAAATATTGAGCGCAAATCGGCGGAAGCGTCGAAAAGCCTCGCTTTCCTTGCGCAACAGTTACCGGAAGTACGTAGCCGCCTCGATGTTGCCGAAAACAAACTGAATGCCTTCCGTCAGGATAAAGATTCTGTTGATCTGCCGCTGGAAGCGAAAGCGGTGCTCGATTCGATGGTGAACATCGACGCGCAGTTGAACGAACTGACCTTTAAAGAGGCGGAAATCTCCAAGCTGTACACCAAAGTTCACCCGGCGTACCGCACGCTGCTGGAGAAACGTCAGGCGCTGGAAGACGAAAAAGCCAAACTTAATGGTCGCGTAACGGCGATGCCGAAAACCCAGCAGGAAATTGTCCGTCTGACCCGCGATGTCGAGTCTGGTCAGCAGGTCTATATGCAACTGCTGAATAAAGAGCAGGAACTGAAAATCACCGAAGCCAGCACCGTCGGCGATGTGCGCATTGTTGACCCGGCAATCACCCAGCCTGGCGTGTTAAAACCGAAGAAAGGGCTGATTATCCTCGGCGCGATTATCCTCGGCCTGATGCTCTCTATCGTGGGTGTGCTGCTGCGCTCGTTGTTTAATCGCGGCATCGAAAGCCCGCAGGTGCTGGAAGAACACGGTATCAGCGTCTATGCCAGCATCCCGCTGTCGGAATGGCAGAAAGCGCGCGATAGCGTCAAAACCATCAAAGGGGTTAAACGCTATAAACAGAGTCAGCTACTGGCGGTAGGGAATCCAACCGATCTGGCGATTGAAGCCATCCGTAGTCTGCGTACCAGTCTGCACTTCGCGATGATACAGGCGCAGAACAATGTGTTGATGATGACCGGGGTTAGCCCGTCAATCGGTAAAACCTTTGTCTGCGCCAACCTGGCGGCGGTGATCAGCCAGACCAATAAACGGGTGTTGTTGATCGACTGCGATATGCGCAAAGGTTATACCCACGAGCTGTTGGGCACCAATAACGTTAATGGCCTGTCGGAAATTCTGATTGGTCAGGGCGATATTACTACCGCTGCTAAACCGACCTCTATTGCCAAATTTGACCTGATCCCGCGCGGTCAGGTACCGCCAAATCCTTCTGAACTGTTGATGAGCGAACGCTTTGCCGAACTGGTGAACTGGGCGAGTAAAAACTACGACCTGGTGTTGATTGATACGCCGCCGATTCTGGCAGTGACCGATGCCGCAATTGTTGGTCGTCATGTCGGAACCACGTTAATGGTGGCGCGTTATGCGGTCAACACCTTGAAAGAAGTGGAAACCAGTCTGAGCCGCTTTGAGCAAAACGGTATTCCGGTGAAAGGGGTGATTCTGAACTCCATCTTCCGCCGCGCCAGCGCGTATCAGGATTATGGCTATTACGAATACGAATATAAGTCGGATGCGAAATAACGACGCCTGCATTCGCACCGCCCCGTAGGCCGGATAAGGCGCTCACGCCGCATCCGGCAAGCAAACCAGCTCATAAGCCGGGAGAACAACCTATGAAAGATAATCCGCTGATCTCAATCTATATGCCAACCTGGAACCGCCAACAACTGGCGATTCGGGCGATAAAATCGGTCCTGCGCCAGGACTACAGCAACTGGGAGATGATCATCGTGGATGATTGCTCCACCTCCTGGGAACAACTGCAACAGTACGTCACCGCCCTCAACGATCCGCGTATCACTTACATCCACAACGATATTAACAGCGGGGCGTGCGCGGTACGTAACCAGGCGATTATGCTGGCGCAAGGGGAATACATCACCGGGATCGATGATGATGATGAATGGACACCCAACCGTCTGAGCGTCTTCCTCGCCCATAAACAGCAACTGGTCACACACGCCTTTTTGTACGCTAACGACTACGTTTGCCAGGGAGAAGTTTATTCCCAACCGGCAAGCTTACCACTGTATCCCAAATCGCCGTACTCACGCCGCCTGTTCTATAAACGCAATATCATTGGCAATCAGGTCTTTACCTGGGCATGGCGTTTCAAAGAGTGTTTGTTCGATACCGAACTGAAAGCAGCACAGGATTACGACATCTTCCTGCGGATGGTGGTGGAGTACGGCGAACCGTGGAAAGTGGAAGAGGCGACGCAGATCCTGCATATCAATCACGGCGAAATGCAGATCACCTCGTCACCGAAAAAATTCTCCGGATACTTCCACTTTTACCGCAAGCACAAAGACAAATTCGACCGTGCCAGCAAAAAATATCAGCTGTTTACCCTCTACCAGATCCGCAATAAACGTATGACCTGGCGCACTTTGCTGACGCTGCTGTCGGTGCGTAACGGCAAACGTCTGGCTGATGGTATTCGGGGGCGCTAAAGATGCTGGAAGATCTGCGCGCCAACAGCTGGAGTTTACGCCCGTGCTGCATGGTTCTTGCCTATCGTGTTGCTCATTTTTGTTCGGTGTGGCGCAAAAAGAACGTCCTCAACAATCTTTGGGCGGCCCCGCTGCTGGTGCTGTATCGCATTATCACCGAATGCTTTTTCGGTTATGAAATCCAGGCAGCCGCAACCATTGGCCGCCGCTTTACTATCCATCACGGTTACGCCGTAGTGATCAATAAAAACGTGGTGGCGGGGGATGATTTCACCATTCGCCACGGCGTCACTATCGGCAATCGTGGTGCCGATAACATGGCATGTCCACACATTGGCAACGGCGTCGAGCTCGGTGCCAACGTCATTATTCTTGGTGATATCACGCTTGGTAACAACGTCACCGTGGGCGCGGGCAGCGTGGTGCTCGACTCTGTCCCGGACAACGCGCTGGTGGTGGGAGAAAAAGCGCGAGTGAAGGTAATCAAATGAATATTCTGCAATTTAATGTGCGACTGGCGGAAGGCGGGGCAGCAGGTGTGGCGTTAGATCTCCACCAGCGTGCGCTGCAACAGGGGCTGGCGTCACATTTTGTCTACGGCTACGGCAAAGGCGGCAAAGAGAGCGTCAGCCATCAAAACTATCCGCAGGTCATCAAACATACGCCGCGGATGACCGCGATGGCGAACATTGCCCTGTTTCGTCTGTTTAATCGCGATCTGTTTGGCAATTTCAATGAGTTATATCGCACCATTACTCGCACACCGGGGCCAGTGGTCCTGCATTTTCATGTGCTGCACAGCTACTGGCTAAATCTTAAGAGCGTGGTGCGCTTTTGCGAAAAGGTGAAAAACCACAAACCGGATGTCACTCTGGTCTGGACGCTGCACGACCACTGGAGCGTTACCGGGCGCTGCGCCTTTACCGACGGTTGCGAAGGCTGGAAAACGGGCTGCCAGAAATGCCCGACCTTAAATAACTATCCGCCGGTGAAGATTGATCGCGCACACCAACTGGTGGCGGGCAAACGCCAGTTATTCCGCGAGATGCTGGCACTGGGCTGTCAGTTTATTTCCCCCAGCCAGCATGTGGCTGATGCTTTCAATAGTCTGTACGGTCCAGGGCGTTGCCGGATTATCAATAACGGTATTGATATGGCAACCGAAGCGATTCTGGCGGATCTGCCTCCGGTGCGCGAAACCCAGGGTAAGCCGAAAATCGCGGTGGTGGCGCATGACCTGCGTTACGACGGCAAGACTAACCAGCAACTGGTGCGTGAGATGATGGCGCTGGGCGACAAAATTGAACTGCATACCTTTGGTAAGTTCTCGCCGTTCACCGCTGGCAACGTGGTTAATCACGGCTTTGAAACTGACAAGCGCAAGTTGATGAGCGCGCTCAATCAGATGGATGCGCTGGTGTTCAGTTCTCGCGTCGATAACTACCCGCTGATTTTGTGTGAGGCGCTATCGATTGGCGTGCCGGTGATTGCCACCCATAGCGACGCGGCGCGTGAAGTGTTGCAAAAATCCGGCGGTAAAACCGTCAGCGAAGAAGAGGTGCTGCAACTGGTGCAATTAAGCAAACCGGAAATCGCGCAGGCGATATTTGGTACCACGTTGGCCGGGTTCAGCCAACGTAGCCGCGCCGCCTACAGTGGACAACAGATGCTGGAGGAGTATGTCAACTTCTATCAGAATCTGTAGCTACCTGCTGCTGCCGCTGATCTACCTGCTGGTTAACGTCAAAATCGCCCAGCTTGGTGAAAGTTTCCCCATCACTATCGTCACTTTTTTACCTGTCTTGTTACTGCTGTTTTTAGAACGCATCAGCGTTAAAAAATTGATGATTGCCTTAGGGGTTGGCGCGGGGCTCACGGCGTTCAACTATCTGTTTGGTCAGTCGCTGGATGCCAGTAAATACGTCACTTCAACCATGCTGTTTGTCTATATTGTGATCATTATTGGCATGGTGTGGAGTATTCGCTTTAAAACGATTTCGCCACACAACCATCGCAAGATATTACGTTTCTTTTATCTGGTGGTCGGGCTGGTGGTGGCGCTGGCGGCGGTGGAGATGGCGCAAATTATCCTCACCGGTGGCAGCAGTATTATGGAGTCGATTTCGAAATATCTGATTTATAGCAACAGCTATGTACTGAATTTCATTAAATTCGGCGGCAAGCGCACGACAGCACTTTATTTCGAACCGGCATTTTTCGCTCTGGCATTAATCTCAATTTGGCTCAGCATCAAACAGTTTGGTATCAAAACGCCTAAAACAGATGCTATGATTCTCGCAGGAATAATATTATCCGGATCGTTTTCAGGGGTTATGACCTTTATCCTGTTTTATTTGCTGGAGTGGGCATTCCAATATCTGAATAAAGAGGCGATTAAGAAAAAGTTGCCGTTAGCATTGATTTCTCTGGCTGTATTCCTGGTTGGTGTGGTAATCGCGTTTCCTTATATTTCCACCCGTCTGGGCGATTTAGGTACGGAAGGATCGTCATCGTATTATCGTATTGTCGGTCCGCTGGTAATGGTCGGTTATTCTTTGACCCATATTGACGGTGTAGTCAGATTTGGCTCACTTTATGAATATGTCGCATCATTCGGAATATTTAACGGTGCGGATGTCGGAAAAACCATAGACAATGGTTTGTATCTGCTGATTATTTATTTTTCCTGGTTCGCAGTGTTTTTATCGCTGTGGTACATGGGGAAAGTGATAAAAATGATGATCAACGCTTTTGGTGATAACCGCAATTTTCGCGTGCAATTATATCTTTTCACTCCGGTATCGCTGTTTTTTACCGGTTCGATATTTAGCCCGGAATATGCATTTTTAATCGTCTGTCCGTTTATTTTGCGAAAAGCGTTAAATATTACGAGGTAAGAATAAGAACATGTTGCTTAGCATAATCACTGTCGCGTTTCGTAACCTCGAAGGGATAGTCAAAACACATGCCTCGCTGGCGCATCTGGCGCAGGCGGAAGATATCAGCTTCGAATGGATTGTTGTCGATGGCGGTTCCAACGACGGCACCCGTGAGTATCTGGAAAATCTCAATGGTATCTTTAACCTACGCTTTGTCAGCGAGCCAGATAACGGTATCTACGACGCCATGAACAAAGGCATTGCGATGGCACAAGGCAAGTTCGCGTTGTTTCTCAACTCGGGCGATATTTTTCATCAGGATGCCGCAAATTTTGTCCGTAAGTTAAAAATGCAAAAAGATAACGTGATGATCACCGGCGATGCGCTGCTGGATTTTGGCGACGGGCATAAAATTAAGCGTAGTGCTAAACCGGGTTGGTATATTTATCACAGCCTGCCCGCCAGCCATCAGGCGATATTTTTCCCGGTATCCGGCTTGAAAAAATGGCGTTATGACCTGGAATATAAAGTTTCTTCCGATTACGCGCTGGCGGCTAAAATGTATAAAGCAGGTTATGCATTTAAAAAACTCAATGGCCTGGTGTCTGAATTTTCTATGGGTGGGGTATCTACCACCAATAATATGGAATTGTGTGCTGACGCCAAAAAAGTCCAACGGCAGATATTACATGTGCCTGGCTTCTGGGCAGAATTATCCTGGCATTTACGCCAACGTACTACCTCAAAGACGAAAGCCTTATATAACAAAAGCTGAATATAAGGGAAAACGATGCAGGATTTAAGCGGTTTCTCGGTGCCGAAAGGGTTCCGGGGCGGCAACGCTATTAAAGTGCAATTATGGTGGGCAGTACAGGCAACAATATTTGCCTGGTCGCCACAAGTATTGTATCGCTGGCGGGCTTTTTTATTACGTTTATTCGGAGCAAAAATAGGAAAAAACGTAGTTATTCGTCCGTCAGTAAAAATTACCTATCCGTGGAAATTAACCTTAGGTGATTACGCGTGGGTCGGCGATGACGTCAATTTATATACCCTCGGTGAAATAACCATTGGCGCACATTCGGTGATATCGCAAAAAAGTTATTTATGCACCGGTAGCCACGACCATGCAAGTCAACATTTCACCATTAACGCCACGCCTATTGTGATTGGCGAGAAATGCTGGCTGGCAACCGATGTCTTTGTTGCCCCAGGCGTCACAATCGGCGACGGCACCGTCGTGGGTGCACGAAGCAGTGTTTTTAAATCGCTTCCGGCAAATGTGGTTTGCCGGGGGAATCCCGCAGTGGTGATACGCGAACGCGTTGAAACTGAATAAATTCAAAAATACAGAGGAATAAGACATGTCAAAAGTCGCTCTCATCACCGGTGTAACCGGACAAGACGGTTCTTACCTGGCAGAGTTTCTGCTGGAAAAAGGTTACGAGGTGCATGGTATTAAGCGTCGCGCATCGTCATTCAACACCGAGCGCGTGGATCACATTTATCAGGATCCGCACACCTGCAACCCGAAATTCCATCTGCATTATGGCGACCTGAGTGATACCTCTAACCTGACGCGCATTTTGCGTGAAGTACAGCCGGATGAAGTGTACAACCTGGGCGCAATGAGCCACGTTGCGGTCTCTTTTGAGTCACCAGAATATACCGCTGACGTCGACGCGATGGGTACGCTGCGCCTGCTGGAGGCGATCCGCTTCCTCGGTCTGGAAAAGAAAACTCGTTTCTATCAGGCTTCCACCTCTGAACTGTACGGTCTGGTGCAGGAAATTCCGCAGAAAGAAACCACGCCGTTCTACCCGCGATCTCCGTATGCGGTCGCCAAACTGTACGCCTACTGGATCACCGTTAACTACCGCGAATCCTACGGCATGTACGCCTGTAACGGTATTCTCTTCAACCATGAATCCCCGCGCCGCGGCGAAACCTTCGTTACCCGCAAAATTACCCGCGCAATCGCCAACATCGCCCAGGGGCTGGAGTCGTGCCTGTACCTCGGCAATATGGACTCCCTGCGTGACTGGGGCCATGCCAAAGACTACGTAAAAATGCAGTGGATGATGCTGCAACAGGAACAACCGGAAGATTTTGTTATCGCGACCGGCGTTCAGTACTCCGTACGTCAGTTCGTGGAAATGGCGGCAGCACAGTTGGGCATCAAACTGCGCTTTGAAGGCACGGGTGTTGAAGAGAAGGGCATTGTGGTTTCCGTCACCGGGCATGACGCGCCGGGCGTTAAACCGGGTGATGTGATTATCGCTGTTGACCCGCGTTACTTCCGTCCGGCTGAAGTTGAAACGCTGCTCGGCGACCCGACCAAAGCGCACGAAAAACTGGGCTGGAAACCGGAAATCACCCTCAGAGAGATGGTGTCTGAAATGGTGGCTAATGACCTCGAAGCGGCGAAAAAACACTCTCTGCTGAAATCTCACGGCTACGACGTGGCGATCGCGCTGGAGTCATAAGCATGAGTAAACAACGAGTTTTTATTGCTGGTCATCGCGGGATGGTCGGTTCCGCCATCAAGCGACAGCTCGAACAGCGCGGTGATGTGGAGCTGGTATTACGCACCCGCGATGAACTGAACCTGCTGGACAGCCGCGCGGTGCATGATTTCTTTGCCAGCGAAAGCATTGACCAGGTCTATCTGGCGGCGGCGAAAGTGGGCGGCATTGTTGCCAACAACACGTATCCGGCGGATTTCATCTACCAGAACATGATGATTGAGAGCAACATCATTCACGCCGCGCATCAGAACGACGTGAACAAACTGCTGTTTCTCGGATCGTCCTGTATCTACCCGAAACTGGCAAAACAGCCGATGGCAGAAAGCGAGTTATTGCAGGGCACGCTGGAGCCGACCAACGAGCCTTATGCCATTGCCAAAATTGCCGGGATCAAACTGTGCGAATCTTACAACCGCCAGTACGGACGCGATTACCGCTCAGTCATGCCGACCAACCTGTATGGCCCGCATGACAACTTCCACCCGAGTAATTCGCATGTGATCCCAGCATTGTTGCGTCGCTTCCACGAGGCGACGGCACAGAATGCGCCGGACGTTGTGGTATGGGGCAGCGGTACACCGATGCGTGAATTCCTGCACGTCGATGATATGGCGGCGGCCAGCATTCACGTGATGGAGCTGGCGCACGAAGTCTGGCTGGAGAACACCCAGCCGATGCTGTCGCACATTAACGTCGGTACCGGTGTTGACTGCACTATCCGCGAGCTGGCGCAAACCATCGCCAAAGTGGTGGATTACAAAGGTCGGGTGGTTTTTGATGCCAGCAAGCCGGATGGTACGCCGCGCAAACTGCTGGATGTGACGCGCCTGCATCAGCTTGGCTGGTATCACGAAATCTCACTGGAAGCGGGGCTTGCCAGCACTTACCAGTGGTTCCTTGAGAATCGAGACCGCTTTCGGGGGTAATGATGTTTTTACGTCAGGAAGACTTTGCCACGGTAGTGCGCTCCACACCGCTTGTCTCTCTCGACTTTATTGCCGAGAACAGTCGCGGCGAGTTTCTGCTTGGCAAAAGAACCAACCGCCCGGCGCAGGGTTACTGGTTTGTGCCGGGAGGGCGCGTGCAGAAAGACGAAACGCTGGAAGCCGCATTTGAGCGGCTGACGATGGCGGAACTGGGGCTGCGTCTGCCGATAACAGCAGGCCAGTTTTACGGTGTCTGGCAGCACTTTTATGACGATAACTTCTCTGGCACGGATTTCACCACTCACTATGTGGTGCTCGGTTTTCGCTTCAGAGTCGCTGAAGAAGATCTGATACTGCCGGATGAGCAGCATGACGATTACCGCTGGCTGACGCCGGACGCGCTGCTCGCCAGTAACGATGTTCACGCTAACAGCCGCGCCTATTTTCTCGCTGAGAAGCGTGCCGGAGTACCCGGATTATGAAAATACTGGTCTACGGCATTAACTACTCGCCGGAGTTAACCGGTATCGGCAAATACACCGGCGAGATGGTGGAATGGCTGGCGGCGCAAGGTCATGAGGTGCGGGTTATTACCGCACCGCCTTACTACCCGCAGTGGCAGGTGGGCGAGAACTATTCCGCCTGGCGCTACAAACGAGAAGAGGGGGCCGCCACGGTGTGGCGCTGCCCGCTGTACGTGCCAAAACAGCCGAGCACCCTGAAACGCTTGTTGCATCTCGGCAGTTTTGCCGTCAGCAGTTTCTTTCCACTGATGGCGCAACGTCGCTGGAAGCCGGATCGCATTATCGGCGTAGTGCCAACGCTGTTTTGCACGCCGGGAATGCGCCTGCTGGCGAAGCTCTCTGGTGCGCGTACCGTGCTGCATATTCAGGATTACGAAGTGGACGCCATGCTGGGGCTGGGCCTTGCCGGAAAAGGCAAAGGCGGCAAAGTGGCACAGCTGGCAACGGCGTTCGAACGTAGCGGACTGCATAACGTCGATAACGTCTCCACGATTTCGCGTTCAATGATGAATAAAGCCATCGAAAAAGGCGTGGCGGCGGAAAACGTCATCTTCTTCCCCAACTGGTCGGAAATTGCCCGTTTTCAGCATGTTGCAGATGCCGATGTTGACGCCCTTCGTAACCAGCTTGGCCTGCCGGATAACAAAAAAATCATTCTTTACTCCGGCAATATTGGTGAAAAGCAGGGGCTGGAAAACGTTATTGAAGCTGCCGATCGCCTGCGCGATGAACCGCTGATTTTTGCCATTGTCGGGCAGGGCGGCGGCAAAGCGCGGCTGGAAAAAATGGCGCAACAGCGTGGTCTGCGCAACATGCAATTTTTTCCGCTGCAATCGTATGACACTTTGCCCGCACTGCTGAAGATGGGCGATTGCCATCTGGTGGTGCAAAAACGCGGCGCGGCAGATGCCGTATTGCCGTCGAAACTGACCAATATTCTGGCGGTAGGCGGTAACGCGGTGATTACCGCAGAAGCCCACACAGAACTGGGGCAGCTTTGCGAAACCTTTCCGGGCATTGCGGTTTGCGTTGAACCGGAATCGGTCGAGGCGCTGGTGGCGGGGATTCGTCAGGCGCTTCTGTTGCCCAAACACAACACGGTGGCACGTGAATATGCCGAACGCACGCTCGATAAAGAGAACGTGTTACGTCAATTTATAAATGATATTCGGGGATAATTATGGCGCAGTCGAAACTCTATCCAGTTGTGATGGCAGGTGGCTCCGGTAGCCGCTTATGGCCGCTTTCCCGCGTACTTTACCCCAAGCAGTTTTTATGCCTGAAAGGCGATCTCACCATGCTGCAAACCACCATCTGCCGCCTGAACGGCGTGGAGTGCGAAAGCCCGGTGGTGATTTGCAATGAGCAGCACCGCTTTATTGTCGCGGAACAGCTGCGTCAACTGAACAAACTCACCGAGAACATTATTCTCGAACCGGCAGGGCGTAACACTGCACCTGCCATTGCGCTGGCGGCGCTGGCGGCAAAACGTCATAGCCCGGAGATCGACCCGTTAATGCTGGTATTGGCGGCGGATCATGTGATTGCCGATGAAGACGCGTTCCGTGCCGCCGTGCGTAATGCCATGCCGTATGCCGAAGCGGGCAAGCTGGTGACCTTCGGCATTGTGCCGGATCTACCTGAAACCGGATATGGCTATATTCGTCGCGGTGAAGTATCTGCGGGTGAGCAGGATACGGTGGCCTTTGAAGTGGCGCAGTTTGTCGAAAAACCGAATCTGGAAACCGCCCAGGCCTATGTGGCAAGCGGCGAATATTACTGGAACAGCGGCATGTTCCTGTTCCGCGCCGGACGCTATCTCGAAGAACTGAAAAAATATCGCCCGGATATTCTCGACGCCTGTGAACAAGCGATGAGCGCCGTCGATCCGGATCTCGATTTTATTCGCGTGGATGAAGAAGCGTTTCTGGCCTGCCCGGAAGAGTCGGTGGATTACGCGGTCATGGAACGTACGGCAGATGCCGTTGTGGTGCCGATGGATGCGGGCTGGAGCGATGTCGGTTCCTGGTCTTCATTATGGGAGATCAGCGCCCACACCGCCGAGGGCAACGTTTGCCACGGTGATGTGATTAATCACAAAACTGAAAACAGCTATGTGTACGCCGAATCTGGCCTGGTCACCACCGTCGGGGTGAAAGATCTGGTAGTGGTGCAGACCAAAGATGCGGTGCTGATTGCCGACCGTAACGCGGTGCAGGATGTGAAAAAAGTGGTCGAGCAGATCAAAGCCGATGGTCGCCATGAGCATCGGGTGCATCGCGAAGTGTATCGTCCGTGGGGCAAATATGACTCTATCGACGCGGGCGACCGCTACCAGGTGAAACGCATCACCGTGAAACCGGGCGAGGGCTTGTCGGTACAGATGCACCATCACCGCGCGGAACACTGGGTAGTGGTCGCGGGAACGGCAAAAGTCACCATTGATGGTGATATCAAACTGCTTGGTGAAAACGAGTCCATTTATATTCCGCTGGGGGCGACGCACTGCCTGGAAAACCCGGGGAAAATTCCGCTCGATTTAATTGAAGTGCGCTCCGGCTCTTATCTCGAAGAGGATGATGTGGTGCGCTTCGCGGATCGCTACGGACGGGTGTAAACGTCGCATCAGGAGCTGTTTGTCGGATGCGGCGTGAACGCCTTATCCGACCTACGGTTCGGGTTTGTAGTCCTGATAAGACGCGGCAGCGTCGCATCAGGCAATGAATGCGAAACCGAGATGTAAATAACGACAAAAACAAAATTGGCCGTTTCGGTCAGGGCCAACTATTGCCTGAAAAAGGGTAACGACATGAAAAAATTAACCTGCTTTAAAGCCTATGATATTCGCGGGAAATTAGGCGAAGAACTGAATGAAGATATCGCCTGGCGCATTGGTCGCGCCTATGGCGAATTTCTCAAACCGAAAACCATTGTGTTAGGCGGTGATGTCCGTCTCACCAGCGAAACCTTAAAACTGGCGCTGGCAAAAGGTTTACAGGATGCGGGCGTTGACGTGCTGGATATTGGTATGTCCGGCACCGAAGAGATCTATTTCGCCACGTTCCATCTCGGCGTGGATGGCGGCATTGAAGTTACCGCCAGCCATAATCCGATGGATTACAACGGCATGAAGCTGGTGCGCGAGGGGGCTCGCCCGATCAGCGGTGATACCGGACTGCGCGATGTCCAGCGCCTGGCTGAAGCCAACGACTTTCCTCCCGTCGATGAAACCAAACGCGGTCGCTATCAGCAAATCAACCTGCGTGACGCTTACGTTGATCACCTGTTCGGTTATATCAATGTCAAAAATCTCACGCCGCTCAAGCTGGTGATCAACTCCGGGAATGGCGCAGCGGGTCCGGTGGTGGACGCCATTGAAGCCCGCTTTAAAGCCCTTGGCGCACCCGTGGAATTAATCAAAGTGCACAACACGCCGAACGGCAATTTCCCCAACGGTATTCCTAACCCGCTACTGCCGGAATGCCGCGACGACACCCGCAATGCGGTCATCAAACACGGCGCGGATATGGGCATTGCCTTTGATGGCGATTTTGACCGCTGCTTCCTGTTTGACGAAAAAGGGCAGTTTATCGAAGGCTACTACATTGTCGGCCTGCTGGCAGAAGCGTTCCTCGAAAAAAATCCCGGCGCGAAGATCATCCACGATCCACGTCTCTCCTGGAATACCGTTGATGTGGTGACTGCCGCTGGCGGCACGCCGGTGATGTCGAAAACCGGACACGCCTTTATTAAAGAACGTATGCGCAAGGAAGACGCCATCTACGGTGGCGAAATGAGCGCCCACCATTACTTCCGTGATTTCGCTTACTGCGACAGCGGCATGATCCCGTGGCTGCTGGTCGCCGAACTAGTGTGCCTGAAAGATAAAACGCTGGGCGAACTGGTACGCGACCGGATGGCGGCGTTTCCGGCAAGCGGTGAGATCAACAGCAAACTGGCGCAACCCGTTGAGGCGATTAACCGCGTGGAACAGCATTTTAGCCGTGAGGCGCTGGCGGTGGATCGCACCGATGGCATCAGCATGACCTTTGCCGACTGGCGCTTTAACCTGCGCTCCTCCAACACCGAACCGGTGGTGCGGTTGAATGTGGAATCGCGCGGTGATGTGCCGCTGATGGAAGCGCGAACGCTAACTCTGCTGGCGTTGCTGAACGAGTAATGTCGGATCTTCCCTTACCCCATTGCGGGTAAGGGGCTAATAACAGGAACAACGATGACAAATCTAAAAAAGCGCGAGCGAGCGAAAACCAATGCATCGTTAATCTCTATGGTGCAACGCTTTTCAGATATCACCATCATGTTTGCCGGACTATGGCTGGTTTGCGAAGTGAGCGGACTGTCATTCCTCTACATGCACCTGTTGGTGGCGCTGATTACGCTGGTGGTGTTCCAGATGCTGGGCGGCATCACCGATTTTTATCGCTCATGGCGCGGTGTTCGGGCAGCGACAGAATTTGCCCTGTTGCTACAAAACTGGACCTTAAGCGTGATTTTCAGCGCCGGACTGGTGGCGTTCAACAATGATTTCGACACGCAACTGAAAATCTGGCTGGCGTGGTATGGGCTGACCAGCATCGGACTGGTGGTTTGCCGTTCATGTATTCGCATTGGGGCGGGCTGGCTGCGTAATCATGGCTATAACAAGCGCATGGTCGCGGTGGCGGGGGATTTAGCCGCCGGACAAATGCTGATGGAGAGCTTCCGTAATCAGCCGTGGTTAGGGTTTGAAGTGGTGGGTATATACCACGACCCGAAACCGGGCGGCGTTTCTAACGACTGGGCGGGTAACTTGCAACAGCTGGTCGAGGATGCAAAAGCGGGAAAGATTCATAACGTCTATATCGCGATGCAAATGTGCGACGGCGCGCGAGTGAAAAAACTGGTCCATCAATTGGCGGACACCACCTGTTCGGTGCTGCTGATCCCCGATGTCTTTACCTTCAACATTCTCCATTCACGTCTCGAAGAGATGAACGGCGTTCCGGTGGTGCCGCTTTACGATACGCCGCTTTCCGGGGTTAACCGCCTGCTAAAACGTGCGGAAGACATTGTGCTGGCGACGCTGATCTTGCTGCTGATCTCCCCGGTGCTGTGCTGTATTGCGCTGGCGGTGAAACTCAGTTCACCTGGGCCGGTTATTTTCCGCCAGACTCGCTATGGCATGGATGGCAAGCCGATCAAAGTGTGGAAGTTCCGTTCCATGAAAGTGATGGAGAACGACAAAGTGGTGACTCAGGCGACGCAGAACGATCCGCGCGTCACCAAAGTGGGGAACTTTCTGCGCCGCACCTCGCTGGATGAACTGCCGCAGTTTATCAATGTGCTGACCGGGGGGATGTCGATTGTCGGTCCACGTCCGCACGCAGTAGCGCATAACGAACAGTATCGCCAGCTCATTGAAGGCTACATGCTGCGCCACAAAGTGAAACCGGGCATTACCGGCTGGGCGCAGATTAATGGCTGGCGCGGCGAAACCGACACGCTGGAGAAAATGGAAAAACGCGTCGAGTTCGACCTTGAGTACATCCGCGAATGGAGCGTCTGGTTCGATATCAAAATCGTTTTTCTGACGGTGTTCAAAGGTTTCGTTAACAAAGCGGCATATTGATATGAGCTTACGTGAAAAAACCATCAGCGGCGCGAAGTGGTCGGCGATTGCCACGGTGATCATCATCGGCCTCGGGCTGGTGCAGATGACCGTGCTGGCGCGGATTATCGACAACCACCAGTTCGGCCTGCTGACTGTGTCGCTGGTGATTATCGCGCTGGCAGATACGCTTTCTGACTTCGGTATCGCTAACTCGATTATTCAGCGAAAAGAAATCAGTCACCTTGAACTCACCACGTTGTACTGGCTGAACGTCGGGCTGGGGATCGTGGTGTGCGTGGCGGTGTTTTTGTTGAGTGATCTCATCGGCGACGTGCTGAATAACCCGGACCTGGCACCTTTGATTAAAACATTGTCGCTGGCGTTTGTGGTAATCCCCCACGGGCAACAGTTCCGCGCGTTGATGCAGAAGGAGCTGGAGTTCAACAAAATCGGCATGATCGAAACCAGCGCGGTGCTGGCGGGCTTCACTTTTACGGTGGTTAGCGCCCATTTCTGGCCGCTGGCGATGACCGCGATCCTCGGTTATCTGGTCAATAGTGCGGTAAGAACGCTGCTGTTTGGCTACTTTGGTCGAAAAATTTATCGCCCCGGTCTGCATTTCTCGCTGGCGTCAGTTGCGCCGAACTTACGCTTTGGTGCCTGGCTGACGGCGGACAGCATCATCAACTATCTCAACACCAACCTTTCAACGCTGGTGCTGGCGCGTATTCTTGGCGCGGGCGTGGCAGGGGGATACAACCTGGCGTACAACGTGGCCGTCGTACCGCCGATGAAGCTGAACCCAATCATCACCCGCGTGTTATTTCCGGCATTCGCCAAAATTCAGGACGACACCGAAAAGTTGCGCGTGAACTTCTACAAGCTGCTGTCGGTGGTGGGGATTATCAACTTTCCGGCGCTGCTCGGGCTGATGGTGGTGTCGAATAACTTTGTACCGCTGGTCTTTGGTGAGAAGTGGAACAGCATTATTCCGGTGCTGCAATTGCTGTGTATTGTGGGTCTGCTGCGCTCCGTGGGTAACCCGATTGGTTCGCTGCTGATGGCGAAAGCGCGGGTCGATATCAGCTTTAAATTCAACGTATTCAAAACATTTCTGTTTATTCCGGCGATTGTTATTGGTGGGCAGATGGCGGGCGCAATCGGCGTCACGCTCGGTTTCCTGCTGGTGCAGATTATCAACACCATTCTGAGTTACTTCGTGATGATTAAACCGGTACTCGGTTCCAGTTATCGCCAGTACATCCTGAGTTTGTGGCTGCCGTTTTATCTCTCGCTGCCGACGCTGGTGGTCAGTTATGCGCTGGGCATTGTGCTGAAAGGGCAACTGGCGCTGGGGATGCTGCTGGCGGTGCAAATAGCCGCGGGCGTGCTGGCGTTTGTGGTGATGATTGTGCTGTCGCGCCATCCGCTGATGGTGGAAGTGAAGCGTCAGTTTTGTCGCAGCGAAAAAATGAAAATGCTTTTACGGGCGGGGTGAGTTGCTGTTTTCGGTTCCGACAACGGTTGCCGGGTGCAGCGTAAAACGCCTTATCCATCCTACGGTTCTGTGCTCGGGACCTGTAGGCCTGATAAGACGCGTCAGCGTCGCATCAGGCACTGAATGCCGGATGCGGCGTGAACGCCTTATCCGGCCTACGGTTCTGTGCTCGGGTCTTGTAGGCCTGATAAGACGCGCCAGCGTCGCATCAGGCAAAAAACGGCAACGAACACAACAAACACAGCCTCACCTGGCATCAAATTTATGAGGAAAAAATGAAATTACTTATTCTGGGCAACCACACTTGCGGCAATCGTGGCGACAGCGCCATCTTGCGCGGCTTACTTGATGCCATCAACATCCTCAATCCACAAGCCGAAGTGGACGTGATGAGCCGCTATCCGGTCAGTTCTTCCTGGCTGCTCAACCGCCCGGTAATGGGCGATCCGCTGTTCCTGCAAATGAAACAACACAACAGCGCGGCGGGCGTTGTCGGGCGCGTTAAAAAAGTCCTCCGTCGCCGCTATCAACACCAGGTATTGCTCTCACGCGTCACTGACACTGGCAAGCTGCGTAATATCGCCATCGCCCAGGGATTCACCGACTTCGTGCGCCTGCTGTCAGGTTACGACGCCATTATTCAGGTCGGCGGATCGTTTTTTGTCGATCTCTACGGCGTGCCGCAGTTTGAACACGCGCTTTGCACATTTATGGCGAAAAAGCCGCTGTTTATGATTGGTCACAGCGTCGGTCCCTTCCAGGATGAGCAATTTAACCAACTGGCGAACTACGTTTTTGGTCACTGTAACGCGCTGATCCTGCGCGAATCGGTCAGCCTTGATTTGATGAAACGCAGCAATATCACTACCGCAAAAGTTGAACATGGCGTCGATACTGCGTGGCTGGTCGATCACCACACCGAAGATTTCACCGCCAGCTATGCCGTTCAACACTGGCTGGACGTTGCCGCACAACAGAAAACGGTGGCAATTACCCTGCGCGAAGTGGCACCGTTCGACAAACGTCTCGGCACCACTCAGCAAGCGTATGAAAAAGCCTTTGCCGGGGTGGTCAATCGCATTCTCGATGAAGGGTATCAGGTGATTGCGCTTTCCACCTGTACGGGCATCGACAGTTATAACAAAGACGATCGCATGGTGGCGCTCAATCTGCGCCAGCACATCAGCGATCCTGCCCGTTACCACGTAGTGATGGATGAACTCAACGATCTGGAAATGGGCAAAATTCTGGGTGCCTGTAAACTCACCGTTGGTACGCGTCTGCACTCAGCCATTATCTCAATGAATTTTGCCACTCCGGCAATTGCCATCAACTACGAACATAAATCCGCCGGGATTATGCAACAACTGGGGCTGCCAGAGATGGCGATTGATATCCGTCATTTACTGGACGGCAGCTTGCAAGCGATGGTTGCGGATACCTTAGGCCAACTTCCGGCGCTGAACGCGCGACTTAACGAAGCCGTCAGTCGCGAACGTCAGACGGGAATGCAGATGGTGCAATCTGTGCTTGAGCGCATCGGGGAGGCGAAATGAAGGTCGGCTTCTTTTTACTGAAATTTCCGCTGTCGTCGGAAACTTTCGTCCTCAACCAAATTACCGCGTTTATTGATATGGGATTTGAGGTGGAGATTGTCGCGCTGCAAAAAGGCGACACACAAAACACCCACGCGGCATGGACGAAATACAACCTTGCCGCCAGAACCCGCTGGTTACAGGACGAACCTACGGGAAAAGTGGCGAAACTGCGCCACCGAGCCAGCCAGACCTTACGCGGCATTCATCGTAAAAATACCTGGCAGGCGCTCAACCTCAAACGCTATGGTGCCGAGTCGCGGAACCTGATTTTGTCTGCCATTTGTGGCCAGGTCGCAACACCATTTTATGCCGATGTCTTTATCGCTCATTTTGGCCCTGCGGGGGTAACCGCAGCAAAACTACGCGAACTGGGTGTGATTCGCGGCAAAATTGCCACCATCTTCCATGGTATTGATATCTCCAGTCGGGAAGTGCTCAACCACTACACTCCCGAATATCAACAACTGTTTCGCCGTGGCGACCTGATGCTACCAATAAGCGATCTGTGGGCCGGAAGGCTGCAAAAAATGGGTTGCCCCAGAGAAAAAATCGCCGTATCGCGTATGGGCGTGGACATGACGCGCTTTAGCCCGCGTCCGGTGAAAGCGCCCGCAACGCCGCTGGAAATCATATCTGTCGCACGCTTAACCGAGAAAAAAGGCCTGCATGTGGCGATTGAAGCCTGCCGTCAGTTGAAAGAGCAGGGTGTGGCATTTCGCTATCGCATCCTCGGCATTGGCCCGTGGGAACGACGCCTGCGTACCCTCATCGAACAATATCAACTGGAAGATGTGGTAGAGATGCCGGGCTTTAAACCGAGCCACGAAGTGAAAGCGATGCTCGACGACGCGGATGTCTTCCTGTTGCCATCGGTAACGGGCGCGGATGGCGATATGGAAGGCATTCCGGTAGCGCTGATGGAAGCGATGGCGGTCGGCATTCCGGTGGTTTCTACTCTGCATAGCGGAATACCGGAATTGGTGGAGGCCGATAAATCCGGCTGGCTGGTGCCTGAGAACGATGCTCGCGCACTGGCACAACGTCTGGCGGCATTTAGCCAACTGGACACTGACGAACTGGCTCCGGTTATCAAACGTGCGCGCGAAAAAGTCGAACATGATTTTAACCAGCAGGTGATCAATCGAGAACTCGCAAGCTTGCTGCAAGCTTTATAGAGGAGAACGCATGCCATTTAAAACACTCTCCCGACGCACCTTCCTGACGGCAAGCTCGGCGCTTGCCTTCCTCCATACACCTTTCGCCCGTGCACTTCCTGCCCGACAAAGCGTTAACATTAACGACTACAACCCTCACGACTGGATCGCCTCATTTAAACAAGCCTTCAGCGAAGGGCAAACGGTCGTCGTGCCTGCCGGATTGGTTTGCGACAATATCAACACCGGCATCTTCATTCCTCCTGGCAAAACGTTACACATCCTTGGAAGCCTGCGCGGCAACGGCAGAGGGCGATTTGTCTTACAGGACGGCAGCCAGGTGACAGGGGGGGAGGGCGGCAGTATGCATAACATCACCCTGGATGTGCGCGGCTCTGACTGCACCATCAAAGGGCTGACTATGAGCGGCTTTGGTCCGGTAACGCAGATTTATATCGGCGGCAAAAACAAACGGGTCATGCGCAACCTGACCATCGATAACCTGACCGTTAGCCACGCTAATTACGCCATCTTACGCCAGGGATTTCATAACCAGATTATCGGTGCCAACATCACCAACTGTAAGTTCAGCGACTTACAAGGCGACGCCATTGAATGGAACGTGGCAATTAACGACAGTGATATTTTGATCTCCGACCATGTCATCGAGCGCATCAACTGTACTAATGGCAAAATCAACTGGGGAATTGGCATAGGCCTTGCGGGGAGTACCTACGATAATAACTACCCGGAAGACCAGGCAGTGAAAAACTTTGTCGTGGCGAATATCACGGGATCGGATTGTCGGCAGTTGATCCATGTTGAAAATGGCAAACATTTTGTTATCCGTAATATCAAAGCCCGCAATATCACGCCGGATTTCAGTAAGAAAGCAGGCATTGATAACGCGACAGTTGCTATTTACGGTTGTGACAATTTCGTGATTGATAATATTGAAATGATTAATAGCGCCGGGATGTTAATCGGCTATGGGGTAATTAAAGGCAAATATCTCTCGATACCGCAAAATTTCCGAGTGAATAATATTCAACTGGATAACACCCATCTTGTTTATAAATTGCGCGGCATCCAAATCTCCGCCGGGAATGCTGTCTCCTTTGTGGCACTAACTAACATTGAGATGAAGCGTGCCTCGCTGGAGCTTCACAACAAACCGCAACATCTTTTTATGCGTAATATCAAGGTGATGCAGGAATCCTCTGTTGGACCAGCATTGAGCATGAACTTCGACATGCGCAAAGACGTTCGCGGCGTCTTTATGGCGAAAAAAGAAACACTGCTGTCACTTGCAAATGTTCATGCGGTGAATGAAAAAGGGCAAAGCTCCGTCGATATCGACAGAGTTAATCACCATATTGTTAATGTGGAAAAGATTAACTTTAGATTGCCGGAACGGAGGGAGTAGATTTGCGACCATTCCTGGAAAAATGGAGCCATACTTAGGAACAATGCTACTGCAATCCACAACGAAGCGGCGTAACATCATAAGTAATTCAGTAATCAATTCAGGGTAATTGATGCTGGCGAAAAAAATCGAACAAGCTATAATTCAGCAACCATTTTACAGGTGGATGAAATAATGACGAATTTAAAAGCAGTTATTCCTGTAGCGGGTCTTGGGATGCATATGTTGCCTGCCACTAAGGCGATTCCCAAAGAGATGCTACCGATCGTCGACAAGCCAATGATTCAGTACATTGTTGACGAGATTGTTGCTGCAGGGATCAAAGAAATCCTCCTGGTAACTCACGCGTCCAAGAACGCGGTCGAAAACCACTTCGACACCTCGTATGAATTAGAATCTCTCCTTGAACAGCGCGTGAAGCGTCAACTGCTGGCGGAAGTACAGTCCATTTGCCCGCCGGGCGTGACCATTATGAACGTGCGTCAGGGCGAACCTTTAGGTTTGGGCCACTCCATTTTATGTGCACGACCTGCCATTGGTGACAACCCATTTGTCGTGGTACTGCCAGACGTAGTGATCGACGACGCCAGCGCCGACCCGCTGCGCTACAACCTTGCTGCCATGATTGCGCGCTTCAATGAAACGGGCCGTAGCCAGGTGCTGGCAAAACGTATGCCGGGTGACCTCTCTGAATACTCCGTCATCCAGACCAAAGAACCGCTGGATCGCGAAGGTAAAGTCAGCCGCATTGTTGAATTCATCGAAAAACCGGATCAGCCACAAACGCTGGATTCAGACATCATGGCCGTGGGCCGTTATGTGCTTTCTGCCGATATTTGGCCGGAACTTGAACGCACTCAGCCAGGTGCATGGGGACGTATTCAGCTGACTGATGCCATTGCCGAACTGGCGAAAAAACAGTCCGTTGATGCCATGCTGATGACCGGCGACAGCTACGACTGCGGTAAAAAAATGGGTTATATGCAGGCGTTTGTGAAGTATGGACTGCGTAACCTGAAAGAAGGAGCGAAGTTCCGTAAAGGTATTGAGAAGCTGTTAAGCGAATAATGAAAATCTGACCGAATGTAACGGTTGATAAGAAAATTATAACGGCAGTGAAGATTCGTGGCGAAAGTAATTTGTTGCGAATATTCCTGCCGTTGTCTTATATAAACAATCAGAATAACAACGAGTTAGCAATAGGATTTTAGTCAAAATTTTCCAGGATTTTCCTTGTTTCCAGAGCGGATTGGTAAGACAATTAGCGTTTGAATTTTTCGGGTTTAGCGCGAGTGGGTAACGCTCGTCACATCGTAGACATGCATGCAGTGCTCTGGTAGCTGTAAAGCCAGGGGCGGTAGCGTGCATTAATACCTCTATTAATCAAACTGAGAGCCGCTTATTTCACAGTATGCTCTGAAGTAATATGGAATAAATTAAGTGAAAATACTTGTTACTGGTGGCGCAGGATTTATTGGTTCTGCTGTAGTTCGTCACATTATAAATAATACGCATGATAGTGTTGTTAATGTCGATAAATTAACGTACGCCGGAAACCTGGAATCACTTGCAGATGTTTCTGATTCTGAACGCTATGTTTTTGAACATGCGGATATTTGTGATGCAGCTGCAATGGCACGGATTTTTGCTCAGCATCAGCCGGATGCAGTGATGCACCTGGCAGCTGAAAGCCATGTTGACCGTTCAATTTCAGGCCCTGCGGCATTTATTGAAACCAATATTGTTGGTACTTATGTCCTTTTAGAAGCGGCTCGGAATTACTGGTCTGCTCTTGATGGCGACAAGAAAAATAGCTTCCGTTTTCATCATATTTCTACTGACGAAGTCTATGGTGATTTGCCTCATCCAGATGAAGTAAATGATACAGAAGAATTACCCTTATTTACTGAAACAACAGCTTACGCACCAAGCAGCCCTTATTCTGCATCAAAAGCATCTAGCGATCATTTAGTCCGTGCGTGGAAACGTACCTATGGTTTACCGACCATTGTGACTAATTGCTCTAACAATTATGGTCCTAATCATTTCCCGGAAAAATTGATTCCATTGGTTATTTTGAATGCTCTGGAAGGTAAAGGATTACCTATTTATGGAAAAGGGGATCAAATTCGCGACTGGCTGTATGTTGAAGATCATGCGCGTGCGTTATATACCGTCGTAACCGAAGGTAAAGCGGGTGAAACTTATAACATTGGTGGACACAACGAAAAGAAAAACATCGATGTAGTGCTCACTATTTGTGATTTGTTGGATGAGATTGTCCCGAAAGAGAAATCTTACCGCGAGCAAATTACTTATGTTGCCGATCGTCCGGGACACGATCGACGTTATGCGATTGATGCTGAGAAGATTGGTCGCGAATTGGGATGGAAACCACAGGAAACGTTTGAGAGCGGGATTCGGAAGACAGTGGAATGGTACCTGTCCAATACAAAATGGGTTGATAATGTGAAAAGTGGTGCCTATCAATCGTGGATTGAACAGAACTATGAGGGCCGCCAGTAATGAATATCCTCCTTTTCGGCAAAACAGGGCAGGTAGGTTGGGAACTACAGCGTGCGCTGGCACCTTTGGGTAATTTGATTGCTCTTGATGTTCACTCTACTGATTATTGTGGTGATTTTAGTAACCCAGAAGGTGTGGCTGAAACCGTCAAAAAAATTCGTCCTGACGTTATTGTTAATGCTGCTGCTCATACCGCGGTAGATAAGGCTGAGTCAGAACCCGAATTTGCACAATTACTCAATGCGACAAGTGTTGAAGCGATTGCAAAAGCGGCTAACGAAGTTGGGGCTTGGGTAATTCATTACTCAACTGACTACGTATTCCCTGGAAATTGCGACACGCCATGGCTGGAGACGGATGCAACCGCACCGCTAAATGTTTACGGTGAAACCAAGTTAGCCGGAGAAAAAGCGTTACAGGAACATTGCGCGAAACATCTTATTTTCCGGACCAGCTGGGTATATGCAGGTAAAGGAAACAATTTTGCCAAGACAATGTTACGTCTGGCAAAAGAGCGCGAAGAATTAGCGGTTATTAATGATCAGTTTGGTGCGCCAACGGGCGCAGAGTTGCTGGCTGATTGTACGGCACATGCCATTCGTGTGGCACTGAATAAACCAGAAGTCGCAGGCTTGTACCATTTGGTAGCCAGTGGTACCACAACCTGGTACGATTATGCTGCGCTGGTTTTTGAAGAGGCGCGCAAAGCAGGCATTCCCCTTGCTCTCAACAAGCTCAACGCAGTACCAACAACTGCCTATCCTACACCAGCTCGTCGTCCACATAACTCTCGCCTTAATACAGAAAAATTTCAGCAGAACTTTGCGCTTGTCTTGCCTGACTGGCAGCTTGGCGTGAAACGAATGCTCAACGAATTATTTACGACTACAGCAATTTAATAGTTTTTGCATCTTGTTCGTGATGGTGGAGCAAGATGAACTAAAAGGAATGATGAAATGAAAACGCGTAAAGGTATTATTTTAGCGGGTGGTTCTGGTACACGTCTTTATCCTGTGACTATGGCCGTCAGTAAACAGCTGTTACCGATTTATGATAAACCGATGATCTATTACCCGCTTTCTACACTGATGTTAGCGGGTATTCGCGATATTCTGATTATCAGTACGCCGCAGGATACTCCTCGTTTTCAACAACTTCTGGGTGACGGGAGCCAGTGGGGGCTAAATCTTCAGTATAAAGTGCAACCGAGTCCAGATGGTCTTGCGCAGGCATTTATCATCGGTGAAGAGTTTATCGGTGGTGATGATTGTGCTCTGGTTCTCGGTGATAATATCTTTTACGGTCATGATCTGCCGAAGTTAATGGATGTCGCTGTTAACAAAGAAAGTGGTGCAACGGTATTTGCCTATCACGTTAATGATCCTGAACGCTACGGTGTCGTTGAGTTTGATAAAAACGGTACGGCAATAAGCCTGGAAGAAAAACCGTTACAACCAAAAAGTAATTATGCGGTAACCGGGCTTTATTTCTATGATAACGGCGTTGTCGAAATGGCGAAAAATCTTAAGCCTTCTGCCCGTGGTGAACTGGAAATTACCGATATTAACCGTATCTATATGGAACAGGGGCGTTTATCTGTTGCCATGATGGGCCGTGGCTATGCATGGCTGGACACGGGGACACATCAAAGTCTTATTGAAGCAAGCAACTTCATTGCAACAATTGAAGAACGTCAGGGGCTGAAAGTTTCCTGCCCGGAAGAAATTGCTTACCGTAAAGGATTTATCGATGCTGAGCAGGTGAAAGTATTAGCTGAATCATTGAAGAAAAATGCTTATGGTAAGTATCTGCTGAAAATGATTAAAGGTTATTAATAAAATGAACGTAATTAAAACAGAAATTCCAGATGTACTGATTTTTGAACCGAAAGTTTTTGGTGATGAGCGTGGTTTCTTTATGGAAAGCTTTAATCAGAAAATTTTCGAAGAGGCTGTAGGGCGGAAGGTTGAATTTGTTCAGGATAACCATTCTAAATCAACTAAGGGTGTGTTACGCGGACTGCACTATCAGCTGGAACCATATGCTCAAGGTAAATTAGTTCGTTGTGTTGTCGGTGAAGTATTTGATGTAGCAGTTGATATTCGTAAATCGTCACCTACATTTGGGAAATGGGTTGGGGTGAATTTGTCTGCTGAGAATAAGCGTCAGTTGTGGATACCTGAAGGATTTGCGCATGGATTTTTGGTGCTGAGTGAAACGGCTGAGTTTGTTTATAAAACAACAAACTATTACAATCCAAGTTTTGAAAAAAGTATTTCATACTCAGATCCTACCATTAAAATTCAGTGGCCCAATTTACAGGATATGCATTTTAAATTATCAAATAAGGATTTGAATGCTAAGAATTTTTTTAATAACAATAGTTTAATGCAATGAAGAAAAATATATTGCTCTTGTTCTTAGTACATGGGGCAAATTATTTGTTCCCGTTTATAGTTCTTCCATATCAAACTCGAATATTAAGCATCGAGACATTCGCAGATGTAGCAAAAATTCAAGCCGCTGTGATGCTTTTATCTTTAATCGTAAATTATGGATATAACTTATCAAGTACAAGAGCTATAGCTAGGGCTGTATCTCAAGCAGAAATAAATAAGATCTATAGTGAGACTCTTATTGTAAAATTATTATTGGCAACCATTTGTCTTGCACTTGGTTACGTATATTTGATGTATGTCAAAGAGTACTCATTGATATATCCTTTTATAATCAGTTCGATATATCTTTATGGTAGTGCATTATTTGCTACTTGGTTATTCCAAGGACTTGAGAAAATGAAAGCGATCGTTATAGCAACAACAATCGCTAAACTGACAGGTGTGATACTTACTTTTATTTTAGTTAAGTCTCCAAATGATATAGATGCAGCTCTTTTTACACAAAACATTGGGATGTTTATAAGTGGTATAATATCTATTTATTTGGTAAGGAAAAACAAATATGCAACCGTAATATATTTTCGACTTAAAAATATTATTTTAAGCTTAAAAGAAGCGTGGCCGTTTTTTTTATCATTAGCTGCAACAAGTGTATATACATATTTTAATGTGATTTTATTATCTTTTTATGCTGGTGACTATGTTGTGGCAAATTTTAATGCTGCTGATAAATTAAGAATGGCTGCTCAAGGGTTGCTTATTCCAATAGGACAGGCTGTTTTCCCACGATTATCTAAACTAGAGGGCTATGAATATAGTTCTAAACTTAAAATTTATGCAATTAGGTATGCTATTTTTGGTGTTTGCATTAGTGCGGGACTTGTATTTTTAGGTCCCATGTTAACTACTATTTATTTAGGCAAAGAATATTCTTTGTCAGGAGAATATCTTCAAAGTATGTTTTTACTACCTGCCATTATTTCAATATCGACTATACTGAGTCAATGGATGTTGATACCTCAAGGCAAAGAAAAAATATTAAGCAGAATCTATATTCTAGGCGCCATTTTCCATTTATTATATGCCTTTCCTTTAGTTTACTATTATGGGGCTTGGGGCATGGTAATATCAATTTTATTTACTGAAGTCTTAATTGTATTATTTATGCTTAAGGCTGTGAAATGACTTACTTTACTGGTTTTATTTTAATATTGTTTGCTATTATAATTAAAAGATTAACTCCAAGTCAAAGCAAGAAAAATATTGTCTTAATAGCCAATGCGTTTTGGGGAATATTATTGGTAGGTTATGCTTTCAATGAGCAATATTTCGTACCATTAAGTGCAACAACCTTGTTTTTTATACTTGCATTCTTATTTTTCTTTAGTATGACTTATATTTTAATTGCTAGGAGTGGAAGGGTTGTTTTTTCTTTCGGTACTGGTTTTATAGAAAGCAAATATATTTACTGGTTTGCTGGGGTGATTAATATTATTAGTATCTGCTTTGGCATTATCCTTTTATATAATAATCATTTTTCTTTAAAAGTAATGAGAGAAGGAATTTTAGATGGTTCTGTTAGTGGGTTTGGTTTGGGGATAAGTTTGCCACTTTCCTTCTGCTGTATGTATTTAGCAAGACATGAGAATAAAAAAAATTATTTCTATTGTTTTACACTATTTTCATTCTTGCTTGCGGTGTTATCAACTTCAAAGATCTTCTTAATATTATTCCTTGTATATATTGTTGGAATAAATAGTTATGTAAGCAAAAAAAAATTGCTTATTTATGGAACGTTTGTATTTGGACTGTTCGCTTTATCAAGTATTATCTTGGGTAAGTTCTCTTCAGACCCTGAAGGCAAGATTATTTCAGCAATATTTGATACGTTAAGGGTTTATCTTTTCTCGGGATTGGCAGCCTTTAATCTTTATGTTGAAAAGAATGTCACGCTCCCCGAAAATTTACTTTTGTATCCATTTAAGGAGGTTTGGGGGACGACAAAAGATATTCCCAAAACTGATATTTTGCCTTGGATCAACACTGGTGTATGGGACACGAATGTATATACAGCTTTTGCACCATGGTATCAGTCATTGGGATTATATGCAGCTATAATTATTGGTATTCTCTTAGGGTTTTATTACGGGATATGGTTTAGCTTTCGTCAAAATTTAGCTGTGGGTTTTTATCAAACATTCTTGTGTTTTCCTCTTTTAATGTTGTTTTTCCAGGAGCATTATTTGTTGTCATGGAAAATGCATTTTATTTATTTTTTATGTGCAATTTTATTAGCGATGAGAAAAGCATTAGAGTATGAATAAATATTGTATCTTAGTACTATTTAATCCAGATATAAGTGTTTTCATTGATAATGTCAAAAAGATTTTATCTTTGGATGTGAGTTTATTTGTATATGACAATTCAGCAAATAAACATGCATTCCTTGCTCTATCCTCACAAGAGCAAACAAAGATAAATTACTTTTCGATATGTGAAAATATCGGATTGTCGAAAGCTTATAATGAAACACTAAGGCATATTCTTGAATTTAATAAGAATGTGAAAAATAAAAGCATTAACGATAGTGTGCTTTTTCTCGACCAAGACTCTGAAGTTGATTTAAATTCCATCAATATTTTGTTTGAAACTATATCAGCAGCAGAGTCTAATGTAATGATAGTTGCAGGGAATCCCATAAGGAGAGATGGACTACCGTATATAGATTACCCCCACACTGTAAACAATGTAAAATTTGTAATTAGTAGTTATGCTGTGTATCGCTTAGACGCATTTAGAAACATCGGCTTGTTTCAAGAAGATTTTTTTATAGATCATATCGATAGTGATTTTTGTTCAAGGCTGATAAAAAGTAATTACCAAATTCTCCTTAGAAAAGATGCCTTTTTTTATCAACCAATAGGAATAAAACCATTCATTCTCTGTGGTAGATATTTATTCCCTATCCCATCACAACACCGAACATATTTTCAAATTAGAAATGCGTTTTTAAGTTACAGGCGCAATGGTGTTACATTTAATTTTTTATTTAGGGAAATTTTAAATAGATTGATTATGAGTATATTCTCAGGCCTTAACGAGAAAGACTTATTTAAACGATTGCATTTATATTTAAAAGGAATAAAAGATGGTCTTAAAATGTAATTCTTGGCTAGAAGTGGGGGCGTTGTGATTCAAAAAAAAGTGGCGGCGATAATTATAACATATAATCCAGATCTAACAATTCTGCGAGAAAGTTATACGAGTCTATATAAGCAAGTCGATAAAATAATTCTTATTGATAACAACTCTACAAACTATCAAGAACTTAAGAAGTTATTCGAAAAAAAAGAAAAAATAAAAATAGTGCCCTTGAGTGATAATATAGGTCTAGCAGCAGCTCAAAATTTAGGTTTGAACTTAGCTATTAAAAATAACTATACTTATGCTATTTTATTCGATCAGGATAGCGTCTTACAAGACAATGGAATTAACAGTTTCTTTTTTGAATTTGAGAAATTAGTTAGTGAAGAGAAATTAAATATAGTTGCCATTGGGCCAAGTTTTTTTGACGAAAAGACAGGAAGACGCTTTCGGCCTACAAAATTTATCGGTCCCTTTTTATATCCCTTTCGTAAAATAACCACAAAAAATCCTCTAACAGAAGTTGACTTCTTGATTGCTTCTGGTTGTTTCATAAAATTGGAGTGTATTAAATCAGCCGGAATGATGACTGAATCGTTATTCATCGATTATATTGATGTTGAATGGTCATATCGTATGCGTTCGTATGGCTATAAGCTATATATTCATAATGATATTCACATGAGTCATTTAGTGGGAGAATCTCGAGTTAATTTAGGATTGAAAACTATTTCTTTACATGGGCCGCTAAGACGATATTACTTATTTAGGAATTATATTTCAATTTTAAAAGTGAGTTATATACCGTTAGGATATAAAATACGTGAGGGTTTTTTTAATATCGGAAGATTTTTGGTGAGTATGATTATAACTAAAAATAGAAAAACTTTAATTTTATACACTATAAAAGCAATTAAGGACGGAATAAATAATGAAATGGGGAAATATAAAGGCTAACAACATATTATGAAAAAAATAATACATATCCAAGTGTTGCCGAAAATGTCTGGGGTTCAGCAAATCTCTTTTGATATTTTGTCAGGTCTTAAAGACAAGGATGTACAAAAATTTATATTATGCGGTTTACCAGATGGCTGTTCAGATAATGAATTTAAAAAGAAATTTACTGATATAGGTGTTAGGGTTATTACGATACCTACCTTAAAACGAAATATCGGGTGGCATGACTTTCGATGTTTCATTGATTTATACAATTTTTTTAAAAAGGAAAAATTTGATATAGTTCATACAAACTCAACTAAGCCAGGAATAATAGCTAGAATAGCCGCTAGATTAGCCGGGACAAAACTCATTATTCACACAGTACATGGGATCGCATTTCATAGAAAAGAAAATACTGTAAGGAAAATTTTTTACTATTGTCTGGAAAATTTTGCGACTCTTTTTGGTAGTATTAATGTGACAGTGAACGAGAATTATTTAAAATATTATCCATTCGTTAAAAGTCATATTATATATAATGGAGTTGATTTCAACGTTCTTTGCTGCAATAAAAAGGATCATGATTTTTTACATATTGCATTTATGGCTAGACTTGATAAACAAAAAAACCCTTTGGAGTTTATAAGAGCCGTTAATATTATTAAGAAAAAATTACCAAATGAGCGTTTGAAATTTACATTGGCTGGCTGTGGTGAGTTAGAAAATGAATGTAAAAAATTAATAGAACATTTTCATCTTACAGATGTTATTGATATGCCTGGATGGATAGTAGATAAAAACACATTTTATAACTCTGTCGATATTATTTGCCAGCCATCCAATTGGGAGGCTTTTGGCTTAGTATTTGTTGAGGCCGCATTTTTTGAAATTCCATCTGTTTCAAGGAATATTGAAGGGATTCCTGAGGTTATTTTAGATAATGAAACTGGGCTTTTGTATGAGGGTGGAGAAGCCGAGTTGAGTGAAAAGCTGATATCATTAATTCATGATAAAAAGAAAATTTCTTGGTTAGGTTTGAATGCTAAAGAATATGTCTTAAAGCATTTCACCAAAGATATCATGGTTGAAAAATATTCAAAACTGTATGATTTATAAGTATCTAATTAAATTTCACTATGATTTTTGCATTATGATATTATAGACCCGTGTATTTTTTCAAGCCGCACGCCCTCGCGGTGACCACCCCCTGACAGGAGTAAACAATGTCAAAGCAACAGATCGGCGTAGTCGGTATGGCAGTGATGGGGCGCAACCTTGCGCTCAACATCGAAAGTCGTGGTTATACCGTCTCTATTTTCAACCGTTCCCGTGAAAAGACGGAAGAAGTGATTGCCGAAAATCCAGGCAAGAAACTGGTTCCTTACTATACGGTGAAAGAGTTTGTTGAATCTCTGGAAACGCCTCGTCGCATCCTGTTAATGGTGAAAGCAGGTGCAGGCACGGATGCTGCTATTGATTCCCTCAAGCCATACCTCGATAAAGGTGACATCATTATTGATGGTGGTAATACCTTCTTCCAGGACACCATTCGTCGTAACCGTGAGCTTTCTGCCGAAGGTTTTAACTTCATCGGTACCGGTGTTTCCGGCGGTGAAGAGGGGGCGCTGAAAGGGCCTTCCATCATGCCTGGTGGGCAGAAAGAAGCCTATGAACTGGTTGCGCCGATCCTGACCAAAATCGCCGCCGTTGCTGAAGATGGCGAACCGTGCGTTACCTATATTGGTGCCGATGGCGCAGGTCACTATGTGAAGATGGTTCACAACGGTATTGAATATGGCGATATGCAGCTGATTGCTGAAGCCTATTCTCTGCTTAAAGGTGGCCTGAACCTCACCAACGAAGAACTGGCGCAGACCTTTACCGAGTGGAATAACGGTGAACTGAGTAGCTACCTGATCGACATCACCAAAGACATCTTCACTAAAAAAGATGAAGACGGTAACTACCTGGTTGATGTGATCCTGGATGAAGCGGCTAACAAAGGTACCGGTAAATGGACCAGCCAGAGCGCGCTGGATCTCGGAGAACCGCTGTCGCTGATTACCGAGTCTGTGTTTGCACGTTATATCTCTTCTCTGAAAGATCAGCGCGTTGCCGCATCTAAAGTTCTCTCTGGTCCGCAAGCTCTGTCAGCAGGCGACAAGCCTGAGTTCATCGAAAAAGTTCGCCGTGCGCTGTATCTGGGCAAAATCGTTTCTTACGCTCAGGGCTTCTCTCAGCTGCGTGCTGCGTCTGAAGAATACAACTGGGATCTGAACTACGGCGAAATCGCGAAGATTTTCCGTGCTGGCTGCATCATCCGTGCGCAGTTCCTGCAGAAAATCACCGATGCATATGCCGAAAATCCGCAGATCGCTAACCTGCTGCTGGCTCCGTACTTCAAGCAAATTGCCGATGACTACCAGCAGGCGCTGCGTGATGTCGTTGCTTATGCAGTACAGAACGGTATCCCGGTTCCGACCTTCGCTGCTGCGGTTGCCTATTACGATAGCTACCGTGCCGCTGTTCTGCCTGCGAACCTGATCCAGGCACAGCGTGACTATTTCGGTGCGCATACTTATAAGCGCATTGATAAAGAAGGTGTGTTCCATACTGAATGGCTGGATTAATCTGATTTAACCAACAATAAAATTGAGGCCCGGCGTATATTGCACCGGGCTTTTTTTTTGCCAATTATCTTATAGACTAAATTTCACTGCTTAATATTAACTTAATAAATATCAGTTATTCTTATAAAGAAAATCTGAATTGTTTTTCGTAGCGTTGACCATCTAATAACGTAGCGTTAAAACATTTAGCTCTTATCAGGATGCTAAAAACATCATGATTCACAGTTAAGTTAATTCTGAGAGCATGAAATGAAAATCACCATTTCCGGTACTGGCTATGTAGGCTTGTCAAACGGGCTTCTAATCGCACAAAATCATGAGGTTGTGGCATTAGATATTTTACCGTCACGCGTTGCTATGCTGAATGATCGGATATCTCCTATTGTGGATAAGGAAATTCAGCAGTTTTTGCAATCAGATAAAATACACTTTAATGCCACATTAGATAAAAATGAAGCCTACCGGTATGCTGATTATGTCATCATCGCCACTCCAACCGACTATGATCCTAAAACTAATTATTTCAATACATCTAGTGTAGAATCAGTAATTAAAGACGTAGTTGAGATAAATCCTTATGCGGTTATGGTGATCAAATCAACGGTTCCCGTTGGTTTTACCGCAGCGATGCATAAGAAATATCGTACTGAAAATATTATTTTCTCTCCGGAATTTCTCCGTGAAGGTAAAGCTCTTTACGATAATCTCCATCCTTCACGTATTGTCATCGGTGAGCGTTCAGAACGTGCAGAACGTTTTGCTGCGTTGTTACAGGAAGGCGCGATTAAGCAAAATATCCCGACCCTGTTCACCGATTCAACCGAAGCAGAAGCGATTAAACTGTTTGCTAATACCTATCTGGCGATGCGCGTAGCATACTTTAATGAACTGGATAGCTATGCAGAAAGTTTAGGTCTGAATACTCGCCAGATTATCGAAGGCGTTTGTCTCGATCCGCGTATTGGCAACCATTACAACAATCCGTCGTTTGGATATGGTGGTTATTGTCTGCCGAAAGATACCAAGCAGTTACTGGCGAACTACCAGTCTGTGCCGAATAACCTGATTTCGGCAATTGTCGATGCTAACCGCACACGTAAAGACTTTATTGCCGATGCCATTTTGTCACGCAAACCGCAAGTGGTGGGTATTTATCGTCTGATTATGAAGAGCGGTTCAGATAACTTCCGCGCGTCTTCCATTCAGGGGATTATGAAGCGTATCAAGGCGAAAGGCGTTGAAGTGATCATATACGAGCCAGTGATGAAAGAAGACTCATTCTTCAACTCTCGCCTGGAACGTGATCTCGCCACCTTCAAACAACAAGCCGACGTCATTATCTCCAACCGTATGGCAGAAGAGCTTAAGGATGTGGCAGACAAAGTCTACACCCGCGATCTCTTTGGCAGTGACTAACATCTTGTTATCAGGGCGATTTTCGCCCTGATTCTCTTATGCTCCCTTTGTAATAATTCATTATTTTTATCATTTATCCTATAGCATTCATGGCGATTATCGCTAAACTATGGCGACTTAAAATTATTTCGTCCGTTAGGGTAATGATGAGAGTAGAAAATAATAATGTTTCTGGGCAAAACCATGACCCGGAACAGATTGATTTGATTGATTTACTGGTGCAGTTGTGGCGTGGCAAGATGACAATTATCATCTCTGTCATTGTTGCTATTGCCCTGGCTATAGGGTATCTGGCCGTTGCCAAAGAAAAGTGGACTTCCACAGCTATCGTTACTCAACCTGATGTGGGGCAAATCGCTGGTTATACCAACGCGATGAATGTGATCTACGGATCGGCTGTACCGAAAGTCTCCGACATTCAGGCTTCACTTATCGGACGTTACAGCACTGCATTCTCAGCATTAGCGGAAACGCTGGATAACCAGGAAGAAGCAGAGAAGCTGACCATTGAGCCTACCGTTAAAAACCAGCCGTTACCACTGGCGGTGTCTTATGTGGGTGAAACACCTGAAGGTGCGCAGAAGCAGCTGGCGAAGTATATCCAGCAAGTTGATGACCAGGTAAACGAAGAACTGGAAAAAGACCTGAAAGACAACATCGCGCTGCGTATGAAAAACTTGCAGGATTCTCTGAAAACTCAGGAAGTAGTCGCGCAGGAGCAGAAAGATCTGCGTATCCGTCAGATTCAGGAAGCGTTGCAGTATGCGAATCAGGCGCAGGTGACAAAGCCGCAGATTCAGCAGACACAGGACGTAACCCAAGATACTATGTTCCTTTTGGGGAGCGAAGCGCTGGAGTCGATGATTAAGCATGAGGCGACTCGTCCGTTGGTGTTCTCACCAAACTACTATCAGACACGTCAAAACCTGTTGGATATTGAAAACTTAAAGGTTGATGATCTTGATATTCATGCTTACCGTTATGTGATGAAACCGACGTTACCTATTCGTCGCGATAGCCCGAAAAAGGCAATTACCTTGATTCTGGCGGTGCTGCTGGGCGGCATGGTTGGCGCGGGGATTGTGCTGGGGCGTAACGCTCTGCGTAATTACAACGCGAAGTAATCTTTTCGGTTTTAAGGAAAAAGGGCAGGGTGGTGACACCTTGCCCGTTTTTTTTGCCGGATGCGACAACAACATCGCATCCGATCACCCGCAACTCACTGATGCCGTTTACGCAGGTTCTCAATTACCGTCGTTAAATCCAGATCCTGATCCTGCAACAATACCAGCAGGTGATACATCAAGTCAGACGCCTCGTTGGTTAGCTCAAAGCGGTCATGTACCGTCGCGGCCAGTGCGGTTTCCACCCCTTCTTCGCCCACTTTCTGCGCAATGCGTTTGGTGCCGCTGGCATACAGTTTGGCTGTGTAAGAGGTTTCCGGGTCGGCAGATTTACGTTCGGCGAGCAGTTGTTCCAGTTGATACAGGAACAGCCATTGGTGAGCGGTGTCGCCGAAGCAGCTGCTGGTGCCTTTGTGGCAGGTTGGCCCGATGGGATTCGCCAGCACCAGTAACGTGTCGTTGTCGCAGTCCGGGGCAATACTCACCACATTGAGAAAATTGCCCGACGTTTCGCCTTTGGTCCACAGTCGCTGTTTAGTGCGCGAGAAGAAGGTGACTTTGCCGCTTTCGATGGTTTTGTCTAAGGCTTCCGGGTTCATATAGCCCAGCATTAACACTTCACCGGATACCGCGTGTTGCACAATCACCGGCATAAGTCCGTCGGTTTTTTCCCAGTCCAGTTCGCGACGTTGTTGTTCTGTTAACATATCCTGATCTCCACGCCCTGTGTTGCCAGGTACGCTTTTAATTCACCAATATTGATTATTTGTTTGTGGAATACAGAAGCTGCCAGCGCACCGTCAACGTCGGCATCGCGGAAGGCTTCGAGGAAGTGTTCCATGGTGCCCGCGCCACCAGAAGCAATCAGCGGGACGTGGCAAACTTCACGCACTTTTTTCAGCTGCTCTAGGTCGTAACCGTTACGCACGCCGTCCTGATTCATCATGTTAAGGACGATTTCTCCGGCACCGCGTTTTTGCACTTCCTGTACCCAGTCGAGCGTTTCCCACTGAGTGACGCGGGTGCGGCTTTCATCGCCGGTATATTGATTCACATGATATTTACCGGTTTCAGCGTCGTACCAGGTATCAATACCGACCACAATACACTGCACGCCAAAACGATCCGCCAGGCGAGTAATTAACGTCGGGTCCGCCAGTGCAGGGGAGTTGATGGAAATTTTATCCGCGCCAAAGGAAAGAATTTTGGCGGCGTCATCCAGCGATTTAATCCCACCCGCCACACAGAACGGAATGTCGATCACTTCCGCCACGCGAGATACCCAGCTTTTATCTACCACACGGCCATCGCTGGAAGCGGTGATATCGTAGAACACCAGTTCGTCTGCACCTTCTTCAGCGTAGCGTTTTGCCAGCGGCACGATATCGCCAATGATTTCATGGTTGCGAAACTGTACGCCTTTCACCACCTGACCATCACGAACGTCGAGACACGGAATTATACGTTTTGCCAGCATGCGATGGCCTCCTTCACGGTGAATTTACCTTCCAGTAATGCCCGACCAACTATTACGCCGCGCACGCCAGTACCACGCAGGGCCGCCACATCATCAATGTCGCCAATGCCGCCGGATGACTGAAATGCCACCTGCGGATATCTGGCGCACACTTCTTCATATAAAGAGACGTTAGAACCTGCCAGTGTGCCGTCGCGCGAGATATCGGTACACAGCACATGTTTCAGGCCGACGGGCAGATAGGTTTCCACCAGTTGTTCCAGTGAAACGCCCGAGTTCTCTTGCCAGCCGCTGACTGCCACCTGCTTGTTGCCTTGCTCGTCAATACGGACATCCAGCGCCAGCACTAAGGCATCGGTACCGAAACGTTCAAACCAGCCTTTCACCATTTCTGGTGATTTCACCGCGGTGGAGCCGACCACCACGCGCGCAACGCCCGCTTCCAGTAACGCCGCCACGTCTTCTTCGCTACGCACACCGCCGCCAACCTGCACCGGCACGTTAACGCCCGCCACCAGGGTTTTAATCAGCGGGATTTGACGTTTAGCCGGATCTTTTGCCCCGGTCAGATCCACCAGATGCAGCACTTCGGCACCCTGCGCGGCGTAATCCTGTAAGCGCGGCAGCGGGTCGTTACCGTAATCGCGTTGTTTGCCGTAATCGCCCTGATGGAGACGCACCACGGTGCCGTCGATTAAATCTAATGCCGGAATAATCATCACATCTCCAGGAAGTTTTTCAGCAACTTAGCGCCAGCGGCACCAGAACGCTCCGGGTGGAACTGCACGCCGTAGAAGTTATCTTTTTGTACCGCCGCGGTGAACGGTTCGCCGTAATTACACTGGGCGATGGTCCACGGATTGACTGGCATTGCGTAGCTGTGAACAAAGTAAAAGTACGCGCCGTCTTCAATCCCCTGAAACAGGCGGTTGCCTGCCTGCGGGTAAACGCGATTCCAGCCCATATGCGGCAGCGGCAGACCAAAGTCGGTCATTTTCGGCACGTCTTCGTCAATGATGCCCAGCAAGTCGACGCCGTTGCTCTCTTCGCTGCGCCGACCCAGCAGTTGCATCCCTAAGCAGATGCCCAGTACCGGTTGGGTACAGGCTTTGATGAGATCAAACAGCTCGCGCTCACGCACCTGATCCATCGCTGCTTGCGCAGTGCCAACGCCGGGTAAAAATAGTTTATCGGCCAGCAACACGACGTCCGGGTCACGGCTGACTTTTGGTTCATAACCGTGGCGCGCAATGGCTGACTTCACCGAGTTCAGATTGGCGCAGCCGGTATCAAGGATCACCACGTTCATTACAGCACTCCTTTCGACGAGGGCAGGGTGTCGCCTTCCACGCGGATGGCCTGGCGCAGGGTGCGACCAAAGGCTTTGAACAGGCTCTCTACACGGTGGTGATCGTTTTTACCTTTGGTTTTCAGGTGTAGCGTCACGCCCATGGTGTATGAGAGCGAACGGAAGAAGTGCTCGATCATTTCGGTGCTGAGATCGCCCACGCGCTGGTAGGTAAACTCGGCTTTATATTCCAGGTGCGGGCGACCAGAGATATCCAGCGCGCAGCGGGCAAGGCATTCGTCCATCGGTAGCACAAAACCAAAGCGGCAAATACCGCGTTTGTCGCCAAGGGCGATTTTTAGCGCTTCGCCCAGCGCCAGGCCGGTATCTTCGACGGTGTGGTGATCGTCGATATAGAGGTCGCCTTTGACGTTGATTTCCATACGGAAACCGCCGTGGGTGGCGATCTGATCCAGCATGTGATCAAAGAAGCCAACGCCGGTATTAATCTTGCTGCCACCTTCGCGATCCAGCCACACCTGGACGTCAATTTGCGTCTCTTTGGTGTTGCGCACTACATGGGCGTAACGGTCTCGTTTAGTGAGTTGCTCGCCAATCATCGGCCAGCTCAGGATTTCGCGGTCGTAGCGTAAACCATTAATACCCATGTTTTCCGCCAGTTGAATGTCGGTCGCGCGATCGCCAATCACATAACTGTTGGCACGATCCATCGCTTGCTCAGCCAGATAACGCTCTACCAGTTTTACTTTCGGCTTACGGCAGTCGCACTCATCGGCGGGCAGGTGCGGACAAATCAGCACTTCATCAAACTGCACGCCTTGCGAGGTGAAGATCTGCATCATCAGGTTGTGCGGGCCATCAAAATCCGCCTGCGGGAAACTTTGTGTTCCCAGACCATCCTGATTAGTGATCATCACCAGCTTGTAGCCCGCTTTTTGCAGCTTCAGCAGTTCCGGGATCACGCCCGGTTCAAAGGCGAGTTTGTCAAAACGGTCCACCTGAAAATCACTCGGCGGTTCGCTAATCAGGGTTCCATCGCGATCGATAAAAAGATACTTCTGACTCATCAAACTTGCTCCGCACGTAAGGCGTCAATGACGCGCTGGCTTTCTTCACGGGTTCCGACGGTAATTCGCAGGCAGCCGCTTAAAGAGGGTTGTTTATTCTGATCACGTAAGATAATGCCCTGATCCCACAAAGATTTAAACACTGTACTGGAGGCTTTAAAGCGCGCCAGAATGTAGTTGGTTTCGGAGTCGAAAACCTGCTCCACGCAGGGGATCTCTTTCAGTGCGGCAATCAGGTATTCGCGTTCTGCAATAATTTGCGTCACTCGTTCGCGCATAGCGACGATTCCCTGCGGGCTTAACGCCTGGGCCGCAATGTCAGCAACCGGCGTCGAGAGCGGGTAGGGGGCGATCACTTTCATCAGCAGGTTGATGACTTCTTCGTTTGCCAGCGTAAATCCGCAACGAAGCCCCGCCAGAGCAAAAGCTTTCGACAGTGTGCGTAAAATAGCCAGGTGCGGATATTCCGCCAGCCAGCCAGCCAGCGATGCCTGCGGGCAAAACTCGATATAGGCCTCATCGGCAACCACAATGGCTTTACCGCGCGTTAACTCCAGCAGGGTGCGAAAATCCTGCGGATTGATCAGTTGCCCGGTCGGGTTGTTGGGGCTGCAAACATAGACCACTTTTACGCCGTCCAGCTTGTCGGAAATACCCTGTAAGTCCAGTTGCCAGTTGTCCAGCGTCGGCACTGTGCGGCACTCGACGCCAATCGTTTCGGCGCTGACGCTGTACATGCCGTACGTTGGCGGGCAGTAGAGAATGGCGTCTTTACCCGGTTCGCAAAAAGCGCGAATCAGCAGTTCAATACCTTCGTCCGCGCCACGGCTGACCAGCACCTGTTCAGGTTTTACTCCTGCATATTGCGCGTAATTTTCAATCACCGCTTTCGGCTGGCATTCCGGGTAGCGGTTGAGCGTTTGCTGAGTAAGCTGAAACTCCACGGCTGTGGGATATTCGTTGGCGTTCAGCCAGACGTCGCCGTTACCGCCCAGACGACGCGCCGACTGATACGGCGTCAGGTTGCGGACGTTTTCACGCGCTAAATCGGTAATAGTCACGGTGCTCATGCTTGCTCCTTAAGGGCGTTAACACGCAAAGTAACGGCATTTTTGTGGGCGGTCAGGCGCTCGGCGGCGGCTAATGTTTCAATGGTCGAAGCCAGCGCGGAGAAACCTTCTTTCGACAGTTCCTGCACGGTCATGCGCTTCTGGAAATCTGCCAGCCCGAGGCTGGAACAGGTGGCGGTGTAACCGTAAGTCGGTAGAACGTGGTTGGTGCCGGAGGCGTAATCACCTGCCGATTCCGGTGACCAGTCACCAAGAAATACCGAACCGGCGCTGGTGATGCCATCGACCAGTTCGCGGGCGTTGCGGGTCTGAATGATCAGGTGCTCCGGGCCGTACTGGTTGGAGATCTCTACGCACTGCGCTAAATCTTTAGTCACGATCAGGCGGCTGGCGTTTAGTGCCTGACGGGCGGTTTCGGCACGCGGCAGTTCTGCCAACTGGCGTTCGACGGCCTCGGCAACTTGATGCGCCATATCAGCATCGGGCGTCAGTAAAATCACCTGTGAGTCCGGGCCGTGTTCAGCCTGAGAAAGCAAATCAGAAGCCACGAAATCCGGCGTTGCGCCACTGTCGGCAATGACCAACACTTCCGACGGGCCTGCGGGCATATCGATAGCCGCACCGTCCAGACGCTGGCTCACCTGACGTTTCGCTTCGGTGACAAAGGCGTTACCCGGCCCGAAGATTTTGTCCACTTTCGGCACAGATTCCGTACCAAACGCCAGTGCGGCAATGGCCTGTGCGCCGCCGACGTTAAACACGTCCTGCACACCGCACAGCTGCGCCGCATAAAGGATCTCATCGGCAATCGGCGGCGGTGAGCACAGCACCACTTTTTTACAGCCCGCAATACGCGCCGGAGTTGCCAGCATTAATACCGTTGAGAAGAGCGGGGCGGAGCCGCCAGGAATATACAAACCTACCGAAGCCACCGGGCGCGTGACTTGCTGACAACGTACGCCTGGCTGAGTTTCTACATCTACTGGCGGCAGTTTTTGCGCAGTGTGGAAGGTTTCAATATTCTTTACTGCCACCGCCATCGCCTGTTTTAGCTCGTCGCTCAGGCGTTCGCTGGCGGCGGCGATCTCCTCAGCAGACACCTTCAGCGCGGTAACCGTGGTTTTATCAAACTTCGCGCTGTATTCCCGCAGGGCCTCATCGCCACGCGTTTTCACGTTATCGAGAATATCGTTAACGGTGCGGGTAATGCTTTCAGAAGCGGAGATCGCCGGGCGCATTAACAGCTGGCGTTGTTGCTCCGCAGTACAGCTATTCCAGTCAATGATTGTGTTAAAGCTCATGGCGATCACTCCATCATCTTCTCAATCGGCAGGACCAGGATTGAACTGGCACCCAGCGCTTTCAGTTTTTCCATCGTTTCCCAGAACAGGGTTTCGCTACTGACCATGTGCATCGCTACGCGTTGTTGGTCACCCGCCAGCGGCAGAATAGTTGGGCGTTCGGCACCTGGCAGCAGGGCGATGACTTCATCCAGACGTTCGGTCGGTGCGTGCATCATGATGTATTTTGATTCGCGCGCCTGGATAACACCCTGAATACGGGTCAGCAGTTTGTCGATCAGTTGCTGTTTAGATTCTTCCATTTCGCCATCGCGCTGGATCAGGCAGGCTTTCGAGCGGTAGATAACTTCGACTTCGCGCAGGCCGTTTGCTTCCAGCGTGGCACCGGTGGAAACCAGATCGCAAATCGCATCCGCCAGTCCGGCACGCGGGGCGACTTCAACAGAACCGTTCAGTAAGCAGGATTTAAAAGTGATGCCTTTCTGGTCGAGATAACGCTTGAGCAAGTGAGGATAAGAGGTGGCGATACGTTTACCGTTTAAGGAGAGCGGGCCGTCCCAGGCTTCATCAACCGGCGTTGCCAGCGAAAGACGGCAGCCGCCGAAATCCAGACGACGCAGGGTAAAGTAGCGTGGATCTTCACCCTGGGCGCGGCGGTTAAGCAGCTCTTCTTCCAGCACGTTTTCGCCAATAATCCCAAGATCTACCACGCCGTCCATTACCAGACCGGGAATGTCGTCGTCACGCACGCGCAGAATATCAATCGGCATGTTTTCTGCCATCGCGATCAGGCGCTGGGTGTGAAGATTGATTTTAATGCCACAGCGCGCCAGCAATTCGCGTGAGTCATCACTTAAACGGCCGGATTTCTGCATAGCTATGCGTAAACGAGTGTTGTCTGTCATTTTCTTATTCCTCTTTAAACCTGTCTGAATCGTTATCAACCGCGCAATAAAAAAGCCCCCGGAAGGTGATCTTCCGGGGGCTTTCTCATGCGTTCATGCACCACTGGAAGATCTGAATGTCTTCCAGCACACATCGCCTGAAAGACTAGTCAGGATGATGGTGATGATGGTGGTGTTTAAATTGAACGCGTGTCATAAAAGTCTCTGTGAATGTTTATTCAACTGATGTCTTTTAACCTAAACCACTTTCACGTTAGAAAGCAAGGGCTTTTTTATATATTTTATGGCAATGGATTTGTTTAATGAATGAGCGGGGAAAGGAGGGCGCTAAGAGGACTGTCCTCTAAGCTGACGGCACCAAAAATAGCGAAGCCTGGATTTTCGTCTCACTGACAATACCTTGATCTACAAACTAATTAATAAATAGTTAATTAACGCCCATCATTGTACAATGAACTGTACAAAAGAGGAGATTGACATGCGTACAATTAGCTACAGCGAAGCGCGTCAGAATTTGTCGGCAACAATGATGAAAGCCGTTGAAGATCATGCCCCGATCCTTATTACTCGTCAGAATGGAGAGGCTTGTGTTCTGATGTCACTCGAAGAATACAACTCGCTGGAAGAGACGGCTTATCTACTGCGTTCCCCCGCTAACGCCCGGAGATTGATGGACTCAATCGATAGCCTGAAATCAGGCAAAGGAACAGAAAAGGACATTATTGAGTGAAACTAATCTGGTCTGAGGAATCATGGGATGATTATCTGTACTGGCAGGAAACAGATAAGCGAATTGTTAAAAAGATCAATGAACTTATCAAAGATACCCGCAGAACGCCATTTGAAGGTAAGGGGAAGCCAGAACCCCTGAAACATAATTTGTCAGGTTTCTGGTCCCGACGCATTACAGAGGAGCACCGTCTGGTATACGCGGTTACCGACGATTCACTGCTCATTGCAGCATGTCGTTATCATTATTGAACAGATTCATTCATAGAATGAATTGTCAGTTTTGATACGCTAGCGTAGCCTTATAGATCTAAGGTGTATCAGGAGATAACGGATGAAAAAGGTCGCAATTGTCGGGTTAGGGTGGTTAGGCATGCCGCTGGCGATGTCACTTTCAGCGCGAGGCTGGCAAGTCACCGGGAGTAAAACCACACAAGATGGTGTCGAAGCGGCCCGAATGAGTGGCATTGATAGCTATCTGCTTCGCATGGAGCCTGAGTTAGTTTGCGATTCTGACGATCTGGATGCCCTGATGGATGCCGATGCACTGGTCATTACGCTTCCGGCACGTCGTAGCGGCTCCGGCGATGAGTTCTATTTACAAGCGGTACAAGAGTTAGTGGATAGCGCGCTGGCCCATCGTATTCCCCGAATTATTTTTACCAGCTCAACATCTGTCTATGGCGATGCGCAAGGCATGGTGAAAGAAACTACCCCGCGTAATCCGGTAACCAACAGTGGACGAGTATTAGAAGAACTCGAAGACTGGCTGCACAATTTACCCGGTACTTCGGTCGATATTCTGCGTCTTGCGGGCCTGGTCGGACCGGGGCGTCATCCCGGACGCTTCTTTGCCGGAAAAACCGCGCCTGATGGTGAACATGGTGTTAATTTAGTCCATTTAGAAGATGTTATTGGCGCTATCACTCTGTTGTTACAGGCACCTAAAGGCGGACACATCTATAATATATGTGCGCCAGCTCACCCTGCGCGTAATGTTTTCTATCCGCAGATGGCCCGTTTACTGGGGCTGGAGCCTCCGCAGTTCAGAAATAGTCTGGACAGCGGCAAAGGTAAGATTATTGATGGCAGTCGGATTTGTAATGAACTGGGATTTGAATACCAGTATCCCGATCCGCTGGTAATGCCGCTGGAGTAAACGACCACGCCAGCAGGACGCCGCATGCACTGCAAGGGGGCGTGTATGAAACCACTGCTGGATGTGTTGATGATCCTCGATGCCTTAGAAAAAGAAGGCAGTTTTGCGGCGGCGTCGGCCAAACTCTATAAGACGCCGTCCGCTCTGAGTTACACCGTTCACAAGCTGGAAAGCGACCTTAATATTCAATTGCTTGATCGTAGCGGACACCGCGCTAAATTCACCCGCACCGGAAAAATGTTATTAGAGAAAGGGCGGGAAGTTCTGCATACCGTGCGAGAACTGGAAAAGCAGGCGATCAAACTGCATGAAGGCTGGGAAAACGAACTGGTGATTGGCGTGGACGACACGTTTCCTTTTTCTCTGCTTGCGCCACTCATTGAAGCTTTTTATCAACATCATAGCGTGACGCGCCTGAAGTTTATCAATGGCGTACTCGGTGGTTCATGGGATGCCCTGACTCAGGGGCGAGCGGATATTATTGTTGGCGCGATGCATGAGCCACCATCTTCCAGTGAGTTTGGTTTCTCGCGGTTGGGCGATCTGGAACAAGTCTTTGCGGTAGCGCCTCATCATCCGTTAGCCCTGGAAGAAGAACCGTTAAACCGTCGTATCATTAAGCGATATCGGGCGATTGTGGTGGGGGACACTGCGCAGGCCGGCGCTTCTACGGCCTCACAACTTCTCGACGAACAAGAAGCCATTACCGTCTTCGATTTTAAAACCAAGCTAGAGCTGCAAATTAGCGGCCTCGGCTGCGGCTATTTACCCCGTTATCTGGCGCAACGTTTTCTCGATAGTGGCGCGTTAATCGAGAAGAAAGTGGTCGCCCAAACTCTCTTTGAACCCGTCTGGATTGGCTGGAACGAACAGACCGCAGGCCTTGCCAGCGGCTGGTGGCGAGATGAAATTTTAGCAAATAGTGCGATCGCCGGTGTTTATGCAAAATCTGATGACGGAAAATCAGCCATTTAAAGAAAAATTATTATGACAAGCCTCTCATTCTCTTGTCATTTCCCCCCCATTTAGGCACAATGCGCCGCTGTCAAAAAATGACTAAAAACCGACGTTTCATCAGCGTCGGTTATTTTTTGCTTCAAACCAATCATTCATACCAAGAGGCCGGGCTTCGTACCGGATAGATATTTACTAAAAATCGACAGTTGTTGTCGCTGAGGAATCCAAAAAAATGGGGCAATTTTTTGCTTACGCGACGGTTATCACCGTAAAGGAGAATGACCATGTCGCATAACGTTACTCCAAACACCTCTCGCGTGGAATTGCGTAAAACGCTTACGTTAGTTCCGGTTGTAATGATGGGTCTTGCCTATATGCAGCCGATGACGCTGTTTGATACTTTTGGTATCGTTTCAGGCCTCACGGATGGTCATGTGCCGACAGCCTATGCGTTCGCATTGATTGCGATCCTGTTTACGGCTCTGAGCTACGGGAAGCTGGTTCGCCGCTATCCTTCTGCTGGCTCTGCATACACTTACGCCCAGAAATCCATTAGCCCGACTGTCGGCTTTATGGTGGGTTGGTCTTCTCTGCTCGACTATCTGTTCGCGCCGATGATCAACATTCTGCTGGCGAAAATCTATTTTGAAGCTCTAGTGCCTTCCATCCCATCGTGGATGTTTGTGGTGGCGCTGGTGGCCTTTATGACCGCCTTTAACCTGCGTAGTCTGAAATCCGTAGCGAACTTCAACACTGTAATCGTCGTGTTGCAGGTAGTGCTGATCGCGGTGATTCTGGGCATGGTTGTTTATGGCGTATTTGAAGGTGAAGGCGCTGGTACGCTGGCGAGCACTCGTCCGTTCTGGTCTGGCGATGCGCATGTTATCCCGATGATTACCGGGGCGACAATCCTGTGCTTCTCCTTTACCGGCTTTGACGGCATCAGCAACCTGTCGGAAGAAACCAAAGATGCAGAGCGCGTGATCCCGCGTGCGATTTTCCTGACCGCGCTGATTGGCGGCATGATCTTCATCTTTGCAACTTACTTCCTGCAGCTGTACTTCCCGGATATCTCTCGCTTTAAAGATCCGGATGCGTCACAGCCTGAAATCATGCTGTACGTTGCGGGTAAAGCGTTCCAGGTTGGCGCGCTGATCTTCTCCACCATTACCGTACTGGCGTCCGGTATGGCGGCGCATGCAGGCGTAGCGCGTCTGATGTACGTAATGGGTCGTGACGGCGTATTCCCGAAAAGCTTCTTCGGTTATGTACACCCGAAATGGCGTACTCCGGCGATGAACATCATCCTGGTTGGCGCGATTGCCCTGCTGGCAATCAACTTCGACCTGGTAATGGCTACAGCGCTGATTAACTTTGGTGCGTTGGTGGCGTTCACCTTCGTTAACCTGTCGGTCATCTCGCAGTTCTGGATCCGTGAGAAGCGTAATAAGACGCTGAAAGATCACTTCCAGTATCTGTTCCTGCCGATGTGTGGTGCGCTGACCGTTGGTGCGCTGTGGGTTAACCTGGAAGAAAGCTCAATGGTTCTGGGTCTGATCTGGGCGGCTATCGGTCTGATTTACCTGGCTTGCGTCACCAAGAGTTTCCGTAACCCGGTTCCGCAGTACGAAGACGTAGCGTAATCATCTTTTGTAATAATAAACCGGAGTCGAATGAATATTTGGCTCCGGTTTTTTTATTCTTTTTTATCGACATCCTCATTAATAACCATTTGTTCTAATTTAGAGAATTTGGTTATTGGTCTGCATTCCACCAGTCATGAATAATTTCCCTATTAACATTCATCTGGTTAATTAATTTATGTTTTCAATGATATTAAGCGGGCTAATTTGTGGTGCTCTGCTGGGATTTGTCATGCAGCGTGGGCGTTTTTGCCTGACAGGTGGTTTTCGCGATATGTATCTCGCGAAAAATAATCGCATGTTTTACGCCTTGCTGATTGCAATTTCGGTACAAAGTGTGGGGGTTTTGCGTTAATTCAGGCGGGCCTACTGACTTACGAAGCCGGGGCGTTCCCGTGGCTTGGTACTGTTATAGGTGGGTATATCTTTGGGCTGGGAATTGTTCTGGCGGGTGGATGTGCCACCGGGACCTGGTATCGCGCGGGTGAGGGATTGATCGGCAGTTGGATCGCGCTTTTCACTTATATGGTGATGAGTGCGGTGATGCGTTCTCCACATGCCAGTGGTTTAAATCAAACCTTGCAGCACTACAGTACTGAACATAACTCTATTGCTGAGACTTTTAATTTGTCTGTGTGGCCGTTGGTTGCCGTTTTGCTGGTGATAACGCTCTGGGTGGTGATGAAAGAGTTGAAGAAGCCAAAACTCAAAGTCGCGACCTTACCGCCGCGCCGAACCGGGATCGCTCATATTCTGTTTGAAAAACGCTGGCATCCCTTTGTCACTGCTGTACTCATCGGTTTGATTGCGCTTTTAGCCTGGCCCCTGAGTGAAGCAACCGGACGCATGTTTGGGTTAGGAATCACTTCCCCAACGGCCAATATTCTGCAATTTCTGGTCGCGGGTGACGTGAAATACATTAACTGGGGCGTTTTCCTGGTGTTAGGGATCTTCGTGGGGTCATTTATTGCAGCCAAAGCGAGCCGTGAGTTCCGCGTTCGCGCAGCTGATGCACAAACAACATTACGTAGCGGGTTAGGTGGTGTACTGATGGGCTTCGGTGCCAGTATTGCAGGTGGTTGCTCTATCGGTAATGGACTGGTTATGACTGCAATGATGACCTGGCAGGGCTGGATTGGCCTTGTATTTATGATTCTCGGAGTCTGGACTGCGTCCTGGCTTGTGTATGTTCGACCGCAGCGTAAGGCGCGACTGGCAACTGCTGCGGCAAATTAAGTAAGGTGTAAAGATGGCGATTAAAAAGCTGGATGTGGTGACGCAGGTCTGTCCGTTTCCACTCATAGAAGCAAAAGCAGCACTGGCAGAAATGGCCAGCGGCGATGAGTTGGTAATTGAGTTTGATTGCACCCAGGCAACTGAAGCAATCCCACAGTGGGCGGCAGAAGAAGGACATGCCATCACCGATTATCAGCAGATTGGCGATGCAGCGTGGAGCATCACCGTTCAAAAAGCCTGACTCAACATTGTCCTCCGCCGTACCAGCGGCGGAGGCTTCAAATTAGACGATCTCTTCCGCGTACTGCCAAAGCGCTTTTAACAGCGCCACTTTCTCTTTGTCATCGGCATATTGTTGTGCCAGCATCTGCAATTCATCTGCATAACCCTGTAAAAACTCTGGCGTGAAGACCTGGCGGCGGTGCTCCAGCCAGCGTTGCTGCTCGGCATAATCCAGCGTCCCCGGGAAGTTGCGCGCCCGATAATTGAACAACAGCTTTTCAATCCGTTTATCGACAAAAGTGATATCCAGTGCCGGTAAATTACGCGGCTCGGTTTCCAGCACAATTTTCATTGCTGCACGATCGGCGTCACTGAAAAAGCCGTTATAAAGCTGTGCATCCACGTTATCTGAAGGCGTAAACGGTTCGGCTTCCGCGAATATCGCCACCACTTTTTCGCGCACTTGCGGATTTTCACGCAGAATTTTCAGGTTATCGAGGCAATGCTGACGATTAATTCCCAGTCGGTCGGCATCTTCCGGGCGTAGCGTATTCGCCTGGGCCAGCACCGGACATTTATTGATATGCACCAGCTTAACCGGAACGGCGGCGTTATCGCCAAGATCGGTTTTTGCGGTATATAAACGCTCGCGCAATGTGTCGCTATCCAGTTCCAGTAATGGCGAAATGTCTCCTGCCAAATCCACCATAATTACAGCATTGCGATTTTCAGGATGCCACGCCAGCGGTGCCACCCAGCTGGTATTGCCGCGCCATGCCCCAAACATTCCGGAAACGTGAACCAGGGGTTTCATCTGCGGAACATCAATCAACGCCATCAGTTTGTGTTTATTACGATGGGTAAAGAGATAATCAAACAGGCGTGGCTGACGCGTTTTTACCAGTTTCGCCATCGCAATAGTGGCGTACACATCAGCCATCGCATCGTGGGCGTTGCTATGTTCAATACCATTCGCTTTGGTTAAATGCTCAAGGCGAAAGCTCGGTAGACCGTCATCATTTTCAGGCCAGTTTATTCCTTCCGGGCGCAGGGCATAACAGGCACGCATAACATCCAACAAATCCCAGCGCGAGTTATCATGCTGCCAGCTCCAGGCGTAAGGATCGTAGAAATTACGATAAAAAACGTTGCGTGTGACTTCGTCGTCGAAACGCACATTGTTGTAGCCCAGAATACAGGTCTTCGGTACGGTAAAAAGCGAGTGAATACGGGCGGCAAACGCGGCTTCGTTTTCTCCTTTCGCCCGTGCTTCCTGCGGGGTAATACCGGTAATTAATACGGCTCCTGGCTGGGGTAAATAGTCATCAGCGGGCTTGCAGTAAAAGACTTCGGGTTCGCCGATGACATTGAATTCGCTATCGGTGCGAATGGCTGCGAACTGTGCAGGGCGATCTAACGCGGGGTGCGTGCCAAAGGTTTCGTAATCGTGAAACAAAAAGGTAGATTGTTGCTTACCGTCATTCATCATTAGGTTAAATCCGTTATTTCTGCTGTCTGCCAGAGTATCAAATATCACCGTGCTAATCAGCTTTAGCGCAACAATTTGACAGCGAGTGGCAACAGATCATGTCAGATAAAAATGAGAGAGTAGTCACATTTTCTTGCACTTTATTCCAGCCAGTTCATAAGTATTTCCGTAAAAAGAACAGCTATTTGAAACTCCTGAGGGTTTGCTGTTGAAACGCCGTCTTATTATTGCTGCTTCTTTGTTCGTTTTTAACTTATCGTCTGGTTTTGCGGCGGAAAACATTCCTTTTTCACCTCAGCCTCCACAGATTCATGCCGGGTCCTGGGTACTGATGGATTACACCACCGGTCAGATCCTCACCGCGGGTAATGAGCATCAACAGCGCAATCCCGCCAGCCTGACAAAGCTGATGACGGGTTATGTCGTGGATCGCGCTATCGATAGTCATCGCATTACGCCAGACGATATTGTCACCGTGGGGCGCGATGCGTGGGCGAAAGATAATCCGGTGTTTGTCGGTTCTTCACTGATGTTTTTGAAAGAGGGCGATCGCGTATCGGTACGTGATTTAAGCCGTGGTTTAATTGTGGATTCCGGAAATGACGCTTGTGTTGCTCTGGCTGACTATATTGCCGGTGGGCAACGGCAGTTTGTTGAAATGATGAACAACTATGCCGAGAAGCTGCATCTCAAGGATACGCATTTTGAAACAGTGCATGGTCTGGATGCACCTGGCCAGCATAGCTCGGCTTATGATTTAGCTGTGCTTTCTCGCGCTATCATCCACGGCGAGCCCGAGTTTTATCATATGTACAGTGAGAAAAGTCTCACCTGGAACGGTATCACCCAGCAAAACCGTAACGGGTTGTTGTGGGATAAAACCATGAATGTTGACGGCCTGAAAACGGGTCATACTTCTGGTGCCGGTTTTAACCTCATTGCTTCGGCTGTAGATGGGCAGCGTCGTCTCATTGCAGTGGTAATGGGGGCTGACAGTGCAAAAGGTCGTGAGGAAGAGGCAAGAAAATTACTGCGTTGGGGGCAACAAAACTTTACTACGGTGCAAATTTTGCACCGTGGGAAAAAGGTCGGAACGGAACGCATCTGGTATGGCGATAAAGAAAATATCGACCTGGGAACGGAACAAGAGTTCTGGATGGTGCTACCGAAAGCCGAAATTCCACATATCAAAGCCAAATATACCCTTGATGGTAAAGAGCTCACCGCGCCAATTAGCGCCCATCAGCGGGTAGGGGAAATTGAACTTTACGACCGTGATAAACAGGTGGCGCACTGGCCGCTGGTTACCCTGGAATCTGTCGGGGAAGGCGGCATGTTTTCCCGCCTGAGTGATTATTTCCACCATAAGGCCTGACCTTTCTTTTGCAGCAGACTGGCAGGAGTGCGAGTCTGCTCGCATAATCAACACTCATTCCTTGTGGTTTTAATATTGCAATTATACTGTATATAAAAACAGTATTAATGGAGGCGTCATGAACTACGAGATTAAGCAGGAAGAGAAACGTACCGTTGCAGGTTTCCATCTCGTTGGCCCGTGGGAACAGACGGTAAAGAAAGGCTTTGAGCAGTTGATGATGTGGGTAGATAACAAAAATATTGTGCCGAAGGAGTGGGTTGCTGTCTATTACGACAATCCAGATGAAACACCCGCCGAAAAATTACGCTGCGACACCGTCGTGACGGTGCCGGGTTACTTTACGCTTCCCGAAAACAGTGAGGGCGTCATTCTGACAGAAATTACAGGTGGTCAGTATGCGGTGGCGGTAGCTCGTGTAGTCGGTGATGATTTTGCTAAACCCTGGTATCAGTTCTTTAATAGTCTCTTGCAGGACAGTGCTTATGAAATGTTACCAAAGCCCTGCTTCGAGGTTTACTTGAACAATGGCGCGGAAGATGGGTACTGGGATATCGAAATGTATGTTGCGGTGCAGCCAAAACATCACTAATTCATCTCAGGGCGGTGTGTTGACGCGAAGACCACTCTTTTTTTGAAAGCGAAAAGAGTAAGATGCGCCTTTCAAATTTTTCGCTCCTGCCGGGAAATTACACTGTTCCCGGTATGTCCGTCGGATAACTCAGAGGTGCGCCTTCTGGCCGACAGATGAGTTATGAGCGCTTTTAATCTTCATTACGGAGTTTCTGCGTGCGTGCCGATAAGTCATTAAGCCCGTTTGAAATCCGGGTATACCGCCATTACCGCATTGTGCATGGTACTCGGGTCGCGCTGGCATTCCTGCTCACTTTTCTCATTATCCGCCTGTTTACTATCCCGGAAAGCACCTGGCCGCTGGTCACCATGGTGGTGATTATGGGGCCAATCTCGTTCTGGGGTAACGTTGTCCCTCGCGCCTTCGAACGTATTGGCGGTACGGTGTTGGGTTCGATTTTAGGTCTTATCGCTCTGCAACTGGAGTTAATTTCGTTACCGCTGATGTTAGTCTGGTGCGCGGCGGCGATGTTTCTTTGCGGTTGGCTGGCGCTGGGCAAGAAACCGTATCAAGGATTATTGATTGGGGTGACGCTGGCAATTGTTGTTGGTTCCCCGACAGGTGAAATTGATACGGCGTTATGGCGAAGCGGCGATGTGATCCTCGGCTCTTTACTGGCAATGTTGTTTACCGGTATCTGGCCACAACGGGCGTTCATCCACTGGCGCATTCAACTGGCGAAAAGTCTGACCGAGTATAATCGGGTCTTGTATTATCCCTCCAGTGCAGAGAAAATCGGCCAGTTTTCTCTGCCTGCAGTC
>OAVX01000015.1_pt1 | contig 212459 bp, 171 predicted proteins | sample 1476471 | NCBI WGS metagenome assembly OAVX01 (sample SAMEA2580114, study PRJEB22360) | human gut metagenome | biome: human gut; feature: human-associated habitat; material: faeces | place: Denmark | collected 2008/2010
AAGCAGGAAACCCCCCGCGCCCCGATGATGGGGGGCCGGCGGCCGCCATACGATGTGAAAGCCTCTATCGAGAAGTTGACCGTTACGCCGCCTTCAAATTCCATCAGCATCATATAATGATCGGGCTGGTTGTTCTCGCAATGGTAGACGCATTTGCCATACGGTCCTGTTTTCAGGTTTTCGAGGATGACGTCGCCCTGTTTGTCCGGGTCTTCCGGCAGGTCGAATACGTATAGCCAGGTGCGGTCGCGGTAGTAGATTTTCAGGGCGGAGAAAGGACAGGTCGCTTCTGCCGGACAACCATCGGTACAACGGGCCGGAGCACCTTCGGGGGCGTTTTCCGCCTTAAAATGCGCCAGGTCACCGAAGGCTACCACTTTCTTACAAGGCTTGCCGATGATCCAGTGGAGGATATCCAGGTCATGACTCGATTTGGCAAGGACCAGCGGCGTACTCGCTTCTGCGTTGCACCAGCTTCCGCGCACATACGAATGGCTCATATGTACATGTTCTATCGGTTCGAAATGCTGGATGCTGACCAGGTCGCCGATCGCTTTGCTGCTCACCATCTCTTTCAGCATTCCGAAATAAGGCGAGTAACGGAGCACATGCGTCAGACCGACGATCTTTCCTTTTTCTTTGGCATAGGCTACCAGGCGACGGCATTCCTCGTCTGTCTGTGCGATCGGTTTTTCAAGGAGGATATCATATCCCAGGTCGAGCGCTTTCATACAGGGGGCATAATGCAGATGGTCGGGGGTAGCGATAATGACGGCATCGGCAAACTTGGGACGGCTGAGCATTTCTTCCCAGGTGGCGACACGGTTTTCCCGGGGTACATGGTATTTGTCACCATATATGTTGCGGCGCAGTTCCACCAACTCGGCAATGCCGGTGATTTGCAAATCTTCCGGGTACTCCAGTGAATAATCGCCGTACAATTTTCCTCTTCCGCTGGCTCCCAACACGATGGCTGTTACGGGAGTGGTCTTCTCTGTGTTCATGATCTAAGATGATTATAAGTAAATATTCCCCAAATATAGGATAAAATCTTTATAAATCGTTCACCTGTTATTCTTTATCGGTCTTTGCCATTAGTTGCAGCCAGAGGAATAAGGCTCCCGGTACCATGATGATCGCGGCAGATGCCAGTAAGGCGATCCTGAGCGAATACATATCGTTCAGCCAGCCGATGAACGGAGCGATGGCGGCAAACATCAGGCGGATGATAAAGTTACGGATGGAAAGGACGGTGGCACGCATCTCCGAAAAGGTCATCTGGTTGATGTATCCTTTTAATATCGGGGTGGCAAAGCCTCTTATGATATAAAAAACGAACAGGATGGCTAGCCCTGCGTAGGTCAGGTTGAAGGCGAGTGCCACGTAACCGCCTGCCACGAATGTCAGGATCAGAATGCCCATCTTTTTGGGACCGAAATAGCTGTCCACACGGTCCGAATAAAGAGCGGCAATCCCTACGGTCAGGTTCAGTACCGTCCAGATTACGCCGAACCACGAAGTGGGCGTATTCATATACATCAGGTAAGGTTGTACGAACCACGCCATGGTGAGTGTGGCAGCTCCGATAATCCCTGAGAACATAATATTGTAGCAGAGCCTTTTATTAGTGACCAGCGAGTACCTGATGATCCGTACGATCTCCTGTACAGGGCTTTGCACCTTACTTTTAATATTCAGTTCCTGTAGGGCGAAGGCTGCCGGAATACCGCTGAATGCAATCAGTGCCTGTGCATAAAACGGATAACGCAGCGAGTAAGCCGCCAGCAATCCGCCGAAAATACCGGCAATGGCTTCGGCAAAGTTACCGATCATGGTGATACGCCCTTCATAACGCAGATAAAGGTTTTCCTTCTTATATTGGACTGTCGTATCGTACAGCAAGGCGGAGTCTGCCCCGTTGACCAGCGTTTGCCCTGTTCCCAATAGTATTTCGGCTATGACAAAGGCGGCGAAGGTAGAGGTGAAGGAGTAACAGAGATATCCCAAAAAGAAAAGAATGCATCCGAGTATGAGGCATTTGCGTCGTCCCCACACGTCAGCCAGATATCCGGAGGGTATCTCGAGTGCCACGGCTGCGATTGAATAAACGCTCTTCAGTATAAATACATCCTGCAATCCCAGTCCGTGATCTTCATAGAAAAGCACGATGATTGGCATGACCAGGGTGAACCATTTGGATAGTTTAATAATGTATAGCGCAAGTATGTTTCGTTTCATCTTGTCCGGAAATCTATCTTTAATCGTTGGGCAAAGGTACGTATATTATCAGTCTTGCGTCTTACAGGGACGAACCATTTTTCTCCCGGTGGTTTGGAGTAGTCCATGTAGAATATAAATACAGGTATGTATACATTCATCTTCTTTGCTTTACGAATGTAATGTGTGTTTTACGAATTTGTCGTAATATCCTTGCTTCTTTGAAATATTATCTCTTTATTTGCGCTATGTTGTATTAAATTCAAAGGGATTATGAAAAGGATATGTTTATGTGCAGTGACAGTGATGTTGGTTGTGGGACTGAATGGATGTAAGAATGGAGCAAAGAATGAAGGCCCGTTGCCTGTATTGGATTTTCGTGCGGATATTCCGGACAGGGAGGCCGCTTTGCAGGATTTGGGAAAGGTACGTTATTTCCGTCTGCAAACGCCTGAAAATGTGTTGCTGGGCGACCAGATGAAACTTATTCCCAGTGAAGCCGGGTTGTTCTTTATCGGATCTTCTACCGGCGACGTGATCGGCTTCAATAAGAAAGGCGAGATGATCAGCCATTTTAACCGCAAGGGGCAAGGCGGTGAAGAATACGCCCGAATACGCCATATCCTGTATGATGAGAAACGCCAGGAACTCTTTTTAGATGGAATAACCCAGATGCAGGTTTATGGTTTGGACGGGACTTATAAAAGGTCTTTCAGTCTGCCGGATTCTTTGCAGATGGATGTAATTGAATCGCTGGATGAAAATGCAATGGTCTTTCTGGATATGAAAGGCGCTCTTTTTGTGAAAGAAGGTGAGACCGCTAAAATAGATGATAATCCGGAAGCAAGTAACCAGCCTTATGTCCTGATGGATAAGGAAACCGGAAAGAAGATCGAACGTCTGCCTATCGTCTCCGACAATCGTTATCGCAGTATGATCGTAACTACCCGCGACGGACGTCCCTTTATTTTGCTGAACCGTATGAGAAACCTGTTATCCTGCGGCGACGGAGGATGCCTGATCAGCGAACCGGCTGCCGATACGTTATATCAATTGTCGCCCGACCGCCAACTGAAACCGGTCTTTACCAAACTGCCGTTATCGACAGAGAAAGATGGAAAGATCGCTTGCGAGATCCGGGCATTGACTCCGAATCAAATGCTTGTCAACGCCGTCTTCCTGAAAGATGAAGGCCAAATGAAACTGCGTGACGAACTCTATTTATATAATGTGGCAGAAAACTCTTTCTCGCATGTCAAGCTGACAAATAAAGACTGGCAGAACGGCGACATGATGAACTTTGTCTTCAATAATAACAAGCTCTATTATACCTTATATCCTTTTACTTTGCTGGAAGCAATGGAAAAGAACGAACTGGGCGGAGACCTGCTGGAGATAACCAAAACATTGGATGAAGACGAAAATTTGATCCTTATGGAAGTAAGTCTCGATTGATTTGGCGTTATTATTTATTGTCAGTTAGTAAAAAAGTTATTACTTTGCGACAGTTTTACACTACTAACAATTAAATGATAACAAACTGATACCATGATTTGGAACGAAACTATTGAATGTATGGACCGCGAAGAAATGCGGAAATTACAGAGCATCCGGTTGAAACGGGTTGTCGAACACGTTTATCATAATACTCCTTTCTATCGCAAGAAAATGCAGGAGATGGGTATTACCCCGGATGATATTCAATCAATTGAAGATATTACCAAGCTGCCGTTTACGGTAAAGCAGGATTTAAGAGATAATTACCCGTTTGGACTGATGGCTGTGCCGATGTCCGAGATTGTTCGTTTGCATGCCTCTTCCGGTACGACCGGAAAACCTATTGTTGTGGGATATACCCGTAAGGACTTGTCGATCTGGTCGGAAGTGGTGGCACGCTGCCTGACGGCTTACGGACTTACGAAGAATGACTCTGTGCAGGTATCTTACGGTTACGGTTTATTTACCGGAGGTCTGGGTGCTCATGCTGGCGTGGAAAATATCGGTGGTACCGTAATCCCGATGAGTAGCGGTAACACACAGAAACAGATTCAGTTGATGCACGACTTCGGAGCGAAAGGTCTGGCTTGTACGCCTTCCTATGCTCTGTATCTGGCGGAAACGATCCATAACTCGGGCATTCCTTTGGAAGAATTCCAACTAAGGGTAGGAGCGTTCGGCGCGGAACCCTGGACGGAAAATATGCGTAAGGAACTGGAACAGAAACTGAATATTAAAGCATACGATATTTACGGATTAACAGAAATCTGCGGTCCCGGTGTCGGTGGCGAATGCGAATGCCAGAACGGTACCCACTTGTGGGAAGACCATTTCTTCCCGGAAATCGTCGATCCGGTCACTTTGCAACCTGTGCCTGAAGGTGAACAAGGCGAGTTGGTATTTACCACCCTGACCAAGGAAGGTATGCCGATGATCCGTTACCGTACGCGTGACCTGACGCACCTGATCTATGAAAAGTGCGAATGCGGCCGTACCGCTGTCCGTATGGGTCGTATCCTCGGACGTAGCGACGACATGATGATCATCCGTGGTGTCAACGTATTCCCGTCGCAGGTTGAATCCGTATTGCTGGAAATGCCGGAATTCGAACCGCATTACCTGATCGTGGTAGACCGTGTGAACAACACCGATACCTTCCAGATCCAGGTGGAAGTACGACCGGATTATTATTCGGATGAAATGAACAAGATGATCGCGCTGAAAAAGAAGATCGCCGCCCGTATGCAGAGCGTGATCGGCATTCAGCCTGATATAAAGATTGTGGAACCGCGTAGCCTTGAACGCAGTATGGGTAAGGCGAAACACGTGATCGACAATCGTAAGTTAGTTTAAAACCCTAAAAATAGTAAAGTGCTATGCTAATTAAACAATTATCAATCTTTCTTGAAAACAAGAAAGGCCGTTTTACGGAAGTGGCAAAGATTTTGGGTGAAGCCGGAGTGAACATGTCAGCCTTTACGGTGGCGGAGAATTCCGATTTTGGTATCCTGCGTCTGATCGTGTCGGACACAGACAAAGCAATTCAGGTACTTCGTGAAAAATTATATGCGGTGAGTGTGGCTGATGTGGTGTGCCTGCATTGCCCCAACCAGCCCGGTGCGTTGGCGAAGGCGATGGAGATCATAACCTCGGCAGGTATATTTGTCGAATATATGTATGCTTTCTCGCAAGGAGAGGCCGCTAATGTGATCATTCGCCCCGACAATGTGGAGAAGTGTGCGGAGGTTCTGAAAGCCAACAAACTGGAGCTTATTGCTGCCAGCGATTTATATAAGTTGTAAATATTAACGTTATGCGCTTCGTTATTTTGCAATAAAAAATGTAACTTTGCGCGCTAAAAGTATGTGAATGAAAAAGGTTGTATTTTTATTGATGATGATTACGGTCTTGTTATCCTCCTGTGGGGAATATAACAAGATATTGAAAAGTACGGACTATGAGTTGAAGTATTCGTATGCAAAGAAGTATTTCAATGCAAAGCAATACAACAAGTCCGCTACCCTGCTGGATGAACTGGTTACAATCTTTAAAGGAACTGCTTATGCCGAAGAATCCTTGTACCTGCTGGCTCAGAGCTATTACGGACAAAAAGATTATCAGACGGCTTCGCAATACTTTAATACGTATTACACCACCTATCCGAAAGGCGAGTACACGGAATTGGCCCGCTATTATTCGGGATATGGTTTGTATCTGGACTCTCCCGATCCGCGGTTAGACCAGACGCAGACGTATGAAGCTATTAACCAGTTGCAGCTCTATCTGGAGTATTATCCGCAGAGCGAACGTGCCGCCGAAGCCCAGAAGATCATGTTTGAATTGCAGGAGAAACTGGCTTACAAGGAATTACTGGCTGTAAGATTGTATTATAACCTGGGTACTTACATGCGCGACAATAACTATTTGTCTGCCGTGATCACTGCCGAAAATGCCTTGAAGAACTATCCTTATTCCAAATACAGGGAAGAGTTTATGTTCTATGTTTTGCGTTCGAAGTATGAACAGGCTATTGCCAGTGTGGAAGAAAAGTTGCAGGGTCGTTATCGTGAGGTAGTGGATGAATACTACACTTACATGAACGAATATCCGGAAGGCAAATACGTAAAACAGGCACAGAAGTTCTACGATTATGCCAGCAAGAGAATAACAGATGCGTATTAACGATATTATTTAATCAATAAAGTAAAATGGATTACAGAAAGTCTAGCGCCCCTTCGAATACGGTAACCCGTGACATGATGAAGTTGTCAGCCGACACGGGAAATGTATATGAAACAGTAATGATCATCGGAAAACGGGCTAACCAGATTAGTGTTGAAATGAAGCAGGACCTGGAAAAGAAACTACAGGAATTTGCTTCTTATAACGATAACCTGGAAGAAGTTTTCGAAAACAGAGAGCAGATCGAGATCTCCCGTTATTATGAAAAGCTTCCGAAGCCGACTCTGATCGCTGCTCAGGAATATGAAGAAGGTAAGGTTTACTATAAGAACCCTGCTAAAGAAAAGAATAACTTTTGAGAATTGAAAATTGAAAATTGAGAATTGAAAATTATATTCTCGATTTAAGATATAGGAGCAATTGTTCAACGGGCGGGTAATACGTGATTTGTTTAAACAATTGCTCTTTTGTTCTCAATTTTCAATTCTCAATTCTCAATTTTCAATTAAAAAGATTATGTTACAAAGAATACAAACAGTTTACTTGCTTATTATCGTGGCCTTAATGGTCGCAACTTTGTTTTTACCTCTTGCCATGTTGCAGGCGGGAGACCAGTTTTACTCTTTTGATGCAACAGGCGTAAGCACGATCGCTGCTGAACCGGAACTTGTTTATCCGACCTGGGGACTTTTTGCTTTGACGGCAGTGATCTCCATTCTGTCATTGATAACGATCTTCTTATTTAAGAAAAGAATTCTTCAGATTCGTCTTTGTATCTTTAATGCAATCCTGATGCTGGGTTTCTATGCCCTGTTCGGTTTCTTTGTATGGATATTGAAAGATCAGCTGGCTGGTGCAGCGCTGAGTGTGAAGATTGCCCTTTCTTTCCCGATAATCGCATTGATCCTGGATTATCTGGCTATCCGTAACATCGGTGCGGATGAAGCACTGGTTCGTTCGCTCGACCGGTTGAGATAAGAATAAAATACCATCCTGTTGAAGGGTGGAGGATATATGTCAGACGCAGTCACGTTTTCAAATAACGTGGCTGCGTTTTTTTGTTTGTTAACAAGATCAGGATTTAACCGGAATAATGTCATGTATTATCCTTGAGTGTTCTATATAGGCTGTTTAATAAGAGATTTATTAAAAAACGAACATTCTTTATCTGATATTGGATATCGAACCATTCCCATATCACTTCTTTTGCTGTGTGAAATTATTAAAAAAATGCCTATGATTTAAAAAAGAGAACACAGTTCAGGAAAAGGAATTAAAAAACCATCCTTAGAGATCTATCAGAGTAAAAAATTATCAAGGAAAAAACTTAAAAGAAAAATGACATTTAACATGAAGAAAGAAAACTTCCGAGGAATGAAAAACTGGAATGTGGCGTTTGCCCTTCTTTTTTTATTCTCTGCCGCTTCATCGAAAGCGGACACAGGAAAAGGCTTGGAGGCCTCTGATCCTACTATTAAAGAAAGTGCCGGAAACCTTATTGCCCAACAGAGCGAGCGGACAATAAAAGGCGTTGTGAAAGATGCTACCGGCGAAACTGTTATTGGAGCGAATGTCGCGGTTGTAGGTACCACGATTGGTACTATAACCGATGTGAACGGCAGTTTCTCATTGAATGTGCCGGCGGGAGCCACCCTGAAAGTTTCATTTATCGGTTATAAAGATGTAACGATTAAAATCACGAACCAACAAGATCTGGACATTGTTTTGCAGGATGATTCGCAGGCTTTGGATGAAGTTGTTGTCGTGGGTTTCGGTACGCAGAAGAAGGTGAACCTCACCGGTTCTGTTTCGGTTGTTAATGCAGAAGAACTGGCTTCACGTCCGGTATCTAATGTTACGCAAGCCTTGCAGGGATTGGTTCCGGGTATGAACTTCAGTTACGGAGGCCAGGGTGCTAAGGTCGGCAGTACGATGGATATCAATATTCGTGGTACCGGTACGCTGGATACTAAGGTGGCAAAAGCTTCTCCATTGGTTTTGATTGATGGTATGGAAGGCGATATGAATATGTTGAATCCAAATGACATTGAGAATATCTCTGTTTTGAAGGATGCCGCCGCTTCTTCTATTTATGGTTCACGTGCTCCTTATGGGGTAATTTTGGTTACGACTAAAAAAGGTAAGAGCGGAAAAGTGAGCGTTAACTATAATAATAGTCTCCGTTGGTCCAGTGCAATCAATATGCCGAAGGTGGCTAATTCTTATGACTATGCTAAGTTCCTAAACCAAATTAGTCTAAATGACAGTGAGATTCCTCAATTTAAGCCAGAGCATTTGGCGCGTATTGAAGCTTTTTTGAACGGGACGAATACAAATACAACCATTCCGGCAGAAAATACTCCAACTATATGGGATTGGAAAGGTAATGATAATAATGATTGGTTAAAAGAGATTTTTGGTGGTACAGGTTTCTCTCATGAACACTCTTTGAGTGTGAATGGGGGTAATGATAAATACCAATATTATCTTTCTGCCAATTATATGAAGCAGGATGGTATTGTTCGTTATGGGGATGAAGATATGAAGCGGTACAATTTTACCGCAAAAATTAATGCTCAACTGGCTCCTTGGCTAAAAACGAATTATAGTACTAAATTTATCCGTAAGGATTTAGATCAGCCGAACACGTTGAACGACCATCTTTTCTATTATAATACACAGCGTCGTTGGCCTACTGAACCGGTATTTGACCCAAATGGGAATTATTTGGTAGGACTTACTAAAGATTTGATGTGGGGTGGAAATAACAAACATCAGACAGATTGGATGTATCAACAGCTACAGTTTGAAATCGAACCAATCAAGAATTGGAAAACATTTGTGGAGTTTAACTATAAGACAATAAATCTAATGGCTGACGAACCTAGATATAAGATTCCACAGTGGAATGTTGCCGGGGATGTTTATTATGCTTCCGGAGCAAAGTCGAGCATGAATACTTATTCAGAGCGTACTAATTTCTTTAATGCGAATATATACAGTGAATATACATATCAGTTGAAGGACCATACGCTTAAGGCAATGGTCGGTTACCAGTCCGAATCTAATTACTGGAGAAAAGTGGGTGCACAAAAAGAAGATTTGATTTCTGAAAGTGTGACGGATATTACTGTTGCTACAGGAAAAGAATATTTGGCAGGAGGTCGTAACCATTGGGCGACAGCCGGTTTCTTCGGACGTATTAACTATGACTATGCTGGACGTTACTTGGCTGAAGTGAACTTACGTTATGATGGAACTTCCCGTTTTGCAAGCGATCAGCGTTGGAACCTGTTCCCCTCTTTCTCGGCTGGTTGGAACATTGCTCGTGAAGCGTTTATGGAGCCGTATACGGATATTATCAATAATCTGAAATTACGTGGTTCATGGGGACAACTAGGTAACCAGAATACTGTAAATTTGTATCCGTATATCCAGACAATGCCTTTCTACCCTTCTTCCAATACGACTGAAAATTCATGGTTAATCAATGGAGAACGTCAGAATAGCTCTACAGCTCCTGGATTGATTTCAGCTTCACTGACCTGGGAAACAATGAGTTCCTGGAATGTCGGCTTTGATTTGGGAATGTTGAGTAATCGTTTGACTATGAGTTTTGATTATTTCGTTAGGAAAACATTTGACATGGTAGGACCAGCTCCCGAACTTCCGATTATTTTAGGTACTGCTGTGCCAAAAGCCAATAATGCAGATATGCAATCAGCTGGTTTTGAATTGGATGTTGCTTGGAGGGATCAGATAAACGATTTTCGTTATGGCGTACATCTGTTGTTATCTGACGATCGTCAAAAAGTGCTGAAGTATCCGAATGAAAGTGGTTCACTTTCAACCTGGCGTGAAGGACAATATTTGAATGAGATTTGGGGATTAACAACTATCGGTATTGCTAAATCGCAGGAAGAAATGGATGCTCATATTGCTTCTTTGCCGAACGGAGGGCAAGGTGGTTTGGGAACCTCTACCTGGGTGGAAGGTGATGTTATGTATGCCGATCTGAATGGTGACGGAAAGATCACAAAGGGTAATACTATTGACGATCCGGGTGACCGGACAATTATCGGAAACAGTACACCGCGTTTCAAATTCGGACTTGATTTGGATGCTGCGTGGAAGGGTTTTGATTTGCGTTTGTTTTTCCAAGGAGTTGCGAAGAGAGATTGGGCTTTCGGAAATGGACATTTGGTTTATTGGGGGAATGGCGGAGGCATCTGGAATTCTGCTATGTTTGAAACAAACTATGATTTTTATCGTCCGGATGGAGACACTTGGTTAGGAGCAAATAAAGATGCCAAATTCCCGCGTCTAACGTCTAGTGGTAAGAATAGGGAAACACAGACTGCCTATCTTGAGAATGCTGCTTATATCCGTTTGAAGAACCTTCAATTGGGATATACATTACCAAATACATGGACACAAAAAGTAGGTATCTCAAATTTAAGAATATTTTTCTCAGGTGAAAATCTGTTTACAATTACCGGTATTCCCGAGGGTATTGATCCTGAAACGCTTGGTATTGGAGATTATGGAAATGGTTCTGGTTCTTATCCGCTGACTCGTACATATTCAGCAGGTGTTAGTGTTAACTTTTAATTAGAAGACAGATATGAAATTATTTAATAAATATGCTATTTTGTTAGCTAGTAGTTTGATGTTGTTGCCATCTTGTAACGATTTTCTGGATAAAACTCCGATTGCAGCTGTTACACCAGATACTTATCTATGGTCAGATGCCGATTTGGGAGCTTATGCATTAAAACAATATAGTTTTACGACACATCAGGGGGCTGGAATCGGCATTTGGGCTGGTGATAACCATACAGATAACCAAGCAACAAGTTCGTATGACACCAGGTGGGTACCGGGTGAGTGGAGAGTGAAGGATCATTATGATAAAGATTCTGATGACCCTTATTATTTCTCCGGGATTTATAATTGTAATTACTTTTTGGAAACGGTTATACCTCGTTATGAGGAAGGGACTTTAACCGGTTCTATAGATATGGTGAAACATTATATCGGAGAGATATATTTTCTGCGTGCCTGGAAATATTTCAGCAAATTACAGACTTTCGGTGATTTCCCGATTGTAAAGGAAACATTGCCGGATGACAAACCTATATTGGTTGAGGCTAGTAAACGTCAACCACGTCATTTGGTTGCCCGTTTTATTTTGGAGGATTTAGACAAAGCGATCGGGTTCTTGTCTGATAATCCGACAGGCGGAACTAACCGTATTACCAAAAAAGCAGCTTACCTGGTAAAATCGCGTGTAGCATTGTATGAAGCCAGCTGGGAAACCTATCATGCTAACACGGCATTTGTTCCGAACGGACCAGGTTATCCGGGTACTCAAAGCGATTATAATGCCCAAAGTGAAATTGCCTTTTTCCTAAAAGAATGTAAGGATGCAGCAGCAGCGGTTGCTGACAATGTACCTTTGGCGACAAACAACCATGTATGGGCGGATGGATTGGCAAAGATGAATAATCCTTATTTCGCTCAGTTCTCATCTAATGACATGAGCGGTTATCCTGAAATTCTTTTGTGGAGAGATTATAGTATTGGTTTAAATATAAGGCATTCTGCCGGTTTCTATATCCGTGTAGGAGGTAATAGTGGTTTTACCCGTCAGTTTGTGGAAACTTTCCTGATGAAGAACGGACTTCCTGTTTATGCAAACGGTAGCGGATATAAAGGTGATATGTCGGTAAAAGATGTCCGTGCGGATCGTGATGAACGTTTACAACTTTTCATGATGACTCCGAATGAAATTTTGACGGATGGACAGGTGGAATTTGTGGATACATTATCCTCACTGCCCAATATCCTGGCAAAGGCTGAAAGCCGTAATGTTACCGGTTACCAACTGCGTAAAGGATTGTCTAATAACTGGAGTCGCGACTGGAACGAATCTGAAGAGGGTTCTCCAATCTTCCGTGCTACCGAAGCATATCTGAATTACATAGAGGCTTCCTGTATCGAAAACAACGGTAGCAGTATTGATGGTAAAGCACAGGGATACTGGAGACAGTTACGCGAAAGAGCCGGCCTGCCGAGTGATTATAATGTAACGGTAGCAGCAACAGACCTTGGTAAGGAAAGCGATTGGGCGGTGTATTCTGCCGGTCAACAGGTAACGCCGTTGCTATATAATATTCGTCGAGAACGCCGTTGCGAGATGATGGAAGAAGGTTTGCGTATGTTTGACCTGAAACGTTGGAGAGCATTGGATCAATTGAATGCTACCTGGCAACCTGAAGGTATAAATTTGTGGGAATCCGGATTGTCTCACGAATATGCAAACCAGGGGATAAATCTCGTTGCAGACGGTTCTGATGTGGCAAATGTATCTTCTCCGGATAGAAGTACTTACCTCCGTCCTTATGAGATTATCAACAAGATTTCTAACCTGATGTATGGTAAAGGATATGATTGGTGTGATGCCCATTATTTGAATCCAATTTCAATTATACATTTCCGTAATACGGCTGAGAATCCAGGCGACCTGACAACTTCCGTGATTTATCAAAATCCGGGATGGCCTCTTGTCGCAGATGAAGGCCCGAAGGTTAAATAATGATATATGAACTCTGAAAGATAACAGAGCATAAATTTCATAGGTATTAGCATAATTGATGTGGAAGGTTTCCTCCTCTGTGAAGAGGGGGAACCTTTGAGCTGATATCATCGAATTATCAGATATTTCAAGTAAGAATCTTTAAAACTATTTATTATGGCAATATTAATCAGAGCAATCCAGAGGGCTAATCCGCGGGATAAGAACGCACCGAAAAAATGGTATGCCGTTCAGAACTCTACCGGATTGGTGCCGGAAACGAAAGTGGCCGAGCTCATTGCCGACGAGACGACTCTCAATCCGTCGGAAGCGTTGATGTCTATCCGCCAACTTCGGAAGGTAATCCAACGTCTGATGGCAGACGGTCATAGTGTGAAACTAGGTGACTGGGGTACATTTTCCCCATCCCTTAACAGTAGGGGCAAGGATAAAAAAGAAGATCTGAAGGCTACGGATATTAATTGTGTAAATATTAATTTCCAGCCCGGAGAAGAATTGAAGGCTGCTATGCAAAAAGTGGACTTTGTATGGATCGACAAGCTGGTTGAAGGTAAAACAAATACCGGTGGTGGTTCTGGCGAGTCTGGCAGTGACCGTCCGGAGATTGAATAATTTCTATTTTCTGAATGATTAAAATTTCCTCTTCGGTTTTCCGGAGGGGATTTTTTATTCCGGCTTTTTGAGTTGAAGAACTCTGTTTTGTAACATGAAGGAGTAAACTCTGAAACATGAAGAGATTTGTTTTGAAACATCAAGAAGTCTTTTCCGAAACTTGAAGAAGTCGGCTTCGTGAGATGAAGAAGTCGGAATTTCGAGATGAGGAACTTATAAGTTTTCCCTTATTCAGGTGTAGGTTTTGATATATTTTACATTTACATATATTTTGTTTTTTATTCCATAAAAGATTTTTACCTTTGGCACATCGTTCACTATCGGACGTCCAACCATTTAAAACCTTGTACTATGGAACAGTACGTAAACATTATGTTAGATCGCGGCTTCAAAGCCGTATTCGGTAACAAACAAGTAGCTATCGACTTTATCAATGCCGCCTTGGAGGGCGAGCGACAAGTTAAAGACTTGACTTACCTGGATAAAGAAATTTTACCCGAGTCATTGGACCAGCGCACAGTTATTTTCGATTGCCTTTGTGAAGATGTGGATGGCACGAAGTTTATTTTGGAGATGCAGAATTGTCCCCAACGCTATTTTTTTAACCGTGGATTTTATTATATTTGCCGAATGATCTCCCGTCAGGGACAGATAGGTTCGGGGTGGAAGTATGAACTTCTTCCTGTGTATGGTATCTACTTGTTGAACTTCAGTTTGCCGGAATTTTATTCCTGGCGAACGAACGTAGTCTTGGCGAATGAAGAAACAGGTGAATCTTTTGGTGAAATCAAACTGAAACAGATCTATATTTCGTTTGAGTTGTTTAATTTGAGTAAAGAGGAATGCGTAACTCCTTTTGAAAATCTGATTTATATATTGAAGAATATGGATATATTTGATATGTCTCCTTTCAAGGAGGAAAATGAAGCGTTTCGTCGCATACTCGATGCTGCAAACGTGAATGCAATGACATCCCATGAACGTGACGTGTATGACGAAGTCCTGAAGCGTTATCGTGATTGGCGATGTACGACTGAATATGCTATCGAACAAGCCGAGGAGAAAGGTTTGAAGAGAGGCATGGAAAAAGGTCTGGAAAAGGGCCTGGAAGAAGGTATTGAAAAAGGTCAGCAAGAAGCTTTACAGAGAATTGCTCAAAATATGAAAGCGATGCAAATATCGACTGATGTAATAATGAAAGCAACCGGTATGACCTCCGAAGAGATCGAACAGCTTTAAATATTTATATTAAGAAGATAGCCATAAAAAATCCCGGGGAATTTTTCTCTCCGGGATTTTTTGTAATATGAATAAAGTTTGCAGCAGTCTGTTATTCTATCGGCCGGATAACAAACTCGAACGTTGTCTTCTCTACCGGAACTAGGTACTGAGGTAATACACCCGGGCCGCAGGTAGCTGTTCCTACGCCGGCCTGTTCAGCATCCAGATGGACGGTGACTGTGCCACTTCGTTTCAGTTGGTTGATATGCGCGGATGCATCGATATTGCTGTCCGCGAAAGGAACGATACTGAATTGCCATGGGTGGGCAGCCGTTACGTGCAGGCCGTTACCGGCTTCGTTGGTGATTGTTGCCCAGCGCATATCCGTGCGGTTACCTGTCGATTGCGGTTTGACGTAATAATGGAACATGCGTTCCGCGTCTGTCCGGTCGATGGCGATACGGCCGCTTTGGATACGGTCTGTGTAGGTTTCTCCGGTACGTCCCAAGTAGGATACCTGTGCATATTCGGCAGGCATTTCAAAGGTCAGTCCGATGCGTGCCAACGATTTGACGATGGCGGTGTCCGGGGTAAAGGTCGTTGTTATCTTTACTGTGCCATCAGGGTTGACACTATAGTGCTGTGTCGCTGTCCCTACTGTTTCGGACTTGTCATTCAGTAGTGCCAGGGTTGTCTGTACGCTGTTCTTACCTGTGCGGAAGGCTGTTGCCTGTTGGCTGAGTTTGTCGAGGCCGGCGGCTTTCCAGAGGCGGGCACCATTGCGGTCGCGGTTATCGTTGTCGGTAATCGGACGGTACAGGCTGATGGTGAGAGGGGTTGAAAGTAACTCTTTACCATCGAGTTTGTAAGATGTCATGGCTCCTGTCTCCGGAGAGAAAGAGATGCTTATACGGTCGTTGTTGAACGTGTTGCCGTCCTGTTTCAACGCTGATGCTTTCAGACCCGGATATTTCGGCTGATAGTTTTTATTGGCTGCCAACACAAACTGGTCGTAAGCTACTTCATGAGTGGTCGGCAGGAACGGACGTGCCTGTTTGGGTGTCCAGCTCAGGTTCAGGAAAACTTCTTTGCAGTCTTTCGGCAAAACGGTTTTGCCTAGTGTCAATGTTGCTGTCTCGTGGGGGAGGCAATCGACGGTCTCCGTTCCCTGGCGGACAGTGCGGCCGTCGTCTGTAACCAACTGCCAGTTTAAGGTATATTCGTTCAGGTTGCTGAAGTCGTACCAGTTTTTAATGGAGAGGGTCAGATTGTGTTCGTCTGTCAGCTTTGTCTTGATATATTGGTAGACTTTTTTTACTTCGTTCAGATGCGGATGCGGTTCGCGGTCGGCACTGACCAGGCCGTTACAGCAGAAGTTGTCGAAGCTAGGGATACCTTTAGGACCGTAATCGCCGCCATACGACCAATACCAATTGCCATTCTCATCCAGTTCGCGGAAAGACTGGTCCACCCAATCCCAGACGCAACCGCCCTGTGCCATCGGTTCGTCTTCGAATACGTCCCAGTATTCTTTCAGGCCGCCAACACTGTTACCCATCGCATGCACATATTCACAGAGGATAAAAGGACGGTAGATTTTCGGTTCCTTCTGGTTCAGATATTCTTTGATTACGTCTACGCTGCGGTACATGCGGCAATAGATGTCGGTATTGTAGTTTTGTTCGGCACGTTCGTACTGTACGGGGCGGTTCTTCTCGACCGATTTCAGCCAGTCGTAGGTACGTTCGAAGTTGATGCCGTTGCCGGCTTCGTTGCCCAGCGACCAGATTACGATGCAGGGATGGTTCTTGGAACGTTCGTACATCCGGCGGGTGCGGTCCATATGGGCCGGGAGCCAGGTACTGTCTTTAGCCAGCGATTCGGGACCGTATCCCATTCCGTGCGATTCGATGTTGGCTTCGTCGATCATATAGAGGCCGTATTCGTCGCAAAGTTCGTACCATAACGGGTCGGTCGGGTAGTGGGAGTTGCGTACGGTGTTGATGTTGTACTGCTTCATCAACTCGATATCTTTCAGCATCAGTTCGTGGCTGACCGTACGGCCCAGTTGCGAATGTTCATGGCGGTTGGTTCCTTTCACCAATGTCGGTACGCCGTTCACGCAGAAACGGCCGTCTTTGATTTCGGATGTGCGGAAGCCTACTCTGCCTCCGGTCAGTTCGGTTTCTTTGCCGTTAGCGTCTTTCAGGGAGAGGATGAGCGTATACAGGTTCGGATGTTCGGCACTCCAGGCTTTTACACCGGGGATTGTCGCTTCTTTGAATATAATCCGGCTGTTTTCTCCGGCAGGGATTTTAGCTTCCTCTTTCAGGACGGTTTTGCCGTCGGCATCTTTCAGCTGGTAAGCGATGCGGCTGTCCGGATTGGCAGGACCGGCAATCTGAACGTCCAGGTTGAAGATACCGTCTTTGTAAGTATTCTTGTCGAGAGTGGATACCACCTTGTAGTCGGCAATATACTGCCGGGGCGTGCTGTAGAGGTAGACGCTCCGTTCGATACCGCTCAGGCGCCACATGTCCTGGCATTCCAGGTAGGAACCGCTGCTCCAGCGATAGACTTCCAGGGCTACAGTATTCTCGCCCGGTTTCAGCTTATCGGTAATATCCCATTCTGCCGGGGTTTTAGAACCCTGGTTATATCCTAGTTTTTCCCCGTTCACCCATACATAATAGAAAGAAATGACGCCTTCGCAGCAGAGAATTACGCGGCGGCCGTCCCAGTTTGCCGGAACGGTGAAAGTGCGGCGGTAAGAGCCGACTTCATTTTCTTCATAAGGGACGAAAGGCGGATTCTTTTTGAAATTGAACATCGGGTCGTCGAACTCATACGTTTCGTTTACGTAGATGGCGGTACCGTATCCCTGCCGTTCCCAGTTGCCGGGAACGTTGATATCTGCCCATCCTCCGGTATAGAAAGAAGGCTTGTAGAAATCTTTCGGACGGTTGTCCGGGTTCTTTGTCCAATGGAATTTCCATTTTCCGTTCAGGCTCTGGTACCAGGGGGACGATTCGTGGTCGCGTACGGACAGGGCTTTCTCGTTCTCAAAAGGCCAGACGTAAGCGTGCGGTTCCAGTTTGTTGAGTCCGGTTGCGTACTGGCTTTGCCACTCGGGCTTGTTGTTGTCTGTCGACCCTGTAGCCGCCTGGAGCATCCCCAGGCAGCACAGAGCGAAAATAGATAACCTCGTTTTTCTCATTTGTATTTTAGAATTGATATGTTTCATTGTACTGTGACTTCATCTATATATATCCAGGTACCTTGTCCGGGACGTGTATGGTCGTCCGGGCATTTGCCGGGATTTTTCAGGGCGACTCTCAGGTAACGGCCTGTTGCTTTCAGATTGTCGAATGTCTTGTCTTCGATGCGGATTCCTTCGCGGAATATTTCTTCCGGAGTAAAACTGCGTTCTGCAACCTGCGTATATTTCTGGTTGTCGTCTGAGACGGACAACGTAATCCGGCTGGGGATATGTGCGCCCATTCCGTAATTGGTGATGCAGCCGATTGTTATTTCATTTATTGCCTCCGTTTTTCCCAGGTCGATCGTAAAGGTCGCATCTTCGTCGTACCAGCCGCACCATTCGAAGTCGGATTGTTTGTTGCTACCCCGTAATCCGTTGGTCAGGCGATATGTCTGGTTGTTTCCGTCCTGAACGGGGCGGGCGGTGGCCTTGTTCCAATGGAGCGGGAGGGTCAGGTTTTTTCCCATTTGTTTGCCGTTGGTAAAGGTTGCAGCGTTGATTGTGATATCGTTGGTGACAACCAGAGAGTCGGTGTACAGGGATGATGTGGCGACCGGTTCGTTCCCGTCGGTCGTATAACGTATTTCCATATCCGGCCGGATACAGGTGAGGGCAACTTTCAATGTATCGTTATTGCCTGTTACCAGATGGTCGATGTTGAACATGGAACGGGCATAATTTACTCCCAGATAGTCATAATGTTGTGTTAATACATCCAGGCGTTTCAGGAAGCCGGGCCAGTCTTTCCGGTCTTTTCCCGACCAGGCTATTTCGGCAACGGCGGCCAGACGGGGGAAGATGAGGTATTCGGCATCTTCGGGAGAGTTGGTAAATTCGGTCCATAACGAACCTTGAACACCTAAAAGGTTTGCTGTTACCTCTGGTTCCCATTCCGGTTGTATGGGTTCATAGTCATACACATTTTTCAGTGTGTTATTACCGAAATAAGTACGAGGCTCGAACCATTGCGGGCCTTGGTAGCGAATCAGATAAAGCACACGTGCCGGGGTCATGATAAATTTATGACCGAGTTTTCCGGCTTTGTACCCGGCAGTACCTAATCCCTGCCAGCCGTAAATAACGGCATCTTCAGGTATTTTGCTATTGGTCAGTTCATCCCAGCCCATAACCTGTTTACCTTTGCTTTTTACATAGTCAGCCATGCGGTTCATGAAATAGCCCTGTAAATCCTCGACGTCGGTGATGCCTTCTACTTTCATCCGTGCCCGACAAAGTGGACATTCTTTCCAGTATCTTTTGGAGGCTTCATCGCCTCCCAGATGAATATAGTGGGAAGGAAAGAGGTCTGCAACTTCATCTATCACATCTTCCAGGAAGGAAAATACTTTGTCGTTTCCGGCACAATAGACGATTTCGGATGCATGTGCACCCATACCCGGAATGACGCTGATAAAATCTTTAACTATGGGACATGCCAGTTCCGGATAGGCAGCCAGTGAAGAATTGGTATGTGCCGGCATCTCTATTTCCGGGATAATTTCAACCTGATGTGCTTCGGCATAGGCGATAATTTCTTTCATGTCTTCCTGTGTGTAGAAGCCCCCTACAGGTGTTGGTTCTTCTGGCTGAGCATTTTTGCGTTGGGAGAAGTCGCTTTCGCGGGCAACACGCCAGGCTCCGATCTCCGTTAATCGGGGATATTTTTTTATTTCCAGTCGCCAACCGTTTCCGTCGACCAGATGCAGATGTAGTTTGTTCAGTTTTAGCATGGCCATATAATCAATGATTTTGATTATATTTTCTTTAGGAATGAAAAAGCGGGAAACATCGAGCATTAATCCGCGGTAGGGAAAGCGTGGGCTATCTTGAATGCCTAGTGTTGGTACGTTCCATTGGATATTGTTAACCGGTTCCTTACTTTCTATAGCTGGAGGAAGTAGCTGGCGAATTGATTGTATGGCATAGAAGAAACCTGCTTTATCTGCTGCGTTGATGGAGATGCGGGAAGGAGTTATGTCCAGTTTATAACTTTCCTTTACGAGTGTTGTGTCGGTAGAAAAAATGACGGAGGCGGAAGCGGCGGACGAACCAGTGTTTACCACAGGTGTAAATCCGGCAGAAGAGGTAAACAAATCAGCTAATAATCCGGCAATCGGTTCTTGTTCCCGGTTCTCGACCTGGATGACAGTATTCTTGCTGAATGTGAAATGGCTGTTACCGGCTACTTGTTGTTCTGGTAGCGGGACAATATTAATTGGGACCGGACCAGTGGTGGTACATCCGGTAATCAACCAGACAATAAAGAAAAAAAGAAGGAGTTTGCTTTTTGTCATTTGATATACTTTTAATGTTAACAATATTGTTTTATGCTACCGGAGTATGCTGTTGCAAATGTAGATGTATGGTTATAGGTTTATGTCCGGATTTGTACAAAAAACTTCAATATTTGTCCATAAAATGATGTTCGTGTTGATTTTTAAGGCTATTGGAAATAGTATTAGTTCCGTAAGAACTCATGTTCTCTTATTTACTCAACAAAGATATAAAAAGATTTTTTTACACAAAGATGCTTCTCTTGTAGTTTATGGAGCAGAATTTTATTTCTTATTTAATTCTAACAAGTATACAGTAAAATTTAGTGAAGCGATATATGGTGTTTTATAGCCAGCCTGTACACCTTAGATTCTAAAACAGTAACTATTCTTTTGGTTATTCGTTATAATAAGCTACCTGTAAACTACCGAAGTTTTTAATTCTATGACTAATTCTTTAATAATCTATCAATTAGGGTATAATGACATGAGTTCTTACGGAACACTGGTATTAATCTATTAATCAAATATTGAAGGTGTGGCTATAAGAGTGTATATATATTTATTTTATGTCTTTTTTTGTTATTCGGCTCATATAAGCGTTATATCAGGAATGATCTGGTTTATGTTCTGTTGTAGCTTATTGGTTATAATAGGGTTGTTCTTTGTTTTCTGTCTGATCGTGAAAAAGCGGAAAAAGGAATCATCAGTCACATGTTTGCAATGGGCTGGGAAAGAGTTTGATGTCAATCTACACAGGCTATTTACGGACTTTTCTGTAGGAAAGTATTCCGTTCTGATTATGGAGGATGAACCGGAGCTTCGAAATTATCTGAAGATTTCATTGAAAACACATTTCAGGCAAGTGTATGTGGCGGAAGAAGGAGGAGAAGCATTGAATATAGCTGTGCGTTGTGTACCGGATATTGTTGTTTGTGATATGATGATGTCTCGTATGAATGGCTTTGAATTTTGCCGGCAATTAAAAAGTACGCCGGAAGTCAGCCATATCCCGGTTATTTTGTTGACTGCCAGGGCAGACCAGGGTAGTACGATACAAGGATATAAAGAAGGGGTAGATTTTTATTTACCGAAACCGTTTGATTTGGAGTTCTTGTTGGTAATGATCTGTAATCTTTTAAAGAACAGGGAAGCGGTTAAACAACGGTATAAAAACAGTAATTCGGTCGTTTCTCTTAAAGAAGATACGATTAGCAATGCGGATGAGGTATTTATGAGAAAACTGAATGAACTGATCAGAGACCAGTTGGAAAATCCCGACCTGGATGTGAACTATGTCGCCACGCAAATGGCAATGAGCCGTGCCTCCCTGTATAATAAGCTGAAGGCATTGACCGGTATCAGTATCGGCGATTATATTAATAAGTTCAGGATGACCCGTGTGATGGAACTGCTGGCGGATAAGACTCTCAGCATCCTGGAGGTTTCAGAGAAGGCTGGGTTCACCAACCAGCGTTATTTTAGTACGGTATTTAAACAGGCGTACGGAACGACTCCGTCTAAATACCGTCAGGAACATTTCAGTTAAAAATTTTTATTTCCGGATGGGTAGCAGGTAAATGATACGTGCGGAGATTACTTGGCTGGACGATTTGTTGAAGTAATCGCTTTTGCGGCTGCCGTAAATATCACCCAGCGCATAATAATAGCGTCCTTCCAAGAGGAAATAACCGATGCCGGTACGCAGTTCAAGCCCCGGACCACCACACAATCCCCAATCGAATTTTTTCTGGATGGCCATGTTGTGTTGCTCATTGGAGCCGGCGTTCGTATTCGTCTCGTTCGGGTTTGTTTCCGTCTTTTCGCTGAAGGCATAACCTATTTTGGGGCCCAGGTTAAAATAGAACTTGAATCTGTTGCTGCCGAAATAGATATGAGTGAAGAACGGTATTTCGAAATAATTGATCGTACGACTGTATTTATAGGTCGGATGTTCTTCGAATTCCTCGTCCCATCCTTGTTGGCTGAAATTCAGTTCGGTTTGCAACCCCAGGTTCTTTTCTGTGTTCCAGCGCAGCACCAGTCCGGCATTGTATCCCTGTTTCATTTTCGTATATACCTTGGGATTGAAACTTACGGACGAGAAGTTCATACCGAAGGAAGCACCGACGGAGACCTCCTGAGGAAACCTGCTTTGCTGTGCCATGGCGCTTATAATAACGGCCAGGCACAAAAAGGATGTGATTATACTCTTTCTGATCATCTTACTTCGCTACGTGTTACGTTAAAATCACTCTGGTAGTGAACGATAAATATATTGGTATTGATGAATCCGCCCCAATTGTTTACCCGTTCAAAATCGAAACCTGTCTGTATGCTCTTGTAACGGATCTTATCCAGGTTGTTTTCGAAATTGGAACCATATTTTTTGATGGCATCAAAGAAGAACATACCGGTGTCGAATCCTAATATACCGTATTTAGGGAACGTATTGATCAGATTCTTGCTATACCATGTCTTATATTTTGAATAGAAATCGGCAACTTCGGGCGAAAGGTTATCGGCATAGAAGTTACTATATATATATGTATTCAAGGCAAAGAAATCATCCAAGCACTCACGAGTGTATGTTTGCCATACAGGATAACCGAACAGGGTGATATTACATTCGGGTTTAGACTCAGCCAGCATACGTAGAGGAGATTTGAGTTTATTCAGTGCATCCAGTGAATCGGAAGTCGGAATAATCACACTTCGTTTATCTGTACTGAGCATAGCTTCCATCTCGACCGGGAATGTTTCGGCTGAGTAGGTCAGTTCACGCCAGGCGATGTTCCGTTGTTTCATTTCTGCTTTGAAGGCTTTGATGAAATCTGCTTTCTCTTCTATACCGGGCACTTTTACAAAGATGATATTATCGTTTCCAAACAGGTCGCAACCAGCTTGGGATGCTTTGGCATACAAATATGAGTGAGGCGTATTAACCTGGTATACATGCGCATTGGATAATACATCGTCATTTTTGGAAGTGAACGGGATCACGTATTTGATATTATTCTTTTCTGCAAATTCGGCAACAGGGGCGATCTGATCGTTCTGTACGGCTCCGATGATCAGGTTTGCTTCCTTCAAAGCATCTTCTTTCAGGATTTCTTTCACCTTCTTGGTGCCGTTGCCAGTATCGAAGACGGAAAGTTCGATCGAACAACCGCTGTTGCGGAGGCTGTCGACAGCCAGCAGCATACCTTCGTAATATTCAATAAAACGCAACGTGTTGGAAGAAGGAGTTGCTTCGTTTGTCATGAACGGCAATAACAAAGCGACCTTGATCATATTGACGTGCTTGATCTTTTGAGGTGTCGACAAAAGGGCATTGACGTCTCTTTCATGCATGGCAGGGGCTGTTTCAGTCACTGTCTCTTTAGTCTCTACCGGTATTTTAATGACCATACCGGCTTTTACTCCGTTTTTCAGTTCGGGGTTTCGCTGGAGCAGCTCTGCACTGGATACATTGAATTTCCGGCAAATGCGGTACATCGTTTCTTTCTTGGCGATCGTATATTCGATTTCCTTGGTTACGGTCTTTATATCTGTGGTCGGCAGTGTCTCTATAGGAGTTGCCGGGATACGGATTGTCTTGCCTATGGTAAAAGAGGAAACGGATAATCCGGGATTTGCCGCGATAATATCAGGACCGGGCACTTTGTACCGGACAGATAATGAATACAGCGTTTCTTTGGGTTGTATAGTATGATACAGATAATTATCTTCTGCATTTCCCATCGGAGCGGAACTTACATCCTTTTGTGGAATTTTTAAGGTGGCTCCGGCCTTTATGGATTCGCGGCTTTCGGGATTCAGGCGATAAATGTCGTCGACAGTTACTCCGTACATGGTTGCGATCGAGTAGACTGTTTGTCCTCGTTCAATCGTATGATAAAATATATTATCATTTAGTTCGTTAGTAGTAATGATCCGTGCTCTGTTGTTTTGTGAATACAAGGAGACAGCGGAAAAACTCAGGCATAACGTCAATACGTATATACTAATCTTATTCATTTGCTGATTCGAATATTTGCAGCAAAGATAGTGTATGTCCGTATAAAATACTAATTTTGGAAGCTAATTAGGTTATAATATATGCAAAGGAATTGTTTAAGAAGAGTGATCGGGACGCTCTGTTTTTTGTTATTGATACTTGCAGCACATGCTCAAAAATATACGGTAACAGGGGGGAGAGGTACGCCTTTACAGGCTTATGATAATAAGCAAGGCAACACCAGTAGCCGATTTGAGGTTTACCTTGTGTATGGCATGGATAATGTGGAAATACGATATACTCCTACATCAAGTACATATCAATGGTACCGCTATAAAAATAAAGCAGGCGTTGGAGGGGATGCTGAAAAAATACCTTCTGTAAATGAAGGAAATACAACTGTTATCCGGAATATAGAAGAAGGATATGGTTATTATATATTGGAAGATGATGCTTACTCGAAAGCTGGAGGGTATGTATGGATTATTGACTATAGCAAATATGCTTTCGATGTTACTAGCCTTTATGTAGATGCGCAAAAAAGTAATTGTGACAATATGTTTCTGGGGGGAGATATTGATATGAAAGAGATGAGATATTATGATCAGTCAGGAGTTCCAGGAATATTGAAACGTGAATTTGATATCACTTACCAAACAATGAAAAACCCGGAAGACGGGACTGCTTTTATTCCGGAAACAGTGACAGATACGGTTGACGATCCTTTTAATGGTTTTGAACTTAAAGCTCCGCTTTGCGACACGGATGTTACATTGACGGGTGACCTCTTCGCTCGTCATTTCGGTGTGGAGAAAACAATGACGACTGATGTCTATCAGGCCATCGCTGTTGAAGCTGTTATGAAAATAGATACTTTGTCTTATGCCTCAGATGTACCTAATCTGGTCGTAAAAGGCGATAGCCTCTCTGCTCCGGTCGAGTTCAATTTTACGGCAATAGCTAATACGCCGGTTGCTGCTATGTTTAATTGGAAGATATACAGGAAAGATGAAGGCGGAGGAAGCAGTGAAGGTAATGAAGAAGGTGAAGAGAATAACGGTACGCTATTGAGGGACTTTAGTGGAGAGGAAACCTCTTTTATTTTCAACCAAAATGGTACTTACGTGGTTAAATTAACAGTGAACGACCGGACTGGTCAATGCCAGGCAAATCCACCTGATGTTACGGTAAACATTTCGGATTCTTACCTTGATGTCCCGAATGCTTTTTCGCCCGGTACATCACCCGGCATCAACGACGAGTTCAGAGTAGCTTATCGCTCTCTGACCCGTTTTAAATGTTGGATATTCAATCGGTGGGGAGTGGAAATGTATCATTGGACGGACCCGTCGAAAGGCTGGGACGGCAAAAAGGGAGGCAAGTATGTGGCCCCCGGTGTTTATTTTTATGTGATTGAGGCTACCGGCTCGGACGGTAAACCTATAAAGAGAAAAGGTTCTATTAACATACTTAGATCAAAACAAATTCAGGATGAGATTATCGAAGAATAGTATATTCAGTTTTTTGTCGGGCGGTCTGATCTGCCTGACTGCTTGTTTGTCTATCGGCTCAAGCGATTCGGAAAAAGTAATGGACGGGCGTCCGGTGGTGATGTCGATGACATCGTCGCCCGATATACCTGCGTCGGTTATTTTCTGTGGTAAACCTATTGATCTGACCCGCTATAATATGCGTGAAGGGTTCGACCGTGAAATGAGTAGTTTTACCTATTTCCATTCGACCACTATGTTACTGATCAAGCGGGCCAACCGCTATTTCCCGGTTATCGAACCGATCTTGAAAGCCAACGGTATCCCTGATGACTTCAAATATCTGGCTGTGATAGAGAGCCATCTGGACCCGCGTGTGTCGTCGCCGGCACGTGCCGTGGGAATGTGGCAGTTTCTGGAAGGGACAGGCAAACAATATGGCCTGACTGTTACTCCGACGGTGGATGAACGTTGCCACGTAGCCAAGGCGACCGAGGCTGCCTGCAAATACCTGAAAGCTGCCTACGACAAATATGGCGACTGGGCGAATGTGGCTGCTTCTTATAATGCGGGCATGGGACGTATCTCCGGCGAACTGACCAAACAGGAAGCCGACAGTACTTTCGACCTTTGGCTGGTAGAGGAAACAAGCCGTTACGTCTATCGTATCATGGCGATCAAACAGATATTTGAGAACCCGTATAAATATGGTTTCGTACTCCGGGCGGAAGACCTGTACAAGCCGGTTGCCTGCGAAGATGTGGCTGTCTCGTCAGATATTCCCGATTTGTCTGCTTTTGCACAGAAGTATGATATAACCTATGCCGACCTGAAACGCTTTAACCCCTGGTTGCGCGACCGGAAATTGCAGACATTGGGCAAGACTTATACGCTTCAGGTTCCTAAACAAAGTGATATGTATTACAAGACACCAAACACGTACGTGCATAACCCGGCTTGGGTGGTAAGATAAATTCCTTCCGGGTGTAATCGGAGTTCCATTCGGATGGAACTCCGATTACACCCGGATGAAAAAGAAAACAGTGATAAGAAGTATGAATGATAAGAATGCATTGGAAGGCGGACGTATTTCCGTTTTAGGCGCCCGCGTTCACAATTTGAAGAATATAGACGTCGAGATACCGAGAAACAAACTTACCGTGATAACGGGTATGAGTGGTAGTGGTAAGTCGTCACTGGCTTTTGATACGATTTTTGCGGAAGGACAACGCCGGTATGTGGAGACATTCTCTGCCTATGCCCGTAACTTTCTCGGAAATATGGAACGTCCGGATGTGGATAAGATCACCGGATTGAGCCCGGTCATCTCGATCGAACAGAAAACGACCAACAAAAATCCCCGTTCTACCGTCGGTACGACGACAGAGATCTACGACTTTTTCCGTCTGCTTTATGCGAGGGCGGGAGAGGCGTACTCGTATCTAAGCGGAGAGAAGATGGTGAAATACACCGAAGAGCAGGTGCTCGACCTGATTCTGGAGCATTATGAGGGAAAGAAGACATACCTCCTGGCTCCGCTGGTCCGCAACCGTAAGGGACATTATAAGGAACTGTTCGAGCAGGTTCGTAAGAAAGGCTATCTGACCGTCCGTGTTGATGGAGAGATCAAGGAGATATTCCACGGCATGAAGCTGGACCGCTACAAGATGCACAGCATTGAAGTTGTGATCGACAAAATGGTTGTCTCGGCTTCCGACGAACGCCGCCTGAAAGAAAGCCTGCGTACAGCCATGAAGCAGGGTGACGGACTGGTCATGCTGCTGGATGCTGATACGGACGAGTTGCGCCATTACAGCCGCCGCCTGATGGACCCGGCTACCGGACTTTCCTACAGCGAACCGGCTCCGCATAACTTTTCCTTTAACTCCCCGCAAGGTGCATGCCCTAAATGTAAGGGATTGGGACAGGTGAACCTGCTGGATATGGAAAAGATCGTGCCGGACCCTTCCCTCAGTATCTATAACGGCGGGATCGTGGCCCTCGGGAAATATAAGAACTCGCTTATCTTTTGGCAGATCGAAGCCCTTTGCGAGAAGCATGGGGTAACGATCAAGACGCCGATCAAGGATATTCCGGCGGAGGCGATCGACGAGATCATGAACGGAACCGACGAACGACTTCAGATCAAGAACGAATCCCTGAGTTCTTCCAATTATTTCCTGTCTTATGAAGGCGTTGCCAAATATATCCTGATGCAGCAGGAGAGCGAGGCGTCCGCTTCCGCACAGAAATGGGCGGGGCAGTTTATTAAAATGACTACATGCCCGGAATGTAACGGCCAGCGTCTGAACAAAGAGGCGTTGCATTACCGGATTGCCGATAAGAATATTGCGGAGATATCTTCTTATGATATATCCGAACTGTATGATTGGCTGGACGGCATCGAAGACCGTCTGGACCAGAAGCAGAAACAGATAGCGATAGAGATATTGAAGGAGATACGTTCGCGCCTGAAATTCCTGCTGGATGTGGGGCTGGATTATCTCTCTCTCAACCGTGCTTCGGCAAGCCTTTCCGGCGGTGAAAGCCAGCGTATCCGCCTGGCAACCCAGATCGGCAGCCAGCTGGTCAATGTGCTTTATATCCTCGACGAGCCGAGTATCGGGTTGCATCAGCGTGATAATGTCCGTCTGATCAACTCTTTGAAAGAACTTCGTGACACCGGGAACTCGGTCGTTGTCGTGGAACATGACAAGGATATGATGCTGAATGCCGATTACGTGATCGACATGGGCCCGAAAGCCGGCCGTCTGGGTGGAGAGGTCGTGTACGAAGGTACGCCTCAGGAGATGCTGAAGGTCGATACGCTGACGTCCGCTTATCTGAACGGAAAAACAGAAATTGCCATTCCTGCCGAACGTCGGAAAGGAAACGGCAAGTTCATCACCATCAAAGGAGCCGGCGGTAATAACCTGAAAAACGTAGATGTGACTTTCCCGCTGGGAACGCTGATCTGTGTGACAGGCGTGTCGGGGAGCGGCAAATCGACGTTGATCAACCGTACCCTGCAACCGATCTTGAGCCAGCATTTCTATCGTTCGCTGGAAGATCCGTTGCCTTATAAGTCGATCGAAGGTATCGACAATGTGGATAAGATCGTCAATGTCGATCAGTCGCCTATCGGACGTTCGCCGCGAAGTAATCCGGCTACCTATACGGGTGTGTTTTCCGATATCCGTAATCTCTTTGTCGATCTTCCCGAATCGAAGGTGAGGGGATATAAACCGGGGCGCTTCTCATTCAACGTGTCCGGCGGTCGTTGCGAAACCTGCAAAGGGAATGGTTACAAGACCATCGAGATGAACTTCCTGCCCGACGTATTGGTGCCCTGCGAGGACTGTCATGGCAAACGTTACAACCGCGAAACACTGGAAGTGCGTTTCCGTGGTAAATCCATTGCGGATGTACTGGATATGACGATCAACATGGCGGTGGAGTTCTTCGAGAATATCCCGACCATCCTGTCTAAGATCAAGGTCTTGCAGGATGTGGGCCTGGGTTATATTAAATTGGGACAGCCTTCCACCACGTTGTCCGGCGGCGAAAGCCAGCGCGTGAAGCTGGCGACCGAACTGGCTAAAAAGGATACAGGCAATACATTATATGTACTGGACGAACCGACAACCGGTCTTCATTTCGAAGACATCCGTGTTCTTCTGGGTGTCCTGAACAAGCTGGTGGAAAAGGGCAACACCATCATCGTCATCGAGCATAACCTCGACGTCATCAAATGCGCCGACTACCTGATCGACATGGGCCCCGAAGGCGGCCGTAAAGGCGGTCAGGTCTTGTTTACCGGCACGCCGGAAGAAATGGTAAAGAAGAAAACGAAGAGCTATACCGCTCCGTTCCTGAAAGAGGAGTTGAAACAATAACCTGGCATAGGCAGACGAGGAATATGGCATGCCTATCCCCGTTTGCCGACATAACTAAGATAGAATAATAACTAAGTGAAGACAGATATATGAAGAATCCTATCCAAATGATCAAACAATGCGTAGAGAAGGAAGAACCTTATTTCCTGCTGCGCGGACAAGATATATGTGCCCTGGCGGCCATTGAAACTTATTACGAAGCGGTGAAGAAAAATGTGAAAGATCCCTACTTTATCGAGGAGATCGAAGAGATCATGAAAGACTTCCGGGCCTTCCGCGAAGAACAGCAAACCCATATACCGGATTGACCGATGGCGGACGACAGTTACAGAACCATTAAACAAGTAGCCGAGGGCTATTACACGGAGAAGCGCAGCCGCTTTATCTCGTATGCCATCCCCGTGCGTACGGTCGAAGAGGTGAAGGAGCAACTGGACCGGTACCGTAAACAATATTATGATGCACGCCATGTCTGTTGGGCTTATATGCTGGGACCGGACCGCCTGACGTTTCGTGCAAACGATGACGGCGAACCGTCTTCCACCGCCGGGAAACCGATCCTCGGACAGATTAATTCCAATGAACTGACGGATATCCTGATCCTCGTAGTCCGTTATTTCGGAGGTATCGAGCTGGGTACCAGCGGGCTGATCGTTGCCTATCGTACGGCCGCTGCCGAAGCGATCGCGGCCGCCGAAATAGAGGAACGTACGGTGGATGAAGATATCACAGTCGCTTTCGAATATCCCTACCTGAACGGGATCATGCGCATAGTGAAAGAAGATAACCCCCTTATTGTATCTCAGAAATTCGAAATGGACTGTGAGATGACACTACGTATCCGAAAAGGGGAGGCGGAAAAGTTGAAGAACCGCTTATTGAAAGTGGAGTCGGCCTATCTGAAGTAATTTATTAATAATCTGAAACATGAGTTACCTGCTATTTTCGATTTGGGAGGATTTCCTTATTTTTGTACTCTGAAATCTAAACAAGCAAATAGTGGTAATATAATGAAGAAGATTCTGTTATTTTCTTTTTTCTTAGTGATTGGTTTGGTTGTCTCGCAGTTTCTTCCCGCTATGGTGGGAGAGAACTATTCGATGGTGAAGACGATCTCCAACACGTTGTTGTATGTGTGCCTGGCCTTTATTATGATCAACGTGGGTCGGGAGTTTGAAATGGACAAAACCCGTTGGAAATCTTATACGGAGGATTATTTTATTGCAATGGCAACCGCAGCCTTTCCCTGGATCTTTGTGGCGTTGTATTATATGTTCGTCCTGCTTCCCGAGATCTATTGGTCGAGTGGCGAAGCCTGGAAGGAAAACTTGTTGCTGAGCCGTTTTGCGGCGCCTACCTCCGCCGGCATTCTCTTTACTATGCTTGCTGCTGCCGGACTGAAGGCTTCATGGGTATATAAAAAGGTGCAGGTTTTGGCTATTTTCGATGACCTTGATACGATCCTGTTGATGATACCGCTTCAGATCATGATGGTGGGACTGCGCTGGCAGTTGGGTGTTATCATCCTGATCGTGATGGTGCTGCTTATGCTCGGGTGGAAGAAGATGGGCACTTATAATATGCGTCAGGACTGGAAAGCGATCTTGCTCTATGCAATTGTGACACTGGCTATTACGCAGGGAGTTTATCTGGTGTCCAAACATTTCTATGGTGAAGACGCCAGTATTCATATCGAAGTGCTGCTGCCTGCTTTCGTCCTGGGTATGATCATGAAGCATAAGCATATCGACACAAAGGTCGAACACAATGTGGCTACAGCCATATCCTTCCTGTTCATGTTCCTTGTGGGAGTGAGTATGCCGGTATTCTTTGGCATTGATTTTGCCAAACAATCGGCCGAGGCGGCAACCATTACCGGAGCGCAGCCGATGATGTCGTGGCCAATGATCCTGTTGCACGTTCTTATTGTCTCTTTCCTTTCTAATATAGGAAAACTTTTCCCGCTGTTCTTCTATCGCGACCGGCGCAAACGTGAGCGTCTGGCATTGTCGATCGGTATGTTTACGCGTGGTGAGGTAGGGGCAGGTATTATTTTTATCGCTCTCGGATACAATTTAGGTGGACCGGCTCTGATGATTTCTGTCCTTACTATTGTGTTTAATTTAATTTTAACTGGTATCTTTGTGGTCTGGGTGGAAAAGTTGACCCGTAGCGCCTATCTGCTTGAAATGGCAGAGAAGCAAAGACAATAACACAGTTAGGAATTACGGAGACAGGTCAGCAAGCTGTCTCCGCAAATATTTTAAATACAATGGATCGTACTATTAATGTTATCCTGAAACCATTGCGCCGTTTCGCTACACAGAAGTCGAGCGCCAGTTTTCTATTGTTTATGGCCACCATACTGGCTATGATACTGGCCAATTCCCCCTGGGCGTATGCTTATCATCATATATTATCTTATCCCATAGATCTTCAGATCGGTAAATTCAATTTGTTCTCGCATCACGGAGAGCCGATGCCGATGCTGGCTTTTGTGAATGATGCCCTGATGGCCGTATTCTTCTTTGTGATAGGGTTGGAGATCAAGCAGGAGGTTTTGATCGGCGAACTCAGTTCGGTCCGTAAAGCGATCCTTCCGGTAATTGCCGCTTGCGGTGGTATGATCGTGCCGGTCCTTTTCTTCCTTCTGGTGTGTAATACAGGACCGGAAGCACGCGGGGCTGCCATCCCAATGGCTACCGATATCGCTTTTGCCCTTGCCGTTCTGGGACTTTTGGGGAAGCGGGTTCCTCTGAGTATGCGGATTTTCCTGACGGCGTTGGCTGTTGTCGATGATATCGGCGGTATAATTATTATCGCTTTGTTTTATAGCGGGCATATTGCCTATCAGCCGTTGCTGATTTCCCTGGCCCTGTTGGCGTTATTGTATGCCGGAGGGAAGATGCGGGTAAATAATAACCTGTTCTATTATATTGTCGGTTTTTTTGTCTGGATTTTGTTCCTGGAATCGGGTATCCATCCTACCATTGCAGGGGTATTGGTTGCCTTCACCGTTCCCGCCCGTCCGAAGATCAACCTGAACGATTTCACCTGTGATATGACCGGCTATCTGAATATGCTGGACTATACGGAGGTGCGCCAGTCTAAAAAGGCCGCCGTGCTGACTCCGACGCAGATACAGGTATTGAACAATATCCATTCGCTGGCGGATAGAACGATCAGTCCGTTGCAAAGCATTGCCGACAAACTGCATCCGATGGTAAATTACCTGATCCTTCCGCTGTTTGCCTTTGTGAATGCCGGTGTCACGTTCGGCGATATCCAGCCTGCGTCTTTGGTCAATGTGCCGTTGGCAGTCTTCCTGGGATTGTTTGTCGGAAAGACATTGGGGATTTTCTCTTTTACCTATTTCTTTGCCCGTACAAGCCTTGCCTCTATGCCGGCAGGAATGACACGTTGGAATCTGTTTGGTGTGTCGATGTTAGGAGGTATTGGTTTCACAGTTGCACTGTTCATCGCCAACCTGTCGTTTAACAGTACAGATGCTGTAGGTATGGATTTGCTGAACCAGGCTAAACTTGGCGTATTTACGGGATCGTTTGTCTCTGGACTTTGCGGATACTTATTGCTGAAAAAGGTGCTGCCGAAGGCGGCAAATGAGTGATAACATACATTTGACGCACCTTTCTGCAATCAGATTCTTATACTTCCCAAATCTTATACCCCTTATTCGCAACGACATAAATAACAAATTGGCGAATATGGAAATCCGGCAATAATTCTTTGGCATCGGCAGCATAGCGGCACACCTGTTCGACATCTTCCGGATGCAGCACTTTCACGTATAGCATAGGGTATCTTATAACTTCTCATAGCGAAACATGTTAATCATTCAGACAAAGGTAGTTCATTTTCTGTTATATTCCTGCCAATATTAATTTAAATAGGAAACAGTATGGATGAAATGACTTTGATTAGGAAAGGGGTTGCACGTAATGGGTTCGTGCTTTATGCTCTGAATATTATTGACCAGGTGGAACAGGAAGGACGGTTCGGGACGGCACATGCCTATATGAGTAGCCTGAAGTCGCTGGTGCAGTTTACCGGGAGCCAGCGGATACCCTTCCGGCTGTTCCGGTCGGGGATGCTGAATAGTTATGAGAACTGGTTGTTGGGACAAGGCTGTTGTGAGAATACGGCACATTTCTATCTGCGTAATTTACGCGCCCTTTACAACAAGGCTGTGGCGGAGAAAGTGATCCGCCCGCGCGAAAACCCTTTTGCCGGCATGTCGCTGGAATCGATGCCGACACGTAAACGGGCATTGCCTAAAAGATGGGTGAAACGGATAAAGAACCTCAAATTGGATGAAGGAACCAGCCTGGCTATGGCACGCGATATGTTCCTTTTCAGTTTTTACACCTGCGGTATGGGGTTTGCTGATATGATTCTATTGAAACATGAGCAATTGCAACGGGAGATGATCCATTATGAGCGGGTGAAGACCGGACGGCCCGTCTCTGTTTTTGCAAATGGAGACTTGTTGAAGATTATTGAAAAATATCGTACCGATAGTTGTTACATCTGGCCTGTGCTGTCGGATGGGGCGAGCGAGGAAGCCCATTATAAATGTTATCGGAGTGCCTTATGCTCATTCAATCGTCATCTGAAGATCATTGCGGAGAAAGCGAATATCCCCGAATCACTGTCGTCATATATGGCCCGCCACTCCTGGGCAACCGCCGCCCGCAACCAATTGATGCCTACTGCGGTGATTAGTTCCTGCCTGGGACATGCCAACGAAAAAACGACACAGATCTATCTCGACTCGTTCAACGAAGGGTTGGTGAAGCGGATAAATAATAAAGTGATCAATCTGGATTGATAGGGGATGATAATGAAAGAAAGTTTCCATTACAAATGGAAACTTTCTTTCTGTTGACATTTGACAGTTAAGTGAATAAACTACAATTTGTCTATTTCTTCGACAGACAGACCGGTACACTGGGCGATCGTTTCGATATTAACTCCCTGCTTTTTTAAATTTGCAGCAATCTGGCGTTGTTCTTCTGCTTTACCTTTTGTCATCCCTTTCATTTCGGCCTCCTCCACCGCATATTCCAAGGTATTGCGCCAGTCGCGGTAAATCTTCAGGTTCTCATCGTAAACAGCCCGTTCGTGAGGAGTCATTGCATTCAGGTTTGCCACGTCGAGCAGGCGTTTGAAGGCATCGTTTTTCTCCTTAAACGGAGACATATCAAATAAATTCATATTCTTCAATATATAAACCATATTCTCCAGAGGCGTTTTGCATTCCTCTTCTCTTAGATTGAACAGATCGAACGACAGATAAATCTGTTTCAGTTTGACCTCGCCAAAAGTTTTACCTGTCGCCTCATTGGCCAGCACCACATCGGTGCGCCAACTCTGAAATTCAGGCAAACTAAAGTTCAACAGGTAGATGCCATATACCGGAAGCAAGTTATACTTCCAGTCAGCTCCGCTCTCTCCCTGACGGGAGATCATTCGACAAATGTAATAAAATCCGCGGTTAAAGAAATAATGTTGGGGACAATTCTGCATTTCGAGTATAAATTTACTTCCGTCCACATCTTCACAAAGGAGATCGAAGATCACCGTGCGCTGTTCTATTACTTCCGGTTGGATTTCTTTATCGAGATAGGTCAGGTCTTTTACCCGGCGTTCGCCCTCAAGCGTGGCGTTGATAAAGTCAATTGCTACTTGCTTTTCACCGAATACGGTTTTAAAAGCCTTGTCGAGCATGATGTTCACATACTTTTCCATAAGTCAATAGTTTTAGTTGTTTTATTACCCGATAGCAGGTAACGAGACAAATGTAGGCAATATTTTATTTATTCCAAACAGAGAAGGGGATTATTTGATTCAGATGTAGAAAATAATGAGCCAATGTGGCAATTTAGAAATATTTGAACTATCCTGTTCCCGTGCTCGACACGGGATCGCAAAGGCACAAACCGTATCCTATATGTATCTTTTGATACAGCCTGTTCTTCTGCGGCCCCGTGTCAAGCACGGGGACAAGATAGTTCACTTTTGATAAATTATGAACAGGATTAACTCCACCAACGATTATGAACTGTATTGTATAGAAGAATGCTATTCCTATTTTTTATTGGTATTCTTGAAAATCAATTTGTCATTTAATCCCTTTTATAGGAACTCTCTATGGAGGCGGGTAAGGGATTGGGAGTATTTATGCGTCTCTGAGGAAGTTAAGCGATGACAGGAGGAAAGGGGATTGGGGAAATCGGATGACTTTTTGTTTGCGCATTTGGAATGGGGCCCCGGGCTGTTTGTGATGGTGGCTGCTTGGTTGATGGAAACGGCTACATTTTGTCAGGCAGGAATGGTGTGGATTTTTTTACCTTCCAGCGAAAAAAACACTGAATAACCGATGCCTGCTTAGGGAAAAAAGAGACGTGTTACAATTATCTCCCAAGCAATTTCAATTGGCTGCCGGACAATTCCGACCAGTTGCCGGGTGGTTGAAACTATCCGGCAGCTAACTGAAACTATCTGCCGGGTAATCGATACCAAACCGGAGCCAATAACCATGAAAAAGGCCTTTTTACCCGCCAAAAGCAACCGATTTGCGTCCGGATGGCCTCTGTTGAAAAAAGAGGGCGTTACGAAAAGAACTTAAAAAGTGATTGCAATGATAGCTTATCGTTGATTTTTGTTACTTTTTGATATCCTTTAGACTTCTGATAATCAGTTTGTGTTTTTCTTTGTCGGCTCTCTTATTCACCTTTTCCCTCTGTAACTCTTATCCCATATCAGCCGGATTTGTAGCATCCTAACAACAATCACCGGGTTCATTTTTTTGTGATTTTACGGCCTGTTCAATCTATAAATAAAGCTAAAAAATAATTGTTTGGTGGAGAAGAAGAGATGCCCTGAATTTCATATCCTTCTGAATATAGGGTGCTGCATCTCTATTGATAGTAGAGATACATTATATTTACTTAACTAAAAACTGGTACAAAGGTAGTAAATATCTGTTTTAAAAATTCCTTGATTATTAAGAAGTAAATAATATTTAACTATTGAAAAAATGTTATCAATTTCACGTTTATTTACGTATTTTGTTGTGTGAATAAAAACCAATGAAGGTTAATGTTATTTGTATCACATTGAATTATAGTCGATTAAAGGCTGTGTATCTCTACTATCAATAGAGATGCAATATTCAGGGAGGAAAAATGAAGCAAAAAACAGGTATAGGGTTCATCTTTTGCTTGCTTGCAATCATGAGTATTTTATCTTGTTGCAGGAGATCTGACGAGCCGGCTGCGGAACTTGTCGACGGGACAGTCCGTATCTGTTTTGAATGGGATACGGTGCCTTCCGGCATACAGCCTCCGGAGGGGATGACGCTCCGTTTCTATCCGGAAAGCGGTGAGGGGACGGTCTACGAAATGAAATCGGATACGGTCTCTTTCTCCGGCAATCTGCCGGTCGGCAATTATCGTGTACTGATCTATAACCGTCCGACACCGGGTATCTGGTTTCGCGGACAGGAGCAGTTTGAAACCGCTGAAGCCTGCGTAAAACCTCTGACCCGTTCGGTGGAAACGGTCGGTCAACCGGATTGGTTTACGCTGGCTACGCTCGGAGAGTATGAAGTGAGGAAAGAGGATCCGGGTGCAGAGCCTTTACGAGTTCATCCCGAGCCAATTGTGCGGCGCATCTCTTTTCGTATAAAAGTGACCGATGCGCGGGAGGTGGAATCGGTATCGGGTCGCCTCCTGAATGTGGCCGAAGCAGTCAATCTGAGTACGGGAAAGTCTGTAGCCTCCTATGTGGCGGGCACCGATATCCCCATCCGCGCGGAAGAGGGCCTGTTCGTGGGTTCGCTTTTGGTGTTCAACCTGCTGGATAAGGATGAGATCCCGGGTGGAGGAGCCGATAAAAACCTTCGTTTGCAGATCAACTATGCGGACGAGACGAAGGAGGTGCACGAATTGGATATCTATGACGACCTGATCAATATGGGGGATGGCGATAATGCGGATGTGGAGTTGGATGTGACTCCTTCGGGCATCCATTTTCAGGTTCGTATAACTGAATGGATAGCGGGACAGGGTCCCGATGTATCGGTTGGTAAATAAAAAAATGATAGAGAAATGAAAACAACGACATTAGTATTAGTAGCGGGCCTGGGCCTGTTGTGTGCCTGTTCTGACAACCGTGGGGCCGAAACGCCGGACCTTTCGGGTGTGATCCGTTTTGAATCTGGCATTCAGACGAAAGCCGGTCCGGTGACGGGTACGCAGTTTGCAGCCGGAACGAAAGTGGGCGTGTACACGCTTGAAAACAGGAACGGCGTACCCGTCTGGACGACATCGGTTAGTGATGCTTCGAACAACCTGATTATGAACAATGTGGAAGCGGAGGTCAGCGGTAGCGGCGGCCTGGTCTACGAACCTGTAAAGATGTACACGGTGAATGCCAACTACAGTTTTTTTGCCTACTATCCTTATGAAGCGTCCGTCACGGATCCTTCTGCCGGTCAGCCGCCTAAGCTGGCCTGCACGTTCGGGAAGACTCCGTCGGACCAGATCGATTATATGTATGCGAGTCCGCTGGAAAATAAAAAGCCGGTGACCGGCGCTTACCTGCTGAGCTTCAACCATGCCCTGACGCAGGTCACGGTAAAGGTGGTGAATGGTACGGGCGATAAACTGACGCTGCACTCTTTGAAAATACAGGCCCCCGGCGGTGCAACGCTGAATATCGGCAACGGTACGTGGAGCGCACCTTCCGGATCGGAAACCTATATCCTGTTTGGTCCGTCTGCTGCGGAAGAGATTCAGCCGAAAGCCTCTTTCTCCGTACCGGGACAACTGATGTTGTTGCCTGTAGCAGCCAAAGGGACGGCCTATACTTTTGATATGGGTGTGACGGAAGGCGATGCTTCTTCGGCCATAGAGAAAACCGGTCAGACGCTGACATTGCCGACGGAAGGTTTACGGGCGGGATATTCTTACGAATATACAGTGACTTACGGAAGTGCTTCCTCCATCCAGTTGTCTACCAGCGTGGTGGAATGGCAATATGTATCAGGTCCGGGTATCACGGTAAAATAAAGGAGAGGGGATGAAACGGCTGCTGATATATCTGGTTTGCGCCGCCATGTTTGGGGGGTGTTCTCCCGACGACCGTCGGGAGACGCCTTCGGGCGGAGCAATTCGTTTCGTGGCAGACGTCTCTGTAGAAACGAGCAAAGCTTCGGGTCTTCTGTCGGGAACCGTATTACCGGACGGAAGTCGTGCCGGACTTTTCGCTTGTTCGACGCAGACCGGCGGTAGCAGTGAAGTTGTCATGAACAACGTAGCGGGAACGATCGGTGTGGAAGGGGCGGTCGATTACGATCCGGTGAAGTATTACGAAGCGGGAAAGAACTATTCTTTTTATGCCTGTTGGCCCTATACGGCGTCGATGGCCTATACGGATGCTGCCGACGCCCCTTCGCTGAAAATCAGCCTGGGCGATCAGGCGGGGAGTCAGGAGGATTATCTGTGGGCATCCCTGAAAGTAACGCCTGATACCGACAGGTCGAATGATATCGGCCGGTTGACTTTCCGGCATGCCTTGTGCCGGATACGGGTACGTATTTGGAACGGTAGTACAGCCGGTGTTTTTTTGAATAGCATTACGCTGACGGCTCCGGGGAGCGGCACGCTTTCGCTGGCCGACGGAAGCTGGGAGGAGGTAGAGGAAGGCAATCGTTTTCCCTCTTTTATCCTTTGCCGTTATAGTGAGGCGGTGGAACTTCCGCAAGAGGCTTTCTACGAGATACCGATTTCGTTGCTTCAACTCCCGGTGGGAGCGGAGACAATGAAAAAACAGGTTTTCAGCATTACGATCGACGGACAGACGTTCGAGGTTTCTCCCGCCACCCCTGCCGAAGGCTGGGCGGCAGGCTACTCTTACCTTTATACGGTATGGTATGCCACCGATGGTGTCACTTTCCAGGGTACGATCGAACCCTGGCTACCTGTCGAGGCAGGAGAGGTCGACCCGGAAGAATAGTTTTGAACAATATAAAGTATTAATATTAAAAAGAAATTAGTGTATGAAAAATCTTATTTTATTAACAGCAATCGCTTTCGCTGCTGTCTCCTGTTCTGAGGACGACGGGTTGCAGAATAGCAAACCGGAGGCTAATGCGATCCTTTTCGGTACAACGGTGCAGATAGAAACCAAGGCCGTGGTAAAAGGGACGAAGATCCCCGACGGGGAAAAAGTGGGACTGTATGCCCTGGAAGCGGAATCATCCGCATCCCCGGCATGGAAAGCCTCCGCAAACCTGATGGATAACATCGAAGCGGTTGCGAACAGTTCGGGAGGATTGGACTATTCTCCGCTACTGAACTATACGGTGGACAAAGTGTATAACTTCTATGCTTATTATCCGCATACGGCTGTTTCCCAGGCAGGTGGCGACGGAGTCGTGGCGCCAACTACTACTGCTGCCCCCAAATTGAAAGTGACTCTGGAAAAAACACCGTCCGCACAGGCCGATTATATGTATGCCGCGCCGATTGAAAACTACAAACGGACATCAGACGAAGCCGGTGTTATTCAGAAGCTGGTGTTCAAGCATGCCTTGACACAGATACGTTTTAAGTTCAAGAATACGGAAGAGTCGGATGCGATAGTCATCAAGAGTATCAAGGTGAAAGACAATGATAAGGGTACAATGAGTATAACGGATGGGGAATGGAGCAGTTTGAGTGCAACATCATCTGACGGGAATACCTTTACTTTCTTTCAGCCGACAACCCCTCAGACAGTAGCAGCCGGAACAACTTTCGATATCCCGGAACAATTGATGCTGTTCCCGAAGACAGGAGAGGATATGGTTGGTAATTCGACTCTTAAATTTGAGTTGGCTCTGGATGCCAGCGGTACGGAAAAAAAGGTGGAGATCACCCCGACAGTCCCTGCCACAGGTCTTACAGCGGGCACTTCCTATCTGTATACCTTATTATACAGTTCCACAGCCAAAGACTTCATTTCCTTATCCACCGAAGTGGTCGACTGGGTAGATGCCATAGGCGGCGATTTGCCGGTAGTACCGGATAAACCCGGGGCGTGAAGCGGTAAGATAAAGATGTAGATATAGAAATAATTGAACTATCCCGTTCCCGTGCCCGACACGGGATCGCAAAGGCACAAACCGTATCCTATATGTATCTTTTGATACTGCTGGTTCTTCTGCGGCCCCGTGTCAAGCACGGGGACAAGATAGCTCAATTTTGGCAATATGTGAAACATTCAAATCTGACAATAATTAAAACAACAAACATGAAAACAACCAACATATTACTAACCATTCTCCTACTGCTTCTCTCGGTTACCGGGTGTACTTCCGACGAACAGGGGGATGACCCCGTTACAAACGGGAAGGGAGAATACGCTGTCAACTTTAGTGGAAATATAAATTTGACGCAGACAAAGGTAAGCTCGTCGGAGAGTGTGGCAACTGGGGTAAAAGCAAAAATCTCCACCTTTGTAACGGACGAGACTTCTACTCCTGTTGTCGATGCAAAAGGATATACGGTCGATGCATCCACAGCCGGGAAATTTAATGGCGACGATAGTTTCGTAATGTATCTGGCTAAAGGTTCTTACGACTTTTATGCCGTATCGGCCAATATCACCACTTCGGCAAATGGAATTCCTGTCTTTTCAAGCGGCACATCGACTGCCGACTTGCAAAATAAGGTCGATTATATCTATGCGAATAGTAAGAATGTGGCTGTTCCTGCAACTGGCGGGGGTAGTGACAATAATATAACCTTGAATTTCGAGCATAAAGCTGTCCGGATTACTATTGACGTAAAATCCGGAACCGGGTTGGAACTGACCGGCTGGCAGGATGGTGACGATCATGCGACCATAACCCCTCCTGTAATAACCAATTGTAAGATGAACTTGACTGATGGTGTAATAACACCGGCAACGAGTGTGAATACAATTGCGGATAATATGGAAACAACAGCTGTGGCTACTAAAGCCTCTACAGCCTCTTATACGATGCTTCCTTTGGCTGCTTCGGGAGGCAATGCTCACAAATTGACTGTCACCTTTAAGGTTAAAGTACAGGTCGGAGGCCGTGCAGAAGAGAATAGAACCTATACGGCAACATTAACAGCACCGAATACCAGTGACAACGGTAACACGACCGCCTTCCAGTCCGGCAAGAATTACACCTACACGGCCACTCTGAACCCGACTGCAATCACCTTCACCGGCGCCACAGTCACAGACTGGACACAGGTAGGCACAATGGAAGACCTGAAACCCAACGAACCGGATCCGGTGCCATAAATATAAAATAACAAATAAAACACATATGTCCCATCCTTATTTATATATCCTGTCTTTCATCCTGCTACTGTCGGCTTGTGTCGATGGGGAAGAACATGCTGACGAGGTTGTCGATCCGGCTCCGCCCAGGGAGATGGTTGCCGTGTCGTTCAGTAGCGTTATCGGCCTGGCTACAAAAGCAGGCGGGGAGGCAGCGGGAGTTACCGCAGATACGGATCCCGTACTCGCCGATGATGTACAGGTAATTGTCTATGCCTATAAGGAGACCGCTGTCGGTGTCCCTACTGCTGCCCCGGTTGCCAGTCGAACTTATAAGGCTGCGAATGGGAATGGGAGCCTGACGGAATCCGGTAGCGAGGGCCTGATGTATCTAGCCGCCGGTAAATATTGCTTTTATGCCCTGTCGGTCAATGAAAACAGCCAACCTCCTGTATTGGCGGAAGGCTCCTTTTCGGAAACCGGCGAGCTAACCAATAACACCGATTATATCTATTGCAAAACAAATGCAACCATCTCGTCTACCTCGGGCGAAGAACAGGAGGTTTTGTTATCCTTCTCCCGCCTGTCGGTACGTATCGAACTGAAGGTGGTGAGCGAAATCAACGGAACGGATGCCGGTAAGGCGACGGAGGCAGCTACGCTGGTAATCAAACTGGCAGCTACCGACCCGGTTGGCTCAAAAATCAGGCTGGGGGCCGATCCGGTAATTACCTCCGGTCGTGTGCCGGCTGCAGCCGTTGCCAACACAGGGATGACAGTCACAGGAACGCTGGCCGGAGGCGGTTTTACAGCCGGTTGCATCATACTTCCGATGAAGGCTGGGCAGGAAATCCCTGTAACCATCACTTTTCCGACTATCACCTTCGATGGACTGCCCCAGCAGAAAGACAAACTTTATACACTGGCTATAACGACTCCGGAAGGAGGTTTTGTGTCTGGTAACCAATATAGTTACCGGGTGAATATCACAGGAAACGAAGTCGTCTTTCAGGGGGTGACGATTACCGGTTGGAAAGACAAAGAGGGCAGTATGCCCGATAGCGATATAACAGAAGATTTTATGTAACACAGCAACAACCATGAGAGATCGAATAAACATACCTGCGTTGGCGAGCTTTTGGGTTCCGGTTCTTTGCCTGGCACTGGCAACCGGATGTACCCGGAATCAGGCAACCGATCGGAAATCCATTTCTTTACCTCTACGCAGACACGTGCGGGGGGAAGTGGCCTGGCGACATCCGCTAAAGTTCGTATTTATCCCTATCATCGAAAAACGGGGACAACGGCACCGGTCATGGATGGCGGCAAAGAGTACGTGGCGGATGCTACCGCCGGAACAACGCTGACTCCGGCGGCTCCTGCGGGTACGGATGCCAAAAATATGATCCTTCCTGCCGGAACATTCGGGTTTTATGCCATTTCTACCAATAGCAGTACGGAAGAACTTCCGGCGTTTAATACCGTTGCCAATGATGGCTATCCGACAGATGACGCGAAGAACACGACCGCACTTGTCAATGGAATCGATTATCTGCACGCTGTTAGAGAGGAGGCGATACAATTCGGTTCCGCGCAGGAGGTCCCTTTGACATTTAAGCATATAGGAACCCAGGTGCAGCTGACTATCCAATTCGATGCAAATGCCTGTGCGGCAAGTGAGACGGCCGCTCAAAATTTTGCCAAAGCTGAGGTCTGGGTGCAGCAAACCGATGTAACAAATGTTTATATGTACCTGAGAGACGGCCAGGTGCGTGTCGGTAATAATGTGGGATTGCCGTTTTTGGACTGTGGTTCCGCGGCCGATAATTTGAATACCGGTAGCATGGCAAAAATGTCCGTAGAGAAGGTCGGAGAGGTGACAGGGAGCATTCCGGCCAATCAGGTGGCCACCTTCAATATGCTGCCATTGAGATCGGAGGCGTCCCGGAAGATGTGGATTAAAGTCGTTATCGCTGACCTTAAAGTCGGGGATACGCCAGCGGCAACCCACACCTATAGCGGACAACTCGATGCCTCCAACGGCTGGAATCCCGGTGAACGAAACAGCTATACGCTGATTCTGAAAGGTAATGAGATTTCTTTTTCCGGGGTAACGGTGGAAGACTGGAAAAACGGTACTTCGGGCGTGGTGGGCGGTATAACGGACTCGTCGTCATCAACAACAACAAACTAAACACGGAAAACATGAAACAACTGACAGCTACAATAACTACCGGCCTGTTCTTGCTGCTTCCCATAGCCTGTACGCAGGAATACGGACAAGAACAGGCAGACAACCATGATATAACAGTCGGCTTTACGGCTACGGCAGGTGAGTTGGCTGCCCGGGCGGAGGCTGCCGTCGGCAAGTCCCTGGAAGCAGGAGCGAACGTCACGGTGCATGCCTGGACGAGTGCCCTTTCTTCCGCGACATCGGAGAATCCTGCGCTTTCAAATACGTATACCGTCGATAATTCGGGAGAAACAGCGGTGTTGAAGGCAACAGGCGGTCCTATGCAGGTACAGACCGGATTGAGTTATTATTTTTATGCCCTGTCGACTAATAGTGCAACGGATGCCGTGCCTGCATTAAGCGGCAGTTACCAGACATCCACCCTTCACAACGGAGTCGATTACCTGATGGCAACAGCCAATATAACTAACAGCGGCGGTGATAGTGAGATTACGGTCCCTTTGTCTTTCCGCCATCTGGCAGCCCAAATCGTATTGACCGTAAAACCGGCAACCGCCGATGGCTATCTGTCTGCCGATGCTCTGTCGGTAAGTATTGCCGACACCGATCCGACGGGCAGTTATATCGATTTGTCCGTCGGTTCCGATAGTCCTGCATTGATAACGGGCGGTGTTCCGGGCGATCTGCCCAGTGGGCAGACCAAAGGGGCTACAGTATCTCAATCCTCTCCGGCCGAATTTACCGTCTCCTTTATCGTCCTGCCGGTAACAGCTTCCGCCCGGGGGATCCCGTTGAAACTGGATTTTACCGATTTGAGCTTTGAAAGCGGTAAAACCACGGCCTCTAAAAGCTATACGGCGAGTATCCTGCCGGAAACCGGTAAAACACTTACGCTGGAGGGGGGCTACAGTTACGCATACGAAGTGAGAATCGCCCGTTATGCCGCTTCATTCAGCCTGCCGACAGTAAAACCCTGGGAATTGTTCGGTGTGGATATGGATAAGATAGAACTGGACCCGAAATAATCAGCTTCGGAAAACAAGTATACGTATGAAAAAGAGTAACAATATATGGATCGTTCTTTTGTTGTTGGCATCCTGTCGGCAGGATACAGTCGTGCCGGACGGGGAGGTGCTCTATCCAGTGACGTTCAGCCTGCCGGAAGTGGAGGTGATGACCCGCGCAACGGAAAGTGAAGCGTTGGAAAACGGCAAAACGCTGACAATAACCGCTTATAACCCGGATACGAAAGAGATGGCGGGAAGTAGTCAATATGTCGTAAGTTCCGGCAGTCTCGGATTGGCAACGGGTGCGGGCCCTTTGTATCTTCCTGCCGGTACCTACGATTTTTGTACGATGGTTCCGGGGACCGGTCTGTCGGAGGATGGGCGTTCTATTACGGTTGCTGCCAATGTGGATGCGTTGGGTTCGGTTACCCGGGCGCAGATGTTGCCGGAGCCGACGAGTGTCACGCTGAATAGCCTGGATCATCTGGCTGCGCAAATCAGCTTTACGGTGCGGGTAGTGACGGCAACTTCGCCAATCACAACTTTTGAGGTAAAGAAGGTTGTTATAAATGGTATGGTGGAAGCCCGGGCCGATAATTATAAGTTGCCGGAAAATGAGTGGGTGATGCCGGATGTATTTAACGGTAATCTGACGATCGATAATCAGAGTGGGAATCTGTTTACTTATTCGGCGGATGCTCCTGACGGAAAAAACGGGAAACACTATAATATCCAGAAAGAGCCCTTAGTTATCTTCCCCCGGCCTGCCGGTACGTTTGAGGCTGTCATCACATTGAATGTGGGAGAAGAGAACAAGGCGGCTGTGGAAAGAACAGTAAAAGCAACCATTAACAAACTGGCATTCGAGCCGGGCAAACGATATCTGTTTGAAGTGAACTACGGCTGGGATTTTGTGAGTTTCACGGTGACAGTCGCTGCATGGAATCCGGTAGATAATAACCAGGACACAGTGGGGAGCGGCGAACAGGAGATCGAACATATCTTTACGATCGAAGGTAGTTGGGTAGATGTATCATTGGAAGGAGAGATAGGATGAAACAGTTGAAAGCGATTTATTACGGATTGTTTGCATGGGGCATAGCTTCCGGTTGTTCCGGAGGTTTACCTGATCACCCGGAAGAAGGGAGGGGCGATGAACCGGTACCGGTCTTTTTTTGCCTGAGGCAGGAACCGGTTGTCTCGATCGCGTGTGTCGACGGGCTGACGAAAGCAGACCCGCCGGCAACCGGAGAAACAACGGAACTGGCTATTAATGACCTGACGGTTTTGCAGTTTGACTGGGATGGAACGACGGGGGATGGCACTGATGCTGAATGTGTAACGTCGCGTTTCATCCTTTCGCCTCAACCGGAGACCGGTACTGATATAGAAAATCTTTACTCCATCGGTCTGCGTTCCCAGAGCAATGCAGACCAGTATATCATCTTCATAGCGAATGCCGGAGCCGTATTCCAGGATTACGAAGGAGGAACACTTGGTGCATTCAGGGAGAAGACGGTGGCGCTCGACCAACAGACCATGAATGAAAAGAATATCATGATGATTGCGGCAGTTAAAGCCTCCTTTACCTCCGGTGGAAACCAGGGAAATCCTATTGCGGTAGACTTGCAGCGGTTGGTGGCACGCATCCGTTTCACCTGGAAAAAGAACCTGAAAGTAACGGGTGCCAATTTTACCCCGTCTGTCCTGAAAATAGGGAATGTGCCTAATGTATTGAGATATGCCGACGGATTTGTCGATACGGCTGCCGGGGCGGATTATCCCGAAAAGAAGGAGGCCAATTTCAAAGACTATACCTCTATTGTCGCCGGGATCGACAAAGGGTATACCTGGTATGTTCCCCTGAACCGGCATGCCAAAACAGGAAAAGGAGCGACCTCCTATGAAAAAGATGCAATCAATGCCCCCGATGCATTTTGTACCTATGTGGAACTGTCAGGCGTATATACTACGCCGAATATGCCCGACCAGCTGGTCAGCTACCGGTTTTATCCCGGAGGAAATACAACGAACGATTATACGATCGACCGGAATTGCGCTTACGATATTCAAGCCGTTATTGAAGGGTTAAACTCGTTTGACAAGCGGGTGACGAAAAAGACCTTTGAATATACAGAACCCGCCAATTGCTTCGTAATAGCCCCGGAGCCGGGTAATGAATTGTCGTTTAACCCTTACCTGGCCCCGGGAGCAAGTGTGGCGGGCACAGGAGTGCTCTACGAAGACCGGTTGATCGACGGACGTTTCAGCAGAGTGGCCGGGGTGAAAATTCTCTGGCAAACGGTAGAAGGTTTGATCCGGTCGGTATCTCTAACCCAGGGGATGGTCGATATCGCTACGAATATGGACGGTGTTGCCGGAAATGCCCTGGTTGCGATTTACGATGATGAGGGAACCATCCTCTGGAGTTGGCATATCTGGGTGACTCCCTATGAGAAAGTGCTTTATAAAAATGGTACAAACGGGCGTTTGCAGAACTATGCCGGACAGACCTGGATGGATCGTAACCTGGGTGCACTGAGTACGATCAAAGGGGATGAAGGTGCCCGTGGTGTCTATTACCAGTGGGGACGCAAAGACCCGTTTGTTACCTCGGTTGTTGCCGGGGGAACGGCTCCCGCTCATAGGGATATGGGAACAGCTTTGAATATAGACAAGTCGGTCGAAAATCCTACTGTGTTTTTTACCAATCAGGCGGATAACACCTGGAATGGCGGGGGACCGTTGCCTGCATTGTGGCAGGCAACAGGCAGCAAAACACTGTTTGATCCCTGTCCGGCAGGTTGGAGGCTGCCGGGGAAAACGGCTTGGGAGACTTTTGTATGGAGCACTAATTTTTCTTGGGATAGCTCAACAAGTTCAGGGGCAGCCAGAGATGTCGAGGGCGAGACATTGCCTGCCTGGTATCCGTTGTCCGGACGGTTGGATAATAGTTCAATGGAGTATGCTGCTTCCCCTGCCTACCTGTGGTCGGCATCTTTCGGGAACACAATGCCGTATGTTTTCCAGTTTAGTTCAAGCGGGGCCTCCACAGTAGAAACCTCCGGAGCCTGGGGGGCAGTTGTGAGATGTGTCAAACAATAAAGAGAAAAAGAAGAATGGATAGAAAGAAGACAAATAGAACCCGGTTGATCGGAATATTGTTTTTACAGGTCGTCGGTTGGGGTGTTGTAACCGGTTGTGTGGAGGACGGCAGACGGACGGAAACGGATGACCGCAACAGCATAGAGGTAACCTGTTGTTTGCAGATCGAACCGCTGGTAGGCGAACCGGCTACGCGGGCGGATAATACGCTTATCAATGGAGAAGGCACAACGGCAGAAGAGACGGTGGTAAATGACCTGACGGTGATACAGTTTGACGGGAACGGAGACGCGACAGACGAATCGATTGTGATCCGCACATTCAATGGTAAGTTGAATCTGACCAGTTTGTCTATCGGCCTGATGCAACCGCCTTCGAAGGGAAGTCAGTATCTTTATTTTATCTGTAATGCCGGTGATGTGTTTGCCAATTTTGTGGGAACGCTGGGTGAGTTGGAAGAAAAAATACTGACAATCAGCCGGGAAGGTGGTTTGTCGGGAGGAATTGTAATGACCGGAGCCTGTCGTTCGACGTTGGTAGGCGGGACACCGATAAAGGCGACGCTGACCCGCCGATTTGCCAAAATTCGTTTTACTTATAACGCGGATGGATTGCCGGAGGGGGATACCTTCGAGCCGGTGTGGTTGCAATTACTGTCTGTTCCCAAGGCGATGATGCTTGAACCGGCATCGGCAACAACGGATATTGTTGTCGGTTTTTCCGATCTTGATCCGGTTTTAAAAGAGATAGAGAAGGGATATGTCTGGTATATACCTGAAAACAAACGGGGGAAGGGTAAGAATACCGGTGGTAGTGCGGCCAATAAAGGCGCGGTGAGTGTTCCTGATAATTATTGTACTTATATTTTACTGGAAGGCAGGTATCATCAGAGTAGTGATAATAAAGATTATAAAGTCTTTTACCGCTTTTATCCGGGAGCAGATGCGATCAATGATTTTAATCTGGAAAGTAACCATGTATATAATGTAGGATTGACCTTAAAAGGGATAGGTAACAACGACGACCGGGTGGCATCGCAGACGGCAGAGTCGCTACCCGGAGCAAATTGCTATATGACAGCACCCGGTTCTATTCTGACTTTTAATCCGTATGCAGCTGCGGGGATTGATGTTTCATCGACCGGATGGACGTATGCCGGCCGGATGGGAACAAAAGAGCAAAGTAAGATCGACCACGTCGGATTAGTCTGGCAAACGGAACCGGGATTGATAAGGAATATCTATTACCTGATTTCCAGCGGAGAAATACGTTTGGCTATAGATAATAAGTCAGGAAATGCATTGGTTGCAGCGTATGACGGGAATAATAGAATACTATGGAGTTGGCATATCTGGATAACGGATTATTCGGTGGCAAAGGCAGACTATTCTATGGAGGGAACCAGTGCCGAAGTTGATAATGGGTATGTTTATAAGTTTAAAGACTATATCTGGATGGACAGAGGCCCCGGTGCGTTATCTAATGAACGGACAAATGTTACAAACTTCGGTATGACTTACCAGTGGGGAAGAAAGGATCCGTTTGTTCCGGCAAATATGTTTACTGCAAATACCCTGACACCTATGTATGATGCGAATGGGGAGAGGGTCGAAACTACTGCAAAACAGTTTGATCAGGCTTATGTGAATACAGTCGGAGATATGTTTGATAATGTGATGCAGAATCCGCTTACATTCTTTACGAATGGAGGGGCTGCATCAGGTACACCTGTTAATACAAGCAATGAATGTATATGGTATGGTATGTCAGCGAAAGGTGATTTGTGGTCGTCGACAAAAACCTTTTTCGATCCCTGTCCGGCAGGGTGGTGTGTTCCACCGGCTGGGGCAAGGCCGGGATCTGGTGATGTATCTTATCATTATGCTTCAAATGCTTCCGGGAATGGTTTTTATATTAAAGGAATCGAAGGTCTGTTTTGGCCTTATATTGGCTATAGGCAGATCTCGACAGGAGTGCCTAGTGGTGTTGGAGCGCAAGGAATATACTGGACTTCTGAGAATGGAAGCAGTAAGGGAAGTAATTGGGCTAAAACTTATGGGGCTGGTAATGCGAATTGGGATAATACTATGTTTGACCAAAGCCGCAGACACTCCGATGGTATGGGAGTCCGTTGTGTAAAAATCAAATAAACGCAATAAATATATGAATAAGATCGAACTGGCCCGTGCCATCCAGGAAGCGCGTGGTTGCACGCAGACAGAAGCAGCCGAGTTGTTGAATACTGTTATAGATGTATTTACAGAGCAACTGTCGAATGGCAATTCCATCAACCTCCAGGGGTTCGGTACCCTGAAACCCTGGCATCAGACCTTGCGTGACGGTCGCAACCCGAAAACAGGAGTACCCGTCACCATCCCTCCGCGCATCAGCGTCAAATTCCGTCCGGGAAAGTTTCTGCTGGATGCATTGAATAAGTCCGAATAAGCGGATTTATAGAAATAACTGCATAACTTGTTAATAGTGACAGGTTGTATCTACCTCCCCTCTCGAGAGGGGGTAGGGGGTGTGTTAATGCCAATAAATAAAACATGCCTGGTTAAGGTTTATTTGTCGTCAGTTTTAACTCAATGTCATAAAGTTAAGGATAGGGACAGTAAATGTCCTGAAAGGACTAACTATGAATAGCCCCCGGTGAAGCCGGTGGGAAATAGGATGCGGTATGTCGGTGATCCCCGAAGGGGGTCAATCATAGCTTGTTATTCGCCCCTTTCAGGGACGCACCATCCGATGTATATCCTGTCCCCCGGCTTCACCGGGGGCTATTCACAATCGGGCCCTTCGGGTCCGGCACCGTTACTATTTAATTCCCCTTCGATACTATCAATACTTAACCCCGTTTGTGCGTGTACACATAGCGGGGGCAGGTGAGGATATAACCCGATCCTATAAAAAAAATAGTATTATGTACGAAGAATTAAGAGCATTATTCGGAAAGGAAAAGCCTTCCGTTAGTAAGTTTGAAACAATCCTGAGTGAATTACCCCCTGTCAGACGTTTGTATTATCATCGGCTTGCTTATAAAGTAGCCCTTTGCGAATGGGAATACCTGACTGTGCGTTACCAACTTTTTCTCACTCATTTCTTTACCCGCGACTGGCAGCGAACGCTCGATTATCTGCTGGAAAACACGGTACTCGGTACCTTGCAGTTCGAACTTCAGGAACCGGACATCATCCAGCGTTTTATCGGCCAGATGGAAAGCAGTAATCCCTATCACAAACCTTCTTTTGTGCATCTGTCTTTCTCCTATCAGCTGGCATTCAAATGCAAGAACTCCGTCGAGTACCTCGGTGACAAATTGCGTACGCAAACCCTCACCGCCGAAGACCTGATCTGGCTGAACGACAAGACGCTCATAACCAACGAACCGGGCCACGTACCACCCCGTGTGAAATAAGTTTAAATAGCAAGGGAATGGAGCGGTTGTAATAGAGTGGATTTAATACGGTTGTTGTCGTAACCAGATCGCAAAGAAGCGATCGTAAACGATATAACCGGCTTCTGTCCGGTAAACCATTTCCATTTTCGTGAGAGTACGAAGGGCTGAATTTACACTGCTCGCGGCTTTCAGTTTGTATTTGGAAATGAAAGAACCGGCATTGATCTCCGGTACGATCCGTTCCTTTGCTATTGCCTTAATTAAACGTATAGCGCCGGAAGTATAGGCAGCCAGTAAGTTTTGATAACCATATTCATTCTCTGCAACGATTTCGCGTATAGCATGGCTAACCGTTTCCTGATCGGGATTTATGGAATATCCGTACAGACGATTTAATATGGACTGAATATACCAGGTATGTCCTCCGAACTCATCGTAAATACCGGAAAATGTCTCTTCCTTTAAAAGGAGGTTTTGTCTGTCAAACCAGATAGCCGCAAAATCATAATAAGCCTTTCTATCTATACAACCGATGGTTATTGTCTGCGTACTTTGATAAAAAGGTCGCTTGGTTGACAAAAACATTTCCTGCATAACATGCTGTTTACTACCTGCAAAAATAAAACAGACATTGGGTAGGAACTGGATGTAAGAACGTAACAGGGCTTCTACTCCTTTTTCAGGATATTCCGTGATCTGCTGGAATTCGTCGATAGCGATATAACAACGTTTTTCCGACGATTGCAGGTAATTGAATATTTCTTTTAAAGTAGCTTCTTCTTTATCGGGGGCAATGTCAATACTGACTTCCGGCATACCTGATAGTTCATCCAGCGTAAAAACAGGCCGACAACTTTTAATGAATCGGCTAATTCGTGACATCGCTTTTTGAGGTATGGAGTCGAGGCTGCCTAATACGGTACTGGCAAATGCCTGTACAAACTCATTCAGGTTCTGCGTCGAATAAATATCGAGATAAAGAGTGATAATGTCAGAATGTTGCTCGTGCAACTGATGGAAAACATGCTTGATCAATCCTGTTTTACCCATACGCCGGGGAGCAACGAGCGTCAGGTTGCGTTCGTTATGTAAGGCGTTGGTTATCTGCCCGGTTTCCTGTTGTCTGTCACAGAAATAATCGGGACCGTAATATCCTGCTATCAGGAAAGGATTGTTCGGTTGAATCGTCGACATATTTTCATTGCGTAAATTGCGTAACGCAAATTACGTAATAAAGATCGAGGTGTGCAAATATTCCCGGAGGAAGTTGTCCGGCGGCCCTTATTATCGACGAAAGGTGGTTTTGGGGTTTCTGTATATTTGTTATGTGCTCCGATAGCGGACATACAATTCATACATTATTCATTTAATACATTAATTATTATGGCAATGAAGTTTAAGCTGGTTACGAGAAAGAACATGGGGCCGGATCAGGAAGAAGTTCCGGAGAAAATTTATGCACAGATGGTTTGTGGCGATTATGTTCCTTTTGATGAATTTGTGGAAGAGGTTGCCGACAGTTCGGGAGTGGGCAGTGCCGGGTAAAGGCGGTGATCGACCGTACGGTCGTTGTGCTGGTTCGCCATATGCAACACGGACGAAGAGTACAGGTGGGAGACCTGGGACATTTCCGCTATAACTTCGGGTCGGAAGGGGTGCCGGATGAAAAGAGTTTTGCAACGAACATGATCCGCGAGCCGAAGGTTCGTTTCTTCCCGGGAAAGGCGTTGCGCGTAGCTAAAAGTCGGACGAGTTTCGAGAAGATTGTGCTTGATGATAAGGCGGAAGATAATGGTGGCGGAAGTGGCGGTGACAGACCGGAGATTGAGTAATTGAGTATTGAAGATCGGCGGTTCAATATGTAAGGTTATGAAACGGTTGACGGTTCAGTTGATTATTGCAATCCTGCTCACAATGAGCGGGATTGTCCTTCTCTTCAGCGGATTCTGGATCGATCCCGCATTGGAAGAGTTTACCTACAGCCGTATCGCGGTAGAAAATGCACTCGACAACACGCCTCCTGCCGCAGCAAAGACGGCTTTGAGTCATCTGGTTACTTATTTGCTGGAACCTTTACGGAAGTTTTACAAATCCCCTGTTGCGATCCTTAGTGGATACCGTAGCGATGCCGTGAACCGTCTTGCCGGCGGTGTTGTTGCCAGCCAGCATCGGAAAGGGGAGGCTGCTGATTGTTATGTGGCAGAGGGACCGGAGCAACTACTGGCAGCTCTGCAAAACTCCGGTCTCCCTTTCGACCAGGCTATCTTATACAAACGCCGCCGTTTCCTGCATCTTTCCTTAAAGCAGTTCGGAAGGAACCGGATGCAGGTACTTGTTTATATGATTTGTGTTATTTGTTTGTTTCCGGGCTGCGGATTAAGAAGGAACATACGCCAATCTGAACAGTACGGTTACAACGATTCCGTCGTTTTCATCCGTAGCGACAGCCTGTTACTTCAACAACATTCAGCCCTGCACGACTCTTTATCCTGGGAATTAAAGCAAATCATCTATCTTCCGCCAGACACGTCCGGCAGGCAATCCCTGCAAAGCATCACCTTCGCCCGTCTTCTCCATACCACCCACCAAACCGACAGCCTTACTACCGAAACCTGTTCACAACAATTCAGGTCCGCATATACGGAAGAAAGATCACTTACACAGAAAGAATATCGCGCAACGGGCTATCGGGTTTTGATATTGGTGGTAGTCGGGGGAGGCTTATCGATTACAGGAGTGATATGGCTGAAAAGAAATTGTAAGAAATAAGCTGTTCTATTTTACTGAATCTTTCAGATATTCAGGATTTCTGCGAGTATCCCAAACTGCTGTGATATATACAATATTACTTTCTATATAGTATATAAGTTTGAAATGTTTCTCGACAACCAATGAATGATACTCTTTTTTCCTGTTGGCTAAAAGGGGTTCTATGGGCCCTGAATAAGCAAATATCTTAAGAGGATCGGCTGATTCTACTAAGCTGTTCCATATATTATTGGCTGCACGTTCACTTTTGGGCAGATAAAATTGGTAAATATCTTCCAGGTCAAGTTGTGCAATAGGCATCCATTTTACGATATATTCCATCTTGGATGTTTTTTACGGAGTTCTTCTGTTGTCAATCCTAAACCTTGGCGAGCTTCTTCTTCGGCTATATCCAGACGTTTATTCAATTCTTCGAGGGTGTATTGGCAAGGTGGACATTCTGTTGTTTGTTTTTCACCTAGATCACGGATATAGTCCAGTGCCTTACGTAAAAGATTGGTGTCGTTAATGCGAAGAGCTTCACGCATCATTTCCATCCGTAAATGATCGGCATTGAGACCGTATGCTGCTTGGGGCTCGTTTACATTAGATGGAATTTCTTCCGGTAAAGGATAATTCTTTTTTGTCATGGTTGGTTATCTGTCTTTTTAAGTTATGTTACAAATGTAGTAAATTCCTTGTGTATTTAGATAAATAGTTGAATCTTTCTTAAGAAATAAGCAGAAGCCTCTTATTTCACATCGAAAAGTATCTTACGCTGATTACCCCAGTTGTCGATCAGAGTGAGCATGTGTTTACCGGACTCCACTGTGCAGGCGATCTGGTGGTTGTCTGTTGTTTCTCCAAGGTACGTGTCGTCGAGATGCCAGTAGATGGTGGCGTCGGGACGGGCATGGGCGGCTTTGAAGATAAACTTCTCCTGTTTGCCGGAGAATCCTTTCGGTAAGTATAAGATGGCGTTGTGTTCCGGGTAGATCAGTTCGATCTGCCGGCTTTGTGCCTGTTCGCATCCCGGTTTGATGGGAGGGAGGGGAATGTAGTCGATATGGTAGTTACGGTAATAATATTCCTGTGAAGGCGGGAGCACGAACCAGGGACGGGTGATCATCCGGTCGACAGACTCGCAGGAACTGTTTACACGAAAACGTCCGTCTGCCGATAGATGGACGAGTTTGTGGTAAGGACATACCGGGGTGTTGATGCCGGAACGGGGGATATACAATGTGTCCGTCTGATCACAGATCCGGGAGGCTTTGTGTCCGCTGTTACGACAGATCGCCGCCTGTTCCAGTTCGTCGTAAGGCATATCGAACCAACTGCTGCCGGGTAACAGTGAGAAGAGGTCGAAGAGGACAGGGGCTGCATTTCCTACTCCTGTCAGGCCCGGGCGACCTTCGCCAGACGCATTTCCCACCCATACGCCGACGACATAGCGGGGAGTAGTCCCGATAGCCCAGGCATCGCGTCCTCCGTAACTGGTCCCGGTCTTCCAGGCGATCTGCTTCATCGATTCGAATTGTTGCCAGTCGGCTTCTTCTTCCGGGCGGTTGAGGGCGGACATGGCTTCGTAAGTAAACCAGATGGAGGCGGCTGATAATAATGGCTTATCGGTAAGTCGCTTGTCTGTGATTGATTGTATAGGATCTTTTCCTTTGTTAGGGAATGGTGTCAACGGATGAATATCCTGCGGATTATATCGCCCGTTGTAGGGGCGGTAATGGGTGAGAACCCGGGACAGGGAGGCATACATTCCGGATATATCCCATAAAGTACCTTCTGCGCCTCCCAGAATCAGAGACGCTCCGTAATGTTCTTCCGAGAAACGGAGGGAGGTCATGCCTAATGTCTTCAGTAAGGTCATGAAACGGCCGGTATTATATTGCGACAACATGCGGACCAGAGGTACGTTCAGCGAACGTTCGATTGCCCGGTGGGCAGGGACGGCACCGTTAAATGTCTTGTTATAGTTCTGCGGCATAAAACCGTTGATGTTCAGAGGTACATCCGATACGAGGGTGGAAGGGAGTATCTGTCCGTCGTGCAGCATGCCGGCATAAAGGAAAGGTTTCAGGATGCTCCCCGTGCTACGGGGGGAAGTGATGATATCGACCTGGTTTCCCCGTTTTTCGTCGGCCTGGAAGGTGGCATTTCCAGCATAGGCCAGGATTTCTCCGGTTGCCACGTCGGCGATAAGGGCAGCCAGGTTATGGATATGGTTGGAACTGCTGTATTCCCGGGCATAACGGTTGACGAGTTCCTGGGTTTGTTTCTGCAAGGAATACTGTACCGATGAGGTGATACGTATTCCCGGTGTGCCGGCGGCCAGCCGTTCCAGCAGATGAGGAGCTTCGTTGGGTAAGGGTACCGGGGCTTCCGGCAGAGGTTCCATGCAGGATAGTTCGTATTCGGTATTATCGATGATATTTCTTTCTTTCAGCGTGTACAGGAGTTTGTCGCGTTTTGTTTTCAGTTGTTTTCGGTTCCTGCCCGGATGGATAAGGGCGGGAGAGTTGGGTAGTACGGCCAGTGTGGCACTTTCCGCCCATGAGAGATCGGAAGCGCTGCGTCCAAAGTAACGCCAGGCCGCTGTCTCGATGCCGACAACGTTCCCTCCGAAGGGGGCATGGGAAGCATACAGGTTGAGTATTTCCTTTTTACTATGGGTCGTTTCCAGGAAGAGCGCCCAGCACATCTCGATACTTTTTTCGTACACGGTACGATCCCGGTTTCCCCGGGCGAGGCGTGCCAGCTGCATGGTCAGTGTACTTCCTCCGCTGATGACGCGGTGGTACCGGACATTCAGATAGGCGGCACGCAGAATGGCCGCCGCGTCTATCCCTGGATGATAAAAGAAATAACGGTCTTCATAAGTAGTCAGGCAGGTAATGAATTTATCCGGCAGAGAATCGGTCGCCGGAAACCGCCATTGCCCGTCCGGTGCAATCCTCGCCCCCAGCAGGTTACCCTCCGAAGAGTAAAGTAATGTCGAGTAAGATACGGGGAACAGGGTACGGGGAACCAGCAGGTACATCCCTCCCCAAAGAAACAGGATAAACAGCAAAATAGATATTATCCAGGTTTTATTTATCGTCATAATGCCCTAAAGCTGATACTATATAAACAGTCACGATATTTTCATCTACTATGATCTCTGCTCTATGTAATGTTTTAGTTGCCATACTTTCCATTGTTATAGTTATTACAAAGATAAGGATAAAAAATGAAAGATCAGGTGGAATACGTTCTATCGTAGAATATAATTCTTTATATTTGTGAAATAAGTAGATGTGCTGATGTTTGCTTTTGATCTTGAATAAGTAGTAACCGTTAATTGGAAGAAATATGGCAAGGTATCTTTATTTGATGTGTTTATGCTATTTGTTGTGCCTGTTGGGCAGTTGTACTTCAAAGAGTAGCGAAGGCGAGACGGGAGAGTTGCCTTTTAACCCACATGTGGAAGCGTTTACCTCGGGTAAAATATCCAGGTATACACCGGTGTATCTGATATTCAATCAGGATATACCACAGGATAAATTACAGAGCGACCGGTTGTCGAAGCTGGTCCGCATCAAACCGGATATAGCCGGAGAGTTCTCTTTTGAGAATAACCGGACTATCGTCTTCAAACCTGCAAAAGAGTTTGACCGGAATACCTCCTACAAGCTGACGGCCGACCTTTCCGAATGGTTTGACGTGACAGGCAAGGACAAGCAGTTTACCTTCGGCTTTTCTACTTTCCCTATGGCGTTGCGTGCCAATCTGGAATCGATGGAGATCAACAAGAAGAACGAGAATGGTTATGATGTGCTGTGTACTTTGCTGACGCCCGATAAGGAAGCGCCGGAAACAGTTGAATCGTTGGTCCGCTTCTCAGAAAAGGCGGATGCCATATGGCAACACAGCCCCGACGGTAAAAAACATCAGGTTACCTTGCAGAATGTACAGGCCGGAACCGACGGAAGCCGTACGCTTACCCTTTCCGTTGTCCCGAATAAACTGGGTGTTGCCGAAGATAAGCTGCTATCCGTAAGTATCCCGGATATGAATGATTTTGAGGTTTATGACGTGACTTATGTGACGGAACCGGAACGGTATGTGGAAGTGACGTTCTCCAAAGAGCTGGATTCTTCGCAGGATATGCAGGGATTGGCCTTTATCGCTGGGAATACCTCCGAGACGGTGAATGTGGAGGGGAATCGTCTGCGTTTATATCCCGATGCTCAACGTACGGGAGTTATGAATGTACATCTGAACCATCAGATACGCAGTAAGAACGGCCTTACTCTGAAAGAAGATATTACCCGTCAGGTCGAGATCAGCAGCCTTCTGCCGGATGTCAGGTTTGTCGGGCAGGGAGTTATTATACCGCAATCCACTCAATTGCTCGTACCTTTCCAGGCCGTTTATCTTCGTGGCGTTGTGGTACGTGTGATAAAGATACTGGAACAGAATATCGGCCAGTTCCTCCAAGTGAATAACCTGGACGGGACTTCGGACCTGATGCGTGTGGGCCGTCTGGTCGCACGTAAGACGATTTTCCTGGATGAAGACGGCAGCGATCTTTCCCAATGGAACACCTATGCTATCGATATGAAACAAATGATGGAGCCTGAACCTGGTGCCATCTACCGTGTCGAACTTTCTTTCAATAAAGATCTGTCGGCTTATCCTTGCGACGATTCCGTGAAAGTCTCCCGCGAGCAATTACTTGCTGAAGATGAAATCAAATTCAAAGAGGAAAGTTCGCGTTTCGATAATGGCGGATACTATTATTATAATGGTGATTTCGACTGGAGTGATTATAATTACAACGAACGGAATGACCCCTGTTCGAACAGTTACTATTATAATAAGGTAGAAGGCAAGAACGTGCTGGCAACCAACCTCGGCCTGATAGCGATGGCGGGTGAGGATAATGAAATGACGGTCCTGGTGCATAACCTGATGACGACTCATCCGGAGAATGGTGTCAATGTTGCAGCTTACAACTACCAGAACCAGCAACTGGCATCGGGTATTACAGACAGCCAGGGGCAGACCCGTCTGAAGATAACTTCAGGCAAGCCTTTCTATCTGATCGCCTCTTTGGGAAATGAACGTTCTTACCTGCGTGTGGATGGCGGATCGGCATTGTCGTTAAGCTCTTTCGATGTCTCCGGCGAGGTCGTACAGAAAGGTATTAAAGGATTTATCTATGGTGACCGGGGCGTCTGGCGTCCGGGCGATACCTTGTTCCTGAGTTTTATGCTGAACGACCGTGCCAAAAAACTTCCCGCCAACCATCCGGTGGTAATGGAACTGTATAACCCGTTGGGACAATTATATCTGCGTAAGACACAGACCCGGGGAGAACTGGGTGTGTATTCGTTTGCCATGCCGACGGAACCGGATGCACCGACAGGCGCCTGGAATGTGACTGTAAACGTGGGAGGCGTCAGCTTCACCAAACGCCTGCGTGTGGAATCCATCAAGCCGAACCGTCTGAAGATCGACCTGTCCATGCCCGAAAAGACATTATTGCGCGGTGAACCGCTGAACGCACGTCTGCATACGGAATGGTTGCAGGGAGCAACGGCAAGGAATCTTAAATACGATATTCAGGGAACCTTTATCTCTACACCGACTACTTTCAGCGGATTTAAAGGTTTCTATTTCGATGATCCTTCGAAAGTGTTTAACAGCGAAGAGAGCAAACTGATCTCCGGAACGACCGACGAGAAGGGAGACGCCCTTGTGCAGGCGAAGTTTGAGATCGGTTCGACGGCTCCGGGTATGCTGATGGCAAACTTCGTTACCCGTGTGTACGAAGAGTCGGGCGATTTCAGTATCGATGCCAACCGGATGTTGTATTCGCCTTATAAGCGCTATGCCGGTATCAAGTCGCCGCAGCAGACACGCGAACAACTCAATACGGGAAGTAATTACACCTACGAAGTCGCTTCGGCCGATTACCTGGGTAACCCGCAGGCCAATACGGAACTGGAGGTACAGGTCTATAAAGTGTACTGGTACTGGTGGTGGAGTTCCGACAACAGTAGCCTGGCAAACTATGTCTCCGACTCCTATAACAAACCCGTCAAAAATATGACAGTCCGCACCGGGGAGAACGGGCGCGGGACCTTTAGCTTATCGTTCAGCAACGAAGAGTGGGGCACTTACTTTATTTCCGTGAAGGATAAGGAAAGTAAGCATTCGACCGGTGTCATGAGTTATTTTGACTGGCCTTATAATGAGGGGCGGAGGAATGCCGACGGCAGTGAATCGGCCAGCATGCTGACCTTCAAGACGGATAAGGATAATTACCAGCCGGGCGAGAAACTGGTTATCACCATCCCTTCAGCCAAAGGAAGCCGTGCTGTTGTCAGCATAGAAAACGGCACGAAGGTACTGTCCGTCACCGAACATACCTGTGACGACCAACAGACCGTAATCAAACTGGACGTGACCAAAGAGATGCAGCCGAATGCCTACGTTTATGTAACGTTGTTGCAACCTCACGGAATCACGAAAAACGATTTGCCGATCCGTATGTACGGCGTTGTCCCGTTCACGGTGACCTCTCCGGAAAGTCATTTATATCCCCAGATCAGCATACCGGACGAGATCAAGCCGGAAGCCAATTATGAGGTAACCGTTTCCGAAAAGGACGGCCGGGAAATGGCCTATACCTTAGCCATTGTGGACGAAGGCCTGCTCGACCTTACCCGTTTCCGCACCCCTGAACCCTGGAAGGCGTTCAATGCCCGCGAAGCCTTGGGCGTAAGCACCTGGGATATGTATAATTTCGTAGTCGGCGCTTACGGCGGACGTATCGAACAATTGTTCAGCATCGGTGGCGACGATGCCCTTAACAAGGGACCGAAAGCCATTGTGAACCGTTTCAAGCCGGTTGTCATGTTCGACGGCCCGTTCCTGCTGAAGAAAGGGGAGAAGCAGCGTCATTCCTACCGGATGCCGAACTATAACGGTCGGGTGAAGGTCATGGTCGTAGCCGGCAACGGTGAAGCCTACGGAAATGCCGACAAGAGCGTTTTCGTGCGCAAGCCTGTGATGTTGCTCGGAACGTTGCCTCGTGTGATCGGTGTCGGCGAAGAGATGGTTGTCCCCGCCACCGTATTTGCTACCGAGAACGGTGTCGGAAATGTCAATGTCTCGATCAGTTGTTCTGATAATATGGAAGTCGTTGGATCAGCCACCCAACAATTGAACTTTACGGAGAAGAGTGACAAGCAAGCCTCGTTCCGTATCAAGGTGAAAGACCAGCCGGGAGCCGGACGCGTAACGATCACTGCATCGGGCAAAGGCGATAAGTCGGTTTACACGACGGATATCGAGATACGTTCAGTCTCCCGTGCGCAGGTGAAGGTATTGCCTGTTACCCTGGAAGCCGGCAAGTCCTGGAAAGAAACGGTTCGGATGCCGGGAATGAAAGGTACCAATTCGTTGACCCTCGAAGTGTCCGACGTGCCGCCTTTGAACCTGTCTTCCCGCCTGTCATACCTGATCGGTTATCCGCACGGATGCGTCGAACAGATCACCTCCAAAGGTTTCCCGCAATTGTATGTCGGTGAATTTGCTGCTTTGTCGAAGGCGCAGCAGACAACGACCGGAAACGCTGTTAAGGAAGTCATCCGTCGCTTGCGTTCTTACCAGACGGTAGACGGTGCATTCTCTTACTGGCCCGGCGGAACCAGCAGCAATGCCTGGGGAACGGTCTATGCCACCCACTTCCTGCTTTCTGCCGAGACGAAAGGATATCTGGTGCCCGACGGCATGAAACGGAATGTCCTGAATAACCTCCGCCGTGTGGCACGCGACTGGAAGCCCGTCAACTCCTATTATTCCCGTTCGGAAGAGATGACGCAAGCCTATCGCCTCTATGTTCTCGCCTTGGGACAGACGCCGGAAGTAGGCGCCATGAACCGCCTGAAAGAAAATAAATCGTTGCAACCGATGAGCCGTTGGCTGCTTGCCTCCGCCTATGCCTTGATCGGCCGCAGCGACGTGGCAAAGAACCTGATCGAAAAGACTACGGAACTGAAAACAGATTATTCGGACTACGACCTTACATTCGGCAGCGACCTGCGCGACCAGGCCATCCGCCTGATGACGCTTACCCTGCTCGGAGACGGAAAGGAAGCCGCCCTGCTCACCCGTGACATCTCGAAAGAACTTTCGTCGGACGATTGGCTGAGTACGCAATCCACGGCCTTTGCCCTGGTATCCCTCTCCGAATACATGGCAAAATACAAGGTGGGCGGATCGATGGATTTCACCTATTCCTGTGCCGGAAAGAATGACAAAGTCAGCTCCGCCAAGAACGTATGGACGGAAACCTTACTGGAAAAAGCTGGGGCATCCGCTTCCGTAGAACTAAAGAACACCGGAACATCGACCTTGTTCGCCCGCATCATTACCGAAGGTATCCCGGAACAGGGCAAGGAAGAAGCCTATGCGAACGGCCTGTCGCTAGCCGTCAGCTACACCGACCAAAACGGACGGGCTGTGAATATAGCCGACATGCAGCAGGGGACGAATTTCGTAGCCGTGGTGACGGTCAAGAATCCTACCGCTCGTGGCATAAACAACCTGGTATTGACGGAAATATTCCCTGCCGGCTGGGAAATCCTGAACACCCGCTTCTTGAATGACGGGGCGACAGACAAGACAGCCACAGGCATAAATTACCAGGATATCCGCGACGACAAGGTGTATAGCTACATCGACTATCTGCCTTCCGGTCGCCAGGTAACGGTAAAGATCAATCTCTGTGCCGTTTATCCGGGACGTTTCTATCTGCCTCCGGTTTATTGCGAAGCCATGTACGATAATCTGGTACGGGCGAATACCGAAGGGAAAGAAGTGGTTGTAGAATGAAAAAGAGTCTTTTAGGCCTAAGAAATCCCGGTTAACTGTTTAAAGTGGACTTCTTAGGCCTAAAAAGTGGCTTTTAAATGGTGAAAGTGACTTTCCGAGGCCTCAGAAATGGCTTTTCAATAGTGAAAGTGACTTCCCGAAGTCTCGGAAATGGCTTTTCAATGGTGAAAGTTGCTTTCCGAGGTCTCAGAAACCGTTTTTCACTGTTTAAAGTTGGTTCCCGGAAACCCGGAAGGTCACTTTCACCATTGAACCGGCATTCCCGGACTTCCAAATCGTAAGATAGTCCAACTACATCGAAACAAATGCTTGTTTTATTCAGAAGTAACCTTTTTATCTTTGCCGTGGATAAATACAACTGATTCATGAAGAAAAAACACTTACTCTTTGCTTTGTTTTGTAGCGGACTTCTATCCTGTACAGCACCTACAGCGACTCAACAGTTAGCCGGGGATATCCTGGCCGACCAAAGTTTTCATACTGTCGACAGTATGGCCCGTGCTGTAATCCGTAGCGGTTTTAATGCTGGAAGCGGTTACTCCCAGATATGGGCGCGCGATATGAATACCTTTATTGAAGTGGCCTGCGAAGAAAGCAACCCGTCCGATTTGCGCAATGCGATCCTGCTGTTTTTTGCCCTGCAACAGCCAAACGACGAGATGATAGACGGATATGTCCTGAAAACAGACTTCAACTGGGGAGACGATCATCCTTATTATTCCGATGCCGCGCCCGACCATGTCGCTTTCAAGAATACAGTCGAAACCGACCAGGAATCTTCCCTGATCCATATCGTAGGAAAGTATATCCGTAAGACCGGCGACACCTCTATCCTGAACGAAGTGGTAGCCGGCCGCACCGTCTACGACCGTATGGTCGGAATGATCGACTATCTGATGAAGGAACGTTATAGCGAACAATATGGCCTTCTCTACGGAGCCATGACGGCAGACTGGGGCGACGTGCAACCCAACGACGATTTCGGCTGCGATATGAATGAATTGTCGGACCCTGCGATCGATGTCTACGACAATGCCATGTTTATCATCGCCCTCGACTTTATGCAGGAGATGACTGCGGACAATGTGGATAAGACCCGCTGGAAAGAACTTCGCCAGCATATAGCAGCGAATACCCGCAAACATCTTTGGGATGAACAGCGTCAGAAGTTTATTCCCCATATCTACCTGGAGAAATCTCCGATACCGGAAGGCTTTAACGAACTGGATGTGCATTATCACGGAGGAACTGCCATCGCGATAGAAGCCGGCTTGTTGTCTCCCGAAGAAATAGCCGTTGTCAATGCGCAGATGTTGGAGAATGTCCGTCTGTCCGGTATGCCGAGTATCGGTCTTACGTTGTATCCTACTTATCCGGAAGGATTCTTCCGTGGCGGAATGTCCAAGCCTTATATCTATCAGAATGGGGGAGACTGGACCTGGTTCGGCGGTCGTATGATCCAGCAGCTTATTGCCAACGACATGGTGAAGGAAGCCTATGAAGAAGTGCGTCCGATGATCGATCGCGTCATAAAGAATCAGGGATTTTATGAATGGTACGGCAAAGGTGGCGTACCCAGCGGTTCCGGTCATTTCAAAGGCTCGGCCGGGGTACTGGCGAAAGCTATCGAGATGTTCAATCAATGGTCGGAAGAGAATAAATAATAAAATATCATACAAATGAGAAAAAGTAATTACGATAAAAGTCCCTCGACAACCGTCGACGGGGCTCTTTGGAAAGGTTGGGAGTCTGTTCTGGATAAGTTGAAGGACGTATGCAACGTCCCGGAAGAGTTGGCGCGAAAGGTCGTTGTCATTGAATGTTACCATGGTGTATACCCGGAGGAACTGGCCGAACACCTGGCAACATTGCATCCTTCTTTGATGATTCATTCGGATCAATGTTTTAAAGGCGTAGAAGATATTGAGAAGATGACGCGTCCTTATCTGACAGACGATCGCCTTTTTGGACGCCGTGCCCCGTTTTACTATGCAGACTTCCTGGATGCGGACAAAGTAAAAGAATACCGGGAAAAGATAAAAGCTGCGACCGGACTGGTAATCGTCTACGGGCATGCTGCGGCAGAGGTTGTCCCCGAAGCTGATGTATTGGTCTATGTCGATATGGCACGTTGGGAAATACAACAACGTTTCCGCCAGGGAAAGATCGACGGCCTGGGAGTAAGAAACCGGGAGGAAGCACCTTCGCTCCATTACAAACGCGGATATTTCATTGACTGGAATGTCTGTGATGCCCTGAAAAAACAACTGTTACCGAAAGCCGATTACTGGTTGGACACTCATATCCCCGGTATGCCTAAAATGATAACCGGCGAAACCCTGCGTGCCGGACTGGAAAAGACAGCCCGTAAACCGTTCCGTGTGGTTCCTTTCTTCGATCCGGCCCCCTGGGGAGGACAATGGATGAAGGAAGTCTGCGACCTCGATAAGGAGCAGGCAAACTTCGGTTGGTGTTTCGACTGCGTGCCCGAAGAGAACAGCCTGTACCTGAAAGTAGAAGGCGAACTGTTTGAGATGGCCTCTAATAATCTTGTATTTTATCAAACCCGTAACCTGTTGGGAGGCCCGGTCGAATCGCGCTTCGGACAGGATTTCCCGATCCGTTTCGACTTCCTGGATACGATGGGAGGGGGTAACCTCAGTTTGCAGGTACACCCGACTACCCAGTATATCCGTGATACGTTCGGTATCTATTATACACAGGACGAAAGCTATTATCTGTTGGATGCCGGAGAGGATGCGACCGTTTACCTCGGTCTGAAAACGGGCGTGAACCCGGATGAGATGATCGACGCATTGAATGAAGCCCAGGTATCGGGTAAACCGTTCGATACGGAGAAGTATGTAAACAAATGGCCGGCCAAGAAACATGATCATTATCTGATCCCGAACGGTACTATCCATTGCTCCGGTTCCAATGCGATGGTACTGGAGATCAGTGCTACCCCGAGCCTTTTCACATTCAAGTTATGGGACTGGGGACGCCTGGGGTTGGACGGCAAACCGCGTCCTATCAACATCACCCACGGTTCGCATGTGATACAATGGGAACGGCAGACGGAGTTTGTACGCGACCAGTTGGTCAACCATTTCGAACCGCGTGCCGAAGGCGAAGGCTGGGTAGAAGAACGTACCGGTCTGCATGAAAATGAGTTTATCGAAACCCGCCGGCACTGGTTTACCGGCACAGTGCCGCACAATACAGGTGGGGGAGTCAACGTTTTTAATGTGATAGAAGGAGATGAACTGATCGTGGAAAGTCCGGTAAATGCGTTCGAACCGTTTATCGTTCATTATGCCGAGACATTTATCGTACCGGCCGTAGTCGGTGATTACACGATCCGCCCGTATGGCATTTCAGAAGGAAAAACCTGTGGAACGATCAAGGCTTATGTACGGACGAAAGGATAATAATCGAATATCAATTAAACACACATATATATAATGTATAACGATAACCGCATAGTAATGACCCTTGATGCCGGAGGGACTAACCTGGTCTTTTCGGCTATCCGTGGGGGAAATGAGATAGTGACTCCTATAACGTTGCCCTCTTGTGCCTGTAATCTGGAACAATGCCTGGGGCAATTGGCCACAGGTTTTTCCCGGATTCGCGAACAACTGACGGATGCCCCGGTTGCCATCAGTTTTGCTTTTCCCGGACCAGCTGATTATCCGGCCGGTATTATCGGTAATCTGCCGAACTTTCCTTCTTTCCGCGGAGGCGTAGCGTTGGGCCCGTACCTGGAAGAAAAGTTCGGCATCCCTGTCTTTATTAATAATGACGGCGACCTTTTTGCTTATGGCGAAGCTCTTACCGGCACATTGCCGGAGGTAAATCTTCGTCTGGAAAAGGCGGGAAGCATTAAGCGTTATAAAAATCTGCTCGGTGTAACACTCGGTACCGGTTTTGGTGCCGGAGTCGTGATAAACGGTGACCTGCTGATGGGAGACAATGCGGCCGGAGGCGATATCTGGTGCTTCCGCAACAAGAAACACCAGCAATATATCGTAGAGGAAAGTGTCAGTATCCGAGCCGTGCAGCATGTCTATCGTGAGCTTTCCGGCGACACTTCCGCTTTGACTCCGAAAGATATTTTCGATATCGCCGAAGGTACCCGTCCCGGAAATCAGGATGCCGCTCGCCGTGCCTTTGCCGAATTGGGGGAAATGGCCGGGGATACCATAGCGCAGGCCATCACTTTGATCGACGGTCTGGTCGTGATTGGCGGAGGACTGACCGGTGCTGCCAAATATTTCATGCCTGCCTTGCTTGATGAGATGAATAGCGAGACCGGTATGATGGACGGAAGCCGTTTCAGCCGTCTGCAAAGCAAAGCATTCAATTTGGATGACGAAGCGGACTTCAACCGGTTTGCCCGAGGGGAAGCAGTGAAGATACCTGTTCCCGGTTCGGACCGCCAGGTGGATTACGACCCTTGCAAACGCATCGGTGTCATGATAAGTAAGCAGGGGGCCAGCCGTTCGGTCGCTTTGGGTGCTTATGTATATGCCTTGAATCATTTATAAGAATGTAAAAATAAATACGCCATGAATACAAACTGTTTAATAACTCCGGTTCTCACCCTTCTGACAGGCTTGCTGGTTGTTTCCTGCTCGCTGGTGAAAGAAGAGAAGGCGGTTGCGGAGAACCTGTCCCAATATGTGGAACCGCGTATTGGGACGGCACATTGCCGCTGGTTCCATTTCACCCCCGGTGCGATGCCTTTCGGTATGGCGAAACCTGCTCCATCGACAAACGCCCATTTGGGGAATAACTCCGGCTGGGAAGCAACCGGCTATGACTATCGCGATACTTCCATTGAAGGTTTTCCCTGTCTCCACGAGTTTCAGGTGGGTGGTATCGTCCTGATGCCGACGGTGGGTGAGTTGAAGACTGTCCCCGGTGCCGTGAATGATTCGACCGGAAGCGGTTACCGTTCCCGTTTCGATCATTCGGAAGAGATTGCCACTGCCGGTTATTATTCTGTGAATCTGCAAGACTACCATATCCGGGCAGAACTGACAGCCACTCCTCGTGTGGCTTTTCAGCGTTATACGTTCCCTGCTTCCGAAGAAAGCCGTATCCTGTTCGATATAGGTAACCGGCAGGGTGAAAGTGGTGCTGTGAAGGATGCCTCCGTTACGTTAAATGATGACGGGACGGTTGAAGGCTGGGTGATTACCTTGCCGGAATATGTAAAGAAATACCAGCCGGGCGCAACAGTGCCGTTGTATTTTTCTGCCCAGTTGGATAAACAGCCTTCCGGATACGGCACCTTCATCGGTGAAAAGGTACAGCCGGATGCAAAACAGGTTTCCGGAGTCGGTTCGGGATTATATCTTACCTATAAGACTGCGGAAGGAGAAAGCATTACTGCCAAGGTCGGCCTGTCATATACCTCTGTGGAAAATGCTCGTCTGAACCGTGATACGGAAGCCCGCACGCTTACCTTTGACGAGGCGAAAGAGGCGGCTCACCGACAATGGGAAGACTACCTCGGACGCATCCGGGTAGAGACACCGGTCAAAGAAGATAAGGTGAAATTCTATACCGGCCTTTACCATGCCCTGCTGGGACGCGGCCTTGCCAGCGATGTAAACGGAGCCTATCCCCGTAACGACGGTAGTGTAGGGCAGATACCTTTGGAAAATGGCAAGCCTGCCCATAACCTTTATAATACCGATGCAGCCTGGGGAGCGCAATGGAATCTTTCGCAAGTTTGGATTTTGGCTTATCCTGAATATGCATCCGATTATATCAGCAGTCATTTGCTGGTCTACAAAGATGCCGGATGGTTGGCAGATGGCTTGGCCAATAGCCGTTATGTATCGGGGGTAGGGACCAACCTGCTGACTACGATTCTGGCCGGGGCTTATCAGTGCGGTATCCGTGATTTCGATGTCGACCTGGCTTATGAGGCTTCTATTAAAAATGAACTCGACGGTACGAACCGTCCGCTGGGGGCCGGAAAGGTCGATACGGATAAGTTCCTGGAATACGGATATGTCCCCCATCTGGAAAATGGTAATGGTCCCGACGAGGCCTTTATGTTCTCCGCCTCCCATACATTAGAATATTCTTACAGTGCCTGGGCAGTCGCTCAATGGGCAAAGAAATTGGGTAAGACTGACGACTATGATAAACTGATGTGGTTGTCGAAAGGCTGGGAACGTATCTATGATCCGTCCACTAATTTTGTTCATCCGAAGAAGGCTGATGGAAGTTTCATTGATAACTTCAACCCGATGCAGGTGTGGCGCGGTTTCCAGGAAGGAAATGCCTGGCAGTACACGTTCTATGTGCCGCATGATGCGGCAGGTCTGGTCGGCAAAGTCGGAGCCGATGTTTTCAATCAGCGTCTCGACAGTATCTTTACTGTTTCCCGCGAGCTGATCTTCAGCGGTGGTACGGAGGTCGGAGCCTTTGCCGGTCTGCAAACTTTGTATAATCATGGCAACCAACCTTGCCTCCATATCTCCTGGCTGTTCAACGAGGCGGGACGTCCTTCGCTGACCCAGAAATGGGTACGTGCCATTCTGGACGAGTTCTATGGAACGGACGGTATTCATGGTTACGGTTACGGGCAGGATGAAGACCAGGGGCAGTTGGGTGCCTGGTATGCGATCGCTTCCCTGGGACTGTTCGATGTCAAAGGACTGACAGACCCGCAACCTTCTTTTGCTTTGGGCAGCCCTGTATTCGATAAAATAACGATTCAGCTGAATAATACATATTATAAAGGAAAAGAATTTGTTATCGAAGCAAAGAACAACAGCAAAGAAAACTATTACGTTCAACAGTATCGCCTGAATGGTAAAGTCTATCCAACTACCCGCATTCCTTTTGAAACAATTGCAGCGGGAGGACGTTTGGAACTGGATATGGGGAATCAGCCGGTAGATACATATAATGATTATTGAAAAAACAATACATACCATGAATAAACAAAATTCGAAAGCCATTTATCCCATCCTCTTCGGTTTCTTTGTGATGGGTTTCGCTGATGTTGTCGGCATAGCAACCAACTATGTAAAGGTAGACTTCTCTCTGTCCGATACATTGGCAAACCTGATTCCGATGATGGTTTTCCTTTGGTTCGCCCTGTTTTCTATTCCGACAGGAGTTATGATGGGAAAGCTCGGACGACGTAACACGGTGGTCATCGCGTTGGCTGTTACAGCCCTGGCGATGTTGCTGCCTCTGTTCTTTTATGACTTTGCCTGCATCCTGCTGGCCTTTGCCTTGTTGGGGATCGGTAATACTATTTTACAGGTTTCTCTGAATCCGATGGTGGCTAATGTAGTTAGTCCGGACCGTATTACGAGTGTCCTGACTCTGGGGCAATTTATTAAGTCGATTTCCTCTTTCCTCGGCCCGATCATTGCCGGGGCGGCTGCCTCTTTCTGGGGTGACTGGAAATTGATCTTTCTTGTTTACGCCGTAACGACACTGATCTCTACGATCTGGCTGATCTCCACGATCCCGGGAAAGGAAAAGCTGGAAGAGGCTGGGGCTACCTTTGCTACCACCTTATCCCTGTTCAAGGATAAATATATCGTATCCCTGTTCCTGGGGATCCTTTTTATTGTCGGTATAGATGTCGGCTTGAACACTACTATCCCCAAGTTGCTGATGGAACGGACAGGCATGCCTGTTTCCGAAGCTGGACTGGGTACCAGCCTTTATTTTGCCGCCCGTACGATCGGTTCGTTTGCCGGAGCTTTCCTGCTGGCGAAACTTTCCGGTGCCCGCTTCCTGAAATATAGTATGTTTGTTGCGATAGCAGCATTTGTCTTGTTGTTGCTGGTTCCGGATATGTGGAGCATGTTTGTTATGATCGTTATCGTAGGGTTGGCATGTGCGAATGTCTTTTCGATCATCTTCTCATACGCCCTTCAGCACAAGCCGGAACGGGCAAATGAAATATCCGCCCTGATGATTATGGGAGTATCCGGTGGTGCCCTGATAACGCCGTTGATGGGAATTGTAGCCGATGGTTTCGGACAGGTTGCCGGATTGTCCATCCTCCTGCTTTGCATCCTTTATATTTGTATAATCTCTTTTAGAATCGATAAAAAATAGATGCTTATGAAAACGCTTAAAACCTTATTCCTGGCAGGACTGGCATTGTTTGCTATGTCATCCTTTGCCTGGAGCGGTTCGACCGCTCCGCCGGGGATCGAGACGCATCTCTTTCCCGCTTTGTATAAAACAGCGAAAGGACCGGTACAGAAAGTACGGGTTACGGTAAAACACGAAGGAGCCTCCGCCAATGCAACGATTACCCTGGGCGATCAGTCCCGGAAAGTGAAATTGAATGACGGGCCGAATCCCTTCTTTTTTGAGATACCGCAGGTACAGTCTACCGTGCAGTTGCCTCTGACAGTAACTGTCGGTAAGGAGCAAGAATCTGCCCGGGTGGAAGTAAAACCTGTCCGTCACTGGCAGATGAATATGGTGCAGCATACGCATACCGATATCGGTTACACCCGTTCGCAAACCGAAATCCTGGCAGAACATCTCCGCTACATCGACTATGCGCTCGACTATTGCGATGCTACCGATAATTACCCCGACTTTGCCAAGTTCCGCTGGACCTGCGAAATCGCCTGGGCCGTCAGCGAATACCTGAAATGCCGCCCTGCCGAACAGATCGCCCGCCTGAAAAAGCGGGTAGCCGAAGGACGCATCGAACTGGCTGCCATGTATCTGAACTTCGACGAATTGCCCGACGAACAGACATTGGCCGCCTCCCTCTACCCGTTGAAGGCTTTCCGTGAAGCTGGAATGAAAGCGGAAGTCGCTATGCAGAACGATGTGAACGGTATCGGCTGGTGCTTCACTGAATTTTTTGCCGATGCAGGTGTGAAATATGTCAATATGGGAACACACGGTCATCGTGCCTTGATCTGTTTCGACATACCGACCGTATTCTGGTGGCAGTCTCCTTCCGGGAAAAAGGTGTTGACTTATCGTGCCGAACATTACAACCAGGGAAACTTCTTCGGTATCCACACCGATAACTTCGAGCAGTTCGAAGAACGCGTCCTGAATTATCTGGGTGAAATGGAAGCCAGGAACTATCCGTACGATATCGTTGCCGCCCAGCACTCCGGTTATTTTACCGATAATTCGCCCCCTTCGACCAAGAGTTGCGAGATGCTGATGAAGTGGAATGAGAAATACGAATGGCCCAAACTCCGCACGGCAGTTGCCAGCGAGTTTATCAAAGATGTAGAGACGAACTATGCCGATAAGATACAGACTATCCGTGGCGCATGGCCTGACTGGTGGACAGACGGTTTTGCTTCCGGTGCCCGTGAAGCGGCTATTTCCCGTATCACTCATTCGGACATTATCGCCAACCAGGCAGGTCTGTCTTTTGCCGGTATGCTGGGAGCCAAACTTCCTGCCCAGATCGGTAACCAGATAGACGACATCAACAAGGCCCTGCTGTTTTATGATGAACATACATTCGGTTACAGCGAAAGCGTCCGTAATGCTTATTGCAAGGAAACCTGGGAGCAGCGTTCCCTGAAACAATCGTATGCCTGGGAGGCTTACCGTCATTCCGGTTTGCTGGGAGAAGTGACGATGGGATTATTACAGTCGTTTGTTCCGAAAGCCGAATATCCCTCGGTGGCTGTCTTCAATACGTTGAACTGGACATATAGCGGTATAGCCAAAGTGTATATCGATCACCAGATATTACCTCGCGAAAAAGCCTTTGAAATAGTGGATGCTTTCGGGAATATCATTCCTGCGCAACCGGCGGAAAGCCGTTCGGACGGTACTTACTGGTCGCTTTACGTGAAAGACGTACCTGCTTTTGGGTATGCCCAATATTATATAAAGGTAAAAGACGAGCCTCGTCCTGCCGTGCAATTGGCAGATAAATTGGAGGATGCTCATGTCGAGAATCCCTGGTATGCCATCGACTTCAATACTCGCAAGGGAACCATCAGTAAACTGTTCGACAAGGAACTGAACAAGGAGCTGACTACCCCGAATGCCGAGTGGGAGCTGGGCGAATTTATCTACGAGATCATCGACAGCCGTCATCCGATGGAACAGTACCGCGCACCGCAATTCCTTCGCCGTCGTCCCGAACGGATCCGTTTCGAGCGTTACGAAAAGGGAGCGATCTGGGATACGTATCGTTTCCGTGGCGAGACCGTTGCCGGTCGTGAACCGAACAACCTGATGGTCGAGTTCCGTGTATTCAATGTGACAAAGAAGATCGATATTGTTTACCGTCTGCGTAAAAAAGCCATTACCGATCCCGAAGCTGTCTATATCTCGTTCCCGTTTGAGGTGAATCAGGGAAAGATATTCCTGGATGTTCCCGGTGGAACGATCGAAGCGGGTGTAGACCAGATTCCCGGTTCATCGAACGACTGGTATACCGTCCAGAACTTTGCTACGGCGCGTAACAGCGAATCGCAGGTCGTGATGGGCAGTCCTGAAATACCGTTGATGCAGTTCGGGGCAATCAACACCGGACGCTATAAAGCCGGTGCCGTTCCCCAATCCACCAATATGTATTCCTGGCCGATGAACAACTATTGGGTAACCAATTTCAATGCCGACCAGATGGGTGAACTGCAATGGAGTTACTTTATCAATTCAAGCAAAGACAACTCGATTGGTTATGCCACCCGTTTTGCCTGGGAGAACCGCATCCCGTTCCTGACCCGCGTATTGCCGGCGGGAGCGAAGGGAAGCAAAGTCGTATCTCCTGCTTCCGTGTTCAATATCTCATCCGACAACCTGTTGCTGGTGAATATGAAACCTGTTGAAGGAGAGAATGCCGTGATGCTTCAGTTGCGCGAGATTGCAGGAAAACCGGCTAAATTTGCCGTTACTTCCGATAAGGTCAACTTTACGAAAGTCACTGTTTGTGATGTAGTGGGAGACCCGGTTGCCGGAAATGCAACAACAGACTTTGTCCCCTGGGAGAATAAGTTTATAAAACTTTCCTGGTAATCTATCTGTAAGATAAAGCGATGCCGCTTATGAAACTATCCTTCTGTGATAAAGGATTTTCATAAGTGGCATTTTTTTATTATTCCCTTTGATACGTTTGGTAAATAAATATTTCTTACCTGAACTTTATTGCAGTGAAAGTATCTTTTATATCTTTGCTGTGATTATAACATTCATGTCTATTGTATTCTGTAAAGAATAGTAACTCCTGATATAAAAATGCAAGTGGAAAATACAGATATTTTGCTGAAAGATGTACGGAATAATTTTGACAAAATCTATGTCCTATATTATTCCCGTATGTTCCGTTTTGCTAAAGAATATGTATTGTTTGACGAAGATGCGGAGAATATAGTACAGGATGTTTTTCTCCTGTTGTGGGAAAAGAGGGAAGTGTTGGATATACAGATCAGTTTAGTCTCCTATCTTTTCGCTCTGGTTAAAAATAAATCCCTGGATTACCTCAGGCACAAGGTAATAGCAGATGAATATAAACAGGAACTTAGTGCGAAGTTAACCGCCCTTGAATTATTGAATTACTCTTTTACTTCCGATGAAGAAATAGAACAAATACTGATGACGGCAATCAATAAACTTCCGGAACGCTGCCGGCAGGTATTTCTTAAAAGCCGTATTGAAGGAAAGAGAAACCGTGAGATAGCCAATGAACTTAACTTAACCGTAAGTACGGTGGAAAACCAGATGACCATTGCCCTGAGGAAACTCCGTGTAGAGTTGAAGGACTATTTGCCCCTGCTACTCTTTCTTTTGGATGTTAAATAATATTTATTTGCCCGACGGCTTTAGGAGGAAACCGCTTTTGAAACGCTCTCCTTGTATAAAAGCCGGAAAATGCACATTTTAATAACAAAATACTTTGAAGGAGAAATAACGGCAGCCGAGAGAAAGTCGTTATTCTCGATGATCCAAACAGATGAGAAGTTGAGGAAAGACTTTTCTTCTGTACAGAACCTGTATGCTTTATCTTCCTGGTTACCAAATGAAAATGACGAATTTGAGGCTGTGGATAAATTAGCCGCTTTCAAACAGACCCATTGCAGGAAAAAGCGTTATCCGATACATATTATTAAACATGCTGCTGGTTATGCCGCTGCCATTTGTATAACAATTCTCTCGACCTGGATGGTCATGAATGACCGGGAACCGGCTGAAGAAATGGTCACTTACGAGGAATTTACAACCCCGTCCGGACAACGGGCGATGGTGAAACTGCACGACGGAACGACTGTCTGGTTGAACGCCCGTTCCACACTCCGCTATCCGAATCATTTTGCCCGTGAAGAACGTAAAGTGGAACTGGACGGGGAAGCCTTTTTCGATGTTGAACATAATGAACATAAACCTTTTGTGGTGTCAACGGAGAAACTGGATATAAAAGTCCTGGGAACGAAGTTTAATGTATTTGCCTATAAAGGCCGGGAAGAATTTAATACGGCATTGCTGGAAGGTTCGGTGAAAGTATATGAGCGTATGAACGAGGAAAAGGCGTTGTTTATGAATCCAAACGAATGTGTGGAATTAAAAGATAATAAATTAGTGAAACGCCCTATGGGCAATACCGATTTTCTGCTGTGGAAAGAAGGTATTTATGCCTTTGATGACGTCCCGTTTGAAGACATAATAAAGAAGTTTGAATTATATTATGATATCGTGATAACGGTCAATAATAGCAAGCTTATGAAATATAAGTTTAGTGGAAAATTCCGGCAGAGGGATGGGGTGGAAAGTGCACTCCGCACACTGCGGAAAGTCTATTATTTTACTTATATTAAAGATGAAGAAAACAATAATATTGTAATACGATAAAGACTGAGAGAATAAAATATGTTCAACCTTTAAATCATCATTTGCCTATGGAAATATAAAGAATAAAAAAACGGCCGAAAGACGTTCCCGCATCCATTCGGCCGCATGCTAACACGTAATCAAAGTAATTAAGTATTAACAAATAATGGAAACAAAGTTATGAAAAAAGAACCGAAAATTCTAAATGTTATGAGAATTTCAGCCATTCTGCTTTCCCTTTGTGTATTCTCTTCCTTTGCTTCAAAGACCAGTTCGCAAAATGTGAAAGTGAATATGAGCGGAAAGAATATGACTATCGCTAATTTTATAGATCAGATTGAACAGCAGACAGATTATCTGTTTGTCTATAGTAAAAATGAAGTTGATGTAAATAAAACCATTCCTGTAAAAGCCGGAAGTAAATCCGTTGCCCAATACCTGAATGACGCTTTTGCAGACTCGGAAGTGAAGTTCGCTTTTGAGAATGATTATATCGTACTGACGAAGAACAGCTTGCTTTCTATCAAGCAGCAAGGTAAGAAAGTTACCGGTTCGGTAACCGATTCGTCCGGAGAGCCTGTCATCGGTGCCAATGTGGTAGTGAAAGGAACAACCAACGGTACGATCACGGATGTCGATGGTAAATTCTCCCTGGAGATTCCGGATAAAGCGGTATTGGTGATCTCTTATATCGGTTATCTGACCCGCGAAGTTCCGGTAAACGGCCAGTCGACCGTTAGTGCTGTGCTGACAGAAGATACACAGGCGCTGGATGAAGTCGTTGTTGTCGGCTACGGAACAATGCGCAAATCGGATGTAACAGGATCTATCGGAGTTGCCAAAGGAGAGGAACTGACAAAGAATCAGAACTTCAGTGCATTGGATAACCTGCGCGGTAAAGTCTCCGGTGTCAATATCTTCTCGAATTCCAGCCAGCCGGGAGCCTATGCGAACCGTGTCATTATCCGTGGTATGGCTACTATCAACTCTTCTTCCGAACCGTTATATGTAGTGGACGGTGTCGTGATGGAAGACTTCGGACTGGTTAACCCGAATGATATCGAATCCATGGAAGTGTTGAAAGACGCTTCTGCTGCCGCCATCTACGGTGCACGTGGTGCCAACGGAGTTATTATGGTCACAACTAAACGGGGAAAGAAAGACGGCGAAGGAACCTCTGTCAGCTATCAGGGGTCGGTCAGCGTCAGTCATATTGCCCGTAAGATGGACTTGCTGAATTCGCAGGAATGGGTAGACACTTTCATGAAAGGGTTGGAGAATGAGAATACCTATATGGGGAAAGACTGGTCGTTGGACCGTTCCTATTGGTTTCATGACCGTAACTATTTCGATGAAAACGGTAATCCTTTGTATGATACTGACTGGCAGGATGAAGCTACCCGTACGGCTGTTTCACATAACCATCAGATAAACATACAGCAGGCCGGCAAGAACTCTTCCATGGGTGCTTTCCTGAATTATACCGATCAGCAGGGTATTGTTAATAATACGTATAACAAACGTCTGAATGCCAAGGTCGCTTACGATGCCAATCCGACTCCCTGGTTGTCTACGGCTGTTAACCTGTTGGTTAACCATACATGGGGACGCTATACTCCGGAAGACGGCGGCGGACAGGATGCCCGCCGTACCATGATCGAGATGGTTCCCTGGCTGCCGGTCTATGATGCCAACGGTGATTATACGACAAGCACCACTTCTTTGAGCGAAAGCAATTATTTCGGTCTGGAGGGCATGTCCAATCCGGCTATGATCCTGGACTTGCAGAAACGTATGCGATATAATACGCAGATATTCGGTAATGCTGCGCTGACTTTCCATCTGATGGACGGCCTGGATCTGAAGACCCAGTTCGGTATCGACAGCCATAATGCAACCTACAGGGGATATTCTTCCATTTCCCTGAATAATATCTCCATGCCTAACGGTTGGGCTGAATACCAGAACTGGAACTCACTCTACTGGCAGGAAGAAACTTACCTGACTTACAGTAAAGTATTCGGCGATCACCGCATAAACGCCATGGCCGGTTTATCCTGGCAGGAACGCACACAGCGTTGGAACAAATCCCGTACGGAAGGTTTTGCTGACGACTTCTACGAAGACAACAACATGGCTGTCGGAACCAATCCGGGCAGTCCGGAATCAAGTTGGGAACGTTGGGCTATGAATTCTTATTTCCTGCGTTTGGCTTATACCTATAAAGATCGTTACTCGGCAACCGTTACCGGCCGTGTCGATGGTTCTTCCAAATTCGGTGATAACAATAAATATGCCTTTTTCCCCTCTGCCGGTCTGGCATGGAATATCTCTCAGGAAGATTTCCTGTCCGACAGCGAAGTGATAAGCAACCTGAAACTGCACACCAGTTATGGTTTGACAGGTAACTCTGAAATCGGCCCGTACAATTCGTTGGGTAAGACGGATGCCGGAACGCATCTGATCGACGGTAAACGTGCTCCCTGGTCTTATATCAAGACCATGTCGAACCCGGATCTGAAATGGGAAAAGACGGGGCAGTTTGATATCGGTTTCGATATCGGCTTCTTCCAGAACCGTTTGAACCTGGATATCGCTTATTATAACAAGAAAACGACCGACTTGCTTTTGGACTGCCCGGTTCCTCACTCGACAGGATTCAGCACGATCTTTAAAAATATCGGAGCAGTAAGAAACCAGGGTATGGATTTGATGGTGAATGCAACTCCGGTACGTAGTAAAGAATTCAACTGGAACTCAGTAGTAAACCTGAACTATAACAAAAATAAGATCCTTGCTCTGGGTGATACCGATGCCGATGTTTATCTGTACGATTGGGTAAACGGCGGCAGTATCCTGCGTGTCGGAGAAAGTATGGGTAGCTTCTATGGCCTGCAACGTTACGGCGTTTATACGATAGAAGACTTTGAAGCCGGCAATTGCGAAAAGAATCAGGTAGGCCGTGCAAAACGCTCTTCCGAAAAAGAGATCATCGGTAAAGGATTACCGGATTGGACGGGTAGCTGGATCAACAACTTCTCTTATAAGAACTTTGATCTTACACTGGATTTGCAGTTTGTATGGGGAGTTGAAACGTTGCAGCGTTTCTTCCATTCAACTTATGACCGTTTCGGTATAACTAACGGCTTGAAGAATATCCTGTATGATGCCTATGACGGAACAAATCCGGGAACCATGCAGCAGATGATCTATCTGCAAAGCGGCGACCATAACGGAGAAAAACATGCCGGTCAGGATACGACAACCGACTCTCAATGGGTTGCCAACGGTTCTTATCTGCGTTGCAATATGTTGCAGATAGGATATACATTTGAAAAGAATGCCGTCAAGAAACTCGGTTTGTCCGGTTTGCGCCTGTATGCTAGTGGTAATAACCTGTTCCAGATTGTCTCTAAGGATTTCCTGGGTTACGATCCCGAATCGACTTCCGAAACCAGCTCGACGGACAAGGGAGCCGGCAAGTTCGGCCAGAACATGACTTTCTTCTCTTATCCGAGAGCACGTACGTTTACTTTCGGTGTTAATGTGACTTTCTGATTCATTTAACTAATTAAGACGATTAAAATATGAAAAAGATATTGACGACCGCGATTTTATGTGCCGGACTGTTCAGCTTTACGGCATGTAGTGATTTTCTGGATGAAAAGCCTAAAAGCCAGCTGACTACTGTCGGTTATTATACAACGGAAGCGCAGGCATTGGCCAACGTCAACTATTTGTACCGTACAGGTGCTATCCGGCAGATAGCGTCGGCACCGAGTGCTTATGTCGGAAGTTTTGCCTCCATTACCGGACTGCTCACAGGTTATTTTCTCAACAGCTATGAAGGGCAGGAGATCGTTTGTAAGTATTCCCGCGAATTGAACCGCCAGCAATACACCATGCAAATCTCAGGAACGATGGACGGAATCTGGGATGCCTGTTACAAAGCGATCAACGTGTCGAACGCAGCCATTAAAAGTATTCCGGATATAAAGATGGAAGAGGCGGTATCGACCCGCTTGATCGGAGAGGCCAAGTTCTTCCGTGCATTCAATTATTTCTATCTGGTGAAAACATTCGGAGCTGTTCCTTTCTATACGGAACCTTATGTTATTGCAGAGAATATGGAACTTGAACGTACGGCGCCCGAAACCATTTACGCCCAGATCGAAGCCGACCTGAAAGAGGCGACCGATGTGTTGCCGGCTGCAAAATTTGCCGACAACTCTCACCGGATTACCCGGTATGCCGCCGCTATGATGCTGACTTCCGTGTATATGCAGCAGGGTAAATATGCCGATGCCGCCCAGTACGCGAAAATAGTGATCGACTCGCCCCATAAGCTGGTTCAGAATGACGACCTCAAGATGAACAGTGCTTTCAACAAGCTGCGTTCGACCGATGATCTCGACGAAGTGATCTATGCCCAGGAATACGACAATGCTGTGAATACAAGCGACTGGTTCCCTACATATGCCTTTAATTCAAGTGCCGTATCCGTATTCGGTACCTATTCGATTTTCGAACGTGTCTACGGCCCTGTTGATGAATTCCTGAATGTGTATGACAAGAACGATTTGCGTGTTCAGCCGAACCAGTTCTTCCATTGGGAATACACCAACCCGAACACGGGAGCGACCTGGTCTTCCAAGAATGCCGGATGCTGGTATTATTATGATGAAGACGCTTTGCTGAGTACAGGTAAAGGCACAAAAGACTGGAATATCTTCCGCTACGCCGAAGCCTTGCTGGACGGAGCGGAGTCTATTGCCCAAAGCCAGGGAGTCACGGCCGAAGCTGCCGGATATCTGGCACAGGTGCAGGCCCGTGCCGATATGGAAGGTAAAACAGCTGACCAGATTGCCGCCGATTTGCAGAAGCTGTCGAAACAGGCATTTATCGAAGCCTGCTGGACCGAACGTTTGCGTGAGTTCCCGCTGGAATACAAGATTTGGGATGATTGCGTGCGTACGGGCAAATTCCCGGTGATCTCCAAAACAGAAGCCGGCCGGGTAAGTTATGTAGACTTGATAGGAGCCCAGAATGCTTCCGGTGCTACGTTTAAGGAAACCGACCTGCTATGGCCGATCTCGGTAAATGAAATGCAGCGTAATCCCCGCCTGACTCAAAACTCCGGTTACTCTTCGAAGTAATCGTGATGACATGGCGTCTGATTGCATTTGCTTGCCGATGTAATCTGTTGCCGACGCTGTCGGCAATATTGTTGACGCTGTCGAAAACTTTGCCGACACTGTCGTTTATTTTGCCGACAGTGTCGGCAACAGTTTTTATAGGCAACTGATCAAGAACGGCTTCTATCAGACAGAAATTTAGCCTGGAAGTATTAAGATTACAAGGTCGCTTATGTACCGAAGACCGGGTTTAGGCTTCATTTTTCCTTAAAAAGAGCCCCTTTATGTGATTTTGTATGTGAATTAAAGATATTTGTATTCTTTCTCTTCCGGATTGTCTTTATCTTTGTGTGATTAATGAATTTGATGATTTGGCTTCATTTAAACATATAAATTCAACCCAAAATAAGAAAACATGAATAAGAAAAATGTATTGGCTATTGCTTTGGTCGCGATGACGGCCTGGATTGGAAAGCCAGCTATGGCAGCTCCCGGTAACGACGCCTTTGATCCGGTAGAGTATGCAATGCCGTTGATGGGAACTCAATCGAGCTTTGAACTATCGACAGGAAACACTTATCCCGCCATTGCTCGTCCCTGGGGAATGAACTTCTGGACTCCCCAGACAGGAAAGATGGGAGACGGATGGCAGTATGTATATACCGCAAATAAGATAAGAGGATTCAAACAAACTCACCAGCCAAGTCCGTGGATCAACGATTACGGACAGTTTGCCATTATGCCCGTTGTGGGCGCTCCTGAATTTGACCAGGATAAACGTGCCAGCTGGTTCTCCCATAAGAGTGAAGTGGTGAAACCTTATTATTATAAAGCCTATCTGGCCGATCACGATGTGATAACGGAGCTGACTCCGACCGACCGTGCCGCTCTGTTCCGTTTCACCTTCCCGGAAAACGATCATTCTTACATTGTGGTAGACGCGTTGGATAATGGTTCTTATATCAAAGTCATCCCGGAAGAAAACAAGATTATCGGTTACTCTACCAAGAATAGCGGCGGTGTTCCCGAGAACTTCAAGAATTACTTTATTATCGAATTCGATAAACCTTTTACCTACGAAGCGACGTTTGCCGACAACACGCTGAAAGAAGGTTCGAAAGAACAAACTTCCAGCCATGTGGGTGCCGTAATCGGTTTCAAGACGAAGAAAGGCGAAATCGTTCAGGCCAAGGTGGCTTCTTCTTTCATCAGCTTCGACCAGGCTGCTGTAAATATGAAAGAATTGGGTAATGATAATTTCGATACCCTGGTTTCTAAAGGTAAACAAGCCTGGAACGATGTCTTGGGTAAGATCGAGGTAGAAGGAGGAACATTGGACCAGTATCGTACGTTCTATTCCTGCATGTACCGTTCATTGCTTTTCCCGCGTAAGTTTTATGAGATCGATGCAGCCGGAAATGTAGTTCATTACAGTCCGTATAACGGAGAAGTATTGCCCGGTTATATGTTTACCGATACCGGTTTCTGGGATACGTTCCGTGCCCTGTTCCCGTTCCTGAACCTGATGTATCCGTCTATGAACAAGGAAATGCAGGAAGGTCTGATCAATACCTATAAGGAAAGCGGCTTCTTCCCCGAATGGGCAAGTCCGGGACACCGTGGTTGCATGGTGGGTAACAACTCGGCTTCCATCCTGGTAGATGCTTATATGAAGGGCGTAAAGGTCGATGACCTGGAAACGATGTACAAAGGCCTGATCCACGGAACGGAAAACGTACATCCGACAGTGTCTTCCACCGGCCGTCTGGGACATGAGTATTACAACAAACTGGGATATGTACCTTACGATGTCAAGATCAATGAAAACGCAGCTCGTACGCTGGAATATGCTTATAACGACTGGTGTATTTATCAGATCGCTAAAGAACTGGGCCGCCCGAAGAAAGAACTCGACCTGTATGCTAAACGTGCCATGAATTATAAGAATCTGTATGACAAGGAAAGTAAGCTGATGCGCGGAAAGAATGCCGACGGTACTTTCCAGTCACCGTTTTCTCCGTTGAAGTGGGGGGATGCTTTCACCGAAGGTAACAGTTGGCATTATACCTGGTCTGTCTTCCACGATCCGCAGGGACTGATCGACCTGATGGGTGGCAAAGACTCTTTTGTGATGATGCTTGATTCCGTATTTGCCGTTCCGCCATTGTTCGACGACAGTTACTACGGACAGGTAATCCATGAGATCCGCGAAATGCAGATCATGAACATGGGTAACTATGCACATGGCAACCAGCCGATCCAGCATATGATCTACCTGTATAACTACGCCGGACAACCCTGGAAAGCGCAGTACTGGGTACGTGACGTAATGAATAAGATGTACACTCCGACACCTGACGGTTATTGCGGTGACGAGGACAACGGCCAGACTTCCGCCTGGTATGTATTCTCAGCTCTGGGATTCTATCCGGTGGCTCCGGGTACTACGCAGTATGTGTTGGGCGCTCCGTTGTTTAAGAAGGCAACACTGCATTTCGAGAATGGGAAGAACCTGGTGATCAACGCTCCCGAAAACAGCGACAAGAATATCTATATCGAGTCGATGTCATTCAACGGCGTCAATTATACCAAGAACTATCTCGACCACAACGAACTGCTGAAAGGTGGTGTCCTCGATATTAAGATGGGCGACAAACCCAACCTGAACAGAGGTGTTAACCCGGAAGACTTCCCTTATTCATTCTCAGTGGATGAAAAGAAGAAATAATAAATACTGAATTGAATACTAAGATGAAATTAAACAAAAAAATCAAGACATCTGTTGCCTTGCTGGCTTCAGCTTTTTTACTGGCCTCCTGCGCTGCCGGAGGAGGTCTCCCGTCGGAGCAGAAAAGCCCGGTAGACTATGTCAATCCCTATATGGGAAACATCAGTCACTTGCTGGTGCCTACCTATCCGACCGTACATTTACCTAACAGTATGCTCCGTGTCTATCCGGAGCGTGCCGACTTTACAGGTGATATGTTGAGCGGGTTGCCGGTTATCGTAACCAGCCACCGCGGAAGTTCTGCTTTTAATCTGAGCCCGTATCAGGGAGAAGAATCCGGATTGAAGCCGGTTATCAATTACAGCTATGACCATGAGAAGATCTATCCGTATCGTTACCAGGTATATCTGGACGATAATAATATAGATGTAGACTTCGCCCCTTCGCATCAGAGTGCCGTCTATGGCATCACTTTTGAAGGAGAAGGGCCTGCCTATCTGATCTTCAACAGCCGTAACGGACAGTTGAAGAGCGATGGAAAGAGCGTCAGCGGTTACCAGTTCGTAGACCGGAAGACGAAAGTCTATCTCTATGCCGAAACAGACAAAGCTCCGCAACAATGCGGCGTATTGGGAGATAACACCGTGAAATACGGTGAAACATCGGTAGAAGGTAAAGACGCTGCCCTTGTCCTTTCTTATGGGAATGACGTGAAGAAACTCGGTGTGCGCTACGGTATCTCCTTCATCAGCGAAGAGCAGGCAAAGAAGAACCTCGAACGTGAGATCGCTGCCTACGATGTGGATGTTGTAGCCAAGATCGCCCGCAACGACTGGAACGATGCCCTCGGCAAAATCCAGACACAAGGCGGAACCAACGACGACAAGACCGTATTCTATACCTCTTTATACCGTTGCTACGAACGTCCGGTCAACCTGAGCGAAGACGGCCGTTACTACAGTGCCTTCGATGGTCAGATTCATGAAGACGGCGGTCGTCCGTTCTATACCGATGACTGGATCTGGGATACTTACCGTGCAACCCACCCGTTGCGTATCCTGATCGACAATGAACGTGAGAGCGATATCATCAATTCCTTCCTGTTGATGGCGGAACAGATGGGTACGAACTGGATGCCGACCTTCCCGGAAGTGACCGGCGACTCCCGCCGTATGAACTCTAACCATGCCGTTGCCACCGTGATCGATGCCTGGAAGAAAGGCTTGCGCGGCTTTGACCTGGAAAAGGCCTATATCGCTTCAAAGAAAGGTATCGAAGAGAAAACCCTGATCCCCTGGTCGGCTGCTCCTGCCGGATGGTTGGACGATTTCTATAAGGAACACGGTTATATCCCCGCATTGAAACCCGGCGAAAAGGAAACGGTAGCCAACGTCTCTATCTGGGAAAAACGCCAGCCGGTAGCTGTTACGCTGGGAACAGCCTACGACCAATGGTGTCTCTCACAGATTGCAGCCGAACTGGGCAAGGAAGATGAAGCCAAACATTACCTGCGCGAATCCTATAACTACCGCAACCTGTTCAACCCCGATACCCGTTTCTTCCATCCGAAGGATAAGGACGGCAAGTTCATCGAACCGATGGATTACCGTTATGACGGTGGCCTGGGTGCTCGCGATTATTACGATGAGAACAATGCCTATGTGTATCGTTGGGACGTACAGCATAACATCGGCGACCTGATCTCTATGATCGGTGGTGACAAAGCATTCGTTTTGGATCTCGATTCCATGTTCAACGAACCGCTCGGTATGTCCAAATGGAGTTTTTATTCCTTCCTTCCTGACCATACCGGCAACGTAGGTATGTTCTCGATGGCTAACGAACCGAGTTTGCATATCCCGTATCTGTATAACTATGCCGGTCAGCCCTGGAAGACTCAGAAACGTATCCGTACGCTGTTGAACCAGTGGTTCCGTAACGACGTGATGGGCGTTCCCGGTGATGAAGACGGCGGTGGTATGTCTGCTTTCGTAGTGTTCAGCCAGATGGGATTCTATCCGGTTACTCCCGGTTCGCCTACCTATAATATAGGTAGCCCGGTATTTACCGATGTGAAGATCGACCTGGGTAACGGCAATACGTTTGAGATCAAAGCAAACAACGCTTCCGAAGAAAACAAATATGTGCAGTCGGCCCGCCTTAACGGCGAAGTCCTGAACCAGCCCTGGTTCCAGCACAGCGACATCGCCCAAGGCGGTCTGCTTGAACTTGAAATGGGCCCAAGAGCCAATAAAGAGTGGGGGACAAAGACACCTCCGCCTTCAGCAGCTCCGATGCCTCAATAATGATTTTCTTTCCGGATTTGATCTGGAATTCTTAAAAAAAATCAGCCAGGTAGTATATAGGTTAGCTACTTGGCTGATTTTTTTTGGATATTCTGTTGTGGTCGATATTAATTGGTTGGTTGTTTCCGCTTTATACGGATAAATGTTTATCTTTGTTCAACAACTAGATATAAGTTAAAATAGCGTATAATGATGAGTCGTAAATTACCGATAGGAATACAAGATTTTGAAGATATTCGGAATGGGAACTATTTGTATGTCGATAAAACAGCATTGATTTATGAATTGGTGATGAAGGGAAAGCCTTATTTTCTCAGTCGTCCCCGTCGTTTCGGAAAGAGTTTACTGATTTCTACATTGGAAGCCTATTTTCAAGGAAAAAAAGAACTATTTGAAGGTTTGGCTATTGAAAAATTAGAACAAGAGTGGAATACTTATCCTGTGTTACATCTTGATTTGAATGCTGAAAAATTTGACAGACCTGAACAATTAGATGCCTTATTGAGCAATCAACTGACACAGTGGGAAGAACTTTATGGACGGGGTAATGATGAAACAACGCTTTCGCTTCGCTTCAAGGGAGTGATTCGTCGTGCCTGGGAACAAACCGGGCGTCAGGTAGTTGTTTTGATCGACGAATACGATAAACCTCTTTTGCAGGCGATTAATAATGAATCTTTGATGGAAGCCTATCGGCGTACGATGAAAGCGTTCTATGGCGTTCTCAAAAGTGCTGACCGTTACCTGCGTTTTGTATTCCTGACCGGTGTCACTAAATTTGCACAAGTAAGTGTTTTTAGTGATTTGAACCAACTTAATGATATAAGCCTCGACTATAATTATGCAACTCTTTGCGGTATAACACATCAAGAGTTAACTGCGAACTTGCGTCCCGAATTGGAACAGCTAGGTCAAATGCAGTCACTGACATGGGAAGAAACAGTTGAAATGATGGTGAAGCAATACGACGGCTACCACTTTCATCCGAACCGGGAGGGAGTGTTTAATCCTTTCAGTACGTTAAGTGCATTAGACAAAAGAGAGTTTGGCGATTATTGGTTCCAGACCGGAACTCCCACCTTTTTGGTAGAGTTATTGAAGAAAAGTGAATACGACCTTCGTCTTTTGATCGATGGTGTAGAGACACAAGCATCGGCTTTTACCGAATACCGTGCTGAACGGAACAACCCGATCCCGTTAATCTATCAAAGCGGATATCTGACAATCAAAGAATACGATGCTCGTTTTAAACTCTATAAACTGGAATTTCCAAACGAAGAAGTGCGTTACGGATTCCTAAACTTTATCACTCCTTTCTATTCTTCCATCACTGAAGAAGCAAGAGGCTTCTATATCGGTAAATTTGTCCATGAACTGGAGTCCGGCGATGTCGATGCTTTTATGCGACGTATGCGTGCTTTTTTTGCGGATTTCCCTTATGAATTGAATGACAAGACAGAGCGTCATTACCAGGTTGTCTTTTATCTGATCTTTAAATTGATGGGGCAATTTTGTGATGCGGAGGTCCGTAGTGCCAAAGGCCGTGCGGATGCAGTTGTCAAAACCGGAGAATATATTTACGTTTTCGAATTTAAGTTGGACGGAAGTATAGAAGATGCTTTACAACAAATAAACGATAAAGGATACCTGTTACCTTATCAAATAGATCATCGTAAACTGATAAAAGTCGGTGTTTCGTTCGATCGAAAAGAACGGAATATCGGAGAATGGGGAATCTTCCATGATCTCCAATAGCTTCCTAACCTTAACCAATTTAGCTATAAAGATTACAATCATGCTGAGAGTGCAAAAACTAATTTAGGTAAACTTTCTTTATAAATAATATTCAATAATTGACAAGGTGAAAGTGAAATGACTAGAAAAAACGATCGTTTTTTCTAGTCATTTATCCGTGTGCAAAATTATTCTTTATAATCCAATAATCAAAGCCTTTTCAGAATTATTATGACCTTAATTATCAATATTTCTCCTCTGATTTATACAAAATCTCTGTTAATCAATGATTAATGATTTTAAACAGAAAAAGGATGACTAGAAAAAACGATCGTTTTTTTTAGTCATCCTTTTCTTTGTGTAGGCTTTGAAAAACAAGTGATAATCGTCAGTTCAATTATGGGACTGACGAGCATTTTTATAACATATAACTAGTATTAATGTGTTGAAAATCAAAGATTTTATTATCCTCTTCTCGAAGCAAAAATACTTCAATCGCTGGGTAATCTTTTTTATAGACCTGTTTTTCTCGGTTTTATCCACTTTTTTAGTATTTGCGACCCTTGGCAATATTTTGAAAATAAGTCTGCCGGTACGTGAGTTTATTTATATAAATCTCTTTTCCATCCTATGCAGTACAATTTGTTTTCTTTCCTGCCAGACCTATAAAGGTGTCATTCGTCATTCAACTTTTACAGAGACGGGGCGTATTGCTATTGCCTCTTTTGTGAAAGCTACTTTGATGATTGTAGCCCTTTCCTGTTTTATCCACTCGTTATCTTTTCTTCAAATCTTTTTAGGAGGTTTGCTTGATTTATTCCTGACTTTCTTTATTCTAACAACGTTTCGTGCTTTATTAATAATGATGTATAGCATGATAGTTAGAAGTATTGCTTCCAATAATGAGAAGTTATTAATTTATAGGGAAGAAGGTACATCATCAAGCTCATCTGTAATTTCTCTATGGAAACAATCCGATAGTTGTCAGATTGGAGGATATATACGAATAGGGGAGAGAAGTAAAATTCGTATAGGAGGCTATCCCGTTTATTCTGTCAAGAATCAGATGGAATTTAATGCTTTAGTGGATCGAAAAGGGATCAAGACGATTTTGTTTACCGACTATCATGTCGTAAAAGCAGAAAGTGAACGTCTGGTGCGTTATTGCGAGAAAAAAAAGATTCGTATGTTGGTATTTTCAGCAATGAACGAGTTAAAAAGCAGAACAGTCAACCTGCATAATTTACCTGAGATTCGTATTGAAGACCTGTTAGGGCGTGATGAAATAAATATCAATCTAAAAAAAATAGCAGGTGAATTAAAAGGAAAAGTTACGCTGGTTACGGGAGCCGCCGGTTCTATCGGTAGTGAACTTTGTCGTCAACTATGTAAATTAGGATTAAAGCAATTGATCTTGTTTGATAGTGCCGAGACACCTATGCATACTCTTCGTCTGGAGTTGGAAGATCGATATCCGGAAGTTGTTTTCACTCCGATTATGGGAGATGTCCGGATGTTGGCTCGAGTGGAAAGTGTTTTTAAACGATTCCATCCTCAGTATGTTTTTCATGCGGCAGCCTATAAACATGTTCCCTTGATGGAAGAAAACCCTTGCGAAGCTGTGCACACCAACGTTCAGGGAACCTGTAATATGGCAGACATGTCTGTAAAATATGATGTAGACAAATTTATCATGATCTCTACGGACAAGGCGGTTAACCCTACGAATGTGATGGGAGCCTCCAAACGTTTGGCCGAAATCTATGTACAAAGTCTGAGTATTGCGATAAATAAAGGAATCCATCCTGGTAAAACTCGATTTATCACTACTCGTTTTGGGAATGTATTAGGGAGCAATGGTTCTGTTATTCCTCGTTTTCGTGACCAACTGGCAAAAGGAGGTCCTTTGACCGTCACTCATCCCGACATCATCCGTTATTTTATGACAATTCCGGAGGCCTGTCGTCTTGTTTTGGAAGCTGCATTTATGGGAGAAGGGAACGAGATTTTTGTGTTTGATATGGGGACTCCGGTAAAGATAGCCGATCTGGCACGTCGAATGATAGAGTTGGTAGGTCTTATTCCCGATAAAGACATTGAAATAAAATATACCGGTCTTCGTCCGGGTGAGAAATTGTATGAAGAGTTGTTGGCAACTAAGGAAAATACGCTTCCTACCATAAATGCTAAAATTTTCCGTGCGAAAGTGCGTGAATATGATTTTGCCGAGATATCAGCCGGTATTGATCATTTAATAGATTTGGCAATCCAAGTAGAAAAGTTGGAAACCGTAAAAATGATGAAATCGATCGTGCCGGAGTTTATAAGTCGGAATTCGGAGTATGAGAAACTGGATAAGTAGGAAGAAGTAATATATATAGCGATTGTTGGTTTAGGTTTGAATAAGAAAGAATATTTTTAATATTCTCTCAAATAGGAAGATGGAAAATGTTAATAAATCAAATATCAATATGTCGAAAGAAATTAAGATTGCCGTAGCTGGAACCGGTTACGTAGGATTGAGTATTGCCACCTTGCTGGCGCAACATCATGCAGTGATGGCTGTGGATGTCATTCCTGAGAAGGTGGAAATGTTAAACCGCAAGCAGTCGCCTATTCAGGATGAGTATATTGAGAAATATTTGGTTGAGAAAGAGTTGGATTTGACGGCCACGCTTGATGGGGCTTCCGCTTATCGTGATGCTGATTTCATTGTTATAGCGGCTCCAACAAACTACGATCCAGCGAAGAATTATTTCGACACGCACCACATTGAGGATGTAATCGATTTGGTATTAAGTGTCAATCCTGAAGCCGTAATGGTGATCAAGTCTACGATTCCCGTGGGTTATTGTCGTAGCCTCTATTTGAGGTACGCTCAAAAAGGGATACGGAAGTTGAATTTACTGTTTTCTCCGGAGTTCCTGCGTGAGAGTAAAGCCCTTTACGATAATCTATACCCGAGTCGTATCATCGTAGGTTTCCCGAAACTGATTACAGATGAACGGTTCAAGGAAGAGAATGAGGCCATTCGTCGCATCGCTGATATTCCAGCTTTAGAAAAAGCAGCTCATATTTTCGCCGACTTGTTGCGGGAAGGTGCTATCAAGCAAGGTATACCCACGCTTTTCATGGGTATGAAGGAGGCCGAGGCCGTTAAGTTGTTCGCCAATACCTATCTCGCTTTACGTGTTAGTTATTTCAATGAGTTGGATACCTATGCGGAAGTGAAGGGATTGGAATCGCAAGCTATCATCCAGGGAGTAGGGTTGGATCCACGCATTGGTACTCATTATAATAACCCGAGTTTTGGTTATGGTGGTTACTGTCTTCCCAAGGATACCAAGCAGTTGTTGGCCAATTATCAAGACATTCCTCAAAATATGATGACCGCCATTGTGGAGAGTAACCGGACACGTAAGGACTTCATTGCGGATCAGGTATTACGTAAGGCCGGTTATTATAGTTATAGTGATCGGAACAGTTTCTGTCATGCAGAAGAGAAGGATTGCGTGATAGGTATTTATCGCCTGACAATGAAGTCGAACAGCGACAATTTCCGTCAATCTTCTATCCAAGGCGTGATGAAACGCATCAAGGCGAAAGGAGCATGTGTGATCGTTTATGAGCCTACGCTAGAGGATGGAGTTTCTTTCTTTGGTAGTACTGTGGTGAACGACCTTGTTAAGTTTAAGGAGATGAGCCACGCAATTATTGCCAACCGCTATGACGGTTGTCTGGATGATGTAATGGGGAAAGTATATACGAGGGATATTTTTAATAGGGATTAGGATTCGTATCCAAAGATGATATTTTTGAAGGAAAAACTGGGTAGGAATAAGACTGTATTGGCGAATTTCTCCTACCTGAGCATATTGCAGGTATTTACGATCCTGTTCCCCTTGTTGACTTATCCTTATTTGTTGCGTGTCATAGGGTTGGAATTATATGGGGTGATCGTATTTGCCCAAACGATTGTCAACTATGTCTCGTTGGTAATAAATTTCGGATTTAATATGTCCGGGGCAAGAAATGTCGCTGTTTATAAGGACGACAAGACCCGATTATCAAATATTGTATCATCTACTTATTTATGTAAATTGATCTTGTGGGTTATTTGTCTTGTCGTATATTTATCAGTTATAAGCATAGTCCCGTTTTTTGAGGATCATTATTGGGTCTACGCACTCTCTTTTCTGTTGACTTTTAATGAGCTTCTGTTACCTATCTGGTTCTTCCAAGGGATTGAGAAGATGAAGTATATCACGATCGTGAATTTGTCAGCCCGTCTGTTATTCGTGGTTGCTATCTTCTTGTTTGTCCATGAGCGGGAGGATTATCTGATAGTTCCTTTATTGAATGGTATTGGTGCTATGTTGGCGGGTTGCTTGTCATTGTATATCGTATTGGGAAAGGAGAGGATAAGGCTGTCCGTGATACCTATACGAAAATTAAAATCGGCTTATAGGGAAAGTTTTCCATTATTTATTTCCAACTTGTCTACCCAGATTTATGTGAATGTGAACAAATTGGTAATAGGTTCTTTTTTGGGAATGTCGGAAGTCTCTATCTATGACATGGCTGATAAGGTGTTGCATTTGATGAAGCTCCCTATTTCCATGATGGCGCAAGCCGTTTTCCCGAAGATTTCCCGAGAACGTAATATCCTTTTCGTGAATCGTGTGATGTTTTTGGTGGTGGGAATTGTGCTGTTGGCTTATATCTGTGTGTTTATCGGTAGTGACCAGATCGTGTATTTTTTCACCGGGAAGTATATGAGAGAAGCTTCTATTATCATGCGTTTATTGGGGATATCCGCTATCTTGGTTTCATTTAATACTTTTATAGGAGGAAATCGGCTTGTCCCTATGGGGTATTCGTCTGTCTATATGAAGGTGATGGTTGGTAATTGTTTGTTTTTTTTGGTAGGGATAGGCTTGCTTTTGTTTACACATAATATAAATATGTATACGGTGACAGTGATGGTGGTGACAGTAGAAGGTTTTAGCTTTGTTTCTTTAGTTTATAGAAATTGGCGATTAGGATTGTTGAGAATAAAAAGATAAAGAAAGTGGCATCGGGAGATTAGTGTTTAAAGAATAGATTTCGTGTCTTTTTTGAGATAGTATTGGTTGCATCGTTTTTGATGTGAGGAGTGGATAGGTCAAATAAATTTTTGTTTATTCTCTTGTAGTTTTGGAAGTTTTAGTGTCTCAATTTTTTATGTAAGAGAATGAAAAAGTAAAAATAAGAGAAATAGCATTGAAAGTGGTTTCAAAACATAAAGATGATTATGTTTTATGGGAAATATAAATAGGAGTATAGTGCTATCCTTTAGGGATGTATTGTTATGGTTTACTTTTTTTATAGTAATAGGGAGTGCATGCTTTCAAACTCAATACAAATTTCCATTATTATTCGCATTGTTCAACATATTGTCGAAAGTAATTTTTGTGACAAGTTTAATCCTTCACATCATAAGATGTTTGAGATATAAGAAACAGTTTTTTACGAAGTATGATATTTTATTGTTGTTACTGTTTTCCTGGTTAGTGTGTTCTTCTATACTAAATGGTCATAGTTGGATTATGCAGGTTCCTTTTGTAATGAAATCTCTTTCGATTCGTTATATCTTTACATTGTATACTCCTAATCGCAAAGAAAAGATAATAACCATTTTGTCATCTGTTTTTACATTTATTGTTTATTTGAATTTTTTTCAATTACTCTTTTTTTCATCAATAATGGGTTACGTTGATGGAGATAAAGTCTATCTTATTTCAACGAATTATAACCAGTTTGGGGCAGTATTTATGCCGGCGATTTTTTTAAAAATAATAGAATCGTTTCAGACAGGTTGTAAAAGAAGTTTGATTTTGTTGTTTGTAGTCTGTGTCGCTTCTGTCGCAATAGAAGGTTCAGCAACGGCAACGATTTCTATATTACTATTATTACTTACTGTTGTTTTTGTTAAAAAATATTTTTTTCTAAAGGTAGAAAACATATCAATCTTGGTTGGGATTGTATTGTTTTTTTTCACATTTGTCTTACCAGTACTTTCGATATTCAATGTACCTTTTGTTAGTAGTTTTGTAGAAGGTTTGGGAAAGGATATGACATTTTCGCATAGAACGTCCATTTGGATTTATGCGTTATTTCAAATATCTTATAGTCCGCTAATAGGTTATGGGGTATGCGATAAGGAGTGGTTTCAGTTTTTGTTGAGTAATGCGGTAAATACTCATAATGTTATTTTACATTTTTTAATACAAGGGGGAGGGGTTGGTTTGTTGATATTTGCGGTATTTGTGTATATCGGAATTAAACAACTTCTGTCTATTCAAGATAAGTACCAAAGAGAGTTGTTGCTGACAGTAGTAATTGTTTTCTTCTTAATGTCTCAGTTTGAAGTATATACTAATACATTCATATATATATTTATATTTTTAATGTTTATATCCAAAGAAATGCTTACTTGTAAATTCATTGAAAATGTTTAATTATACTCTTATAATACCGCATTACAGATCTGTTGATACATTACATAGATTGCTTTTATCAATTCCTGATAGGAATGATATCCAGATATTGGTGATTGATGATAATAGTAGTTTGGATGAAGACGAATTTAAACGTTTGCCGTTATTTGCTTTTGCTGAATTTTCAATAATTTTTTTAATGAAAAACGAAGGGGCCGGAGGCGCTAGAAATAAGGGGCTAAAGACAGCCAAAGGGAAATGGCTGATATTTGCAGATTCTGATGATTATTTTGTTGAAAATGCATTTTCTATATTTGATAAATATAATAATGAAGATTATGACATAGTTTATTTTAAATCGGAGAGTATCTGTTTGGGCGGTGACATTGTTTCTGATAGGAGTAATTATTATAATCAATTGATTGATAGTTTTTCACCTGAAGATGTGAAGTCTGTAAACAAGTTGAGATACAATCATGGTGTACCATGGTGCAAAATGATAAAAAAAAATTTGGTAATATTCAATAATATCCAATTTGATGCTATAATGTATAGTAATGATGTAATGTTTTCTACGAAAATAGGATACTATGCAGAAAAAATAGCGGCTGTCAATAGTATTGTTTATTACGTTACTACGAACGTAGGTAGTTTGACATCCCAAAAAAGTAAAGAATCATTGTTATGTAGATATGAAACAGCTCTTAGACAAAATAAATTTTTAAGAGATAGAGAATTGGATAAGTATCAAAAATCTATTATGTTTTATCTTAGATTGTCACTGAATTATGGTGTTTCAACATTGCTATTTTTTATTAGATTAGGAATAAAATATCGTGCAAATTTTGCAATAGGAATGCTTCATTGGCATGAATATATAACTACTAAAATTAAGTCTAAGTGTTTGTTTTAGTTGTATCTCGAGGTTTTCCTTCTTCTTTGGATGTGATGAATGGGAATTTTGAGGCGGATCAAGTTAGGGCACTACGAGCTTTAGGTCATAAGGTTGTCGTATTTAGCATAGACAGACGTTTTAACGCTTGTGATAGACATATTGGTCTTAATCATAGATTTGTAGATGGAATAGATGTGTATAATTTCTATTTGTTACCAATGCCGATAAAGACTATGTATAAATTAGGTTATTTTTATATAGTTCAGATGGCTAAATTAATGTATTGGATCATTCTTCGAAATCATGGTAAGCCAGACATCATACATGCACATTATCTGTATACTATGCCCATTGCTTTAAATTTGAAGAGCAGATTCAAAATACCGTGTGTCGGTACTGAGCATTGGAGCTTTGTAGGAAAAAGTAATATACCGAATCATGTTAAATTTTATGCTGAAAATGTGTATCCTAAATTGGATGCTCTTATTACTGTTTCAAATAGTTTAAAAACAAATATAAGTAAACAATTTGGTGTGGAGAGCATTGTTATACCGAATATGTTGGATATATCTAAATTTAATATCGAAGCTCAATGTGATTCTAATAAAGACGGAGCGTATTTTTCTTTTATATCGGTTGGTGCGCTTGTTGGAGGAAAATGCTTTGATTTATTGCTTAAAGCATTCTCAAAGTTGAAATTTGAAAATAAGTGTTTAACAATCATTGGGGATGGACCTCAAAAGCAAGATTTGAAAAACTTGATTATAGAATTAGGCCTTCAGGATTATGTAGAGCTTACAGGTAAATTGACTAGAGATGAAATGTTACCAAAGTTATCAGTCTCGAATATTTTTGTCTTGCCATCAAATTCTGAAACATTTGGGGTCGTTTATATTGAAGCAATGGCTTTAGGATTACCTGTTATTGCTACCAAGTGTGGTGGTCCTGAAGATTTTGTGAATTTTTCTAATGGTTTGTTGATAGAGCGGAATAACGAGGAACAGTTGATTGATGCAATGGAATATATGTACAGTCATTATAATGAATACAAGCCGGAAATAATAAGTAAGGATATTATAAATAAATACTCGCCAAGTAAAGTTGCTAGGCAGATAGAATCTTTATATAATGAGTGTTTATGCTACTAAGAGGTATTGGTCGAGCATCTTAGCAAATCATTGTTTGTCAATTAGAAATACTTAAATATTGATTATCACTACATTTGCTTATGAGTTGTCTGAATTTTTTATAAAATAATGCTAAACATGATGTAATATATGAGGGAAAATATGAAAGGTTATTTATTTGTCAGCAATTCTTCTAAACCGGGGCATATTATCAGTGAACCTAAAACTGTTAATGTTGATTCTTTTGCTTTGCCTGCAATTTATGCGGCTGATAAGCTGGGATATAAATTGTATATAGGAATCAACTCAAATAATCCAAAGTTGATAACTTGTAAGCAATATGATGTCGTTTATTACAACCAAAATAGTTTTCGAAATCCATTTGCTATTAAAGATAACATAAAAGCATATAAGAATCTTTGTGCCTTTTTGGAGAAAAATTCAAATATAGAAGTAATTCATTGTAATACTCCTATAGGTGGTGTGATTGGTAGACTTTGTGGTTGTAAATACCACAAAAAAGTGATATATACTGCTCATGGATTTCACTTTTTCAAAGGGGCTTCAATAGTGAATTGGTTGCTTTATTATCCTATAGAGAAATGGTTGGCTCATTATACCGATGCTCTCATCACGATTAATAAAGAGGACTACGAGAGAGCTAAAAAATTCAAGCTTCGTAAAAATGGTAAAGTTTATTATGTACCAGGTGTAGGTGTTGACTTATCTGTATTTAACAAAGGGGAGGATAAATCTGAATTGAGGAAAGAATATAATATTAAAGATGATGAAATAGTGTTTGTCTCAATGGGTGACTTAGTTCCTCGTAAGAACTATGCTGTTGCATTGAACGCTATAGCTAAAGCTGGAGTAAATAATCTCAAATATCTTATCTGTGGAAACGGTCCTCAAATGGATGAAATGAAACAACTCTGCGTAAAACTTGGTATTGAAAAACAAGTTGAATTTCTTGGTAGAAGAGGCGATGTATCGAAGATCGTGAAGGCCTCTGATGTATTTCTATTCACGTCAAAACAAGAAGGCTTAGCTCGTTCTCTGATGGAAGCTATGGCAAGTGGCTTACCTTGTGTTGTTTCTGCTATTCGTGGTAACACAGATTTGATTGATAATGAAAAAGGAGGATTTATGTATGATGTAACAGATATTGATGGTTTTGTGGAAGGTATCAAGAGGATTTGTGGAGATAGTGAACTTCGCCAAAAAATGGGAAACTATAATTTATTAAAAATAAAGAACTTTGATATTAATGCTTCAAAAGCTGCATTTTATACTGTGTTTAAACAAGAATTAATAAAAGGTATATAAGCTATGTATAAGTGTTTTTTTAAAAGACTGATAGACATAGTAGGATCGTTGTGTATCTGTCCTTTTGTGGTGTTGGAAATTGTAATATTAGCACCTCTAATTTATTTCACGGATAGAGGTCCGATTTTTTTTAATGGTCAGAGAGTAGGTAAAGGTGGTAAGATTTTTAAAATGTTTAAGTTACGTTCAATGTACATCAATTCTAAAGACATACGTAATGCTGATGGTTCGACATTTAATTCAGACAATGATCCACGTGTTACTCCTATTGGTAGGTTTATTCGTAAGACCAGTTTAGATGAATTTCCTCAATTCTTCAATGTCCTAATAGGTGATATGAGTCTGGTAGGTCCACGTCCATCTTTGACAACAACTCCGTACTCAGAGTATAGTGAAGTAAGAAAGAAGAGAGTATCGATCTGTCCTGGTGTGACAGGTTACTCTCAGGCATACTACCGTAACTCGATAGGTCAAGATGAGAAGTTCAAGTATGATGCTTATTATGCAGATAACGTAACATTTTGGATGGATATTAAAGTTTTATTTAAGACATTTTGGACTGTTATTGCAAACAAGAATATTAATACGGGCGAATCAATGAAGAAATAATGAAAAAAAAAATACTTATAATTGGAGCTTCAATACTCCAGCTTCCAGCAATTAAAAAGGCAAAAGAGATGGGGTTAGAGGTAGCTGTAGCCGACTTTAATCCAGAGGCAATAGGAGTACCATATGCTGACAAATATTTCAATGCAAGTACTATTGACATTGAAGCAATTGTAAGAGTTGCTGAGGAATATCAACCGGATGGGATAATAACATTGGCAACAGATATGCCAATGAGAAGCATAGCTGTTGCCACAAGCAAGCTAGGTCTTGTGGGAATTACTTTTGATACAGCTTTGAAATCAACTGATAAGGCTGAAATGATTAAGGCTTTTCGCTCTGCAGGTGTACCGGTTCCGTGGTATTATATTGTTGATAATGAGGCTGTTTTTAATGAAAATTTTGCTGAATTTACTTTCCCTTGTATCATGAAACCTACGGATAATTCAGGAAGCCGTGGTGTTGTCTTGATTAAGTCGGTTGACGAATTGGTTGATGCTTATAAATATAGTCGTGAGCAGTCTAGAAATGGTAGTGTTATTGTTGAGGAATATTTGCAAGGTCATGAAGTGAGTGTTGAAGTGATTGTCTATAAAAGCAAGGTTCACATACTGCAAGTGACTGACAAGTTAACTACAGGAGCTCCAAATTTTGTGGAGATGGGGCATTCACAACCATCTCGCTTTATTGGTGAAGCCTTGGATAAAATTCACGATGTTGCAACAAAAGCATGTGCTGCTGTTGGTATTGAGAATGGTCCAGTTCATGTTGAGATGATGGTAACAGAGTGTGGACCGAAGATGATCGAGCTAGGAGCAAGAATGGGGGGGGACTGTATCGCTACGCATCTTGTTCCATTGTCAACAGGTATTGATATGATTAAAGCAACGATTGACATAGCTCTAGGGAACAAACCTGACCTGGAACGGAAATTGTATTGTGGTAGTGCTATTAGATATTTCGATTTGCCACTAGGTACAATTAAATCTATAACAGGAGAAGAAGATGCTCTGAATGAGGAAGGTGTGTGTGATATCATGTTTACTAAACATGTTGGAGATAAGGTGACTTCAATACATAGTAGTCTTGACAGAGTAGGGATGATAGTCTGTCAGGCAAAGTCAGCGGAAGCAGCTGTCGCACAATGTATAAAAGCAAAAGAGAAAGTGATGTTTGAAATAGAATAATATGATAGCTAGCAAGAAACTATTGTTCTTGGGTGGGGGACGTAGCAATATAAATGCAATAAAGTCAGCCTTGGAACTCGGTATAAAGCCATACGTTGTAGGTATGGAAGGTAATTATCCAGGTTATAAATTGGCAGAGAAGATTTTCATAGCTAATATTATGGATAAGTACGATGTTATGAAAGCTATTAAAGATGAAAAGATTGATGGCGTTTTAATTTGCTGTTCGGATAGAGCTATAGAGACTGTTGGTTTCTTAAACGATCATTTAGGATTGAATGGTATCACAGAATCTGCTGCAAAACGTTGTAACAACAAGTATGAAATGAAGCAGGCTCTTTTTAATAAGGGGGTTAATACTGCGAAGTTCATGAAGCTTGAAAAGGAGGCAGACTTGAAGAGGGCGTTAGAGTTACTGACATTCCCTGTCATAGTGAAAGCTGTTGATCTTCAGAGTAGCAAAGGTGTCTACATATGTAAGGATGAAACAGAATTGATGGAGAATTACTGTAAATCAATCAGTGAGTCTAATCTTACATACTGCATTGTAGAGGAATTTATAGAAGGTAGGGAACTTGGTGCTCAAGCTTTTGTTTGTAATGGTAAAATTGTATTTGTGCTTCCTCACGGTGATATAATTGCTCATGAGGGTAAGTCGACCGTTCCTGTTGGCCATTATGCACCATTAGATTGTAGTGAAAAACTGCGCAAGAGAATCGCCGAAGAAGCAGGTAAAGCTATCGATGCACTTGAGTTGAATAATTGTGCGGTTAATATCGATTTTATTGTTAAAGATGATGTTCCATACATTTTAGAACTGAGTGGAAGAGTTGGTGCAAATTGTCTCCCGGAAATGACAGGGTATCACTATGGAATGGATTATTATAAGATGATTGTTGCTGTAGCTGTTGGTGAAGATCCATTTTCATATTTCACCCCTAATATGAAGGGTAAGATAACTTTAGTTAAGATGATCAATTCAGCAGAAACGGGTGTACTTGAATTACTTGAATATGATAAGGACATGCTGCCTTATGTTAGCTTCTTTGTAAATAAGGGGGATAAAGTTTCTTCTTTTAAAAACTCCAATGACTGTATCGGTGAAATGTTAGTTCAGGGCGACACAATGGAAGAATGTGAAGAAAAGATAAGAAAATTCTATGAGAAACTTGTGATAAGGTTCAAATGATATTATGCAAAGAATAAGCAAGACGAGTATAAGCCTTTGTGCTTCGGGTATTGCGCAACAAGATTTTGAGAATAGCAGGTGTAAATTTATATCCTAAATAGAATATTAAAATTATTTCTTATGAAGAAAGTTCCTTTTTCTCCTCCTGATATAACTGAGAGTGAGGTTAATCTAGTATCAGAGGCTCTTCGTTCCGGTTGGATCACTACGGGACCTAAGACAAAAGAATTTGAGAGATTAATTGCCATGTGCTGTCAGACGGAGCAAGCTGTATGCTTGAATTCGGCTACGGCTTGTATGGAGTTGATATTGCGTGTTTTGGGTATTGGACCAGGAGACGAGGTGATTACTTCCGCTTATACGTATACTGCTACCGCAAGCGTAACTTGCCATGTGGGGGCAAAGGTTGTCATGGTAGATACCGCTCCTAATTCGTTTGAGATGGATTATGATAAGTTGGCAGATGCGATTACGGAGAGGACAAAGGTTGTTTTGCCTGTTGATCTTGCGGGTGTGGTTTGTGATTATGATAAAATATTCGCTGTCGTAGAGAGCAAGAAACATTTGTTTTCGCCAGCGAACGATATCCAGAAGGCATACGGTCGGGTTATCGTACTTGCGGATGCCGCTCATGCTTTTGGTGCCAAATGGCATGGAAAGATGTGTGGTGAGATCGCTGATTTTACTTCGTTTTCCTTCCATGCTGTGAAAAACCTTACGACAGCAGAGGGAGGTGCGTTGACTTGGAGAAATCATGATGGGGTTGACAACGAGTCTCTTTATAAACAGTTTCAATTGCTTTCCCTTCATGGGCAGAACAAGGACGCACTTGCTAAAACGAGGTTGGGGGCATGGGAGTATGATATTGTCGCTCCATATTATAAGTGTAATATGACGGATGTGATGGCGGGTATTGGTCTAGCGCAGTTGAAGCGTTATCCGGAAATGTTGTATCGTCGTCGGCAGATTATTGAGAGGTATAATGAAGGACTGAAGGGGTGCGATGTGCAGGTCTTGGATCATTTTGGTGATGACCATTCTTCGAGTGGGCATTTGTATCTTGTACGTTTGCTTGGTGAGGATGTGGAATATCGAAATGTTGTGATAGAGCGGATGGCTGAATGTGGGATCGCTTGTAACGTACATTATAAACCTTTACCGATGATGACGGCCTATAAAAATTTAGGTTTTGATATCGTAGATTATCCGAATGCTTACAACCAATACCATAACGAGATTACTCTTCCTTTGCATACCAGTCTTACGGATGAGGACGTAGAATATGTGATCTCTAATTTTGTTGATATTATTACCCAATAAAATAATCAATCGATTTGAAACGTTTTTTTGATGTTGTAGCCAGATAAGAAGGGACTTATTACGGTAGGAGGGCGTGATCCACGGGTTACACGGTCTGGCTATTATATCCGTAAGTATAGATTGGATGAGTTTCCTCAATTGATCAATGTACTCAAAGGGGATATGAGTTTGGTCGGTCCTCGGCCCGAGGTGCGTAAGTATGTCGACATGTACACGGCTGAACAACGGCGTGTGTTGGCAGTCAGGCCGGGCATTACAGATTATGCATCTATAGTGTATATGGATGAAAATAGGTTACTGGGCCAGTCCTCAAATCCCGACAAAACTTATGTTGAGGATATTATGCCGGCGAAAATTGAACTCAATATGAGATATATTAATCATCCTACATTGTTTGAGTACTTTAAGTTGATAGTTCTTACGATTTTTAAAATAGTTCGATAAGCACGCAAACAACATGATGTATTTTGATTGGTTTTCATGTCGTTTGCGTGCCGGTAAGACACCGTCAGATCCATCTGTACTCCCATTCGGCATCAAAACAAGGACATGCCTTGGGTGCATGTGGGGTGAGGTGGTTATGGCCGGTGATGAGGGCTTGCGGGTATAGCTGGCGGAGGATCGTTAGCAATTCTTCCAGCCGTTCGCGTTGGCGGGGCGTACGGGTATCGGCAGGATGCCCGTCGGGGTCGAGCCCGCCCTCGTAGCAGATACCGATGGAGCAATGGTTCAGGCCTTTTACATGGGCACCCACCTCACCAAGCAGGCGAGGGTGGGTGGTGGTTCCGTCGGTACGGATGTAAAAATGATAACCGGTCGTGCGAAAACCTCTGCTCCGGTGGTCGCGTTCCAACTGTTCGGCTGTATAAGGCCGATTGCAACGGGTGGCGGAACAGTGGACCACGATAAAGCGGACACTATCAGTGGCATGGCGCATGAGTTCGATCTCGCCCTGCAGGACGGTTTCGCAGATAGGAACCATGGCTACACGCAAGACTGGAGTCCCAAGGCTCCTAAAAGGGTGGCTACTACGGTGGCGATCACCTTTAACACGATACCCCAGATTTTGTGTTTGGGGTTTTCCGGTGCCGGATTGGCTTCAATGGTTTGTTGCATGTGTTTATAAATTTAATGAATTATTCGATTTCCGGTCTGTCACTACCTCCTCCTTCTTCCTCAGGAACTTGAGTCCCGTTGATGTTCACCTTTACTAAGGTAGTTTTTTCACCTAAGAGTGAATAACGGCGGGTACCGTTGAGGATCGTGTACGAAGGAGTAAAACCGGGGACGATGCTTCTGATTTGTGTTGCTTTCACCTCTTCGGCCTTTTCAACGCCTTTCCCTGTGATCAAACGGTTGTAGACCGTTCCGAATCCAAGCAGTTCAACTTTATAACCTTTTTGAAGGTTTTGAATGACATAGCGTTGATAACGGTCCAGGACGTTCAGCACATCCCCTTTGGTGAGCGACGATTCTTCTGCAATTTGCTCGGCGGCATCACGGGTCGATAGTGTCCCGTAATAAAACGGGGCAGGTTTGAATACTTCTTTCCGTGGTTCTTCCCCCGGAATAGTATACTTGCGAACTAAAAAAGCTTGCGGCATACGTTTTGATATTTAATAGTTTAACAATGTTTACAATGCAAATATACGGCAAGGGGCCGGTGGCAGTGATGCCGGATGATGCGGCAGGGAGGGAAATCCATCCGCTTTTTTTCATGCATCTGTCGATGGGCATCCTTCGTTTTCAAGAATGCCTATCCTTAGCCTCTTACAGTAGGCATTGTAAGCTTCTTAGGATGGGCATTCTTGGCCTCTTAGGATGCCCATTCATGGATTCATTCTCAGCCGGGTTCTCCGAGGTAACGGATGATCAGCCGGACCTGTCGGGGTGTAAAGAAACGCTGGGTGGGCGAATAGCCGCTCAGAAGCAGTTCTTCATGCAATTCTTTACAACGGATGATCCAACGGCGCAGGCGATTGCATGCCTGGTGAGGTGCCAGTTCAGGGAAGTAGAGTCTGGCGAGGTCTGATTTTTTGAGAGGATAAGAGATCATAATTGAATTGATAATTGATCATAGAAAATTAATATTTGAAAATCTGATGGCCGGATGTTGTGAAGGATGTGAAGTCAGTGAGGGCTGTTTTGTAAACTTTCCGGGAATACAAATAAATAACGGGGTCTCTTTAAAGAGAGGGCGGTATTTATTTATTTTCCCGCATAGTTTACAAACAGGGGGTAAAATCCTTCACATCCTTCACAGCGGTCGATGGTCAGCCCCCGTTTTTTTCCTCCTCTTGCGGTTCGGGCAAGATGGTGGTGATCTCGTCGGTAGTCCGCTCTGCGACCAGCCAGAAATTTCCGTTGCGGGTATGCAAGTTTTCAAAACCAAGCTCTTTCATGATGCGTCCCACTTGTCCGGTTGTCAGCCGTATGCTGTTGCCAAAGCGGGCGACAATCTGGCTGGCTGTGATGTAACGCCCTTTTTCCAACCCGTAAGGTTTCCGATAAAAAGCAAGGATCAATTCCCTGGCAGGGTTGGGTGTTTCAAAACGCCGGTTTCGGCGGTTGAGTTCGTCGATCTCTTCGCCTTGGAACCAGTAGCGGAAACCACTGTCGAGCAAGGCTTTTGCTTGCGCATAGACGGCATCGTGGTCGATCGGATGTTCCCAGGGACTGTCGATGTCTGCCACTTCAAAAACAAGCCATCGGCGGTTTCCGGTATCGTCGGAGAGGAAGAGTGGGTTGTTGCCGGTAGCGCAGAAGGAGGCTACGTGTGGCAACCGTACTTTGTTGCGGCCGTAAGGAAGTCGTTCGTCGATGTAGAGTGCGGTGGTCATTGCTTTGAGTTGGTTCAGTTCTGCTGGGCGCATGGTGTCGATCTCTTCGAAATTGACCAGGAGGAATTCCGAGAGGGTCAGCAGGTCGTCTTTGCCAAGCCGCTGGCTGTTGGTCTTCGTCGTGAAGTAACGCCGGAGGCAGGGTGGGAGCAGGTTTTGCATGAAAGAGGTTTTGTAGCTTCCCTGGCGGCCGATCAGCACGAAGATGACATGGTTGACAGTCCGTTCATCCAGTGCTCCCGCCAACATCCCCACAAGCCAGCGGCGGAAGTAGGAAGCGAATTTTTCAGGGGAGTTGTCTGTGGTATGCACCATCGCGGCGAGTTTGCCGATCGGGTCGCTCGTACCGTCCCAGGGCGGGAGGGTATTGAGATAGTCTGTCAACGGATGGTATTCGGGCACGAAGTCGCTGGTCAACAGGGTGTGCAGGCGGGAAAGGTCTGCATTGATACCCTCTTTTTGCATGGCTCGCCAAAGGGAATTCTCTATGGTGTCGGTCATGCGTTGCCATTCACTGCTGCCTTGCAGGCGTATTTCCGCCTGTTGGGTGAGTCGGTTGCGACGGATTTCCATGTAACCGTCAATGAAACGCTCCATCTCCTCGACCGAAGCACAACCTCGTGCGCGGGTTGTGCCACCGGCTACCGTCTGTTCGAACTTGCGGAGCTTTTGTGTGGCATGTTCGGCTGTCAATGCATAGCAGCTTTTTGCAGTAGAGCGGACGGAGGCCGCATCGTAATCGGCAAACGTATCGAGTGCCCATGTCGTAGCCTCCTTTTCCGGGATGCCGAACCGGTTCATCCAGTAGAGGCAGCGGCAGATGTAATCGTTGTGACTGTGTGCTTCGTAGGCGATTCCTTCCTGTTCAACGAGGCGGCGCACGGTCAGGGCTGCCCGGGAAACGGAGGGTTTGCGGCCGCGTTTTTCCACCTTACTTGTCTGCTTGCCTGTCTGTTCGTCCGGCAATGGGAAACAGAGCGCGTCGGGGCGGTAGAGAGTATCGGGATCATGGCAGATGACAGACATGCGGGTCGGATTTTTGCATTTGAAGTCATATCCGATACCGCTCAGGCCGGCGTAATATTCATTGACAGCCTGCCAGGCAAGGAAAAAGTTCCCTTTTGTGATAGTCCCTTCCATCCGGACGAAGACCCGGATGCCGGTCCCGGAGATCGTGGTGTGGGCGAGGAAGGTATGTGGATCGGTTTTGACCCGGGCGAGTGTCTCGGCAAATTGCCCGGAAGGGATGTCGTCGACATCGACCATGATGAACCCGGAATAACCGGTAACGTGTGCGGAGGTACGTCCGCCTGTGAGCGAGACCGAAGCGATAAAGGCAGGTTGGGCCTGTTTGATTTGTTCTTTTTCTGCTTTCAGCTTCGGGAGAAGCAAATTATCGTTGTCTTGTTCCGCTTGGTGGAAACGGGCAATTGTCTGCCGATACAGTTCGGTTTGCACTTTATGAAACGGTCCTGTCAGTTCGTTGACAATCGTTTCCCATGAAACAGGAACCGGTGTTGTCGCCCGTAATGAGGCGAAACGGCTTGGCTGAAATGGAATAGTGTTTTGAATCATGTTAACAACAATTTGTTTAATTAAAAAATAAAAACAGAGAAAACTGTGTATGAGAGGCATGTCTTTTTATACATGTGCTAAAGATATGGTTCTTATTTTTTAGCATGGTACATGGATGAATGTACCAAATATAGGATATAGTAGCATAAATTAATATTTCTTTTGTTTTCGGGTCGTTTCATGGGGAGATGCCCTCAGTGGAAACGAAATGTCCCGGCAATTTTCCGACGTAGGTTCTAATAAATGGATTATGATTGCTTTTGATGAAGTTTGGCAGATACAAAGAAGGTGGAGATTACTATCATTCAGGCAATTGTCTGAATGTCTGCATATCGATCGCCGCACACTTTCGAAACTGGACCATCACCATCCGGACGGCACGTTGACACTCGAAACGCTCGACCGCATTTATGCGACCTTCATGTACCTCTGTCCGGTATATTTCACCCCGGAGGAGGTGGAAGAGGAATACCGCAGGTTGGTTGATTCGCGGATACGTATTCTGATGTGTTCGGAGATAAGCCCTCGGGTACTGGCTCAAAAATGAAAGACAGAAAGTTTGTTTTTGAAGTATGAAAAGAATAATATTTTATTTGCCGTTCAAGATAGATAGAAATAGATTTTCAGCAAGCCAAATCAGGCCGGAGAAAATGTTGGATACGTTTAAAGAAATAGGATATGAAGTTGATTTGGTGGAAGGATATGCAAAAGATAGAAGCATAGCAATAAAAAAGATAAAAGATAAAATAAAGCAAGGTGTTAAATATGACTTTTTGTATAGTGAATCTTCAACATTACCTTTTTTATTGACTGAATGCCATCATTATCCTATACATCCTTTTTTAGATTTTGGCTTTTTCTTATTTTGTAGGAAACATGGGATAAAAATAGGACTTTTTTATAGGGATATATTCTGGAGATTTGATATTCATAAAACATCTATATGGAAGAAAAAACTTTTAATATGGTTTCATAAATATGATTTAAGGAAGTATCAGGAATTGGTAGATGTTCTTTTTGTCCCTTCCCTGGAAATGTTGGCCTATTTACCTTTCGATTTGAAAATTTGTACACAAAGTCTTCCGGCAGGTTGTGTTGTGCATGAAAAGGGAATACCACAAGTTCATGTGAAAAAAGAGAAAATAGAGTTCTTATATGTTGGAGGTATAGGTTCCCATTATGATTTGAAATTATTTTTGAAAGTATTGAATGTAACTAAGGGAGGACATTTTACATTTTGTTGTAGAAGAGAGGAATGGAATATGGTAAGTAAAGAGTATGAGGAATACTTGAGTGATAACGTTTCTATAGTTCATGAGTCTGGACCTAATCTGGATCTGTTATATCGTAAAGCAGATGTTTTTTGTTTATTTGTGAATCCAAGTGAATACTGGAAGTTTGCAGTTCCTTATAAGTTGTTTGAAACTATTGGATGGAAATGTCCGATATTAGCATCGAAAGGTACTTGGATAGCTGATTATATTGAGGAAAATCAAATGGGTATTACTTGTAAATATGATGAAAATGAATTAAAATATTTATTAGAGGATTTATCAGTAGAATCTCTATCGATGTATAGGAGACAATTAGAAAATTTAGCTGTTTCTCAATCATGGGAGTCACGGTGTTCGTTGGTAGCTTCTTTACTTAGTAATGCAATTTAAATTAGGATAGTTTTGAAACTTTTTATTTTATCATCGGCAGAAAATATTCATACGATACGTTGGGTGAATTCTTTGGCAGAAAGAGGAAATCGGATTTTTCTTTTTTCTTTTTTTAACCCGGATAATGATTATAAATTTCATGAAAATATAGAATTGTATAATTGTAAGATACAGAAAAAAAATACTTTATTTCATAAAGTATCGTACTTAAGTACGATAGATGTTCTAAAAGAAAAAATAGATCGATTTGCTCCAGATATACTTCATGCTCATTATGCTAGTAGTTATGGATTATTAGGTGCGTTGACGGATTTTCATCCTTATGTTATTTCTGCTTGGGGGAGTGATGTGTATGATTTTCCACGAAAGAATATATTGACAAAATGGGTTTTGAAGTATAATCTGCACAAAGCTGATTATATATTGTCGACGAGTTATGTAATGGCGAAAGAAATAGAAAAATATACTAATAAGCAGATTTGGATAACTCCGTTTGGAGTTGATATTAATTTATTTAAGAAGCAAAAAAAAGAAAATCTCACTGTTCCGTTTGTTATCGGATGTGTCAAATCTCTTACTCCGAAATATGGGATAGATGTACTGATTAAAACTTTTAGAGTAGTAGTGGATAGAAATCCTGGAGTACCTATAAAATTACAGATTATAGGTGATGGTAGTTACAGAAAGGAATATCAACATTTAGTGAATGAACTTGGGTTAGGGCAGTATGTTCAATTTATGGGGAAGATTGTAAATGACAGATTACCGGAATATTATAATAAATTTTCAGTATCCGTATTTACTTCTGTTTGTGAAAGTTTCGGTGTCTCAGTAGTAGAAGCTATGGCATGTGAATGTCCGGTAGTAGCTTCCAGTGTTGAGGGATATCTGGAGGTGATAAAAGATGGTGAAACCGGTATTATAGTTCCGAAAGGGAATATTGAAATTACAGCTAATGCCATTCAACGTTTTATAGATAATCCCGATTTGGGAAAGGTTATGGGAGAAAAAGGTAGGAAAAGAGTGAAAGATTTATATGATTGGGATAGAAATGTGGAAACTATGATAGGTATTTATAAAACAGTCAAGTATCCTTTTAAAAAAAGTGAATAATATAGGAGGTTTGTTTTTTGCCTTACATTTATCAAGAATTAAGTAAATGTGTCATACTATAAGGAAGAATTTCAGGGATGAGAAATATATAGGATATGTAAGGATTATTGATTCAAAATTTTTAGGAATGAAATTAATTTCAAATTTATTTCTTTGGGGTGTTTTTTATATGTTTCCCTTTACTTTGTATGCTCAGTTTACGAAAGGGTTGAGTTATCGGGCGGAGACCGGTGTCAGTTTCAGCGGAGGCGAACATAATCCTTTCTGGCTGACAGCAAACAAGCAGGGATTGTCCTCTATCGAAAAGAATAACGGGTATCTGCGTGCAGGGATCTTCCGAGAGTTGGAAAACGATAAACGCTTCTCTTATGCTTTCGGGGCAGATCTGGCTGTGGCTTATAATTTTACTTCGACTTTTGTAGTGCAACAATTGTATGCAGATTTGAAATACCGTTGCCTGGGTTTGAGCATCGGAAGTAAGGAGCGGCATAGCGAGTTCAATAATCCGTTACTGAGTAGCGGTGGACTGACATTCTCCGGAAATGCGCGTCCGGTTCCACAGGTTCGTATCGGTATTCCTGAATATACGCTTGTTCCGGGAACAAAAGGTTGGTTGGCTTTCAAAGGACATATCGCTTATGGTATGTTTACGGATGACGGCTGGCAAAAAGACTTTGTGGCTCCGGGCGGTAAACATACAGAGCATGCGCTGTATCATTCCAAGGATTTATATGTGAAGATCGGTAACCGGGAGAAGTTTCCGTTGATTTTAGAAGGGGGATTGGAAATGGCTGCCCAGTTCGGGGGAAATGCTTTTGTTGGGGACAAGAAGATCGATATGCCGAACGGGATAAAGGATTTCTTTAAAGTGTTTATTCCGAGCGGGGGAGATAGTAGTACACCTACAGGAGAACAGACAAATGTCTATGGAAACCATTTAGGCAGCTGGAACTTTTCACTAACCTGGTATGCTCCAAAAAATTGGACAATCCGTCCCTATTACGAACATTATTTCGAAGACCATTCGCAGATGTTCGGTGAATATGGTTGGAAGGATTGCCTGGCTGGAGTGGAAATAACGTTTCCGAAGAATCCGGTGATCAGTGGTTTTGTTTATGAGTATATTTCTACAAAGGATCAGACCGGTGCTGTCTATTGGGATCATACACCGGAAATACCGGAGCAGGTAAGTGGTGCGGATAATTATTATAATCATAGTATTTATACCGGTTGGCAACATTGGGGGATGGGAATTGGTAATCCGCTAGTCATGTCTCCTATTTATAATACAGATGGTGATATAAGTTTTAAAAGTTCGCGTATGCAAGGACATCATTTCGGGATCATGGGAACCCCGTGTGCCGATCTGCAATATCGTGTCCTTTTATCAGTAACCCGTAATTGGGGTACTTATGGCGTACCATTTTATGAGATCAAAAAGAATGGCAATGCGTTAGTAGAATTAATTTATACGCCACATCAGTTAAAAGGCTGGGACTTTACAGGATCGCTGGGTGTTGACAGAGGTGGAATGTTGGGTAAAAGTGTTGGTGGCATGTTAACAATCAGAAAAACGGGATGGATACGATGAATACAATAAATACGATGAAAAGATACATAATAGCGGTGTTATTGACCCTGATAGTCAGTGCCTGCGGAAAAATGCCGATCAACGGAGACCTGGATGGTCGCTGGCAGATCATGAAAATAGCATATGCATCAGGAGAGGAAGAGATGCCGGAGCGGGCTTACTATAGTGTTGCTTTGCATACAATCAACTTGATGAAGGTTGATGTAACCAGTCAGACCGGCAATATGGAATATACCGGAGATTCACTTTGTGTGGTTATGCCGGTCAGCAAAGTTGAAGATTTGTTACCATTTGGAATGAACGGAACGGAGCAACGTTTCGGCATCAAAGAATTAACATCAAAGTATCTAGTATTACAATCGGATTATGCCCGATTGGAGTTCAGGAAGTTTTGATTCAGAAATTATCAGAATTGAACTATCCGATTATTGACCGGTTGTACCCAGCTCCCCTCTTGAGAGGGGGAAGGGGGTGTGTTATAGTTTCGCCCTATAACTAGCTTTAACACACCCCTTATCCCCTCTCAAGAGGGGAATTAGTTACTCCCGTCACTATAAACAGATAACTCAATTATTTTCTAAAATCGAAATAACAACAAAACAAATAACAATATGAATATCGTAATCAGAAATGTATTATTGGGGGGGATACTGTGTCTGTCGGTTCCGCTTGCGGCGCAGGTACCCCAGGATTTGATCGACAAGGCGAAAGCCGCAGGAATGACGGATGAACAGATCCGTCGGGAGATGAATAAACGGATGGGACAATCCGGAACGGAACAGGCTACGCGTACCGCATCGGAAGCTGTGGTTACAGATCGTACGGTTGCTATTCCGGATGGAAAGGCGATACCTCCTTTGGATGCTCAGCGAGAAGCCAATCGTCCGGCGGGAGATTTAAGCGGAACCGTATTTGGCCGTGAAATATTTTCAAACAAGAATCTGTCCTTTGAACCTAATCTGAATGTTCCGACTCCTAAAGGATATGTTTTATCTGCAGGAGACGAATTGCTGATTAATGTCTGGGGAGATTCTGAACTGAATCTGAAACTGAAGGTTTCTCCCGAAGGAACAATTCTTATCCCTAATCTAGGTCCGGTCTCTGTCAGCGGACTGACTATCGAAACAGCTGAAAACCGTATCCGACAGGAATTAGGACGGATCATGTCTACCTTGTCAGGAGATACGGATGGGGCTAATACATTTGTTTCCGTTAGCCTGAGTCAGATACGCAGTATCAAAGTGAACATAGTAGGTGAAGTCGTTGCTCCTGGAACCTATACGCTTCCTTCGTTTGCCACCTTGTTTAATGCGTTGTATGCAGCAGGAGGTGTAAATGAAATCGGTTCGCTTCGCGGAATAAAAGTCTATCGAAATAGTAAGGAAGTCGCAAAACTGGATGTATATGACTATCTGTTGAACGGCAAATACAATACGAATATCCGTCTGGAAGAGAATGATATGGTGATCGTTTCTCCTTATGACCAGCTGGCTGTAGTACAAGGAAAAGTAAAACGTAACCGTATTTTTGAGTTGAAAAAGGGCGAAACGCTCTCACAGTTATTAAATATGGCTGGAGGCTTTACCGGGGATGCGTACAAGAAAGATGTCCGTGTCAAGCGAAAAGCCGGTAGCCGCTACCAGATAGCAACTGTTACGGAAGATAAATATCCTACTTTTGCGATGATGGATGGCGATTCTTTGTTGGTAGACTCTGTAATTCCTTTTTATGAAAACCGTCTGACAGTGACAGGGGCAGTCTGGCGTCCGGGAGAATATGAATTGAATGGTACAGTTCATACAGTCCGTCAACTGGTTGATCAGGCAGCGGGTTTGAAAGGAGATGAGTTTGCCGGTCGTGCTCAGATCACTCGTTTGAATCCGGATTTTACAACGACTGTCATAGCTGTAGATATCCGTGGTATCCTGAACGGTACTGCTCCCGATATGGAACTCAAGCCGGAAGACCAATTGAGCATTCCATCCCTGTTTGACCTTCGCGAGCCTTATACGATCAAAGTAAGCGGGGCGGTAAATTACGTAGATACAGTTCTTCCTTACCGGAATAACCTGACTGTGGAAGATGCCATTATGATGGCCGGCGGTTTGAAAGAATCGGCTGCAACGGTGAATGTGGAAGTAGCCCGTCGTATTAAGGATACAAAAACTTACGAAAACACTAACCGTACGGCCGAAGTATTCAATTTCGCATTGAACGATAATTTAGGTTTGATCTCTACGGATGGAAAGAAAAGCGATACGGTTTTTACGCTGGAACCGTTTGATGAAGTGTATGTGCGTTTCTCACCGGGTTATCAGGAACAACAGGTGGTGAAGGTAAATGGTGAGATTACCTTTTCCGGCGATTATGTATTGGCCGAAAAGAACTCCCGTCTGAGTGATATTATCACCAAAGCCGGAGGAATAACTCCCGATGCCTATGTAAAAGGGGCAAGCCTGAAACGCCAGCTGACAGAAGATGAGATGCGCCGCCTGGAAACTCTGTTGCAACTGAGTGCAAATAAGCAAAGCCGTGACTCGGTAGCTTTGTCACTGGAAAACATCAAAGACTATTCAGTGGGTATCGATTTGGAAAAGGCTTTGGCAAATCCGGGGAGTGCCCACGATGTGGTGCTACGTGATGGGGATGAACTTTATATTCCACAATTCCAGAGCACAGTGAAGATAAGTGGAGCTGTAACTTATCCGAACAGTGTGACGTATACAAATGGAATGTCTGTAAAAAGTTGTTTGTCGCAAGCCGGTGGTTATAACGATATTGCCCGTAAATATCCGATCGTAATTTATATGAATGGTAAAGTGGCAATGACCAGGAAGCGTTTTATCTTCTTCAAGCACTATCCGAAGGTAGAGCCCGGCAGTGAAATCGTTGTTCCCGCCAAAACGCAGCAAGATCGCAAAACAAGTTTGGCAGAAATCTTGAGTATCACCAGTTCGACCACATCGATGGCTGCAATGATAACCTCTATCATCAACACACTGAAATAATTTTCAATTTTCAATCTTTAATTTTCAATTAACAAGGTGGATATGATTCAAATGAACGCTCCTGATATGGATACAAACGAGCAGGAGATAGATTTAATAGAGTTGGCTAAACGGTTATGGGGGGAGCGTAAGTTCTTGTTCAAATGCTGTGGAGTCGCGATAGTTGTAGGATTGGTGGTCGCTTTCAGTATACCGAAAGAATACAGTACGACGGTAAAGCTGGCACCTGAAACGTCTGATCCATCCAAGAAGATGGGAAATCTGGGTGGTCTGGCTGCTATGGCAGGGATTAACCTGAACAGTTCTTCGGGAGCGGATGCCATCTCTCCGGATCTGTATCCGGATGTAGTCAGTAGCATTCCTTTTTTACTGGAGTTATTTCCTGTACAGGTGACAAATGAGAAAGGTGATTATTCTGCATCCTTATATGATTATATGAATGAGGAGCAGAAAAGTGCGTGGTGGAGTTATGTGGTACAGGCTCCGTTCAAGTTGTTGGGTGTTGTGAAAGATTTGTTCTCAAAAGAAGAACCGGTAAGTAGTGGAGAATTGACTTCTTTCAGGTTGACAAAGGAACAGGCAGATGTCATAAATGCGTTACAGGAACGCATCTCCGCTTCTGTGGATAAAAAGACATCGGTAATCACTGTCTCCGTTCAGATGCAGGACCCGTTGATCTCTGCGAATATCACTCAAATTGTTTTGGAAAAACTTCAGGGATACATCACAAATTACCGTACCCAGAAGGTAAAGCAGGACCTTGAATTCACAGAGAAAGTATTCAGCGAAGCCCGTGAGTCCTACTATAAGGCACAACGTGCCTATGCGGCCTTTGAGGATGCCAACAAGAATATCATCTCGGCCAGCTACCGTACGGAACAGGAGCGTTTAAAGAATGAAATGACATTAACCTTCAATGTTTACAATACGCTGGCCCAGAAATTGGAACAGGATAAACTCCGGGTACAGGAACAGACACCGGTATACACAATAATACAACCTGCCACAGTTCCTTTAAAAGCAGCTTCTCCCAAGAAGCCGTTGATCCTGATTGGGTTTGTATTCCTTGCCATTTTCGGCGGAGTCGGTTATCTGTTTATCAAAGACCTTTTCAAACCCCAAGAGGAAACTGAAGTTTTAGATATTGAATAATTAGTTGGGGTATTTGTATAGAGTTCAGTTTTTATCAGATTTGAACTATCTAAATTATAAACTGGTTGTAACTGGCTCCCCTCTTGAGAGGGGGGTGTGTTATAGTTTCGCCCTATAACTGGCTTTAACACACCCCTTATCCCCTCTCAAGAGGGGAATTGGTTACTCCCGTCACTATAAACAGATAGCTCAATTATTTCTAGTATTGACATATTTTCTGAATGTCACTCTGCGATCTTTATCATTCTTACCATTATTTTGTTACTGAAGAATCCGGCTGTCTGCTGGTAGGCTTCAGGGAGGATTCCGTTACTTTCATTGTGAAAGAGGTATGGAATAAGGAACCTGTTGGCTTGCCGGAAGTGGATAGACAGTATACTGAAATGCAGCGTATCGGAGAAATGTGCGGCTGTAATCAGTTTCGTATCCTGGCTCATGGAGGCTATCTTCCGGAGGCACTTTCCTTTGAACTGCATGGACTGACTGTTTCGGATGATAGCTATCTGAAAAGCTTGGAAACGGGAAAGCATATTGAACTGTTTTCACATAATGAAGCGGCTTACCGGGCCATCGAGGAAGGATTCAAAACGAATAGGATCGGAGCCGTTGTACAGGCTACCGGTACAGGAAAATCCTATCTGATTGCCCGCTATATCGTCAATCATTCGGAAGACGATATAGTAGTTATTGCTCCCAACGTTACGATTATCGCTGAGATCAAAAAAGCAATTGGCAGGACAATGCCGCATGTCACTTACCGGACTTTCCAGGCATTAGTCCTGAATCGCGGAACAGTGGGGGAACTCAAAGCAAATCATATCATTATCGACGAATTCCATCATTTCGGAGCCGAGGTATGGGGAAAAGCTGTACAGGAAGTCATTGATAACAATCCGGAGGCCCGTGTACTGGGAATGTCGGCAACCCCGATACGTCCCGAAGAGATGCTCGATACGGTAGAAGTCTATTTCAAGGGAAACCTGTTCCATGAACTGTCTTTGTCTATGGCCTGGTATTATAAGATACTGCCTGTCCCTGTCCTGGTGCAGAGTGTATTCGATCTGAATAACCAGCTGGATAAGGTGCAGCGTATGCTGAACAGGAGTGACTGTACATCTGAAAGGCGCAAGCATATTCAAGACAAGATAGACTTTGCCCGACTGGATTTTCGCGGTTCATTGAGTGCATCGGAACTAATCCGGCGTTATCTTCCGAAAGAGGTAAAGAAAATGCTTGTCTTCTGTAAAGACAAGGAGGACCTTCAGCATATGATTCCCGAAGTCTCGAACTGGCTCGGACAGGCAGGCTTTGAAACGGAAACATTTGAGATCCATAACGGGCTGAGTAACCGGGAGAATGAAAAGACATTGCGTCGTTTTCGTAGGGAAACAGGAAAACTGCATGTCCTTTTCTCCATAAATATGCTGATCGAAGGATTGCATGTGGAAGGAGTAGATGCTGCCATGTTCCTGCGTCGGACGGAATCATATGTGGTTGCCTTGCAACAGCTGGGCCGTTGCCTGAAAGCAGGTTCGGACCGTCATCCGGTAGTGCTTGACTTTGTCAATAACCTTTCGGGGCGTTCTGTTTATGAGGCTATGTCAAGGGAGTTGGTTTATCATCCGGCGATCCGTGCCCCGAAGAGCTTTAAAGGCTTTATGGAGTTTGAGGTAACCGGATTCCTGTCTGATATCCGTGCCCGTGTGGATGATATGCTGGCGGAGTTGGATGCGTGGCCGGTCATGTATGAGCGGCTGATCGAATATAAGGAACGTGAAGGGCGCTGGCCGCAGGCAGCCGAAGGAAAGTTGGGAAACTGGTGCAATACCCAGCGGATTGCCCGGAAGAAAGGGACGTTGTCGGAAGATTATATCTCACAGCTGGACCGGATCGGTTTTGAATGGGAGGTGCAGGACAGCCGCTGGATGAACTGCTTTGAAGAACTGAAAGCATTTATGGCTGTAGAACACCGTTGTCCCAAACGTGGTGAAAACAAACTGAATACCTGGTGCAACACCCAACGGCAGGCACGAAAGAAAGGTCTCCTTTCCAATGAAAGAATCCGGTTGCTCGATTCGATCGGCTTCTGGTGGGAACAGGATCTGGACTCGCTCTGGGCGGAGAACTGGCAGCAGGTACTTATTTATTACAAGAAACATAAACGCTGGCCCAAAAGCAATGAAGGTAAAGCCGGCAGCTGGTGTAACACCCAGCGCAAGAACCGGAAACAAGGTTTACTTTCGGCTGAACGCATCGCCCGGATGGATGCCGAAGGTTTTATCTGGACCATCGATGATGTCTGGATGGAAAACTATGAAAAACTACAACAATTCTTCTCTGAAAACAACCGCTGGCCAACCGCCCGTGAGAACAAACTCGGCAGTTGGTGCTTCGTACAGCGCAGAGCCTTAAAAAAAGGAGAACTCCCTCCTACCCGTAAAGAGCTTCTGGATAAGATTGCATTCCCTTGGAGTCTGAAATAATTTATCTTTAATCATATAATAACATATGGTTTAAGCGTAATTTCATATATTTGCGGCATGACAAAGATAAATCGCTGTGAAGATTTGGAGAAGCTCGTTGCAAAGATGGGATTTTTACCCTTCTTTGCGAATGGCATTGAGGATTTTTCCATTGAAGAATTTACCCCGCAGGAATTATGGTTTTCCGATGAAGAAGAAGGTCCGTGGGAATGGAAAGGGCCTGTTATCCGAAATTTCAATTGTGTTTATGGGAAACTCTTTCAGAAGAAAGCAGGGTTTGTCAGCATGGAATGGTTTCCGGAGCTGGTAAACTACCGACGTGCTATGTACAATCTGAAAGCGGAACCTTTACAAAGTATGGGTAACGTTATTTATAAGACAGTCACAGAGCATGAGTCCCTCCTATCCAAAGAGATAAAAGCGTTGTGCGGTTACAAGAAGCAGCCGGTCAAAAGGAGTGTCAATCCGTTCGACTCATGGGAAACAAGCGAAACACAGGCTTTACTTAAAAAGACAAAACCAAAAGGAGATGGATTTGAAACAGTCATAACCCGCCTACAAATGGGAACATGGCTCGTTGTGGCTGATTTCGAATACCGATATGACAAGAAGGGAGAGCCTTACGGATGGGGTATCGCCAGATATACAACACCGGAAGTACTGTTCGGCAAAGAAAAAGTACAGGCTGCCGGCAACCGGTCACCGGAAGAGTCAAAACAACGCTTGATAGATTACCTCACACAATTATTGCCGCAAGCAACACCGGAGCAAATTCTGAATATACTAAAGTAAAAGTGCGCTACGTAGTGCACAACTGTGCCAAGCGTATGGCACAGTTGCCTATCTTACTTAGTATAAAAAGAGGTGAACTACCAAGCGTAATCTTCTATATAGGCATCAAACTTTTGGGGTTCAGTCACGCCACATCTTTTGAGGATGTTCTGTATCGATTTCTGTTCTTCAGGAGAAAGTTGGCGTTCTCCATTGCGAACCCGGTAATAAGATCTTCTACCAAACAAATTCATCAAATGAGAGACAACGTCTTTCATTTGACTATAAGGCATATTATCCAACATATTCTTCAAACCCCGAGCATAGCTGTTTTTTGTATCGGAACGATAATGAGGACAATCGCCTTCTAATGTAGTTTGATATTTAGGGCTGATAACTGTCCAATATTCCACATTGTCCGGGATCTGTCGCTCCACCAACTGCCGTAAACAGGTGGCTGCTTTAGGGCATTCCCGTTTAAGACATAAAGCATAGTTAAAAGGCATTGTCTGAAAATTGTGTTCTTTTTCCATGATATAAATAAGGTGTTTAATAGATACTAGTGCTATCGGAAACATTCAATAACCGTATAAAGGTAGGCATTATTTTTATGGGGATCAGTAAAAATGGTAGATAATATGGTAATCTGTCTATGGATTCTCTTTTGTATGGGTATGAGTTTTGTACCTTCCTGATATTTGCTAACTTTGAAGAGATAACAAATATAAAAACAGGAGCTTACAGAGTAAATCGCTTCAAAAGCAATAAGTCAATGATAATAAATAACAACGAAATTGTAATAAAACCGATCCAGGAAGAAGATATTCCATTATTTGATAAATGGCTAGATAAAGAATATATAAAAAAATGGTTTGGAGAAAAAGAGGATTGGCTAAACGAAATAAATGAGAGGAATGGACAATACAGTTTTTTAAAACACTTTATTGTTTACTATTACGACCGGAAAATAGGATATTGTCTTTATGCTGATTGCTTTTTTCTAAAAAGCCTGGAAGAAGAAGGACACGATTTTCAGGAGATGTATGGAGATGTGGCAGAACAAAATCACACTTATGAAATCGGATATCTGATTGGTGAAGAAGAGTTTTTAAATCGGGGTATTGGAAAAAGAATCATTCAGATACTGGAAGATAGAATTATTGAAATCGGCGGAAAAGAAATAGCCGCAGACCCAGCGGAAGAAAATATTATTTCAATAAAGGCATTACTAAGTAATGGTTTTAAGAAAAAAAGCGACGGAGACTACAGGAAGATCTGCAAAATGCGGTAAAGATGATTTCCACAGTAAATTACCGTGGAAATCGTTCTGTCCTTACTCTATATTACAGATATTCATGAAAGAACTGTTCGAGTTTGTCGAACGGAATGATATTCATTTGGTCGTACAAATCCGTATGGTTCGCATCGGGAATAATCAATAGTTCCTTGTTATCACCTTTCAACTTCTTGAACGCATCCTCGCTGAAATAACGTGAATGTGCCTTCTCTCCATGAATCATCAATACCGCACTACGGATTTCATCGCTGTATGATAGTATCGGCATATTGATGAATGAGAGTGATGAAGTCTTATTCCAGCCACCATTCGAGTTAAGCGAACGCTTATGGTAACCACGCTGAGTTTTATAATAACTGTGATAATCCTTCAGAAATTGGGGAGCGTCGGAGGGTAACGGATCCACGACTCCTCCAGCAAGAGTATACGTACCGTTTCTGTAATCTTCCGTGCGTTGTGCATTAAGCTGTTTGCGAAGTTCATAACGTGCGTCGGCATCCATCGCATCGAAATAGCCATTGGCATTTACGCGGCTCATGTCGTACATCGTTGAAGTGACGGTCGCTTTAATACGTGTGTCGATAGCAGTCGCATTGAGCGCCATACCGCCCCATCCGCAAATACCGAGAATACCGATACGTTCCGCATCCACATCGTCGCGGGTGGAAAGATAGTCAACCGCCGCACTAAAATCCTCCGTATTGATATCCGGGGAAGCGACGTAACGGGGTTCACCACTACTCTCGCCGGTATAAGACGGATCGAAAGCGATGGTAAGGAAACCACGTTCCGCCAAAGTCTGCGCATATAAACCCGATGACTGTTCTTTCACCGCCCCAAACGGGCCGCTCACAGCGATGGCCGATAACTTACCTCCGGCATTTTTCGGAATATACAGATCGGCAGCAAGAGTAATGCCGTACCGGTTGTGGAAAGTCACTTTCGTGTGATTCACTTTATCACTCTGCGGGAACACCTTATCCCACTCTTCTGTTAAATTCAAATTCTTTTCCATACTATCGTTATTTAAATGATTGTCTGCTGCAAATAGATTTGCCGTGAAGCAAAGACATACAGCCATTGCCATACACTTGTTTTTCAATATTTCCTTCATCTGGTTTATTATTTATGTTCATAAGGCAAAGGTAAAGGCTTATATCGCATTGTCTTGTAGACAAATTACAGATATTATAACCTTAATTACTGAATGTGGGTGTATAAATTAATAAACGATAATATAACTTGATCCGAAACACCTAAAGACGGAAAACATAACTACATAAAAAATCCCACAAAACAAATGTTTTGCAGGATTTATCTATGCTTATATAAGATAAGCGGTCCGGACGGGACTCGAACCCGCGACCCCATGCGTGACAGGCATGTATTCTAACCAACTGAACTACCGAACCAATGTTTTTGTATCGCATCTCTCTCGATTGCGGTGCAAAGGTAGATAATATTTTTAATTATACAACAGTTTCACACAAATATTTCACATTGGATTGATTATTTTTTTACTTTTGTCCTCCATATAAATATAACAGACATGAAGAATACTCCAGTAGATTATCAGACTGCCAGACGAATAATAGATGGCTACGGATTACCGGATTTCGGGAAAGCAACGATTCGTGAAGTTGTTGCCATATCCACACAATTGGAACAGGAAACAAATACCGAGTTCATACACATGGAAATGGGTGTTCCCGGATTAAAAGCAGCGCAGGTGGGTGTAGACGCAGAAGTAAAAGCATTACAGAACGGCATCGCTTCCATTTACCCGAACATCAACGGTACGCCGGAAGTAAAAGCAGAAGCCTCCAGATTCATCAAGGCATTCATTAATATAGATATCGCTCCGGAATGTTGTGTTCCGGTAACCGGCTCCATGCAGGGTACATTCGCCTCTTTCCTCACCAGCGGACAATGCACGGAAGGAAAAGACACCATCCTGTTCATCGACCCGGGATTCCCTGTCCAGAAACAACAAATCGTTGTGATGGGCTATAAATACGAATCATTCGACGTATACGAATACCGTGGAGAAAAACTGCGCGCCATCCTGGAAGAACATCTTTCCAAAGGTAATATCGCAGCTATGATCTACTCCAACCCCAACAACCCGGCCTGGTTCTGCCTGACAGACGATGAATTGAAGATTATCGGCGAAATGGCAAACAAATACGATACGATCGTGATCGAAGACCTCGCCTATTTCGCTATGGACTTCCGCAAAGAACTTGGCAAACCGTTTGAAGCACCTTACCAGGCAAGCGTTGCCCATTATACAGATAATTACATTTTACAGATATCCGGTTCCAAAGCATTCAGCTATGCCGGACAACGTATCGGCGTGACGGCTATCTCCAATAAACTTTACCATCGTGCCTATCCGGGACTGACCAAGCGTTATGGCGGTGGCACTTTCGGTACAGTATATATTCACCGTGTTTTATACGCCCTGTCATCAGGAACCAGCCACTCGGCACAGATTGCATTGGCTGCCATGTTCAAAGCGGCATCAGACGGACAGTTCGATTTTATCACTGAAGTGAAAGAATATGGACGCCGTGCTGAAAAGCTAAAGAAGATCTTTACAGACTATGGCTTTACGATCGTTTACGACCATGACCTGGACGAGCCTATTGCCGACGGTTTCTATTTTACGATCGCCTATCCCGGAATGACCGGCGGACAGCTGATGGAAGAACTGATCTATTACGGTGTAAGTGCTATCTCATTAAGCACGACAGGAAGTAATCAGGAAGGACTTCGCGCCTGCACTTCGTTTATCAAACCGCATCAATATGATCTGCTTGAAGAGCGTTTAAAGCTATTCAAAGAAAATCATACCTTATAATTAACACAAACCCGGCATTTATTTTACACTTATTAACCCAAATGCCGGGTTTTTCGTTTGCTTCTTAACATCAAAAGCCATATATTGTCCCTGTCTAACAACAGTAAGCAATCTTCACTATGGCTACATATAATAACATATTCAAAATTACGCATAATAATCTCCTTCCTGCACAAGGAAGCATACTCATATCAGAACCTTTCCTGCAAGATGCTTATTTCCAGCGTTCTGTTGTTCTACTGGTAGAACACAATACGCAGGGATCGATGGGGTTTGTATTAAATAAGAAAACGGATCTGATTGTAAATACTTTTTTTCCGGAACTGGAAGAGTATCCGGAAATACCAATCTATCTGGGTGGCCCGGTAAGTGCCAACCGGTTGTTCTTTATCCATTCATTGGGAGATCTGATCGTACCCGACTCTGTAAAGATCAAAGACCGCCTGTATTTCGACGGTGATTTCGAAGCATTGAAACGTTATATACAGAATGGCCATTCAATTGAAGGGAAAGTAAAGTTTTTCCTCGGTTATTCGGGATGGACGGAAGGACAGTTGGGAAACGAGATCAATAAAAACTCGTGGGTAGTCAGTCACGCAGCTAAAGAAAATGTATTACTTGCCGATGGAGAAAGTTTCTGGAAGAACTCACTCGAACAGTTAGGCAGTAACTACGAGGCATGGACTAAATATCCGAAAGATCCTTATCTGAATTAAATTATCACACAATTTGTTTATTTACTTTTTGCATCATCAGTACATCAGAATATCCGTTTTCTGTGATGATCCAATCTGTCATGATACCTGTAACGGTAAATCCGCAGCGGGTAAAAAGAGCTTTGCTGGCCTCGTTATCGACGGGTATATGCACATATAACTGATGCAGTTTCAGAAAAGAGAACGCATAATCCATCAGTACATTCATTGCTTCGGTAGCCAATCCGTTTCTCTGATAAACAGGTTCCAGTAAAATACCGATACCGGCACGCCGATGATGCGGTTCGAAATCGTACAGGTCGACAGTACCAATAGCCGCCCCCGTTGAACGGAGCTCGATCATCAGGCGTAACTGCTTCAGGTCGAAGATATCACGATGCGACTCACGAATATACTCTTTCAGTATATAACGCGAATAGGGAGACATTGTATTTCCAAGACTCCAAAGCTCCGGATTATTCTCCCAGCGATACAAAAGTTCCAGATCTTCCGGCTCCAGGGCACGGAGACGGATCGTTTCATTTTCCAGTTGTGCCATATTATTTCCCCGGTGATATTAGTTGTCCGCTTTTTTTACAATAAATATGATAAGTAACTTTCTTGTCGACCAGCGTATCCATAAACAGAAGCATCTGTTCAAAACGGGCATCCGGATAACAAAAAGCATAATCAGTAAACTCCTTCATCTGATTGCGGCGGCAGATAGCATCCATTACACGTTCCTCATCCAGGTCCCAAAGATTTACATGTTCCAGTTCCGGCATCTGTTTTACGCAGGCAGCCTTAATCGCTTCAAAATTTTCCTCACGGCAAACAACCAGTAAGCGTTTATGCTTGCTTTTCGACTTTGGCTTTACTCCCAACAAACGCGATAAAGCAGCCATTGAAGCACGCAACCCGATAGCCAGCTTGATAAAAAATCCCATCAGCCAGCCGGAATGAGGATAATATTTCTTGAAGAAGATCAACATGGCACCGTAAAATGCCTTTACATATTTCATATCACCATGCTTGGTACTTTCTCCTTTATAATGAAGAATACGCTCGGGGATATAGTAGTTTTTATAGCCACCCAACACTATCCGGTACGACAGGTCGATGTCCTCGCCATACATAAAGAAATCTTCATCCAGGAGTCCGGTCTTATCCAGCGCTTCATGGCGCAGCAACATAAATGCACCGGCCAACACATCCACTTTATGTTGTTTCTCCTTATCCAGATACGCCAGGCTATATCTTGAAAAAACACGGGATTTCGGAAACAACTTCGACAAACCAAATATCTTACAGAACGAAACCCAGGGAGAAGGAAAGCTCCGTTTACTTTCAGGCAGGAATACCCCATGCCCATCCAGCATCTTTACACCTATCCCACCTGCATTCGGATGTTCATCCATGAAGAAACACAGGGTTCGAAGACTCTCCTCGCCTATCACTGTATCCGGATTAAGCAACAAAACATACTCTCCGTTACATTGACGGATCGCCTGATTATTGGCCTTGGCAAATCCCGGATTATCCTTATTCTCTATAAACGTCACTTCCGGAAACCGGGGACGGAGATAATCGACAGAACCGTCCGTCGAATTATTGTCCACAACAAAAACCTCAGCATCGAGTCCGGCAACAGCAGCCTGAACCGAATAAAGACATTGTTCCAGGAAATACTTTACATTATAGTTTACGATGATAACGGAAATCTTGGTTTCGTACATAAGAATCAGATTATATTTTTATCGAGTCATTAAAACTGGTGCGGTTCACAATAGAACGTCCCAATGTTATTTCGTCCGCATACTCAATCTCATCACCAATAGAAACACCACGGGCAATGACGGTTATCTTCACATTATAAGGGGATAGCTTGCGATAGATAAAGAAATTGGTCGTGTCCCCTTCCATCGTAGTACTAAGTGCAAGGACAATTTCCTTTACTTCTTCGTTGGCTACCCGTTGCACCAGACTGTCTATCTGCAAATCGCCCGGGCCAATACCGTCCATCGGCGAAATAATCCCTCCAAGAACATGGTAAACACCACGGAACTGACCGGTATTTTCGATCGCCATTACTTCCTTGATATTTTCAACCACACAAACGGTCGACTGATCCCGTTTGGGATCAGCACAGATAGAACACATCTCATCATCACAAATGTTATGACAGACTTTGCAATACTTCACTTCTTTCCGCAAGGCCAGCAAAGCGGATGCAAAATTTTCCGTATAACCTTCATCCCGGCGTAACATATATAAAGCCAGTCGCAAAGCCGTCTTCCTTCCCACTCCGGGAAGCGAAGCCAACTCATTTACTGCATTTTCCAATAAAGCGGATGGATATTTTTGAGTCATTGATTACCTTTCTTTGCCACAAAGATAGATAATTTCAATCATATCAAATCCGATCGGCCGTTTTTTACTGAAAATCGACTTCCCGGATAGTAAAGATCCATTCTATCTTATAATGTTTATAAAGTAGACAAACAGGGAATAAAGTCCACTATACGATTTTGTATAAAAATGCGATGGAGAAAAAAAACTTCACAATAAATCGGTTTTGAAACTGCTGTTGATAGACTTTTTCGTGAAAGTTTGTTACGCCTATATATATTTTCCAGTAGAAACTTGTTTTATTAGAAAATACAATCTACGTTTGTATTATAATCCTTGCAAGGGGAAAGATATTAATAACTCAACAACACTAGGAGATTTTACAATGGCAAGAGAATACATCAAAAGACACTGGCTCACATTACTGGGGATAGCAATAGGCGCACTTGGAGGATTTCTTTATTGGAAATTTATCGGTTGTACAACAGGGACATGCCCTATAACTTCTTCACCAATCAACAGTTCGATTTGGGGAAGCATCATCGGGGGATTACTTTTCAGCTCTTTCCAAAAAGAAAATAAAGTTTCAACAAATAAAGATAAATAACTTATAGATATGGAAATAGAAGAAAAACAGAATATGCAGCAATCATATTCTTTATTCGGAATGTTTACATTTGCACTGCGCCTGGTTGTTGGCTGGACTTATTTTTCCGCTTTCTGGCGAAGGTTGATACTGGAAAATAAATTGATTCCCGACACAGCCGGTTACATTGGAGAAAAATTCAATCATTTTCTTCCCAACTCATTCGGTATAAAGCCTCTCATCGAATATCTCGTATCCAATCCGGAACAGCTCTGGTGGTCGATGGTTATATTTACAATCATTGAAGGAATTGTCGGATTGCTTTTCATGCTCGGCTTCTTTACCCGATTGATGAGTATCGGAGTGTTAAGCCTTGCTACCGGAATATTATTAGGTTCAGGTTGGCTGGGAACAACCTGTCTGGATGAATGGCAAATAGGCGTTCTGGGCATCGCCGCCGGTTTCACGATCTTCCTGTCAGGTGGAGGAAAGTTTTCACTCGATAATAAGCTTATTTCCAGGATACCGCAGTTTAACGAATATGGATGGACACGATGGCTGACCTCCGGTCCACTGCCTGTCAGCCATAATGTATTAGGAAAAATGTCGATCGCAGGTGCTACGGCCATATTATTCCTGACACTCCTGACTAATCAGGTATTTCATAACGGAGTATGGGGAAAATTACATAACAAATCTGTCAAACCGAAAATCGAGATATCAGCAGCCGGTCTGGATCAGGATAAACTTTCATTCACCGTTTACCGTGTGGAAGGTGCCGATGTATATGGATCTTTTCTGATCGGTATCACTCTAAAAGATACTAACGGAAATATTATTCTTAACAGGAACGGAGAAGAATTATCCGAATTCCCGGCAAAGGACATCAAAAACAATTATGTGGCAAAAGTTGTTCCAGGTAAGCATAGCCTTGTCATACCATTAGGTAGTAAAGCAGAGCTAACGTTAAAGGATAAAGCACTGGCTGATTTGCCAAAAGGGAATTACGAACTTATATTAACAGATATAAGTGGTATCACCTGGAAACAGGGCCTGACATATTAATTATCAATATCAAAAAATGTATCTAATGAAAAGTAGAAAATTCTTTACATTGCTGGCTTTAATGGTCGGTTTTATGACGCTGGCCTCATGCAAAGGACAGGCTAAAAACAACGAAGCAGCAAGCGACACCGAAACTACAGGAAAAGAGACAGCAGCTCCTGTACACCTCAATAAGGCTGACTTTCTGAAGAAAGTATATAATTACGAAGCCAGTCCGAATGAATGGAAATATCTGGGCAATAAACCTGCCATCATCGACTTCTATGCCGACTGGTGCGGTCCCTGTAAGATGATCGCTCCTTCACTGGAACAGCTAGCCAAAGAATATGCCGGACAGATCAACATTTACAAAGTCGATGTAGATAAAGAAACAGAGTTGGCCCAAGCATTCGGCATTCAGGGAATACCAGCACTTCTATACATCCCTATGGAAGGAAAGCCCCAAATGCTCCAGGGAGCAATGCCAAAAGACCAGTTAAAGGAAAAGATAGAATCAATTTTACTGAAAAAGTAATTTGTTTTTCACTTCTGTTTTCACTTACTCTACAAACAAAAATTTTCAGGTAGACTTGATAATCTTCTCAAAAAAGATACTTTTTTCAAGTCTACCTGAAAATTTCCCCATCCAAAGGTTTATTCCCCATAATCATCATAACATCTAAATATTTACTAACTTTGTCATCGTTTGTAAATCATAAAACGAAACGTCATGAGTAAATACCTATTTATGCTGAGTATGTGTATGTTTATTGCACAGTCAGTTTTTGCACAATCATATTCCAAATACTTCCGCCTGGCTAATCAGGATACCGTCAATTTCACCTTTACAGTGAAGAAGCCCGATATTAAAGCAATAGACTGTTATCCCCAGCGGATTACACAAATTTCGAAAAACGGAGATAATTACGAAATATCACTCACAACTATCAATCCCTACCTGGATGGAAGCAAACTGGCTAAAATGAAAGAAGCCAAGTATGACAAATCACGGGAATACGACAGAGAGATCGCCCGATTTTTACAATCTACCCCGTTAATAGATGCACAAAACGAACACATTAGACAAATTGCCGATACACTGTTTAAGGATGAAACGCAGACCTTCATTATAATAGAGAAAGCTCTCAAATTTGTTTATTCCTATTTATCACCATCCGATTCCATTGCCAAACAGATTGATGCAGGAATTTGCAGAACCGTAGATGTCAATACCGTTATCCAGACAAGGAAAGGTACTTGTAGTGAATACACGAATGTATTTACCGCATTGATGCGTTACATGAATATACCGACTCGTTTTGCTGTAGGATATTGGAATGTTCCCGAATGGAATTCCGAAAGCACCCATGCCTGGCCCGAATGCTACATAGAAGGAGCCGGTTGGTGTTCTGTCGACCCGACTATGCCTTCGTATATCTGCCCGCATTTTGCTGAAATCAGGATGCGTTACGGGATAGATTACGAAGACTGCGACATCAAAACCCTAAATTATGACATCGAACCGATTGAGTTTACCAAAAGATGACCATTATGGCAACAGAGAATAAAATAAAGTACTTTGAAAATCGGGAAGACTGGAGAAAGTGGCTGACGGACAACTTTGAAACCAAAGACGAAATTTGGTTTGTCTTTCCCCAGAAATCATCAGGCAAAAAAAGCATTATATACAATGATGCCGTTGAAGAAGCCCTTTGTTTCGAGTGGATTGACAGTACGATAAAATCGCTTGACAAAGAACATAAAATTCAGCGTTTCACGCCTAGAAACCCTAAAAGTACATACTCGCAAGCCAACAAAGAAAGACTTAAATGGTTATTGGAAAATAAAATGATACACCCTAAATTTGAGGATAAAATACGAACTATTTTGTCTGACCCTTTTATTTTTCCAGATGATATAATTGACAGATTGAAAGCAGATAAAACAGCATGGAAAAACTATCAGCATTTCTCCGCCCCATATAAACGTATCCGAATTGCATACATTGAAGCTGCCAGGAAACGGCCTGAAGAATTTGAAAAACGGCTAAACAACTTTATCAATAAAACGAAAGAGAATAAAATTATAACTGGATTTGGAGGAATCGGAAAATACTATTAATCTCTCATAAAATACCGGCACGAATTTTACTTCTGTTTTCTAAATGTTATACCCATATATAACGAACAAAACAACAACACCGCCCCAATCACCAACATCCGCTTTGGATAAGAAAACTCCACAGTACTTCCTTTCTGAAAAGAATCAGAACCAGTAAAACAGTTCTCATCTACAGAACCAGAACTAACAACCGACTCAACCACCTCCTCCCCCTGTTCCTTAATAGCGACATGAGTAACAGACTGTACCCCATTCAACCGGCAGCTATCGAACACGATATGCTCTATATCGATCACCTTATTGTGGGAAGCCTGATACAAATTTTTCAACAACATACTATCACTATGAATACTATGCACCTCCTCTCTTGTCTCCCGGTGTTGAACACTACGCCGCCCGGCACTACAACTGGACAGCAAAACAACCAACAAACCAACCGAAACAAGCAAACTTCTACCCCACATATCCATACCTATCCCCCCTTCATTTATTAATGATCACTTGATAACGATTCTCTCCATTTACCCGAAACGACAAATGCAGGAACTTCTTTCGTTTATAGAGAATTGCCTGATCGAAAGGTAACTTACAATAAAGCAACACATCCAGTAGCTCCTTCGGATCAGGCACATAACAATCCGCAGCCTCCCCTTTCATATGCTGGCTCGAAGACACGCCACCCACCAACCTGTTCACTTCCGGACTCCGGTAACCACTTGTGATCGCAATCGGCTTCCCATAAGCCAGCCGCAACGGCTGTAACAACCGATTCACCAACACCATCATAGCCTGCTTCACCTCAAACGGCGGCTCATTCACCAACCCGTTCTCCACCGCCACCCGGCTATACGTCATTTCTTCCCAGGTAAAATTCCTACTTATCCTCTCTTTCATTTTGTACCGATTTAATTTTATACGAATAATCCACCCCAAACAAAGCCCCGGCAAATGTGCAGGTTTCCCCGAAAGCCACCAGCACACTATTATGAATCTCCCCTTTCGGAGCAATCCAGAAACCGGAGAAAAGAAGAACAATCCCGCTCATTACGAGCAGGATTGCCATTACCAATTGAATAGTCAGTCTTTTTTTCATACGTTCCCCTTTCCTCTTTCAATCAAGTAATCCTCAATTTACCATTTTCAATTATTCAATTTCCGGTCTGTCATCTCCACCGGAACTTTCTTCTTTTTTAGGTTTCGTATCTTCATCCTCTTCAAACTTCACGATCTCACTCATCCAGCGCAGACTGATACCCGGCGAGAATATCACCCGTGCCTTTTTTATCAAGGAAGCATTAAAAGCATCCGCCGTCTCCGCACCTTTCGAACGAATCGAAAGACGAAAACTACCGAACTCACCCACCTGTACAATACTACCCGAACGAAGTTCCAGGCTCATCGCCCAGTTTAACGAATCGAGTATTGCCTTCACATCAGCACTCGACATCGCCGAGCGGCTGGAGATCAATTCACACAACTTATCCATATCGCAATAGTTCGACGACCGCGCCATCGCATAAGTCTTCACCTTGTCCTTATCGTCACCGCTAAGAACCTTGCGCTGCACCTTTCTAAATTTCAGTGTCATAGCTTTTCTATTTTAATGATTAATACTACTGTTTCCAGGGGAACGATACAAAGGTACAGGTAGGAATATATGCAAAGATCGGCGTGAGATCATCGTGTAAAACAGTATATAATAAGACTTTAGGAACAACCAAAATCTTAAAATACCATTTTTCGCGAACCATCACACCGATAGATTCAGGTTCTTATTTAACGTTTTTCAGAGAAATAATGATTATTACATGAGATTCTTAGGGATAGATTTAGGTTATTTAATGACTTCTCGCAACAAATTTGATACCCTTTCGGGTATTTCCTAACCAAAGTCACAAAAATAAATACCCGAAAGGGTATCAAACAAGAAATATTCATTATATTTGTACCCGAAGAGGTATCAAAAATGAATAACTTATCATTAAATGAATATGTAAAATCAAAGCGCAAGTCGCTTGGATTATCACGTGAAGAGTTCGCGCTGAAAGCAGGTGTCGGACTCCGTTTTCTTCGCGAACTAGAACAAGGAAAAGAAACCTTGAAAATGGATAAAGTAAATCAGGTATTAAAACTGTTCGGAATGCAACTTGGTGCCGTACCTATGGACAGGAATAATTTAATAGAACCATGAAACAAGCTAAAATTTATATGTATAGTAATTTTGCAGGTATTCTTACGGAAGATGAAAACGGTTACAGATTTATCTATAATCCTGAATATCTCTTAAGTAAGGATGCTGAACCGATCAGTTTAACAATGCCTTTAACAGATAAGCCATATATTAGCAATATATTGCATCCGTTTTTTGATGGATTGATTCCTGAAGGTTGGTTATTAGATATTGTTGAAAAGAATTGGAAAATCGACAATAGAGATCGTATGTCTTTATTACTGGCCTGTTGTAAAGATTGCATTGGTGCAGTTAGTGTTCAATCCTTTTAATACACAATTATGGAAAGATGTTTATATTGCTATCAGCCATTAGAACAACACGAAACAGACTTTCATTCGCGATGTTCAAAAAAAATATTCGGTACAGCTACACCTCCCCTTCTTCCTTATAGTAAAGCCGATATCGAATCGTTAGCTTTAGAAGTTGTACGATCACAAGTTACTATCACAGGTGTACAACCCAAGCTATCTGTTGATCTAAAGAAAGAAAAAGGAGGAGAAAAACGTTTTACAATTGTAGGTTTATGGGGCGGCTATATCCTTAAACCACAGACTGAACAATACACCAACCTTCCTGAGAATGAAGACTTAACGATGCATTTAGCTAGATTAGCAAAGATAAATACCGTTCCTCACTCACTCATACGCTTTAAAGATGGTTCGCTAGCATACATTACCAAACGAATAGATCGAGACAAAAAGGGCAATAAAATACCAATGGAAGATATGTGCCAGTTAACAGAGAAACTAACAGAACAGAAATACAAAGGTTCCCATGAACAGATAGCCAAGAAGATTGTAGAGTTTTCAGCGTATCCAGTCCTGGACTTGATCAATTACGTTGAGGTTTTATTGTTCTGTTATCTTACAGGTAATGCAGACATGCACCTAAAAAACTTTTCCCTCTATAAAAAGATAAAAGAAACCACACTAACGCCTGCTTATGATCTCTTATCGACTAAGCTGGTCATACCTGAAGACACAGAAGAACTTGCTCTGACTCTGAACGGAAAAAAACGAAAATTAAAGAGATCTGACTTTGACAATCTACTAAAAACAATGAAAGTTGAAGATAAGGTTATTGAAAATACATACAACAAATTTAGAAAAGTATTACCGCTATGGTATGATTTTATTGAAATTTCATTTTTGCCAAATCAAATGAAAATAGATTATAAGGCTTTAGTAGAACACAGATCTTCCATATTAAACAAGTGATAATAGGCAAATGGCAATTCCACATCCCGTTCTATCACATCAAACAGGATTTCACTTTGCTTAATAGCAATCAGCGATTTGATAACCTCTTTCCTCATAAGTTTTCCTTTATTTTAGGACAAAAAACATTTTCTTTCCTAAAATAAAGGAAACTTTTTTCATACGTTCCCCCCTTTCTCTTTCAATCAGGTAATCCTCTATTTACCATTTTCAATTATTCAATCACCGGTCTGTCATCATCCGGATTTTCTTCTTTCTTGGATTTTGTGTCTTTATCCTCTTCAAATTTCACAATCTCACTCATCCAACGCAGACTGGTACCCGGCGAGAATATCACCCGTGCCTTTTTTATCAGGGAAGCATTGAAAGCATCCGCCGTCTCCGCACCTTTCGAACGAATCGAAAGACGAAAACTACCGAACTCACCCACCTGTACAATACTACCCGAACGAAGTTCCAGGCTCATCGCCCAGTTTAACGAATCGAGTATTGCCTTCACATCAGCACTCGACATCGCCGAGCGGCTGGAGATCAATTCACACAACTTATCCATATCGCAATAGTTCGACGACCGCGCCATCGCATAAGTCTTCACCTTGTCCTTATCGTCACCGCTAAGAACCTTGCGCTGCACCTTTCTAAATTTCAGTGTCATAGCTTTTCTATTTTAATGATTAATACTACTGTTTCCAGGGGAACGATACAAAGGTACAGGTAGGAATATATGCAAAGATCGGCGCGAGATCATCGTGTAAAACAGTATATAATAAGACTTTACGAACATTCAAAATCTTAAAATACCATTTTTCGCGAACCATCACACCGATCGATTTAGGTTCTTATTTAACGTTTACCAGGAAAATAATGATTATTACGTGAGATTCTTAGGGGATAGATTTAGGTTATTTAGTGACTTCTCATAACAAATTCGATACCCTTTCGGGTACTCCTTTTAATATAATCACGTAATAAATACCCGAGAGGGTATCGAATAACAGAATATAAGTCATTTATAGAAAACAAGTGATGTCAGTATACTGTATGCGGAGATTAGCCCCTATATTCTCCGCATATTATACGGCAAATACAGACATTAATCTCCGCAAACAATCACATTGCAAGTTCATAATTGGTACTTCTTCCACCTTCATCCGTTTTACGCAACACACCTTTTGTCATCAAATCCTGTATATCACGTAAAGCCGTATCAGCAGAATATTTTGTAATCTTACCCCATTTAGAAGAGGTTAATTTTCCATCAAAACCATCCCAAAGCAAATTCACCATTTTTATTTGCCGTTCATTCATGGAGACTAACCGATACCTATCCCAGAAAGCGGCTTTCTGTAAAACCGTACTGATTGATTTTTCGGTATTGACCAATGCCGCTTCCAAACAATCAAGAAACCATTCAAGCCACCCCGTTATATCTACACCACCTTTTTGTGTTTTCTCCAATATCTCATAATAGCCTTTACGCAGCTTACGTATCTCTGCCGACATACTATAAAAACGATGTGGCATTTCATCGGCACGGGCTAAGAATAAATCCATTATAGTACGAGCTATACATCCATTTCCGTCATCGAACGGATGGATACCCAAAAACGAGCTACAGAAGAACGTACCTGATCACTATTCAATATTTCTCCCTCAATTTTTGAAAATTTAGTGATGTCAGTCGTAAATATAACAAAAACACAATCAATACAAAATTGAAAGAATTATGTGTATTAATTAAAACTTACCAACAAATAGTCAACAACATATAATAAAAGATATAGACGACTCCATCTTATAACAACACTTCCAATCCTAACTCTTCAAGCAAAGTTCCTTCACTAGTGACAATAGCATTTCTTCTTTGTTCCATAAAAGCAGCATTATTTCCTCTTAATAATTGTTCCAACATATTTGAATCTAACATATATTTTTCAATATTTGGAGCAAAAAGAACTTCTTGTCTAACTAAATATTGATACAAAATATCCCTGTCACGGTCATTCAGATAAATAAAATAACACTCTGGAGAATTTTTAATAATCCTATAATACCCATTATAATGAAGTTCAGCCAATGGATCAATCTTGTAATATTGTTCAATAAAAGCCAATATCATAAAATTAGTTTTTGCTGTACCTATTCTGAATTTAAAGTTGAAAGCATTGTCTAAACGAATTGGTTCGTAATCAAAAGCCAAATCATTCTTCCCCAAAACATATTCCTCAAAACGATTAAATATAAAACGAACATTTGATAAAGAACTATTTTGAAAGCTCTGACAACTAGTAGTGTAATAAAACCATTTTTTTAATTCTTTTATTTGATCAACAGTAGGCTGCTTAAACTCCTTAAAAAACCAAGTTAACGCTATCAATTGTTTGGAATACGGCAATATTCTTGATGATAATACATGACATTCATCGTATAAGAACTCTACTGTTCGTAAAATTGTTTCTTTAATTTCCTGCAAATGAACAGTAAAATTCACACCTTCCATATCTTTCATCTGAGCATCATAAAAATTCTTCCCCGAATACCACCTATAGAAGCAGTTCAATATATCATCCGAAGACAATTTATCAAAATCATATGGTTGCAAGGATTCCAAAATCCCATCAATCTCTTTAGATAAAAGAATTCCATTTTCTTTTTTATAAGAAACAGCCTGCAACATAAAAGTTTTAGAAATATTAGTTCCTTTAGAATTAATACGAGTAAAGACAATACTAGCTTCATCCAAACTACAATTATCTAATAACATTTCACCAATTACATAACTCTGAAGAATTGTGTTCAACCGACGTGCGTTTTCTATATACATTTTTGCTTTTTCCTGATTTTGAACACAACTCATTATCTGTTGAAGTTTAGTTAAAAGCGTAAACGTGTCATAAATATCTGATACCTGCAGAACTTCTACCCTCTCTTTCCTAGAATACTCAAAAGTTTCATTTTCAAGATTATAACTCAATTTAAAAATTTCATCTTTTTCTCTATTCGATACACATCCATAGAATGTAGTAAGACGTTGACGACCATCTAACACATAATAAGCAGGAGCCGGCTCTTCTTTTATCTCATCTGTAAGAATGTCTTTAGAGTTCAGCATATCTATAGGACGCCATAACATAACAGATCCGATAGGATATCCTTTAGATATACTGTCAAAGAGTTCAAGAACTTGCTCTTTCTTCCAAACATAATCTCTTTGAAATACAGGTATAGCATAATAACCTGAATCTATTTTCGTACAGATTTCACGCAAATATTCTCTTTCTGATTTGATAATAATACCTGCCATATTTAAATAATCTTTATCATTTTCAACAAAAGCAACTGTATCTCCGATACTTGCTGACCATCAACTACAAATCTTTTCAAATTTCCTTCATAATCGTTTCTACTCATCTTTTCTGCCAATTTAGACAGCTTATTTTTATCATAACCATTTGCCGAATCTCTGTCTATTTTAAAATAATCCCGTGCTTCATTTGATACAGGAAAGTGTGAAACATCTATACCTAGAGCACTATATTGTTTGTCTGGGAAATAATTCTCAATAGTCCGCTTATACCACATATGCCAAATATAAGTAGATTGCGACAACACATAAATATCATCCTCGGTCATCTCAGTACTTTTTTTACCACAAAGAAACTGAAATAAAGTATTTTTCTGAATATCAAACAAATGCGCTCCATCAGTATCTCTATCAAATAATATACAAATTTTGTAACGAGATACATGTTTATACTCTCCGTTATCCAGATTCTGAAGCAAAGACGGGTAAGTAGTATACCCTCCACCATGCAGATGCTCTAACATTCCTCTGTGTTTTGCTTGTTCTAGCAATAAAAACAAGTTCTTAAATTGTCGATCACTTTTATACGTTCCTATAATTCTTTTATATACTTCCCATTCAAAAGGACCATTTTCCACAAGTACCCGACTAGGTTTCTGAAGAATAATGTTCAATTCTGCTAAAGATGTATCTTGATCAAGAGAATATACAGTCAAAAAATGACGTAATTCGGAGGTAATATCAAACCCTCTAAATTTTCTAAACAACTCTTTCTGACTCGAACTTCCATGCTCATCAATAGCTCTAGTTATTTCTTTTTGGATATCAGAATTACAATCCACATATTGTCTTCCTTGTATCATTGCACAACAAATATCAGACAATTGTTCTCTTGTCACAATTGCCGTAAAACTGGCATCAATATGGAATATCATTTACGATTATTCATTATATCCGACATCAAATCAAAACTTTCACTAAATATCCCTACAGGCCAAGAAGATAATTCCCCATTCGTATCAATCTCAATGGAAGAAAGATAAGCTCCTTCTTCATCATTATCAACAAAGTAAATAATTACATCTTCTGGATTACAATCCATTGATGGGTCAGATACCATCTTACGAAGCCCTAAAAGAAAATTTTCAGAATGTGACTCTATCAGATATTTCTTACCAGTCTCTTTGGCTGTTTCTAATAGTCGATAGGCTACGTTAGCATGGACTGCAGGGTGCAAATGCAAAACCGGTTGTTCTATTACAGCAATATCACTCCCTTTTGTCATATAAGATTGTGTTATGATTGGAAGTACTTGACTAAGTCCAAATCCCACATCCGCAATGTTTACGTTAGCACCTTTTCGTTCAATATACATACTGTAAACTCCAGGAGCTGTTTGGGCAATATTCAGCTTTTGCCCTTCCATATTTTTAGTCATCCAATCTGAAACAATGGCAAACAACCCATCTTTCTGTAAATAAGAATTAAGAAGTATCTTATATGTATTTTCTCCTTTTAATCCAACTGTTTCTGGACTACTATATCCTTCAAAAGCCAAAGTACGACTTGCTTCAACGCGCATTGGCCCAACATAGTCAACATGAAATTTCAATACATTTACATTAATACCTAGCTCTTTAAATATTCGTTCATTGACAAGTCCCTTAAAATGCTGCTCCAATGACATCTTTTCACTCGTATAGCTTTCTCTCTTCATTTGCCCACCATTGGCTGCCTCATACTGATACACCATAAGATTACCCTCGGACATAACATAGGTAGCAGACAGTTTTATACCATTATCATAAACGACTCCAAGTTGAAGGTCTGTTGTAATATTATTATGAAATAAGTCTTCAAATCTGCTACCTAGACTTATATGAAAATTATTCAATAACAAAGGTGTATCTATCGTACCCGATGTAGCATTTTCCAATAGAGGAAGAAGCTTGCATAAAGAACTCTTACCACTACTGTTTTTACCAATCAACAAAGTAATAGGACGAAGTTCTAATATTTCGCTCTCTTTAAAGGCTTTATAATTTTTTATTGTGATCTGACTCAACATGATATTTTTTTTAAGAATGAGAACAAAAGTAGGAAGAACCTAATACAAAAACAAATTTGTTTTTACAAATATCATTATATACAAGCATCATTATGGAATGATGACACAAAATAAATGTTATCTACACAATTATTATAGTAATATATTACATTATATCTATAAATAAAGACAAAAAGAGACATTTGCTCAAAAAACAAATAGTCAAACCTAAACATTTTTAATAACATGCTACCCTCCTGTATAACTTTATTAGATTACCACCAACACATAAATTTAATCATGGAAGCTATGTTAACAATCCATCATAATATCCGGACTCTTTCTACCCCCCCCCGCAATAATCCCCCACCCTCACCTTCCCCGCCAACACCAGTACCTCTTCGCAAGTAAACCCTCCTTTACTAATATGTCCGGCAAGCGTACCGATCTTACCGCAAATTTGGAAGCAGATAAGAACAGACATTGATAAATGATTTATTGAAGTTTGCGCAGTACGCTCTACTACTTCCGTTAAATGGAGCATCCGGATAAACAAGACGGGAAACCGGAGGGGGCAACGGAGACAAGTCATCACTGTTTTTTCAATGATAAAGTCAACGTATGACTGCCGATCATGGACGATAACTTCTTCAATAAACTTCTGGTGCTTTTTAGGCAAAGTTGACCATACGGTAAATGCAATTTTGTAAATCTTTTCAAGCAAATGGTTACGACCTTCCTCGGACATTTTATCAAGATTGCGGTTAAACTCGTTCACGTCTGGAACTTTTCCGTTGGGAAATAAGGCTTCTAATTTGTTTTGTTTCTTCATGATATATCTAATAGGCATTAAATAGGCGTTAATAAATAATTGAGGGAAATCAAAAAAACAGAGAGACACAAGGTCTATTTCTATTCGGTTTACGCTAGTGTCTCCCTTTTGCTCTCTATTTGGGAGAATTCAAATCTCGAAGTAAAAACTTTCCAGGTTTGAATTTAACACTTTTGCGGGGAGCAATCATACAAGTGACACCGGTACGAGGATTACGCCCCTGCCGCTCTTTCTGATTCCAAGGCTCAAATGTCCCGAATCCTTGAAGAGCTATAGGACCCCGTTTCAATATTTCTGTCAACACTTCCTGGAAAGCATTGAGAAACAGACGAGACTGGTACTGCGGGATATTCAGCTTCGCCGCTAGTTCATTTACTAAATCTGCTTTGTTCATAATATATGTTTTAAATGTTATTTTATTTGTATTGTTAAGTTGCCATTAAAATGGTATTCTAACGCCATCCCTCAGTTGTCACTCCATCATCTTTGGCCAAGTTTGCAGGGTATACCTACTTATACCTAACACAGCGAATAAAGGTAGGGGTGTTGTCGTTAGCGTAATATTGATCGCAATCGCTCATGCGCGTCATCCAGTGGTAACCACCACCGGCAGCATCTGAACTCCAGTACCAAATGCCTCCTCCAACCGGCTCGAAGCCGCTCACAGCTTGTAATAAAGCTTTATTACTACACACAGTTCCCAACTGAGCCAAAGAAGGCATAAACCAATCACTCCTACCCTCTTTTGTAGAATTATTACAGCTTGTATATGCACCACTCCAAGTTGCATTTGCTTCGTTTGTCTTACAAACCTGTAAATTTCCAACATAAGCCGGGGCCGTTTGCTTAGCCGTGACCATCACTGTCCGTGCCGGACTCCCCGTAACTGTCACTGTAAATGAGCCTGTACGCTCAACAGCTGTAGAGTTAGTATTGTCAGAAGCTGTAAACGTTAACGTAGCATTACCCGAGCCTTCGATTGGACTCACAGTTATTCCATTACTTGTTTCGGGAGATATAGTCCATTCCAAACCAGTAGTCGCCGTAACTGAACCGGTGACAGTGCTAGTGGCCTCCGCATCTATTATCGTAGTCGCACCAGTAGCATCAAAAGAGGAGCCACGCTGATTTACCGTAATTGTGCCCGTCGGACCATCAGTCTCATCTCCCGCACGAACAACGACTTCACCACTTCGTTGAGTTGAAGACGGGTTAACAGAAACATCAAAAGTTATGTTCTGTAGATTTCCGGTGGTCGGATAACCCGACGTTGTTCCGGTGAGTGAAATCCAATTACCATTCGTTACATTAGCTACCCAGTCCAAGCCGGCTGTGGCAGTAAAGGTTGATGCCTGATTATTTACAGCTTCTGCATTCATATTTACGGTTGATCCGGTCGCAATAGAACCCATTTGTAAAACTTTTATTTCCTGAATCAAATTTGTATAATTAACGTCTCCCACCGAGGCTCCGGCTTTCACCGTTATTTTACCACTACGTATCCGGGCAAATGGATTACTGGTAGTAGACTTTACTTTTAACGGTTCAGCGTCAGCCGGTGCTTCAGGACCGGCTGACGCTGAATTGGACCAATTCAGCCAGTCACCACCGCTTAGGGAAGCTAACCACTGCAACCCCTCGGTTGCTGTAAAAGAAGAAGCCCCTTCAGAACCAGCTTCTGCATCCAGTGAGATATCATCCCCTTTTATCAAAGTAGAACCCGCCTGAACGATCGTTATCTCCTGATCGACTCCATTAACTTCAATATTAAAAGAAAAAGACCTGCTTTCTGCTCTTGGGTTTGCTTCCATAGCTCTAAATATAACATTGGCAGGCCCCTGATGCCTAATAGTGGCACCCGAAGGTATATTCTGACCGTCCAGCAAGGCGGATAACCAAGCAGGCATATCAAACACCCACGGCTGGCCCGGACGGGCAGTGATCTGTATCTCTTTCTCTCCCCCTTTTTTAGCAGGCATCTCAGTAGAATCGACTACTATAGGAGGTATCTCACCGACGGTAATACGTTCATCGGAAATATCTATACCTATCAAAGTTACGTCCATCGTGTAACGGGAGTTACGCACGATATCGTAATTGTTCTTATCACTACCCGGATAAAAACGGAAAGTAACATCCCCATACGTCACACCTCCTTGTACGGCTGTTCCTGTCAACTCGATACAGGTTGCATTCGTTACACCCTGACCAGTCTTCTTTTTCTCTGAATCAACAGCGTTTGCATCACTGACAGAACCCGCCATATTCTCCGGCAGATACCAGTAGACAGTAGCACCCGTTTGGCTGATCGTTCCCTTATAGGTATTATAACTGATATCCCCTGTTGTCAACTGTTCCGTTGGTGCTTCCACCTGAGATACACTCGGAGCATTCCTCAAAACAACAGAAGTAGGCCTAAATGTAAAATCAGCACTTGTCGAATAAGTAAACGTAATCGTTGCAACAAGGCGAGTTAGTTCCACTCTTATATCCCTTATACCGCCGGCCGTTACTTCACCCTCCCAGTATCCCATCATCTTACATAAATTATTATCAGGCAAACCCTCAGGCGTAGAGGTATAAACCAATGTATGTTTCTTCAAGATCGTTTCAGTGGTTATCGCTCCCAGATCACCGGCATTCGATATGAAATAGACACGGCTCCTGTTGCCATTATGACTCTGTTTCAATTTCAGATTGACCGTGGTTCCTGTCATAGAAGGAATATACTGGTTAAACAAACGCGTACCCGTTATCGCATCATACTGCCCGACCCACAGGCTGGCAATCTGGCTTTCCTGTATTTCAGACAATGGAGCGGCGGCCTTCGTTCGTATCGAGTCATTTGTACCTACCGCCAGCGTATCCGACTCGATCGTGCCGTCGGGAGTAAAAGTGATGCTACGGGTAACGGGAGTCCGGTTAGCCAGCACATTCAGGATAAACCCGGTATCCACTTCTTTCTGAGCATGAAGCGGAATATCATCTTCTTCCACATTCGTCTCCGTACAACCTCCTGCAAACAGCAGAAACAACAGTGCAAACAGCCTTGTTTTACTTACTCGTTTCATTGTATTTCGTTTTTTATTGTTTCGATATTTGTCTGTTTTGAACCTAATAGACGCACACTTACCGAGTACGAACACAACGAACATACACATTTCCTGCGTCGTTGGTATTACTATTATGACTACCATTGCTAAAGTCTACATAATAGTGGTTATTTCTAGGACCAGGTGTAGAAGTCGCATAGCAACCACGGGTGAACCCTGCAAAGCCACTTACGACCGTTAAGGTACTTCGGTTCGAATATATATTTTTCGCCTCGTCCAGCGATGGTAAACGCCAATCAGTATGACCTTCCGCATCTAGATTATTGCAATATGAATTGGCAGAGCTCCAAGGATAGGCGGAAGGCTCTGTTTTCACAACCTGCATATTACCAATATAAGCACCACCAGTCTGCTTAACCGTGACCGTAGCCGTACGTACCGGATTTGTACCTGTAACTGATACTGTAAATGTACCCGTACGAGGTGCATCAAGATTGACTGAAGCCGTAAATGTTAACGTAGCATCCCCCGAACCTCCGGTTGGACTTACAGTTATACCATTGTCTGTTTCAGGAGATATAGTCCAATCCAAACCGGAAGTAGCAATAACCGAACCGGTTGCAGTTTTAAGACCTTCTACGTCTATTTCAGGTTCAGCATCAGTAGTACTAAAAGAAGAAGGTTGTTGTTTTATAATAATTTTTCCTGTCGGACCTCCAATCTCATCACCTGCACGAACAGTTATTTCACCGGTTCGCAAAGAAGAGTTCGGATTCACCTCTACATCAAAAGTTATGTCCTGGGCATTACCGGTTGTCAGATTACCCGACGTTGTTCCGATGAGTGTAATCCAATCATCATTCGTTACACTAGCTGCCCAGTCCAAACCGGCTGTGGCAATAAACGCTGATGCCTGATGACTTACCGCTTCCGCACTCAGATTCACGATTGATCCGGTTACAATAGAACCCGCTTGTAAAACTTCTATTTCCTGAGCTAAGTTTGTATAACCGACGTCCCCCACCGACGCCCCGGCTTTTACTGTTATTTTACCGCTACGTGCCTGGGCAAGTGGATTACTGGTAGTTGCCTTTACTTTTAGCGGCTGCGATCCGGCCGGTGCTTCAGTTCCCGAAGAACCCGGATTAGATGCAGCCCAGTCCAGCCAGCCATCGCCACTTAAAGATGCCAACCATTGTAAGCCTTCTGTAGCCGTAAATGCAGAAGCCCCTTCAGAGTCGGCTTCTGCTTCCAGTGATATATCACTGCCTTTTGTCAGGATAGAACCTGCCTGAACGATCTTTATCTCCTGATCGATTCCATTAACTTTAATATTAAAAGAAACAGACCTGCTTTCTGCTCTTGGGTTTGCTTCCATAGCTCTAAATATAACATTGGCAGGCCCCTGATGCATAATAGTGGCACCCGGAGGTATATTCTGACCATCCAGCAATGCAGATAACCAATCAGGCATATTGAACTCCCACGGCTGACCCGGACGAGCTGTGATCTGTATCTCTTTCTCTCCCCCTTTTTTAGCAGGCATTTCAGCAGGATCGACTTCAATAGGAGGTATCTCACCGACGGTAATGCGTTCATCGGAAATATCTATACCTATCAAAGTAACATCCATCGTATAACGGGAGTTACGCACGATATCGTAATTGTTTTTATCACTACCCGGATAAAAACGGAAAGTTACATCCCCATACGTCACACCTCCTTGTACGGCTGTTCCTGTCAGCTCGATACAGGTTGCATTCGTCACACCCTGACCAGTCTTCTTTTTCTCCGAATCGACGGCTTTTTCTCCACTGACAGTACCTGCCATATTCTCCGGCAAATACCAATAAATGGTAGCGCCTCCCTGGTTAGCCGTACCCGTATATGTTTTATAATCGATCTCCTCTGTTTTCAACTGCTCCGTTGGTGCTTCCACCTGCGATATGGTCGGGACATTTTTCAATATAACAGAAGCAGGCTTGAATGTAAAATCAGCACCTGTCGAATAAGTAAACACAATCGTTGCAATAAGACGGGTTAGTTCCACCCCTATATCTTTTATGCCATCAGCCGTCACTTCACCCTCCCAGTATCCCATCATTTTACATAAATTATTGTCAGGCAACCCCTCAGGTGTAGAAGTATAAGCCAACGTATGTTTTTTCAAACTTGCTTCAGTATCTATTGCTCCCAGGTCACCGGCATTCGATATAAAATAGACACGGTTCCTGTTGCCATTATGCTTCAATTTCAAATTAACTGTAGTTCCTGTCATAGAAGGAATATACTGGTTAAACAAACACTCACCCGTTGTTACATCATACTGCCCGACCCACAGGCTGGCGATCTGGCTTTCCTGTATTTCAGACAATGGAGCGGCGGCCTTCGTTCGTATCGAGTCATTTGTACCTACCGCCAGCGTATCCGACTCGGTCGTGCCGTCGGGAGTAAAAGTGATGCTACGGGTAACAGGAGTCCGGTTAGCCTGCACATTCAGGATAAATCCGGCATCCACTTCCTTCTGAGCATGAAGCGGAATATCATCTTCTTCCACATCCGTTTCCGTACAACTACCTGCCACCAACAGAAACAACAATACAAACAACCTTGTTTTACTTATTCGTTTCATTGTATTTCGTTTTTAAACTATATTCGTTCAACTATCTCCGCCGACATTTCCATTACCGCTCCAGGTTATTTCCGTCCATCGGGCAACAGTAACGGTTGTACCTATTCCTTCGTTGATATCAGGGTCGGGATAAGGAGTGTCGGGGCCTCCCACATTGTCGTCTCTGAAAACTATTGCATTCCAATCGAGTACCTTCATGATCAGACTACTTTCATTATTCTTCACTTCGAGGGTAAAAATATACCGCTTGCCTTCGTCGAAAGAGATATTCCGGTCGATAGTGGCCTTGAGGATCGCTGTCTCATCGTCTCTTACCACGGTTATTTCCACCTCGAAAGGTTGGTTGTCTTTGGGAAGGACGACACCTTTTGTTTTGTTCAGGCCGCAATTATCCGGATCAGAATCAGGATCGACCGGTTCAAATTCTTCTGTAGTAAATGTAACTTCCGCATTCGCCTCGGTACCGCCTCCCGTAGGAAGAATACCCGTATTCGTACCTGCCAGCAGGACAGCCCCCGAAGACGATATATTTCTTATTACAAGAGAAGTTCCGTATAAGTGATCAAAAGGAAGAGCATTACCGGGTGAAGGGGCCACATTGAATACCAACATCGCACATTTCCTGCAAAAAGTTCGGAGTGTCACTTGTCTGGCAATCTTCGTCACAGCCACACCACGAACAAAAGAGGTCATTACATCCTCTTTGTGGGGAATACCGGTTACCCTATAGAAACCGTCATTCCCTTGCAATAGCGGCCGTGCCGGGGAGACGGCATAGAAATCGTATATACCGTTCCTGACAATCAAACCCTTGGCTGTACCCTCCGTTTGCTCTCCGTTCCCATTCACGCAGCAAGGGGATAAACTGCCGTCATCCCCTACCACGTAGGTCGCTTCAAACGAGGGAGCTTCCGTAGAGAAGGAAGCCTCTGCCGGCACATCTCCTACATTACCGGTGAAATAAGCCCCGATACGTACGGTTGCCCCGGCTGGCAAAGGTGTTGGAGGTGGGGTGGCAACCTCTCCGGCACGGGTCAGGAGTTCCGGTACACCCAGATTGGGCCTGCCGAAACTGAGGACTACCGGCCGGCTCTCTTCCGGTACGATCTCCTCTACCGGTCCCGCCGTACACCCAACCAGCAATATGCCGGTCAGTAGCCACAACAAGTATAACAGATATAACTGTACTCGATTCCGTTCCATTTTATTTCGTCTTTCGCATTATTTTGTTTCACTATTCCACAGGAACATCCGTTACACCGCCCTCTGCCCAGCCGGCTACTTCAACATTGGCAATACTGAGACCTTGCGGAGATAGCTGGATGTTGTAGATATAATTGTTTCCCTTCAACCAGTTGGCAATAAATGTACTTACACCGCCTCCTGTCGCCGGAGCCATCGTATAAACAGAACCATTGTCAAGCGTCAGTTCCAGCGTCACAGGGACATCCGCCACCGGTATAACCATCCCGAAAGCCTGTATGGCAACCTTACGGATATCATCTTCATCAGCACCGACCTCCGTCCCTACGCTGCGCAGGTCGCCATCAGCCGTAAACCACAATTCACCCACTGCCGCCATCGTCCCGTCCAGTTCCCCCGTTGCCAGATTCAGTTTCGCAGAAGTCGACTTTTTAAAGCCTCCGTTACTTTTCAACACGACCTTCTTCACCCGGCTACCGGCAAACTCCGAACCGCCCTCCGCTTCCAGCACACGGAAACTCACTTTTGCCAATGCATGATTCATTGTCAAAGAAACCTCCGGATGCCAGCGGTCTACCTCTACCGGCACTTTACAATACAAATAATCATCCTGATCGGTTTCCCACTGTATATCGGTCGATGCATCTACCGGATCACTGGTGTCGCTAAAGTAAAACTTCTGTTTATCCAGCACCTTTACACCGCTCATAACAGGCACTTTCGGTGTTCCTGACAAGGACACGCTTTTCTCTGCCGGGGCATATCCGTATACGGTTCCTTTCTCCGAAAACAACAAAAGCCTCTCCTCACCTTCCGCCAACTCCCAACCAGGCGGAACGGCTACTGCATTGTAAACAAACACCTGTGTACGAATACCGCTGGCATAGGCGGAACCGTTCGCTTTCGTAACCGAAAGCCCGACCTGCATAAGCGGATTGGGGTTCACCGGACTAGCTACCGCCCCTCCCGTTGCGATACTTCTCGATTCTATCTCGACCGATAAGCCCAGATTCTTTACGCTCAGAGGAACACCTTCCTCCACATCGCCTTTGCCTTCGTTTCCTCCGTCGCCCATAAAGATCGTGGCCTCCGTACAAGCGTTAGCCAGCAGGAAGAAAACGACTGTCGAAAGTGTATATATGAATTGTTTCATGGGCTTTGTTTTTATATGATTACAGAGGTATTTCGTCCTGTTCGTTGTCCGCCCAGGGTTCTACACTGACATCCATCACCGTAAGTTTGTTACGACCTGCGGAAAGTGTATAGATGTAATTGTTGTTGGGTTCCCATTGAGTACCAGCCAGCGTTACGGGGTACACGACGGGAGCATTATTGCCTTCTTTAAGCGTGATCTCCAGATCGATTTCATTTTCACCGAAATCGACAGGATACACAATAGCACTGACCGATTTGGAAACTGTCTTACCATTTATCCCGCCGGTCGTAGTCCCGGTCTGTATAAAGGCATACTGTCCTTCTCCTGCTTCCACTTGCCGCATCAGGACATAATTGGTGATCGTACGACTCAATTCCGCCGTTGCAACTGTCTCTGTTATAGTACCGTCCGTCAAAGACATTTTTCCGTTACCGGTCTTGAACAGATTTGTACCACCGATATGATTCTTAATAGTAAATTTCGTAAAATTTACATTATTACCGCTTAAACGTCCGCCATCGTACACCCGGAAAGAGACCATCGCCATCGCATGTTTCATATCCAGGTTGATCTTGTAACCGGGATTATCCGTATCCAGATTATTAGGTTCATCCTCCGGTGTCACAGGCGAAAATCCGTCGGCACGTCCGTTATTTACATAGCGTCCGCCATCCGCAGCAAAATACAGATAGTCTTTTTCTGTCGGCAAACAGAGATTGACCAGGTCAGTCCTCGCTGTAGATGCCCATGCACCCACGTTCCAATACTTCTTCGCATTATTTCTTTGAGCGTTTATCTCACCGCTACTCAAAACCGTTACGGGTATTTTAAGGTCGGCTTCCGCATTTACATTTGTAAGAGTATTGGTTATAGTTACATCATACGGATAATAAGCATATACTCTACCTATATCCTTCGTCAGATAATAAGGAGACTCGTTCGTATCCGCAAAAGTGGCTCCTTTTGTTTGTATGGAGATCCAGTTCGCTCCCCTTTCATCACCCATATACCATACATGGTGGCCGGTATAGTCCGTTCCATCAGGTGTATACCAGCCATTTGCAGCCTTATTCGTTATCAATACGCCTAATCCCAGAGCTTCAGTCGTATAATTGGTATAGGTAATAAGGTCACCGCTCACGACCGATTTAGTTGCCGATCTGGTTCCGGCTTCCACCTTCAAATTAGGTGAAATACCTAAAGCTACCTGATCGTCACCGCCGGAGTCGATCACTTCCGTTTCTGTTTCCGAGCAACCTGTCGCTGCCACCAGGGCTATAGCTATAACCCACATTGTTGTTGTTTTCATTTTCGTTTGTTTTTTAATTATACACTATAAAAAATCATACTTAATTATGCTAGCCATCCTTTCAGATGGGTAATTCACCGGCATCGTGATCCGTCCAGGGTTCTACGCCGACAAAAGATGTTTGAATATGAGTCCCTGTTGTGAAAAAAAGCGAAACGACATGTCGTTTGCCAACCTGAAAACCGTCTTCTACGGTGATGGATACAGACGTTACCGTTTCTATCTCATTCCCTTTTCCGTCTTTCGTCGTGGTTATCTCCAACCGGAGCGGATTCCCGTCTGTCCCTACAGGCGGCGATGCGGGAAGCAGGATATATCCTTGCGCATCGAGCAGTCCGTCCCCTTCATCCACCTGCGGGAGAGATAATCCGGTTATCCCTTGCACGATCACATTTTTTATTACTTCAGCGGAAGATACATCCGTCAACCGGGGAGACTCATCTGTACAATCGAGCTCCTGACGGGTATGGACTCCCACTGCTTCGATCTTTGTGATCTCTCCCCACAGCACCGCCCGGTCGCTGTAGCAAACCAACCCGACCTGTGTCAACAAATGACGGAACAGGCAGGTCCTCACAGGAGCATAAGCGGTTGCAGAAAGGCATCCCGTTGCCATGATATCCGTCATCCCGTCTAAAGTAAAAATCACCTTACCTGTAACCGGATCGACCTCATTCTCCACCGGATAATAACCGTGCAGGCGGATATGACTTCCATCAGCCGGATAAAACTGGGGTCTCTCAAACCGGATCGGACGGTTCCCCGCCCCACCGCTACGGACGGCTTTGTACAGGCTCCACGCACCGTAGGTATTACCTGTTTCATCCTGGCGCACAAAGCAGATATCCAGATCCGTTTCATAACCGGAATCGATTACAACGCGGGTAGACAAGCCGATCGCCCCTTCCAGGTTGACCGCCGTTTCAGGAACTAACTGCGGTGTAGGATTGCTGTCCGAACAGGCGGTGATGCCTGAAAGGATAGCGACGGTTGCTATGACTATCGGTTTATTCATTCTTTTACTATTCGATTTTTTATTATTCTCCGGGGGTTATAATGGAACTTCCGCCATTACCCGGCTGCCAGACGGCAATACCGGCCTCTGCTATGATCGTGCCGTCCTCCGCAAAGGTGAGCGTGATCAGGTGGGATTGTCCCGCCTGTACTCCACCATCAATATTCGTGATAGAAACAGGCAGTGTTTTTCCCACTCCGTCGTAAGTTGCTTTCACTTCCAGGTCGATCGCAGCCGCAGCCGTTCCCATCTCCGCTACCGGATAAAGCATCAGGTAACCGGTCTGGGGAGTAGCCTGACCGACAACCGAGACAGCCACCGGACAGTTCTTTACCAACAAACTCTTGTTGGCAACACCGGTAGCCGTTAAACCGGCCCCCGTCGTTTTATCGAGCGAAAGTGTCAATTCGGTGGTTACATCTTTTACCGTTATGGAAGTGACTGCCGTCCATTTGGCAATGGCTTCCGCAGAACCCACGCAAATAAATTGCAATTGGGTAAGCAGGTGGTTAAAGGTGAATACTTCGAATGGGGCGGCCAAGTATCCCGTCTGTATCTCCGTTGCCATAATATCTTCATCTCCGGTAATTGTGTAAACGACACGTAACGGATTGGCCGTCCCAGCTTGCGGAGTCTTGCGGGGATAGTAGCCGATCAGGGCCGACACTGCATTTGCCGCCAGATAATTTTGTTCCTGCTCGAAAGTGACCGCCGTATTACCTGCTCCGCCGGTACGGATGGCATCGATCGACGGCGTATTCCAGTTTATCCCTGCGGGCAGGTTATCGATCCGGGCAAACGACACATTCAGATCCGCGCCATAATCGGCATCGATCACCGCACGGGTAGTTTCTCCGATACCCGCCGTTATGCGGATCGCTTCTTCACTATTTGCCGTCACCGGCTCTTCTGTGTTGGTACATCCCGCCAGAAAAGCGACAGCCAACATACTTGTTATAAAAAATCCATTTGTTCTCATATCATACCAGTGTTTAATTATTATTCCATTTCAGGGATCGACAACGCCCGAACCTTCATTTCCTTTTTTCCATTCCGCCAGCAGGATAGTCAAGCCGCCTATTTCATCGTACCTGACCGTCAGGTCGAGTATCACCGAAAACGTATTCTCTATGAATGCCTTACCGATCTCTTCTGTAATATCGATCGACGTGGAAACTTCTATTCCGTCCGCCAGTTCCATATCCAACAGGAGACTGACCGGACTGCAACCGGCATCCTTTTCCGGCAGGTTGAACAGATTCTGTATCGTGCTATATACCCCGGAAGAGGCTAACTCAGGCTCGAATACCATAAAGGCAGACGTACCGGAAAAAGGTTTGCCACTTGAAAGATATACGCCCGGAGATAGACCGGTGAGCCGCCCGGTCAGTTTTTCACATTGAACCACCTCACCCGTCTCTCCGCTTGTGATCTTTATATTCAGCTCCAGCCTGCGAACCAGACTGGCGGGAATTAACTCCCGTACTGCAATTTCTTCGCCCCCGATATTGACTTGTTCACAACCGGTACTGTACAAATTACCCGGTTGCGCGATCAGGACCAGTGACGATTTCAGGGAAGATACCTGCCGGGCCCTCCCACAAGCCCCGTCATATCCGTTTTCCGTCTCCAGCAAAACATTCTCACAGTCGGTATTACAAACAACCACTTTATAATATCCCGCCGGAAGTGTTCCTTCATATCCTGAGGCATCCCCACGTCGCACAACGGGACTGCCTGTGCCATCTTTATAGAAATGGTAAGTCATGACCGAAGGCTGTGCCCGGGTTTGCCAATCGAGAAGCAAGCGCACCCTCCCGTTTTTCTCCCAGTCTTCATCCGGCGTATGATAAGTACATGCCGACAAGGCCAGGGCGCCGACCAGGTATATTACCCATTTCTTTATTCTATCGTTTTTATGTTTACCCATATTCCCTCCTTTCCTTATCTGATTTGAAAACGATATACCAAGCTGACATTCACCCCAATCATAAAACCTGTCGACGAAAAACGAGTTTCCAGATAATTCTTATCGTCCACTTTATCGTAACGGTATTTCTTTCCCTCCGACACCGAACGATAACCTGCCCGTACCCCAGCCTCCATACAGAAACCTTTCCCGAAAGGAATCAGGCAACCGACACTGGCTCCTGCCGTCCGGAAACGACCGGTCCGGCCATAGAGAATATCCTTATCCGGATCGATCGCACTGCCCCGTATGTCAAAATCGCCGAACTCGCCGAACAATCCGGTATTAAGCCATACAAACTCACCCGGACGCAATGGCCACACACGGGGTTCGATGGAAAAAGAAGAGACAGACCAGTGGTCGCGTACCTTATTCTTATAAGAGAAATCGGAATACATGCCTGATACGGCGATCGACCAACGGTCGGCAAAAAAGCATTCCAGTGCCAGATTCGGCATAAAAGATCCGGCTTCTATCTTTGTTTCGCCGGTTCCCAGACGCACCGAAGGGACAACAGTGCACCACGGAAGCAGGTTGGTTTTGACGGCAAGATATGCAGCTTTGCGTTCCGTTTTCCCTGCAACGACTGGCTGTTCCACCGGTGTCGCTCTTGTTTCTTCCGGTACAATTATCTTATGCACTGTTTTTACCCGCAAGGTATCCGCCACCGATGCCAGCCGGTAATCTTCCAGTTCCGTCCGGTCAAAAAGAGGATCGTCTATACGATACACTTCACGGTCATAACCTCCCTTCTCTCCACGACGGTACAGGTCGACATAAGGAACGGCACCATATCGGTCGATCGCCGCTTTTATCGCAACCGGATAACGGCTCTCACTGTAATGGATCGAGGTATTGGCAAACCACGGAAGTGGCTTATACACCTCATACACATGCACCCGGTCACGATAACTGCCGCTACGGTCGATATAAAAAGCAACACATTCGTGAGGGATATCGAAACGGACCTTCAGATAGGCACGGATACGGTTCGCGCGCAGGGAAGCTTCGTTGATCACCGACTCTTCTTCACCGGTATAGGCATCCACATGCGAAACGATTAAAAGGTGGGAGTTGCCTTTCAGCAAACGGTTGCGGGAAGCATCGAGTAATCGCCCCATCCGTTCCAGTTGATAAGCATTGTCGCCATAATCTGCCAGGAACATATCACTGTTCTCTTTAAAAGAGAATAAAAAGGACTCCGCCTTATGATAAGTCGTTGTCTGCGCAGTCACACCAGTTTTTAGCAAACAGTAAACCAGCAACAGAAAGATCCGTTTCAACGGGATTTGACAATATGGTATTTTTATCCTATACATATATTATATCAATACTAGCCTTTGATTATCCGTTCGACCTCTAAATAGCTTCCTTATTTATATAATAAGGTAATAGGAGAAAAAGCACCTCGGTTTTAAGGGGGATTTAATGAGTTTTGCCCCTGGGATATTTTGGATTGATGTCTTATTTCAATATTTTGTGGAGTAAAAACATGTAAAAATGATAACAGTTTTTTTCAAACGGATATTAATAAGATAGCAGTCTTCACCCGCCTTATGTCTTATTCTTTGAAAATTAGGATTTAAAGGTCACAAGCAGGAAACTAGGTTAATTAATACAAATTCTATATGTTTTTTTTAGGATTTTACTCAAAAGCTTTGTTTTTCCATAAGATTCTTCCTATGTTTGCAGAGCATTCAAACTCTTTTGCGAAATCCACAAGTTGTAAAGGCTTGGATATGAAACAAAAAGAGAGGAAATTACCTTATTATATAAATAAGGATAATTTATGCAGCCATCAGTTCCTTCACACCTTCAGAAACCCTTTTATTTGCTTCTCCTACCTTACCTGCATCAAAAGCAGACAAGTAAATGCGTGTCATTTTTTCGGAAGAATGCCCCAGGGCCTGGCTGATGATAGCGATCGGTATCCCCAGATGATAAGCCGCAGATGCCCAGCTATGGCGAAAAACATAGGTCGTCAACTTTGCAGATAAACCCAATAAGACCTGTACATCTGCCAGATATTGATTTTCCTGTGCCAGACATTGTTTATACTGTTCATGCGTAGCTCCCTCCTGTAACACAGGAAAAAGATATTTGGAATCCGCCCGCCTGTAACGATCGATCAGCAACTGCATAGGCTCCGAAACTTCCATCTCGATCAGTGCACCTGTTTTTTGCCGGCGATACGACAACACTTTTCCTTCTTCAACCAGGTTCTCCCCGTTCAAACGAACGATATCCGCAAAAGGCATACCGCAAGCCAAAAAAGAAAACAGGGCCATATCCACCGCCAGCTTTTTCTCCGGTTCTTCTTCCAGATCGAGCGCAGCCATCTGCTTAATCACTTCCACCGGGACAGCCCGTTTAACGGTCTCCTCCCGTTGCAACTGCATCCCCTCGAACGGCCGTTCCTCAGACCGCCCTTTCCAACCCCGGCAAGCACGGTTGTACATCGCCCGTAGATTACTAATATAACTATTCACCGAATTCACACGCAGCTTCTTACCTTTCAAGTACAAGACAAATTCCTGCACAACATCCTGCGTCACATCTCCCAGCAACCCGCTCTTTCCTCCCTCACGAATAAATGCTGCAAAATGATTTCGGGTAGCACGATACAAATCGGCCGTGCTTTCATCCCCATTACTACGCTTCTGCTTTTCCTGCTCAAGCATCAGCCTGCAAAAATCTTTATTTCTCATAACTTATTCCTTGTTTATCGTTATTAATCAAAAAGATAAAGATAAACATTCAGGGCTTGCAGATTGTTCGGTTTTCGCTGTTTCCGCTAACGGCAGCATCTCTCAAAAAGTTTGTTTTAGAAAGAAAATCACATCTTTCACCATCATTTCCTACCCTCATTTCCACCTTTACACAAATTCATTGCAATGATTCTTCCCGATCATTGTAATGCCCCGACCAAGTCATCACAATGACTCCATGCACTTATCACAATGAATTGGACAGATCATTACGATGAAATTTTTAACATTACAGAATATTAGGAAATTTACTTCGTGATTATCTCATAAAACGGGGGTAATACACCTTTCAGAAAGCTGGAAGGTATTTCCGGACAGCTTGTTTCCATGTAACAGATTGCAGCAAGTTTTGTCCTATCTCTGTCACCCACTCTAAAAACATTGCGATGATTGTATTTGCAGCTATCCAAATGTCAGCTCCAAAAAGGAAATCCCCTCAATCCGTCATTGCTGAACTTCAGATTGAGGGGATAAATGTTTTTGAACTGTCCTTTACCTTTATATATAGCAAAGAAAGAGTATATGAATTAACAGAATGTCAAAAGGATATAAATTCTGGTTCTGGTTCTTCAATCAGATCGTCAACATATCTAAACGATTGAGGCGGAACAAATGAATCCCACTTTTCATAAGGGTCTATCGGATTGTCATACGGTAACAATGTTCCAATTTTAATAGCATAAGCCTGATTTCGCCCGGCAAAATACTCATCAAAAAACGTCTTTGATATCCCCGAATACTCACTCGTTTTTCTCCAAAGAGTCTGAGGTTTATCCATCAAAACAGTTTCAATCGTAAATTCCCCTACAATTTTTCCCACTGGCATTGTAGAGTATACAATAACAGAAGTAACCTTCTTATTTGTAAAAATAGATTTTCGATATTCAAACTTTTTCTTTCCTGAAAAGATCTCTTTTACAAACTCAGGCTTAATAGACAATAATATTTTCATTTACTTTTCCTCCTTTTAGTACATTAAGGAATTGATCATCCGTTAATTTCATGAATCCCCAATATGTATCAGGAGCCGAACCGATACCATATTCTGTTTGTAGGGTATCATTTATTATACGTTTGCCAAATGCAGCATTATATGTCATCTTTATAATAAACAACGACTTAGGCTTACCATAGCAGTCTGCATTCCACAATTTAATCAATTCATCTCGTGCAAAGATACTATAAGCGGAGCTATATTTAATGAAATCTTCCATATCTTTAAAATCCGATCGTATTTTAACTTCTTGCACTTCACAAACAGATGTAACAACACTTCGATATCGGGCAGGCCCCATTCCATCACTCGTTCGATAAATAAGTAACAAATCTTTAGGTTTTAAATTAGAGCAGCCAGACATAAAACAAATATAAATTTTATGGATACTATTCGTTGCAGATATATCCTGAACAACATCATAATCCTCATTCCTCAAAATTGAATCCGGAAATAAGCGCGTATGAAATTCAGGACGTATAGACAATAAATATTTTCCACATCCAGTTGTTTTGATTAACGGATAGTCTACTAAAACATTGCCAGTATATGATTTCATATCTTTTACAAAAACCAATTCTCTCCCATTCTTGGTAGTTTTGGTTGCTCTATGAACAAAGCCATAACGAAATATTAAAGATATTAACCCTTCATGCTTAGGAAAGACAGTTAAATAGACCTCTTCAGCATTTTCCGAAAGAGCATGATCCATTATTTTCTTTATAAAACGCTCCCCATACTTTGTTCCATGTGCATTAACCTTGAAGGTGCCAGCTTTTATTCTTTTTTTAGCCGGTAAGACAGGGAATACATCGGTAATTTCTTCCTCCTCTACTTTAACATAGAGAAATCCAACCATTTCATTTGTTGATTTTTCAATTTCAACATACGCTTTTGAATCATCAGCTTGTTTTTTCTTAAACCAAGTTTCAAATTCTTTGTAATCTTTCTTTAAGGAGTCAAAAAAAGGATTATCCAAGTTCAGCATGGAAAAAGGTACGTAATTCATAGTAATAAATGGACGAATCCCTTCATGCTGCGTGCCCACCGACTTTCATCGAAACTCAATTTAAATGAGTTACACAACACAAATGGCTTCATATTTAAGGCTTAATACTAGGCGCTATAAATGTGATAATTTTTTTTGGAATGACAATGATTAATCTTGAGAAAATATACAAATCATGACCTGAAACATATTATTTTTCCTCTAAACACTTTTATTTAACAAAACAAAAGTGTTTAATCTTTATTAAGAATGCCTTTTCAACCATTTGAAACTAAAACTTCTATAGATTACTATGAACTGACAATCTATTCTATTTTCCATTCCTCTATATTACGAGTCTTTGCACTGAAATTCACTCCTATCTTAAATAATTGGCGGGGATCGGAAGCAAAAGGAAGCGCATAGCCTTTTTCATTGATCTGGCGTAAAGCCTCGTCTATTGTTCCATTCAGTTTGAATTCCATCAAGTAAATGAAACGATCCGTTTGCAATACCAGGTCGATACGGCCTTCTGAAGTATGGTATTCTACTTTTACATAGAAACCAATCAATTTGAACACAATAAACAGGACATTCTGATAATGTAACTCCAAATCACGAACCAACTCATAAGGAGTATCGGCAAAAAAACTTTGCAGACGGCGGAAGAAGGAATCATAATCACCGGAACATATCTCACGAACAAACTTCTGAATATGGAAAGAAGAATCGACTTTATCCGCATTGGCATAGAAAGGAAGCAAATATTTCATAAAGCCCTCCTCCACTTCACGATTAGGAAATCCCAGACGATAAATACCAAATTCACGATCATATCCTTTAATTGTCAGATATCCACTCTGATAAATCACGGGTATTGGATTAACAGATGTGGAGTCAATGCTATTCAAGACATCGGCATCCGTTTCCGTATGCGCCATGTTATACAAGTTATAATGAGAGTGTTTTAACAATTTTACCAGATAGGTTGGTGTACCTGTTTCAAACCAGTAACTACCAAACTGCAAATACTTGAAGGTATTAAGTAAACTGAAAGGATTATACACACCGGGACCATTCGGCACAAAATGATAACCGTCATAACATCCTTTTAATTCAGTACAAGCTTCTTCATTTGTTAAGGAAAGAGATGAAGCAAGCGCTTTAATATCTTCATCAAAATATTCGTGCAATTCCTCTTCTGTAATGCCGCAAATAGAAGCAAAAGGTCCTTTCATCGAAATATCGTCCAAATTATTCAGATCGCTGAACACACTCACTTTCCCAAACTTGGTTACCCCTGTTAAGAAAGCAAACTTGATATCCCCGTCCATACTCTTCATCACACCATAAAAAGCTTTCAAAGTATCACGATATATCTCTTGCAGTTCATCATTATCCAATGCCTGTAACATCGGCTTATCGTATTCGTCAATCAAAATTACAACGCGTTGGCCGGTCTTTTTGGCTGCCCTTCGGATTACTCCTTTAAAGCAAAGCGAAAGTGTTGTTTCATCTTTTCCACGGCCATAGAGTTCTTCCCACTGTGTCAACTGATTGCTTAACAAAGCATCGAGACGTTCAGGACTATCGAATTTTTCAGCATTCAAATCTAAGTGAAGTACAGGATATTCCAACCAATCTTTTTCCAGCTTTTCGATAGCCAACCCTTCAAATAACTCCTTTTTCCCCAGAAAATAAGCTTCCAAGGTAGAAATAAGCAAGCTTTTCCCAAAACGGCGTGGACGACTCAATAAATAATAGCGGCCCGTTTTCACTAATTGATAAATCAGTTCTGTTTTGTCAATATAGATATATCCGTCCTGACAAAGACTCTCAAAATTCTGTATACCGATAGGATAAAGCTTTGCCATAATTCATCTGATTGAAATAATACCTTTTACGCAAAGTACACAATAAAGATCGGCATTTACAAAAAAAGAATAGGTTAATTGGTTATACACTGTACGTCTTATGTAAATAGTTGTTGCATCTGTTGATATAACAAGTAAGACTTTCTGGCGAGCGGAAAAGTCTATTTTTGTTTTATACACAAAACAAAAATGCACACTTATCATTTTATTGGCAGAATAAAACTTATCCTATTCTAAAGTAGTTATGTCAAAAAAGATACTAATTCACAATAAGACAGCAACACCGGACAACCTTTCCGGATATATCTTCTCTATATTTGCATGATATAATTTGAATAGTTAATTATGGAGTTGGAAATAGAAAAGAGATATTGCCAAAGTTGCGGAATGCCATTAGATATAAATCAGGAAGAACTTCTTGGAACTAATGGCGATCAAACGAAATGTGATGAATATTGTGTCTACTGTTATCAAAATGGGCAATACACAGTGGATTATTCAATGAAAAAAGTAATTGATGTATGGGTTGAGAATACTGATCTTTTCAATAATCATGTTCATACCCAATATACACCGAATGAACTTCGAACTGTTCTTAACAAAAGATTACCTACCCTTAAACGATGGAAGCAAAAGATTGACACTGAAAATATTTATCATGAAATAATAAATCGGATAAAGGTTTATATCAACAGCCATTTGTTTGATATGCTCAATACCGAACAATTATCCAAAATTGCCGGACTATCAAAATTCCATTTCCTGCGTATATTTAAAGAGTACACCGGCGAAAGCATAGGAGTTTATGTCCAGCGTATACGTTTAGAACATATCGCACATCTGCTTTTGACAGCAAATTTTTCTCTGAACAACATCGTGCTGCAAACTAACTATCAAACCAAACATAGCCTATCCAAAGCGTTTAAGAAACACTTTGGGTTGTCTCCATCAGATTATAAACAGCAATACAAACAACAGTCCTATAATGAAGCACCCATACTTTCAGAAAAAAAATCACCTCAAATTAAGAATATTAGTAGTTTAAGTATGATTTATAGAACCATTGATAATACGTGTTCTACGATGAAAGCCTATAAGGATATATGGAAAGAACTACTATCTTTTGCAGAAAACAATATTACAAAAAGTCCTGAAAACAGATTTATAAGCGTGAGTATGGATGACCCGCTTATTACAGTTTATAGCAATTGCCGCTTTCTTATCGGACTTACTGTTAATCAAAAAGTGAAGGCAAAAGGCAAATTCGGAATGATGGAAATACCTGCCGGACATTATGCGGTATTCAAATATGAAGGCGATTATTCCTCTTTACCCGATTTATATAGATACATTTACTTAACATGGCTTCCACAGAGTGAATATCGACAGAAAAACACATTAACTTTCGAGTTATATATTAAGACTCCGATAGAGGAAGACTATAATAACCTATTGACAGAAATATATATTCCTATTGAAAAAATAATAAAGAAATAATACCATGAAAGAATTACCGGAAAATCAAACATTAGCGAAACAGATCGATGTTACCTTAAAAGATAGAATTATCACAGAAGTATTCAATGCCACAAAATATCATAAGAATACATTCTATTATGGCGATCCCCTCACTTATGGCAAACTACTTACCGGGAGAGAAATCAAATCTTCCGAAAGTTTTGGTATGTATGTAGATATAATATTGGATAAAGGCACAAAAATCAGTTTCGGAGATGGAACAAACCTGAAATACAGTACAATATCAGGTAAGATGCCGGATAATTATCAACTATTGCTTACACTTGATGATAATACCTATCTTGCTTTTACCGTAGGTATGTTTGGAGTGATAGCTGCATATACCGGAATATATGACGAAGTATATTACAAAAAAAGCGCAGAAAGCATCTCTCCGCTAAATAGCGAATTCAATGATTCTTATTTTGAGAAGCTATTTGTTGGTTTAAAGCCTAAATTATCGGTTAAAATGTTGTTGGCTGCAGAACAACGTATTCCCGGTTTGGGAAACGGAGTATTGCAAGACATACTGTTCAATGCAAAAATTAATCCTAAAAGGGAAATAAGTTCATTGACAGATACCGATAAATCGGCCTTATTACAATCGATCAAAACGACCTTAAAGAGTATGGTTCTTCAAGGCGGAAGAGATACAGAAACAGACCTGTTCGGCAAACATGGAAACTATAAAACCATTTTGTCCAGAAATACATTGAATAATCCATGTCCAAGATGTGGTAATTCTATTATTAAAGATACATCTAACGGCAGCGGAGCCGTTTACTACTGTCCTACTTGCCAGAAAATATAAAATATGGATACAAATATAATACAGTGCAGGAATCCGAAGACACCTGCACCATAAATATAAAATCAGGAATCAGCCTTGCGCCTCTTCACTTCTTCCACAAGCTTTGTAAAGGATTTTTCCTTTTTACGTTTTTCATGCTCGGAAGCGGAGAAATGCCAGGCTTCGCGCTTTAGTTTCAGATAGCTTTCATACACTTTGACGTCCAGCGAACCTTCTGCGACTGCTTCCAGAACAGCACAACCGGGTTCGTTGGTATGTGTGCAATCCTTGAAACGGCACGATTCTGCATAGTTGGAGATTTCCAGCATTTCGGCTAATGAATCGGGATTATCTACAGTCAATCCAAACTCACGGATACCCGGAGTATCAATTAAAACACCTGATCCGTCCATCAAGACCATTTCCCGCCGGGTGGAAGTATGCCGCCCTTTTCCGGTGGACTGGCTTATATCCGATGTCAGCAGCACCGACCTTTCACAAAGCGCATTAACAAGAGAACTCTTCCCTACCCCCGAAGAACCGACAAAGACAACCGTTTCGCCTTCCGATATGGAATCCCGTAATCGGGAGACCGTTTCAGGGTGATGGATACTTGTGAAGAACACCGGCATCCTACGGGTAAGGTGCTTGATTGCTTCCTCTGTCTCCTGTTTATCAAAAAGCAAATCAGCCTTATTGAGTATCAATACGGGATGGATGTTTTCTTCCAATATCTGAACCATGAAACGTTCCACTCTGCGCATATTGAAATTATCATCGAGGCTCTGCACGATAAACGCCTTGTCAATATACGAAGCAATTGCCTGTTTTCCGGCTACCGTTCCATTTCTCTTGCGGTATAAAGTCCGTTCACGGGGCAACATACCGACGATAATGCCTTTGCTATCGTCGAATGGCTGAAACAGTACCCAGTCGCCTGTACAGGGCAGTTCAAAGTCAGATTTCCCATACATCATATTTCCCGTCAACTCGCATTGGTACAGTCCGCTTTCGGATACAACCTCGTAACAGGTACGATGCACGATGGCTATCCGTCCGTGAGACAAAGTATTATATGCCGATTCTTGTTTTAGTTGGTTCAACCGGTCGTTCCAACCATACATATTTAAACGAATCATAGTGTTATCTTTTTAGCAATATAAAATACATAGCCGTAGAACTCTTTATACTTGCGGTATAACTCCTCTTCGTGATGTGACATCGCGACAAGTTCTTCGGCAGTTTTATTTCTCGGATATTTGGCCAGAAACTTTTCCCGGGCTTTAACTAACGGTGCAAAATAATGGTCTGTCCAGCAAGTTTCAGGCAAAATAAAAGAAGCGACAGGAAGATACCCGGCCTTTTGTATCAGGGTAACCTGATTGGGTATCGTATCTATTTGCGGATAAGCTTCCATCCAGAAATCATGAATCTCTGCCGGACGTTCTTCAGTAAACCAGGCGCTTTCAGAAACGGCGATATATCCTCCAGTTTTCAGATATTTGCGCCATTCGTTCAGTCCGCGTTCAAAGCCTATATTATAAATGGCTCCTTCCGACCAGATCAGGTCTAACTCTCCCTCTCCGAAAGGAAGGTTGTCCATCGAACCGACGATTCCATTCACTCTATCCTGGAGATTCAGCCCTCTGGCATTACTGTTGAACCTGTCGATGAATCCCGGAAAAAAGTCAAGACCGGTAATATGTCCCGGTACATGCTGTGCCAATACCATTGTCTGACCGCCTGTACCACAACCCAAATCGGCGATAAGGGATTGATCGGTAAGGTTGTCTATAAAGCCCAATGCTTTAAGAGTCACTTCTGGACTTCCGGGCCCCTGACGTTCTGTATTTAAAAAGTATTCGCAGATTAAATTAAAATCGAATTCGTGAATTGTTTTATTTTCGTTACTCATTTCTTTATGTATATAGTATACCCGTGAAAGCATAACAATGCCGTCATCATTGTACACTGATTAAAATTGAATTAATACAATAGAAATTATGCCCGGATAGAATTACCCGAGAATAAACAAAAGGACAACCTGTACAAGGAATACAGATTGTTTACTATACCAAATCCGATTTAAATAGTTTGTTTAACATGCGGCAAAGATACATAGTAATTATCAAATATGCAAAAACTCTACTATAAACGCCATTCCATCATCCTAAAAGCCTTAAACCCATATAACTATTACTCTTCCGACAAGCTAAACTCCTTATTAGAGAATAATTCCGCCAAACCTGATATTTGCTTCAAACGCAATATTTCATCTCTGTCCATACCGATATTACGTTGTATCCAGGCATCCGACATGCCGCATTTGGAGAGCTCGGAGACGATATGGCTCATTAATTCAATATTGTGGGTACCACGGGCCCTGTTATGACGGATGGTCGAAGCCATTCTGTTGGAGAGGTCTTTTTCAATGACAGTAACGGGAAGCAAGCCGCGTTCACGCTCATAGATACGTTTTGATGTCTTCATCACCATATAGCGGTGATAGCCGTCGACCAGTTCATAGATATCTTCCTCCGGAATATAGTAGCATACACACGGAGAAGTAAATCCGTCTTCCCAGATAGAGACTTCCAACAGCTTCATTTCCGGGGGTGCTACGACATTAGGGTTATAGCTGTTGGCTACCACCTTTTCCACAGGGACAGCCCTTACCTTGTACACAGGACTAGTATATTCCTCCATATAATTCAGAGTTATAAAGTTTTAATATGTCTTCCTTTTGTTTCCTCTCGTGAATATTCAGTGAGAAACCCATATATTTACAATAGTAATCGTTCTTCAATATGCAGATACAGACACGCTTATAGGTTGGGAGTTCGCGGAATTCCGGAATATCGATATCATCCAGATATTCCATCCGAACCGGTTTCTTTACCGTCTTGTAATTTGTACGGCCTTCAACCCGTATCGGAATTCCTGCCTGCTTTAGTTTTTCGATAGTACCTTCCGCCAGGCAACCACCTTTCTCACGCCAGAATTTTATGCTGACGGAGAGTTTCTGCAAATACCCTTCCCGTGTCTTCTCCGGCAAAGTTCCCAATAGAAATTCCATATAAGACTTCCAGGTCATTCCCTGCGGCAATTTGACAGACTGCCATCCCAGTGCGGAAGTGCCGCCGTACAACCCGGCAAAACCGACTCCGTTGACACGCCCGATCATCTTCCCCCACATATCCGGGTCTATTGCCCGGTATAATTTCAGGCTGGCTATGGCCTGGGAAATAAAAGGGCTTGCCACTCTCTGCATTTCCAACGGGACTCCTGCTTGGTAAAACAAATCGTACAAGTGATTGTAATCCCAACCGAACCTGCCGTTGGCAATCCATATATCTTTTGTTTTCCAATCGAATATAGGATAAGCATTATATATACGTGGCGCCAGCTGGTGAACCCATTTCAGCCGGCGGTAAGTCTGCACTTTATTCTTTATATGGATAGCGCGCCATCTGTTGAAACTTTCCTGTGTCCGTATTCCTATCAGGCAACAGGTGCGTCCGGCATCCTTTTTTTCATGCAACCATTCCGCAAACTTTAACTGAAACTGGTAATCCCACATATTCTCATCATAAAATGGGAAGTCCTCTATACAAAGCGAGTTTTCGGGCATCTTATTCACCCATAAATCCTGCAACTCCCTATCCCACGGACGCCAGTAATTCTGGAACATCGAAGTACATGTAGGAACCTTAAAAGGGACACACACCCGGTAGACCTCCAGGATGTCGGAATTGGAAGACAATACACGATCTACATAGGAAGTGGTTTCCCGGTACTGTACCTCATAGTCCATGTGAAAGACTCCCAGTTTCCGTTTCAGGCGGTGTTCGCGTATATAGTCAATACATAAATTCAGCAAAACACCACTGTCCTTACCTCCGGAAAAAGAGACGTATACGTTATCGAAGTCAGAAAATATCTTATCCAACCGAACTTGTACTGCTTCGTACACATTGAGTTTCTCTCTCATCATCACATCTATATTCCATTTTATTATATAGTTTCCATTCCTGAGTTACGAAAAAATGAGCTGAAGCAAAGAGCTCTTTATGCCGGGTATGGGCAACGGCCCGGACAACCGAAATATTCTTGAAATGTTCCAAAACAGCATCGATCAGGGATGCCAGTACCGCGTTGTCCTCTCCTTTCACATAATAGTTATTAATAACAACACAAGTGCTTTTGATTTCAACGGGTATAAACCCTATCACTGTGTCTCTTTCCATAGCGACAAACCATAAATAATGTTTAGATGTTTTGAAAGGATAATTATTATTCTGTCGCAAAACGCTGCAACTCATAACTAGTGGAGCAACTAATTCATATAGCCTCGGGGCGATTCCGGATAACACTTCTATATTCATATTCCAAAGAGACTAAGATTATACAAATCCTTCGAAACACAAAAATAAACAAAATACTATACCAAAGGGTATTAACAGCTAATATTTTAACTTAAAATAAAGAGTTCACCCTTTAATTTTCAGGAGCAGAAGAAAACACAATACAATATCCCGCCCATATCACACATCACAAAAACTTTCTACTTTCAGACAACAAGAGCGAAGTTCCTATTGTTATTCAATAAGAAAAACGAAAAATCATGAGAAAAGCATTGAATATTATTATCCCTATCCTGGTTTGTTTCCTTGTAGGGCTTTCCGCCAGCTATTTCCAGGCTGACGCAATAAAGAACTGGTATCCAACCCTTATCAAACCGGCGGTTACTCCTCCGAATATTGTTTTCCCGATTGCGTGGAGTATTATTTATGTATGCATGGGGTTATCCATCGGACTACTTATCAACTCGACCATAGAACGAAGAAGGTTCTTCATCAAAGCATTTATCTTTCAGCTATTTTTCAATTTCACCTGGAGCATCAGTTTCTTTTATATCCAGAACCCGCTTATCGGATTTATCAATATCCTGTTGCTCGACATCTTCGTTATCAATTACACATTGAAGAGTTATCAGGTAAACAAAGCCAGCTCAATACTTTTCATACCATATTTAATATGGTTGTTGTTTGCAACTTATTTAAATGGGTATATATTGATATATAACTAATTATGATATACACATTAATTTCAGATAATGAGATCAGCTAAGTAAAAAACAAAAATCCGCAAACAGTGTCTGCGAATTTTCTAAACAGTATCTAGAAAATCCGAGAAGAATAGGTTTATAGCATTGCCGCATATAAACGAGATTCTGCTCGGTTATCATGCTAAGATTTTTATTAAGTATATATTTTATTTCAACTAATCCAAATTATAAAGCTTCAGTTTATTATAAAGCGTTTTCCGGTCGATTCCCAATAGTTGAGCGGCACGGGTTTTGTTGTTGCCGGATTCCTGGAGAGCGCGTTTGATGAGTTCGCATTCATGGGTTTCGTCTTTCAGGAGGATGCGGGTGTCTTTTTCCGGGGCTTCCGTCAGTTCTTCGGGGAGTTCACGACGGGTGATGTACCGGCCGGTAGCCAGAAGGGTGGCATATTTGATGACATTCTTCATCTGACGCAGGTTACCCGGCCATGAATAAGACTGGAAAAGACGGATCGTCTCGTTATCAAAACCGATAATATCTTTCTGGAGCTCGGCATTCGCCTGATCGAGGAAATTATTGGCGAAAAGCAACAAGTCTTCCTTCCGCTCTTTCAAATCCGGGATACGAACCGTAAACTCATTGATACGGTGATAAAGATCTTCACGGAAATCTCCTTTATCGATGGCAGTCCGCAGATTCTCGTTTGTGGCAGAGATCAACCGGACATTGATAGCGATCTCTTCATTTGTACCGATCGGCTTCACTTTACGTTCCTGCAAGGCACGAAGAAGTTGTACCTGCACTTCGTAGGTCAGGTTACCGATCTCATCCAGAAAGATCGTTCCTCCGTGAGCTGCCACAAAAGCACCGGTCTTATTATCTATCGCCCCGGTAAACGAACCTTTCACATGACCGAAAAACTCAGAAGCAGCCAAGTCCTTTGGAATTGCCCCGCAGTCGACTGCAATAAACGGAGCCTTACTGCGATTACTCTGCTCATGGATACGGCGGGCTATATATTCCTTCCCCGTACCGCTCGCCCCGGTGATCAACACCGACATATCCGTCGGGGCAACCAAGCGGACGTGGTCAAACAACTGACGGGCGGCAGGACTCTGCCCTTCAATATAAGTATTCCCTTCCGGCGATTTCTTTGCCGACGTATGTCCTACCGCAGGCGTTTTCACCACCTCACGGATCTTACTCAGCAACTCTTCCGGATTCAGGGGTTTGGCAATATAATCGGATGCTCCCAACTTGATGGCCTGCACGGCGGTCTGTATCTCCGCATAGCTAGTCATCATGATCAAAGGCAAAGAGGCATATTTTTCCTTTACCCACTTCAACAAGTCGATCCCGTCACCGTCCGGTAAACGTAAATCCGACAAGATCAGGTCGTAGCTGACACTCTCAATCTGGCGTTTTGCATCCGAAACCGAGCTAAGTGCTTTTACCTCAAAACCTTTCTTTCCTAACCAGGTTGTGAGCATTAAAGAAAAAGTTATATCATCTTCAACAATAAGAACTGATAGCATACTTAATTATATTAAATCCTTACGCAAAGATATATATTTTAGGAATAAATCAGGAACAAATCCAGGTCGCTTTGCGCCAGGCCCCTTCGAACGGTCCCTGTTTATGATTCTTTAACCACCAATGGCAGAAGCCCAGCTGAAGGATAAACAGCACGATCCCCACCCCGAAACTGGCGGCAACGCCCAATTCGCTATACAGCGACAAACCATAACCGAAATAGATAAATGAGCCTATAATAGACTGGCTCAGATAGTTAGTCAGACTCATTTTTCCATAGGGTACCAGTCCATGCAACACTTTGTGTCCCGAAACCTGTTGCCAAAGAAAAACAAAGACAGCCACCAGTACACACATGAATGCAAAATTACGGAAAGAGGAGAAAATCGTATTGAGCGGAGATAACATACTCTTATTTGTAAACAGACCGGGTAAAGCCTCCGTAAAATAATACAAAGGAATAAAGCAGACAGCACTGATCAGGAGCGTACGAAGCCAGAACTTCCGGTGACCAGACAGATCGACAAAGAATTGCCGGCGTCCTATCAACATACCGATCAGGAACAGGGAAGCGGTCTGGAAGAAACGGCCATGTCCCCAACCCCATAACAGGCTGAAAAGCTGTCCGTCCCACAGGTTCGACTTCACCATCGCCCAGAAGTCCGTCTGTCCCAGGAAGGGATACATATTTCTATGATGCACCAGCCATTGTCCCGGAGCAGCCACATAGTCGGGATTGTTCAGCGCATAAAGGAACTTTGCCCATTCTATAGGCTGAAGCATCAGGAGAATAGACGTTATCAACACAGCTTTATCGCTCCATTTGCAAACCAGGGGCAATATGACACCTACTATCGCATACAACACCAGGATATCACCAGGGAAGAATGCACCATTAAAACATCCGATCAGGAACAGCAGGAATAACCGCCACAGGAAACGCAGACGGAAGTCTTTCCCTTTCTTAGCCTGGTTATTATATTGTATGAAGAAACTAAATCCGAACAGCAGGGAGAAGATAGCATACGCTTTCCCGCCAAAGAGAAAAAACAACGTATCCCAAACACCTTCGTTCAACGACTTCATAAACTCGGTAGTCGTTTCGGGAAACTCATAGAAATTAAAATGTTCGATATTATGCAAAAACATAATCGCCATAACGGCAAAACCTCTTAGGGCGTCGACAACTTCAATGCGTGCCGACTTGAGTGGCATTTCGTGCTTCATGGTATAACTATTGGTCTTTTTTAATAATGGACACAAAGGTAGGCAAACAAACGAAACGAAACAAAAAAAGCATCCCCAACAGATGCCTTTTTTGTTTCGCAGACTTAAATAGAATACTCAGAAATAATCTTTCTTTGTTTTAAACGGTTTAAATGTAGAAACGTCCACTTACGATTCTGTAAATATGAAAGCGAATACCGTGCCAGAATCTGCAAAAGGTCTTCGTATGTATCATAAACTCTTACTACTTAACAGAAAAGAAAGATAAAATGTTTTAGACAACGGAGAGATAAAGACAAAAAACGGGGAAAACAGATACCCAACTGGGGAAAAATTCCACAAAGATATTCCACAGAATTATCCCACAACCGTTTACTTAGAAACGGTCATTGCCTGTTCAATGATTTTTTTCACTTCTGCGATTACTTCCGAAAGCAGCGATTTCCATTCCTCCACAGGTAAAGTGGTGGCATTCTTTTCGATAACTCTCAGTTTCTCCACCAATGAGGTAGCGCCGAGCATGGTAAACAACGGCACCATTTTATGAGATATCTTTGCAGATTGTTCCCGGTCGTCATCCTGCAATGCACCTTCGAGTAAGACATTGCTTTTGGTTGTCTCTTCCACAAATGTTTTCAGGATGGATGCGGAGGCTTCCTTGTCCTCACCGGCAAAGGCTGTCAATGAATCAAAGTTGAAATCAGAGGTAACAAGCAGTTCTGTTGATAAAAGTTTATTTAATAGGGTAATCAACTGCCGGGCCGTAAAAGGTTTATTCAAAAATCCTGTGAAGCCGGATTCCAGATAATGGTCATGCTCGTTCTCCACGCTAGCAGAAAGGGCTATAACCGGAAGACTCTCTGTTCCCGGAATACCGGAATTACGTATGCTTTCCAGTAATTGATAACCATCCATTCCCGGCATCTGTATATCCGTAATGACAGCATCGAAAGAGGTCTTCTGCAACAAAGCAACAACAGAGAAGGGATCAGTACAGCTACTCACCTCCACATGGTTCTGTCGCAAATATTCTTCCGTAAGAGCGAGTTGCAGCGGATCGTCATCGACCAAGAGACAGTATACATCGCGACCAACAAAAGATGGTAACTCCGGTTCAGACACGGCTTCCTCTTCCGCCGCGGGAAGCACCTGCACATCGGCTACTGTAAGCGGCAGCTCTATTGTGAAATCACAACCTTGCCCCACGACACTCTTTAAAGAGAGGTTTCCTCCCATCAAAACCGTCATCTTCCGGGTTATAGATAAGCCCAGTCCAAACCCTTCCGCCTTTTCAGTTGCGGAAAGACGGGTAAATTCACCGAATATACGTTCCTGTTCTTCCGGCGGAATACCCGGACCGGAATCGCTCACCAACACATTCAGTAGTGCACTGTTGTCTGCCAGAGCATTGATAGACACCACCATGACAACCCGTCCTTCACGGGTAAATTTAAGGGCATTCGACAATAAATTCCCCACTATCTGACGAATACGAATCGGATCACCGATATATAACTTTTCCGTTCCTTCTTCTTTCAGATTCAAGACAAAAGTCAGATCTTTCGATTCGGCTATCGGTCTGAAACTGGTAAATATCTCATTGAATAGAGCCGATACACTGAAAGCCACCCGCTGTATCTCCATTTTTCCGGATTCAAGACGGTGAAAATCCAACAAGTCATTGACCAAAGACAAGATATGGCTGGCCGAACCAGACATATTATCCAGGTAATATTGTTGCCTTTCATCCGGATGCCTCCGCAGCAAAAGGTCTATATACCCGATGATCGACGAAAGCGGAGCCCTGATGTCATGACTGATTGTCAGCATCATCTTCTCACGGCTATGCAACAGGTCTTCGGCATATTGTTTCGCCTTTTCCAACTGCATTCTGTAATATTTACTTTTCGAAATATCACGGGTGATCATGAAGATAAAAATAATCACGATAACAACAGAAACAATAGCAATGCCGGCAATCAGCAAGGAAGTCTCACGCAGAATCTTCTGTTTGTTCTGCATACGTTCCAGCGAAGCATTCACTTCCTCCTCCTCGATATCACGCAAAATCTGGTTAATCTTACGGGTAACTATACTATTATTATAACGCAGATTGGCAGCACGTTCCAGCAACTGGTCAGCCAGCAATTTACGCTGCCCTGCAACACTGTCCTGCAAGTTTTTCAACACACTGGCGATGGTATCCGCCGGATTGAATACATTCACCAAAGTGTCTGTCACTATCTGGCGGGTCGTATTGACAATGATGCTCGTGTCTTCACGGCTGGGTGAGAAAGCATCTGCCAAACGACGGAAAAAGCCGCGGGGTTTCTTTTGAGAAAGAATCGTATCCTGCTTGACTACAACATGTTCTTTTATTTCCTTCTGTTCGATAAACGTATCTTGTTCGGCAATCACCTTTTCGATATTAATCGTATAAAGATGCTCCGTATTCGTTTCTTTCCAGGTTTCAAGCAGACGGCGGGTATTCAGTCGTTTCTGCCTCAAAAGCATATCTATCGTATCGATCTTTAGCAACTGAACGGAGTCGGTTATCAGGACACGCAGGGAGTCCATATTGCTGTGAGCCTTATTCAGCGTCCGGTTAAAATGATTCACATTATTCTGTGGCATACCGACCAATTGCCCCAACGCCTCGCTTTCATAAAGCAAAGACAATGTATTGGTTACGAGATAAACTTTCTGACGGGCTTTACTGTCCGGTTCTTCCTCACCGGCAACCTGTTCGATGATTTGATAAATATATACGACAGAACATACTGCTATTGCAACCAACAACAGATAACCTAAAATAACCTTAAGAGTGATGTGTCCACTTTGTTCTGCCATAAAACAAAGGTAGAAGTTTCTATCAAAATATCAATCTTTGTCGTAAACAATTCCCCATTTGTCCAACATCTCGAAGTCGGCATTCTTCAATCCGACTTTCCAGAAAGGAACCGGTTCGTCATGATCTCCGAGGTACATGCGGTCGCGCACCGTAAAAGCCGGATTGGAAACAGCCAGGGTAGAATCGGAAACTGCCGTATGTATTCCTGCCAGGTCCAATACGGTATGGAACACACTATTCGTGCTGACCGGTAGAGCCTGATGAGCCATTGTCGTCTGGTATTTCTCCGGATAAGTAGCCCGGTAAGCATCCGAGAACCAAATAATATAAGGTATATGTAACTGATAATAGGTCGGTATTGGAGACGCATGCAAATAACGGGCACGGGCATCGTCAAAAATATCTTCCCCGTGATCGCTCAGATAAAGCATCGACACGCAAGCGTCCGTTTTTTTCATCATATCCGTAATCTCACCTAGCACATAATCGGTATAATGTATCGAATTATCATAAGAATTACGCAGTTGCTTCTTATAAGAGGCACGGATTCCTTCCGCTTTATCCGGGGTATAAAATGCAAAATCTTTCGGATAACGTTCATGATAGTTAAAATGCGAACCATAAGTATGAATCACAAAAAACAAATTACCATCCGTCTTATCCACTTCTTTCTGCAAATAAGGGAGCAATTCACCGTCATGCAAAGATGTCAGATAAGCAGACTTCGGTTTAAACTGGCTCATATCTATAAATGTATCCGCTTCCCGGTAAAACGAACCGATCATCGACGTGCTCAGATTCTGGTTCGCAATTACAACCGTATGAAAACCGGCTTCCTTAAAAGCAGTCACAATACTTTTCTCATCATAAATCACCCCATAATCTTCGGCACTGGCGGCAGACAGAATGATAGGCACACTCTTATGAGTATTATTGGATTGGGTAACCACATCGGTAAAATGAACCAACCCATCCAGTTTCTCCATCCGGGGAGTCGTTTTACGTTCATAGCCATACAAACTCCATTCCATCGCACGAGACGTCTCTCCCACCACCAATACATAAATTTCACGTTTTCCTTCCGTCTGCACGTTCTTTGTCGCATGGAAGGTAAAATCGGATGATGTAATATGATAATTACTGTTTTTTTCCGCTTTATTGATTGCAAAATAAAGGTTGTAAAGCGCATTTCCCGGATAAAAATCATTTTTCAGTGAAACCATATGGCCTTGTATCGGAGCCAGCATGCAAAGAATGATCCCCAGTATAAACACACCCAGACTTCTTACCGCCCATCTTTTTCGGAAAGAGTTTGTCAGCTTCTTTTTCATCCGGACAGACCAGACAGCCAGCAACAGAGTTGGCAATGTATAAAAGAAGAAGACACCTATAATGACAAGAAATATATTTCCAAGTAATTCGCTGGCTTCAGATGCAGTCGAACTGGTCAGGTTCAGAAACATATCTACCGCAATCACCGATTCGCCAAAAAGATAAAGCAACACAAGCTGTCCCCCGTCCAATATAACTTTCGGTAGCAGGCACCAGACGACAATACCCGGTTTGCGTGCCAACAAAAGCAGACCTACCCAAAAGGCATAAGGCAATATCAAAGATGCGATTCCCACTGTGACAGGTAAGGGCTCCGTAAAGAACAACACACAATTAGGAACGATAAACAACAACGCAAACAAGAACAACAAATGTTCCTGGGAAGTGAACCAATTCCTCAACTTTATAAAATAGCTCATCGATATACCGTATATTCCTGAAAAACAACTACTCTTTTATCTTCTTCCGGCTTTCATTTCCGGGCGAACTGCAAAAGTAGTTGTTATTCAGCATATACTTATACAAACCACATACAAAAAAAGTTATTTCACACAATTCCGACCGTCTTTTCCTATTGAACAGTTACTTCATCCAAGAAAAACCAAGCCGGATAACCTACCCCGTAATGCCAGGAAGGACAGGTCTTGATTCCTTCAATCTCGACCTTTATATAACGGGTTGTCACGGGAGAAGGGGCTTCACACTTGACTCCCACAAACTTCACCTGTACGGAACGGTCTTCCGCCAAACTCTTTTCACCAAACGGTTGATAGGTTTTATTATCCGACGACGTGGAATAGGTCACTTTCTTCGGAAGCAATATCCAGGCACCCAACTGGTGAAGGAAATCACTTTCTATCGAGCTGACCGGTGTCTCTTTACCCAGATCGAGAATAAACGAACCGTCAATGCCCTCCCATCCGATCCAACTTTCCACAAAAGTAGTTCCACCGAACAGTTCATCGGTCAGGGCGGTTTCTCCCAACGTTTTATATTTACCGGACGGCTCTTGAATCCAGATCACTTTCGCACCTTTTGCCAAGTTCTTTGCTTTACCGGGCAGATAACGTTCGGTATATAATTTGCAATATTCAGCCGGAGGATTACTTCGTTCGTTCAGGGTCGGTATATTAAATTCGCGCGTACGTTCTTCAAATAAAGCCAGGTCGGCTTTGACTTCTTCCAAATCGTGATTTCCTTCGGCGCGTGCTATTTCAAGTCCGGCATATTGTAACGGCAAACGGGATAGCCGTACACGTTTCAACAGGATGGGATCACCGGCTACTGCCTGTTCCGCCTGATCGAACAACTCATTATAGCGCTTGCGGCAATTCGCATTCAGCATACCGTCTTTATGTGTAACCGGTGAGTCGTATATCCAAAGACGCTGTTTGCTGGCAAGCAAACCACCCTCCAACAGCTTCTCATACTGATAAATATAAGGAGAGGCGGCCCCATAATAGCCATCCATGAAAGCACGCATCAGCGAATCGGCATTCTGGTAAGGATTCCACATCAACTTACTAACCATATAAGCACGCATCTCCGGGAAATCACCTCCTTTGGAACCTCCTATCTGGGAGAAATGCATGGTTGCATGATGTTCTTTAAACAATTGGATATTCTTTTGCAGAATCGGGAAATTGGGGAACGGAGATACAAAATTATCAAAATTAATCCCGTAATCCCACACGAATATATTATTACTGATAGCAGACCAACCTTTCATAGCTTTCATGAAATCCTGTCCGGAAGCATTGTCGGTCAAAGGAACTTCACGGTCGCAATCGATATCGCACAGCATGATATTCACATTCGGCAATGGCTTCACATGCTTAGGCGGATGCATCGTATACAGATAAGCCAGCGTGGAAAACTCTTTGTCCGGGAAGCGGGCAGCCAACTTATTCAGAAAATGAATCAGACTGCCGGAAGGGCCTCCCTCCTGTTCATCCAATGCTTTACAGTCCGGACAACCGCAGTTAGTAAAATTACCGTCGTTCTGGCTGACGGAAATCATATTCTTCCCTGGGTTCGCCTTAAATATGGAGTCAATCTTCTGCGATGCCAGTTCAAATACTTCCGGATTAGTCAGACACCATTGGCTGGCTTTTCCGGGACGGCGTTCACCATTAATAAAGGAATAATATTCCGGATGAGACTTTCCGTATATATCGGAGGGCATGATACGGTCGAATGTATGTACCCACATGCCACCGGCAAATACTTCCGAAGGCTCTTCGAAGCGGAACCATAATTTATAAACCGGGTCTTCACGCAAAGCGTAACACTGACTTTGGCGGTAACGGAAAGCCGGATTCTCCGCCCTGTCCAATTCCGGAATAACGACAGTAGAACGTTCTGTTAACGTATAGGCGTTTGCTCCATAATAAGCAACTCCCAGATAATCTTCCAACAAAGTTACTACACCATAGATATTCCCTTTATCACCACCACTGCTGATAAAAACAATGCCATTCTCTGTCTTCAGACGAAAACCATCTTCGGTCAGTCCGGATACATCGTTCCCACCTATGACGATATCTCCTTTCCGGGGCGATTTATCATTCACTACGGGCAGGAAGGCACCGCTTATCCGTTTCACAAAATCCTGTAATAAAAGGGCCGCCTGATTATCCACCGCTTCTCCCTTTTCCACCAGGATACGGGAAACAGGCTTGCTGTCCTTCACCACAGTAATCTGTGCATTCAAACAATTCATTCCCAATAACAGGAATAAGGCACATAGATTTAGGTTTCTCATATATTTCAAGTTTAGAATTATCGTGTAAGTATAAGTATCGACAAACGAACTATTCCCGTTTGTTATAAATTCCGGATAATCGCAATAAATTCCTCATTCGTTATATCCAGTTCCGGTTCTTTATAATTGACAAAATCTTCAAAATAATCACTGGCGATATCCGCCACAATCTCTTTTCCGTCCAAACCATAAGAAGAAACCAGTTCTTCCACTTTATTTTTCACCTGCCGAATCACCTGCAAACGGTCTTCGTAGCGTTCCGGCTTTTCCTGGTCCGTCACATGCTCATTGCGAATTATCAGATATACCACCGTGTAAAATTTATCTACACTTCCGAACACGGGGATAAACAATGCTTTCTTATCTTCCGGCAGAGCAGCCAGATATTCCTGTATTTTTGTCATAAGATTTCGTTTTAATTGATAGAATCTATGACAAAGATAAAAAATATTATCACAAGCCGACCCCATTGTATCATGGAAACTGTTAACTTTACAGCATTAGAATAAAGATGTCTTATAAAACAAGATTTAAAACTCAACGATTATGATTAAAAGAGAAAAAAGTATTGAACTGCTAAACAAAGCAGTAGCCGACGAAATGACAGCTGTTAACCAGTACATGTATTTCCATTTCCGTTTGGACGATATGGGATACGACCTTCTGTCCAGCCTTTTCAAACGTACGGCTATAACAGAAATGATGCATGTAGAACGCCTCGCCGAACGTATCCTGTTCCTGAAAGGTGAAGTGGAAATGAAATGTTCCGGTCCGGTAGAAAAGATCCACGATGTTAAAGCTATGCTTGAAAAAGCCGCAGAAATGGAAACCGGTAGCGTAGACGACTACAACGCATGGGCCAACGAATGTGCACAACACGCAGACTCAGCCACAAAGAAAGTATTCGAAGGTTTGGTGATAGAAGAAGAAGGTCATCTGGACCAGTTCGAAACAGAAATCGAGAATCTGGAAAAGTTCGGAGACAATTATCTGGCATTGCAATCTATCGAACGCAGTAAAGTGATCTCTTCGGGCGGCACTCCTGCTGAATAAAAAGAAAACAAAGAAAGAATTAACGAGGGCGTTGCAAAAGTATCACTGTGGCAACGTCCTCTTTTTATATCAAAGCACTGATAAAACAATAAACAAAATACCCGCAAAGAGCCATCTTTACGACAACACTTAGCAAGAATCCGACAAAAGCTCCTATCCCGGCTTTAAAAGCTTCCATTGATTTCTTTCCACCCAGCAATTCGCCGATCACCGCTCCGGCAAACGGACCGAATAAAATTCCCCAGGGCGGGAACAGGAATATTCCGGCTACGGTTCCGATGACACATCCCCAATTTCCCCATTTACTGCCTCCACCGTATTTAGTACCCAACACCGGTGTCAGATAATCCAGCAACTGTACGACAATAACCAACACACCCCATATCACCAGTTGGGTTACGGTAAACTGTACCCTATCTGTAAAATGAAGCAGTATCAACCCCAGATACGACAACGGCGGACCGGGAAGGACCGGCAGAAAACAACCGGCAAACCCCACCAACAGACAAATCGCTCCTAGTATGATCAATAATATATCCATCTGTTTCCATTAAAATTGTTCCAGAATCTGAATACGCTTTCCAATCGGCGGATGTGTCGCAAACAAACCGCTCATTCCGCTCAAAGATATAAAAAAAATTTTGTCGGGATAATTATTCCTCTGATATTTATGATACGATCGAAAATAAAAACACCGATGGCAGGCTCCCCCGTTTAAACTCAATCCTGCTTATATTTGTTGTTTACCAACATCAATAAACAGATCGAGTTATGAATAACGTATCAGTAAAAGTGAAACGCCGGAAATCGAAGGTTACGGGCAAACAAACCCCGCTATACATCCAGCTGATCTGCCGGCGAAAAATGAAACGTATACCGTTGGATATAAAGGTATACGAAGAAGAGTGGGACCCGCTCACGGAAATAGTACAGATACCACCCGGAACAGACAGGCAACGAACCGAATACCTGTTGCAAGTATCGGAAACAGCCTGCGAAACCTGTCGCATGATCCGGCAAATAATCGAAGAACAGCCGGTAAACAAAGACTTTTCCGTCGATGACATCGTGAAACTGTATGAAGAAAGGTCCGCAAGCATGTACCTGTCCGCCTATATACAAAAACTGGCGGACATTCTCCTGGCGCAGGGAAAAGAGGCCACATCCCGCCTTTACCAAAGCCTGGGGAACAGTTTCCTCTCGTTTTTCGGAAAGAACATCCGGATAGACGAAATCAACGAAAAGCTGATCCGGCTATATGAAGAATATTTAATGGCCAAAAAGCTGATGGATAACACCATTTCGTTTTATATGCGCAATTTCCGGGCAATCATGAACAAAGCAGCGGCCAGCGGATTGATAAAAGAGTGCACACACTTCTTCAAAAACGTAAATACCCGGATTGAAAAAACACCCAAGCGGGCCATAGAAGAAAAAGTGATCAGAAAGATAAAGAATTTAAGCGATGCGACATTGAAAAAACCGGGCCTGATCTTCTCCCGCGACCTGCTGATGTTCGCCTATTATACCAGCGGCATGGCTTTCGTCGATATTGCCCATCTCACATGCGACAATATAAAAGGGAACTACCTGGTTTATAAACGACGTAAGACAGGACAAGAACTACAGATCAGGATACTCCCGGAAATACAGGAACTGATCGACCGCTATCACTCCAATTCCCCTTTTCTATTTCCCGTACTACGAACGCCTGATCCTTCATATAAGGATTATGAAAGTGCACTCCGGCTACAAAACCTGCGGTTGAAAAATATAGGCAATCTGGTAGATACTGAACTATCGACCTATGTGCCCCGCCATACCTGGGCTACTACAGCAAAAAGCAAAGGTGTATCCGAAGAGATGATTTCGGAAAGCATGGGACACACTTCTGTAAAAACAACCCGCATTTACATAGCGACATTTGATAATCCCCAACTCGATCAAATCAATAAATATGTAATTTCGGGAAAGAAAAACAAGGGAAGTCTTAGAACCATAAATTCCGTCTCTTACTAAGAGACAGAAAAGGCACTTTATTGTCTGTTAAAACGTTGCAAACGTAATAACATTTATTTGATAAAACAAATATTTTGAGATAAAAATAAAATATAAAGAGTTTAATATTCAGGCCTTTTCTGAATATTGATACATATTTTAAGGAAAGAGCTATCTAGCAAATACCCCTTCCTAATGGTCTATTATGTCAATTATTTATTAATATTTCCGCCTTTTATATCCTGTTTATCAGATGTTTAACAATTGTTTAACAATGCAATCCAATTCAGACAGTTTTGCAAATGCTTCTACTTTCAGCACGTATTCATTAGTAATCCTGTTGAAAAATAATATTTTCAATGTACTTCAGCACAAATCTCATTTCTGAGTATTTATCCGCCTATTTCTTACAACTACGGAAAATTTGTTTGACAATTTGTTTTACATTTCTCTTTACAGAGGTATTTGTCATATTCATCTTCCTTTAAAAATCAGACCAACTCAATTACCCTGTATTCCACATTCTGTCTCTTAGTAAGAGACGGAATAGATACAAAACACTAAATGTATTAATATGTATAAGGGTAAGATCAGAGAGCGCCACCTCCTACTTCTTCTATTTATTTGCCTATCTGTTAACCTCCGTGGGCAACAAACGGCATTAAAGACGAACGTATTGTTCTGGGGAACTACTACGCCGAATGCTGGTGTGGAAGTAGGTATAGCCAGACAGTTCACGGTAGAAGTATGGGGTGCCTACAACGCATGGAAGTTTTCCAACGACATGAAACTGAATCTATACCTTATCCAACCTGAAGCACGCTACTGGTTCTGCCGCAAATTTGAAGGACATTTCGTAGGAGTACACGGACACTACGGACATTTCAATATTGGGCAAATCCCTTTTATATCCGGTCTGAAAGAGTATGTATTGCGGGGCGACCTCTACGGAGGCGGCCTCACCTACGGGTATCACTGGGCGATAGGCGACCGCTGGGGCCTGGAAGCGATGATAGGAGGCGGATACGCCTATATGAAATACGACAAGTACCGGTGTGCCGACTGCGGCGAGAAAGTCGGCTCCTTCACAAGGAGCTATATCGGACCGACACGAATCGGATTTTCTATCATCTATTTTCTGAAATAAGTCTTTTGAAGCCTATTATATATGAAACACATCCTGTTATCACATAATTTAATATTAATACTGTTAGTGGTTCTGTTTTGTTTCCATTTTAATGGAAAGGTTACGGCGCAAGGCATACGCATCGTTCCCGGCAAACTGTACGTAAAAAAGGACAGCCTGCATGTGAACCTGACAATGTATCTGGACGGAATTTCCGTCGGCAGCGGAACAGCCTTTTTCTTTACCCCTGTCATGTCGGGGAAAAAGAAACAAAGCCTTTCCCTGCCCGCCGTTATTATCAGTGGCAAACGCCGTGCCCGCCAGGACCGGAGGGAAGTATTTCTCTCGCCCGTCAAAAAAGATCCACAGCCTTTCCGGCGGATAATAGCAGGAAGAAAAAAACTGAACGCTCCAATCAATTACCAGATAGTAGTGCCATATGCCTCTTGGATGTAACACTCTTCGCTCCTGCTCCGGCAGGAATACAAAGAATGTTGCGAAAAGGAGCAGCTGGCACTCGATACGCTGAAACGAAGTCTATTGATATCTACGGTTCCCCCGGCTGTCCGGGAATACGAATTCCAAGCCAAACCTCAATCCCGGCCGGTTCAGGGGGAACCTATTCAAAGAACACCGGTCGGAAATACTACCGCCTATACATATAATACTATACCCGTCGTCGGCAAGCCCGCAGCACCGGTCGTACTCAACATAGCCGAAGTAGACCGTTACGCAGCCATGGTTTCGTTTCTGCCTTCCGAAGGCAATTCCGGCAATAAGCACCGCACGGAAGGCGCCGTCCTCTATTTCGACTACCCGCTGGGAAAAGACGACATATATCTCGATTACAAGAATAACCGGGAAGAGATCAATAAAGTGGAGCAGATACTGGGACCGCTCACCGACAACCGATTCTCTACACTTGTCCGATTGCGCGTCAGGGGATACTCCTCGCCCGACGGGCCTTACGGCGATAATGAACGGTTGGCACAAGCACGTTCGCAGCTTTTTGCCCGTTACCTGCGCAATGCATACAACATCTCCCGCAACAGCATCGAAGTATCGTCGGAAGCCGAAGACTGGGAAGGCCTTACCGACCTGTTGCAACAATACCGCCCACCCTATGCCGACGATGCCCTCGGAATCATCCGCCGCTACGGTATATTCAACGGACGTGAAAAACAATTGATGGACTTGCAGGGAGGCGCACCCTATAAAGATATGCTGCGACGCTTCTTCCCGAAACTGCGACGCATCGAAGTGGTCGTGCAATACGACGTAAGGGAAGTGAACAGTGCGGAAGCCTCCGAACTGATCTACACCCATCCCGACCTGCTCAACCTCGACGAGATATATGCCGTGGCACGCCAGTATCGCCCCGGGAGCGACCAGTACCGCGAAGTGTACGAAGTAGCCGCCTACCATTTCCCCAACGACGTGGTAGCCAACGTCAACGCCGCCTCCGCCGTAATGCTGACAGGCGACCTGATCTCGGCCTGGAATTACTTGCGCAAAGCAGAAGCCGATCCGCGTGCCTGGAACAACCTGGGGGTGCTGACACTGATGGAGGGCAACCCTGAAGGCGCTACCGTCTGGTTCCGTAAAGCCGTCGGCATCGAACCTCGCAAGGCTAGGACCAACCTGCAACTGGCCGAAAGAATGATAAAACAGGAATGACAGACATAACCGGATAGATACGATCATAAACAGATAGATGCAATGGACAAACAACGGATACTCTATATGCTGTACGTCGTGCTGGCAACCGCGCTGAGTGCTTGCTCTTTCGGTGACGAACCGTCCGTTTGCCCCTATAATGTCCGTATGGAATACTGGTATGCCGAAAGCAGTGCCGAGAACTCGTTGCCGATATATGTAGACAATATCAGGCAATTCCTGTTCGACAGCGACGGCAACCAACTTGCTGCTATCACCCTGCGCGGTGACAGCAGCACCGGCTGGAATGCCCAACTGAAAGACGGCACCTACACCCTTGTCCTCTGGGGCAATCTGGGAGAGAATGGAAAAGAAACAGCGACTATATTAACTGATAATAATTATAATATGAACGAAATGACACTTAGCGCCGCTATCACGGGAGTTCCGCCCGGATACCGCAACAACACGTCGCGGCTTTATTACGGCACTGCCACTTTCACCCTGAAAGACGGGATCACGGAACACCGGCGTGTCTATCTGTCGCATGCCCACGCAGCAATGAATGTGACGGTGCAATGGCGTACTGCTGAAAAACCTTCGGCCGAAGGCCTCTGGCCTCTGGCGGATGCGCCTGAAAGGTATCCCCGCCCACTACGGCTTCACCGGCGGAACAGAGCAAACGATCCCTTCGGGCACCGGCACCTATGCCATCCCCGGAGCGACAAGACCGTTACCTATCACGAGACACGCGCCGCCATGAACTACGACAACGAAGTCATCGGCGAATTCGTAACCTACCGTTACACCTCTGGCACCCACGAGTTGTGGAGCCTCTGGCGCGACGGCTAGCAGATCATCCGCGACCTCGACCTCAGCCTCTTTTTCTCCAAGCTCCCAATGGATATGAACCGGAACATGGAGCAAGAATTCGACCTGCTGATCACTGTATACGACAACGAGATCATCGTCACACAAACAACTGCCTCCGACTGGGCCGAAGGCGGTTCCATCGGATAAACAATAACTAATAATAAAGACATGAATACATTTTACAAGCTAAGTACCCTATTACTTTGCAGCACCATGCTGCTGAGTAGTTGTGCCAAAGACGACCGTCCCGACAACGGTGGCACCGACATAGGTAGCGATACCGGAGAGGTACGCGAAGTCGTGATGACATTTAGAAACCAGCTGGTGATCCCCAAAGCCCCTACGAAAGCAGACGGCTCCCCGCAGGCAACCAAAGCGAAAACAATCGCTACCGCTGCCGAGAACACCATCTCTACACTCGACGTCTACGTCTTCGGAGCAAAAACCGAGAACGGCGACTATACGTTCCAGGAGCGTTTCGCCTACCGTGCCGACGCTGCTGACAAGTTACCCGCAGGCGCTACCGAATTGCAACTGAATACGACCGGTGCCGACGGCAAGGAAACAACCGGCCTGATGAAACTGAAGAAAGGCCTCTTCGTGAAACTCTACTGCATTGCCAACGATACCACCCTGACCGATCCGGGTAACGGCAAAATAATCAAAGCAACTGACTTCACCCCGATCACTTTCGCAACCGGCGAAGACGGCACACCCCAATTTGCCGCTGAAGGAATCCCCCAGGAAAGTACTTTCACGACCTGGCACACTCGCTTGCTTACGGCAGGCATCAAGGCCGATACGCTGGTAGCACCGCTTGCCATGAGCGGGGCTTACACCACTCCCGTCGACCTGACCGGCTTCGACAACTCGGCACGTGTTCAGATCGGATTCAAGCTGACACGCCTCGCCGCCCGCTTCGACATCGACAACAAGGCGGAGGAGTCACGCTTTACCATCGAGAGTGTTTCGCAGGGCAACGGACGCCGCGGTTCAAGCTACTTCCCGATCCGCGTTTACGGCGACCTGCCCAAGGCACAGCCCAACCAACAGATTACCTACCCGGTACATGCCCTATCCGGCAAAGATGCCAACAAAGGACTTTGCACAGGCGCCTTCTACAGCTACCCCAGCCCGAAAGACGATAAAGGCTTTATTATCCTCAACGGCAAATACAAAGTAAACGAAACCGAAATGAAAGACGTCTCCTACCAGCTACCCTTCACGCAGCAGGGAGCCGACGGCAACGCCACCTGGTTCGACATAGCGAACAACCACCGCTACACCATCGCCATCACCAAAGCCGACCTCTACCGCCTCGAAGCCGATATACGGGTCGCCGACTGGGCCGACGACGGCAATATCGACTACACACCCGACAACAAACCGGGTGAGATTACCGTGACCATTCCGGAAGCCTACAAAGGCGATTCCCAATACGACGAAGAGACGAAAACCGTCAATATGTCGCTGGTAGACGGAAGCTACCTCACGCTCTCCACCGTCTCCAACTCAGCTATCAGCCTCTCTAAAATCTATGCAGGCGGAACAGCCGGAAAACTGTTCGACTGGATGGAGGTATCCGAGCCGGTTACCACTCCCGGAGCAAACGGCTCCGTTAATTACACCTACACCGTCTCGCTCAAAGCCGGTTACCTGCTGGGCCGCTATCCGCGCACCACGCTCCGTTTCCGGAGCCTGACCGACGGTTCGGAAAATATCATCTACATAGACGCGCTGGCCGTGCCCAAGCCCATTGAGACAACACAGCCCCCGAAGGCACCTAACGGCACCTCCGCCAACCCTAACAGCTTCGACCCCGAACTGCTCGAAGCCAGCGTCTACCGTATCACCGGCAGCCGTACCCAAGTGAAACTGACCTGCCCCGACGACATCGAACTGGAAAGCAAACCCGACTGGCTGAACGTCACCCTGTTTTCACAAAACAAGCCGGAAGCAATCTACGACCTGGTTTTAACGAACAGGGACATCGTAACTCCCGGTAACCAGGGTACAATCATTTTCCATAACACAAAGAATCTCACTGAAGACCAATATAACCGTCAGCTTGCTCGACGCCCCGTCACCCCTTCTTACGAAACGGTCGGGACAGACAATACGGTTATACCCGGAAGCGACGACGGAACGACACCCGATGACGTACAGATCACGATAAAAAAAGACAACTCGGCTACGGTAAAAGCCAGTTCGATGGACGGCGTTACCGTAAAGATTAGCTACCCCGACGGCAGTCCCGAATGGCTTAGCTACGACGGTGCGGCAACCACCGAGTCAGCTCCCGCAACAACACAGGCTACCATTCCGTCCATCATTCCGGAAACTGCCGGTAATGTTTCACTGATGAGTAATAATACTGTCGTCAACCAAGTGCAGGAAATCAAATTCAGTCCCATTGAAAGCAAGCTGACCGGTGCACAAAAAGCAACTGTCACCCTGAAAAACACGATCGGAGGAAAAGATTACTCCTTCACGATTACTCCCACCATGCAACCGGCCACAGCCGTCAAAGGGGCCAAAGCATCCGTCCCCCTACAGGATAAGCTGGCGGCCGACAAGAAAACCGTCACCCTCTATCAACTGCCCGGTGACAATGCCACCAAGTCACAAATGCAGATAGCCGTCAGTTCACTGGGCGGAAGTGCGCTGGCGATCGAAGGCGACGGGGCAACCGTCACTCCGGCCGAAAATACGGCAAACGAAGCCACCTACCTGCTGAAACCGGCTTTGGGAGAAGGCAAGAACGAAGCGACCGTCACCCTGCATACGAAAAACTATACCGACAAGACGAAAATGACGGATTATGCCGTCACCGTGCTGCGTTCAGACCTGACAGGTGCCGTTTCGGCCTCCCTGACAGCAGCCAAAGACCAGACAACCTCGTTTAAGGCATCTTCGTACGAAGGTTTCAGCATCGATAAAAGTGCTATTACCTGGCAACCCGCCGACCAGACCGGAGGCAGCCCGTGGTTTGACATCGCAACCACCGACTTTGAAGCGGGAAAAGACAAGGTCATAACGCTGAAAGCCATTTCGACAGCTACCACCGCGCAGATACGTCCGGCCACCGTTACTTTGAAGAACAAAATTCTGAACGGAGGCGACCTCAAAGTGACAGTCACCCCGATCTACAGCGTTCCTACGCTACAGACCGTAGGCGAAGCCGATCCGAAACAGAATGGTCTGACCGCCACAGCTACGGCATCCACGCTGAAAATGTATAAGGTAGACAATTCCAAAATCACGCTCTTGGCAACAGCCATAGGCGGAAGTTCCGTGAGCGATGCCAAAGGCGTCACCATTACCGGAGGAAACACCTATAATACGGAAAATACCTATACCATCGTGATGGCAAAAGACGCAACAGAAGGATCGTTCAAGATCGTCAACAAGTCAGATCCCGACAAGATACACACCGTCACCGTACAGGCATTGTCGACGGCTATCACAGCGACCAATATAGCTTCTCTGCCGATGAGTCCGGATAACAGCCAGAACAGTACCGCCTATTCACCCGAAGGATTCAAGGCCAGCGTGACAAGCTGGGGCGACGGAAGTGCCTGGTTCGACCTCGCAACTTCTGATTTTACCAAAGGGAATGCCAGCATTACAACCAAAGTAAAATCGACCATCGGCAATATCGGCATCAAAACAGCCACTGTGACACTGGTTAACAATATCCGCGGTGGTGAAAACAAGACATTCACCGTCACCCCCACTCTTACCGCCCCGACCACCGCTTTCGTGAGCAGTTCGCCTACGCAAAACACCTACACGGCCAACGCCACGACGATGAAGCTGTATCAGGTAACGGGTTCCAAAGTGAATATCACCGCAACCTCTTTCGGAGGAAATAAAGTGGTCAGCCAGACAAACGTAACCGTTACAAGCGGCGGCAATAACAATACGACCGGCTCGTACACCGTGACGCTCAACAGCGGCGCCACCAGTGGCAGTTTCGTGCTGGGTAACAATTCCGATCCTTCGAAAACAAAGACGATAACCATAAATGCCCCGGTAACCACCATGACTGCCAACAATGCAACACTAAGCGTAGCGCCTGGCGGCAGTACGACAACCGCCGTCAATTCGCCCGAAGGTTTTACGGCCAGCATAACCGATTTGGGTGGCGGCAGCGAATGGCTGGAACTGCCTGCGACAACCATTGCTAAAGGATCTACCAATCTTCAGCAACGCGTAAAATCGAATCTTACAAATCTGACTATCAAACCGGTCACTGTGACCATGAGGAACAATATAACAGGTGGAACGAATAAAACCTTTACGGTGACACCCACCCTGGCAGCTCCGACAATAAGCAGTCCGTCCGGTGCCAGTCCGTCACAAAATACATTGAGCGGAAACACTGTTACTCTTTACCAAGTGGCCGGTTCTAAAATAAATTTCACTGCTACGGCTTACGGCGGTACTGAAATAAAGAACGCGACAGGTGTTACTTTCAATTCAACGGGAAGCACCAGTAACAGTTATACCTATACTGTAACATTGGCAAGCAACGCAACTACCGGTGGTTCGTTTGAAGTCATGAATAAATCCGATAACAGCAAAAAAACGACTTTTACAGTCAATGTTCCGCTTTACAAAGCACCGACAATCGTTAGCGCGGGAGGCAATAGCCCTACACAAAACAGCTTCAGCAGCAGCACTGCCACGCTTTACCGGGTATCGGGTTCTAAAATAAGTCTCAAAGCGTCTTCGCTGGGAGGTAATTATATTAAAAGTTCCACAGGAGTAACCGTATCGGGAGGAAACAATACAAACACGGATAACACCTACACGTTAACTTGGAATGGTAGTTCCACCAGCGGTAGTGTCGTATTTGCCAACAAAACGGACAACCGCCGTGAAACGACAATCAACCTGAGTCTGCCTTCTGCTGCTATAACGGCCAGCAATCTGTCGGTTACAGCCGCCAATAGTGGAAGCCATAATATATCGGTACAATCTCCGGCCGGAGTAACTGCGTCAGTGAAAAGTTGGGGAGGTGGCGATCAGTGGTTCACTTTTACGACCAACAGCCTGAATGGTAACGGTAATATCGTGATTACCCAATCCAATAATGTAAGTAAGGTCATGAAACCGGCCACTATCCTGTTGACAAACAAGATGACGGGAGGAGGCGACAAGGAGATAACGGTAACACCAACTAATTTTGTGGCAACGTTATCTTCTACCAGTAAAACATTAGGGAACGTTATAAATGAAAACTCTACATCAACAACATTCGATGTTACAAGTGCTGGAGATTTTACTTATTCAATAGCTAATTCTAATATCGTATCTGCTTCACAAAATGGTAATACAATAACAGTTACAGCAAAAAAAAGGAAGTACTACCATCACTGTCACAAACAAATCGGCAACCAGCGAGACAGCTACTTACACGGTCACAGTAAGCCGTGATTATGAAGGTAAAGCGGTATGGAACTATCAAGGATATTATATTTCACCGGAAGATGTGACAATGGTTCCCTGAACTAGTTCTATAAATACAACATATTGCACAAATAAAACAGGTGCAAACTGGTTTGTTCCTAACAAAGATCAGTGGGCTATAATCGTAGATGCAGGAATAATAATACTGCTCTATACGATACTTATATAAATAAAGGAATATTCATTAAAACAGAAGTTTATTGGACAACAACAAATAATGATGCTTCTACCGCATACATAGTAAACTTCCGTACTCGGCCTGCCTCAATAGACACAGATGCATATAGATATAACTACCGAATACGTTGTGTTACCAAATAATAAGAAAGTGAACTCTTATTCTACAATTGGTAGAATAATTAATAATGATGTTAAGTCAGCAGCTTAACAAAAGCGTTCTTTGACATGATGGGATTGGAGAAAAGAATATATTTGTTATATTTGCGAGTGAAAAATAGTAACAACAAATCACTTCTTTATGGAACAATCAGATGATATGGTAAGCAACTTCATTGAGAAGTTTTCCCCCCATTTATTTTGGGATACTGATCAGAGTAAACTGGATTGGACAAAACACCGTTCTTATATTGTAGAACGTGTTTTGGAATACGGTTTATTTTCGGACTGGCAACTTCTCCGTAGCAGGTTATCTGTCACCGAAATAGCGAAACAGGCCAAACAGTTCCGCCAACTCGATACAAAAACCCTTGCCTTTATCTCTGCGATATCAAATACCCCTAAAGAAGAATTCAGATGTTACAATACCAAACAATCGAACCAGTCACACTGGAACTTTTAATAGATTTACTGGCTATCCCCGAATTTAAAAATTTACGACTGGCAGGAGGAACCTCTCTGGCTCTCCAGATTGGGCATCGTAAATCCATAGACCTCGATTTATTCGGAACATTTGAAACTGAACCAGATGAGATATTGGATATACTCAATTCTATTGGTAGCTTGACTATCATCAGAAATATGAGAAATATCCACGTATTTATGATTAACGGAATAAAAGTCGACATCATAAATTATTCTTATCCTTGGTTACATCAAGCAAATAAAGCAGATGATTTACGTTTGGCGTCTATTGAAGACATTGCTGCTATGAAATTAGCAGCAATAGCCGGACGCGGAACTCGGAAAGATTTTATAGACATTCATTTTCTTCTCAGACAATTTTCTTTACAGGAAATGCTGGATCTGTACACAGCCAAATATGCAGACGGCTCTGTATTTATGATCCTGAAAAGTCTGATTTATTTTGATGATGCCGAAAATGATCCGGAACCTTTTATGTTTGAAACCATCGATTGGAATCTGATCAAATCCGAACTCCGCGATGAAGTTACTAAGCTGACTTAATTCCTTATAATATTCTTATTCCCAATCGCATCTGCTATTTGGTTACAGATGCACCGATCGTTACGCAGCCCCCTTGCCGGGGGTTGCGCGGCTTTCCGTGTGCGTTTGTGCAACCAGCCACCCCGGGACAGTTTCCCGGCTCGGTTCCGCTTCGTGGGCGGAGGTGGCGCCAATAAAAAGCGTTCTTTGACATGATGGAATAAAATTGAAACAAATAGGTATTACTATATTCATTATTATTTTCCTTTCAAGAGAAAAGTAATAATCTTATCTTTGTGTTCGTGCTTAAAACAACGGAAACATGGAAACAATGCCGATCAGAAAACTCCCGGTAGGGATACAGGATTTTACCTCTTTAATAGAAGATGGTTTTTTGTATGTGGATAAAACAGATTTGGTTTACCGGATGGTAACTACCGGTAAACCTTATTTCCTAAGCCGCCCGCGCCGTTTCGGTAAAAGCCTGCTCCTTTCGACACTCGAAGCCTATTTCCTCGGACGGAAAGACCTGTTCAAGGGACTGGCTATCGAACAACTCGAAAAGGATTGGAAAGTTTACCCGGTACTTCATTTGAGTCTGAATGCTCAATTCTATGAAAATAAACGAAGCCTGGAGCAAGTGCTTGATGCTCATTTTATTCAATGGGAAAAGAAGTATGGTGAAACGGATAAAGAAGTTGGGTATTCCGCACGTTTCATGCAAATCATCCAACAAGCCTGCGAGAAAACAGGAGAGAAAGTAGTCGTCCTGATCGACGAATACGATAAGCCCCTGCTGCGCACCTTGTTTAACGACGATCTGCACGACGTTTACCGCGAAATGCTGACAGGTTTTTACACCGTCCTGAAAGATGCCGACCGTTACCTGCGTTTTGTATTCATCACCGGAGTAACCAAGTTTTCGCAGTTAGGGATTTTCAGTAACCTGAACCAATTGATGGATATCAGTATGGCTCCCGATTATGCAACGATTTGCGGTATGACAAAGGCGGAGATCGAACGCAATTTCCAACCCGAACTGGCCGCTCTTGCTGCCATGAACAAACTGACGTACGAACAAACAGTAAACGAAATGACGAAACGTTACGACGGATATCATTTCTCGGAATTCCTTTCGGATGGAATCTATAACCCGTTCAGCGTACTGAATGCATTGGTTCAAAAACGGTTCAGCAGCTACTGGTTCGCTACCGGAACACCGACGATGCTGGTAGATATGCTGAAAAAGACCGACTACGACCTGCGTCAACTCGACGGTATAGAAGTTCCGGCAGCTGCACTGATCGATTACCGGGCCGATTTTCATAATCCGGTGCCGATCATCTACCAGAGCGGGTATCTGACGATCAAAGGCTATGACCCTGCAAAGGATTTCTATACACTCAACTTCCCAAATGCTGAAGTAAAATACGGATGGCTGAATTTCATCACTCCATATTATACTCCTTTGTCGGAATCGACCGCTCCGTTTTACATCGGGAAGTTCTGGGATGAGTTGCGTGCCGGCGACGTCGATGCGTTTATGGAACGGTTGCACGCCTTCTTCGAAGGTATTCCCTATGAACTGAACAGCAAGACCGAACGGCATTATCAGGTAATCTTCTACATTGTCTTCAAACTGTTGGGACAATATGTAGATGCCGAAGTACGTAGTGCCCGCGGCCGTGCGGATGCAGTAGTAAAGACAACCGATTATATCTATGTATTCGAATTCAAACTGGACGGTTCGGTAGACGAGGCTCTCCGGCAGATCGACGAAAAAGGCTATCTGATTCCTTACACCGTCGACAGTCGCCAACTGGTCAAAGTCGGTGCCTCCTTCGACAAAGAAAAACGCAATATCGGAGAATGGAAAGCCATTTTCTGCTGACAATACCCCATTACCCTTTTCGATTTTATCCCATCATGTCAAAGAACAAACGGTCTTTAACATGATGGGATTGTTTTTTAAGCAATCGCATCTGTAACCTATAACAGATGCACCGATCGTTACGCAGCTCCCACGGCGGGAGTTGCGCAGCTTGTCGTGTGTGTCTGCATGTGAAATTGAAACGAATGAAACACTAGTATTAACCGGCGAGGCGTCCTGACAGGCACCGGACCACAATTTTTTAACGAAATGGCAAATACGCTGAAAGTATGGATGGCACCCAACTCGGTGACACCCGACCCCAAAGACAAGATCTTTGTACTCGAAACCACCGGCTAAGCCGACATCAACAAGATCTATGAAGAAATGCGTGCCGAAGACACCGGACTGCGTCTCGAAACAATCGTGCACTCGGTTACCCTCTTCCAACGCGTCTGTGCCCGCCTGCTGATGAACGGATGGCAACTCAACACAGGACTGTTCTATGCCGTGCCCCGCCTGCTGGGACTGGCAGGAGACGGCAGATGGAACCCGGAAAGCAACAGTATCTATGTGGCTTTCACGCAAGACAAAGTGATGCGCGAAGAGATCGCCCTGACAACGATCAGTATCCTGGGCACGAAATCAGATGTGATGTACATTCTCGGAACGGAAGACCGCAAGACCGGCCTGAAAGACGGGACCATGACACCGGGACGCAACTTCTTCGTGCGCGGTGCCAACCTGAAGGTGCTCGGTGAAAACGAGTCGGTAGGCGTCACCCTGACCAACACGACGACAAAAGCCGTAGTGAAACTCGACGACGACATGATCACAAAAAACAACCCTTCGGAACTCACGCTCCTGATCCCCGCCGACCTGGCTGACGGTGACTACCTGCTCACTGTACGCACGCAATTCGGTACCAGCAAACATCTGCTGAAAGAACCCCGTGAAGTATCTGTCGATGTGCATGTAGGTGACGGTGGCGGCGGTAGCGACCGTCCGGAAATCGAATAAAACCGGGAAGTGCACCTTCCTGACGCTGGGAAGTCACCCTTCCCGGCACTGGGAAGAGACACTTCCCAAAAACAGACAAATATCAATTTTTCAACTAACAATATGTTTAATTTAAAACAAACGAACATGAACGTAAAAAGTTTAATGTTGCTCCTCGCCCTCGCAGGATTGGGACCGAGCTGTTCAGACGATGAAGCAAACGGAAATGGCACCAGTGGTATCGCCGGACGTTCCGAGTTGCAGATCGTCTTCAGCGGAACCGGCGAAAGCCAATCGTACGAAAAAACGAAAGCGATTGCCAGCGCCAAAGAAAACCGGATAGACGACTTGCAGATTTATCTGTTTGCGTCTGCTGCCGAAAATGGTCCGTATTACTATCTGGAAACATGGAAGGACGGAGATGCAGCCTACAATCCGGAAGATGTGGATGGAGCCACCGGCAAACCGAAAACCAACTTCAAGAAGACGGAAACCGGCACAGGCTGGAAGGCATCCCTCTATCCAAACGAGTTGGGCGGAGTACCTTACATCAAGCTATTCTGTATCGCCAACAATGGTGCAGGAGGCGTACTGGCATCCGACGGTGCTACAGCTTCAAAAACGACGGATGGCAAATTTTATCAGGAAAACGGTACAACCGAAATCCTGTCTACCCTCACTGCCGTAACGACCGCCGACAACGGAGACGGCACATTTACCGTCACCCCGGGAACTACGGAAGAAGACTTTCTCAAGAGCTTTACCGCAGTCCTCGGAGCCGATGCCAACGGCGTGATCTCCACCCCGTTGCTGATGACCGGACAGGGAAAAACAAAAATCAGCGGCAACGTGTCGAAAGTCAATATCGACCTGACACGCGTGGTTGCCCGTTTCGACATCGACAATACCACCTCGAAGTCGAACCTGACCATCAAAAAGGTGACACTGGCGCAAGGACGTAAAACGGCCCCGCTGTGGGATGCTTCGCAGATCACAGCCGTAGCCAAAGAGAATCTCGCTACCTCCGACCTGATTGCACAAAAGTATGAACCGATAGATTTCGAGAAACTCAACGGTGCCAACCAGGGGATCACCGAAAGCTCGATCTATATCTACCCGACCCTGCCGACCGACGAAAGTTATCTTATTCTGGAAGGTACCTACAAGAGCCCGGTGAACTCCGACCAGGTAGAAGTCACCTACCACGTACCTATCGTGCGTACCCCGGAAGGGGCCGATAAAGGCGAATATATCTCTATCAAAGCCAACAACCGCTACTGCCTGCGTATCACCGATGTGACACTGAGCAACGTATTCGGCAGCTTCGAAGTAGTTGACTGGACCTCCGGCGGCGGTATCACCATCCGTCCCGACAACGACGCACCGGTATTCGATACCGCCAAGTCTTTCGTCGAAGGGGACAAACCGAAAGACCTGAATGCCGCCAATCCCGAAGCATCCACCTATGATTTCGAAGTTACCGGTGATGCAGACGGAAAAGGTTCGTTCATTCTCGAAATTGCCGCAACCAGAAAAGTACGCTGCGAAAAGGAAGTTATGACCAAAGCCGGCGAAACAGACTGGCTGAATATCTCGACAAGCAATTCCGAAGAACGCGACGGGGTATGGTACACCAAATTCCAGTTCCAATACGACCAGTCGATCGGCCAACAACCTGTTGCCGTACATTTCATCAACGAAACCGCTTCTTACGACCCGGCCTTGTGGACAACAGTCAATTTCTTCGGACCAAAAGCCGTTCCGTCGTTCGCAGCAGCCAAAGAAGGCAATTCGCTGGGGAACACGATCAGTGTAGACGTTCCTAAAACTCCGACAACCAGCCTCTATACCGTAAACGGCAGTTACGTCACATTCGACATCACCAGTATCGAAGGCGTCGAAGCAGGTACCCTGACCGGATACAAAGCCGAAGAAATCACAACAAACGGATTTGTTCATACATATAAGATTTCCGTAAGCGATCAAACAACAGCAGCCGGAGGTAACATGGTATTCAAGAATGCCGGCGACCCGGACAAGACAACGACTTTGGCAATTACGAAAGCAGACCCGAGTCTGAAATTCAAGGAAATCACAGACACTGATAATGTAGGTGACTGGGTTGAAGGAGTGGAAACACCGTATCCGACAACCGGAACATTGAAAATCGACCTCGATGCCTTGAACAGCTACACATTCAGGATCAATGCTCCCGAAAACCTCACTGTAAACGGACTGAACTGCGACTGGTTAACAATCTCGGAAAGCCATGCATGGAATGCCAGCGACAGATATATCGAATACACTCTAACCAAAAAAGGGGACAATCCATCCGGCACAGACGATTTCAAGCTGACTTTCACCAATAAGCTGACGGAATCGTCCAAAGGTATCAACGCTCCGGGTCTGGATATTACTATCCACAAAGATTTCAGTAAACCGAAATACAATGCCGGAACAACAACGGCTAGTTGGAGCACGTACAACACCGACTTCGCCGCGGATGCTTCCTTCGACGATCCTACGGCTGCAATGATCAGTATGTATAAATTCAACAACAGTGCGATTACCGTAACGAAGAGTTGCTCGGAAGCTGCCTCGTTCGAAGCCGTAAACGGATTGAAAGTCGATAAGATCGGAGAGACCAAAGAATATACGATCAAGGTAACCGACGCGGACCAGTTAACAGCTGCTACCACGGAACTGATTGCCCATAACGACGGAGCATACGCTACCAATAACAGTACCGACCGTAAAGCGAAACTGACAATTACATGGGCCAGCCCGGAAATAACTGTGGAAGCATTAGCAACCGGTGCGGTAACACCGACTGTCTGCGACCTCAATATTACGGTCCCAAGCGATTTCAAGAGATACACAGACGCCTCATTCAAAATCATCGGCCATAAAGGATCGACAATCACTTATCCCGATGTGACCGGAAAGTGGACCAGCTTCGATGTTTCTCCGGCTTCTATCGGGGGAGCAGGCTCTGCAACAGTCATTTTATTAGGTACAGCCGATGTTGCAGATACATCCACTATCTCTATCACTGTCCATAACGCAGTGAAGGATGAAGATGTAACAATCAATATCAGTAAAGAAGTTGCAGCACCTTAAGATAACACACCCTACCAAAGTCACTTCTGGAACTAAAAAAGGGGTGTTACTTAAGAGCCAAAAAGGCCTGCATCAGAGAGAGAACCGGCGGTTCAGGATAGCCCCGGCCTCAGCGGGTGAGTGTTAAGCGAAGGTGGAAGACGAAGCGTCCGGAGACTGTGCTGTTTGAGCGCAGCGAGTTCACAGACGACAGCGTAGTCTTTCACCGGAGCAGCGAAGCCGGTGCTGCCTTGATCTTTTCTTTGCTTCGTTTCTTTTGGATCAAGCCAAAAGAAATGAAGGCCCGTCCGGTGGCAAACCGGAATAATAATTAAAAATAAAGATTATGAACATAAAACATCTATTATCTCTCTTCGCTGCCGGAGCATTCCTCTTTGCTTCCTGCACGGAAGAAAATGAGATAAACGGAAACACTCCTATCGACGGAAGCAGTACAGACGACACTTCCGGTCGTAAAGAAGTGCTTCTGAACATAAAAAACAGCCTTGTCCTGCAAAAAACAGGTACAAAAGCTGCTGAAGAACCGATAGCGACTGAAGAGGAAAATTATATCCGTACGCTCGACGTCTATGTATTCGGAGCCAAAAAAGAAAATGATCCTTACACTCTGCAGGAAATTCATTATTACAGAGACGATGCCTCCACAGTGACACTTCCGGGTGTAGATACCTACAGTTTTAACCTGAACAACGATGCTGACGACAGCGCCATCACTACCGGTCTGCTGAAACTGAAAAAAGGCCTCTTCGTCAAACTGTATTGGCTGTCGGTAAACGACTACACCATCGAAAACAAAGGTCAGAAGGTAACGACTATCACCGGCACCATCACCGATGCGACCGGCATGCTGGCCACCGGCAAAACGGACGGAGAGTTCACAATCAAGAACAAACTGGACCCGACAAAGACTATCAAGGTGGAAGTCATTACATCTGTTCCGGTAGCGGCTACTGTCAGCAAAAGTGTGAACGATACTGGTTTGAATGCTTTAACTTCAAAAGAAGTTACGTTATATAATGCAGAAGGACAGTCTATTTTGCTTTCTACGGACATATTGGCAACATTAGAGGCTAAATCGGATGCCGGCTTCCTGAGATTGTCAAACGGCACGAACAGTGAACATAAGATCACGTTGCCGACAGCCCAGTCGTTGCCGCTAAGCGCAACTCCGAAACTGGTATTCACGACCGGCGACGGTGCGACCACTGAGATCACGGTTGCCCTGAAATCTCCGGCTATCACAGCTTTAACAACAAGTGATATCCAAAGTACAACGGGAACAAACATTCTCACTGAGGCCACTGATGCAAGCAATACGAAAGTGACAATAACCGATGCTACACCCAAAAGCAAATTTACACACTCTGTAAAATCGCAGGCAGGCATCACCATCGGCGAAACTTCTTCGTGGCTCAAAGTGGCCGCAGCACCGGCAACTGGTACTCCCGGCGATTATACAACGGTCGTAACTGTTTCCATCGTTGGCGGAACCAACCTGACAGAGGCCATCACCAACGGAAAGATTGTATTGACCAACAACATTCCGAACGGAGGTGATATGACGATCGATGTGGAGACATCCGTACCAACGGCTATTCCTTAAACCATAACACGGAGAGAGTACTGTCGGCTGCCCTCTCCCATTTATTATCTTTATCATTCCATTAACAACTATCAATCTCACAAAACATGAACAAAGCAGAATTCAGAAACAAACTCGCTTCGCGTCTTGAATTAACCCAGGACTCATCAAGTAAAATTATCGAAACATGTCTGGACATTCTCTCCTCCTCTCTGGAAAAAGGCGACACGATCACTTTTCAGGGTTTCGGCGTCTTCACCCTCTGGCAACAAACCCAACGTGAAGGCAGAAATCCCCGTACCGGCAAACAATGTATAATCGCTCCCCGCACAAGCGTCAAATTCAAGCCGGGTAAGTTCCTGCTGAAGAAACTGAATAAAAGTTAGATTTATCCCCTTAAATCCAAAGGGGTAAAAAACAATGAAAAGCATTCTTTAATATAATGAGATTGATAAGGATTTCGCTATATTTGTACCACCTTTTCAAACAGGTAAAAACAAAGTGATTATGGCAAAAACAATCAGACGTAAATTTCCGATAGGTATACAAAGTTTCAAATCGCTGCGACAAGATAACTATCTGTATGTAGACAAGACAGCACTCGTTTACGAATTAACGAATAGCGGGAAACCGTTCTTTCTGAGCCGTCCGCGACGTTTTGGCAAAAGCCTCCTGCTTTCTACACTCGAAGCTTATTTCCGTGGACAGAAAGAATTATTCAAAGGGTTAGCGATTGAAGAACTGGAGGAAGAATGGCTGACTTATCCGGTGCTGCATTTGGATTTAAATGCCCGGAAATATAGTACCCCACAGGATCTGGATGCTATTTTAAACCAGTATCTCGAATCGTGGGAAAAGCTCTATGGCACAGAAAAGCAAGACCGGGCACCGGAAGAACGGTTTATGTATCAAATACAACGTGCAGCCGAGCTAACAGGTCATCCCGTCGTCGTACTCGTCGATGAATATGACAAGCCGCTGCTCCAATCTTTGCAAGATAAGGAGTTGCACCAAGCCTACAAGGAGACCCTGAAAGCCTTCTATGGTGTGCTGAAAAGTGCCGACCAGTATCTGAAGTTCTATCTCCTGACAGGTGTTACCAAGTTTGGACAAGTCAGTGTGTTCAGTGATCTGAACCAACTAAAGGATATCAGCATGGATCCGCATTATAATACGTTGTGCGGCCTCACCTGGCAAGAGATTGCCGATAATTTCCAACCTGAATTGCAACTACTGGGTGAAAGAAACGATCTATCGCCGGATGAAGTACGTGAAACGATGACCCGCCAATACGATGGCTATCATTTTATGTACGGTGAAGAGGGTATTTTCAATCCATTCAGTGTTCTGAATGTATTAAGCGACGCAACCTTCGACGATTACTGGTTCAAGACGGGAACCCCTACTTTCCTGATAGAGCTTCTCAAAAAAACGGATTATGACCTGCGCAATCTGGAAGGCATGCAACTGGATGTCAACTCATTTGCCGATTATCGCGCCGACGCATCACGCCCCATTCCGGTGATCTACCAGAGCGGATATCTGACCATTAAAGGGTATGACAAGCGTTTCAGGCTTTATACGTTAGGCTTCCCCAACGACGAAGTAAAGTATGGTTTCCTAAACTTTATAACTCCGTTTTATTCATCCGTTCCAGCCAAAGACAGTGCTTTTTATATAGGTAAGTTTGTCAATGAATTGGAGTCTGGTGATGTGAACGCCTTTATGACGCGCCTTCGGGCCTTCTTTGCCGGTATTCCTTACGAATTGAATGACAAGACGGAGCGGCATTACCAAGTGATTTTCTATCTCGTTTTCCGGCTTATGGGCCAATTCACCGAAGCAGAAGTACGCAGTTGCAAAGGACGTGCCGATGCGGTTGTAAAAACACCTGACTATATCTATGTCTTCGAGTTCAAACTGGAAGGAACGGCCGAAGAAGCCCTTGCCCAAATCGATGACAAAGGCTACCTGATCCCCTACACTACCGACGGTAGACAATTGGTCAAGGTCGGTGCCAATTTCAGCGCAAAAGAACGCAATCTGGAGAAGTGGATTTCTATTTCTTAATCAACATTTAATATCCCATCCTGCTTTTTCCCGGCAATAATTTAATATCTTTGATGCCACATAAAAATAAAAGTTGGAGATGATACAAAAAGAATTGACCGGCGACCTGCAATTGAAATGGGGTTGTATGCAACAGGCAATGCGAAAGATAAATGCGGATGCATGCCTGCTAAGTGTAGATGTAAACCTGTATTATACAACCGGACGTGTGTATAGCGGATATTTTTATCTGCCCGTAGAAGGCACGCCCTGGTTCTTCGTCAAACGCCCTAACGGATTAAGCAACGACCAAATCGAATATATCCGCAAACCGGAGCAAATAGCCGAGATATTCGCTGCCCGCGGAATAAAAATGCCGGAGAAGCTGCTTCTTGAAGCCGATGAGCTGACATACAACGATTATATCCGTCTGCAATCGATTTTCAATCCCAAAGAAACCGGCAATGCAACTACATTGATGCGGACCTTGCGTGAAATCAAAACACCATGGGAAATTGCCCAGTTTCGTATCTCGGCGGCAAAACATGCCAAGACATACGCTGAAGTTCCGGAATGTTTCCGTCCGGGAATGACCGACCTCGAATTTCAGTACGAAATCGAAAAACGTATGCGCCAGAACGGTTCCATCGGGTTATTCCGTGCATTCGGTGCTAATATGGATATCTTTATGGGAAGCATCCTGGCCGGAGAAAACGCCGAAGCTCCCTCTCCTTTCGACTTCGCCCTGGGTGGCGGTGGCATGGATGCCTCCTGTCCGCTCGGAGCCAACGGCACGGTCCTGAAAGAAGGTACGGCTATCATGGTCGATATGGCCGGGAACTATACATCTTATATGACAGACATGACCCGCGTATTCTCTGTCGGTAAACTGACCGAAGAAGCCTACCGTGCCCACCAGGTAGCCCTGACAATACAAAATGAAATCGAAAACACAGCCCGTCCGGGTGTCGTTTGTTCGGAACTGTATACTATTGCTGCCGGCATTGCCGAAAAAGAGGGGCTGGCAGCCAACTTCATGGGAACCAAGCAACAGGCCAAATTCGTAGGACACGGCATAGGTATCCAAATCAACGAACTTCCGGTACTGACGCCCCGCTCCAAAGAAGAACTGCAACCGAATATGGTATTTGCCCTCGAACCCAAATTCGTTATTCCGGGCGTGGGAGCCGTCGGCATTGAAAACAGTTTCCTGGTGACAGAAACAGGATTGGAAAAACTGACACTTTTCGAAGAAGAGATCATTCAATTACATTAATTTATAAACATACAAGCACATGAAAAAGACGATTACTTTTCTGCTTCTACTGGCAATCATCATCATGCCGGCAAAAGCTGCGGATGTAGAAAACGTAAAACCGGTCAAGAATGTTATTCTTCTGATACCGGACGGAACTTCACTGGCTACCGTTTCTATGGCACGCTGGTTGCAATGGTACACAAACCCCGACAAACCCAACCTGAACCTGGACCCGTATCTGTGCGGAACCGTGCGTACGCACTCTTCAAATGCCCCTATCGGAGATTCCGCTCCGACAACTTCCTGCTATATGACCGGCTATCCGAGCCGTACCGGTTATGTTTCCACTTATCCGGAACACGACGGAGACAATGATATCTACCCGACCGACCCCGAACGCGCTTTCCAGCCGCTTACCACCGTTTTGGAAGCTGCTAAGATGACACAGGGCAAATCGACCGGTCTTGTTTTCACCTGCGAATTTCCGCATGCAACACCGGCAGACTGCTCTGCCCACAGCTACAACCGCGGTAAATATGAATGGATTGCTCCGCAGATGGCTCACAACGACCTGAATGTTGTAATCGGTGGTGGCGCATCTCTTCTTCCGGAAGAAAGCGAAGCTTATCTGAAAGGTAACGGATATGGTGTGTTTAAAAACGACATCAGCGGTATGCGTAACTACAGCGGTAACAATATGTGGGCTTTATTCGGTGACCGCGAAATGGCTTACGACATCGACCACGACCCGGCCCAGCAACCGGACCTCGAAGAAATGACACGTATCGCAATCGAGAAACTGTCTAAAAACCCGGAAGGTTTCTTCCTGATGGTAGAAGGCAGTAAAGTAGACTGGGCCGCCCATGCAAACGACCCTGTCGGTATGGCAACAGATATGCTGGCTTACGACCGTGCCTGTGGTGCTGCACTTGAATTTGCCCGTCAGAACGGAGAAACAGCCGTTATCATGGTTCCCGACCACGGAAACAGCGGTATCAGCATCGGCCGTTATTCTTGCGGAGGTTATGATAAACTTACAAAAGATCAACTGTTCCACCAATTCTCTCTTTATAAACTGACGGCAGAAGGTTTCGCCAAGAAAGTAAACAGTGAACCCAACTCCGAAGTACAGAACATCTTCCGCGAATATGCCGGTTTCGAACTGAGCCCGGAAGAACTGGACGCATTGAACCATTGCAAAGACTACAAGAACAGCCCGATTCCTGAAAGCGAACGTACCACCGAAGGGAAAGGCTCCCTCTACAGCGGTTCGCTGACCTCTTTCATGTCTAAGCTGCTTACATCAAAAACCTGTTTCGGATTTACAACCGGCGGACACACCGGTGAAGACGTTTTCCTGGCAGCTTACCACCCGGACAAAGCCAGCCTTCCCATCGGTATGCACACTAACATCGAACTGAACGCATATCTGTGCGCCTTGTTCGGCATGGACCGTGACAAACTGGACGAACTGACAGAAGAGAACTTCGCTCCTCACACAGAGGTCTTTGAAGACTATAAATGTGAGATTATTCCGGCAAAAGACGAGAAAGGCTCTCCCTCTCTGGTCGTGAAAAATAAAAAGAAACAAATCAACATCACCCCGTTCAGCAATATCGTCACAATCGGTAAAAAAGGACAGGAAGAAGTCCGGCTCAACTCGGTTGTAGTTTATGTAGATAAGAACAATACATTCTACCTTCCGACGAAGCTGGCAGAATATCTGAAATAAATACAAGCGGAGGCTATTCAGTCTCCGCTTTTTTTATACTTTTGCAAGAAAGACAGATTATACACAAAATGAAAAGTAAAAGTTTAGTTTCTATCGATCAATGTTCCAAAGAGGACATTCTTCGTATTCTGGATAACGCCAGGAAGTTTGAGGAAAATCCAAACCGAAAGCTACTGGAAGGCAAAGTGGCTGCCACCCTGTTTTTTGAACCCTCTACACGCACGCGATTAAGCTTCGAAACAGCTGTCAACCGCCTGGGCGGACGAGTGATCGGATTCCAGGATGCTTCTACCACCAGTTCTTCCAAAGGGGAAACGCTGAAAGATACCATCCTGATGGTCAGCAATTATGTCGACCTGATCATTATGAGACATCATCTGGAAGGCGCTGCCCGTTATGCATCCGAAGTAACGGACATACCTATCATCAATGCGGGCGACGGTGCCAATCAGCATCCCTCGCAGACTATGCTTGATTTATACTCCATTCAGAAGACACAGGGAAAACTGACCGACCTGAACATCACCATGGTGGGCGACCTGAAATACGGACGGACAGTGCATTCGCTGATTGTCGGCATGTCACATTTTAATCCAACTTTTCATTTCGTGGCTCCGGACGAACTTCGCATGCCGGACGAATACAAGAATTTCTGCGACGAGCACGGCATCAAATATTACGAACATACGACATTCGATGAAGATGTTATCAACCAGTCCGATATTCTTTACATGACCCGCGTACAGCGCGAACGCTTTACCGACCTGGAAGAATATGAACGGGTAAAGAATGTGTATATCCTGCGTAATAAGATGCTCGAAGGAAGCCGTGAAAACCTTCGTATCCTTCATCCCCTGCCCCGCGTAAACGAAATTGCTTACGATGTGGATGATAATCCGAAAGCCTACTACATCCAGCAGGCACGCAACGGATTGTTCGCCCGTCAGGCAATTATTTGTGAAGTTCTTAATTTATCAATTGAAGATTAATCAGTCATGTCAGTAGAAAAGAAAAGAGAATTGCAGGTTGCCGCTCTGGAGAACGGAACTGCTATCGACCATATCCCCCCCAGCCAATTATTTAAAGTGGCCAAATTGTTGGGACTTGAAAATATGGATAACACAATCACGATCGGAAACAATTTCCAAAGTAAAAAAATGGGATGCAAAGGCGTGATTAAAATATCCAACAAGTTTTTTGAAGAAGACGAAATCAACCGTATCGCCCTGATTGCTCCCAAAGTAATCCTGAACATTATCCGTGATTATGAAGTTGTGGAAAAGAAAACAGTTACATTGCCGGACGAACTGGTTGGATTGGTTAAATGTAACAATCCGAAATGTATCACCAATAACGAACCGATGCCGAGCCGTTTCGAAGTAATAGACAAAGAAAAGGGAACAATCAAATGTCGTTATTGTGAACGTAAAATCAATAAGGAAGATATTATTATTAAATAAGTTTTTATGAAGCAAGACTGGAAGCCCGGTACCATGATTTATCCTTTACCCGCCGTAATGGTTAGTTGTGGCAGCGAACCTTCAGAATACAATATTATAACGGTGGCGTGGGTCGGTACAATCTGTACCAATCCACCCATGTGTTATATATCCGTACGTCCCGAACGTCACTCCTATCCCATACTGAAAAAGAATATGGAGTTCGTCATCAACCTGACAACACGCGAACTGGCCTATGCAACCGACTGGTGCGGTGTCAATTCAGGTAAAGGGCACCATAAGTTTGAAGAAATGGGACTGACACCGGGTAAAGCCACGTTAGTAAACTGTCCCACTATCGAAGAAGCACCTCTTTGCATTGAATGCCGGGGCAAGGAAGTGATTGCTTTAGGCAGCCACGATATGTTCATAGCCGATGTCCTGAATGTTCAGGCAGATGATAAATACCTGGACCCGCAAACGGGAGCATTCGATATGCAACGGGCCGACCTGCTGGCTTATTCACATGGGAAATATTATGGATTAGGTGAATTTGTAGGTAAATTCGGCTGGTCGGTAAAAAAGAAAAAATAAACGTATGAAAAAGATACTTCTTCTATTGCCTGTGTTTTTTCTCTGTATATCAGCCAACGCGCAGAAATTTATACAGATTGAGGACAAAGCGTTTAACTTCGGAGCAAAGGTAGGTGTCAACTCTACGTTTCCAATCGTTAATTCGCTTACAATAGATGATGTCAAAGCGGAAAATATCCGCCTGCAATATAAGGTAGGCTATCAGGCTTCTGTCTTTTGCAGAATCAATATCGACCGTTTCTTTATCCAGCCGGACCTGTCGTGGTATCACACGAAAGGAGACATTCTTTTCTCCATGCCACAAAATACCGAGTCCAACTTAGCCGATAGCAATACACCGGAAACAGACCTGCTTCAATTAAAAACCACCTCACTCGAAATGCCTGTTATGATTGGCTATTACCTTGTCAAGGAAGGACCTTATGCCCTCAGTATGATGGTAGGTCCTAAAGTGAAGTATAATTATAAGGTACGCTATACGACACATTTCTCTGAGGTCACGAATGAATACATCAACGACAGCACCCCGTTTGAGTTGGGTATTGCCACCGGGTTGGGTGTCAGCATCTGGAGGCTCTTTTTCGAATTCACCTATGAATTCGGACTCAACAAAGTCGAATCCGATTTCAAAGACAAATCCTCACAAAACCCGATTGAAAGAAACATCTCGATCGACAAACGGACTAATATGATGAGTTTCTCACTCGGTTTTCTGTTCTGACCTGTACTATTTTCCACAGATATCTTTGAAAGGACACCAGGCACAGGCTTTTTCCGTTGTTGTCTGTGTAAACGGTGTTTCACGTCCGAATATCTCATCCAGACAACGGCGCAATTCTCCTTCAAACGCTTCGGAATATGCCGAGAAATCTGTTACCGGTTCCGTTTTCGTCCGTTCAATGCGTCTGCTGACTGAGGCGTCGAACGAGTCGGAGAAAAGCTCCCGCATATAATAGATTCCCGGCTGAATCGTCTTTCCTGCGGGAGCGGCTCCAAGCATCCACGAATACATGAAAACCTGCATTACGGCTTTGGCACGGTCTTTATCTTCCTTATCGAACAAGCTTTCGACAGAAGTGAAAACAGATGTTCCGCTCCCACTCTTATAGTCGATAATACGAATCGCATCACGCACCTCGTCAATACGGTCGATAAAACCTTTCAGCTGAATCTCTGTCCGGTTGTCACCCAACGTAAACAGACGGTTAATCTTCCTTTCCGATTCAATATACCGGAAAGGCGTCAGTTTACTGTCACGTTCCAATATCTTCTCCACATATTTCCGAATCATCTCACCTATCAGGAAATTCTGCCCCGTCAGAGGACGTACGACGTCCGACATAAAGAAAATTTCTGCAAATGCCCGGGCAATGGCACCCGTCAGGACAGGCGTATCTTTCTTAATTGCTTTCAGCAGGTCGGCTGTCACTATTTTTCCACAGAGAGGCATATAGAGTTCTTCCATTACCTTATGCAGGATGCTACCGAACACGTTACTTTCAATCGTTTCGCTAACCTCTTCTTCCTCCTGTATACCTTCGACTACCGAGAAATAGAATTTCAACGGACAGTCCAGATACGTATTGACGGCACTGGCGGAAATGGCCCGGTTTCCCCCTTTGTGGAAGGCATTCAAGCGCTGCATCACTTCGTCCGTCTTCTTTACCTGCAAAGCCGGAGTCTTGGCAGACGATACATTATATACGACCAGTTTGTTTTGCAACGGCACTTCGTAGTGATAATGCAATTGATGGACAAAACGGCTGACTTCGCCAGTCTGTAAACCGTTACTGCGGGTATCATAGAGTAAACTGACATGGCTCGCCCTATATATTAAACGGTAAAAATGGTAGGCCCAGACACTGTCCTGATGTTCATAGGTCGGTAAACCGAATCCTCTTCGCAGATTATACGGGATAAATGAGTTTGCCGCCTTACGCAACGGGAAAATCCCTTCATTCATGGAAAGGATAATCAGTCGGTCGAAATCCAGTGCACGGGTTTCAAGTACTCCCATAATTTGCAAACCGGACAACGGTTCTCCCCGGAAAGGAATGGTAATCGTATCGGTTACCCGCTTAAGCAGACGGAAATAGGTATCTATCTTCATTTCTATTCCGGCATCCTGCATAATTTCTTTCATCCGGTTGACAGTTGTAAAATAATGGAAGATAAATTCCTGCTCGAGGTCATTGGTACGTTGCGTGGCATCCTCTTCTTCTTCGCCGGATGACAAAGCGTGCATCACCTTGTTCAGCTCCTGCAAGACATTAATGAGGTAATCGGAAAATGTATTCACATCAGTCACCGGAAGAAAGAGGACCGACAACAAATCAGTCTTTCCCAAATCGGCGGCAGAAATATATATCCGGTTATTTTCCGCAATATCTTTCACCAGGGCATTCACTATTTCCGGGCAGGTCGAACTGATATACCGGTGATTCAATATTGGTAATACATCCCGGAAATAAAAGACCGGTTGCCGGTCTACATAACGCACGTTTTTCTGTAACGCAAGAATATATTCCATCAACGAAGCGACAGGCGTACCCGCCAACGGGTATCCCATCGTCACATTAATCCGGCGAATCTGTTCAGGAATTGCGTTCAGCACCGGAATAAGCAAATGTTCATCGGGCAGAATGATAGCTGTACGCAATGCTTCCTCGGGTGACATCTCATCCTCCTTGCATAGTTCATTTAATAAGGTATAGACCTGTTTCGCCTGACCGATACCGGACGGAATACCGATGACTTCAATTTCCGTATCTACTTTCTCTTCGGCAGGAAGCGGATATTGAGAAGGGAAGTTTTTGAGATTGCGCTCAACAAAATAAGAGGCTTTGTTATTCGGGTCGGTCACCTTGTCAGATGCATAATCCCAATAGAAATCGGCAATGCCCCGTTTCTGCAACTGAATCAGAAAACGTTCCTCAGCCACAGACAAAGCATTTAGTCCGACAAAGACAACCTTCGTATAAGGCAGGTCACAACAGTTGTTCTGCTCCATCTGTTCGACTACTTCGCGGAATATCATTCCTTCATAGCCTCTTCCTTCTGCGGCTAATGCGTCACGCAAGTCATTATATAATGTATACAGGATTTTCCACACGACAAGAAACTCTTCCTGATTCGGAGAATCTCCTTTCGGATAAAACGATGACCAGAAAGTACGGATAGCGGCAATCTGCTCTGCATCCAGAAAGCTGAAATCATTTTCTATCTCCCGCAAGTCCGTTACATTGGTAAACAGCATGCGGGCATCGGCCATGTATTTATCGACATCATCGAAATCGTTCAATAACATTTCTCCCCAGTACAGAAACTCGTCGAAAGTTTCTGTCGAACCGCTATGACGGACATAAATATCATACAGCATAAACAGCATATTGATTCTGTCGGCCGTCTGCTTACCGCTCAACTGCACAAACAAGTCGTTGATGGTCAAGATTGTCGGGGAGAAAAGCGGTTTGTCAGCTACTTCCGAAAGATATTTCTGAAAGAACAATCCCGTTCGGCGGTTAGGGAAAACAAAGGCCAGCCTGCTGACCTCCGCTCCGTATTGCTGATAAAATAAAGAGGCTATCTGTTGTAAAAATGGTGTCATATAAATAATAATGTATCAATAAATCCGGAGCTTCATTTCAAAATAAACTCTATCCGCTCTAACTCTTCATCGGTGAAAACGGTATTACGCAATGCTTTCAGATTATCCAGCAGCTGTTCAACGGAACTGGCTCCGACAAGGACACTGGTTACACGGTCGTCTTTCAACAACCATGCCAAAGCCATTTCAGCCAATGTCTGTCCACGTTCTATTGCCAATTCATGCAACTGGCGAATCTTATTTATCTTATCATCCGTCACCTGTTCCCGTTTCAAATGGCCGGTTGACTTAGCGGCTCTTGAATTTTCAGGTATTCCATGCAGATATTTATTAGTAAGCATTCCCTGTGCCAAAGGAGAAAAAGCAATCATGCCGACACCTTTTTCTTGTAGCAAAGGCAGCAAATCCGGCTCCGTCCACCGATCGAACATAGAATAACGCGCCTGATGGATCAAGCAAGGAACGCGATGTTCTTTCAATACAGCCAACGCCTTCTCCGTCTGTTCCGCGTTATAATTTGAGATCCCTACATACAGCGCTTTCCCCTGGCGAACAATATCTGCCAAAGCCCCCATCGTCTCTTCTATCGGTGTTTCCGGATCAGGACGATGGGAATAGAAGATGTCCACATACTCCAATCCCATCCGTTTCAGACTTTGGTCAAGACTTGCCATCAGATACTTACGGCTTCCCCAGTTTCCGTACGGCCCCGGCCACATATCATAACCGGCCTTTGTCGAAATAAGAAGTTCGTCGCGGTAAGCCCCCAAACCTTTTTTCAGAATCCGGCCGAAATTCTCTTCTGCCGAACCATAGACCGGGCCGTAATTATTTGCCAGGTCAAAATGAGTAATGCCATTATCGAAAGCCGTATAAGCTATCTTTATAAAATTATTGAAGACATCCACACTTCCGAAGTTATGCCATAACCCTAAAGAAATGGCCGGTAACAAAATACCGCTACGTCCGCAACGGCGATACGTCATGCCGGCATATCTGTTTTCATCTGCTGTATATATACTTTCCATGGTTTATTTTTATTTCCTACAAATGTAAGTAAAATCACCATAAAATAATCATCTTCTTTGCTTCCGTTGCCTCCTTTGAATTATTAGTGCTTATCGCAGCCCTGTAAATATAAACTCCAGGACGGACATGGCTTCCTGAATTATTTCTCAAATCCCAATCTATCACATAATCTTTGAATAATTCGGACGAACCAGTCTCCTCATGTTTCCAATGCAGCCGGCCTGCAATGTCGTAGACCATGATACCGACCTTCATCTGGGATTCGGGGCGGTTGTGTGTAAGATGGAATTCAACATTACCTTTTGCCGGTGTCGGAGTTGCGACAATATTGGTGATGAAAGGTTTCAAGCTCTCATCTACTTCGAACCGGAACGTGTAAGTTGTTGGATTTCCCATGACATCCCAAACTTTAAAGACAGCCTCATGCATTCCCGCACTTAATTGCGGAATACCGAATCTCACTTCACCTTCTCCTTTCCGGCCAAATATATTGTCATAGTAAGAATTCAGATTATAGCTGGTAAAAGGTTTATTGTCTATCATAAGCATCACATCATGCCCGACACCGCCTTCTGTTATATCCACTCCCGTCTGATCCCACAACCGGGCATAGAAAAACGGAGTTGTATTTACTTTGTCACCACTCACAAATGTCGAATCGTTCAAATAAAGTTTTACTATTTCAGGACCTTCGTGATCGTCCAAAGGATCATCAGAAGTACCTTGTACCTTATAATTCGTAAAGTTACCTTTTGCTTCTATTTTCTGCTCGCTATCCGAAGCATACAGAATCATCTTTCCGGCCTTACCTGAATAAGAAATATTGCCCGGGACATAAAATGAAAAGCTGAATTTGCCGTTCTGAACCTGAGTTGAGCCCTTATAAACAAGGTTTTTATAGTCTTCATATTTAAAAGCCGACTCATTCCTAAAGTTATTCCGTGTCGTTATTGAGACTTTACTATCCATCACTTTAACATCCAACTTTCCATTAAAATTGTCGACTGACAAATTATCCTGCGACAGGATTTCACCTTCAACAACCACTTCATCATAAGCTCTGAAATTAGGAGTATCCAATGCAACATCCTTACCATTAATCGTACTAATACGTATTTTATAAGTTGGCAAATTTAGTTTTATAGCCGGATCACCAATAAATGTAAAATTCAGATTTCTAGGACCTGTATGTTTTCTTTTGGTCTCTTTCACAACATCTCCCAATACAGGGTATTGTCCGTTAGCATCTTGTGTGAATAGTGATTCCAGAAAATGCCTGTTAATAATTTCATTTGTATCGGCATAAGCTACACGAACAGTTGTATATAAAGCAATTCCTCCGCTCTTCTCATTCAGAAAAATACTTTCACCGGCAGATGTCGCCAATGCATCAAAACGACAAAAATCACAAGTCGCAGTAATCCATAAAGGTAACTTTGAATAAGAAAACTTATCTATTATCTGCTGAGTAAGAACTTTCTCATCAGACCAAGATGTTGTATTTCCATGTCCTGTATAATTAATCAGAGACAAACCCTCTCTCAATTTTTTATTCATTTGAGAAGTGACCGCCTCATATGGATTCGAACTGGAAAAATCCTTAACGTAATTATCAAAGAATAATCTGCCGGCAAGAATATCCGAAGCCTGTCTCTCAACTGTTTTTGCAGCGGCATCGGCCTGTTCCATATGCATATTTTTATCTTTATCCGCATTACCTCCATCATCTGCCACAAAACAAGTTTCACTTTTCCAAATACCCAGTTCTTCATTATTCATATAACGAATAACCTTATTGACCATCTTCCGGGCATCCGAAACCGAACGGATAGGGAAACGCCCTATGCCTATATCCACCGGACACGATTCTACACTTTTCCCATTAGAAGCATCATCCAGAAAACCAAAATAATCATCTGTCACATAAGATTTTTCATCCAATGAATTTTCTGACTGAAAGGTAAGCAGAAAATTCTCTCTCTCCTTATCACTCATCTTACTCCATGATTCCGTAACAAAGCGGTTATCGTAAGCACCATCTCCGAAAAGCAACAAGTATTTCGGACGATCCTCTTTTGATGCCGCTTTATCATACAACATCTTCATAAACCTTCTATAGGCTGTTGCGTCGGGAGTTCCACTTGAAAATTCATTATATATTTCTTCCGGTGTTACCACTTCCACACGTAAACCATCTTGTGTTTCATGTGCTTCTTTCAATCTCTCCGCTTCTTTTCGTAAAGTAGACGGAGAGATAATAATCATATCTTTATTCGACCAGCCATGAAGGTTCCTGCACTCAACCGCACCTTTACTGACAGGGACAGGAAAATCCGTACGATCAGTCCTTATCAAAACAAATTCTCTCAATGAATTACTTTCCGGAATAGTAAAAGACATTGTAGAGCCGGTCAGTTCTGTTTCTATAATTTTACAGTTTGCAGGGTCTGTTATATCCATAACCATACAGGCAGAATTAGCGCCTTCTATTACAAACCGGGATATATGATTCCGGGATTTAAATGAACGGAAAAATGTATACGGTTCATTATAAGTCTTCAATTGACGTTTGACATTCAAACGGATATAATCGACATAGCCATCGGTACTGGGTTGCTGTGATTTCTTATACTCCAGCTTAACACTTAAATGATCCCCTGCCTTATATTCATATTTTTGGGCTAATTCCATATCCTTGCCTTTTGTGTATGTTCCACTTTGAAGGGAAGTGTTTCCATTATACAGCTTATTTCCTGCAAAAGATAACGTAATTTCACCTTGTGCTTTTGATGTTGTAGTGAGTGGTACAAATTTGCAATCTACATAAATTTCACCTTCGACTATCCCTAATGTCTCCGGATTTCCAAAGTCATTGAAAGTCTGGGTAGACTGCGATAACTTCTCAAACAATCTCCTTCCCGATAAATTAATAGAAACCAACTCTTTTTCATGGAGTAAATAGTCATCAAAAGTTTCTATTCTCTCACTGGTAGTTCTATCATATTTAATCTGCTCCGGGACTTTAACCTCCGCCCCGTCTGTCAGAAAATAATATCCATACACAGAGTAAGGATTATTGGTATGCGTAAAATTTTCATTTCTTATCTGAGCTTCCCATTTCGTCGTTCCCCGCCCATAAAAAAGGATATAATCATCCTTTCTCAGCACCGGGACAGCAGGCAGATCATCCACATAAGGTTTTGTGAAATCTTCTTCCAAAGGCCAGCCACCATATCCATAGACAGCAACTTTCGAAGGATCGTCAAATCCCATCTTCTTCAATTCAGAATAAGTAAGTTTGTAGATTCCATCCTGCTCTATCTGTATTTTCACCCAGTTTCCTTTGCTCAATACAGAGTTGTCCGTATACCGTTCACCGGCCTTTACCGAGAGCGAAAAACAGAGGCAAAGCAAAACTGCGATACCACTTATCAGAAATGATCTTGTTTCGTGTAGTTCCATATTTTCAACTATTCAATGATCTTTTAACGCTTTCTGTTTTGTTTTATTATAAAAGAGCGGGAGAATCAAATAATAAGTTCATTAACTTTGCTGAAACGGAAAATAACATAAACAAATAAATCTGATGAAGAAAACAGTATCGAATAATTCGCTCACCATTCAGGTGTCGCCACATGGAGCCGAACTAAGCAGCATTGTTGCCAACGCAACCGGTAAAGAATATTTATGGCAGGCCGATCCTACCTTCTGGAAACGCCATTCGCCGGTACTTTTCCCTATCGTAGGTAGTTTATGGAACAACGAGTATCGCCATAACGGAAAGACTTACAAGTTATCACAACACGGTTTTGCACGGGATCAGGAATTTAAACTGATAAAAGAGACTGATACGGAATTGCGGTTTCAACTACAGGATAATGAGGATACATTACAATTATATCCTTTTCCCTTTTGTCTGGAGATAGGATACAAACTGGCCGGAAACCAGATAGAAGTCTTATGGACAGTGAAAAATACCGGAAACGAGGAACTGCATTTCCAGATTGGAGCGCATCCGGCTTTTTATTATCCTGATTATGATAAAGACAGCAGTTCAAGAGGCTTCTTTGCCTTCGACCGGCATGAGGGACTTTCCTACAAACTCATTCAGGAAAAAGGTTGTATCGGAGACAAGGAATATCCGCTTTCACTTGACAAAGAAGGATTATTACCATTGGATATACATACTTTCGATAAGGATGCATTAGTACTTGAAAACAGCCAGGTAAAGCGGGTGGATTTACTGAAACAGGATGGCGGCTCTTATCTGACGGTATATTTCACAGCGCCTGTTGTCGGCCTTTGGTCGCCTCCCTCAAAGGACGCACCCTTCGTATGTATCGAACCCTGGTATGGCCGTTGCGACCGTGTTAACTACACCGGGGAATATAAAGACAGAGACTGGATGCAACATTTACAGCCGGGAGAGACGTTTGATGCGTCCTATATTATAGAGATACATGGATAGAAAATATTGAACCGGCCTGTTTCATTATGATGGTGCCTGTAGGGGCGGTTCGCGAGCACCCCCCCCCACACCCCACCGATGGGTGG